>ERZ778018.88-NODE-88-length-196193-cov-10.634523_pt1 | contig 196193 bp, 198 predicted proteins | sample MGYA00375748_ERZ778018 | MGnify/ENA primary metagenome ERZ778018 (study PRJEB29350, sample SAMN05509839) | bioreactor metagenome | biome: bioreactor; material: wastewater | place: South Africa: University of Cape Town | collected 2014-04-22 ... | reverse complement strand
CGTGCGGCCGCGGCCGAACAGGGCCGCGAGCAGCGCCGCCGCTTCCTGACGCCGGGCGCGGGCTACACGCCCGGTAACGCCCGCATGTTTGGCAACTGAGGGCCAGAAGGGGAGCAATGTCATGGATGGCAAGATGCTGGCGCGTCTCGGTGCGATCGTGTTCGTCGCTATCGCGATCACCGCAACCGTGGTCGAGATGACGCGCAAGGAAGACGCGCCGGCATCGCCACCGGCGCGCGCCCTTGAGCCCGAACGCGATCCGCTGCGCGAGAGCCAGCACCGGTGCCAGCAGCTCGGCCAGCGGGCGACCGACGACGCCGGATGTCTGCGGACATGGGCGAAGACGCGCGACCGCTTCCTTGGCCGCACGCCTGCGCCGTCAGCGGCGAACAGGACGGAGGCACGCTGATGGGCGGCTCCGGCGTCATCGACAATTTTCTCGGGACTTTCACCCGCTACATCGACTCAGGATTCGGCCTGCTCGGCGGCGAAGTCGCCTTCATCGCCACCACCCTGATCGTCATCGACGTGACCTTGGCCGCGCTATTCTGGAGCTGGGGTGCCGATGACGACATCATGGCGCGGCTGGTCAAGAAGACGCTGTTCGTCGGCGTGTTCGCCTACCTGATCGGCAACTGGAACAACCTGGCGAAAATCGTCTTCGACAGCTTCGCCGGTCTCGGCCTGAAGGCCAGCGGCACGGGCTTCACCGTGCAGGATCTGATGCGCCCCGGCAAGGTGGCGCAAACCGGCCTCGACGCGGCGCGGCCGCTGCTCGAATCCATTTCCGACCTGATGGGCTGGGTCGCATTCTTCGAGAACTTCATCCAGATCGCGTGCCTGCTGTTCGCCTGGGCGCTGGTCATCCTCGCGTTCTTCATTTTGGCGATCCAGCTTTTCGTGACGCTGATCGAGTTCAAGCTGTCCACGCTCGCTGGATTCGTGCTGATCCCGTTCGGCTTGTTCGGCAAGACCGCCTTCATGGCCGAGCGCGTGCTTGGCAATGTGATTTCCAGCGGCATCAAGGTGTTGGTGCTGGCCGTCATCATCGGCATCGGCTCGACGCTGTTCAGCCAGTTCACGCAAGGTTTCGGCGGCGTAACGCCAACCATCGATGACGCCATGGCGATCGTGCTGGCGGCACTTTCACTGGTCGGACTCGGCATCTTCGGTCCCGGCATCGCATCCGGCCTTGTCAGCGGAGGCCCGCAACTCGGCGCTGGCGCGGTGATGGGAACGGGGCTTGCCGTTGGCGGTGCAGCCTTTGCAGCCGGCGGCGGCGCAATGCTGGCCGCGCGTGGCGGAGCCGCCGCATTGTCCGGCGGTGCAGCCGCCGTGCGCGCGGGCGCGACCGCAGCCGGCGCGGCGTCCGCGGCCTACAGTCTCGGCTCGTTCGCCCAGTCCGGCGCGTCCGGCGTTGCCTCCGGTCTCGGTGGCATCGCGCGTGCCGCCGGCGGCGCGGCCACATCGCCGCTGCGCCGCGCCGGCGGAAGCGTCAAATCCAGCTTTTCCGAAGGCGTCAAATCCGGCTTCGGCGCAACCGGCGGCTCATCGACCATGGGCACGGTCGGCGGCACCGAAGACGGTGCGTCCGCATCCCCGCAGGCCACGGGCACGCCGCCCGGCTGGGCGCAGCGGATGCGCCGATCCGGCCATGCCAGCCATGCCGTCCAGACGACCGCTCACGCCCTGCGCTCCGGCGACGGCCATGGCTCCGGTTCTTCCGTCAACCTCTCCGAAAGTGACCGCTCATGAATCTGTTCAGGCGACCCGCCACGCATTACGGCAAGACCCCGCAACCCGAAACGCCATATCAGCGCGCCGCACAGGTCTGGGATGACCGTATCGGTTCAGCCCGCGTGCAGGCGAGGAACTGGCGGCTCATGGCCTTCGGATCGTTGATCCTGTCGGCCGGCTTCGCCTCCGCGCTGATCTGGCAATCCGCGCGCGGGACCGTCGTGCCGTGGGTGGTGCAGGTGGACAAGCTCGGTCAGGCGCAGGCCGTCGCAGCGGCCACGGCCGACTACAAGCCGACCGACCCGCAAGTAGCGTGGCATCTGGCCCGCTTCATCGAGCAGGTCCGCTCGATCCCGGCCGATCCGATCATCGTGCGGCAAAACTGGCTACGCGCCTACGACTGGACGACCGATCGCGGCGCGGCGGCGCTCAACGACTACGCCCGTGCCAACGATCCTTTTGCCAAGGTCGGCAAGCAGCAGATCGCCGTTGAAGTCTCCAGCGTCATCCGCGCGTCGGCGGATTCCTTCCGGGTGGCGTGGACCGAACGTCACTACGAGAACGGCCAGCTCTCCACCACCGAACGATGGACCGCGATCCTCACCATCGCGATCCAGCCGCCGCGCGATGCCGAACGGCTGAAGGCCAATCCGCTCGGCATCTACGTCAACGCCATCAACTGGTCGCGGGAGATGAGCCAATGAGCACGGCTTTCCGTATCGCCGCTATTCCGGGTTTCCGTAAATCCGCCTTTCCGATTTTGCTGCTTTCCGCGACCATGCTCGCAGGTTGCGCAACCTACAAGCCGCCGCAGATCAGCTACGACGCCGATGTGCCGCCGTTGCCGGCCGTGCCCGCATCCGTCACCGACGATCGGCCAAAGCCGTTGCACATTCCTCCGGCCTGGACGCCGGCGAAAGGCGGTACGGCAGCCGCTACGCCGGTCGGCCGTGTCGAGCACGCCAACGCAGCGGCGCGCGTGCAGCCGCGCCGCGAAGGCTATTTCAATGCGATCCAGATTTATCCATGGAGCGACGGCGCGCTCTATCAGGTCTATGCCGCGCCCGGCCAGATCACCGACATCGCATTGGAGGCAGGCGAGAGCCTGACTGGCGCGGGACCGATCGCGGCCGGCGACACGGCGCGATGGGCCATTGGCGATACGGAAAGCGGCAGCGGCATGACCCGCCGCGTCCACATCCTCGTCAAGCCGACGCGGCCGGACATCACGACCAATCTCATCGTGACGACCGACCGGCGTGTTTACATGATTGAGCTGCGCTCCGGGGAGAAGCCCTATATGCCGGCCGTCGCCTGGGCTTATCCGCAACCGCGGGCCGGGCAGCGCGGTAGCGTTCCGGCTACGCCGGTCATTCCGGCCGCGGCCGCGCGCAATTATCGCTATGGGCTCACAGGCGACGCGCCGCCGTGGAAGCCGGTCGCTGTCTATGACGATGGCCGCCGTGTCTATGTCGAGTTTCCGCGTGGGATCGCGCAAGGCGAAATGCCGCCGATCTTCGTCATCGGCGCGGACGGCGAAGCGCAGATCGTCAACAGCCGCATCTACCACAACATCCTGATCGTGGACCGCCTGTTCGGCGCGGCCGAGCTGCGCCTTGGCAGCGGCAAGCAGCAACAGATCGTCAGGATTGTCCGTACCGACGGGAGGCCGTCGTCATGACCGATACCGAAAACAACGCCGGGCCGATGCGGCTTCGCGCCGAACCGCCGCGCGTCACGCGGCTGTCGCGCAAGGTGCTCGCCAGCGTCGGCACCGTCGCCTTGGTCGGGATCGGCGGGGCGCTGATCTACGCGCTTCAGACCCGTGACGCCGGCAAGAGCGGCGAAGAACTCTATTCGACCGACAACCGGCAGACCGCCGATGGCCTTGCCGGTCTGCCGAAGGATTATACCGGCCCGGTTCTTGGCCCGGCGCTGCCGGGCGATCTCGGTCGGCCCATTGTCAACGCGCAGAACCGTGGCCAGCCTGTCGTGCCGCCCTCGGTCGTAACGCCAACGGTCGATCGTGCCGAGGAACGCCGGCTTGCCGAGGAAGAAGCCGCGCGCGTCAGCAAGGTGTTTTTTCAGACCGAGGCACGCACCACGAATCCGGCCGGTACGCCGGGAAGCACGGCGATGCCGAACCTCGCCGGCCTCGATCTTGCGGGCCTCAATGGACAATCCGCACAGCCGACTGCGCAGGACAAGCAGCTTGCTTTCCTCAACGCCGCCGTCGATCGCCGCACCACGTCGTCGGATCGCGTGATGCCGCCGGCATCGCCTTATGTCCTTCAGGCCGGAGCCGTCATATCGGCCGCGTTGATTACCGGCATTCGTTCCGATCTGCCGGGCCAGATCACGGCGCAAGTGACCGAAAACATCTACGACAGCCCGACAGGCCGCATCCTACTAGTGCCGCAGGGCACGCGGATCATCGGGCAGTACGACAACAACGTGCAGTTCGGTCAGCGCCGTGTGCTGCTCGTCTGGAACAGGCTGATCCTCCCCAACGGTCGCTCCATCGTGCTGGAGCGCCAGCCCGGCGCGGACACGCAAGGCTATGCCGGTCTTGAGGATGGCGTTGACTATCACTGGTGGGATCTCGCCAAGGCCGCCGGCCTCTCGACGCTGCTCTCCGTCGGCGCGGAGCTGGCTGTCGATGACGACGACCGCCTGTTGCGCGCCATCCGCAACGGCGGCCAGGACACCATCAACGATGCCGGCCAGCAGATCATCCGCCGCCAGCTCAACGTCGCGCCGACGCTGACTATCCGGCCGGGATTCCCCGTCCGCGTCATCGTCACGCGCGATCTTGTGCTTGAACCCTACAGAGGTTGAAATGACCAAGCTGAAACTCGGTCCGATTGCCGACGACAAGCCCGTGAAAATCACGGTGGAGCTGCCTGCGCCGCTCCATCGCGATCTTGTCGCCTATGCCGAAGTGCTGGGCCGCGAGACTGGCCAATCGGCCACCGACCCGGTCAAACTAATCGTGCCCATGCTGGAGCGTTTCATCGCCACGGATCGCGGGTTCGCGAAAGCCCGGCGCGCCCAGCAAATGAGGGGATCGTTCGGGTCTTGACCACCAAAATAAATGTTCCTATTTTGTTCTTAGGAATAGCTGCTGGCGCATGTCATGGTCCCGGCGGTTTATGTTGGTAGCCGATGATTGCGAGACAACGCTCGCTGCGGCAAGTGCTCCATGCTGAGAGTGTGCCGGAGTCGATAGGCTCAAAGACGGGGAGCGCACACGTAGCGTTTTAGGCCCCGAAATCGTTACAGTCCGGGTTTCCACCCGGTATTAACAGTTAAGCCGTTATTGGTTGTCGTCGATGAGCGAGATTTGTAAGTAGCGCGGGGGCTGTTATGGCCGAAACACAGATTGAGTGGACTGATGCCACCTGGAATCCGGTCGCAGGCTGCTCGATCGTCAGCGCTGGTTGTACGAATTGCTATGCCATGGAAATGGCAAAACGCCTTCAGGCGATGAATGTACCAAAATACAAGGGTCTGACTCGGCGGAGTGGAAAGCGAACGATTTGGAATGGTATCGTTCGTGCAGACGAGGCTGCATTAGGCATTCCTTTGCGATGGAAAAAGCCGAGGAAGATTTTTGTCAATTCAATGTCTGATCTATTTCATGATCGGGTAACTGATGCCTTTATCATGAAAGTGTGGAGCGTCATGCGTGAGACCCCACACCATCACTATCAAATCCTTACGAAACGCCCTGAGCGAATGAGCGCGCTTGTCCGCTCCAAGATTGGCGAGGTTCTACCGAATGTATGGTTGGGCACGAGCGTCGAGAATTCCGACGTCGTGAGCCGCATCGACCATTTGCGGAGCGTACCCGCAGCTATCCGGTTCATCTCATTTGAGCCACTGATCGGTTCCGTAGGTGCGGTCGATCTTCACGATATCCATTGGGCAATCGTTGGTGGTGAGAGTGGGAGGGCGGCCCGCCCGATTCGTGAAGAATGGATTGACGAAATCTTCGACCGCTGTGCGGCGCACGATACTGCGTTTTTCTTTAAACAGTGGGGGACTTGGGGCAAAGATAACAAGCGTCGTTCCAAAAAGGCCAACGGGCGCGTATATCGGAATAAGGTTTGGGACGAAATGCCGAAAGCTTCGCTGTTACCTTGACAACGTAGCTGGAAAGCGGGGGCGCATACTAAGCTACAACATTTTGATCTTGGATGTGACTGTCCTCGCCTTGTTCTTGGGCGAGAGCATCAGCCTGTTACCTGCGCATCAGAGCGCGTTCGATAATCGAAGTTTTGATGATTTGCTAGGAGCAACGGAGCGCCATAGCCAATGAGCGGACAGTATGAGTGGAAACTCGGCCAGCCACTACCTGTTCTCGGGGCACATAGCGTCGCGAAGCACGATATTTTTGAACAATACCTTGGAATCTATATTGAACGGCTGACACGTACTCCCAGCCAAACAATGCTCAACTTGACCATTGTTGATGGCTTCAGCGGAGGTGGCCTCTATCGGCGAGGTTCTGCCCAGGTAGACGGTTCACCGCTCCGGTTATTGGCTGCGGTTGAGACTGCTGAAAAAGCTTTAAATGCCGCACGCACGAAAGGCTTCAACGTCAAGGCTGACTTCTTCTTTATCGATGCCAATCCTCACCATGTAGCCTTCCTGAGGGATGTGCTTCAAAAGCGCGGCTATGGCTCGCGTCTAGGCCAGGACATTTTCATTTGTGAGGCTCTTTTCGAGGACGCTTGCAATGATGTGATCGCGCACATTCAGAAAAAGGGCTCAGCGCATCGCTCTCTATTCTTTCTCGATCAATATGGTTGGAGCGACGTGCGTCTTCAGACGATACGCACGATCCTAGGGACGTTAAAGAATCCAGAAATATTGCTGACATTTGCTGTCGACGCTCTTATCGATTTCCTGTCGGTAAAGACTGCGGAAACGCAAGCGCTTCTGAATATTGACCTAAACCGCGAGGATGTTCGTGCGTTGACCGATCTCCGTACAGGAGAAGGGTGGCGCTATCTGATTCAGAATGGCCTATATCGCCACATTCAAAATCGAACTGGATCTCGATTTTATACGCCCTTTTTCATCCATTCCGTCGAAGCGCATCGATCCTACTGGCTATTGCACCTATCCAACCATCGGCAAGCTCGTGATGAAATGGGTAAATTGCATTGGCGGCTGAACAACCATTTCCAACATCATGGTGGCGCTGGATTCCACGCACTCGGTTTCGATCCATCGAAGGATTTGCGCCAGGGATTTCTAACTTTTATGTTCGATGACGACGCGATGAAGCGCTCGGAAGCGACTGTTCTGGATCAACTCCCGCGCATGATCCATACGGCAAATCGCAACGGCGCGGGGCTTGTTGTTGAGGAGCTATTTGCCGGCAATTGCAATGACACGCCGGTCACATCGGATATTCTCAGCCGCCAGATTGTATTCCTTCGCAATGAGGGAGAGCTCAAAATTGTCACGCGAGACGGCGCCGAGAAGCCCAGAGCCAAAACGGTCGGTTGGGACGATCGCCTGATCTTGCCCTCAGAGCGGTCGCTTTTTAGCCGCTTGGGCTGGTGATTGAGCACAACCGGAGGGCGGCTTGCTGTTGATTGCCAAAAGCCAACGCGATCTGGTCGTCGCCGTCAAAATTCCAAAGAGTGCTTGGTGGCAAGGAACAGCTTTTCCCGCGTCTCTCTCTTTGGCGAGCACCACATATTATGCCGATCTTATTGCAACCCGCGTCATCTACTGAATGTAGGTTCTCCGAGTGGTCGATAATCGCGAAAGATCGGAAACGATTGGTCGCAATTCTGGCTTTTCTCTACCTGCGCCAAGAAGAAAATGCACAGCGCGTTATCAATTCGCTTGAGCCAAAATGGCGAGCTTCGAAAGGTAAAGTTGCTCAAAACGTCATAAGAAAATTGACAGCTCCCAATCCAAAAGACGTGGAATTGGTTCAATCTGGTACTGAAGCGGAAAAGGACGCAGCGAAGAAGCGAATTGCAACCTCAATCGTTCATCGTGATGGTTTGCTCTTTCAACACATTTCTTGGATTGAGGCGAGAAAATCAATTCCAAGCGGGTACATGACCGCTCCTCACGTGCGTCAAGCAGACAAGGGGTTTGATGGCTTTATTATCGAACTCGACGAACCGAAAAGTGAAATCAAACGGATCGTTATCTGCGAGGACAAAGCCTCTGCGACGCCGCGTAAGCTTGTCAGCTCAAGCGTGTGGCCGGAGATTGAGACGATCCTACGCGGCGACCGTGATGATGAAATACTCGCGGATTTGGTGACCTTGCTCAAAGGTGTCCCTAATATCGATGCCGAGGCGGCCGTCGATGAAGTGTTCTGGGAAGGTGCACGTCACTTTCGAGTTGCTGTCGCAACTGGTGAGAACAGACGCAAATCAGGAAGTTTTCTGCATATCGTGTCAGGATTTGAAAAGGTAGCTGGCGGATCACCAGAGTCCCGCGTCGCAGGCATTCTGCCCTTTGACGATGTTCGAGAAGGGCTTGCCCAGCTTGCAGATGAGGTAGTTGCCAAAGTCAAGGAACTTACTGGTGTTTGATTCAAGTTCCCGTGCCCTTCTGCGAGAAGCTCCGGATCTTCCTGGCCTTGATCCGGAAACGTTGGATGAACTCCTGACGGAAGCACATATCGAGTTAGCGACGATGCGTGTGAGCTCGCAGGAGGCCGGTACGGCTGAGACAGGCGAAGTCCTTGATCGCGTGCGTCGTCTTGCATCAACCTTCGAGGCTTATGTCGCACTCGATCTCCGCCCGGAGCAAACGCGCGCTGCGGCTTTTGTCGCAGGGAGCGCTCATCAGATTCTATCTCGCGTGCGCGAAGCAGCGGTTGATCGCCCCACGGTCGTGTCAAGCGACGCCATAGGGTCGGCAATTTCGGCCACGCTTCTGTTCCTTATCGCGGATAGAGCGGCGGATGCCGCAGAAGTAGCGGTACAGCTTCGAGCGAGGGGGGAGCCTAGGGCAGTCAGGCGCTCGTTGATCCTGAGTATCAGGGAACTAGCAACCGGCAATCTCGGGACGTTGACGGAGCGCAACCTAAACGAAGACTCGATTATATCGGGCGATAGTCGGGAAGTGGCGACAGACCTTCTTCTGCGGGAATGCGCCCGCGCTGTTCAGCAACTCGGCAGAGAGGCATGGGGTGGCGGTGATCCGGACACGGACCCCCGCTCACGGCTTGAGCGCGTGATTAGATTGTCCCAGGTCGCAGCCGAGGAAATCGAGCTGGGAATTGATGGCGTCGTCTATCATCAGTTCGCAGGCCCGCATCACCTCGCCACGCTGTTGCGCCGGCTGGTCGATGGCATCCAGGCCGCCATGCTCGTTCGACTTCCGTCGCCATCAGGTGCTCAGGTCGAGCCTTGGAATGCTTGGGTTCTATCACAGGCGCGTTCACGTCCTTTCCTGTGGATCAATCATCTCAAAGCGATCAGGACCGGCTATCTGAACCGGGGACGGTCGATGGTGATGACCTCCCCAACAGGTTCGGGGAAGACAACGCTTTCAGTGTTGAAAATTGCCTCGACACTGTGTTCGGCGGAAAGCGTCGTCTATTTAGCGCCAACGCACGCTTTGGTGGATCAGGTCGAAGCTGACATGTCGGCGCAAATCGGTGATCTTGAGTCCGTTAGCGTGGTGGAGGACATCGCGCTGGACGAACTCGGTGAAAGGTTGCCACGGTTTTCAGTGATGACGCCCGAAAGGTGCTTGGCTCTTTTGGGCTTTGCACCGGAATTGTTCGCCAGGGTCGGGCTTCTCGTTTTCGATGAGTTTCATCTTATCGGATCGGAGGACCCCACAACGTCCCCTCGGATAAATGCCCGCGCGATCGATTCCATGCTGGCGTTATTGACGTTTCTCAGGACTCGCAAAGAGGCAGATTTATTGTTGTTATCCGCCATGGTCGCGAATGGCGGAGAGATTGCACGGTGGTTGCGCGATGTGACTGGCCGAGATGTCGAGGCTTTCGATGATCCGTGGAAGCCGACGCGACAACTTCGATCGTGTGTGATCTACGATAATTCCGAGGTGGCCCAAGCGGCACGGCTTGCAACTAGGGAGCTTACAAAGGCTGCCCGCAACAGGGTCCCGGTTCAGCCACTGGGGTTGTTTTCTCTGATCTCTGGCTGGCACCCTAAAAGGCCGGAAAAGCTTGTTGTGCAAGCCCTGACAAATGAGAAGCCTCCGCTCATCAAGAACGTTGCCGGCAGACTTACCTCGAACAGGAACGAGGTGGCAGCACAGATTGCCGCAGAATATGCCGCAGTAGGCAAGCGTGTGATTGTGTTCTGCAATGACACTAGAGCGTGTCGAAGCGTTGCCGATCATATCAATAGTGGCCTTCCCCCAGCGACCATCGCACTTGATGAAGTGCAGGAGGGAATTCGACGCTCGATTTTGAAAGATGTCGGGTCAACCGATGCTGCATTCGATCCTGCGGCTCGCAGGGCAGCCGTACATCATGGCGATCTGCTGCCCTTGGAAAGGAGACTTACAGAGGGCATTTTCCGTGCACGTCGAGATGTCGAGAGTCCTGGGGTCGGGTTAGACGTAATCGCGGCGACATCTACGATTGCGCAGGGCCTCAATCTCCCATGCGACGTCGTGGTCTTGGCTGGCACCGACAGAAGTGCAGTTGATGACCCGAACGGAAATCCTCGAACTGATCTACGGCCTCATGAAATTTTGAATGCGCTGGGCAGGGCTGGGCGTGCCGCATATGCTGCAACCGGGCTCGCTATCGTGGTTCCAGCCAGCCCGATCAGGGTGAACAGGAATAACCTCAACCTTGTTTCCCAATCACTCCTAAGTACGGTTTTTTCCGAGCAGGACGCTTGCGAAGAGATTTATGATCCGATCGAACTGCTTCTCGATCGGATTGAAGCGACCGCGGATTCCGATCCGAAGGTGCAATCGATGATACGGCGACTGTCGGCTGTTACAACTGCTGGCGAAAGCGGTTTCGATGATATCGTTCGCCGCTCTTTTGGATATTTCCGGAAGAAGGAGGCGGACGTCCGAAGCGCGGATAGGTGGCTCGAACGACGCCGCTCAGTTCTGAAAAATGCCGAGGAACAACTTGAAGACCCTCCAGTCCTCGACTGGCAGCAAGAAATTGCGGTCCGTAACGGTGTTCCTCCGAGGTTGGTCGAGCGCTTAGCCCAAGCATTAAACGATGCGCCAGTCGATAAGACAGCTACCGAAGATTGGCTTCGCTGGCTCCTTGAGATTGTTGCAGAGCATCCTCTAGACCTGACGATCTTCGTGAGAGAGACCGCGCTGGAATCTGTATTCGCACGAGCCTACTCGAATACGACGAAGCCGAAGGCGACCGCTCGGCGGATTTTAGCAGCGCTTCAAACTTTGGTTTCGATGTGGTGTGGTGGTAAAACACTTGTAGACATCGAAGCGTGGCTTCTTGCGTTCATTCGAGAGCACGAAGGTAACGTGAAGCAGCAGGCCAGTCGATCCGTGGTGGCCCAACGCGCTCGTCGTTTTGCAATCCGCATCGCTCCAGATCTAGGTTTTATGTGTGGGTTGCTCGGGCAGATTGCTAGTCACAAGGCCAAGGAGCGTGGCGAGAGTATGCTTCCCGTCATCGATATGCTTCCTCAGATGGTACGATCCGGCGACCATGATCGCCATCACGCTGCATTGAGGCAGATGACGACAGCCGCTTCCCGGGTTGTAACATTCGAGGAATGTCAGACCATGCGGTCCCTATTCACTGCTGGTCCATCGTCGGACATGGACGCCGTGCGCAATGACGTTACAGCCGCTGTGCTAGCCCAAGCGTTCAATGATCTAGACGACCCTGCCAACGAGAGTTGACGGTAAAAGTGACGGTATCTCTAACGCACGCACTGAAAAATATCATTATATAACAATATGATAGATGTGTCATTGATAATGGAGTGGGAATGATTTGGCATCATCCGCGTGCTGTCGCTGGCTATCGCGGGAGCAGGTCGAAGCTTGTTCAAGGAAATGCGACCTCGGCCGATCCTATGATGTGACAAGGGCGAGCTTGCCCGTTGCGCGGCGCTCGGCGAGTTGGCGAACGGCTCTGCTCGCTTCTTCCAGCGGGTAGGTCTGTGAGACAAGGGGATGCAGGCGCCCATCCTGGAGCCAACCGAGCAACTCCGTGAACCGGGCGGCGCTCTCGGCCGGGAAGCGCTCCGTGTGCGCGCCGAAGACCACGCCAACCACGGAAAAATTTTTCACCAGCACGAGGTTTGCCGGCGCCGAAGGAATGCGCCCGGCAGCGAAACCGATGACGAGCAGGCGCCCCTCCCAGCCCATCGATCGGACGCATTGATCGAAGATGTCGCCGCCCACCGGATCGAAGGCGACGTCGACGCCGCGCCCATCCGTGACGGCCTTGACGCGATCCCTCAGGCTTTCCGCATTGTAATCGATCAGGATGTCGGCGCCGTGCTTCGCGGCGATCTTCAGGCGCTCCGGGCTGCCGGCGGCGGCGATCACGCGCGCGCCGAGCGCCTTGCCGATTTCGATGGCCGCGATGCCGACACCGCCCGCCGCGCCGGTGACAAGCAGGGTCTGTCCGGGCTTGAGCTGGCCGCGATGGGTGAGCGCAAAATGCGCCGTGCCGTAGGTGATCGGGAAGCAGGCGGCGGTGACATAATCGATCCCCTCCGGCAACGGCACGACAGTGGCCGCATCCAGCGTCAACTCGGTCGCGAAACAGCCGCCGCGCCGCGCCATCAGCATGACGCGCTGGCCGGCCGCGAGGCCCTCGACCTCCGCTCCGACCTCGATCACGTCGCCGGCGGCCTCGAGGCCGGGCGTGAACGGAAATGGCGGCTTCACCTGGTACTTGCCGGCGAGCATCAGGGAATCGGGGAAGTTCACCCCGGCCGCCTTGATTGCGACCCTGACCTCACGCGGCCCCGGCTTGCGCGGCTGCGCCTCCTCGAGGCGGAGCACCTCCGGCTCGCCGAACTCCCGACACACCATGGCTTTCATCACGGAACCCTCATTGGCTTGCTGGTTGTAGGCTCTCACCGGGCTGGAACGTCGCGGGTAATACCGGCTGCCTTCAGGGCATCCAGTTCTTGCCGGTCGAGGCCGAGCAGATCGGACAGGATCGCTTCGGTATGTTCGCCGAGAGCGGGCGCGCGGCTTCGCACCGCGAGTGGTGCATGTTGCAATTGAAACGGGAACCCCTTGGCCGGCACGCCATCGGGGCCATTGACGATCGCCCATCCGAGATCGGCGGCGGATAGTTCGCCGAGATCGGCGGAGCCACGTACCGGCGCGGCGGGAATGCCAAGCCGTTGCAGGGCGTCGGCCGCTGCCGCTTTCGATCGCGCCGCCACCCAGGCCGACAGATGTTTTGCGATGTCGCCATTGCCGCCGAGAGCAAGCTCTTGGATCAGTGTTTCAGCCTCAGAGCGGCTGGCGATCGTCACCGCGACCCAGCCGTCCTGCGCCTGAAAGACGTCCTGCAGCAAGGCGGCCTCGGCCTTGTTGCCCATGCGGCCTCGCTCAGCGCCGCCGCGTGAGGCCATGATGACCTCCTCGCCGATCAGGAAACTTGTCAGCTCGCGTTGCGGCAGGTCGAGATGGCCTCCTTCGCCGCTCTCCGCGACATGCTGGAGGGCGGCGAGAATGCTGCCGGCGGCGAAAATCGACACGACCTGGTCGGGAAAATTGAGATCGCGGCCACTGATCGTCGGTGGCCCGCCTTCATAGCCCGACAGCCAGGCGAGGCCCGAAGTGGCGTCCAGCGTCGAGCCGAAGGACACCGCGTGGCAATCGGGTCCATCCTCACCCTGGCTGGATATCGAGGCGAGGACGATGCGCGGGTTGGCGGCGTGCAGAGCGGCAAAGCCGAGGCCGAGTTTGTCGAGCACGCCGCGCCGGAAATTCTCCACCACGACATCGGCCTGGCGCACAAGGGCGAGGATCAGTTCGCGCCCCGCAGCCGATTTCAGGTCGATGCTGACGCCGCGCTTGTTGCGGTTGGTGAAGTGGTAGAGCGGCGAAGCATCCCACCACCGCCCGTCCGTCTTGGCGATATCCCACAAGCGGAAGGGGTCGAGATATGAGGCGGATTCGATCTTGACCACATCGGCGCCGAGATCGGCAAGGATGGCCGACGTGCTCGCCCCGGCCGTGATGATGCCGAGATCGATCACTCTCAGCCCTGCCGCCGGCAGGTTGCGTTGCGACGTCATGGAATAACCTCCTCGGCGACAGGAAGATCGGGAGCGGGCCGTGGCTGGAAGCCGGCCCCGTTCCAGCGCAGCGGCACGCGCGGCATGCTGAAGGCGCTGAAATCGGCGTGCGAAACCTTGGCCATGAAATCCCGCGCGAGATATTGCCGGTCCTCGAGCAACTCAGCCGGGCTGAGCACCGGGCCCATCGGAATGCCGCTCGCCTTTATTTCCGCATAGAGTTCGTTGCGCGCACGGCCGGCGAAGGCCTGCGCCAGGAGTTGCAGCACCTCTTGCCGCCGGCTCCGCCGCCCGGCCGCGTTGGCGAATTCCCCAACCGCCAGTTTCGGCTCGCGTGCCAGAGCGCAAAGCGCCGGCCAGTCCTTGTCGGCATAGACCAGCGCGATATAGCCGTCGCTGCACGGCAGGACCTGCCATTCCGCCTCCGGCCCCTGGCGTGTCGGCGCGCGGCCAAGCAGCAGCGCACCGGCGGGCGACTTCCAGTTCACCCAAAGCGCAACATCGAGCAGCGAGATGTTCACGGTTTCGCCGGCGCCGTGCCGCTTCCTGGTCATCAGCCCGGCCATCAGGCCGGCATAGGCCGCAAGCCCGGCGGAATAGGCGGCCTGGTGGCCGCCAAGCCGCAATGGCGCTCTGGCGGGATCGCCGACGAGGTCGAGGAGGCCGCCAAGCGCCAGAATGGTCAGTTCGCTGACCGGAACGGCGCGCAAGTCCGGCCGGTTGCCGAAGGGCGACAGGCGAACCCGCACGAGCGATCCGCCCGCGCCATCATCCGGCGTCGGGTCGCCTGCCTCGACAACCGCATCGGCCTTGGCCAGGAGGGACGCCAGCGTGTCGCGCCCGCGGGATTGCTCCAGATCCAGCACGATAGCTTGCTTGCCGGTATTGAGGAACTGGAAGAGGGCGCTGCTCCCGGCGTCGCCCTTGTCCAGGAGCGGCGGCATCCGCCGCACCGGATCGCCGCCCGGCGGTTCGATTTTCACGACACGGGCGCCGAGATCGGCGGCGATCTTGGTTGCCAGCGAGGCCGCCAGCCGAATGCCGGGCGGTGTGTCGGGCCGGCTCACCTCGATGACGGTGCCGGAGAGGAACGTCGCCGTCATGCCGGCCTCCAGCTGCCGGTGGCTCTGGTGCGAGAAAGCGTGGCCGCGCAAAGGGAGCCTCGACGTTTGCACCATGGTGCGCGAAGTTTTGGATTCATGTCAGACGAGACTTTCGGCGGCTTTCTCGAGATCGGAACGGAAATCGGGATGGGCAATGGCGATCAGGGCGCGGGCGCGCTCGCGCAATGATAGACCCTTTAGCTCCGCGATCCCGTATTCGGTCACGATCGTGTCCGCGTCGCCGCGCGACGTGCTGACCACGCCGCGTGACAACTGAGCCACGATCCTGGTGGTCTTGCCGGCGCGCGCAGCGGAGGGCAGGGCGACGATCGAGCGCCCCTTGAGCGATCGTGCGCCGGCACGGACGAAGTCAGTATGGCCGCCGAGAACGCCGATATGCTCGCCGGCGGCGACCTCCGCATTTATCTGGCCGGTGAGATCGACTTCGATCGCCGAATTGATCGTGACGAGCGTTTCAAATCCGGCCAGGATGGCCGCGCTATGCGTATAGGTGCTCGAGCGCAGCCGAACGGCCGCATTCATATCCGCCCATGAATAGAGGCGCCTTGTGCCGAGCAGCGATCCGGTCACGACAACGCCCTGGTCGCGCTCCTTGCGGCGGCCCGTCACCGCCCCGGCCTCGATCAGCGAGACAACGCCATCGCCGATAACGCCGGAATGGATTCCCAGATCGCGCTTGCCCGCGAGGCTCGCCAGAACCGCCTCGGGAATCGAGCCAAGGCCGATTTGCAGCGTCGCGCCGTCAGGGACGAGGCGCGCGACATGGGCGCCGATTGCCCGGTCGATGTCGGAGGGAAGCGAGGGCGGCTGCTCGATCAGCGGCCGCGACGTGTGCAGCACGGTGTGGACGCGGTCGGCGGTAATCTCGGTATCGCCGAAAGTCCGTGGCATCTGGTCGTTGACCTCGACCAGGATGCGCGGCGCGACCGATGCGGCCGTTGCGAGATAATCGGTGACGATCCCGAGATTGAACGCCCCGGCCGCGGCCGGCGAAACCTGAAGCAGCGCGGCATCGAAGCCGATGCGCCCGCTCGTGATCATTTCCGGCACGAGCGAGTATTGGCATGGCACGATGTCGAGCATGCCCATGCGCGCGAAGCGGCGGTTCGTGCCGGCGCCGCCGAGCGCGCGCAGGTGAAGATGCGCGGCGCTCGGACCGGAAAGCGTTTGCGTGAACGACAGCCCGACAAACGTCGAATCAAGCGCGAGCCTCGATGCCTGACGGTCGAGCAGCTTCACGAGGCCGGTCGGTTCCGCGCCCGAGTGCCCGAGCAGAATGCGGCTCCCCGCTGGGAGCAGGCCGGAAAGATCGTATTCGGTGGACGTATCGAGTGTGACAGGCAGCGACGCGCTATCCATAGGACGCGCTTCCCGGGCGCTTGCCTGTGCCATGCTCCGCCGGCTTGTTCTGGTCTCTCTTTGCCAGCACGGCCAATGCCGTCACGCCGGCCCGGCGCGCATGCGCCGCCGCTGCCTCGGCCGCAGCTTCAGGGTCGCGCGCCTCGATCGCGGTCAGGATGGCGCGCATCTCGGCCATGCTGTCGGCGGCGCGCCCGGGCGATGACATCGACGTGACGCGCAGCAGCGTGATCCGGTTGAACAACGGCACCATCACCTGCCGGACGATCGTGTTGCCGCTATGCTCGAGCAGGATCGTATAGAAAGCGTCGGAAGCCTCGAGCATTTCCACCGATGTGCCGTTTGCGACCGCCGCCTCCAGAACCCACATCGTTTGCCTGAGGTGGCGGATCGCCTCGTCATCCGCCGATAGCGTGAAATCGCGTGCCGCGATCCGCTCCATGAGTTCGCGGATTTCGTAGAGCTGGCGCGCCTCCGCGATGGTCAGCACGGCAACCAGCGTGCCGCGATACGGCACGTTGGCAATCAGGCCCTCGGCTTCGAGCTGCCGCAAGGCTTCGCGGATCGAGGATCGGCTGACGCTGAGCAGTTCGCATAGCTCGCGTTCGACAAGCCGGTCGCCGGGCTTGAAGCGACCGGTAGCGATCGCCAGCCGGATGTTTTTTTCCACCTGGAAGCGCAGGGAGGCTGAGTCGCGCTTGACTTGTAAGCTCATTTCGTCATGTTAGCGCATGTCTGATTGCCAGACAATCCTGTAAACTCGCTCTCGAGGCGAGAAGTTTTGGTGTGGCGTGCGAATGCGCTGATCAAGACGCAACAGCATATTCTAGGGGAGGGGCCTCATGTCCTTGTTGAGCCGTACACTTATCGGAGTTGGCCTGTCCGCGTTGCTGATAGCTTCCGCGCATGCTGAAACAGTTCTCCGACTCAGCACGCAAATGCCGCCCGGGCATCACTCGGTGAAGGCGCTGGAAGCTTTCAAAGCCGAAGTAAAGGACAAGACGGCCGGCGCGGTCGTCATTCAGATTCACCCGTCGGGCTCGCTCTTCAAGGGGCCGGAACTCCCGATGGCGGTGGGCAGCGGCGCCATCGAGATGGGCGACATGGTGACGCCGTATATCGCGCCGATCTATCCCGAGCTTGAACTGCTCGACGGACCGTTCATGGTCGACAGCCCCGAACTGGCCAAGAAGCTGTTCAGCGAAGACCTTGCCGGGCCGCTCAACGCCCGTTTCGATCGCCTCGGCATGAAGATCGTCGCCATGCATCCCTATGGCTATTTCTCCATGTACGGGACGAACGTGCACCCCATCGAGAAGCCCGAGGATATGAAGGGCCTCACGATCCGCGCTCTGGAAAAGACCCAGATCCTGAAAGCACAGGCCGTGGGCGCCAAGCCGGAAGCCATTCCCGGCTCCGAGCAGTTCGTCGCCTATCAAAAGGGCACGGTAAGCATCGGGCAGACCGGGCCGAGTTCCTTCGTGAGCCGCAAGCTCTACGAAATGTTCAAATACGGCACCATCGTGCGCGACGATCTCATGGTGTTCTTCCTGGCGATCAACAAGAAGACCTGGAACAAGTTGACGCCCGAGCAGCAGGCGATCGTCGAGACGGCGGGTGCGAACCTGTCCAAAACGTCGTGGGCCGCAATGGAGGCCGAGGAAAGGCAGGCCGACGAATTCCTTCCCAAGCATATGAAGGTCATCATCAGCACAGGCGAGAACAAGAAGGCCTGGCAGAAAGTCTATGCGCCGATCAACGAGACGCTGGCGAAGGATGCCGGGTCGGCCGGGCAGGAGATCTACAAGATCATCCAGGATGCGCGCACCAAGCTTGGTGTCAACTGAAACCGGGCGTGGTCAGGGCTTGGCTCTGACCACGCTAGAGGCCAGTCCAGATGACTTTTTCAGCGCCGTTATCCGCCTTCCTCAGGTTCAACAGGTTTGTCCAGAACGTCTCCGGCGGGCTGGCAGGTTTAAGCCTGCTCAGCCTGCTTGCTCTAGTGTGCTTGTCGGTCATAACCCGCGTCCTCGGCATCACCGCGACGTTCGCCGAGGAATTCACGCGCTACAACATCATCGTCCTGTTTGCATTCGGTGCGGGCTATACTTTGATGAAGGCGCGACAGATCGCGACGGATTCCCTCCTGCAGCTGCTCTCTGATCGCATCCGCGATATTTTGGCGATCTTGACCGGCGCGGTGTCGCTGGCCCTGTTCGCGGTGGTGCTCCAGAGTTCGTATGTGATGTGGAGCATCGCCTATGCCTGGAAACTGCGCTCGGGCACCGACATCGCCGTCCCGCTCTGGCCGGTCCAGTTCCTGGTCTTCCTCGGATTTTTTCTCCTGACACTCCAGACCCTGGCCGACATGGCTGAGGCCATCCACCGCCTCGCGGGCCGCAAGGGCACCGGGCAAGCGATAGAGACCTAGCCGATGACAATCCTGGCACTGGTGGTTTTCCTCGGCGTGCTGATCGCCGCGGGCCAGCCGATCGCGTTCGCCTTGGGCACCATTGGCGTCGTTGCGCTCGTCTGGTTCAACCTGCCGACCAATCTGGTCGGCCAGACGATCTACAGCGTCCTCGACAACACCGCGTGGGCGGCGATTCCGCTTTATCTCCTGATGGGGGAGTTGCTGGTCAAATCCGGCATCGCCAAGGATATTTTCAGCGCGATCCACGTCTGGACGCGGCATATCCCTGGCGGGCTCGGTGTGGCGACCGTCATCACCGCCGCCTTTTTCGCGGCGGTGAGCGGCACCAGCATCGGCACCGTGGCCGCGCTTGCCGCGGTGACCGTGCCCGAGATGATCTCGCGCGGTTACCGGCCCAGCTTCGCCTATGGCTGTCTCGCGGCGGCCGGCACGCTCGGCATCCTGATCCCGCCAAGCATCACCATGATCATTTATGGCATGGTGACGCAGGAATCGATCCCGCACCTGTTCCTGGCCGGCGTGATCCCCGGTATTCTCCTGGCTGGCGTGATGTGCGCCTATTGCGTGTTCTATTCCCTCGTCTATCAACGCGAGGTGCTGGAACCGCGCTCCACCTGGCAAGAGCGCCTGCGGGAAAGCAGCCGCGCCGGCTGGGGCATTGGCCTGATCGCCCTGGTTCTGGGCGGACTTTATTCAGGTCTTTTCACGGTAACGGAATCAGCGGCCTATGGCGCGCTCGTCAGCTTGATCCTGGCGCTGGTCGTCTACCGGTCGCTCAACTGGTCGTCTTTTGTGAGCGCGGTCCAGAACACGGCGCTGTCCTCGTGCATGATCTTGACGATTATCGCCCTCGCCAGCCTGTTCGGATCGGCCATCAACGTCCTGCATATCCCGCAGAACGTCAGCGCGGCCATTCTCGACTGGGACATCGCCAACTGGGTGGTGATCGTCTTCTTCAACATCATCCTCTTCGTCATGGGGCAGTTCCTCGACGTGCCCTCGATCATGCTGATCACCTTGCCGATCTTCTATCCGGCGGTCACCGGGCTCGAGTTCAACGCGATCTGGTTTGCCGTGATCATGACCATGAACATGGAGGTCGCGACCATCACGCCGCCGGTCGGCCTCAACATCTATGTTCTCAAAGGCGCCGTGCAGGATGCGGAACTGAAGCAGATCGTGCTGGGTTGCCTGCCCTTTGTCGGTCTCATCATGGCCGTGATGCTGATTGTCGGCATTTTCCCGCAACTGGCCCTGTGGCTGCCAAGCGTCCTTTGAGTCACGGAGATGCGGAGCGCATCCCGGCCGGGAGATTGAAGACATGCAATTTGATTACAGCGCTACCCAGGAAGAAATCCGCACGGCCGTCGGCGAATTATGCGCGAGGTTCGGGCCGGATTACTGGCTTCGCTGCGAAGAGAAACAGGCCTACCCGGAAGCGTTCGTCAGCGCCATGACCGAAGCCGGCTGGCTCGCCGCGCTCATTCCGGAGGAATATGGCGGCTCGGGACTGGGCATCATGGAAGGCTGCGTCATTCTCGAGCAGATCAATCGCTCGGGCGGCAACGGTGCCGCATGCCACGCGCAGATGTATACGATGGCCTCGATCCTCAATCACGGTAGCATCGAGCAAAAGCGCAAGTATCTGCCGCGAATCGCCGATGGCAGCCTTCGCTTGCAGGCCTTCGGGGTTACGGAACCCGACGCCGGATCGAACACGCTCAAGATCAAGACCTTCGCCGAAAGGGTCAAGGACGGCTACATCATAAACGGCCAGAAGATCTGGACATCGCGATACATGCAATCCGACATGTATCTGCTGATCGTCAGAACCACGCCATTGGAAGAGGTCAAAAAGAAAACCGACGGCCTGACGCTGTTCCTCGTCGACATCGCCAAAGCCGGCCCGGCGCTCAAGGCGCAACCGATCCGCACCATGATCAATCATCACACCAATCAGGTTTTCATCGATAATCTGGAGGTGACTGACGACGATCGGATCGGTGAAGAAGGTAAGGGCTTCCATTATCTGGTGGATTCGCTCAATGCCGAGCGCCTTCTCGTCTCCAGCGAATCCATCGGGGATGGCAAATGGTTCGTCGAGCACGCATCGCGCTACGCGAGCGAACGAGTTGTCTTCGATAGGCCCATCGGCCAGAATCAGGGCATTCAGTTCCCCATCGCCAAGGCGCATATGAATGTGCAGGCTGCCGAGTTGATGCGCAATCGGGCAGCCCTTCTGTTCGATCAGGGCAAGCCATGCGCCACCGAAACCAGCATGGCGAAATATTTGGCCAGCGAGGCGGCGTGGGAAGCGGCCGAAGCCTGCATGACCACCTATGGCGGGTTCGGCGTGGCGTGTGAATATCACGTCGAGCGCAAATGGAAGGAGACGCGGCTGTTCCGCACCGCTCCTCTATCCAACAACCTGATTCTCGCACAGGTCGCCCAGCACGCGCTTGGAATGCCGCGATCCTATTGAGAACGGCCGCGCGGGCAGGTGACACGCCGCGACGCTATCTGCTTCAAGCCGGTGCCGGATTTCGGCCCGAGCGGACTGTTGGTGCCGAACCTCGCCAATGCCGGGCAGGCGCGCACGCTGATGCGCAATACCCGCATCCCGCCGACGCGCGCGGCACCAACCGGCTGATCCTCTAGCGATTGCACGAGGACACTCCCAAGCTCGAACTGGAGGAAAATTCGTGCTCAGCCGGTAGTATCACGGCGTGACGCTGCGCAAAGGCGCGGATGATCTCCTGAAATGGAGCACTGCATTCATCTTCTACATTAAGAATAATAACGAACATGATGTGATTAAACGGGAATGTACGAGGAGTTCGCTCAATTCCTTGCCGACATTCCGAGCACGTCCGGATCAGGCAAAGACGATGCGGCCGCGCGGGAAAGCGCGGCCGTTTTTTTGCCGCGCGGCGGCCGGATTTGGCCGATGCCGCATTCGAGGGTATGTTGGAATATATCTAAAGAGTCGCGCAGTTCGGGGTGATAACGATCATGTCTTTACGACGACTGGGCTCATTTGTTGTCGCCGCCGGCATTCTCATCATCCTGGTTGCCATCTGGCTGGTGTGGCACCCGGCGATCGCTCCGACGGCCGAGAGTGCCGCCATCCCATCCGATCGGACGCAAATCGCGCGCGGCGCCGATCTCGCCACCATCGGCAATTGCAGCGATTGCCATACCGCTGCGGGACGGCCGCCTTATGCCGGCGGACGCGCGATCCCGACCCCGTTCGGCACCATCTATGCGAGCAACCTGACCCCTGACCGGGAAACCGGCATCGGCGCGTGGAGCGAGGAAGCGTTTCGGCGCGCCATGCACCAGGGCGTCGACCGGGAAGGGCGCAATCTCTATCCGGCGTTTCCCTATGATCATTTCACCTTCGTCACCGACGAGGACGTGCGTAGCATCTATGCGTTCCTGATGAGCCGCCCGGCGGTCGCCAACCGCATCCCGGCCAACGAACTCGACTTCCCCTTCAACATTCGCCCGATCGTGGCCGGGTGGAAGCTGCTGTTCCTGCGCCAGACGCCGCTCCAGCCGGACCCGTCGAAGGGCGAGGAGTGGAATCGTGGCCGTTATCTGGTCGAGGGCCTTGGGCATTGCGGATCGTGCCATACGCCGCGCAACGTGCTCGGCGCGGAGAAGAAGGACAACCTCTATGCCGGCGGCGTCGCCGATGGCTGGAATGCGCCGCCGCTCGATGCCTCTCTCGTCAAGGCGCATCAATGGAGCGCCGACCAGCTCGCCGCCTATCTGTCGACCGGCTGGCATCGCCAGCATGGCGCAGCAGCCGGGCCGATGGCCGACGTGGCGAATAATCTCGGCCGCGTCTCGCCCGCCGAGGTCCATGCGATCGCAACCTATGTCGCCAGCCTTTCGGCGGGCGCGAAGGCTGTGGCACCGACGCTTCCCGCCGGCGGGAAAGTGCCCGCCGGCCAGCCGGCGGCGGTCGCCGCGCTCTACGATGGCGCCTGCGCCAGGTGCCATAACAGCCGCGGCGATGTCGGCCCGTCACAGGCTTTGTCACTGTCGCTGAGCACGGCCGTGCAAGGGGCGGGCTCCGCCAATGTCGTGCGCACCGTCATGCACGGCATCCAGTCTTACCGCACCGAGGGCGGGCCCTATATGCCGGGCTTCGACCGCATGCTGAGCGACGCGCAGATCGCCGCGCTCGTGCAATACGTTCGGGCGCGCTACAGCGATCAGCCGCAATGGACTGATGTCGCTGCTGAAATCGCCAAAGCCAGACAGGAAGGAACCCAGCCATGAAGGTCTCGCTGAACGTCAACGGCAAGAGCGCCGAGCTCGATGTGGCGGACCCCTCGACCCCGCTGCTCTATGTGCTGCGCAACGATCTCGGGCTGCACGGGCCGCGTTTCGGCTGCGGGCTCGGCCAATGCGGCGCCTGCATGGTGCATGTCGACGGCGAGCCGACCTTTTCCTGCCTGCTGCCGGTTACCGCCGTCGCGGATCGCAAGATCACCACGCTCGAGGGGCTGCTCGTGGACGGCAAGCCCGGCAAGCTGCAACAGGCCTTCATCGACGAGGAGGCCGCGCAATGCGGCTACTGCATTTCCGGCATGGTGATGCAGGCGCAGGCGCTGCTCAACCGCAACGCCCACCCGACCGATGATGAAATCCGCAGCCATATGGCGCCCAATCTCTGCCGCTGCGGCACGCATGTCGCGATTATGCGCGCGATCAAACGCGCTGCTGCTTGAGGAGGCCAAGATGACCCTGCAATTCAAGCCTTCCCGGCGCGATGTTTTCAAGGGCGGCGGCTCCCTCGTCGTGGCGTTTGCGTTTGCGCCGGCAGCGCTGGCCCAAGGCGCGGTTCAGGGAGCGGCTCAAGGCCCGGCTGCCGGCGCCAAGCCGGTCGCTCTCGATCAGGTCGACAGCTTCCTGTCGATCGACGACAAGGGGCAGGTGACGCTTTACAGCGGCAAGGTCGACCTCGGCACGGGCATCAGGATCGGCTTGCAGCAGATCGTCGCCGAGGAACTGGATGTGCCGCTTGCCTCGGTCACGAGCGTCGAAGGCGATACCGCGCTGACGCCGGACCAGGGCCCGACCTATGGCAGCCAGACGATCCAGAACGCCGGCATGCAAATCCGCCAGGCGGCGGCGACGGCGAAAGGCGCGCTGCTCGCGCAGGCCGCCCAGCATCTCGGCGTCGACAAGGCCGATCTGACGGTCGCGGCCGGTGTCGTGACGGCGCGCTCGGGCGGCGGCCGCGTGACCTATGCCGAGCTTATTGGCGGCAAGATGTTCTCGCTGAATCTCGATGAGGCGGCGGTGCCGAAAAATCCGGCCGACTATACCATCGTCGGCAAGGCGACGCCGCGCCGCGACATTCCGGAAAAGCTCACCGGACGCTTCACCTTCATGCACGATGTGCGCGTGCCCGGCATGCTGCACGGCAGCGTGATCCGGCCGCCGACGCTCGGCGCGACGCTGCAAAGCGTCGACGAGGCCTCGATCAAGGACATCCCCGGCGTCGTCAAGGTCGTGCACGAGGGCGATTTCCTCGGCGTCGTGACCGAAACGGAATGGGCGGCGGTGCGGGCCGCGCGCGAGATCAAGGCAACATGGTCGAAGACCGAGCCGCTGCCCGAGCAGGCCAAGCTGTGGCAGCATGTCCGCACGACCAAGGTCGTCAAGGATGACGTCACCAGCAATATCGGCGATAGCGCCGCCGCCATGGCGGTCGCGGGCAAGCAGCTCAAGGCGACCTATGATTTCGCGATCCATACCCATGGCTCGATCGGGCCGTCCTGCTCGGTGTCGGAGTTCAAGGATGGCAAGCTGACCAACTGGTCGGCCTCGCAGGCGACGCATAACCTGCGCAAGCAACTCGCGCTGATGCTGTCGCTGCCGCTTGAGGATGTGCGCTGCATCTATGTCGACGGCGCCGGCTGCTACGGCCGCAACGGCCATGAGGATGCGGCCGCCGACTCGGCGCTGCTGGCACAGGCCGTCGGCAAGCCGGTCCGCGTGCAGTGGTCGCGCGCCGACGAGCACGGCTGGGACCCGAAAGGCCCGCCAACCCTGATCGACCTGCGCGCCAATATCGACGCCTCCGGCAACGTCACCGCGTGGGAGAGCGAGTTCTTCATCCCGCAAGGGGCGGGCGGCAATGTTGATCTGCTCACGGCGACGCTGTCGGGCAAGCCGGCCGACAATCTGCTGTCGCCCGGCGGCATCACCAACGATTCCGCCATTCCCTACAAGTTCCCCAACATCAAGACCGTTTGCCATCGTCTGGAGACGACGCCGCTTCGCCCATCCTGGATCAGGACGCCCGGGCGCATGCAGAACACCTTCGCCAACGAAAGCTTCCTCGACGAGATCGTGGCGGCGCTCGGGGCGGACCCGATCGCGTTCCGGCTCAAGCATATCGATCCCGCCGATAGCCGTGGCCGTGCGTTGCTGGAACGGCTGAAGCAGGTTGCCGCCTGGGAGACCCGCACGGCGCCTCGCAAGCAAGGTACTGGAACCACGCTGAAGGGGCGCGGCGTCAGCTATGTGAAATACGAGCTTGTGCGGACTTATGTCGGCATCGTCGCCGATGTCGAGGTCGACAGCGCCATGGGCGATGTCCGCGTGAAGAAGGTCTATGTCGTGCATGACTGCGGGCAGATCATCAATCCGAGCGGCGTGCGCGCCCAGATCGAAGGCAATGTCGTGCAGACCGTCAGCCGGGTGATGAAGGAGGAGGTGCTGTTCGACCGCGGCATGGTGACGAGCCTGGATTGGGCGACTTATCCGATCCTGCGCTTCCCCGAGTTGCCGGAACTGGTCATCGACCTGATCGACAGGCCGACGGAGAAGCCCTGGGGCGCGGGCGAGCCGTCCGCTGCCGTGGTTCCCGCCGCGATCTCGAACGCGATTTTCGATGCGACGGGCGCGAGGCTGCGTTCGGTCCCGTTCAAGCGCGACAAGGTCAAGGCCGCGATGCAGCTGATCTGACCGCCGGAGGGCCTGCATGCTCCCCTGTCGGCGAGACAGGGATTGCAGGGAAGGGGGAGGCGCGCTTATCTGCCTGCCAAGGAGAGCGCGCCCGTTTTCCGGCACCTCAAGATTTCTCCCGTGATCCAAGCCGGTTGCCCAATCCGGGCGCGGGGGCGTAATTCGCGAGAGAGATCCGTGTTTCGTTTCATACACAGTTCCGATCTTCACATCGGCAAGCGCTTCGGCAACATGCCGGAGGATTTGCGCGGACGCCTGCGCGAGGCGCGCCACGGCATCATCGCGCGTCTGGCCGGGCAAGCGCGGGATCATGACGCAACCGGCATCGTTCTGGCGGGCGACACGTTCGACAGCGAAACGCCGACGCCTGCCATGCGGCGCCAGGCCCTGGCCGAGATGGCCGACCATGCGCCGCTGCGCTGGGTGCTGTTGCCGGGCAACCACGATTCGTTGCAGGCGGTGGAACTCTGGAATGCGGTACACGCCGAGCTGCCGGATAATGTGATGTTGGCGGATGCGCCCGCGCCGATGATGCTGGCGCCGGACGTGGCGCTGCTGCCGGCGCCGTGTACGGCGCGCCGGCCCGGCCGCGACCTGACCGAATGGATGGACGGCGCCGCGACGCCGGAAGGCGCGATCCGGCTCGGGCTCGCCCATGGCGCCATCCAGGATTTTTCCGAGGATGCCGCCGCCTCCGATGTCATCGCGCCCGACCGTGCCGCGCGGGCGGGGCTCGATTACCTGGCGCTGGGTGACTGGCACGGCCACGTCGCGGTCAACGCGCGCACGCATTATAGCGGCACGCCCGAGCCGGATCGTTTCAAGCACGATGCGCCGGGCGAGGCCCTGCTGGTGTCGATCGCCGGACGTGCCGCCGCGCCCGCCATCACCCGTGTCGAAACCGGCAGTTTCGTCTGGCGAACCCCGTCCTTGCAACTGCTGTCGGGTCATGATGCCGCCGCCTCATTGTCCGCGCTGCTTCCCACGGGCGCGGTTCGGCGCCAAGCCTTGATCCGGATCATGGCCTCCGGCCGGGTTCGGCTTGCCGGGCGCACGGCGCTGGCGGCGGCCATTGCAAATATGGCGCCGGACTTTGCCTATCTCGAACTGGATGAGAGCGCGTTGGCGATCGATTGCGAGAGCGAGGATCTCGACCTGATCGATCGCGCCGGCGCGCTTCGCGAGGCCGCGCAAGCGCTTCTCGACGAAAGCACCGACGAGACACGTTCCGGCACCGACCGCGCCGTATCGCGCGCGGCTCTGGTGCGACTGTTCAGCTATTGCGAGGCCATCGGGGCATGAGGCTGAGGGCTCTGCGGCTGCACAACGTCAAGCGCTTCGCCGGGCATGGTGTCGCCATCGAGAACATTGGCGACGGCGTCAATGTGCTGTGCGCCGCCAATGAATACGGCAAATCCACCTGTTTCGAAGCGCTGCATGCCCTGTTCTTCCAGCCGCATACCGGCACGCCCGAGGGCGTCAGGCTGCTGCGGCCCTATAGCGGCGGCAATCCGCTGATCGAGGCCGACATCGTCACGGTGGAAGGCAAATACCGGCTGACCAAGCAGTTTTATGGCGGCAAGCGCGCCAGCGTGATCGATCTCTCCAGCGGGCGTCTGCTCGCGCAGGCCGATGAGGCGGAGGCCTTCATCGCTGGCCTGATCCGTGGCGGGGCAGCCGGTCCGGCCGGCCTGCTCTGGGTCCGCCAGGGCATCACCGGCATCGAAAAGCGCAGCAAGAGCGAGGAGGAGGGCGACAAGCGCGTGCGCGAGGGCCTGCTCTCCTCGGTTCAGGGAGAAGTCGACGCCCTGACCGGTGGCCGGCGCATGGCCGACATCACCGCGCGTTGCAATGATGAACTCGATCGGCTGGTGACGAGCACGCTCAAGCCGAAAAAGGGCGGCCCCTATGCTGCCGCTCTCGATGAGCATGACGGGTTGCTCGAAGAAGAGCAGCGTCTTGGCGCGGAGGTGACCGCGCTGCGCGAGGCGCTCGACAAACGGCGCAGCACGCTCAAGCGCCTCGCCGAGCTTGAAAACGCCGATGAGGCGCTTGAGCGGCGCGCCGCCATCGCCGCTGCCGAGGCTGCGCTGGAAGCCGCCAGATCGCATGCCGAAGCGCTCAAGGCCGCTGAAGCCGAAGCCGCACTTGCCGCGACCCGGCGCGATGCGGCGATGCTCGCGCTGCAAGGGTTCCGCACGGAGCGCGAAAGCGCAGCGCGCCAGCGTGGCCAGTTGACCAAGGCGCATGCGCTGCGCGACGAGGCGCTCGCCCGCCGCTCGGCCGCCATGGCCGAGAGCGACCGGGCGATGGCCGAGGTGCAGGCCGCCGAGCAGGAGGAGCGCGCCGCCCGCGACCTGCTGGCGCGGCTGGATACGGCGTTGCGGGCGCGCGATGCCGCCGAACGGTTGGCCGATCTGCGCAAGCGTCTGGAACAGGCCGAAGAGGCGCGCTCCCGCATCGAGGATGGCGAGGCGGCACTGGCCGTGCTGGCCGCGCCCGCGCAGGCCGTCGATGAGTTGCAGGCGCTCGAGGTTGAAATCGCCGGCTTGCGCGCGGCCGAGGCAGCGACCTTGCCATCGCTGCGCATGGAGTACCAGAGCGATGCCGCCGGTGCGGTGACCATCGATGGCAAGCCGGTGCCGCATGCGCAGGATCAGGGCTTTTCTGGCGCTGTGCGGCTGGATATTGTCGGCATCGGTGCCCTGACGTTGCGCTCGAACCGGCCGCAACAAGGCGACCGCGCCATCGAGGGCGCTGTCGCCAGGCACCGTGACCTGCTCGCTTCGCTTGGCGTTGACAGTCTCGCGGCAGCGCGCCAACGCCAGGCCGCCGCCCGTGACAAGGCCGCCGAACTGGCTCTCGCGCGCCAGCGCCTCAACGATCTCGCGCCCAAGGGCGTGCCGCATTTGCATGCGGATGTCATGCGGCTGACGGCCCTTAGCACTGGCGACCTTGAGCTCGGTGCCGATCCGGACGAGGCGCGTCGGCAACTCGCCCTGGCCGAGCAGCGCGTCGCCAGGGCGCGCAACATGGCGCGCGAGACGCTGCCGCTGCGCGGCCAGGCTGAAACCGCCGTCACGACAGCGGAAACAGCATGCGCCGTCATCGCTGCCGAACTGGCCGGCCTTGAGGCGACGCTGGGGCCGGAGACCACGCGTGACGAAAAACAGCGCATTCTGGCCGATGACATGGCAACGCAGCTTGCGGCCTATGAAGCGTCGCAGGCGCGTGCCGCGCCGCTGCGCAAGGCCGCCCACGATCTTTCCGGCGCCGAGGCCGCGCTGCGCCGCACCCGCGCCGTACACGACGCCGCCACGCAGGAGGCCAGCCGGTTGCACGTGACGCTGGCCGATCTCAACGGCCATATTCGCGCCCGGGCGGACCAGGCGGTGGAAGAAAACTGGCATGAGGCCAGCGAGAAGCTGGCGCTTTCGGCGGAGCGGCTGAAACGCTTCGAAATGGAGATCGCCGTGCTCGGCCGGCTGCGCGCGGCGCTGGTCGCGGCACGCTCCGCCGCACGCGACCTTTATCTCAAGCCGGTGATTTCCGAGTTGCGGCCATTGCTCGGCTTGCTGTTTGACGACATCTCGATCGTGTTCGATGAGAATACGCTGTTGCCGCACACGGTCCGCCGCAACGGCCAGGACGAGGATGTCGTGCGGCTGAGCGGCGGCATGCGGGAGCAGCTTTCCGTGCTGACGCGGCTTGCCTTTGCTCGCCTGCTCGCCCGCGACGGGCGCCCGACGCCGGTCATCCTCGACGATGCGCTGGTCTATTCCGACGACGATCGCATCGAGCGTATGTTCGACGCGCTCCATCGTCAGTCACGCGATCAGCAGATTCTGGTGTTTTCCTGCCGGCAGCGCGCTTTTTCAAAGCTGGGCGGCAATGTCCTGCAAATGAACGACTGGACCCCCGATCGCGCTTAGCCAGATTATTGCGGGAAATCATTGGCATCTCCGGCGGGCCGGGAACACAATGCCGGCCAGTTGCATTACGAGAGGGCGGAGGGTGTCCATGAGCGCGATCAGCAGGATTATCGTTATCGTCGCCGGCCTGCTGATGGCGGTGCCGGCACAGGCGCAGGAGCCGGTCAAGGTCGGCTCGAAGATCGACACCGAAGGCGCCTTGCTTGGCAACATCATTCTGGCCGTGCTCCAGCACGACGGCATTCCGGTCGAGAGCAAGCTCTCGCTCGGCCCGACCAAGATCGTGCGCACGGCGATCATGTCGGGCGAAATCGATATCTATCCGGAATATACCGGCAACGCCGCCTTCTTCTTCAACCAGGAAAAGGACCCGGCCTGGAAGAACGCCGCGACGGCCTACGAGAAGGCCAAGACGCTCGATGCCGCCAACAAGCTGGTATGGTTGCAGCCGGCCCCCGCCAACAACACCTGGGCCATCGCCGTGCGGAAGGATGTCGCCGCCAGCCAGAAGCTGTCGTCGCTCGAGGATTTCGGCAAATGGGTGTCCGGTGGCGGCAAGGTCAAGCTCGCCGGTTCGGCCGAGTTCGTCGAAAGCCCCTCCGCGCTGCCGGCCTTCCAGGCGGCCTACGGCTTCAAGCTGTCCAGCGATCAGTTGCTTGTGCTCTCGGGCGGCGATACCGCGGCGACGGAGCAGGCGGCCGCCGCCGGCACTTCGGGCGTCAATGCCGCGATGGCTTATGGCACGGATGGCCAACTCTCCGCGCTTGGACTGGTGGTGCTGGCCGATACCAAGGACGTGCAGCCGGTTTACGAGCCGGCGCCGGTCATCCGCAAGGCCGTGCTCGACGCCTATCCGAAGATCGCGCCGGCACTTGCGCCGGTGTTCAAGTCGCTGACGCTGGAAACCTTGCAAGGCCTCAACGCCAAGATCGCGGTCGAGGGCCAGGACGCCAAGAGCGTCGCCACGGCCTACCTGACCGAGAAGGGTTTTCTGAAATAGCGGCTGCGGGCAGGGCGCCATGATGGTCGTCCGCAACTGGATTCTGCTGCTGGCAGCGCTCGCGGCAACTGCGTCGCTCGCGGCTTTCGGCTTCCTGTCATATGCGCCGAACCGCATTGTTCCGGGCGTGGCCAGATCGCTCCACGAGGTCGCCGGCGACGCCGTGACGGTGCTGGCCGCAACCGCGCTCGCCCTGGCGCTGCTTTGCTTCCTGCCGCAACGGCGCGCCGTCCTGCTCGTCGCCGCTGCCGGTCTGCTGATGGCGCTTGGCGTGTTGCTGTTCGCCGCCGGACACGGCGCGACGATGCTGGCAGCGACCGGCGTGCCGGCGGGGCGGACATCGCTTGGACCGGCATTCTGGCTGGCGCTCGCCGCGATCTGCCTCGCCCTGATCGATACCGCCGAGCAGGCCGGGCTCTCGGCGCTCGGGCGCTCGTTGCTGATCGGCGCTGCCCTGGCGATGCTGGCGGGCATGGCGTGGTCGGGCCTGTTCGACAATCTGTCGCTCGCGCGCGAATATCACGCCCATACCGATGCATTCGCGCTCGAGTTCCGCCGCCATCTCACGCTGGTCGTGCTCTCCGCCGCGATTTCAGGCGCCATCGGCCTGCCGCTCGGCGTGATGGCGTTCCGCGATCCGCGCTTCGGCCAGCGCCTCTTCGGGGTGCTCGGCATCGTCCAGACCGTGCCCTCGATCGCGCTTTTCGGCCTGCTCATTGGGCCGCTTTCGCTGCTCGCCAGCACGTTTCCCGTGCTGCGGCAGGTCGGCATTTCGGGCATTGGCGCGGCGCCGGCCCTGATCGCGCTGGTGCTTTACAGCCTGTTGCCGCTGGTGCGCAACACCGTCGCCGGCCTGCGAAGTGTGCCGGAGAGCGTGGTCGAGGCGGCCAGCGGCAGCGGCATGCGCGCCGCGCAGATCATGAGGCAGGTCATGCTGCCGCTGGCGCTGCCGGTGATCCTGTCCGGTTTTCGCATCGTCGTCATCCAGACCATTGGCCTGACGGTGGTGGCGGCGCTGATCGGCGCTGGCGGCCTTGGCACCTTCGTCTTCCAGGGGCTCGGGCAGAATGCCATCGATCTCGTCCTGCTCGGCGTCATCCCGACGATCGTTCTGGCACTCGCCGGCGACGTGCTGTTCTCGCTCGCCGCCGCCAACCTGACGCAGATGCCATGATCACCCTTGCCGGCGTCAGCAAAATCTACGATGGCCTGCGCGTCGTCGACAGGCTCGACCTCGACATCGCGGCCGGCTCGATCTGCGTCATCGTCGGCCCGTCCGGTTGTGGAAAGTCGACCACGCTGCGCATGGTCAACGCGCTGATCGCGGCGGATGAAGGCCGCATCATCGTCAATGGCCAGGATGTGCGCGAGGCGGACCCAGCCTCGCTGCGCCGTGGCATTGGCTATGTCATCCAGTCGGCCGGCCTGTTTCCGCATTGGAGCATCGCCGACAACATCGCGACCGTGCCGCGCCTGCTCGGCTGGCCGCGCGACAGGATCGCGGCGCGGGTGGCGGAACTGATCCGGCTCGTCGGCCTCGATGACGGCGACATGGCGCAACGCCGGCCGCATCAGCTCTCGGGCGGCCAGCAGCAGCGCGTCGGCGTCGCCAGGGCGCTCGCCGCCGACCCGCCGATCCTGCTGATGGACGAGCCGTTCGGCGCGCTCGATCCGGTCACGCGCCGGGCGTTGCAGGACGAGTTGATCGCCATCCACCGCGCAACCGCCAAGACGATCGTGCTCGTTACGCATGACATGGACGAGGCGCTCAAGCTCGGCGAGCGGATCGTCGTGATGGAGGAGGGCCGTATCGTGCAGGATGGCAGCCCGGCCGCGATCGCCACCGCGCCGGTCAACGATCTCGTGCGCGATTTCGTCGGCGGGGAGGAGGCGGCGCTTCGGCTCCTGGCGCGCGGCACGGTTGCCGATGTCATGCGGCCGCCGGGAGCGACTCGCCAGACGGCGACGATCGAGCCCGGCGCCACGCTTGGCGTCGCCCTTGCCCGCATGGTGGCGAGCGGCCATGGCGAGCTTGGTGTGCGCGATGAAGCGGGGCGGGAAATCGGCGTCATCGCCCTGGCCGATCTCGCGCCGGGACGGCGGCCATGAGCGTCGCCACGCGCCGGCCGCTATTTATTATCGCGGCGCTGTTCGGCGCGCTTCTGCTGTTGCTGCCCTTCAGCGGGCCGTTGTTCCATATGTTGTTTCCGACGCTCGACCGGCCGCTCTACAGCCGGGCGAGCTTCCTCGAGCTGACGCTCTCGCATGTCGCGCTGGTCATGGCTGCGACGGCGGCTGCCACCCTGATCGGCGTCGCGGCCGGGATTTTCGTGACGCGCGCGGCTGGGCGGCGCGCCCGGCCGTTGCTGCTCGCGGTTGCCGCCATCGGCCAGACATTCCCGCCTGTGGCGGTGCTGGCGATCATGGTGCCGATCCTCGGCTATGGCGGCGGGCCGACGCTGGTCGCGCTGTTCACCTATGCGCTGCTGCCGATCATCGCCAATACCATCACGGGGCTCGAGGGCATCGACCACAATGTGCGCGACGCCGCCGACGGCATGGGGTTCACGCCGACGGCACGGCTGGTGCAGGTCGACCTGCCGCTGGCGGCACCCGTCATCATCGCCGGTATCCGCACCGCTACGATCATCAATGTCGGCACCGCGACCATCGGCTCGACCGTTGGCGCCCTCACGCTCGGCTCGCCGATCATCGAGGGGCTTTCCGGCTCCAATCCCGCCTATATCGTACAGGGCGCCTTGCTGGCCGGGCTGCTCGCGGTCTTGATCGATCGATCCTTCGAACTCTTCGCCGCCGCGTGATCGAAACGGCTCGCAACCACGGGCGCCGATCGTTCGACCGCCCGTGGTGCCGGTTGGTGCCTTAACCCTGCATCATCTTCGGCAGGATCGTGACGATTTGCGGGAACGTCGTGATCAGCACCAGCAGCAGCATCAGCAGGAAGAAGTACGGGATCGCCGCCTTCGTCACCTGCAGGATGTCCCTGCCGGTGATGCTTTGCAGCACGAACAGATTGAAGCCGACCGGCGGCGTGATCTGCGCCGCCTCGATCAGGATCACCATGAACACCCCGAACCACAGCAGGTCGACGCCCGCGGTCTGCACCATCGGCAATACCACCGATGAGGTCAGCACGATGATTGAGATGCCTTCGAGGAAGCAGCCGAGGATCAGCATGAACCCCGCCAGCACCGCCAGCAGCGCATATTGCGACAGGTGCATCGAGTTGACCCAGGTCGCCAGCGTGCGCGGAATGTCGACGAAGGCGACGGCAATCGTCAGGCAGGCGGCGCAGGCGATGATGAACGAGATCATGCACGACAGCCGCATCGCCGACATCAGCCCGTCCATGAAGCTTTCGCGGCTGAGCCCGCCGCCGATCGCCGCCAGGACCAGTGCGCCAATGACGCCGATCGTCGCCGCCTCGGTCGGCGTGGCGATGCCGCCATAGATCGAGCCGACAACCATGGCGATCAGCAGTGCCACCGGGATCAGGCGGCGCGAGTGATAGATTTTTTCGAAGAACGGGATCGCCGGTTCGGCCTGCGGCATCTTGCTTGGATTGAGCAGGGCCCAGATGCCGGTATAGCTCATATAGAGCAGGATCAGCAGCACGCCGGGCAGCACGCCGGCGATGAACAGCCGCCCGATCGACACTTCCGCCGTGACGCCATAGACGATCATCACGATGGATGGCGGGATCAGCAGGCCGAGCGTGCCGGAGCCGGCAAGCGTGCCGATCGTCATGTTGAGCGGATATTTGCGCGCTTCGAGTTCAGGCACGCTCATGCGCCCGATGGTGGCGCAGGTCACGGCCGACGAGCCGGCGACCGCCGCCATGATGCCGCAGCCGAGGATGTTGACGTGCAACAGCCGGCCCGGCAGGCGGTCGACCCAGGGCGCGAGCCCCCGGAACATGTCGGCCGACAGGTTGGAGCGGAACAGGATCTCGCCCATCCAGATGAACAGCGGCAGCGAGGTCAGCGCCCAGCCCCAGCTCGAATCCCATAAGGTCGAGGCGATCAGCGAGCCCATCGGCGCGGCCGTGAACAGCGCCATCAACACCATGCCGACCGTGAGCAGCGATAGCGCGATCCACACGCCGCTCGCGAGCAGGCAGAGCAGCAGCACGGCCATGATGATGGACGCGAGGGTAATCATATCCATTGTGCGGGTCCCTCAGGCGACGGGCTGGTCGATGCCGATTTCGTCCGGCGCTTCATAGCGCGGCTTGCCACCGCGCAGGAGCCAGATGAGTTCGTCGATGAAGGCAATGGCGAGCACCGTAATGCCGAACGCCACGCCGGCTTGCGGAATCCAGAACGGAACCGCCATCAGCCCGGGGCTGACATCGTTGAACTGGTACGACTGGATGGCAAGCGCGATGACATTCCAGGCGAGGAACGACACCACCGCCGTGCCGATCAGGCAGTTGAGGATCTCGACCGGCTGCCGGAACCGTTGCGGCAGGCGGTCGACGAGCAGGTTGATGCGGACATGCGCGCCACGCCGGAAGGTATGCGCGAGCCCGAAAAACGTCGAAGCAGCGAGGCATAGCCCCGCCGCTTCCGTGGCGTCGAACGTGATTCCGCGCAAACGGTAGATGATCTGCGCGACAATTGATGCGGCAATGCCGACCAGGAAGACTGCGGCTATATAGCCGCAGAGATCATACAGCTTATCAAGCGCTGCTCTCATCAGGGTTATCCTGTTATATATTATGGATGGTCGGATTTGCCGATACGGGAATAGCCTGTTACTTCAGGCTCTTCTCATAAGTCTCGTAGACGGCCTTTTCCTCAGGCGTCGCCGTGGCGAGCCACTCCCCGACCATTTCCTTGCCGATCGCAGCGATCTTGTCCATCACGTCCTTCGGCGCCTGCGAGACGACCATGCCGTGATCCTTGAGGATCTGCTCGCGCTCCGCGCTGGCCTTCTTGCTCATCTCCCAGCCGCGCGTCGTTGCGTGCTCGCCGGCCTCGATCACGATCTTCTGCACGTCGGCGGGAAGCTGCCGCAGCGCGCGCTCGTTGACGATAATCGCGTTCTTGTTGTGCATCGTGCCGGTATAGGTGAAGTATTTCACGTAATCCCAGGCTTGTGCGTCGGTTCCGGTCTGGGCGCTGGTCCACATCGCCTCGATCAGCCCGGTCGACATCGCCTGCGGCACTTCTGCGAAAGGCAGGATGAGCGCTTCCATGCCGAGCTTCTCGCCCATTGCCTGGGTCTGCTTGGAGTAGATGCGCAGCTTCTGGCCCTTGAGGTCGGCGAGCGAGGTCAGCGGCTTCTTGGTGTAGAAGCCCTGGCCCGGCCAGGCGACATAGGTGATCACGCGCATGCCGTTCTTCTTGAACAGCGCGCCGAAGAATGGCGCCTGCGCGTCCTTCAGCTTGGTGGCCTCGTCGTAATTGGTGGCGACGCCAGGCGTGTTGTCGAGATTGTACATCGCGCCTTCGTTGCCATAGACGCCGAGGCGGATTTCGCCGATCTGCACCTGGCCTGACTGCACCGCGCGCTTGACGGCGTCGAGCTTGATCAGGCTGTCGTTCGAGCGCAGGTCGATCTTGAGCTTGCCGCCGCTCTTCTCATCGACTTCCTTGATGAAGGCACGGATGTTCTGCGTGAAGAAGCTGCTCTCCGGATAGCCCGAAGCCATCGTCCACGAGGTCTGCGCCTGCGCGCCAAAGCTTACGAGACTGGCGGACAGTGCGACGGCCGCGCCGGTCAGGAATACTCTGAATGTCATCTTTCTCTCCCCATTTCGGCTGGATTGTGCATGTTTCGTGGCCCCGCGCCAGCCCCGCGGGCATTTTATGCGTTGGTTCGTGTTGATTGCGGCGCTGACCGACGCGATCAGGCGATCGCGTCGGTCAGCGCGGCGAGTTCGGCATCGCTCAGCCCGTAGTCGCGTTTGGCGGCTTCGGCGGAGACATAGCCAAGGGCGATATCCCGGCGGATCGCATCGCGATCACGCAGCTTGGGATCGCCGTAACCGGCGCCGCCGGGGAAGGCAAGCTTGACGCGGCGCCCTTCGGGAATGGCTTGCCGGCCCTTGCCGCGCAGCTTGGTGCCGTCATCGAGCGCGATCTGCGTCTCGCCGCCGTTGCGTCCGCCATTGCGGCCGCGGGCCGGGTGGTCGAGCCGGTCGAACTGGGCGCTGATATCGAACGCATGGCCTTCGAGCACGCCGACTTCCATATATTGCCCGAGGCCGCCGCGATATTGCCCGGCGCCGCCCGAATCGGGCCGGAGTTCCTTGCGCCACACGATGACCGGGCCGGTATGCTCGGTCGCCTCGACCGGCATCGTCATGACGCCGGAGGGAAACGCCGTCGCGCTCATGCCGTCGAGCGTCGGGCGCGCGCCAGAGCCGCCGCTGTTGAACATCAGGATTTCAGCGCGGCGCGCGCCTTGCGGCGGGTTGGTGCCCGGCCTGAGGCTGACCTGGAAGTTGCACAGCGCGCCGGCGCCCTCGCTCGGCACCGTGCGCGGCAGGATCTTGTCGAGCGCGCCGAACACCACGTCGGGAATCATGTGGCCGATGATGTGGCGCAGCGCGACCGGGGCAGGGTGGACGGCATTGACGATCGAGTTGACCGGCGCCGCGATCCGGAACGGCGCGAGCGAGGCGGCGTTGTTCGGGATTTCCGGTGCGATCGCGCATTTCAGCGCGTAGCAGGTATAGGCCTTGGCGTAGACGAGCGGCACGTTGATGCCCTTCTTGTCGACGCCCGACGTGCCCTCGTAATCGGCCAGGATATGGTCGTCGGCGATGTCGAGCCGGACCTTCAGCGAGATGGGCTGGCTGAACCCGTCGATGGTCATCTCGCCATGCGCGCTCTGGTTGGGCAGCGCGGCGATGCGCTCGAGCGTGGCGCGGTGGCTGTTCTCCATGATGAAGCTGGAGATCGCCACGAGATCGTCGAGCGCGAATTCCACCATCATGTCGATCAGGCGGCGGTGGCCGACCTCGTTACAGGTCGCGAGCGCGTAGATGTCGCCGACGACCTGATCTGCTTCGCGCACGTTATGGCGCACGAGATTGACGAAGCTGAGATCGACCTCGCCGCGCTCGGCGAATTTCATGATCGGGATGAACAGCCCTTCCTCGTAGACCGAATTGCCGTCCGCGCCGAAGCCGCGCCCGCCGATATCGACGATATGCGCCGTGCAGGCGAAGTAGCCGACCAGCTTGCCCTTGTGGAACGACGGGCTGACGACGGTGATGTCGTGCAGATGGCCGGTGCCTTTCCACGGGTCGTTGGTGATGTAGACGTCGCCCTCGAAGATGTTGTCAGGCCCGATCTCGCGGATGAAATGGGCGACGGCATCGGCCATGGCATTGACGTGGCCCGGCGTGCCGGTCACGGCTTGGGCCAGCATGTCGCCATCGACATTATAGACGCCGGCCGAAAGGTCGCCGGCCTCGCGCACCGAGGTCGAGAACGCGGTGCGGATCAGGGCCTGCGCCTGCTCCTCGACGACCGAAATCAGCCGGTTCCACATCACCTGGCTAGAGACAGTTGAAAGCTTGGTCATGATCAGTGTCCTGCGTTGTCGCGGGTGATGTCGAGGCAGTTGTCGGACCGGTTCACGGCATTGAACCCGGCCGGCAGGATAATCGTCGTCTCGGCCTCGGTCACGACCGCCGGGCCCTTCACCGTATCGCCGGCGGCCAGCGCCGTGCGCTGCACGATCGAAGCGTCGCGATATTGCTCCGAGGCCGTGTCGAAGAGTTTCCGAGTGCCCGCGGACTGCGCCGCGCGCTTTGCTGCGAGCGGTACGGCCTTCTCCGCGGTGGCGGGCTCAGTGGTCGCATTGACCGCCCACACCGTGATCTCGATGTCGAGCCCGTGCACGGTCCGGCCGAAAAGCGTCGCGTAATCGGCCTCGAACAGGTCCTGGAACCGCTTTTCGTTCGGATTCTCGGCATCGGCGGCGCTCAGGCTGACCGGGATTTCCCAACCCTGGCCGACATAGCGCATATAGACCTTGTAATCGGCGTGGATCGCGGCATGCGCGTCGCAGGAGCGCACGAAATTGGTCGATTCGTCGCGCAATTCGCTGAGCAGCTGGCGCACCACGCCGGCATCGAATGCGTTGAGACGCATATAGACGCTGCGCGTGGATTCGAAGCTGAACGGCGCCTTGAGGAAGCCGATCGCCGAGCCGACGCCGGCTCCGGGCGGCACGATCAGCCGGTCGATGCCGAGCTTTTCGCACAGCCGGCCGGCATGCAGCGGGGCGGCGCCACCGAAGGCGATCATCGTGTAATTGGCGAGGTCCTCGCCGTTTTCCACCGCATGCACGCGCGCGGCGTTCGCCATGTTCTCGTCGACCACTTCGGACAGGCCGAACGCCGCCGTGGCGCTGTCGAGGCCGAGTGTCTTGCCGAGATGGGTGGAAAGCGCGTCATGCGAGGCATCCGGCGACAGCGGGATCGAGCCGCCCGCGAAATCATGCGGATCGAGGCGGCCGAGCACGAGATCGGCATCGGTGACGGCCGGGCGCGTGCCGCCGCGCTGATAGCAGGCGGGGCCTGGCTCCGAGCCAGCGCTTTCCGGCCCGACGCGGATCTGGCGCATCGAATCGACATGGGCGAGGGAGCCGCCGCCGGCGCCGATCTCCACCATGTCGATGACGGGAATCGAGATCGGCATGCCCGAGCCCTTCTTGAAGCGATAGGTGCGGGCGACCTCGAACACGCGCGAGGTCTTGGGAACCTGGTCCTTGATCAGGCAGATCTTGGCGGTCGTGCCGCCCATGTCGAAGGACAGCACCTTGTCGAGCCCGTAACGCGCCGCGATATGGGCGGCGAAGATCGCACCGCCCGCCGGCCCGGATTCGACGAGCCGCACCGGGAATTCCGACGCGCTCTCGAGCGAGATGATGCCGCCGCCCGAATGCATCAGGAAAACCGGGCCATCCGCGCCAGCTTCCTTCAGGCGCCGGACGAGCCGCGACAGATAGCTCTTCATCATCGGCTTGACGTAGGCGTTGGCCGCGACCGTGTTGAAACGCTCGTATTCGCGCATCTGCGGCGAGACCTCGGACGACAGCGAGATCATCACCTCCGGCATGCGTGCGCTCAGCACGTCGCGCACCATCTTCTCGTGCGTGTCGTTCAGGTAGGAGTGGATCAGGCCGACGGCGACGCTCTGGTAGCCCCCCGCCGCGATTTCCTCGGCAAGCGCTTCGACCGCCTTGCGGTCGAGCGGCTTGAGCACCTGGCCCTTGGCGCTGATACGCTCGCTGAGGACGTAGCGCTGGTTGCGCGGCAGCAGCGGCTCGGGAATTTTCAGGTTCAGGTCATACTGCTCGAAGCGGCTCTCGGTCCGCATCTCGATGACGTCGCGAAACCCCTCGGTGGTGATCAGCGCCGTCTTGGCGCCGCGCCGCTCGATCAGCGCGTTGGTGGCGAGCGTCGTGCCGTGGATGACCTGGTTGATCACGGACGGCTCGACGCCGGCCTTGCGGCACACCTGCTGGAGCCCGTCGATGATCGCATCCTCAGGAGCGTTGTATGTGGTCAGCACTTTCGTCGAGTGCAGCGCATCGCCGATTTCCAGCACGACATCGGTAAAGGTGCCGCCGATATCGACGCCGAGGCGGCCGGAAAGCGCCGGTCGAGCGTGTGTTGAGGTGGACTGCGACATCGACGCTGTACCCTTGTTTGTTAGCGTGTATAAAACAGTGTTAGCGATTATGAATTGAGATGGCACATTGTCAAGCATCGGCGAGCCAGAAATGCCAGCGCCAATGCCGATGTCGCGGAACGGGAAGGTGGGGATGTCAGGCCAAGAAAGCCCGCCAGGCGAAAAAGCCGCTTCTGGCGTGAAATCCGTCCAGGTCGCCCTGAATGTGCTCGAGGCGGTCGCGGCCGCCCCTGAACCGGTCAGCGTCACCGAGATCGCGCGCCAACTCGGCCTGACCAAGCCGTCGGTGTTTCGCCACCTCAAGACGCTCGTCGAGCACCACATGCTCAACCAGGACCCGAATACGGCGCGCTACACGCTCGGGGTCCGGTTGCACGTGCTGGGGCAAATGGCCTCGAATCGCATCGATATTCTCAAGATATCGGATCCGATCATGCGCCAGTTGCGCGATGACACCGGCATGACGATCAACCTCGCCGGCTTCCTGCAGGACAGGACGGTGATTCTGCGCTCGGCGCTCGGCCCTTCGGCGATCGAGCTCTCGGTCAGGATCGGCACGGAATACCCGTTTCACGCCACGTCACAGGGCATCATCGCCCTGGCTTTCGGACGCCCCGAGCGGATGGCCGCCATGCGCAAGCGCGGCTTGCAACGCATTACCGATCACACCGTCACCGATTTGGGCGATCTCACGCGCGACATCGCCGAGGCGCGCCTGCGCGGCTGGTCGATGGTGTTCGAGCACACCATCCTCGGCGTCGCCGCCGCCTCGGTGCCGATTTTCGACGCGACCGGTGACAGCATCGCCGCGATCAGCCTGATCGGCACGCCGCAACTCTTCGTGACCGAGAACGGCGCGCCGCCGCATCTGGCCGTGCTCAGACAGGCCGGCGAGAAAATGTCGGCGCAACTCGGTTTCCGAGGGCGCTATCCCGTGGGTGACAATCCATCGGGCGCCTGAGCCTGATCATCGAGCCGGCGATGTCCGACCCCCTGACGGCTTTAGCAGGGCACGGCGACGGCATTGCCATCCTCATCCACGGCCTGGCAGGCCCCGGAGACCGATGCCGGCGCGGTCGTGGTGACGGTGGTCCGGGTCGTCGTGATGGTGGGTTCGGGCTCGCTCGCGCAAGCGCCAAGCGCCATCGCGAATGCGGTAACCAGCATGATTTTCTGCATCTTTCGCATCGTTGCCTCCTTCGAGGGGCGCGGCCGGCAGCGGTTGCGCGCCGGATAGCGCCGGCGGAAATCAACCGCGCCCGCCTGATACGGTTCCATGGCGGAACAGATCGCCCGGGCCGGCCGTTTCTTCCGAAACAGCGATGATCGGAGCAGGCAATGACACGGCAAACACGCGGCACGTCCAAGGACGAGCGGCTCAACAGCGAGTTGCAGGACAGTTTTCCGGCGAGCGATACGCCCTCGATCCTGCGGCGGTCGCCGGGCGCCGACAAGCCCGCCCGCGACAAGCCCGTCTCGGAGGAGGCCTCCACCGAGGAACTGGTCGTCGAGAACCTGAGCGAGGACCGGGCAGCCCATGCCCGCGTCGCGCCGGGGTGGTGGGCGCTCGACAGCGCGGGCATTCCGACGCTTGGGCCGTTCTCATCTCACGATGCCGCGGTTGCAGCGCTCAGGGAACGCCGAAAATAATCGTCGCGGCCATGAACCATTTTGCGGTTCCCCGCGACCCATGACCAGAACGGCGGGTTGGCCGCCGCTTCGCAAAGTCGGAGAAACGTCATGGTCAAGATCGCTGGAACCTCGCTCGTCAAGAAGACCATCGGTACTGCCGTTCTGGTCGCGGCGCTTGCCGCCGCCGCCGGCACCGCCCAGGCCAAGCCCTTCCACAAGCATGGCCACCATGGCTGGCGCGCTCCCATTGGCGCCGGTCTCGCCCTCGGCCTGGTCGGCGCGGCGCTTGTCGCTGGCACCTCGGCCGCCTACGCGGATGACGTGGTGTGTGTCCGCGAAGCGCAGTTCGACGCATGGGGCAACTATGTCGGCCGCGCCCGGGTCTGCCGCCCGGCTTACTGAGCGACCGGATTTTGCCAACCCGCTGACCGCGCCGGAGCTTCCCCGGCGCGGTTTGCCGTTCCGGTCAGTGCGCGTCGGAGCGCTTGGCGCGCGCCACGATCTGCGTCGGGTTGACGAAGCGCAGCGCGATCAGCAGCCAGACCAGCGTCGTCACCATATAGACCACGGCCATCGCGTCGATCGATTGCACGGCGCGCACGCCGGCGGCATTGACGGCGTAGTATAGCGCCACGACCAGCGTCTGGTTGGCGGGGCCGGCGGTGAAGAAGGTCAGCTCGAACATCGCGATGGTCCGCACCAGCACGAGCAGCAGCGCCGCCAGGATGCCCGGCGCCAGCATCGGCAGCAGGATGTAGCGGAACAGCGACCATGTGCCGGCGCCGAACACGCGCGCCGCCGCCTCGACGCGCTCGTCGATCTGCTCGATGAACGGGATCATGATCAGCACCACGAACGGCACGGTCGGCACCAGGTTGGCGAGGATCACGCCCGAGAGCGTGCCGCCGAAGCCGGTCTGGTACAGCACCGTCGCCAGCGGGATGCCGAAGGTGATCGGCGGCGCCATCATCGGCAGCAGCAGCAGCAGCATGACGATGTTCTTGCCCGGAAAATCCCGGCGCGCCAGTGCATAGGCCGCCGGCACGCCGAGCACGCCGCAGAAGAACACCACCGCGCCCACGACCTGGAAGGTGACGATCAGCACCTCGCCGAGCTGGAACTCGTCCCAGGCCGAGGAATACCAGCGCGTGGTCAAGCCGGCCGGCAGCCAGGTGCCGAGCCAGCGCGTGCCGAAGGACGAGACCACCACGCTGGCGATCATCGCGAACAGATTGATGACGAAGAAGATCACCAGGACCCAGATGACCGTGGACCAGAGCTTCTCCGAGGCCGGTTGGTGCTGCGTCATGATATTACCCTTTCGCGCCGCCGGCCGGGCCGCGGTAGAAGATATGCCGCGAGGCCAGGATCAGCACGACGATGAGAAGCTGGACGAAGCCCATGATCATCGCGATCGCCGAGGCCATCGAGTAATCGTATTCCTCGAAGGCCGCGACATAGGCCGCGATCGAGATGACGCGCGTGGACCCTGCCGGTTCGCCGAGCAGCACGGCGGACGGGAACACCGAGAACATCTGCACGAAGGTCAGGCAGAACGCGATCGCCAGTCCTTGCGCGAGCAGGGGCAGGATGACGTAGCGGAAGCGGGCGCGCGCATTGGCGCCAAGCGTCGAGGCGGCCTGCTCCAGCGACGGATCGATGCCGGTGACATAGGACAGCGTCAGAAGGAATGTGAACGGGAATCCGGAAATCAGCAGCGACAGGAACACGCCGGCATAGTTATGCACCAGCCGGATCGGCCCATCGATCAAATGGAACGTGATCAGCGTGCGGTTCAGCCAGCCCTGCGGCCCGAGATAGTTCAGCAGCCCTTCCGCGATCAGCACGGTGCCGAGCGTGATCGGGATGACGAGGATCGTGGTCAGCAGCCGCTGCCGGCGCATCAGCCTGACGCGCATGGCGATCGGGATCGACAGCGCCACGTTGAGGATGCTGACCGGCACCGCGAGGCGCAGCGTCTTCCAGATCGTATCGAACAGGAAGGGATCGTTGAAGAAGGTGATGTAATTGGCGAAAATGCCCTCCGTCGCCATTTTCTTCGGCTCGAAGGACAGGAACAGCCCATACATGAACGGATAGACGAACAGCAGGATGACGAACAGGACCGCCGGCAGCATCAGCAGCGTCACGCCGTCAAAGCCGCGTTGCGCCAGCCGCATCCGCAACGGCCGCTTCTGGGTGGACGCGGCGCGGCGTCCATCCTCGAAAGTGTCGGTCAGGGCGTTCACGCAGCCGTCTCCGCATAGATCAGCACGCGGCGCGGATCGGCGCCGAGCTTGAGTGTCTCGCCCTGCGAGACCTTGTCCTCGGAGCGGAAGTAAAGCTCCTGGCCGCTCTCCATCTTGGCGATGCCGTAGAAGTCGCGGCCGCGATATTCCGCGCTCTCGACGGTGGCGATGATCGCGCCTTCCGGATGCGGGCTGAGATCGTCCGGGCGAATGGCGGCAACCGCCGGCGCACCCGCGACCACGTTGATGGCATGGCCGGTGACCGGCGTGCCGCCGACCATGATCGCCATCTGCCCGTCGGGCCGGGCCGAGGCGGTGGCGCGGATCAGGTTGCGGTAGCCCATGAACTCGGCGACATCGGCGCGGCTCGGCCGGGCGTAAAGCTCCTCCGGCGTGCCGACCTGCCGCACCTGGCCGTCGCTCATCACCACGATGCGGTCGGCGAGCGAGAGCGCCTCGTCCTGATCGTGCGTGACATAGATGGTGGTCGCGCCCAGCATGGTGTGGATGCGGCGGATTTCCGCGCGCATCTCGAGCCTGAGCTTGGCATCTAGATTGGACAGCGGCTCGTCCATCAGCACCAGCGGCGGCTCGATGGCGATGGCGCGCGCGATGGCGACGCGCTGCTGCTGGCCGCCGGAAAGCTGGCCGGGCAGTTTCTCGCCTTGCGCGCCAAGCCTGACGAGCGCCAGCGCCTCGTCGATCTTGCGTTCGGTGTTGGCCTTGGTCTCGCCCTTCATCTTGAGGCCGAAGCCGATATTCTTGCGCACGTTCATGTGCGGGAACAGGGCATAGTTCTGGAACACCATGCCGAAGCTGCGCTCTTCCGGCCGCAGCAGGTCGATGCGCTTGTCATCGAGCCAGATGCTGCCGCTGGTCAGTTGCAGCAGCCCGGCGAGGCAGTTGAGGGCGGTGGATTTGCCGCAGCCCGACGGGCCGAGCAGGGCGATGAACTCGCCCCGCCGGATCGTCAGGTTCACGCCGTTGAGCGCATTGAGGTTGCCGAATTTCCGGCTGACCTCGTCCAGCCTCAGTTCATTGAATTCGCGTGAGGCGATGGCCATCGGCGCTCATCCTTTCCGTCTGGTCAGCGTTATTTCGACTTCCGGGCGCCGACTTCCTCATCCCAGCGCCTGAGCGCGACCACCAGCTTGGCGGGCGGCAGCGGCACTTCCTTGGGATTGTCGGCGATCAGGCTGTCATATTCCGGCCGGCCGTATTCCTTGATGATCTTCTGGCTCTCTTCCGGCGCCATGGAGAGCGGCACGTTCTTGACCGAGGGGCCGGGATAGAAATAGCCGGCATCGTAGGTCACGGCCTGGGCAGCCGGCGTCATCATGTAGCTGATCAGGTCGAGCAGCACGGCGAGCTTCTCGGGGGCGAGACCGGCCGGGATGGCGATGTAATGCGCGTCCATCACCCAGTGGAAGCCCTTCAGCGTGAAGATCTTGGCTTCCTTCGGCACGATGCCGAGCGCGCGCGGGTTGATATCCCAGCCGGCATGCGAGGCGACCATGCTGCGCGTGCCGTCGCCAAGCTCCTTGAAGGTCGGCGTCGTGCCGGAAGGGTAATACTCGATGTATTTGTCGAGTTCCTTGAGGAAGGCCCAGGTCTTGTCCCAGCCCTTGACCGGATCCTGCGGATCGGAATCGCCGAGAATATACGGCATGCCCATCAGCAGCGCGCGGCCGGGGCCGGAATTGGCCGGGCGGGCATAGATGAACTTGTTCGGGTTTTCCTTGGCCCAGGCGAGCAGTTCCTCGGCCGTGGTCGGCACCTTTTTGACCTTGTCGGGCATGTACTCGAAGATCGGCCCGGCCGGGCAATAGCTGATGCACACCGCCTGGTTTTCCGCCTGGCCCTGCATGCGCAGCGCTTCGGGAAGCAGGATATCCTTCAGGACCGGCAGTTTCGATTGCAGGCCCGGGAAGAGGGGCTGCCACAGCTTCTGCTCGACACCGGCCGAAAGCACGTCGATGCCGGTCAATACGGCGTCGATATCGATGCGCTTGGCGTCCTGCTGCGCCTTGATCTTGCCGGGCAGTTCCGGGGCCGGCGCCTTGGTGTAGGTCATCCGCGAGACCAGCTTCGGGTTGGCCTTGCGATAGGCTTCGAATGCCGGCTGGGTCAGGGCGAGGTTGCCGGCGGCATCGACGATGTTGAGCGAAACCGGGGAGGTCGGCAGCGCCGGCACCTGGGCGAAGGCGGTGCCGCCAAGGCCGAGCGTCGCGGTGCCGGCCATGCCGGCCAGCATATGACGGCGGGAAATCTGGAAATCGTGCATGGCCACTCTCCGTTACTTGGTTTTCTTGGTACCGATCTGCTCGTCCCAATATTTGAATGCCGCGACCAGATTGACCGGGGTCAGCGGCAGTTCGTGCGGATTGTCGGCGATCATGGCGGCATATTCCGGCCGGCCATATTCGGCGATGACCTTCTGGCTTTCGGGCGGCGCCAGCGTGATCGGCACGTCCTTCACCGCCGGGCCGGGATAGAAATAGCCGGTATCGTAGGTCGTCGCCTGCGCTTCCTTGCTCAGGAGATAGTTGAGCAGGTCGATCATCACCGCGACCTTGCCCGGGGCCACGCCCTTGGGAATGCACAGGAAATGCGCGTCCATGATCCAGTGGAAGCCTTTCAGCGTCTGGACCTTGGCTTCCTTGGGCACGATGCCGAGCGCACGCGGATTGATGTCCCAGCCCGGCTGGGTCGGGATCATGCTGCGCGTGCCGTCGCCAAGCTCCTTCATCACCGCCGCGGTGCCGGAAGGGTAGTATTCGACGTATTTGCCGAGTTCCTTGAGGTAGTCCCAGGTCTTGTCCCAGCCCTTCACCGGGTCGGCCGGGTCCTTGTCGCCGAGCAGGTAGGGCAGGCCCATCATGAAGATGCGCGCCGGACCGGAATTGGCCGGGCGGGCGTAGAGGAACTTGTTCGGGTTCTCCTTGGCCCAGGCGAGCAGCTCTTCGGCCGTGGTCGGCACCTTCTTGACCTTGTCGGGCATGTATTCGAGCAGCGGCCCGGCATCGCAGAACACGATGCACACGCCCTGGTTCTGTGCCTGGCTCTGCATCTTCGCGGCGCCGGCGAGATAGATGTCATCGAGCTTGGGCAGTTTCGACTGGAAATCGGGCAGCAGCGGCACCCACAATTTCTGCTCGACGCCGGCCGACAACACGTCGATGCCGGTCAGCACGCCGTCAATATCGACGCGCTTGGCATCCTGCTGCGCCTTGAGCTTGCCGGGCAGTTCGGGGGCCGGCGCCTTCGAGTATGTGATCTTCGAGACGAGCTTGGGGTTCTTCTTGCGATAGGTCTCGATCGCGTCCTGCGTCAGGGCGAGATTGCCGGCGACGTCGACGAGGTTGAGCGTTATCGGCTCGCTCGGAAGCGGCGGAATCTCGGCCCAGGCGTTGTTCAGCCCGAGCGTCGCTGTTCCGGCCATGCCGGCCAGAACATGACGCCTTGAAACAGTAAATCCGGTCATGGTCGTTTCCTCTCCATTGGCCGGTTCGGCTCCGGCTGCCTTGCATTGATGCGGGTTCAGCCGGTAGCCTATTTGTGGTTGGCAGCCTTCCAGGCGTTGAATTCGGCGCGTGTCGCCTCGTTCGGCGGGTAGAGCCCACGGATCGTGCGGCCGCCGCGCACCTGCTCCTCGACCCAATCCTCGAAGATCGTCATGGCGGTTGCTTCCACCGCGATCTCGTTGGCGATCTCGGCCGGGATCACCACCACGCCCTCGCCATCGCCGACGATGATATCGCCGGGAAACACCGGAACCCCGCCGCAGCCGACCGGCACGTTGAGGTCGACGGCATGGTGCTTGGTCAGGTTGGTCGGAGCGGAAGCGCAGGCCGCATAGAGCGGAAAATCCATGTGGCGTAGCTCCGGCGTATCGCGCAGGCCGCTATCGGTCACCAGCCCGGCGGCGCCGCGCACCTTCAGGCGGGTCATCAGGATCGAGCCGCCGGTGGCTGCGGACCGGTCGCGCTGGCCGTCAATGACCATGATGTGGCCCGGCGGGATTTCCTCGACCGACTTGCGCTGCGGATGCTCGGGATCGGCAAACACGCCGATATGGTCGAGATCCTCGCGCGCGGGGATATAGCGGATCGTATAGGCTTCGCCGACCATGCGCGCCGCCGCCGGATTGAGCGGCTGCGCGCCCTGGATGTACACGTTGCGCAGGCCACGCTTGAACAGCGCCGTGGTCAGGGTTGCGGTGCTGACATGCTTCAGCGCCTCCCGGTTTTCCGGTGTGAGTTTCACGGCGCTCATCGGTCGTCCTTTCACGCAAGAGAGAGTTCCGGCGCGGATATTGCCAGAGTTGTAAACTTGTCAGGCCAATTCAGTAGCGAGATTTTTTGGCCTGTCCAGCGGTACTTTCGTCGATGGCGGCCGCGGATTGCCGATCTCCGCGAAAAATTCCGGGTAGCGCGCCTGTGCATCCGCGAGAGAGGCGAAGGCGCCGCGCAAATGGTGCCGCAGCGCTGCGACCGCGCCTTCGGCATCGCGGCCGAGCGTCGCCGTCACGATCGTCTCATGCTCGGCAAGCACGGCGAGGCGCTTTTCGGCGCTGCGCGCGGAAAGGTGGCGCAGGCGGTCGAGTTGTAGCTTGGCGCTGGCAACCACCGACCAGGCGCGCTCATGGCCGGCAAGAGCGAAGAAACAGGCATGCATGTCCTCATCATGCATGACAAAGGCGGCTTCGTCATCGCTGACCGCGTTACGCTGGCGTGCGATAATGCCGGACAGGCATTCCTCGCCGGCGGGCGTGAGCCGCTCGATCGCCCTGGCGAGCGCCGTGCATTCCAGGCTCTCGCGCACGAACTGGCTGTCCAAGATATCCTCGGCCCGGATCGGCGCGATGAAACTGCCATATTGCGGGTAGATTTCGACGAGGCCCTCTTCCTCGAGCCGGCCGAGCACTTCGCGGGCGGGGGTCCGGCTGACCCCGTAGGATTGCGCGATCTCGTTCTCGGAAATCGAGGATTTCGGCTTGAGCGCACCGGTCGTGATGCGCTGGCGCAGGTCGCCATGGACCTGCATCGTCACCGTGCTGCGGCGCGGCGCCTTGAAATCAAGGTAGCGTTTCAATCCTGCCCTCGCGTTCCCGATCCGCTGCTTTACGCATTGTCGTTTTGTGGTGCGGCTGGCGTTTTATAGAGTGCAAAAGTACTAGCATGCAAGCGTCAAGATCGGCTGCCGGTTGCCGGGTTTGTCTCGCACCGCAGGCGTGTGAGACGCGTTGCGTGCGATGGTCCCGGCCCGGCCTGATCGCGAGGCGAGGGCGCTTGCGGGCATTTTACCGGGATTCCCGCGAAAACAGTTCCCATCGGCCCTTGTTTCGTTTAGATAACGCAGCCAAATCATTGCTTCAGGCTGACATGAAGGAGTCGTATGGCTCCCTTCACCCAGCCCACCTTACCGCAGCATAGACAGGACGGACCTCTGGCGCGCAGCCATGAGAGCCTCCAGCGCCAACGCAGGATCAGATGTCGAAAGAAGAATTGCTCGAATTTCCCGGCACTGTCTCGGAGCTTTTGCCCAACGCCATGTTCAGGGTGAAGCTTGAGAACGATCACGAGATCATCGCCCACACCGCCGGCAAGATGCGCAAGAACCGTATCCGTGTCCTGACCGGCGACAAGGTTCTGGTCGAGATGACGCCCTACGACCTGACCAAGGGCCGCATCACCTACCGCTTCAAGTGATCCCGGGCCGTGGGCTCGCAAGGCTTGCTTGATTTTGCGCGGCTTCACGCGACCGGAGATGAAGCTTGAGCGCCAAAGGCGATAGCTGGCGACCGAAACTCGTGCTGGCCTCGGCATCCCCCCGCCGCCTCGCCTTGCTGGAGCAGGTCGGGCTGGCGGTCGATGCCGTGATGCCCTCCGAGATCGACGAGACGCCGCAGCGCGGCGAGCGCCCGCGCGTGCTGGCGGTACGGCTGGCGCGCGAGAAGGCGCGCGCCGCCCGCGACGCGCTGGCCGGCGAGACGGCGGATAAGGCCGGCTTCATCGTTGCCGCCGATACGGTGGTGGTTGCCGGTCGGCGCATCCTGCCCAAGACGGAACTGGTGGACGAAGCCGCCGCCTGTCTCCGGCTCCTGTCCGGGCGCGGCCACCGGGTTTATTCCGGCGTTTGCGTGCTGACGCCGGACGGCGCCCTGCGCGAGCGCGTCGTCGAAACGCGCGTGCGTTTCAAGCGGCTGTCCAATGATGATTTCGAGACCTATCTCGCCTCCGGCGAATGGCGCGGCAAGGCCGGCGGATACGCCATCCAGGGGCTCGCCGGCAGCTTTGTCGTCAAGATCGTCGGCTCCTACAGCAATGTCGTCGGCCTGCCGCTCTACGAGACCATGGCACTGTTGAGCGGCGAGGGCTTTCCCGTGCATCTGGGCTGGATGAACCGGCTATGAGCGCCAGGCCCGCCAATGACAATCACGGCCGCAGCCGCAAGACGTGCCCGATCTGCGGCAAGCCGATGGTCGTGGCCTTCACGCCGTTCTGCTCGGCGCGCTGTGCCGATGTCGACCTCAACCGCTGGCTGAACGGCGTTTATGCCGTGCCGGTCCGTGACGATGACGACGAGGATGGCGATCGCGGCCGCGAACCGGATGGGCCTCCCGAGACGTGAAGCGCCCTCCGGGGGCGTATGCCGGCGATCAGGACGCCGGCAGGACGAAGGCGATCGCGCTCGCCGTCGAATAGTGCACCAGCGAGACCTTGCCGCTGTAATTCGGCGAAACCGCCGTGAAGCCGCCGGCTTCCACCTTGTCGACGACCGCAACATGGCCACCGGAGCGCCCGCGCTTGAAGACGGCGATGGCGCCGGGCTGTGGCCGCGAGATGCGCCGGCCGGCCTTGACCATGTCGCGCGCGCGCCGCGACTTCACCGTGGCGTGACCTGAACGGCGCAGCCAGACATTGACCGCATCCGCGCACCACAGCCTGCTCGGCACGCCGAGCACGCGATGGTTGGCGCCGAGCGAGCGCCTCGCTGCTGCCAGCAGCGTCGGCGCCGTGCCCGAACTGGTGGCGGCGGATTGGCTGGCGGCGTCCTTGTTGTTGCTGGACAGCATGAAATCGAGCGCGGGGTTGGCATGCGCTGGAATGGCGGCGGCGACGCAAAGCATGACAGCCCCGGCAAGCAGGTATTTCAAATCGATGGCCCTTATTCAGAAGGAAAGGAAAATAGAGCAAGCCGGATAGCGCGCTCACACAGGATGGAGCACCGATCAACGCTCTGGTGTGGCCGTTCTAAAGCCATCGAAATAAGACAGGAAATAGGCAATTGGTAGGAATTTGCGTGATCTGATTCGGTTGAGCTATGCGAATCTGATATAATGCGAGTGCGAATCTTGGTGCTTGCTGGCCGCGCGCGATGCAAGCCCGCAGAAAGCCCGGCTACAAAAAATGGGGGATTGCCGATCTCCCATCCGGAGTGCAGCATATGCGGGCAAATGGTCGACAAGCTGCCTGGTTTTTGGTCCACTTTTGGTGAGTACCCATGACGCTTCACAACACTTTGCAGAACAAGGTCGATCTGATCCGCTCGGAGGTCATGCGCGTGCGGCATCACGATGCCGATCTGCGTGCCGGCCGCGTCAGCGCCCAGATCAGGGAGATGGTCGAGACCGTCATCCAGACCGACGAGACGCAGATCGCCTTCGACCGGGTGGAAGGCGAAATGGACAGGCTGGCCGGCTATCTCGCGGCGCATCAGTTCCTGCATTCGGATGACAGCGACGCCGAGCGCTACCGCAAGCTCGCGCTGGTTGCCGTCGATGAACTCCAGGACGCCTTGCACCTGAGCAAGCCGAGCCCGGCCGCGAAAGCGAAGGGGCTGGTCTGGTAGGCGCCGGACAGACGGTTTTCGCGAGACCCTGCGATTCCCACCTCGACCCTGCGGCGGGAACGGCGAGGATTAACTATTGTTAGTTTTCAGAGGGATGCGGGCCTGTTTAAAACCATATCATAGGAAGGAATGGCTGGTCGTTCATCCGTTTGGGGATAGAGGCTCCTGACGTGTTCATGGGCGATCATGGCAAAGTCGTCCACAAGGCCGCCTTTGCGCTCGTTCGCGCGTTTGATGATGTTGCCTTCGAACTCGATGCATGGCTTGAACGGCACAAACGTGATGTCCTCGCGCCGGTAGTCGTTGCGCACCATGGGGTTCACGATCGACACGCCGAGCCCTTGCCCGACAAGGGCGCAGATGATGGCCCCGAACGGGGATTCCAGCGTGAGTGAGCGCCTGATGCCACGGCTGTCGAAAGCCTGATCCATGCGCGCACGGGCGCCGTCGCCCAGTGCATGGGAAATGAACGTCTCGCCTTCGAGGTCCTGAGGCCGGATGACTTTTCGGCTTGCCAGAGCGTGCCCGCGCGGCAGGGCGCAGACGCCCGGCAGCCGGTAGAGCGGTTCCACTTCGATGCTGCCGGCATCGATGATGTTGGCGATGAAGCCGATATCGCAGTATCGGCTGGCGACCCAGCGCGTCACCGCGACTTCGTTGTGCATCTGGATCGATATGGTCACGTTGGGATAGCGGGTGCGAAACAGCGAGATCACCTCGGGGATAAAGCCGAGGGCCATGGCCGGGATGGCGCCAATGCGCAGGCGGCCCGACCCGAAGAAGCGAATATCATGCGCTGCCTGCGCCAGATGCTCCAAGCCGGTAAAGCTTTGCTCGACCTCGTAATAGAAGGCCAGGCCTTCTTCCGTCGGTGTGATCCGGCCGGCGCGTCGCTCGAACAGCTTTAGTTTGGTGGCTGTTTCGAGTTCCGCGATGAGCCGGCTGATACTGGGCTGAGACGTCCGCAATTGATCGGCCGCGGCCGTCATGGTGCCGTGCAGGATGATGGCCCGGAATGCCTCGATCTGTCGAAGGTTCACGTTTCCCTCATATCACCAGTGAATAGAAGCTGTAAAAAACGACATTTGACCGAATGGCGCTTCGTTTCAATACTCGATGCATGAAACGCGCCGCAGCCCAGCACGCACAACGAAACACCACACTTGCCGGGTTTCGTTGCCTGCGCTGTGAAGCGCAGCACCCGATCGCCGATTACGATCTCGGTTGCCCGCGCTGTGCTCGCGAGGGTTATCCGGCGAATGTCGCCGCCTATTACAACGCGCCGCCGGGCGCGCTTCAATTGCCGTATCGTGCTGCCGTTCCGCGTGGTGACGGTGGGGCTGGCGAGAATGGGCTTGGCGAGAACGGGCTTAGCGAGGGTGGCACGCCTTGCATTGACTTGCCGGGTCTTGCCGATGCGATCGGCGTCGGGCGCTTGTCGGCAAAACTGGAATGGTGCAACCCGACCGGGTCACACAAGGATCGCATGAGCGCGCAACTCGTGCAGCGCGCCTGCGATACGCAGCGGGGCGCCATCGTCGCCGCATCGAGCGGCAATGCCGGGCTGTCGATCGCCTCTTATGCCGCACGCTTCGGGATTCCGGCCGAGATCGTGGTGACGGAAGCGCTTCCCGAGGCATTCCGGGAGGCTATTGCGGCAACCGGCGCCACGCTGACGGTCGCGGTCACATCCCTGGCGCGCTGGGACATTCTGGACGAACGCGTGCGCCAGGGCGCTTTCGCGGCGACCAATTATGCACGGCCTGCGGTCGGCACGAACGCGTTCGGCGTCGAGGGCTACAAGATGCTGGCGGCCGAAATCGCTGCCGGGGCCGCCATGCCCGATATCGTCGTGGCGCCGACAGCGCGTGGCGACCTGATTTCGGGCCTGTATCTCGGCTTTGGGGAGCTCGGCGGCAGCATGCCGCGCCTTGTCGCGGCGGAACCGTTCCCGCGGCTGAGCAAGGCGCTCGCCGGGGCGGATTACCGCGGCTTGTTCGAGGGCAGCACGGCGCAGTTCTCGATTGCCGGCGCCACCACGACCTTTCAGGCATTGCACGCCGTGCGCGAAACCAAGGGCTGCGCCGTTCCCGTCAGTGACCGGCTGGTGGCCGCCGCTGCCCGCGATCTTGCCCGCTACGGGCTGCATGCGGAAGGGGCGGCCGCAGCCGCGCTCGTGGCCGCAACCGAACTGGCCTCCGGCGGCGATTTGCGCGGCCGGCACGTTCTGCTTGTCCTGACCGGCTCGTCGTTTCGCGAGCCGCGGGCCTCGACCAATTTAAAAACGGCAATCAAGCCAACAGGGAGAGACAGCCATGCTGACCACGAGAAAGCGCTTTTGTAAGGTCGCATCCGCGATCGCCACGGCGGTGGGCATCGCCGGCGCCGCTTTTTGCACTACGGCCTCGGCGGAAACCGCGCTGCCGCCGTTGCCGGCCGCGATCAAGGATGCCGGCGTGCTGCGCGCCGGGGTGCGTTGCGATCAGCCGCCCTATGGTTTCAAGGACGAGAAGGGCAATTTCGCCGGCATCGAGACCGAAATGGCGCTCCAGATCGCCACCTGGGCCTTCGGCTCGCCCGACAAGATCGAACTCACTTGCGTGACGGCCGAGAACCGCATCCCGCAGTTGAACGGCAAGAAGGTCGACCTGCTACCCAGGCGCAGTGGTTTGCCGACCACATGCCCAAGGTCGAGACGCTCAAGCTCAACACCGCTTCGGATGCCTTGCAGGCTCTGAAGCAGGGCAGGGGTGATGGATACACCCACGATGCGGCCACGCTCGTGGTCATCGCCAACAAGGACCACAGCCTGCGGCTGGTCGGCGAGCCCTTTGCCATTTCCGAGGCCGCCATTGGCATCCGGAAGGGCGAACCCGAGTGGCTTGCCTACCTCAACGCCGCGCTCGATCGCATGAAGGCGGAGGGGCTGTATGTGAAATGGGCGGAAAAATGGGTGCCGGCCAATATCCGCTCCTTCTACATCGACGCCTTCCAGAAAACGATGCCCAAGGGCCGTTAAGCGCGCCGCTTGAGGGGAGGGCGGCCTCGGCCGCCCTCACCGCGATCAACCGACAGGAGCGAGCATGAGCTTCGATGTCGCCTATCTCTGGGCGCAGGTTCCGGCGCTGTTACGCGGTCTGGTCATGACCGTGGAGGTCAGTGCGATATCGATCGTGCTGTCGATCATCGTCGGGTTGCTGGGTGCGGCGATCCGCATGTTGCACGTGCCGGTCTTGCGGCAGGTCGCTGCCGGTTATGTCGAGTTCATTCGCAATACGCCGCTGCTCGCGCAACTTTTCTTCATTTTCTACGGGCTCCCGACCATCGGCGTCACGCTGTCGCTATTCTGGTCCGGCGTGCTCTCGCTCACGCTGTGGGCCGGCGCCTATCAGATGGAGAATATACGCGGCGGCCTTGAAACCGTGGTCAAGGGTTTGCGCGAAGCCGCCTTTTCGCTCGGGTTGTCACCCTGGCGGTTTTTCCGGCTGATCGCCGCGCCGCTTGCCGTGCGCGTTGCGCTGCCGGCGATGTTGAACACGTCGATCTCGCTGCTCAAGAACTCGTCCTACCTCCAGGCCATCGGGCTGACCGAACTCACCTTCGTCGCCATCGATCGCATCTCCATGGATTTCCGCACGCTGGAAATGTTCTCCGCGCTGTGCGGCATCTATCTGACGCTGGTACTGGTCCTGTCGCTGTTCACGAACCGGCTGGCCTATCACCTGCAGAAGCCGTTCCGGGTGTGAGAGCGGCATGACGATCCTGATCAACAACCTGCCATTCATCCTGCAAGGCCTGACGATGACCTTGGGCCTGGCGGCCGTCACGCTGGTCTTTGCAACGATCATCGCCTTCGTGGTCGGCACGCTGGGCGCCACGCGCATCGGCTGGCTGCGTGCCGTGACGCGTACCTATGTCGAGATCTGCCGCGACATTCCCCTGATCGTGAACATCTTCTTCGTGTTCTTCGGTGCGCCGCTGCTCGGCATCGAACTGTCGCCGTTTGCGGCCGTGACGGTTGGCCTGTCGCTGTGGGGCGGGGCCAACGGAGCCGAGATCGTTCGCGGCGGCCTCGAAGCCGTGCCGCGCCACCAGAGCGAGAGCGCCAAGGCGCTCGGGCTGAAAGGGTGGGAAATCTTCATCTACATTATCGGGCCGCAGGCGCTGCGCAGCATCCTGCCGCCCTTCATCGGACTGCTGACGCTGGTGATCCAGTCGACCTCCCTCGGCGCTCTCGTCGGCGTCACCGAATTCTTCCGGGTCGGGCAGATCATCATCGAACGCACCACATTGATGGAAGGCTGGAACCCGGCCTTCACCGTCTATGGCGCGGTGCTGCTGATCTACTTCGTGATTTGCTCAAGCCTCACCTGGTTTGGCCGCCGGCTGGAACGGCGTATGCGGCGCGAGTCGAAAGGCGGCGGCGTTCTCAACGCCACTCTTGTGGAGGCGGCGCCCACGCTCCCCTGAGCATCTTGATTTCGCTAAGTTACATGAGGAAACGGACATGCATTCCAAAGTCAGTCGGCGGCTCACCGAGATGGTCGCGCCCGAGGTTTGCGAGCATATCTACGCGCCGCGGCTCGGCCGGGATTTCGCGACGGTGTTCAACGATATGACCGACCTGAACCAGGCGCATGTCCTGATGCTGGCGCGACAGGGCGTTATCTCGCCCGAGACGAGCCGGATGCTCGCGGCAGGTCTGCTGCGCATGGAGAAGGAAGGCCCCTCGGTCGTGGAGGTCGATCCTCAACGCGAGGATGCCTATTTCAACTATGAGGCGCACCTGATCGGTTTGATCGGCCAGGAAGCCGGTGGGCGCATGCATATCGCGCGCAGTCGCAACGATCTCGGCGCCACCCTCGACAGGATGCGGGCACGCGACCTGATCCTCACCACGGCCGGCGCTCTTGCCGATATCATCGAGCACGCGCTCGAGCGCGCGCTGGAGTTCCGCGATGTCGTCATGCCCGGCTATACGCATTTGCAGCCGGCCCAACCGACTACCTTCGGCTTCTACATGGCCGCGATCGGCGCCGCTTTCGAGCGCGATGCCGGACGATTGATGGATAACTGGTCGCGCACCAACCTGAATGCGCTCGGCGCCGGCGCGCTTGCTGGAACGACCTTTGCCATCGACCGCCAGATGACGATGCGGTTGCTCGGCTTCGACGGGCTGGTCGAGAACACGCTCGATGCCGTCGCATCACGCGATTTCGGGCTTGAGCTTCTGGGGAATTTCAACCAGGTCGCGATCGGCTGGAGCCGCATCGCCCAGGATTTCTATGTCATGGTCTCGCACGAGTTCCAGACGATCGAGTTCCCCGATCGGGTGACCGGAACCTCGAGCATCATGCCGCAGAAGAAGAACCCGGTGGTGCTTGAGCATCTCAAGGGCAAGGCGGGGCATCTTCTCGGCCTGTACGTGAACTCCGCCGTCGCGCTCAAGGGCACCAACTTCACCAATACGATCGACGGCAACCGTGAGGGCATGCGGGCGGTCTGGGAGGCAGGCTCTGAAATGGGGCATTGCCTGCCGTTGTTCGACCTCGTCGTCTCGACCGCCCGGCCGAACGCCGCGCTCATGGCGATGCGCGTGAAACAGGATTTCGCCTCCGCCACCGATCTTGCCGACCTGATGGTGCGTGAGGCTTCCCTGTCGTTCCGCGAAGCCCATCATGTCGTCGGCGGCGTGGTCCGGGCGGCGATGGACCGCAAGCTCGATGCCAGCGAGATCACCACGGAGATGGTCGATCAGGCGGCCGTCGACGTGACCGGCCATCCGCTCGGCCTGCCGGCCGAGCGTGTCAGGGAGAGCCTTGATCCCGCCGCCAGTGTTGCTGCGCGTACGGTACCCGGCGGTCCGGCGCCCAAGGCGGCCGAGGCTTCGGTCGCCGCCGCTCGCGGTCGGCTTGACGGGCTCCGCGCGACGATTGCCGGGCACCGTACGCGATTGGCTGAGGCGAGGGCGACGCTCAAGCGGGATATCGCGGCGCTTGCCTCATGAACGACTCACCGCCCGTCATCGCCGTCAGCGGCCTCTCGAAACAGTTCGGCGGGATACCGGTTCTGAAGGGCATTGATATTGGCGTTTCGGCCGGAGAGGTCGTGGTTGTGATCGGGCCGAGCGGATCAGGCAAAAGCACGCTGATCCGCTGTATCAACGGCCTGGTAAAGCCCGATGCAGGCGAGATCAGCATCGAGGGCCGCCCGATCGACATTCATCATGAAGCAGGTTGGCAACAGCTTCGGGTCGATGTCGGCATGGTGTTCCAGGATTATGCCCTGTTCCCGCATCTCAGCGTGCTGCGCAATATGACGCTTGCGCCGGTCCGTCGTGGCCGTGCCGACGGCCCTGCCGCGGAAGCCGAAGCACGGCGGCTTCTTGCCCGCGTGGGCCTGGCCGACAAGGCGGAGGCCTATCCATCCGAACTGTCCGGCGGCCAGCAGCAGCGCGTCGCGATCGTGCGGGCGCTGGCGATGCGCCCGAAGGCGATCCTGTTCGATGAGCCGACCTCGGCTCTCGATCCCGAAACCATCGTCGATGTGCTTGATGTGATGAAGGGCCTGGCCCGGGATGGCGTGACCATGATCGTGGTGACGCACGAAATGGGTTTTGCGCGCGAGGTCGCCGACCGCGTCATCTTCATGGCGGAAGGACGCATCGTCGAGCAGGGCCCTCCAGCCGCTATCTTTGGAAGTCCCCGCGAGGAGAGAACGCAGCGCTTCCTTCAATCCGTTCGCCCTTTTGGAGACGTTTCCCATGCCGGCTAGGCAAGACATCTATGTGTCAGGCTTTCGCCTCAAGCCATATTGGTGGGATGCGGCGCCGCCGGAGACGGCCAGCGAACCGCTTCCCGAAAAGACCGATGTGCTTGTGGTCGGGTCCGGTTATTGCGGCTTGTCGGCGGCAGCGGAACTGGCGAGGTCCGGCACGGACGTGACAGTCGTCGATGCCGGTGAGCTTGGCTGCGGTGCCAGCACCCGCTCCGGCGGGATGGTCTCGAGCGGACAGAAGCTCGTGATCGGCGGGGCGATCAAGGGAGTCGACGAAGAGCGCAGGGCGCGCCTGCTCGAAGCCTCGATCGCGTCGTTCGACCATCTGAAAGCACTCATCCACCACCATGGCCTCGACGCCGACCTTGCACTGACAGGCAGGTTTTTCGGCGCCCATGTGCCCAAACACTACGACAAGCTCCGCCGCCAGGGGGAGTTGTTGCACAAGTACACTGGCGTGACCGTTCACGAGGTGCCGCGCAGCGAGCAGGATCGCATCACGCGCACGGATTTCTACCATGGCGGCATCGTCGTCGATGAATATGGCGGCCTGCATCCGGCAAAATACCATCGGGCTCTGCGGCAATTGGCATTGGCGGCAGGCGCGAAGCTCCGTTCGCATGCCGCCGTGCTGCGTGTCGAGGAGGAAGCCGGCGGCAAGCGCGTCGTCACGGCGCGCGGCGATATCTGGGCACGCGAGGTTCTTTACGGCACCAACGGCTATAGCGCCGATGCGACACCGTATCTCGCACGCCGCATCGTCCCGGTGCGCAGCTACCAGATCGCCACCGAGCCCTTGCCCACGGCCTTGATGGACAAAATCAACCCCGGCCGCCGCATGATCACCGACAGCAAGCGCGAGCTTTTCTACACGCGCCCTTCGCCCGATGGCACGCGCATCCTGTTCGGAGGGCGGCCGGGTGCGTTCGGGGTCGATGAGGCCGGCGCCGCGCCACGGCTATACAGGATGATGACCAAGGTCTGGCCCGAACTCGAGGAATACAAGCTGAGCCATTGCTGGAGCGGCTTTGTCGGCATGACCTTCGACAAGATCGCGCATATGGGCAGCCATGACGGGCTCAACCATGCTGTCGGCTGCAACGGCAACGGCGTCGCGCTGATGACCTATCTCGGCCATCAATCGGCATTGAAGCTGCTCGGGCGGCAAAACCGGGTTTGCGCATTCGACAGCCCGCAATTTCCTGCAAACCCGCTATACTACGGAACGCCGTGGTTCCTGCCGATCGTGAGCGGCTGGTACCATTTCCGGGACGCGCTGGATAAGCGGCTGGCCGGATAGCTGGTTTTAGCCCGCGGCCGATGCGCCCCGTGGCATCAGCGGCATCAATGCGAGCGATGCAGCAATAAAGTGGATACATGTGCCGCGCTCCGGCTACGCTCGACTCATGATGATTCTCCCGATGGCGGGCCGGCGGCCGCGTTTTTCATTCGGTGCCGGCGCATGAATGCGCTCAGCCGCGAAAATTACGGTCTGGTGCTCGCTTTCGTCGGCATGCTGATCTTCAGCGGCACGGTGCCCGCGACCCGGCTCGCCGTGGAAGGGCTCGATGCCTATTTCGTCACGGCGGCGCGCGCGGCAATCGCCGGCGTGCTCGCCATGCTGGTGCTGGTCATCTTGCGCCGCTCCTGGCCAAGCCGCGCGCAACTGCGCCTGATGGTGGTTTGCGCGGTGTGCTTCGTCGGCGGTTTCTCGGGCTTCGTCGCGCTCGGCCTGCGCACCGTGCCGGCAGCCCATGGCGGTGTCGTGCTCGGCGTGATGCCGCTGATGACGGCGGTTGCCGCCGCGGTCATTCTCGGCGAGCGGCTGTCGCTTCGCTTCTGGCTGTTCGCGGTGCTCGGTGCCGTGGTGGTTGCGGCCTACGCGCTGCGCGACGGCGGCGGCCGCTTCGATATCGGCGATCTCTACCTGGCGGCGGGAGCGATGACGGGAGCCATCGGCCATGTCTATTCCGGCAAGCTGTCGCGCGAGATGCCCGGCTGGGAGGTGATCTCGTGGGAGCTGGTCATCGCGCTGCCGCTGATGTTGCCGGCGGCATTCTGGCTGATGCCGGCCGAGCCGGCGGTCGTGCCCGTCAGCGCCTGGGCCGGGCTGGCTTATGTCTCGCTGTTCAGCATGTTCATCGGATTTTTCGCCTGGAATGCCGGCATGGCACTGGCCGGCATCGCCCGCGCCAGCCAGATCCTGTTGCTGCAGACCTTCGTCACCGTCGGCCTTTCCGCGCCGGTCAATGGTGAGCATATCGGCCTGCTGACCATCGTCACGGCCATCGTCGTGGTCGTGATCGTCGCCCTCGGGCAGAGGGCGCGAGCAGCCGACGCCTGACGCAAGGCCTCGGGCGAGGATCGCGCACCACTTACGGCCTCGAACATAGCTGATAGCTGGCGAGGGCTTCCGTCCTTAGTCGCGCATCGCCAGGACCCGGGAGTTGGCGCGGATCGCGGCCTCGGTGACCACGATGCCAAGGCCAGGCCCGTCCGGAACCACGACCTGGCCGTCGCGATGGGGGATGCGCTCCTCGAGCACATCCTCGGTGAGGACGTGGTGCGGCATGTAGAACTCGCAGCCGAGCGAGATGCCTGGCGCCGCCGCGATGAGCTGCGTGCCGGCCGCAAGGCCGATGCCACCCTCCCACAAGGTGCCGCCATAGCCGGGCAGGCCGGCGGTATCGGCGATCGCCATCAGGGCTTGCGCCTTCAGCAGGCCGCCGCATTTCATCAGCTTCACCGAGATTGCATCGGCGGCCTGAAGCCGGACGATCTCCGTGAGGTCCTGCGCATCGAAGCAGCTTTCATCCGCCATGATCGGCGTATCGAGCGCCGCTGCGAAGGAGGCCATCGCCGCCAGATGCGGGCGCGGCACCGGCTGTTCGATGAAGGTCGGTCGGAACTGATCGACATCGCGCAGGATCTTGATCGCACCGAACGGCTGCAACGCCTGATTGTAGTCGAGCCGCAAATCGATCGTGTCACCGAACCTGGCGCGCATCGCTTCCAGATGGGCGAGGTCCTCGCGATGGGGTTTCACGCCGGTCTTGACCTTGTAGATCACGTTACCGGCCGGCACCATCGCGCTCATGCGCTCGAGATCGGCATCGAAATCGGGATCGGCGATCGAGAAGGAGAGCGGGATCGTGTCGCGCACGCGCCCGCCGAGGAGGTCGGCGACGGAAAGCCCGGTTTGCTTGCCGAGCATGTCGAACAGCGCGGTCTCGATCGCGACCTTGGCTTCGGCATGGCCAACCAGCGCCTTGTCGAGCAGCGCCATGGTTTCGCGGATGTGCCGGATCGGGCGGCCGAGCAGGATGGGGCGCAGATAGATGTCAAGCGCCGCCAACGCCGCTTCCGGCGTGCCGGTGAAGACCTCCCATGGCGCGGCTTCCCCCCAGCCGATCGTGCCATCGCTGGCGGTTAGTTCGAGCAGCACGCGCTTGACCGTGCCCTTGACGTTGCCGACGCCCTGAAGCCGGGCCATCCTGATCGGACTTTCAATCAGGAAGAGCCTGATCCGTTTTACGACCGCCATGTTCACGAAGGGCTCCATTGATGTGCCGGGCTTGGCCGGTGCTGCCGGTGACGAGATGGGTGAGGGCGCTCACGCCGGGGGCGTTGCAGCCGGAGCGCCCGCACGGTGGAAATGGCTGAGGAAGGCCTGCGTCGCTGCCTCGCGCGGGCTATCGATGACCTGCCTGGCCGGTCCCTCCTCGACGACGACCCCGTCGCGCATGAAGATCAGCCGGTCGGCGACCTCGCGGGCGAAGGCGATCTCGTGAGTGACGATCACCATCGTCATGCCCTCCGCCGCGAGCTGCTGCATCACCGCCAGTACCTCGCCGACGAGTTCCGGGTCGAGCGCGGAGGTTGCCTCGTCGAACAGCATCACCTCCGGCTCCATGGCAAGCGCGCGCGCGATGGCGACGCGCTGCTTCTGGCCACCGGAAAGGCGGCTCGGGTACTCGTTGACCTTGTCGGCGAGACCGACTTTCGCCAGCAGCGCCAGGGCGTGCTGGCGCGCCTCGGCTTTTGGCTTGCGGCGCACCGTCACCGGCGCCTCCATGACATTGCCGAGCGCCGTCATATGCGGAAACAGGTTGAAGTGCTGGAACACCATGCCGGTATTGGCGCGGAACTGCGCGAGTTGGCGCACCCCCGGCAGCTTGGTGTCCGCATCGAAGCTGAACACGTCCTTGCCGACCCGCACGCGCCCGCCTTCGGGCGTTACCAGCAGGTTGATGCAGCGCAGCAGCGTCGACTTGCCCGAGCCCGACGGGCCGATCAGCGCCACGACGCTGCCGGGAGCCACCGTGAGATTGATGTCCTTGAGGACGACGAGGCTGCCGAACTGCTTGCGCAGCGCCGTGATCTCGATCTTCGCTTGCGGGTCCATGGCCTGTCCTCAATCACTCGTTGCCAGCTTCTTCTCGCCCTGACGGACGATGGCCGTCAGCGGGAAGAGCAGCACGAAATACGCCACCGCGACCGCAGAATAGACTTCGAGCGGCCGGTAGCTGTCATGTGCCGCGACCTGGCCCTGGTAAAGCAGGTCCGGCACCGCCAGGACCGAGACCAGCGATGTATTCTTGAACTGGATGATCGACTGGTTCATCAGCGCCGGAACCATGCGCTTGAGCGCTTGCGGCAGGATGATCCGGCGCATCGCCTGTCCCGGCGTCATCCCCAACGCCGCAGCGGCCTCATTCTGCCCGGGGTCGATCGAGACGATGCCGCCTCGGATGATTTCGGAATAGAACGAGCCGCCGTAGAGCGAAAGCGCGAGGATCGACGCGCTGACCGCCGATATTTCGATGCCGCTGAGTACCGGCAGCGCATAATAGAACCAGACGAGCTGTACCAGCACGGGCGTGCAACGGAAGACTTCGATGTAGCTCAGCGCCAGCCAGCGCGGCAGCCCGAAACGGGAAAGGTTGGCCAGTGCCGACACCAGGCCCGCGACGAGCCCGAGCACGACGATGGCAACCGTGAAGCCGACGGTAACGCCGAGCCCCTGGAAAAACAGCCAGCGATAGCTCCAGAGGAAGCTGAAATCCCATTGATACATGGCAAGATATCCGTACGCATCGTCATGCGACCCGCGATGCGGATCGCCGACCGGTCAGGAACCCGCCGCACCCGAGAACGGATGCAGCGGGGCGAGGGCGCGGAAATCCGGACCTTAGAGCGTGATGCCCGCTGGCATGTCGGCTTCGGTGATGCCGACGCTCTCCATGTTCTTGATGATGACGCTGCGGATCAGGCCAAGGCCGCGGTTGAACTCGAGCCAGGTGTTGACGTAGTCGCGCCAGGTCTTGTCGGTCTCGCGCCGGAAGCCGGCATTCGAAGTCGTCGAGAACGTGGGCGTCGGCACGACGAGTTCGCCGATGCCCGGATTTTTCTTGAGCATCGTGAGGGAGAGCATCATGACGATGCATTGCGCTTCGGCACGACCCGTCATCACGGCGGCAGCGGCGTCGTCGACGGCGTTGAAGCGCAGGATCTTCGCCTTGGGGCAAAGCCGTGTCGCGACCTGATCCTGCGAGGAACCGCTATCGACCGAGATGCGTATGTCGCTGTTGTTGAAGTCATTCCAGGTCTTCTTGCCGAGCCCTTTCTTGGTGATCATGGTGAAGGCGTTGTTGAACACCGGCACGGAGAAGTCGATGACGAGCGCGCGCTTCGGCGTGGGGTTGAGGCCGAAGAAGATGTCGGTCTTGTTCGACTGGAGATCGAGTACCGAGTTGCCCCAGGTGGTTTCGGTGATCTCGAGTTCGGCCTCGAGTTCCTCGGCGAGCGCGCGCGACAGATCAATATAGAAGCCACCCCACTTCCCGGTGGAGATATCCTTCATGTAATACGGGGCGGCACCGGCCACCGCGCCGATACGCAGCTTCTTGGTGCGGCGAATACGCTCGAAGGTGGTTTCGGTCTCCGGCGTCTGCGCCTGGGCCGTGCCGATCGCCGAAAGGCCCGCGGCCACGAGCGAGCCGGCGCCGAGCACGGTCGCGAAATCACGTCTTGATACCATTTTCGTTTCCCCTCTTTTGTCTTTGGTGAACTTGATCATCGCATGGCTGCTTATGCGGCGCGACGCCCTTTCTCCATGCCGATGGCGGCATCGGATTGTGACCCGCGGGCTTCGTTCTTCAAGCGTGAACCGGCCTTCGTCGCCAGGAAATCGGCGAGCGTGGCGTCCTCCTGGCGCACGAAACCTTTCTGAGGCAGCTTGCCGGCAAGGAACAGCTCCACCATGGCGACGCAGCCCGCGGCGGTGGTGAGTTGGATCGCGCCAAGCTCCGGCGCGCCGTCATAGCGCAGGACGATACTGTCCTCCTCCAGGCGCCCGTTCTTCTCGCCGACGCCGGTGACGAAAATCACCACGACATCCTTCCGGGTGAAGGGCGCGGCGTTGCTCAGGATGCGACGCATGGTCTCCTTGTCATGGGCCAGGCCGAGCCCCTGCAGCAGAAGCTTCATGATCTCGGCATGGCCGGGATACCGCAACGTCTTGTAGCTCATGTCGCGGACCTTGCCGGCCAGCGTCTCGGTCAGCGTGCCGAGCCCGCCCGAGGTATTGAAGGCCTCGTACGCGACGCCATCGATCATGACGCTTTCGACCCCTTCGAGCGCTGGTACCAGCGTCGGCTGGCCGTCCAGCACAATCTCGCAGGGGTTGCAGTATTCATTGATGAGTCCGTCCACCGACCAGGTGACATTGTAGCGCAGCGCGTTGGTCGGATAAAGCGGCAGGGCGCCGACGCGCATCTTGACCGTGCGCACGGTGTCGAAGCGCCGTGCCATGTCGGCGCCGAGCACGCAGATGAAGCCGGGCGCCAAACCGCATTGCGGCACGAGGGCGACATCCGCCGTGGCGCCGAGTTCCTTGATGTAGGCCGTCGTCGCCACGTCCTCGGTCAGGTCGAAATAATGCGTCGCCGTTTCCGCCGCGATCCTGGCGATGCCTTTGTTCAGGAAGTAGGGGCAGGCGCTGACGACGATGTCGCGATCGCCAAGGAAGGCGCGTAGCGCATCGAGGTCGGACGCATCGACGACGCTGGTGGCGAAGGCATCGTTCTGCGCCAGCGCGATCTGCCCGGCCGAGCCATCCGCGAGCGTGACGGCGTGGCCTTGCTCGGCGAGCATCGTTGCGATGATCGTGCCGATCTGGCCGGCGCCGAGAACCGCGATCCGTTTGGAATAGGGCTGCATGGTTGATCTCCTTGGATAATGTTCAGGAGAGTGCCGGCGCCGTTCATTCCCCTTTGCCAAGAGCTTGCCCCGCAGGTGCGGAAATGCAAATCAGCGAAACGTCAATATATTCAATAATATCTACTCAGATCGATGATTAATTATAAAATAAGATCAATTATAGGGGCATAACTGCTCATCATGGTGGGGCATCCGCCCGCTTCCCATGCAATTCATCCAAAAGCGCATCATCTCTTGAATTTCCGCGAGAGCATGATCGATGATGTCGTCCGCTGGACGCCCTCGATTTGCGCGACCTTGTCGATCAGGTCGTCGAGTTCGGACGACAGGCGGCAGCGGATGCGGACCATCAGGTCGAACTGGCCGCTCAATGTGTAGCACGAGACGACCTCGGGGATTTTCTTGAGTTCGGCGATGACGCTCGCCTGGCTGCGCACCTCCAACTCGACCAATATGACGGCGAACAAGGCCTGTGTTTGAGCGTTCAGCCCCGATACGATGGTGTAGCCGCCAATCAAACCGTCCCGCTCAAGCCGGTTCAGCCGGGCTTGCGCGGTCGCGCGCGTGACGCCGAGTTGCTTGGCGATGTCGGATAGGGGCGTGCGCGCATTCAGCCGCAGGATATTCAACAGCTGCTGGTCTTTCGAGGCATCGGCCGAGCGTGCCATGGCGCCGTCACAGCACCTTGAGCATGGACAGGCCGCGCGCCGGTCCGTGCTGGAGGACGGGGTGATCATGTCCGTATGCGATCATGGTGCAGCCATATTCGACTCAGGGTCCCGGCTCGGGCCGCGTTGGCGCCATGATGCCCTTGGCCCTTTCAGAACAAGGCTACAATGTCTCGATGAGAGATCAAGCCGTCACGCCAGTCGCCGTCCTTGACACCATTGGCCTCTCGCATTGGGCCGATCTGGTTGCCAAAGCCGATGCCCTTGAGTTTGAACCTGGCGGGAGAACATGAGGCGGCACGGCAGGTCGCGATCTGAAGTGCACCGCGCCGGGTTTGCCGGAGGCCGTTTGGGTTGAGTCACGCCGCCATGGCTGGCTCATTGGGCATGGCGTAGTAGCACGTGTCGGATTCGGCTGGCGGGATGTTGCCGATTGGCTCCAGCAGCCGGCGATTGTTGAACCAGTCTACCCATTCCAACGTCGCGAATTCGCCCGCCTCGAGCGAGCGCCATCGTCCGCGCCGATGAATGGCCTCGGCCTTGTAGAGCCCGTTGATCGCTTCTGCGAGAGCGTTGTCGTAGCTATCGCCCACGCCCCCGACCGACGGCTCGACACCGGCTTCAGTCCAGCACTCGGTACGCTTGATCGAGACATATTGGTTGCCTCAATCCTATGGTGCACCAGGCCGCCGCGATGCGAAAGGCGCTTGGTGGCCCCGGCTTTCCGGGTGGAGGTCGAGGGCTCTTACTGGCCCTTGCCGCCGCGGCTGGCGAAGCGCACGGCTTCTTCGGCGGCGCGGAACAGGGCCTTGGCCTTGTTGATGCATTCCTGCTGCTCGGAAGCCGGGTCGCTGTCATGCACGATGCCGGCGCCGGCCTGGACATGCATGACGCCGTCCTTGACGATTGCCGTGCGCAGCACGATGCAGGTGTCGAGCGCGCCATCGGCGCCGAAATAGCCGATGCAGCCGGCATAGGGGCCGCGCTTGTGCTTCTCGAACTCGTCGATGATCTGCATGGCGCGCACCTTGGGCGCACCCGAGACGGTGCCGGCCGGGAAGCCCGCGACCAGCGCATCGATGGTGTCATGGGCCGGGTCGAGCTTGCCCTCGACGTTCGAGACGATGTGCATGACCTGGCTGTAATATTCGAGGCCGAAGCTCTCGGTGACCGTGACGCTGCCGATCTCGCTGACGCGGCCGGCATCGTTGCGGCCGAGATCGAGCAGCATCAGGTGCTCGGCGCGCTCCTTCGGGTCGGCGAGCAGCGAATCGGCGTTGGCCTGGTCCTCGTGCGAGGTGGCGCCGCGCGGCCGCGTGCCGGCGATCGGGCGGATGGTCACCTTGCCGTCGCGCACCCTGACGAGGATTTCCGGGCTCGAGCACACGAACTGGAAATCGCCGAAATTCAGGAATGACAGGAACGGCGACGGGTTGACGCGCCGGAGCGCGCGATAGAGCGCGAAGGGCGGCAGCGCGAACGGCGTCTCGAAACGCTGCGACAGCACGACCTGGAAGATGTCGCCGGCAAGGATGTATTCCTTGGCGCGCGCCACCATGTGGCGGAATTCCGCCTCGGTGGTGTTGGAGCGCGACGGCGCGATCGTGCCGGCGTCGGGGGCACGCGCGTTGGCATCGTGCGGCAGAGGGGCGTCGATGGCGGCGATGGCGGCCTCGAGCCGCTCGACGCCGCTTTCATAGGCCGTGCGCTCCTGGCCGGCGCTGGCCGGGCGCACCGGCGTGACGATGACGATCTCGTCCTTCACGGCATCGAATACCGCGATCACCGTCGGCCGGATCATCAGCGCATCCGGCACGCCGATCGGGTCCGGCTTGTCGGAGGGCAGGTGCTCCATCTCGCGCACCATGTCGTAGCCGAGATAGCCGAATACGCCGGCCGACATCGGCGGCAGGCCGGCGAAATCGGGGATCGCCGATTCGGCGATCAGCGCGCGCAGCGCCTCGAGCGGCGGCTCAAGGCAGGGCGCGAAAGCGGCGGGCGCGTTCTCCGGCTGCCGGTTGAGCGCCGCCTTGCCGTCCTGGCAGCGCCAGATCAGGTCGGGCGCGAGGCCGATCATCGAATAGCGCCCGCGCACCGCGCCGCCCTCGACCGATTCCAGCAGGAAGGAGGGGCCGGCAAATGCCGCGATCAGCTTGAGATAGGCCGAGACCGGCGTCTCCAGGTCGGACACGAGCCGGCTCGAGAGCAGATAGGGCCGGTCTTTCGCCTGGCGGGCGGAAACCTGTTCGAAGTTTGGCGAGATGGTCACGGTTTGCTCATCCGATCGGGCAGCGTCAATTCTCCCCGCCGCCGGTGGCCTGGCGGAAGGCTTGCTCGTTGACGGTCAGGCCCATCTCCTTCTGCTGGCTGACGACATATTGCGTCATGACATCTTCGGCGCCGGCATCGGCAAGCTGCTTGCGCAGCTGCTCCTCGGCCTTGGTGTCGGGCACGCGCGGCGGCACCTTGATGGCGGTGACCTGGAAGACGATGCGGTCATGGCCGTTGGGGGCGAGCGCGTCGCCGAAGCCATCGAGCCGGCCGGCGAATACGGCGCTCAGCACCGCCGGGCCGAGCGGGCCGGGCTTGGCGCGGGTCAGCGCGTCGGCCTTCTCGACGGCGGCATGCAGCCATGCCGCCTGATCCTCGAGCTTGGCGCCGCCGCGCAGCGCCTTGAGCACCTCGTCAGCCTTGGCGCTCAGGCGCTTGGCGGATTCCTCGGCGGTCCAGGCGGTGGCGACCTTGGCCTTGACCTCGTCGAAACTGCGGTCGTGGCTGCCTTCGACGGCGTTGACCTCGAACCAGACATAGCCGTTGTCGCGCGTGCGCACGGCTTCGTTGTCGAGGCCGACATCGGAGGCGAACACCGCCTTCAGCACCTCGGCCTCATCCGGTATGTTGGCGATCTTGGCGCCGTCCTTGCCGTTGCCCTGCGCATCGATGCCCGGGATGGCGCGAACGCTGAGCTTGAGGTCCTTGGCGATCTCGGCCAGCGCCTTGCCGCTGGCGCGCTGGTCCTCGATCTTGTCGCGCAGCGTGTTGATCTGGTCGCGCACCTTCTGGTCGCCGGAGAGCTTGCGCTGGGCGACTTCGGTGCGCAGCGAATCCTTGACCGCGTCGAAGGGCTTGACCTGCGCCGGCTCGATCTTGCTGACATGCACGATCACCACGCCGAACTGGCCCTTGACCGGCGCGCTCGAGCCGCCCTCGGGCAATGCGAAAGCAGCCTCGGCGATCGCCGGATCAAAGATGTCGGCCTTGGTCTTGGTGCCGAGCGTGATGTCGGCGTCGCTGAGCTTGCGTTCCGCGACCAGCGTCTCGAACGGCGTGCCGGATGCAAGCTTGACCGCGGCGGTGGCGGCATCGGCCTCGTTCGGGAACACGATCTGCTGGATGGTGCGCTTTTCCGGCGCGCCGAAGCGCCCGGCCTTGGCGGCCTCGTCATAGGCCTTGTGCAGTTCGTCGTCCGTCACCGTGACCTCGCCCTGGAAATCGCGCGGCAACACGCTGAGCAGCGTGACCTGGCGGAATTCGGGGGCGCGATACTGCGCCTTGTTGCTCTCGAAGAATGCCTTGAGGGTGGCGTCGTCCGGCGCGGCGATCTCGCCGACGCTGGAAGCAGGCAGCAGGAAAAACGCGACGCTGCGCTGCTCGCTGCGGTAGCGTTCGATAACGTCGAACCAGATTTCAGGCACATACGGCTCGACGCCGAGCCCTGCGTAAAGCTCCTGGCGCGCCATCACCAGCGCCTGCTGTTGCAGGAAACCGGCCTCATTATAGCCGCTCTGGCGCAGATACTGGTTGAAGGTGTCGCGGTTGAACTGGCCGTCCGGACCCTTGAAGGCCGGCTCGTTGATCAGCGACCTGGCCACCGTCTTGTCGGACACGCGCAGGCCGAGATTGCGGGCGCTTTCGTCGAGCACGGCGTCGCTGACGAGGCGTTGCAACACCTGCCTGTCGATGCCGAGCGCGCGCGCCTGCTCGTTGGTGATGCCGCGCCGGGCCTGCTGCGACAGGCGCTGGATCTCGTCGACATAGGCGCGGCGCAACGTCTCGACGCCGATCTCGGTCGGGCCGACCACCGCCACGGTGCTCGCGCCATAACCACGGAAGATATCGCCGATACCCCAGATGGCGAAGGAAATGCTCAGCAGGCCGAACAGCACCGCCATGACGGTGCGGCCGAGCCAGTTCTTGGTGGCGGTACGCATTCCCGTAAGCATGGCGGCTCGATTTCTTTCTCGTGGGGCGGGCGGCGAACGCCCGCGAAGGATGGAGGCGACTTATAGGGACGACATTCGCCGCGAGCAACAGGCGCGGCGCGCGTTGCCGGCCGCCGGCCGCCATGTTAACCGGTTGCGGCACGAAAACGCATTCTGGGGCACACCAACAGCATGAGCGCGACAAGCACGAACGGATTGCGCACGAACGGATTGCGGCCGCTGGTTGCCGGCAACTGGAAAATGAATGGCAGCAGGCGCGCGCTGCGCGAGCTCGGCATGATGAGCGAGGGCTACGATGCCGGGCTGCGCGCTGCGGTCGACCTGCTGGTCTGTCCGCCAGCGACGCTGATGCAGGCGGCGAGCGTGATCGCGCTCGGCTCGCGCGTCGCGGTCGGCGCGCAGGATTGCCACGCCGAGGAGGCAGGCGCCTTCACCGGTGATATTTCGGCGGCGATGCTGGCCGATCTCGGCGCGACGGCCGTGATCGTCGGCCATTCGGAACGCCGCGCCGGCCATCGCGAAACCAATGCGCAGGTGCGGGCGAAATGCGAGGCCGCCTGGCGGGCCGGCCTGATGGCGGTGGTCTGCATCGGCGAGACGGAGCGCGAGCGCGACGCCGGCAAGACGCTCGGCGTGATCGGCCGCCAGCTCTCCGGCTCGGTTCCCGATGGTGCCGGCGCGGCCAATACGGTGATCGCCTACGAGCCGGTCTGGGCGATCGGCACCGGGCGCACGCCGAGCAACGAGCAGATCGTCGAGGTGCATGGTGCGATCCGCAAGGCGCTCGCCCGGCGCTTCAAGGCCGAGGGGCGCGGCATGCGCATCCTGTATGGCGGCTCGGTCAAGCCGTCCAACGCCGACGAAATCCTCAAGCTGCCGGAGGTGAACGGCGCGCTGGTCGGCGGCGCCAGCCTCAAGGCGGTCGATTTTCTCGGCATTGCGGCAGCGTATCGCTGAACGCTCGCCGTGGCGCCCCGCTGATCGGCGCCCAGTGTCATTCCCGCGCAGGCGGGAATCCAGAGGCGTCGCATAAGCGGCCCCTGGATTCCCGATCGCGCTCCTGCGCGTCGGGAATGACACTTGGTGGGACGGGTCCTGTTCACCCGGGACCCTTGGCGTTAGCCGCACGAGTTGCCATCTGTGTCATGGAGAGGGCTAGCGCATCCTCGCCGGATCGGTTATGGACCTGCCCAATCCCGCGATGCCGAGCTTCAGGGCGCGATCGCTGCGCGCGAAGCGTTATGTTGGAAGACTTATGGAAAATCTGCTGATCACCTTTCATCTGCTGATCGTCATCGCGCTGTGCGTGGTGGTGCTGCTGCAGAAGTCGGAAGGCGGCGCGCTGGGCATTGGCGGCGGCGGTGGTGGCTCCGGCGGTTTCTTTACCGGGCGCGGCCAGACCAACCTGCTGACGCGCACCACGGCCATTCTCGGCACGCTGTTTTTCATCACCAGCCTCGGGCTGTCGATCCTTGGCCGCTACGGCACCGGCTCGGGCTCGCTGATCGACAGCATGGCGCCCAGCGCGCCGGCATCGTCGAGTGCTCCGGCGGCGCCGGGCACCGGCTCGGGCGGTGTGCTGGACGAACTCAAGAAGATGCAGAACAACAACAACCCGCCATCGGTGCCGACCGCGCCGTCGCTGCCGGTGCCTGGCGCTCCGACGCCGCAGAAATAACGCTTGCATTCCGTCATCCGGCCGCGATCCGCTGTGGATCGCGGCCGGTTTTGTTTTTGAACGATTCAGGCGCCGCTAGCCGAATCGACCTGGACGCTTTAGAGGTGGGCTCCCATGGCACGGTATGTTTTCATCACCGGTGGTGTGGTTTCCTCTCTCGGCAAGGGTCTGGCCTCGGCGGCGCTCGGCGCGGTGCTGCAAGCGCGCGGCTTCTCGGTGCGCCTGCGCAAGCTCGACCCCTATCTCAACGTCGATCCGGGCACGATGAGCCCGTATCAGCATGGCGAGGTGTTCGTCACCGATGATGGCGCCGAGACCGATCTCGATCTCGGCCATTACGAGCGCTTCACCGGCATTCCGGCCAAGCGCACCGACAACATCACCACTGGCCGCATCTATCAGGAGATCATCGCCAAGGAGCGGCGCGGCGATTATCTCGGCGCCACGGTGCAGGTCATCCCGCACGTCACCGATGCCATCAAGGATTTCGTGCTCTCGGGCAACGAGGGCTACGACTTCGTGCTGATCGAGGTCGGCGGTACGGTTGGCGATATCGAGGGGCTGCCGTTCTTCGAGGCGATCCGCCAGTTGAAGAACGACCTGCCGCGCGGCGATGCGATCTATATCCACCTGACGCTGCTGCCCTATATCGCCAGCGCCGGCGAACTGAAGACCAAGCCGACCCAGCATTCCGTGCAGGAACTGCGCTCGATCGGCATCCAGCCCGACATCCTGCTGTGCCGCACCGACCGGCCGATTCCCGATACCGAGCGCCGCAAGCTGGCGCTGTTCTGCAACGTGCGCCCGAGCGCGGTGATCGAGGCGCGCGACGTCGGCGACATTTACGAGGTGCCGCTCGCCTATCACGCGCAGGGGCTCGACCGCGAGGTATTGCATGCGTTCGGGCTGGGCGAATCCGCCGCGCCGCGCCTGCAGCGCTGGCAGGAGCTAATCGAGAATATCCGCAACCCGGAAGGCAAGGTCACCATCGCCGTCGTCGGCAAATATACCGGCATGAAGGACGCCTATAAGTCGCTGATCGAGGCGTTGCATCACGGCGGTTTCGCCAACCGCGTGAAGGTCGAGCTCGACTGGATCGAGAGCGAGATTTTCGAGAAGGAAGACCCGGCGCCGCTGCTCGACCACGTCAACGGCATCATGGTGCCGGGCGGATTCGGCTTGCGCGGGGCCGAAGGCAAGATCCAGGCGGCGCGCTTTGCCCGCGAGCGCAAGGTGCCGTATTTCGGCATCTGCTTCGGCATGCAGATGGCGTGCATCGAGGCGGCGCGCAACCTTGCCGGCATCCCCGACGCCAGTTCGACCGAGTTCGGCCCGACCAGCGAGCCCGTGGTCGCGGTGATGACGGAATGGATGCGCGGCGAGCAACTCGAACAGCGCGCCCATGGCGGCAATCTCGGCGGCACGATGCGGCTCGGCGCCTATGAGGCGACGCTGTCGGGCAACTCGAAGATCGCCGCGATCTACGGCGCGACGACGATTTCCGAGCGCCACCGCCACCGCTGGGAAGTCAACACCAATTACCGCGAGCGGCTGGAGCGTTGCGGCCTCGCCTTCACCGGCACCTCGCCGGACGGGCTGCTGCCCGAGACGGTGGAATATCCGGATCATCCGTGGTTTATCGGCGTGCAATATCATCCCGAGCTGAAATCGCGGCCGCTCGAACCGCATCCGCTATTCGCGTCGTTTATTGCCGCGGCGGTGGAGCAGAGCCGGCTGGTCTGAGGAGCGCGTCGCTTGTCCACCCCGTCAGCCTCCGGCGCCAATGCGGTCGTGACCGCCGGCAACGTCTCCTTCGGCAATGCGCTGCCGCTCGCCCTGATCGCCGGCCCGTGCCAGATGGAGAGCGAGGCCCATGCGCTCGACATGGCCGGCAGCCTCAAGGAAATGTGTGCCCGCCTCGGCATCGGGCTCGTCTACAAGACCTCGTTCGACAAGGCGAACCGCACCAGCGGCGGCGCGGCGCGCGGCGTCGGGCTCGAGGCGGCGCTGCCGGTGTTCGCGCGCATCAAGCGCGAGTTCGGCCTGCCGGTCTTGACCGACGTGCATGAGGCCGGCCAATGCGCCGCTCTCGCCGGCACGATCGACATCCTGCAAATCCCGGCTTTCCTCAGCCGCCAGACCGACCTGCTGGTGGCCGCCGCCCGCACCGGCTGCGTCGTCAACGTCAAGAAGGGGCAGTTTCTCGCGCCCTGGGACATGAAGAACGTCGTCGCCAAGCTGACCGGGGCCGGCAACGCCAACGTGCTGGTGACCGAGCGCGGCGCCTCCTTCGGCTACAACACGCTGGTGTCCGACATGCGCGCCCTGCCGATCATGGCCGAGCAAACCGGCGCGCCGGTGATTTTTGATGCCACGCACTCGGTGCAGCAGCCGGGCGGGCAGGGCACCTCCTCCGGCGGGCAGCGCGAATTCGTCGCCGTGCTGGCGCGGGCGGCGGTCGCGGTCGGCGTCGCCGGCGTGTTCATCGAGACGCATCGCGATCCCGACCATGCGCCGTCCGACGGCCCCAACATGGTGCCGCTCGCCAGGATGCCGGCGCTGCTCGAAACGCTGATGGCCTTCGACCGCCTCGCCAAGGCGCGCGCCGCCTGATCGGTTCATCAGCATTTTGCGCTGGCCCCGCCTTGCGGAAACGGTCATGACTCGGAGTTGAGGAGCCGCCATGCCGCAACCCGTTCTCGTGCTGGTCGATTATCAGAAAGCCTTCGACGACGAGGCGTTCTGGGGCGCGCGCAACAATCCGAAGGCGGAAGAGAATGCGGCGGCCGTGCTTGCCGCCTTTCGCGAACGCGGTCTGCTCGTCATCCACCTCCAGCATGATTCGGCGACACCGGGTTCGCCGCTCGCGCCGGGCAATCCGGGCCATGCGTTCAAGGATTTTGCCAGGCCGCGCGGCGCTGAACCCGTGCTGCACAAGAGCGTGAATTCCGGCTTCATCGGCACCGATCTCGAATCCCGCCTGCGCGCGCTCCAGGCCGATCCGGTCGTGATCATGGGGATGACCACCGACCATTGCGTCTCCACGACGACGCGCATGAGCGCCAATCTCGGCTTTCGGACCATTCTGGTCGGCGATGCGTGCTGCGCCTTCGACCGCAACGGCATTGCCGCCGGCACGGTGCATCGCGTCGAACTGGCGGTGCTCGACGGCGAGTTCGCCACCGTCACGACCGCGGCCGGCCTGACCGGCCGTTTCGATGCGTTTTGCGGGCAGGAAAGCAAGCCATGACCACGGCAGGGGAAGCGCCGTTTTGCCCGTTCTGCGCCATCGCGGATGGGCGCATCAAGGCGCACAAGATTTACGAGGGCGAGCGCATCTGCGCCTTCCTCGATATCCAGCCGGTCCGGCCGGGCCATGCGCTGATCGTGCCGCGCCAGCATTACGATTATTTCGAGCAGATGCCGGCCGATCTCGCCGCCGAAATCATGGCGCTTGGCCAGAAGATCGCCAGGGCGCAGAAGCACCTCTACGGTGTCGAGCGGGTCGGTTTCATGTTCTCAGGCGGCGATGTCGCCCATGCCCACGCCCATCTCGTGCCGATGCACGAGAAGACCGACGTGACCTCGCTACGCTATTTCCATGTCGACAACCCGCAGATGCAACTGCCGGCGCGCGCGCCCGATGAGCACCTGACGGCGACCGCTACCGAGATGCGCGGGCAGCTTGGCGGCTAGACGCCGAAGGGGTTTTCAACCCCCGACCTCATGTTGAGCCCGTCGAAATATGGTCCAGAGCGCACTGGAGCATCCTTCGACAAGCTCGAGGCATGAGGTTTCAACAGGCTCGAAGTATGGGCCTCACTCTTCCCCCTCAGCGCCCGCGATAGGGCGCGACGCCCTGGTCGGGCAGCCACAGGCCCGCTGGCGGGCTGCCCGTCTGCCAGAACACGTCGATCGGGATGCCGCCGCGCGGATACCAGTAGCCGCCGATGCGGAACCATTCCGGCGCGAGCAGTTCCACGAGCCGCTTGCCGATGCCGATGGTGCAATCCTCATGGAAAGCGCCGTGATTCCTGAAGCTTGCCAGGAAAATCTTGAGCGATTTCGATTCGAGCAGCCACGCGCCCGGCAGGTAGTCGATGACCAGGATGCCGAAATCCGGCTGGCCGGTGACCGGGCACAGCGAGGTGAATTCCGGGCAGGTGAAGCGCGCGAGATATTGCGTGCCGGCATGCGGGTTGGGCACGCGGTCGAGCACGGCCTCTTCGGGGCTGGCTGGCTGGCTTGTGGCTTTGCCGAGCTGCAATGTTTCGATCATGGCGATCAGGCCTCATAATAATCGGGTTGCCGGGCTTTTCGCCCGTAACGCCGGTTGCTACAAGCCCGGTCAGCGTTTCCCGTCCACCGATCCAGCCCTGCCGGAGCCCGCCATGACCGCCATTGTCGATATCATCGCCCGCGAAATTCTCGACAGCCGGGGCAATCCGACCGTCGAGGTCGATGTGATCCTGGAAGATGGCGCCTTTGGCCGCGCGGCGGTGCCGTCCGGCGCCTCGACCGGCGCGCATGAGGCGGTGGAACTGCGCGACGGCGACAAGAAGCGCTATGGCGGCAAGGGCGTGCTGAAGGCGGTTGCCAATGCGGCCGGCGAGATCCTCGAGCATGTCGGCGGCATGGATGCCGAGGATCAGACGGCGATCGACGCGGCGATGTGTGCGCTCGACGGCACGCCGAACAAAAGCCGGCTTGGCGCCAACGCTATCCTCGGCGTGTCGCTGGCCACCGCGAAGGCTGCCGCCGAATCGCGCGGCCTGCCGCTGTATCGTTATGTCGGCGGCACACAGGCGCGCGTGCTGCCGGTGCCAATGATGAACATCATCAATGGCGGCGTGCATGCCGACAATCCGATCGACATCCAGGAATTCATGATCATGCCGGCCGGTGCGCCGCGCTTTTCCGAGGCGCTGCGCTGGGGCGCGGAAGTGTTCCACACCTTGAAGCAGGCGCTGCACAAGGCCGGCCACAACACCAATGTCGGCGACGAGGGCGGCTTCGCGCCGAACCTGCCGAGCGCGCCGGCAGCGCTCGATTTCATCATGCAGGCGATCGACAAGGCCGGCTACAAGGCCGGCAAGGACATCTTCATCGCGCTCGATCCGGCCTCGAGCGAGTTCTTCAAGAAGGGCAAATACGATTATGCCGGCGAGGGCGTGGTGCGCTCGATCGACGAGCAGGTCGCCTATCTCGCCAAGCTCACAGCCGATTATCCGATCATCTCGATCGAGGACGGCATGGCCGAGGACGATTGGGAGGGCTGGAAGAAGCTTACCGACGCAATCGGCGCCAAGTGCCAGCTCGTCGGCGACGACCTGTTCGTGACCAACGTGAAGCGCCTCGATCAGGGTATCAAGACGGCGACCGCCAACTCGATCCTGATCAAGGTCAACCAGATCGGCACGCTGACCGAATCCTTCGATGCCATCGCCATGGCGCAACGCGCCGGCTACACGGCGGTGATGTCGCACCGCTCGGGCGAGACCGAGGATTACACCATCGCCGACCTGGCGGTCGCCTCGAATTGCGGGCAGATCAAGACCGGCTCGATGGCGCGCTCCGACCGGTTGACCAAGTATAACCAGCTCCTGCGTATCGAGCAGGAACTCGGCGACCAGGCGCAATATGCCGGCATGTCGGTGGTGAAGGGGCGCTGAAGCAGCGCTTAGTGTCATTCCGGCGCAGGCGGGAATCCAGAGGCCGAGGCGCCAACGACTCTTGGATTCCCGATCGCGCTGAAGCGCGTCGGGAATGACACTGGTGACGGTGAGCCTTTCCGAAGCGGGATCGGCCGGTCAAGCCGGCCGATGAAGGCGAGAGCAGCCTGCAGAACTGTCCCCCGTCATGGCCGGGCTCGACCCGGCCATCCCGATACGAAATGCGATATCGGTGGGTCCCGGCTCAAGGCCGGGATAAGACCGTTGCGGCAACACCGTCTTGTGCCGGGCTTGACCCGGCACCCAGCAGCTATGCCACCACGAGCGGGTTGGAGGGCAGGGGCGCGCCGGTGAGCACACGCTCGCCGGCAAGCCGGACGCGCCTGGAGGCGACGCGCATCAGGGCGAGCGGATAGATGACGTGCTCCTGGGCCAGCACGCGGGCGCTAAGCGTTGCTTCCGTGTCGTCATCGGCGACCGGCACCGCGGCCTGCGCGATGATCGGACCGGCATCCATTTCAGGCACGACGAAATGCACCGTGCAGCCGTGGATCCTGACGCCGGCCGCGAGCGCGCGGGCATGGGTATCGAGCCCCTTGAAGCTCGGCAGCAGGGCCGGGTGAATGTTGAGCATGCGGCCGTGCCACCGATTGACGAAGCCCGGCGTCAGCAGGCGCAGGAAGCCGGCGAGGCAGACGATATCGATCTGCGCCCGCTCCAGTTCCGCCTGCATGGCGGCATCGAAGGCGTCGCGGGTCGGGTAGGCGCGGTGCTCGATCACGCTCGTGGCGATGCCGGCGGCCTTGGCGCGCTCCAGCCCGCCGGCTTGCGGCTTGTTGGCGATGACCAGCACGATCTCGGCCGGATAGTCGGGGGCACGCGCCGCCTCGATCAGCGAGACCATGTTGGAGCCGCGCCCTGAGATCAGCACGGCGACGCGTTTGCGGCTCATAGTGCCAGTGCGCCGCGATAAACCACGGGCTCGCCGTCGCGGTGCACGATTTCGCCAATGCGGGTGGCGGGCGCGCCGGCTGCCGCCAGCGCCGCCATCACTTGATCGGCGGCATCAGGCGCAACCAATGCGATCATGCCGATGCCGCAGTTGAAGGTGCGCAGCATCTCGCGCTCCGGCACGCCACCAGCTTGCGAGAGCCAGCCGAATACCGGCGGCGGCTTGACCGCATCGAGATCGACGGAAGCGGCCAGCGTCTCGGGGAGCACGCGCGGGATGTTGTCGGTGAAGCCGCCGCCGGTGATATGGGCGAGCGCCTTGATGGCGCCGGGGGCGGCCTTCAGGCTTGCCAGCAACGGCTTGACGTAGATGCGCGTCGGGGCAAGCAGCGCCGCGCCAAGCTTTTCATCGGGCGCGAACGGGGCCGGGGCCTGCCAGTCCAGCCCGGCGCGCTCGACGATCTTGCGCACCAGCGAGAAGCCGTTGGAGTGCACGCCGGAGGAGGCGAGGCCGAGTAGCACGTCGCCCTCGGCAATCGCGCTACGCTTCGGCAGGATGTCGCCGCGCTCGACGGCACCGACGGCGAAGCCCGCGAGGTCATAGTCGCCATCGGCATACATGCCGGGCATTTCCGCCGTCTCGCCACCGATCAGCGCGCAGCCGGCATCCTTGCAGCCCTCGGCGATGCCGCGCACGACCTCGACGGCGACGCCGGGCTCGAGCTTGCCGGTGGCGAAATAATCGAGGAAGAACAGCGGCTCCGCGCCCTGAACCACGAGATCGTTGACCGACATCGCCACCAGGTCGATGCCGACGGTGTGGTGGATGCCGCTCTCGATGGCGACTTTCAGCTTGGTGCCGACGCCGTCATTGGCCGCGACGAGCACGGGATCGCGATAGCCGACCGCCTTCAGGTCGAACAGGCCGCCGAAGCCGCCGATCTCGGCATCGGCGCCCGGGCGGCGCGTCGCCCGGACGAGCGGCTTGATCGCCTCGACCATGGCGTTGCCGGCATCGATATCGACACCCGCATCGGCATAGGTTAGGCCATTCCGCCGCTTATTGTCCGGTGCTTGAACCATGATTACCTCTTCAACACGCCTGCCGCGCGCGCAGGATGGCAAATAGGTACATGATACCTATGTCAATGTGCATCTGAGCCGGTAAAGCCCGCGCAGGCAGATGGCAAGCGCGAAGGGCGGCTCGCCACTCGCCGGCCACAATTTCCACTGCTAGTCTTACAAGGTTTCAGCAGCACCGGCCCATGAACATCCCGAACCTTCTGACCGTTGCCCGGTTCTGCCTCGTTCCCGTCGTGGTCTATATGATCGGGCAGGGGCAATGGACGCTGGCCTTCGCGGTTTTCGTGATCGCGGGACTGACCGATGCCGTCGATGGCTTCATCGCGCGCAAGTTCGACCAGCGCACGGTGCTCGGCGCCTATCTCGATCCGCTGGCCGACAAGGCGTTGCTGGTGTCGATCTACGTGACGCTGGCGGTCGGCGGGGTGATCCCGTCCTGGCTGGCGATCCTGGTGGTGTCGCGCGACGTGATGATCCTGGGGGCGGTGATGGTATCGTGGCTGCTTGACAACCCGGTCGAGATCAATCCGCTTTATGTCAGCAAGGCCAACACCTTCGCGCAGATCGCTTTCGCGGCGGTGGCGCTCGGCTCGAACGCCTTCAATATCGAGCTGGGGCGCGGGCTGATGGTTCTGGCACTGGTGACGGGGGCCTTGACGGTTGTCTCCACTGGTGCCTATCTCGGCCTGTGGTTCCGCCATATGGCGGCAAATGACGCCTGAGGCTGCGCACGAGGGCGGACAATGAGCTTATCCCGACAAATCGCTTTCTGGGTCGCGGGGCTGGCGGTCATCATTGGCCTGGTCTTCCTGCTGCACGATATGCTGCTGCCGTTCGTGGCTGGGCTGATCATCGCCTATTTCCTCGATCCGCTGGCGCGCAGGCTCGAACGGCTCGGCCTCGGGCGTCTCGGCGCGGCGACGGCGATCGTGATCATCGGGCTGCTCGTCACGATGCTCGGCAGCCTGCTGGTGTTTCCGCTGCTCGGCAACCAGCTGGCCGGCTTTGTCGAAAAGCTGCCGGATACGGTGCGCCGCCTGCAGGCGCTGGTGGCGGAGCATGGCGGGCCGTTGCTGGAGCGCTTCGGCGGCCAGGCGGCGATCGCCGATATCCAGAAGTCGCTCGGCGACATCCTCTCGCAGGGCGCCGGTTGGATCGGCAAGGCCCTGTCCTCGCTGTGGAGCGGCGGGCAGGCGCTGTTCGGCATCGTCTCACTGTTCGTGGTCGCCCCGGTCGTCGCCTTCTACATGCTGCTCGACTGGGATTCGATGATCGCCAAGGTCGATAGCTGGCTGCCGCGCACGCATGCTGAGACGATCCGCGGCATCATGCGCGACATGGACCGGGCCATTGCCGGCTTCGTGCGCGGCCAGGCGCTGGTCTGCCTGCTGCTCGGCACCTATTACGCGATCGGCCTGTCGCTCACGGGGTTGAATTTCGCCCTGCTGATCGGCTTCGCGGCCGGGGTGCTCAGCTTCATTCCGTTTGTCGGCTCGATCACCGGGCTGGTCGTCGCGCTGACCGTGGCCATCGTGCAGTTCTGGCCCGACTGGACGATGATCGCGGCGGTGCTGGCGGTGTTCTTCTCGGGGCAGTTCATCGAGGGCAATATCCTGTCGCCCAAGCTGGTCGGCGAATCCGTCGGCCTGCATCCGGTCTGGCTGATGTTCGCGCTCGTCGCCTTCGGCTCGCTGTTCGGCTTTGTCGGCCTGTTGCTGGCGGTGCCGCTGGCGGCCGCGATCGGCGTGCTGGTGCGCTTCGCGCTGAAGCAGTATCTCGCGAGCCCGCTCTACGACCCGGCCCTCGCCGAACCGCCGCCCGGCGGCAAGACGCCGCGATGACCGGCGCGCGGCAACTGCCGCTCGACCTGCCGGTGACGCCGCGCTACGGCGAGGAGGATTTCCTCATCGGCTCCTGCAACGACGCCGCCTATCGCTTCCTCGATGCTTGGCCGGACTGGCCGGAGCGCTTCACCCTGCTCACCGGGCCGGCCGGCAGCGGCAAGAGCCATATGGCGGCGATCTTCGCCGCCCATGGCAAGGGCGTCGTGCGCGATGCGGCGACGCTCGAACTCGCCCTGCTGCCGCGCCTCGTCGAGAGCCCGGTGATCGTCGTGGAGGATGCCGACCGGCACCGGTCGCCGGAAGACGTGCTGTTCCACCTGATGAACCTGGCGCGCGAATCCGGTACCGCCCTGCTGTTCACGGCGCGCGCGCCTCTCTCGGCCTGGGGGCTCGGCCTTGCCGACCTGCATTCGCGGCTCAGGCTCGCCACCACCATCGCCATCGCGCCGCCGGACGATGCACTGCTCAGGGCCGTGCTGGTCAAGCTGTTCGCGGATCGCCAGATCATCATCGACACGCAACTGATCGAATATCTGGCGACGCGGATCGAGCGCTCCTTTGCCGCCTGTCGCGACATCGTCGCGGCGCTCGACAGCGAGGCTCTCGCCCGCGGCCGCCGGCCGAACCGGGTGCTGGCGGCCGAGCTGTTGAGCCGGATGGAGACCAGCACGCAGGATTGAGCGGGCGCTTTACATCTTCGTACGTGCCTTTTCGTCGTGCTGTCGTCACACTGGCGCGGGATGACGGCGCGGGTGTGGAGAGCGAATCAGTGGCCAGACGTGCGAGCGCGAAAACGACCGGGTCGGAACAGGTGGCGGCGGAAGCGTTGCCCGATCTCAGCACCGATCCGCGACGCTTCACCAACCGCGAACTGTCCTGGCTCGAATTCAACCAGCGCGTGATGGAGGAAGCCTCCAACGCCTCGCACCCCTTGCTGGAGCAGCTTCGCTTCCTGTCGATCTCGGCGAGCAATCTCGACGAGTTCTTCATGGTGCGCGTCTCGGGGCTGGTCGAGCAGTTGCGCGCCGGCGTGATCACGCCATCCGATGACGGGCTGACGCCGGCCGAGCAGTTGCAGAAGATTTCCGAGCGCGTCACCGAACTGACCACCGACCAGCAGCGCTGCTGGCTCTCCATGCGCGGCATGCTGCACGAGGCCGGCATCGAACTGGTGACGGGAGGCGATCTCAACGAGCACGAGATGCGCTGGCTCGAGGATTATTTCCTCAACGACGTGTTCCCGATGCTGACGCCGATGGCGATCGATCCGGCGCATCCGTTCCCGTTCATCGCCAATCTCGGCTTCTCGATCACGCTAGCGCTGTTCAACCCGGCCGATAACCGGCAGCTCAATGCGCTGGTGCGCGTGCCGGGCAAGACCAACCGTTTCATCCGCCTGCCGGATTTCACCGAGAGCGGCAAGCAGCGCTTCGTGGCGCTGGAACAGTGCATCGTGCTGTTCATCCACCGCCTGTTCCCGAATTATCTCGTGCGCGGACAGGGCTCGTTCCGGGTCATCCGCGACAGCGACGTCGAGATCGAGGAAGAGGCCGAGGACCTGGTGCGCGTCTTCGAGACGATGCTGAAGCAGCGCCGGCGCGGCAATGTCATCCGGCTCGAGATCGAGGCCGGCATGCCGGAGGGCCTGCGCGCCTTCGTCGAGGCGCGGCTCAAGATCCACCCGGACGAGGTGTTCGTCGTCGATGGCATGCTGGCGCTCAACGAGTTGTCGCAACTCGTCGGGCTCGATCGGCCGGACCTGAAATTCCCGCCCTACACGCCGCGCTTCCCCGAACGCATCCGCGAGCATGCCGGCGATTGTTTCGCCGCCATCAAGCAGAAGGACATCGTCGTCCACCACCCGTATGAATCGTTCGACGTGGTGGTGAACTTCCTGCAACAGGCGGCGCGTGACCCCAACGTCGTCGCCGTCAAGCAGACGCTGTATCGCACCTCCGCCAACAGCCCGATCGTCAAGGCGCTGATCGAGGCGGCGGAGGCCGGCAAATCCGTCACGGCGCTGGTCGAGTTGAAGGCGCGCTTCGACGAGGAGGCCAATATCCGCTGGTCGCGCGATCTCGAGCGCGCCGGTGTGCAGGTGGTGTTCGGCTTCATCGAGTTGAAGACGCATGCCAAGCTGTCGATGGTGGTGCGCCGGGAGCTTGGCCAACTCGTGACCTATTGCCATACCGGTACCGGCAATTATCACCCGGTCACGGCGCGCATCTATACCGACCTGTCGTTCTTCTCCGCCGATCCGGTGATCGGGCGCGACGTGGCGCGCATCTTCAATTTCATCACCGGCTATGCCGAGCCGGACGGGCTCGAGCGCCTCGCGGTGTCGCCGGTCTCGGCCAAGAGCCGGCTGTTGCAGCATATCGCGGAAGAAATCGCGCATGCGCGCGCCGGGCGGCCGGCGGCGATCTGGGGCAAGTGCAATGCGCTTGTCGATCCGGTGATCATCGATGCGCTCTACGCGGCGAGCCAGGCCGGCGTGCAGATCGATTTCATCGTGCGTGGCATCTGCTGCCTGCGCCCCGAAGTGCCGGGCCTGTCGGATAATATCCGTGTCAAATCAATCGTCGGGCGTTTTCTCGAACACTCGCGCATCTATGCGTTCGGCAATGGCCACGGCCTGCCGCATCCGAAGGCGCATCTCTATATCAGCTCGGCCGACCTGATGCCGCGCAACCTCGACCGGCGCGTCGAGGCGCTGGTGCCGATCCTCAACCCGACCGTGCATGAGCAGGTGCTCGACCAGATCATGGTGGCCAACCTGATTGACAACGAGCAGAGCTGGCGCCTATTGCCGGACGGTCGCAGCGAGCGCATCGTCCCTCCCGAGACTGAGGAACGGTTCAACGCGCATCGTTATTTCATGACCAATCCGAGCCTGTCGGGACGTGGAAAGTCGCTTAAAGAATCCAGCCCCCGCTCTCTCCTCAGGCGTCGCTCCGGCCGCTGAGCCGGGCGAACAGGCCATGCTGGCGCCGGGCCGGCTGGCGCTCGGGGCGCCGCTCGGCGTGATCGATATCGGCTCCAACTCGGTCCGTCTCGTCGCCTATGAGGGCTTGAGCCGGGCGCTGACGCCGATCTTCAACGACAAGGTCATGGCCGGGCTCGGCCGTGGCGTCGCCTCCACCGGCCTGCTGCCGGCCGAGGGCATGGCGCAGGCGCTCGGCGCCATGAAGCGCTTCCGCGCGCTATGCGATTCCATGCAGCTCGGCCGCGTCTTCGTGCTGGCGACCGCCGCCGCGCGCGATGCGCGCAACGGTCCGGCGTTTCTCGAGGAAGCCAGCCAGATCATCGGGCGGCCGATCGAACAGCTGTCGGGCGCGCGCGAAGCCTATCTCTCGGCCAAGGGCGTCATCGCCGGCGTGCATCAGGCCAAGGGGCTGGTCGGCGATCTTGGCGGCGGCAGCCTCGAACTGATCGAGATCGGCCGTGGCACGGTCGGCGAGGGCGTCAGCCTCAAGCTTGGCGGGCTGGCGTTGCAGGATGCCTCGGAGCGTTCGCCCAAGAAGGCGGTCAAGATCGTGCGCGATGCGCTTGCCGGCCTGCCGTTGCTGGCGCGCGCCGCCAACGGGCCGTTCTTCGCCGTCGGCGGCACCTGGCGCGCGCTTGCCAACCTGCACATGGCGCAGACTGGCTATCCGCTGCACGTCATGCATGGCTACGAAATCCCGGCGCGCGAGGCGATCGCCTTCTGCCAACTGATCCAGAAGGGGCCGCTGGAGGCGTTGCCGGCGATCTCCAGCGTGTCGTCGAGCCGGCGCCCGCTGCTCGCCTATGGCGCGCTGGTGCTGGAACAGGTGCTGCGCCGCACCAACGCCGCCACCGTGGTGATCTCGGCGCTCGGCGTGCGCGAGGGGCTGCTCTACGAGCAGCTTTCGCCTGACGAGCAGGCGAGCGATCCGCTGCTGCGCGCGGCCGCCGATCTCAACATCCTGCGCTCGCGCTCGCCCCGGCACGGCGAAGACCTGTCGGCCTGGGTCGATGCCTTCATGCGCTCCTGCGACATGCCGGAAAGCGAGGACGACATCCGGCTGCGCACGGCGGCGTGCCTGCTGGCCGATATCGGCTGGCGCGCGCATCCCGATTATCGCGGCGAGCAGAGCGTCAACATCATCGCGCATGCCGCCTTCGTCGGCATCGACCACCCCGGCCGGGCCTTCCTGGCGCTGGCGGTGTGCTTCCGCCATGTCGGCCTCGGCGATGCGGATATCAGCCCGCGCCTCAAGCAACTGGCAAGCGAGCACCACCTGCGCCGGGCACGGCTGCTCGCGGGCCTGATGCGCGTCGCCTATCCGATCTCGGCCGCGATGCCGGGCATCCTGCCGCGCGTGCCGCTGCTGATCCGCGGCCGGCAGATCGTGCTGACCTTCCCCAAGGATCTGGCGGCACTGTCGAGCGACCGCATCTTCAACCGCCTGCGCCAGCTCGGAAAGCTGCTGGCGCGCGACATCGCCATCGAGATCGCCTGAGGGAGCGGCGGTTGCGGGGTGGTGCTTTTCCGAAGCGGGATCGGCGGATCAAGTCCGCCGATGACGGCTGAGGGTGCGAAAGCCGCGTATCAGCTTCCTCCGCCGTCATGGCCGGGCTTGATGGCCGAGGCGAGCCGCAACCTCTGTCATTCCCGCGCAGGCGGGAATCCAGAGCCAAAAGCGCCTGCGGCCCCTGGATTCCCGATCACGCTGACGCGCGTCGGGAATGACACTGCAGGCTCACGCCATCCTTGTCACCACGCGGCCTTTCTCGACGCCGAGCGTCAGGCGGCCTTCCTTGAGGGCGATGGCCTGCTCACCGAACAATTCGCGCCGCCAGCCGCGCAGCACGGCGCGATCGTCGGCGTGATCGGTGGCGATCGCTTCGAGATCGTCGACGGAGGCGATGATCTTGGCGGCGACGCCCTTGTGCTCGGATGTGGCCTGCAACAGCACCTTGAGCAGTTGCACGGTGGCGCCGGCGCTGGAATTGGAGCGCTCCTTGTGCATCGCCGGCAGGCCGGCGGGATCGCGCGCCAGGCCGGCCTCGACGGCGGCGAGGATATCGGCCCCGACCCTTGAACGCTCGAAGCCTTGCGGGATGGTGCGCAGCCGGCCGAGTTCCTCCACCGTTCGCGGCGCGGCGAGCGCGACCTCGCCGACGGCCTCGTCCTTGAGCACCCGGGAGCGCGGCACGTCGCGGCTCTGCGCCTCGCGTTCGCGCCAGGCGGCGACCTCGATCAGCACGGCGAGGTCGCGCGGTTTGCGGATGCGCGTCTTGAGCCGTTCCCAGGCGCGTTCCGGCGGCTGGCGATAGGTATCGGGCGAGGTCAGGATCGACATTTCCTCGCCGAGCCAGTCGAGCCGGCCGTTCTTTTCGAGCTTGGCGAGCAGCTTGACGTAGACGGTGCGCAGATGCGTTACGTCGGCGATGGCGTATTCGAGTTGCGCCGGCGACAGCGGGCGGCGCGACCAGTCGGTAAAGCGCGACGACTTGTCGATATGGGCGCCGGCGAGACTGCCGGCGAGTTGCTCGTAGGAGACCTGATCGCCGAAGCCGCACACCATCGCCGCGACCTGCGTATCGAACAGCGGCGCCGCGACGAAACCGCCGAGGTGCCAGATGATCTCGAGGTCCTGCCGGGCGGCGTGGAACACCTTGACCACCTTGGGATCGCGCATCAGGTCGAAGAACGGCGCGAGGTCGATGTCGGGCGCCAGCGCATCGACGGCGACCGCTTCCGCCTCGCTCGCCAGTTGCACGACGCAGAGCTTCGGCCAGAAGGTCGTCTCGCGCAGGAATTCGGTATCGACGGTCACGAAGGCATGGCTGGCGAGGCGTTGGCAAACGGCGGCGAGATCGGAGGTCGAAGCAATCAGGTCCATGGTACAAATGCCGTGTTGGTGAAATGCAGGCCCGGCAATGCGGGAACGGGGCGGGAGGGTGGCGCTCTAATCGAGCTTGATGTCGAAGCCGCGCTTGACGGCTGGGCGCGCCATCAGCGCGTCGTACCAGCGGCCGACATGCGGATAATCGGCAAGGTCGACCTTGTGGCGCTCATGCCGCCACGCCCAGCCGAGAATCGCGAAATCCGCCACGGAGAGCGCGCCCGCCACGAATTCGTGGTCGGCCAGCCGTCTGTCCAGCACGCCATAGAGGCGGCGCGTCTCCCGGCTGTAGCGCTCCAGCCCGTAGCGCCGGTCCTGTTCGTTCTGCACCGCCAGGAAGTGATGCACCTGGCCCGGCATCGGCCCGAAGCCGCCCATCTGCCACATCAGCCATTCCAGCACCGGCACGCGCTCGCGCAGCGACGAAGGCAGGAATTTGCCGGTTTTCTCGCCGAGATAGAGCAGGATCGCGCCCGATTCGAAAATGCTGATCGGCTTGCCGCCCGGCCCCTCGGGATCGACGATGGCCGGAATCTTGTTGTTCGGACTGATGGCGAGGAAATCCGGCGCGAATTGTTCGTCTTTCGAGATGTTGACCGGGTGAACGGTGTAGGGCAGGCCCATTTCCTCGAGCGCGATGCTGATCTTGCGGCCGTTTGGCGTGTTCCAGGCATAGAAGGCGATGGCCATGCGGCGTTTCCTCGGAATGTGGCGGCTGCTGTGGCAGAGGCTGGCGATTTTCCCGACAATAGGCGTCTGATGGCGCTTCGGCCATCCTCGAAATAGCCGTATTTGGTTGAAGGCGGATGCGCATGCGCCTTGACAAACCGGCCTCGGGCAAGGCTTCTCCGGCCTGTCGAAATCAGGCGTCGCCTTCATCACGGAGGCGCGCCGCGTTTATTCCGGTCCAGTCATGCATCGCTACCGTTCACAAACCTGCGGAGAACTCCGCGACAGCCATATAGGGCAGGAGGCGCGGCTTTCCGGCTGGTGCCACCGCATCCGTGACCATGGCGGCGTGCTGTTCATCGACCTGCGCGACCATTACGGGCTGACGCAGATCGTCGTCGATCCCGACAGCCCCGCTTTCGGCGATGCCGAGAAGGTGCGCTCGGAATGGGTGGTGCGCGTCGATGGCAAGGTGCGCCAGCGCCCGGCCGGCACCGAGAACGCCAACCTTCCGACCGGCGCGATCGAACTGTTCGTGACCGAGCTTGAAGTGCTTGGCCCGGCGGCCGAACTGCCGCTGCCGGTGTTCGGCGATCAGGACTATCCGGAAGAGACGCGGCTGAAATACCGCTTCCTCGACCTGCGTCGCGAGAAGCTGCACAACAACCTGATGACGCGCGGCGCGGTGATCGACAGCATGCGCCGGCGCATGAAGGACAAGGGTTTCTTCGAGTTCCAGACGCCGATCCTGACCGCTTCCTCGCCCGAAGGCGCGCGCGATTTCCTGGTTCCCTCGCGGCTGCATCCGGGCAAGTTCTACGCGCTGCCGCAGGCGCCGCAGCAGTACAAGCAGCTGATCATGATGGCGGGGTTCGACCGCTACTTCCAGATCGCGCCATGTTTTCGCGATGAGGACCCGCGCGCCGACCGGCTGCCTGGCGAGTTCTACCAGCTCGACCTCGAAATGAGCTTCGTCGAGCAGGAAGACGTGTTCGCGGCGATGGAGCCGGTGATCACCGGCGTGTTCGAGGAATTCGGCGGCGGCCGCCCCGTGACGCAGAAATGGCCGCGCATTCCCTATGCCGAGGCGATGCGCAAATACGGTTCCGACAAGCCGGACCTGCGCAACCCGATCGAGATGCAGGACGTTTCGGAGCATTTCCGCGGCTCCGGCTTCAAGGTGTTCGCGCGCATCCTCGAGGATGCCAAATGCCAGGTCTGGGCCATTCCAGCGCCGGGCGGCGGCTCACGCGCCTTCTGCGACCGCATGAACTCGTGGGCGCAGGGCGAGGGCCAGCCCGGCCTCGGCTATATGTTCTGGCGCGAGGGCGCGGCGGCCGGTCCGATCGCCAACAATATCGGCGCCGAACGCAACGCCGCCATTGCCGGCCAGCTTGGCCTCAAGGACGGCGATGCCTGCTTCTTCGTGGCCGGCGATCCGGACAAGTTCGCAAGGTTTGCAGGCAGCGCCCGTAACAAGGTCGGCTTCGACCTCAAGCTGGTCGACGAGAACCGGTTCGAATTCGCCTGGATCGTCGATTTCCCGATGTATGAGTGGAACGATGACGAGAAGAAGGTCGACTTCTCGCACAACCCGTTCTCAATGCCGCAGGGCGGGCTCGAGGCGCTGAACAGCGGCGACCCGCTCAAGCTCAAGGCGTTCCAGTACGATATCGCCTGCAACGGTTTCGAACTGGCGTCGGGTGGCATCCGCAACCATCGCCCCGAGGCCATGGTCAAGGCGTTCGAGATCGCCGGCTATGGCGAGGAGACGGTGATCGAGCGCTTCGGCGGCATGTATCGCGCCTTCCAGTATGGCGCGCCGCCCCATGGCGGCATGGCGGCCGGCGTCGACCGCATCGTCATGCTGCTGTGCGATGCGACCAACCTGCGCGAGATATCGCTGTTCCCGATGAACCAGCAGGCGCTCGACGTGCTGATGGGCGCGCCGTCCGAACCCTCGACCAAGCAGCTGCGCGAATTGCATATTCGCCTCAATCCGCCACAGAAATGAACCCCGGCGGCGCGACGGATACGCCGCGCATCGCCGTCGTCATGCCGCGCGGCATGTCGTTCGGGCCGGGCCGCGCCTCCTCGATCGACCTGTGCGCGCATGATTTCATCCGCCACAGCCGCTACCGTGCCACGACGACGGTGTTCGCGGATGAACTGGCGCAGCCTTATGAGGGGCTTGGTGTCGACTTGATTCCGGGCCGCCTCGCGCGCTCGCATATCATGCGCCTGATCTGGCTGCGCCAGCGGCTGAGCCGGGCAAGGCCCGCGCTCGTCGTGGTGCACCAGCACCTGCCGACGGCGGCGTGGCTGGCAAGGCTGTTGCCCGGCGTGCCGGTGCTGCTGCATGCGCATAATTTCCTGAAGGCTAAGGCCGGCCGGTCGCATCGCGCGCGGCTCAGGCAGATGCAGCGTTTCGCGCGGCTGATCTGCGTCAGCGATGCGGTGCGCGAAACGCTCGCGCGCGACTATCCCGAAATCACCGCCACGGTGACGGTGCATAACGGGCTCGACATCGGCGCGTGGCGGCCCGAACCGGCTCGCGAGAACATCGTGTTGCTGGTGGGGCGCGCCGCACCCGCCAAGGGCGTGCGCGAGGCGGTGAGCGCGATGCAGGGCGTGCTGGCGCGCCACCATGACTGGCGCGGCCTCGTCATCCTGAGCGAGCGCCAGGCGGAACAGGCGTTCAGCGCCGGCATCGAAGCGCTGGTTGCCGAGACGCCGGATCGCATCGCGCTACGCTGGCAGCGGCCGTTTGCCGAGATCAAGCGCGCCAACGAGACGGCCGCGATCGCGCTGGTGCCTTCGGTCTGGCCAGAGCCTTATGGCCGCACGGCGCTCGAGGCTCATGCCGGCGGCGCGGCGCTGATTTCCTCCGGCACCGGGGGCTTGCGCGAGGTCAGCGGCGAGGCGGCCTGCTTCCTGCCGAAAGTCGATGTGCCGCACCTGACGAGCGCGATCGAGGCGCTGATCCGCGACGCCGCGGCGCGCGCGCGGCTTGCGGCAGCCGGGCTGGAGCGCGCCCGGCAATTCGATCTTGCGACCGTCAGCGGGCGGCTCGATGCCGTCTATGACGATGTTCTCGCCCAGCGAAAGGCTTGACGACTATGGCGAACGCCGTGTGCGTGTTCTGCGACGACAATTATTTTCCCGTCGCGGATATCCTCTGTCGGCAACTGGCGGCGGAGGAGGGGCGCAATTTCGATGTCGTGCTGTTCCTCGAAAGCAAGCAGGCCAAGGTGCCTGCCGGCAAGCGGCCGTTCGAGGTTCGCGTCATCGACATGGATGCGCTGATCCCGGCCAACACCCAGTTCACGACGCGGATTTCGCGCGCCGCCTATAACCGGCTGTTCATGGGGCAGTTGCTCGATGAGCGTTACAAGCGCGCGCTCTATCTTGATTGCGATATCTCGGTGTGGGGGCCGGTCTCGGCCCTGTTCGATCTCGATCTCGGCGGTGCGCCGCTCGCAGCGGTGCAGGATTGCAACTTCGTCAAGCAGCCATCGGCCGAACTACAGCAGCGCTGGCACGACTACCTTGCCTCGGTCGAAATTAGCAACGGCGGGCATTACTTCAATTCCGGCGTGCTGCTCGCCGATCTCGATGCGTGGCGCGCGCGCGACATGCGCGGACTGATGGCGGGCTATATCGCGCGTCACGGCGCGCGCATGACCGGCATGGACCAGGATACGCTCAACTACATCTTCCAGGGCGAATGGGCGGAACTGTCGCCGCGCTGGAACTTCCAACTTCTGTGGTCCGGCTTCGGGCTGGAACAGCTCATCGACGCGCGCATCTTCCACTATGTCGATAATTTCAAGCCGTGGCACGACCTGGTCTTCACCTGGGGACACGAGCATGTCGCCGATTTCGGCGACCGTTTCCAGGGCGCTTCATGGCCGGATTTCGTGCTCAAGGCGCGTCGGCGCGACCATTACAAACGCTTCGCCAAATGGCGCACCCGGCAGGCGCTGCGCTGGTTCCCGCTCGTCGGCCAGCGCTTCGAACGCGAGAACAAGCGGCGCCGGCAGTATCGCGACCTGACCATCGCCCATGTTTCGCAGGCGCTTGACGAGGGCCGCTATCTCGACGTGCGCGCCGGGCTGACCGCGATCGATCCGGCCGCCCTGGCGGCGCTCAAGGGCAACAAGGTGCGCGAAATCTAAGGGCCACCAAGCTGTGTGGCGACGACCGATTCGCACACCGCATCGAAGCGCGCGGCGCAGGTTCGGATGTCGTGCATTTGGGCACGGGCGACGGACAGCGCCTGCAAGCGCGCCAGTTCGTCCGGCGCCGCGATCAGGCTTTCCGTGGCGCGCGCGATGGCCGCTTCCGATACCGTGTCGAGATAGAGCGCGGCGTCGCCGCTGACCTCGCGCAGCGCGCCGGCGCCGGACGAGACCAGCGCCGCGCCGGCGGCATGGGCTTCGAGCGCCGTGCGGCCAAAGCCTTCGCGAACGATCGAGGGCACCAGCACGATGCTGGCGCGGCCGAAGACATCGCTCACCTGATCGAGCGGGGCGTTCTCATGCCAGTCGATGGCGCTCATGACGGGCGCGAGCGCCGCCTTCATGCCGGCGAGAACCGGCGCGTCGCGTTTTGCCGCCGCGAGCAGCAGCGCGGCGCGCCAATCCGGGTGGCGGGCGAGCAGGTCGCGAAGCGCGCCGCTCATCTCGATCACGCCCTTCTCGGAGACGGCGCGCCCGGCAAAGGCGATCAGCTTCTCCTTGGGCGCCGGCTGCCACAGCGTGGTGTCGATGCCGTTCGGCACCACCGCGATGCGCTCCGCCAAGGCGGGGAAGGTCGCGCGCACGTAACGGCCGAGCGATTCGCTGACGCAGACGATGCGCGCCGCGCGGCCATAGAGCCGGCCGTAGCGCCAGCGCTGCCATGGCTTGCTGTAATCCTGCGTCATGCCGTGGCGATGCAGCACGACCGGGATGTCGGGCAGGCAGCGGCTGATGATCGCCGCGCTGCCCGGATGCTGCTCGACGACGATGACATCCGGCGCGCGCTGGCGCAGCGCCGCGGCGAGGCGGCGTGCATAGCGGAATTGCCCCATGGAGGCTGGACGCGCTACGCTGTGGAAGCGCATATCGGGGAACGGATCGGCGACCGGCTCGCCGAGCACCTCGACCTGATCGCGATAGCGGCTGAACTGCGCGAGGTCGCGCACGCAGAGGTCAATGGAGGTCGCGGTTGCCGGGCTGAACGACATGTTGCGCGGCATGACGAAGCAAATTCTCATGCCGGGCCGGGCAGGGGCAATCCCGCTATTGCCTGACGGTGCGAATTCGGGCACGCGGAAGCGACGCTATTGCCGCGCGGGGCGGTGCCGACAGGGGGAATCATGACCGATCCGGTTTCTCAGGACTTGAAGACGGACGCGCTTCTCTACCATCGCAACCCCAGGCCCGGAAAGCTTGAAATTCAGCCAACCAAGCCTTTGGGAAACCAGCGCGATCTGGCATTGGCCTATTCGCCGGGCGTGGCGGCCGCCTGCGAGGCGATCGTCGCCGACGAGGCCGAGGCGGCGACGATGACCGCGCGCCAGAACCTCGTCGCGGTGATCACCAACGGCACGGCGGTGCTCGGCCTCGGCGATATCGGCCCGCTCGCGTCCAAGCCGGTGATGGAAGGCAAGGCGGTGCTGTTCAAGAAATTCGCCGGCATCGACTGTTTCGATATCGAGCTGAACGAGAAGCGCGTCGAGCAGCTGGTCGAGATCATCTGCGCCATGGAGCCGACCTTCGGCGGCATCAATCTCGAGGATATCAAGGCGCCCGAGTGTTTCGAGATCGAGGCGCAGTGCCGGGAGCGCATGAGCATCCCGGTATTCCATGATGACCAGCACGGCACGGCGATCATCGTCGGCGCGGCGGTCATGAACGCGCTCGAACTCTCCGGCAAGAAGATCGACGAGGTGAAGCTGGTCGCTTCGGGCGCGGGCGCCGCGGCGCTCGCCTGCCTCAACCAGCTCGTCAGCCTCGGCCTGCCACGCGAGAATATCTGGGTCACCGATATCGAGGGCGTCGTGCATGCTGGCCGCAACCAGCTCATGGACCGCTGGAAAGCCGCCTATGCGCGCCAGACCGACAAGCGCACGCTGGCCGAGGTCATCGAGGGTGCCGATATCTTCCTCGGCCTGTCGGCCGCCGGCGTCCTCAAGCCGGAGCTCCTGCAGAAAATGGCGCCGTCGCCGCTGATCCTGGCGCTCGCCAACCCGAATCCGGAGATCATGCCGGACCTCGCCAAGGCCGAGCGCCCCGACGCGATGATTTGCACCGGCCGTTCCGATTATCCCAATCAGGTCAACAACGTCCTGTGCTTTCCTTACATCTTCCGTGGCGCGCTCGACGTTGAGGCGACGGTGATCAACGAGGAGATGAAGCAGGCGGCGGTGCGCGCCATCGCGCGGCTGGCGCATGAGGCGCCTTCCGATGTCGTGTCGCGCGCCTATGGCGGGGAAACGCGCACCTTTGGTGCGGAGTCGCTGATCCCGAGCCCGTTCGATCCGCGCCTGATCCTGCGCATCGCACCGGCGGTGGCGCGCGCCGCCATGGAATCGGGCGTCGCCAAGCGGCCGATCGAGGATTTCGCGGCTTACGAGGAAAAGCTCAGCCGCTTCGTGTTCCGCTCCGGTTTCATCATGCGGCCGCTGTTCAACGCCGCCAAGGCGAGCCCGAAGCGCGTCGTCTATGCCGAGGGCGAGGACGAGCGCGTGCTGCGCGCCGTGCAGGTCGTGCTCGAGGAGGGCATCGCGAGGCCGATCCTGATTGGCCGCCCGGCGGTGATCGAGACGCGTATCCAGCGCTTCGGCCTCGATTTGCAGGCCGGCCGGGATTTCGACCTGATCAACCCGGAAGACGATCCGCGCTACCGCGATTATGTCGCGACCTATTCGGAGGTTGCCGGCCGCCATGGCGTGACGCCGGAACTGGCCCGCACGCTGGTGCGCACCAACGCGACGGTGATCGCGGCGGTTGCCGTGCGGCGCGGCGATGCCGACGCGATGCTATGCGGGCTCGAAGGCCGCTTTCAATCGCGGCTGCACTATATCCGCGACGTGATCGGCCTGAAGCCCGGCGTGCAGGATCTCGCGGCGATGAGCCTGATGATCACCTCGAAGGGCAATTACTTCATCGCCGACACGCATGTGCGCGAGGACCCGACGGCGGAGGAGATCGCCGAGCTTGCCGTGCATTGCGCGGCCCATGTCTCGCGCTTCGGTCTTGAGCCGAAGATCGCACTGATCTCGCATTCGGATTTCGGTTCGGCCGATCTGACGAGCCCGCTCAAGATGCGCAAGGCGCTCGCCATCCTGCGCGAATTGGCGCCCAATCTCGAGGTCGATGGCGAGATGCAGGCGACGACGGCGCTGAGCGAGCTGATCCGCGAGCGTATCCTGCCCGGCTCGCGCCTGACCGGGGTGGCCAACATCCTGATCATGCCGAACCTCGATTCGGCCAATATCGCCTATCAGCTCATCAAGGTGGTGGCCGACGCGCTGCTGGTCGGGCCGATCCTGATCGGCGCGGCGCAGCCGGTGCATGTCATGACGCCGGCCACGACGACGCGCGGCGTGGTCAACATGACGGCGGTCGCGGTGGCCGAGGCGCAGGGCGTGGCGTAGGCGGTGAGGCCGTGCTCTTTTTATCGCGCCCTCATGCTGAGCTTGTCGAAGCATGCTCCAGCGCCCTCTGGAACGTCCTTCGACAAGCTCAGGACGAGGGTTGAGAGTGGTTGAGTTCGCAGCTTGGTCGGTGTTGCAGTTGCCGCGGGTCCCGGGTCAAGCCCGGGGCAAAGCGCCCAGCCTCTACAGCGTGAAACTGGTGCCGCAGCCGCAGGATGCCTTGGCGTTCGGGTTGACGACCTTGAACGACTGGCCGATCAGCTCGTCGACGAAATCGATCTCGGAGCCTTGCAGGAATTGCAGCGAGACCTGATCGATCAGCACGGCGGCATCATCGCGGCGGATGACGATATCGTCCTCGGCAACTTCCGAATCGAAGCCGAACTTGTATTGGAATCCGGAGCAGCCGCCGCCCTCGACGCTGACGCGGAAGAAGGTGCCCTCGGGCTCGCCGGTGAGGATGCGCCCGATGCGCTCCGCCGCGCTGGCGCTCACCGTCACTGAAATCTCATCCGTCGTCGCGCTCATGGTGAGAATGTCCCGGCTGTCTCGAAATCTCGGCAATCTTGCAATATCTGGCGTCTTGCAACGATCGAGCAGTATACCAACACATAGGCGCGAGGGCTTGAGGTTTCAACATGACGATGCCGGGTGAGTTTCCCTATCTGGAGCGGTTGCGTGCGCCTTACGCGGTCGATCCGGCCCAGTCGCGCGGGCGCCTGCACCCGGAGGATGCCTCGCCGACGCGCAACGCCTTCATGCGCGACCGTGACCGCATCATCCATTCGTCGGCCTTCCGGCGCCTCAAGCACAAGACGCAGGTGTTCGTCGCTGACGAGGGCGACCATTTCCGCACCCGCCTGACCCACACCATCGAGGTGGCGCAGATCACGCGTTCGATCGCGCGCGCACTCGGCCTCGACGAGGACCTGTCCGAGGCGCTGGCGCTGGCGCATGATCTCGGCCACACGCCGTTCGGCCATACCGGCGAGGAGGTGCTCGACGCATGCCTGCACGATGTCGGCGGCTTCGACCACAACGCGCAGGCGCTGCGCATCGTCACCCGGCTTGAGCGGCGCTATGCCGCCTATGACGGGCTCAACCTGACCTGGGAGACGATCGAGGGGCTGGTCAAGCATAACGGCCCGCTGCTCGATGCCGACGGCCAGCCGACCGAGCGCTATCGCCGCAACGGCGTGCCGCGCGCCATCCTTGAATTCGATGCGGTGAGCCCGCTGGCGCTCGACAGTTTCGCCAGCGCCGAGGCACAGGTCGCGGCGATTTCCGACGATATCGCCTATAATGCGCATGATATCGACGACGGCTTGCGCGCCCATCTGTTCGAGCTGGCGGATCTGCGCGAGTTGCCGTTCCTCGACGGGCTGCTCGAGGAGATCGACCTGCGCTGGCCGGGGCTCGAGCGCCACCGCGCCATTCACGAGCTCGGCCGCCGGGTCATCACCCGGCTGGTCGAGGATGTCATTCGCGAGAGCCAGGGCCGGCTGCTGGCGGCCGCGCCCGGTTCGGCCGATGCGGTGCGCAGCGCGCGGATGCCGATGATCGGCTTCTCGGCCGCCATGGCCAAGGCCGACCGCGGCATCAAGGGCTTCCTGTTTCCGCACATGTATCGCCATGCCAGCGTCGTCGAGACGCGTCGCCATGCGGCGCAGGTGACGCGCGACCTGTTCGAGCGTTTCATGGCCGAGCCGGACCTGCTTCCCGAGGAGTGGCGTCTGAGCGCCGACGAGCGTAGCGGCGAGGCGGGCAGGGCGCGTCATGCCCGGTGCGTTGCCGACTATATTGCCGGCATGACGGACCGCTACGCCGTGCATGAGCACCGGCGCTTGTTTGACGTCACCCCCGATTTGGGTTAGGCGCGCCGCAGCATCCGGGGCAAGCAACAACCCCGCAAGGTACGATTTTTCATGAATATCTTCGCCGATTTCCAGCAGCGCCTCACGGCTTGCCTTCTCGCGCTCCAGAGCGAGGGCAAGCTGCCTCAGGGGCTCGATTTCTCGCGCGTGGTCGTCGAGCCGACGCGCGATGCCAGCCATGGCGACATGGCGGCCAATGCCGCGATGGTGCTGGCGAAACAGGCGGGCTTACGTCCGCGCGACCTCGCCGAGACCATCGCCACGCGGCTTGCGGCCGAGCCCGGCATTGCCAAAGCCGAGATTGCCGGCCCCGGCTTCATCAACCTGACCCTCGAGCACGCGGTGTTCGCCGATGTGCTGCGCGCGGTGCTCGGCGCCGGCACGGATTACGGCCGCTCGCAGGCGGGCGCCGGCGAGCCGGTCAACATCGAGTATGTCTCGGCCAATCCGACCGGGCCGATGCATGTCGGCCATTGCCGGGGCGCCGTGTTCGGCGATGCGCTTGCCAGCCTGCTCGCCTTCGCCGGCTGGCAGGTGGCGCGCGAATATTACATCAACGATGCCGGCGCGCAGGTCGATGTGCTCGCCCGCTCGGCCTATCTGCGCTACCGCGAGGCGCTCGGCGAGACGATCGCCATTCCCGAGGGGCTCTATCCGGGCGATTACCTCAAGCCGGTCGGCGAGGCGCTGGCCAAAGAGCACGGTCCGGCATTGCTGAACATGCCGGAGGAGCGCTGGCTGCCGCTGGTCAGGACCGCCGCGATCGATGCGATGTTGGCGATGATCAAGGATGATCTCGCCAGCCTGAACATCCGGCACGAGGTGTTCTTCTCCGAGCGCACGCTGCAGATGCCGGTGGACCATGTCGGCGCGACCATTGCCGAATTGCGCGCGCGCGGCATCGTCTACGAGGGCCGGCTCGAGCCGCCGAAGGGCCAGCCGATCGACGATTGGGAGGATCGCGAGCAGACGCTGTTCCGCGCCACCGCCTTTGGCGATGATGTCGACCGGCCGCTGCTCAAATCCGACGGGTCCTACACGTATTTCGCCTCCGACATCGCCTATCACCGCGACAAGTTCGCGCGTGGCTTCAAGGAGATGATCGACGTGTGGGGCGCCGACCATGGCGGCTATGTCAAGCGCATGAGCGCGGCGGTGAAGGCGCTGAGCGGCGGCGAGGGCCATCTCGACGTCAAGCTGTGCCAGCTCGTCAAGCTGATGCGCGACGGCGAGCCGGTGAAGATGTCGAAGCGCTCCGGCGATTTCGTCACGCTGCGCGAGGTGGTGGACGAGGTCGGCCGCGACGCGGTGCGCTTCATGATGCTGTTCCGCAAGAACGACGCGCCGCTCGATTTCGATCTCGCCAAGGTGCGCGAGCAGTCGAAGGACAACCCGGTCTTCTATGTGCAATACGCCCATGCCCGCTGCGCCTCGGCGTTCCGGCAGGCGGAGAAGGCCTTTCCCGACCGCGATTTCAGCCCGCAGGCGCTTGCCGCCGCCGATTTGGCGCTGCTGAGCGACGAGGCCGAACGCGGGCTGATGCTGCGCATCGCGCAATATCCGCGCCTGGTCGAATCGGCCGCTTCGAGCCACGAGCCGCACCGGATCGCGTTCTATCTTTACGAGCTTGCCAGCGATTTCAACGCGCTGTGGACGCGCGGTGGCAAAGATCAGCCTCATTTGCGGTTTGTTAATGATACCGATCCAAGTTTAACGAGTGCTAGGTTGGCTCTGGTCCATTCGCTAAGGTGTGCCCTGGGGTCCGGCCTCGCGATCCTCGGGGTGAGCGCGCCGGACGAGATGCGCTGACATCCCCGTTGACCTGTTCGGTGCCTGAGCGCCGGCGCTTGCAAGAGGGCGGCCCCAGGCCGCGACGCCGATGAACCAGGAAATGCGTAACCGTCGTGCCATCGACCTCGATGAGCTTGAGCGGCAGCTTCGTCTCTCGGCCGAAAATTCGGATGCCCGTGGCGTCGCCGATCCGCTGGCCGAACTGGCGCGGCTGGTCGGCAATGACGATCCGTTCAAGGATATTCTCGGGCAGCAAGGCGACCCCCTTGGGAAGGGCGGTTTGCCGCGCCAGCAGGGCCGGGCCTCGGACGAGGCGTTGCGCGCGCTGGAAGCCGAGTTCGCCGCCGATCTGCGCCCGGCATATGACGCGCAGGACGGTGACCCCTTCGCGCAGCCTCAGGACCAGGATGGTTACCAGGGCTACGACCACGAGCCGCACTCCCAAGAAGCGCACTCTTATGACCCGCGCCCGCCGGTGCAGGGCCGGACGACGGTTGTGCCGCCGCGCCGGAGCGTGCTGCGCTCGCGCGGCTTCGTGGTTGTCGGCGGCGCGATGGTGCTCGCCTTTGCCGGGGTTTTCGCGGTCTTCGGCATGCGTTCGGAGCATGAGGCCGGCTCGGGCGCCATCCCGATCATCGCGGCCAAGCCGGGGCAGGACAAGGTTCGCCCCGCCAATCCCGGCGGCGTCGACGTGCCCAACCAGAACAAGCAGGTGTTCGAGCCCGAGATCGAGCGTGCCGCCGCCGATACCGCCAAGGTCGTGACCACGACTGAGCAGCCGATCGACCTCGCGGCCGCGCCGCTTGCCGCCACGCCGCGCATGGTGCCGGCCGAAGGCGCCGCCCAACTGCCTGTCCCGACCGGGCCTGGTCCGGACGGCGCCGCCGCGCCGCCGCCACCGGCCGCCGGCAATGAACCCAAGCGCGTGCGCAGCATCGCCATCACCGTCAATGATGCCGGCAGCGAGACGACCGCGACGACGTCGGTCGCGCCCATAGCTGCGGCTGCGGCGCCGCAAAGCGGCATCACCGCCGCGCTGGGCCAGAACGGCATCGCGGCCGTGCCCTCCGCACCTGCTGCGCCTGCCGCTGCCGTGCCGCCGCCTGCCGCACCCAGCCGGGCCGCGGTCGCGCCTGCCGTGGCAAGCCCGGAGGACCCGGCGCCGTCAACCGTGTCCACGCCGACGCATGCGAGCCCGGCGACGCCGGCCAAGACGACGCCGGTCAAGACGACGGCCAAGGCCGCCAAACAGGTTCCGCATGCGCCGCTCTCGCTGGCGCCGCCGCCGAAGGGCACCCGCGTCGCTACGGCGCATGTCGAGGCGCCGGCCGCGCGTTCCAGCGCCGGCGGCTGGGCCGTCCAGCTCGGCTGGCGCTCGTCGCCCGCGCTCGCCCAACAGGCGGCGCAATCCTACAGCGCGCGTTACGGCAACGTGCTTGGCGGCGCCGCGCCGCATGTCGTGCCGGGTGAATCCGGCGGCAAGCAGATCTACCGGATCCGCGTCAGCGCCGGCGAAAGATCAAACGCCACCGGCCTGTGCGAGAAGATCAAGACCGCCGGCGGTTCCTGCTTCGTCGCCCGCAACTGAGTTGGGTGGCGCTGCCCCAAGGGCCGATTTATCCGACCCATCCCGATAAGAATGGCCAGACGGCCAGGCCCCGGCTCAAGGCCGGGGCAAAACGTCGAGAGAACCGCAACCGTATTGTCCCGGCCTCTGAGCCGGGCCCCATTCTCGCCGCTCGCAAAGAGGCGGACGGTCGTGCGATGCTCATCCAATGACCGCTGATTCTCACGTTTCCTGATGGCGCCGCGCGCCTTCATTGCCGGTTGCTCCGGCCCGGTGCTGACGCCGGAGGAAGCTGCCTTCTTCCGCGAGAGCGCACCCTGGGGCTTCATCCTGTTCCGGCGCAACATCCAGGATCCGGCGCAGGTCGCGGCGCTGACCACGGCGCTCAGGGCCACGGTCGGGCGAGGCGATGCGCCGATCCTCGTCGACCAGGAGGGCGGGCGCGTGCAGCGCCTCGGCCCGCCGCACTGGCGCAAATATCCGGCCGGGCGGGCCTTCGGGCAGGCGCGTCTCAACGATCCGCTGCAATTGCGTGAAACCGTGCGGCTTTCGGCGCTGCTGATGGCGCATGACCTGCTGGCGCTCGGCATCACCGTCGATTGCCTGCCGGTGCTCGACGTGCCGGTCGCGGGCGCTCACGACGTCATTGGCGACCGCGCCTATGCCGCCGACCCGCAAACCGTCGCGGTGCTGGGCCGCGCCGCCGCCGAAGGGCTTATGGCCGGCGGCGTGCTGCCGGTGATGAAGCATATTCCCGGCCATGGCCGCTCCAACGCCGACAGCCATCAATCGCTGCCGGTGGTTTCAGTGAGCCGGCGCGTGTTGCAAAAGGACTTTTTGCCGTTCCGCATCAATGCCGACCTGCCGATGGCGATGACGGCGCATGTCGTCTACACGGCGATCGACCCCGATCAGCCGGCCACAACCTCGGGCCGGGTGATCCGCGGCGTGATCCGGCGCAGCATCGGCTTCGACGGGCTGCTGATGAGCGACGACCTGTCGATGAAGGCGCTGTCGGGCGGTTTTCGCGCGCGGACCGAGGCGGCGCTGGCCGCCGGCTGCGATGTCGCGCTGCATTGCAATGGCGACCTCGCCGAGATGCGCGCCGTCGCCGAGGGCGCGCCCGTGCTGGCCGGCAAGGCGAAACGGCGCGCCGGCGCGGCGCTTGCCCGCATCAAACACCTGCCGGAACCGTTCGATCCTGTGGATGCCGCCGCCAGGCTCGATGCCGTACTTGCGGCAGGTGCCTGAAAAGCCGACATTAACCGGTGGTGTCGCGACTGGCACCGGATGAGTCGGCATGAGCGAATTCTTTGATGAGACCGAGGGACAGCGCGACGCGGCGGAAGCCGCGCTGATCGTCGATGTCGGCGGTTTCGAGGGGCCGCTCGACCTGCTGCTGGAACTGGCGCGCCGGCAGAAGGTCGACCTGCGCCAGATCTCGATCCTGAGCCTTGCCGAGCAATATCTGGCTTTCGTCGAGCAGGCGCGCCTGCTGCGGCTGGAACTCGCGGCCGATTATCTCGTCATGGCGGCGTGGCTCGCCTATCTCAAATCGCGCCTGCTGCTGCCGGCGGAGAAATCGAAGGACGAGCCGAGCGCCGAGGACCTGGCGATCGGCCTCGCGGCGCGCCTGCACAAGCTCGAGAAGATCCGCCGCCTCGCCGGAGTGCTGGCCGAGCGCGACGCAACGGCGGCCGAGATTGCCGCGCGCGGCGCGCCGGAGGCGGTGGTGGTGACGACGCATGGCGACTTCGAGGCGTCGCTGTTCGACCTGCTCACCGCCTATGCCCGCCAGCGCCAGCTCAAGGCGCGTTCGCGCGTCACCATCGCCAAGCGCTTCGTGTGGTCGCTGCAGGAGGCGCGCGAGGCGCTCGAGCGCCTGATCGGCGATATCGGCGACTGGACGCCGATCGACAGTTTCCTCGTGCATTACGCCGTCGAACCGGGGCGCGCCCGCACCGTGCGCGCCTCGAGTTTCGCGGCGATCCTGGAACTGGTGCGCGAGGGCGAGATGGACCTGCGGCAGGAAACGGCCTTCGCGCCGCTGCTCGTCAGACGTCGGCGCGGTGTCGCGCTGGTGGCGGGGTAGGTGACGATGACCGAGCCCCTGCGCATCGTGCGTGACGACGCTTCTCCTGACGACCGCGAGCACGACGCCATGGCGATCGAGGCCGCCATGCAGGCCGAACGCATTGCCGAGGCGCTGCTATTTGCCTCCGCCGCGCCGCTCGGGCTCGACGCGATCGCGGCCGCGCTGCCCTATGGCGCCAACGCGCGCGCGGTGCTGGAAGGGTTGCGGCTACGCTATGCGGGCAGGGGCGTGGAACTGCGCCAGGTCGCCGGAAAATGGCAGTTCGCGACCGCTCCCGATCTCGGCCACCTGCTGGCGCGCGAGACGCGCGAGCAGCGCAAACTGTCGCGCGCCGCGCTCGAGACGCTGGCGATCATCGCCTACCACCAGCCGGCGACCCGCGCCGAAATCGAGGAGATCCGCGGCGTCGCCACCGCCAAGGGCACGCTCGACCTGCTGATGGAGGCGGGCTGGGTCCGTATGCGCGGGCGTAGGCGCACGCCGGGCCGGCCCGTGACCTACGGCACGACGGAAGCCTTCCTGGTGCATTTCGGCCTGAACGCCGTCTCCGACCTGCCCGGTATCGAGGAATTGAAGGGCACCGGCCTGATCGAGGGGCGGCTGCCGGACGATTTCGAGATTCCGTTGCCGAACGATGACAGTGCCCTGCAACAGGGCGAGGACCCGCTTGGACCCGATCTTTTTGACACGCTTGCCGAGGAACGCGGCGCGGAGACCGAGCCCGATCTCGATCCCGAGGACGGCGATACCGGCCGATAACGGGCGATCTGCCACAGGCGCCGGCGCCGATCCATCACAGGAAGTCCTTGTTTTCATCAGCCCGCGCGCCTAGTTTCCCAGGTAACAGGCTCGACCTGGTTACAAGATTGCATGGAAGGTAGTTCCCATGGGTAGTTTCAGCTGGGCCCACTGGCTCATCGTCGGCATCATCGTTCTGGTTCTTTTCGGCGGCCGCGGCAAAGTCTCCGATATCATGGGCGATTTCGCCAAAGGTATCAAAGCCTTCAAGAAGGGCCTGAATGACGACGACGCCGAGGCCGCACGCGAGGGCCAGAAGACGATCGCCGATCAGCCCGTCGCGCCGAGCGGCGTGAAGAGCGAGGCGCAAAGCAAGGCTGGCTGAGCGCATCGGACAGGCCGGCGGATACGGCACGCGCCGCCACCGTGGCGCGAAGGCCGTTGTCGGCGCCGTATCGCTGATCCAGGCAACGAAAGCGCTGGCAGGCTTTGTCGATTGATGCTTTAGAGCAGCCCTGTGTCGGCCGGATTGCGGCCTGCGCCGGGATGATGCGACAAAACAATAAACTGGGGCGGTTTTTCAGGTTCGTCGGACCGGGGACCGCTTTGGAGATCGAAATGGCCGCCGCGCCTCATCGGGAGGGTTTTCTTCTGGTGCCGCCGGCCGAGGACACCTCCTTATGTTCGACCTGAGTTCGGGAAAGCTGATTCTGATCGGAGTGATCGCGCTTGTCGTGGTCGGGCCGAAGGAATTGCCCGGCCTTCTGCGCCAGGCCGGCCGTGCGATCGCCAAGCTGCGGGGCATGGCGGGCGAGTTCCGCCAGCAATTCGACGAGGCGATGCGCGAGGCCGAACTCGATGACGTCGCCAAGCTGGTGACCGACGTCAAGGGCGGCCTGTCCTCGACCGTCAGCGGCGTGCTCGATCCGGTCACCAAGCTGCCGGGCGAAATCAGCGCCGCGGCTACGATCGGCGATCTGGCGACCGGGACGGAGAGCGGCACGGCGGCGACCGCGACCGGCGGCGTGTCGCTCGATCTGCCGATGCCGCCCGAGCCGCCGCCGATCGCGCTGCCGGGGAGCGGCGAGACGCCGGCGCCCAAGAGCCGCAGCCGCAAGAAGGCGACGCCGAAAAGCGAGGCGAATCTTGCCGAAGCGGGCCCTGTTGAGGCGAGCCCCGCCGCAGCCGAGGCAAGCCCGGCCAAGGCCGCGCCCGCCAAGCAAGCCCCTGCCAAGCAAGCGCCTGCCAAGCCAAAACCCGCCAAAGCAGCTGCCGCCAAGGCCAGCCCGGTTAAGAAGAGCGCCACGAAGGCCGCACCGGTGAAAACCACAGCCGCCGAGACCGCAGCCGCCGAGGCCACCAAGACCACAGCCGCCAAGCCAGCGGCGAAACCGAAATCTCCGCGCCGGTCCAATGCCAGCACCGTCAAGGCCGCCGTGTCCGAGGAAGGCGCATGAGCGACGAAGATGACGATATCGACGCCTCGAAGGCGCCGTTGCTTGATCATCTCATCGAATTGCGCTCAAGGCTCATCAAGGCCCTGATCGCGTTTCTGGTGATGATGATCATCTGCTTTGCTTTCGCGAAGCATATTTACCAGATCCTGGTCTGGCCTTACGTGCTGGCCGCCGGCGGGCCGGACAAGGCGCCGCTGATTTACACGCATCCGCTGGAATATTTCTTCGTCGAGCTCAAGCTGGCGGCGTTTGGCGGCGCGTTCTTCGCCTTCCCGGTGATCGCGACGCAATTGTACCGCTTCGTGGCGCCGGGGCTGTACAAGCGCGAGAAGGAGGCTTTCCGGCCCTATCTGATCGCGACGCCGGTATTGTTCGTGCTCGGCGCGTGCGTGGTGATGTTCGTCGCCATGCCGCTGGTGATGCGCTTCTCGCTGTCGATGCAGATGCCGGCCGGCGAGGGCGAGGCGCCGATCACGCTGCTGCCCAAGGTCGATGATTACCTGTCGCTGATCATGCAATTGATCTTCGCTTTCGGCATCACCTTCCAGTTGCCGGTGGTGTTGACGCTGCTTGCGCGCGTCGGCTTCATCGATGCCGCCTATCTCAAGGCGAAACGGCGCTACGCCATCGTCATCGTCTTCATCCTGGCGGCGATCCTGACGCCGCCCGATGTCATCAGCCAGTTGGCCCTTGCAGTCCCTGCCTTGCTTCTCTACGAGGGCTCTATCATCGCCGTGCGCATGGTCGAGAAGAAGCGCGCCGTGGAAGACGCCGCCCGCGAGGCCGGTTCGTCCTGAGCCTGTCTTTTCGGCCACCAGCCGAAATCGGGCCTGTTTTATGTATGATATCAAGTGGATTCGCGACAATGCCAAGCTGTTCGATGAGGGGCTGGCGCGCCGGGGCTTGACGGCGCGCAGCGCCGAACTCCTCGTCATCGACGACGAGCGCCGCAAGGCCGTGACCGCCGTGCAGGGCGCACAGGAAGCCCGCAACGCCGCCTCGAAGGCGATCGGCCAGGCGATGGGCCGCAAGGACATGGCCGAAGCCGACCGCCTGAAAGCCGAGGTCGCTGCCCTCAAGGATGCCATGGCCGAGGGCGAGATCGAGCAGGCCCGCGCCGAGACAGCGCTGAACGCCGTGCTCGAGGCCCTGCCGAACCTGCCGCTGCCGGAGGTTCCTACCGGCGCGGACGAGCACGACAATGTCGAGTATCGCCGGCACGGCGAGCGGCCGGGCTTCAATTTCGCACCGAAACAGCATTTCGAACTCGGCGAAGCCTGGGGCGAGATGGATTTCGAGGCCGCCTCGCGTATTTCCGGCGCGCGCTTCGTGGTGCTGCGCGGCGAGCTTGCCCGCATGGAGCGGGCGCTCGGCCAGTTCATGCTCGACCTGCACACGCGCGAGCACGGCTATACCGAGGTCAGCCCGCCGCTGCTGGTGCGCGAGCAGGCGGTCTATGGCGTCGGGCAGTTGCCGAAATTTGAAGAAGACCTGTTCAAGACCACGAGCGGCCACTACCTGACCTCGACCGCCGAGGTGACGCTGAGCAATCTCGTGCGCGAGCAAATCCTCGATGATCTCACGCAGCCGCTGCGCTTCACCGCGTTGACGCCGTGCTTCCGCTCGGAGGCGGGCGCGGCCGGGCGCGATACGCGCGGCATCCTGCGCCAGCACCAGTTCTGGAAATGCGAACTGGTCTCGATCACGGCCCCGGACCAGTCGGGCGCCGAGCATGAGCGCATGCTGAGCTGTGCCGAGGAAGTGCTGAAACGGCTCGGCCTGCATTTCCGCACCATGACTTTGTGCACCGGCGACATGGGTTTCAGCAGCGCCAAGACCTACGATATCGAGGTGTGGTTGCCGGGGCAGGATACGTTCCGCGAAATCTCGTCCTGTTCGGTGTGCGGCGATTTCCAGGCGCGCCGCATGAACGCGCGCTTCCGGCCCAAGGGCGAAAGGAGCGTGCAATACGTCCACACGCTGAACGGCTCCGGCCTCGCGGTTGGGCGCACGCTGATCGCGGTGCTGGAAAATTACCAGAATGCCGACGGCACCGTCACGGTGCCGGAGGTCTTGCGGCCTTACATGGGCGGTGTCGAACAAATCGGAAAGGCCGCCTGATGCGCATCCTGATCACCAATGATGACGGCATTCACGCGCCCGGCCTCGTCGTGCTGGAGAAGATCGCGCGCGAACTCTCGGACGATATCTACATCGTCGCGCCCGAGACCGACCAGAGCGGCGTGGCGCATTCGCTGTCGCTCAACGATCCGCTGCGGCTGCGCGAGATCGACGAGCGGCGCTTTGCCGTGAAGGGCACGCCGACCGATTGCGTGATCATGGGCGTGCGCCACCTCCTCAAGGACAACCCGCCCGACCTGGTGCTGTCCGGCGTCAACCGGGGCCAGAATGTCGCCGAGGACGTGACCTATTCCGGCACCATCGCCGGCGCGACCGAGGGCACGATCCTTGGTATCCGTTCGATCGCGCTCAGCCAGGCCTATGGGCCGGGCGGCCATGCGGCGATGAGCTGGCGCTGCGCCGAGGCCCATGGCGCGGCCACCATCCGCAAGGTGCTCGACATCGAGATCGATGACGACGTGCTGATCAACATCAACTTCCCGGCCTGCGCGCCGGAGGAGGTCGCCGGCACCGTCGCCACCATGCAGGGGCGGCGCAACCAGGCGCTGCTTGCCGTCGATTCCCGCCTGGATGGCCGTGGCAACCCGTATTTCTGGCTGGCCTTCTCGCGCCATCGCATCGATCCGGGCGAGGGCACCGATCTGGAAGCGCTCAAGGACAAGCGCATCTCCGTCACGCCGCTGAAGATCGACATGACCGATACCAAGACCGTCACCGTATTCGCCCAAGCGCTCGGAGGCTGATCGGCCCGCCATGACCCTCGACGACGGGCAGGCCGCCGAGAGCCTCGCGGTCTTCGTGATGGAACTGCGGGCGCGCGGCATTCGCGACACGCTGGTGCTGAGCGCGTGCGAGCGGGCGCCGCGCGAGCGCTTCCTCAAGCCAGCGCAGCAGCGCTTCGCCTACAAACATGTCGAGTTGCCGATCGGCTGCGGCCAGTCGGCGCCGTCGCCCTTCGAGATCGTGCGCCGCCTTGCAGCGCTCGCGCCGCGCCCGCGCGACCTGATTCTCGAGATCGGCGCCGGCAGCGGTTTCCAGACGGCGCTGCTCGGGTTTTGCGCGCGCCGCGTCGTGGCGCTGGAGCGCTACCGCACGCTGGCGCTCGAAGCATCGCGCCGGCTGAGCGAACTCGGCATCGGCAACGCCTCGGTGCGGCAAGGCGATGGGCGCGACGGCACGGCGGCGCATGGCCCCTATGACGCGATCCTGATCAATGCCGGGCTCGAAGCGCTGCCCGAGCCGCTTGTGCTGCAACTCGCCGGTGGCGGGCGCGTGCTCGCGCCTCTCGGCCAGCCGGGGGAGGAGCGCTGGATGCTGCTGCGTCCGGGCAGCGCGGATGTCGCGCCGGTCGATCTTGGCCCGGCCGCGGTGCTGCCGCTGGCCGCGGGCCTTGCAGGAATTCTTTAACCATAACCGTTCATTTGCCGGCATGGTTACCAAGAGGGTTAGATCGGAAACCGTTGTTTAACTTCGCTCGCGCTTAATTCCCCTCATGAGTTCGGCAGTCGGGGTTAAGAGTATGCGTATCCGTTCCAATCAGTCCGTCAGCCGCCAGATCGGTCGTGTTGCCGTCGTGACGATCGTGGCGGGCCTTGCCGCCGGCTGTAGTTCGGATTCGACGCGGTTCGGTGAAAACCCCTTCGCAAATCCATTCCAGGGCGCGGCGGTCGATCACACGACCACCGGCTCGATCGCCGCGCCGCGCGGCGTGACGACGGCTCCGGTGATCTCCTCGCCGCTGCCGAGTTCGACCGCCGGGAGCGCTGCCCCGACCTATCTCGGCAAGGTCGACAACTGGAGCGCCGAGGGCGGCACGCCCGTCACGCTTGGCGCCAACGATACCGTCATGAGCCTGTCCAATCGCTACGGCGTGCCGCCCCAGGCCCTCCTCAAGGCGAACGGCCTGAGAAGCGCCAGCGACGCCCGGCCCGGCCAGCGCCTGATCATTCCGGTCTACCATGCCAATGGCGTCGCGGCCTCCGCCGTGAGCCAGCCGATGCCCGCGCGCCCGGCGACGAGCTTCCAGCGCCCGTCCTCGTCGACGCTGCCGCCGGTCGCGACCCGGACCGTGATCGAGCGGCCGGCGAAGCTTGCCTCGGCGCCGCATGCCGAACAGGCGGCCGCCGCCCGCCGGCAGAAAGCGGAGAATGACGCTCATCCGAAGGCCGATGCCGCCAAGATCGCCGCCATGAAGAAGGCCGAGGCGGCGAAGAAGGCGGAAATCGCCAAGGCCAAGGCCGAGGAGCACAAGGCGAAACTCGCCGCCGAGAAGCAGGCGAAGGAGGCCAAGCTCGCCGAGGCCAAGGCCGCGCAGGAGGCCCATAAGGCCGCCGCCGCCAAGGCGCCGGCAAAGGCAGAGGTGCTGGCGTCGCGTCCCGCTGATCCCGACCAGACCGGCAGCCTGCCGAAGGTCGAGGCCGATGATTTCCGGTGGCCGGCGCGCGGCCGCATCATCACCGCCTATCGCAAGGGCGGCAATGAGGGCATCAATATTTCGCTGCCCGAGGGCACGCCGGTGCGCGCCGCCGATGCCGGTACCGTCGCCTATGCCGGCAGCGAGTTGAAGGGCTACGGCAATCTCGTGCTGGTGCGCCACGCCAACGGTTTCGTCTCGGCCTACGCCCATAACGAGGCGCTGCTGGTCAAGCGCGGCCAGACCGTCACGCGCGGCCAGGTCATCGCCAAATCCGGCCAGACCGGCAACGTGTCCTCGCCGCAGCTTCACTTCGAATTGCGCAAGGGCGCGACCCCGGTCGATCCGGTGCCTTACCTCAACTGATTTCACGCATTCGATCGGCCATTGCGAGACCCTTTGGGACGATCGATTTGAAGACGGCCGCGTGGGTGCCCACGCGGCCGTTTTTGCTGTCCCGTTCTGTTTGCCCCGGCCTCGAGTGCGACCCCGGGCTACGCCGGACTTTTCCGAAGCGGGATGGGCCGGTCAAGCCGGCCCATGACGGCGGAGGAGACCGGCACGAACATTTCAGCCGTCATCGGCGGACTTGATCCGCCGATCCCGTTTTGTAAATGGCTCGTGGCGCCAGCGCTGTCGGGCGGCCTTTACAGCGCGTTGCCGGTTCGCCCGGCGAGGTCCTGGATATATTGCCAGGCGGTGCGGCCGGAGCGGCTGCCACGGGTGGTCGCCCATTCGAGCGCCTCGGCTTGCAGCACGTCCCGATCCATCTTGATGCCGAAATGCTCAGCATAGCCGAAGACCATGGCGAGATACTCGTCCTGGCTGCATTTGTGGAAGCCGAGCCAGAGGCCGAAGCGATCCGACAGCGAGACCTTCTCCTCGACCGCTTCGCCGGGATTGATCGCGGTGGCGCGCTCGTTCTCCATCATGTCGCGCGGCAGCAGGTGGCGCCGGTTCGAGGTGGCATAGAACAACACATTGTCCGGCCGGCCCTCGATGCCGCCCTCGAGCACGGCTTTCAGCGACTTGTACGAGGTATCGCCGGCATCGAACGATAGATCGTCGCAGAAAATCAGGAAACGCTCGGTGCGCCCGCGCAGCAGCGCCATCAACCCCGGCAGGCTTTCGATATCCTCGCGGTGGATCTCGACCAGTTTCAACGTGGCGACATCGGCGACGCGCGCCGCGATGGTGGCATGGGCCGCCTTGACGAGCGAGGATTTGCCCATGCCGCGCGCGCCCCAGAGCAGGGCGTTGTTGGCGGGCAGGCTGCGCGCGAAGCGCTCGGTATTGTCGAGCAGCGTATCGCGGGCGCGATCGATGCCCTGCAGCAGCACGAGATCGACGCGGTTGACATGCGGCACCGGCACGAGGCGCGGCGGCTGGGCCTGCCAGACGAAGGCGCTGGCGGCCTCGAACGGCGCGGTCGCGGCCGGTGGCGGGGCAATTCGCTCGAGCGCTTCGGCAATGCGCCGCAGCACGGTGTCGTCATATCCGGAAAAATCTGCCATGTCGGTTCTTCGCTGTGGTTTTGTCCGCTGCCGCACCGATTTCGGCCCGACCGCGCTGAAATACGAGGATTCTCTTCCGAATCGGCGCGTTACACGGTAACCGAGAAACAAGACCGGCGCGGGATGCGAGGACCACTAGGTCAGTTCCGCCGTCACTGTCCAGCCTGAATCCGGTTGACTGTTCCATGCTGGAACAGCGAGCGGCAAAGCTGATTGCTTTCCAACCTCGCGCCGCTATAGTCCGGCGCGATTTGAGGCTGGCGCATGGCTGCGGCAGTCGTTACACGGATGGGATCGATGGGATTTATTACGCCAGCTTTCGCTCAAGGTGCCGCGGCTCCGGGCGCCAACGAGATGATTATGCAGTTTCTGCCGCTGGTCGCTGTCGCGGTGATCTTCTATTTCCTGTTGATGCGTCCGCAGCAGAAGCGTGCCAAGGCGCAGCGGGAAATGATCGCCAACATCCGCCGTGGCGATACCGTCGTGACCTCGGGCGGCTTCATCGCCAAGGTGACCAAGGTGGCTGACAATAACGAACTCGAGGTCGAGTTGACCGACGGCGTCCGGGTGCGCGTGGTGCGCTCCATGGTGGTCGAGGTGCGCTCGAAGAACGAACCTGTGAAGGGTGGGGCGCAGTCCTGAGGGGCATCGTGCCGGGAATCTGTTCAATATGCTGCGCTTTTCGGGCTTAAAGACCACACTGATCCTCGCGATCTGCTTTTTCGGCATCTACCTTCTGCTGCCGAATTTCCTGACCAAGGAACAGATCGCCGCCGCCAACCGGTACCTTCCCGTGGTGCCGACGCATGCGATCGTCCTCGGCCTCGATCTGCAGGGCGGCTCCTATGTCGCGCTCGAGGTCGACCGCGCCGACCTGATCAAGAGCGAAGTGGTCAAGCTGCGCGATGACGTCCGCGGCAAGCTGCGCGAGGCGGGCGCCAGCATTTCCGGCGGCATCACCATTCAGGCGCGCGGCGTGCAGGTGCGCATTCCCGATGCCGGCCAGCGCGAGCGCGCGCTGGTCAAGCTGCGCGAGTTGGCGACGCCGGTTGGTGGTGCGCTCGGCGCTGCCGGCCCGAGCGCGCTCGAGGTTACCGATAACGGCGACGGCGTCGTGCAGGTCCAGCTGACCGATGCGGGGCTCAACGAAAAGGTCACCCGCGCCGTCAGCCAGGCGCGCGAGATTTTCGAGCGCCGCATCAACGCGCTCGGCACCACGGAGCCCTCGATCCAGCAGCAGGGCGCCAACCGCGTCATCGTGCAGGTGCCGGGCCTCAGCAACGTGTCCGAACTCGAGGCCATTCTCGGCACCACGGCCAAGCTTGAATTCCGCCTCGTGGCGGAGCCGGGCGCCAACCCGGCCGATGTCGACAATCTGCCGTCGCAGGAAACCGGCGGCACGATCGCGGTCGAGAAGCGCGTGATGGTCGAGGGGTCCGACCTGACCTCCGCCGAGCCGGGCTTCGATCCGCAGACGCGCGAGCCGGTGGTGAACTTCCGCTTCAACCTCAAGGGCGCGCAGCGCTTCGCGCGGGCGACGACCGAGAATGTCGGCAAGCCTTTCGCCATCGTGCTCGACGGCAAGGTCGTATCCGCGCCGCGCATCATCTCGCCGATTACCGGCGGGTCGGGCCAGATTTCCGGGCAGTTCACTGTCGAATCCGCCAATAACCTCGCCATCCTGCTGCGTTCGGGCGCCTTGCCGGCGAAGTTTACCGTGGTCGAGCGGCGCACGGTCGGCGCCGGGCTCGGCCAGGATTCGGTCGAGGCCGGCAAGCTGGCGGCGGTGGTGGCGAGCGGGCTCGTCGTCGCCTACACCATTGCCTGTTATGGCGTGCTCGGCATCATCGCGGTCATGGCGCTGGTCGTGAACGTGGCGCTGATCTTCGGGCTGATGTCGGTGCTTGGCGCCACGCTGACGTTGCCGGGCATCGCGGGCATCGTGCTGACGGTCGGCGTCGCGGTCGATTCGAACGTGCTCGTCTACGAACGCATGCGCGAGGAGGCCCATGCGGGCCGCTCGGTGGTCAATGCGCTCGAAGCGGGCTTCGCGCGCGCCTTCGCCACCATCGTCGATGCGAATGTCACGACCTTCATTGCCGGCGCCATCCTGTTCTTCATGGGCACGGGCACGGTAAAAGGCTTCGCGGTCACGCTCTGCCTTGGTATCATCACCACGGTCTTCACCGCTTTCACGCTGACACGCCTGATCGTCGCGTCGTGGTATCGCTGGTTCAAGCCCAAGACCGTGCCGATCTGATCGGCTTGCGGCTCAACAAGGCATCTGGTTTTCGATGAAACTGCTCCGTCTCGTTCCGGACCATACTTCCTACCCGTTCATGCGCTGGAGGCGCGTGAGCTTCCCGTTCTCGGCGCTGGCCTCGATCATCTGCGTTGTCGGTTTCCTCGTGCTCGGCATGAATGTCGGCATCGATTTCCGGGGCGGCACGCTGGTCGAGATGCAGGCCAAGAGCGGCCAGGCCGATCTTGCCAAGATTCGCGCCACGGCCGGCACGCTCGGCATCGGTGGTGTGGAAATTCAAGGGTTTGGCAACAAGGCCGACGTGCTGTTGCAGGTCGAGTTGCAGCCCGATGGCGAGCAGGGCCAGAAGCGCGTCGTCGATGCCATCACCTCTACCTTCGGCAAGGATTACAACCTGCGCCGCATCGAGACGGTCGGGCCGCGCGTCTCCGGCGAGCTGGTGCGCGATGGTACGATCGGCATCCTGCTGTCGCTCGTCGCCATCACGATCTATCTGTGGTTCCGTTTCGAGTGGCAGTTCGCGGTCGGCGCCATCATCGCCACGGCGCATGACCTGGTGCTGACGATCGGTTTCTATGCCATCTCGCGCATCCATTTCGATGCGACCTCGATCGCCGCCATCTTGACCATCATCGGCTATTCGCTGAACGACACCGTGGTGATCTATGACCGCATCCGGGAAATGATGCGGAAATACAAGAAGATGCACACGGACGACATGATCGACCAGGCGGTCAACTCGACCCTGTCGCGCTCGGTCATCACCCATGTCACGACGACGCTGGCGCTTGTCGGCCTGGCGGTTTTCGGCGGCGAGGTGATCCGTGGCTTCACCATCGCCATGCTGTTCGGCGTGATGGTCGGCACCTATTCCTCGGTGTTCATCGCGGCGCCGATCCTGATCTATCTCGGTGTGCGCACGGATGGCCGCACCGCGCCCGAACCCGAGAAGGCCGAGAAGAGGGCGGGCAAGGCACCGGCACCGCGCGCCGCCAGCGTGTGATGGCCGTCCGCAGGCTGTATGAGGGGTTCATACCCGGCCGCCATACCATCGAGGCTTATGGGGCGGGCGGGTTCCGCTTCGGCGAAATCTCGCATCGCGGCTCGATTCTGGCGCTGCCCTCCGGCATCCATCTGTGGCCGGTCGAGACACTCGCTGCGATGAGCGAAGCGTCTCTGGCGCCGCTTTTCGCGGAGGCCGATGCCATCGATCTCGTGCTGCTCGGCACCGGCGAGGACATGGCGGCCGTTCCCGAAGCCGTGCGCTGGCTGTTTCGCGATGCGCATATGGGGCTCGAGCCGATGGCGACGGCGGCGGCGGCGCGGACCTATAATATCCTGTTCGGCGAAGGTCGGCGCGTTGCGGCGGCGCTGATCGCCGTTCCCTGACAGGTTTCTCATGCCCGAGTTCACCGGCCCAGCCTTCGCCTTCGACCAGGCGGCAGCGCAATTGCGCGAGCACGACCGCGACCGTTATTACGCGGCGCTGTTCGCGCCGCCGGAGAGCCGGCCGCATCTGTTTGCGCTCTACGCCTTCGGCAGCGAGATCGCGCGCATCCGCGACGTGGCGCGCGATGCGCTGCCGGGCGAGGTGCGGCTGCAATGGTGGCGCGACCTGTTCGAGGGCGAGGCGCGCGACGGGGCGGGCGGCCATCCGCTGGCCATGGCGCTGCTGGAAACGATCGATGCCAGACGGCTGCCGCGCCAGGCCTTCGTCAACCTGATCGATGCGCGCGTGTCCGACCTGTATGACGATCCCGTAGCGGGCTGGGACGACCTCGAGGGCCATTGCGGCGAGACCTCCTCCGCCCTGATCCGGCTTGCCTGCCTGGTGCTGGCGGATGGCGCCGATCCCGGCGGGGCCACGCAAGCCGGACATGCCGGCGTGGCGATCGGCATGACCGGGCTGCTGCGTGCCTTGCCGTGGCATGCGCGGCAGGGCCGCGTGCTGTTGCCGACCGAGTTGCTCGACCGGCACGGCGTTTCCCGCGCCGACATTCTGGCCGGCGATGATTCGCCCGGCTTGCGCTCCGCGCTGGCCGAATGCCGGGCGCGCGCACGCAGCCACCTGGCGGCGACGCGGGAGGGGGCACGGCATATCCGCGCCGATATCCTGCCGGCTTTCCTGCCTTGCGCGCTCGTCGACGGCTATCTGAAGCAAATGGAGCGGCCAGATTACCATCCGTTCCGCAGCCGCGTCGAGCGGGCCGACTGGCTCAAGCTTGCCATCATGTGGCGCGCCTCGCGGCAGGGCATTTGAGCCGGCGGAAGCGCCAGTTACTCCGCCGCCACCGGCGCCGCGCCGGGCATGGCGATCCAGCCATCGAGATCGGCCAGCGCACGCGCGCTCAGGGCGTGTTTACGGGCGAGCGCCTTCTCCGGCCCGCGCAGCCGCTTGCCGTCGGCGGCTTTCGGCGCTGCCTCCAGCGGCGGGAACAGGCCGAAATTGATGTTCATGGGCTGGAACGAGCGCGCGCCGCCATCGATCATCTCGAGATGGCCGCCGGTGATATGGTTGAGCAGGCTGCCAAGCGCCGTGGTTGCCGGCGGAGCCGTGATCTCGCGCCCGAGCCGTTCGCCGGCGGCGAAGCGCCCGGCGAGCAGGCCGATCGCGGCGCTCTCGACATAGCCCTCGCAGCCGGTGATCTGGCCGGCAAAGCGCAGGCGCGGCTGGCATTTCAGCCGCAGCGCGCCATCGAGCAGCTTTGGTGAATTCAGGTAGGTGTTGCGATGGATGCCGCCGAGGCGGGCGAATTCGGCCTGTTCGAGCGCCGGGATCATGCGCAGGATGCGGGTCTGCTCGCCATATTTCAGCTTGGTCTGGAAGCCGACCATGTTGAACAGCGTGCCGAGCGCGTTGTCCTGGCGCAGTTGCACGATGGCATGGGCCTTGACGGTCGGGTTGTGCGGATTCGTCAGGCCGACCGGCTTCATCGGCCCATGGCGCAGCGTCTCGCGGCCGCGCTCGGCCATGACCTCGATCGGCAGGCAGCCGTCGAAATACGGCGTGTTCTGCTCGAAATCGCGGAACTCGGTTTTTTCGCCCGCCAGCAGCGCATCGATGAACGCCTCGTATTGCTCCTTGTCGAGCGCGCAGTTGATGTAATCGGCGCCGCTGCCGCCGGGGCCGGCTTTGTCGTAGCGCGACTGGAACCAGGCCTGGTCCATGTCGATCGAATCGCGATGCACGATCGGCGCGATGGCATCGAAGAAGGCGAGCGCGCCTTCGCCGGTCAATTCGCCGATTGCGCCGGCAAGGCCGGGCGAGGTGAGGGGGCCGGTGGCGATGATGACGCTGTCCCAGTCCGGCGGCGGCAAGGCATCGACCGCGCCGCGCGCGATGGTGATCAGCGGGTGGTTGGCGATCGCCGCCGTCACCGCGTCGGAAAAGCCGTCGCGGTCAACGGCGAGCGCCGAGCCCGCCGGCACCTGATGCCGGTCGCCCATGCGCATGATCAGCGAGCCGAGCCGGCGCATCTCGGCATGGATCAGCCCCACCGCATTGGCCTTGGCATCATCGGAGCGGAACGAGTTCGAACAGACGAGTTCGGCCAGCCCCTCGGTCTTGTGCACCGGCGTGGCGACGAGCGGGCGCATCTCGTGCAGGATCACCGGCACGCCGGCTTCGGCTGTCTGCCAGGCGGCTTCGGAGCCGGCAAGGCCGCCGCCAATGATGTGAATGGGGGCAATATGGGTCATGGCAGGCTCCATAGCGCTGGCCGCTCGCCGGCGCAAATCGTGCCGGGCTTGAAAGTATCGCGTGACTGAGGCAAGGCCCGGCCATGATCGCTGTTCAGCCCGCATGCCTTGCCGATGCGCCCGCCATCGCCGCCTTGCACGTCAAGGTCTGGCGTCATGCCTACCGCGACCTCGCGCCGGACTCGGCGCATGCCGCTCTCGACGTGCCTCACCGCATGAAGCAATGGCATGCGCAGCTGTCATCCGCGCCGGCGACCGAGCGCGGGTTTGTTGCCCGGAAAGATAGCGCGATTGTCGGCATCGGCTATTGCGGCGAGGCCGATAAGCCCGCGCTGGCGGGTTATGGCGAGGTCAGGCTGCTTTATGTCGATCAGAATCATGCCGGGCAGGGCATTGGCACGGCGCTGATGCGGGCCATGGCGGATTTTCTTGCCGAGGCCGGCCACCGGCGGCTGGCGCTCGGCGTCGTCGATGGCAACCTGCCGGCGATCGCTTTCTATCAGGCGCTCGGCGGCAAGATCGCCGGCCGCTTTACCAATCCCGGTCCGCTATGGCCCTCCGTTGACCTTGTCATGGCCTGGGACGATATCGCGGTCCTGCAACGCGGCTGAGTTTTCGTGTCGGGATGGGCCGGATGAACCGGCCCATGACCAGGGCGGAAAGACATGCCCTCAGAACGGGATATCGTCGTCGAGATCGTTGTTGCGGTTGCTGGCGGCCGGAGCGGAGCGCCGGCTTTCCATTGGCGAGGAACGGCCGAAATCGCCGCCGCCGGACTGCTGGTCGTCATAGGATTCGCCTCCGCCGCCGCCACGGCCGCCGAGCAGCGTCATCTCGCCGCGATAGCGCTGCAGCACGATCTCGGTGGAGTATTTCTCGACGCCCGACTGATCGGTCCATTTGCGGGTCTGCAACTGGCCCTCGATATAGACCGTCGAACCCTTCTTGAGATACTGCTCGGCGATCCGCGCTAGGTTCTCGTTGAAGATCACCACGGAGTGCCACTCCGTCTTTTCCTTGCGCTCGCCGGTTCCCTTGTCCTTCCAGGATTCGGACGTGGCGATGCGCAGGTTGACCACGGGCTCGCCGGAGTTCAGGCGCCGCACTTCGGGATCGCGGCCGAGATTGCCGATCAGGATGACCTTGTTGACGCTGCCTGCCATTGTTTTCCTCCAGAACGGCTCAAGCCTACTTCCTAACCGTTGCGCCGCGCCGTGGCACGGGTGTGGCGCTCCTTGTCCACAGATGCCTGACTTGACGCAGTGTTCTATTTTTGTTCCTATCATCGCCAAAGGAATCGGACAAGGGGCATCGGTGATCGGCCATGGGCGTGCTCGCGCAAGGGGCGTTTCGAACCGCGATGTGCGGAAGCGATTCTTTTGCCCTGCAAAAACCGCGCGGGCGGCACTATGTTGGGCCTTTACCTGACCCCATCGAGCAGACATGACGCGCAAGCCAGACGCTATCGACACGCTTTTCGACGCCGCGCGCGAACGCCCCCATCCGGAGCAGCGCGTCATCGCGGTGCGCGGCGCGCGCGAGCACAACCTCAAGAATGTCGACCTCACCATCCCGCGCGACAAGCTGGTGGTGTTCACCGGCCTGTCCGGTTCCGGCAAGTCGTCGCTCGCCTTCGACACGATCTATGCCGAAGGGCAGCGCCGCTATGTCGAGAGCCTGTCGGCCTATGCCCGGCAGTTCCTCGAGATGATGCAGAAGCCCGATGTCGACCAGATCGACGGGCTGTCGCCGGCGATCTCGATCGAGCAGAAGACGACCTCGCGCAACCCGCGCTCGACGGTCGGCACCGTCACCGAGATCCATGACTACATGCGCCTTTTATGGGCGCGGGTCGGTATCCCGTATTCGCCCGCGACTGGCCTGCCGATCGAGAGCCAGACGGTCAGCCAGATGGTCGACCGCGTGCTCGAACTGCCCGAGGGCGCGCGCTTCTACCTGCTCGCGCCGGTGGTGCGTGGCCGCAAGGGCGAGTTCCGCAAGGAGTTGGCCGACTATCTCAAGCGCGGCTTCCAGCGCATCCGCATCGACGGGCAATATTACGAGATCGCCGAGGCGCCGGCGCTCGACAAGAAGTTCAAGCACGATCTCGACGTGGTGGTCGACCGGCTGGCGGTGAAGCCGAGCATCGGCGCCAGGCTGTCGGAGAGCTTCGAGACGGCGCTCGAACTGGCCGACGGCATCGCGGTGCTCGAATTCGCCGACGAGAAGGACGAGAACGGCGCGGCCCGGCGCATCACCTTCTCGTCGAAATTCGCCTGTCCCGTGTCGGGCTTCACCATCCCCGAGATCGAGCCGCGGCTGTTCTCGTTCAACAATCCGTTCGGCGCCTGTCCAGCCTGCGACGGCATTGGCCATGAGATGAAGATCGATGCCAATCTGATCGTGCCCGAGCCCGGTCTGTCGTTGAAGAAGGGCGCCATCGCGCCTTGGGCCAAGTCGAGCTCGCCCTATTACGGCCAGACGCTGGAGGCGCTCGCCCGCCATTACGGCTTCTCGCTCACCAAGCCGTGGCGCGACCTTCCCGACAGCGCCAAGCTGATGATGCTGTACGGCTCCGGCGCCGAGCCGGTCAGCTTCGCCTATAATGACGGCCTGCGCGCCTATGAGGTGCGCAAGCCGTTCGAAGGCATCATCACCAACCTGGAGCGACGCTTCAAGGAGACCGACAGCGACTGGGCGCGTGAGGAGATCGGCCGCTTCATGAGCGAGACGCCATGCAGCGCCTGCCAGGGTTTCCGCCTGAAGCCCGAGGCGCTGGCGGTGAAGATTGCCCACAAGCATATCGGCGAGATTTCGCAGCTTTCGGTCAAGGCGGCCGGCGACTGGTTCGGCGCGCTGCCGCCATTGTTGACGGACAAGCAGAACGAGATCGCCGGGCGCATCCTGAAGGAGATCCGCGAGCGGCTGCGCTTCCTGCTCGATGTCGGGCTGGAATACCTGACGCTGGCGCGCGCCTCGGGCACGCTGTCGGGCGGTGAGAGCCAGCGCATCCGGCTTGCGAGCCAGATCGGCTCCGGGCTGACCGGCGTGCTCTATGTGCTCGACGAGCCGTCGATCGGCCTGCACCAGCGCGACAATGCCCGCCTGCTCGACACGCTGCGCCGGCTGCGCGATCTCGGCAATTCGGTGATCGTGGTCGAGCATGACGAGGACGCGATCCTGACCGCCGATTATGTCGTCGATGTCGGGCCGGGCGCCGGCGTGCATGGCGGGCGCATCATCGCGCAAGGGTCGCCGGCCGAGGTGATGCACAACCCGGCCTCGCTGACCGGCAAATACCTCACCGGCGTATTGGCGGTGCCTGTGCCGGCGAAGCGCCGCAAGCCGTCGAAGGCGCGCGTGCTGAAGCTGACCGGCGCGCGCGGCAACAACCTCAAGGATGTCTCGGTCGCGGTGCCGCTCGGCACCTTCACCTGCGTCACAGGGGTTTCGGGTGGCGGCAAGTCGACGCTGATCATCGACACGCTGTTCAAGGCGGCGGCGCGCAAGCTCAATGGCTCGATGGAGCATCCGGCGCCGTTCGATGCGATCGAGGGGCTGGAATATCTCGACAAGGTCATCGATATCGACCAGTCGCCGATCGGGCGCACGCCGCGCTCCAATCCTGCGACCTATACCGGTGCCTTCACGCCGATCCGCGACTGGTTCGCGGGGCTGCCGGAAGCCAAGGCGCGCGGCTACCAGCCCGGACGCTTTTCCTTCAACGTCAAGGGCGGGCGCTGCGAGGCCTGCCAGGGCGACGGCGTCATCAAGATCGAGATGCACTTCCTGCCCGACGTCTACGTCACCTGCGACGTGTGCAAGGGCAAGCGCTATGACCGCGAGACGCTCGAGGTGAAGTTCCGCGAGCACTCGATCGCCGACGTGCTCGACGCGACGGTCGACGAGGCGGCGCAACTGTTCAAGGCGGTGCCCTCGATTCGCGACAAGATGGAGACGCTGCGCAAGGTCGGGCTCGGTTACGTCAAGGTCGGCCAGCAGGCGACGACGCTGTCGGGCGGTGAGGCGCAGCGCGTCAAGCTGTCGAAGGAGTTGTCGCGGCGCGCCACGGGCCGCACGCTCTACATTCTCGACGAGCCGACCACCGGCCTGCATTTCCACGATGTCGCCAAGCTGATGGAAGTGCTGCAGGAACTCGTCGAGCAGGGCAACACCGTGGTGGTGATCGAGCATAATCTCGAGGTCATCAAGACGGCGGACTGGATCATCGACATGGGCCCCGAGGGCGGCGATGGCGGCGGCATGGTGGTGGCGCAGGGCACGCCGGAAGACATCGTGGCAACGAAGGGCAGCTATACCGGCGCCTTCCTCAAGCAGGTGCTGGAGCGCCGGCCCGCCACGCGTGCCAGTGCCGCCGCCGAGTGAGGCCTAGGCGATGGATTCTCCTGATCTGATCGGGTTTTAGGCAGGGCCGGACCGTGTGTGCCGCGCCACGGGCGCTCGTTGCGATGCAGCATCCTTCTGAGCGCATACCTTATGAGAGAATTTGCACGGACGAATTAATCCCTTTGATATCTCTGCCGCCACAAAGCGGCATTTTTGCCTCATTCATAAACAGATTCCTAATGAGACATGCGCGTGTCGCATGACTGGTGTGGCATTATGGCTCTTTTGAATTTTGGGCAGATGGCTATATTGCACTGCATCAAGCGCTTGCAAAACGGGCACGGCGCTTAGAACACCAAGGACGACTGCCATGACCCTTTCGATGATTATCTCCAAGATCCGGGTTTGGATCCGCTACCGCGCCAGCCTGCGCGAGCTTTCCGGTCTTTCGGATCGCCAGCTGGCCGATATCGGCCTGAGCCGCAGCAACCTCCAGCACGCTGCCTGGAATGCTGCTACGGCCTGAGGCTCAAGCGCCTCAGCCGTACGACAGGCCCGCCGCTGAGGCGGGCTTTTCGTTTTATGGACCCGCCATCCGCGCAGGATGGCGGGTCCTTTTCGTGTCACATGGCTGCTCGGGGCGCGCGCGAGATCACAAAATGCACCCAGCCGGCACGGCGCCGTTTTCCTGCCCGGCCAACGGCATTATGGTGGCCTCCCCAGTGAAGGACGCTTCCCATGACCGCCAACGCCAAAACAGGTTTTGATTCGCACGCCATGCTGCCCGGATTGCGCCGGTGGGTTGCCTGCGAAAGCCCGACCTACGAGGCCGCGAGCGTCAACCGCATGGTCGACCTGGTCGAGGAGGAGGCGAGGGAGGCCGGCATCGCCGTCCAGCGCATCGCCGGGCGCGACGGGCTCGGCGATATGCTCCGGCTCGACGCCGGGCCGCAAAACGGCGCGAAGCCGGCGCTGGTGCTGAGCCATCTCGATACCGTGCACCCGCTCGGCACGCTCGCCAACGACCTGCCGCTGCGCGAGGATGGCGACCGGCTGTACGGCCCCGGCGTCTACGATATGAAGGGCGGGGCGTATCTCGCCTTCCAGGGCTTCATCGCCGCCGCGAAGGACAAGGCGCTAGGGGCACCGATTCGCTTCCTGTTCACGCCGGATGAGGAGATTGGCAGCCCGACCTCGCGCGCCATGATCGAGGAGATGGCGCGCGGCGCGGCGCGGGCCCTGGTGACCGAGCCGTGCCGCGACGGCGGCAAGATCGTCACCGCCCGCAAGGGCGTCGGCCGTTTCGACGTGACGATTGCCGGCCGCCCGGCCCATGCCGGCGCACGCCATGAGATGGGCCGCAGCGCGATTCGCGAGGCGGCGCACCAGATCCTGTTCATCGAGGGGCTGACCGATTACGGCCGCGGCATCACCACCACGGTCGGGCGCATGTCGGGCGGCACCGCCGCCAATGTCATTCCGCGGCAGGCGCAGTTCGAGGTCGATCTGCGCGTGCGCACCGCCGCCGACGGCGAGGCGTTTGCCCGCACCATTCTCGGCATGAAGCCAAAGGACCCCGATGTGCGGATTACCGTCACCGGCGGCATGAACCGCCCGCCAATGGAGAAGGATGAAGCCACCGCCAAGCTGTTCGCGGCGGCGCAGCGCCATGCCGCGGCGATCGGCTTCGGGCTCGAGGAGGTGCCAATGACCGGCGGCGGCTCGGATGGCAATTTCACCGCCGCGATCGGCACGCCGACGCTTGACGGGCTCGGCGTCGATGGCGACGGCGCCCATACCTTGCAGGAATACGCGCTGATCTCGTCGCTGGCGCCGCGCGCCGAACTGATGCGCCGCCTGCTGCTTGGTGCCTGATATGGGGCCCGGCTCAAGGCCGGGACAAGATGTCGAGGAAACGCAATGGTCTTTTGCCGGGCTTGATCCGGCATCCAGCAGCAAAGGGAAGACGGCTGCACGGCCGGTTCGCGAGCGCCTGGTCCTCAAGTGCCGAGGAACGACGCCTTGATGCCATCGAGCACGAACTGCACGGCCATGGCGGTCAGGATGATGCCGAGCAGCCGGGTGACGACGATGTTGCCGGTGACGCCGAGCCAGCGCGAAATGCGCTCCGACAGCCGGCACACCAGATAGCAGCTCAGCGTGACGCAGATGATGATGGCGATCAGGGCGACCGTCTCGGTCGGCTGGCTCGCCTTGGCGGCGAGCAGGATCGTGGCCGTGATCGCGCCCGGCCCGGCCATCAGCGGAATGGCGAGCGGGAAGGCGGCGATATTCCGGACGTGATCCTCGTCGACGGCAATCGTGGCGGCGGTCGATTTGCGCTGGTTGCGGCGCTCGAACACCATCTCGAAGGCGATGCAGAACAGCAGCACCCCGCCCGCGATGCGGAAGGCCGGGATCGAGATTGCCAGGGCTGTCAGCAGCGGCGCGCCGACAAAGGCGAAGAAAGCCAGCACGAGCGCGGCGATGATGCTGGCGCGCGCCGCGACCTGGCGCTTTTCGGCCGGGCTCATGCCCTCGGTGACGGCGATGAAGATCGGCGCCAGCGCCGGCGGATCGACCACGACCATCAGGGCGACGAGCGTCGAGGTGACGTATTCCACGATCATGCGCGCCGCTCTGCCGCGCCGCCGGCGGGATGCCTGACGGTCGCGGCATTGTTGACCGGCGGGCAGGGTCTGTCGAGCCATCCGTGGCCTACGCATGGCGCAATGGCGGCCCGGTGGGCGGCTGCGCTGGAAATCGGCTGTGAAATAATCGCGGAGAACCAATTAAGCCATTGCAATATAATGCATAAATTATCGCCTTTTGCGGCGCACAAATTGGCTTTTCCAGGCTGGATCGGCTAAATTAAAGGCCAGACGAATCAAGGACGGAACAACGTTTTGGCCAATCAGGAAGACGACACGCCAGGCATGCCGGAAAACGCGGATATCCGCCCCGTTTCCATCACTGACGAAATGCGCAAGAGCTATCTCGAATACGCGATGAGCGTGATCGTCAGCCGTGCGCTGCCCGATGTGCGCGACGGGTTGAAGCCGGTGCATCGGCGCATTCTCTTCGCGATGAACGAGGCCGGCTACACGCCCGACAAGAGCTACCGCAAATCGGCCCGCATCGTTGGCGACGTGATCGGTAAATACCATCCCCATGGCGACCAGTCGGTCTATGACGCGCTGGTGCGCATGGCGCAGGAATTCTCACTCAGGCTGATGCTGGTCGACGGCCAGGGCAATTTCGGTTCGGTGGATGGAGATCCGCCGGCGGCGATGCGTTATACCGAGGTGCGGCTCGCCAAGGCCGCTATGGCGCTAGTCACCGATATCGACAGCGATACCGTCAATTTCCAGGAAAACTACGACAATTCCGAGCGCGAACCGGTGGTGCTGCCGGCCCGCTTCCCGAACCTGCTCGTCAACGGCGCGGGCGGCATCGCGGTCGGCATGGCGACGAATATTCCGCCGCACAATCTCGGCGAGGTCTGCGACGCGGTCGTGGCCTATATCGCCAACCCGGCCATCACCGTCGACGAATTGATGGAGATCGTGCCCGGCCCGGATTTCCCGACGGGTGCGACCATTCTCGGGCGCGGCGGTATCCGCGCCGCCTATAATCTCGGCCGTGGCTCGGTGATGATGCGGGCGCGCGCGACGATCGAGGAGCTCCGCAAGGATCGCGAGGCGATCATCGTCACCGAAATTCCCTATCAGGTGAACAAGGCGACCTTGATCGAGCGCATCGCCGACCTCGTGCGCGAGAAGAAGATCGAAGGCATTGCCGACCTGCGCGACGAGAGCGACCGCACCGGCATGCGCATCGTCATCGAGCTGAAGCGCGATGCGGTCGGCGACGTGGTGCTGAACCAGCTCTACCGCTACACGGCGCTGCAATCGACCTTCGGCTGCAACATGGTGGCCTTGAACGGCGGCCGGCCGGAAATCCTCAACCTCAAGGATTTCATCAAGGCTTTCACGGACTTCCGGGAAGAAGTTATCAGCCGGCGTACGAAGTTCCGACTCAACAAGGCGCGTGATCGCGCCCATGTGCTGGTCGGGCTCGCCATTGCCGTCGCCAATATTGACGAGGTCATCCGGCTGATCCGCACCTCGGCCGATGCGGCGGCTGCGCGCGAGGCGCTGATGGCGCGCGACTGGCCGGCGAACGACGTTTCGGCGCTGATCGAGTTGATCGACGATCCGTCGCACAAGATGAATGCCGACGGCACCTATCGCCTGTCGGAAACGCAGGCGCGCGCCATCCTCGACCTGAGGCTGCAGCGCCTGACCGCCCTCGGGCGCGACGAGGTGCAGGAGGAACTCGAGAAGATCGCCGCCGAAATCCGCGACTATCTCGATATTCTTGGCTCGCGCGAGCGCATCCTGAGCATCGTCAAGGAAGAGCTCGCCGAGGTCCGTGCCGCCCATGCCACGCCGCGCAAGACCGAAATCCTCGATTTCGAAGGCGACATGGACGACGAGGACCTGATCGCCCGCGAGGACATGGTGGTGACGGTCAGCCATGCCGGCTACATCAAGCGCGTGCCGCTTTCCACCTACCGGGCGCAGCGGCGCGGCGGCAAGGGCCGCGCTGGCATGCAGACGCGCGATGAGGATTTCGTGTCGCGGCTGTTCGTGGCCTCGACCCACACGCCGGTGCTGTTCTTCTCGTCACGCGGCCAGGTCTACAAGGAAAAGGTGTGGCGGCTGCCGCTGGCGGCGCCGACGGCGCGCGGCAAGGCGCTGGTCAACATGCTGCCGCTCGAGGCATCCGAGCGCATTACCACGATCATGCCGTTGCCCGAGAACGAGGAGGATTGGGCCAGCCTCGACGTGATGTTCGCCACTTCCGGCGGCACGGTGCGGCGCAACAAGCTGTCGGATTTCGTCAACGTCAACCGGGCCGGCAAGATCGCCATGAAGCTCGAGGGCGACGAACAGATCGTCGACGTGCAGATCTGCTCCGAGCTTGACGACGTGTTGCTGACCACGGCGCGCGGCCATTGCATCCGCTTTGCCACCACCGACGTGCGCGTGTTCAAGGGGCGCGATTCGATTGGCGTGCGCGGCATCGCGCTGGCTGCGGGCGACACGGTGATCTCGCTCGCCATCCTGCACCATATCGACGCGACCTCCGACGAACGCAGCGCCTATCTCAAGATGCGGCGCGCGGTCACTGGCGAGAATGGCGACGAGGTGACGGAGATCATCGAGGGCGAGGCGGAAGAGGCGACCGGCAGCGAGCAGCTTGGCCAGGACCGCTACAGCGAGATGTCGGCGGCCGAGCAGGTCGTGCTCACCATCTCGGCCAATGGCTATGGCAAGCGCACGGTGTCCTACGAGTACCGCATCACCGGGCGCGGCGGCAAAGGCATCGTCGCCATGGCGGTGAACGAGCGCAACGGGCCACTGGTCGCCTCGTTCCCGGTCGATGAGGCAGACCAGATCATGCTGGTCACCGATGGCGGGCAACTGATCCGCTGCCCGGTCGGCGGCATCCGCGTCGCCGGCCGCGCGACCCAGGGCGTCACCGTATTCGATACGCGCGAGGCCGAGCAGGTTGTCTCGGTCGAGCGCATCAGCGAGCCGGATGGCGAGGACGACGACGGCGTCGAGCCTGGCGAGGGGGGCGAGGCAGGCGAAAGCGAGGCCGAATGATCCTGCAGGCGGCGCTCAACGGGGCGCGGCGGCGTGAGGAACACGCGGCCGTGCCGCTGACACCGGCGGCGATCGTCGCGGACGCCGTCGCGGCGGTGCGTGCCGGGGCGAACGAGGTCCATGTCCATATCCGCGACGAGACGGGTGCGGAAACCTTGCGCGCCGAGGCCGTCGACGCGTTGCTCGGCGCGCTGCGGCAGGCGCTGCCCGGCACGCTGCTTGGCGTTTCGACGGGGCTGTGGATCGAGGGCGATCATGCGCGCACTGCGGCTTGTATCGGGCAATGGCGCAATCGGCCGGATTACGCTTCGCTCAACATGGGCGAGGCGGGGGCCATGGCGGTTGCCGCCGCGCTGCACGAGCGTGGCATCGGCCTCGAACTCGGCCTGTTCGACGAGGCCGATGTCGAGGCGGCGCTGGCGGCGGACCTGACGACCGGCGCCTTCCGTATCCTGATCGAGGTCACCGAGCCGGAACCGGCGCACGCGCTGGCGGTTGCCGAGAGGATGCTGGCGCGGTTGCGCGCGGCAGGTGTGTCGAAATCGCTGTTGCTGCATGGCATGGAGGCGACCGTCTGGCCGCTGTTCGACCTTGCGGCCAGGCACGGCCTGTCGCAGCGGCTCGGCCTCGAGGATGGTCTAACCTTGCCTGAGGGCACCATTGCGGGCCATAACGCCGCGATCATCGCGGCTGGGCGGCAGCGAAACGGGACGCAGAGGTAAGGTGTGCTGATTATCTTTGATTGCGACGGCGTGTTGATCGATAGCGAGATCATCGCCTGTTCGGCCGGCGCCGAGATGATGACGCGTCTCGGCCATGCCATGACGATGCACGAATTCGCCAGTCGCTTCACCGGTATTCCATCCGCCGACACCTGGACCCTGATCGAGGCCGAAATCGGCCGCGCCATTCCCGAAGCGGTGCGCGAGGCCGAGTTGCAGCGCACGCGCGATCGCTTCGCCGCCGAATTGCAGCCGATCGCCGGGGCACAGAACATGTTGCGGCGCTTGCAGAGCGACAAATGCGTCGCGTCATCGACCGGGCTGGTGGCGCTGCGCCGCAATCTCGGCCTGGTCGGGCTGCTCGACCTGTTCGAGCCCGGCATCTTCTCGGCGTCGCAGGTGGCGCGCGGCAAGCCGGCGCCGGATGTGTTCCTTTATGCCGCCTCGCAAATGGGCACCGACCCCGAATCCTGCCTCGTGCTCGAGGATTCGGTGGCGGGCGTCACGGCGGCGCGCCGCGCCGGCATGCGGGTTGCGGGTTTTACCGGCGGCAGCCACGCCGACCCGACCTTGCCGCGCCGCCTGCGCACGGCGGGCGCGGAAACGATTCTTGCCAAGCACGAGGATGTGCTCGATTTCCTCGCGGGCGAGGGCGCGACCATCGCACCGGCGGCGGCCGCCTGAGCCGGTCGGCTTGTGCTCCCCCTTGACGGGAAGGGGGCTGCTTACACGCTGCCTTTTGCCATCATGGCCCGGTTCATCCGGCCCATCCCGATAAGAAGGCTCGCCGTTATTACCAGTGTCATTCCCGACGCGCGACAGCGCGGTCGGGAATCCAGGGGCCGTTTGCGTCGGCGGCTCTGGATTCCCGCCTGCGCGGGAATGACACGGGGAGGGCGCAGCGGATTGTGCCCCGGCTTTACCCCGCCATCAGTTGGCGGCGGGCGTCGACGAGCTTGTCCTTTTGTGGCTCCGGCAGTTCAGGGAAGGCGAGATCGAGTTTGCGCATCTCACGCACCACCGCCGCCATCACCGCGGCGCGGGCGAACCATTTGTCGTCGGCGGGGATGACGTACCACGGCGCATGCTTGGTCGCGGTGGCGCGGATCGCCTCCTGATAGGCATCCATATAGCTGCCCCAATGGCCGCGCTCGACGAGATCCTGCGCGTCGAATTTCCAGTTCTTGGCCGGGTCGTCGATGCGCGCGAGCAGGCGGTCGCGCTGTTCGCCCAGCGAGACGTTCAGGAAGAACTTGAGGATCACGGTGCCGTTGCGCGCCATGTGCTTTTCGAAATCGGCGATCGATTCCATGCGGTTGCGCCAGAAACCCTTGCCGCGCAGCGTGTCGGGCAAGCGCTGGCCGTCGACGATGCCCTCATGCACGCGGGCGATCAGCACCTCCTCGTAATAGGAGCGGTTGAAGATGCCGATCCGGCCGCGTTCGGGCAGCCGACACGTCGTGCGCCACAGGAAATCGTGGTCGAGTTCCTCATGCGAGGGCGCCTTGAAGGAATGCACCTGGCAGCCTTGCGGATTAACGCCCGACATCACGTGGCTGATGGTGCCGTCCTTGCCGGCGGCATCCATGGCCTGGAAGATCAGGAGCACCGACCAGCGATCGTCGGCATAGAGCTTCTCCTGCAACGTGGTCAGCTGGTCGATGCCATCGGCCAACCATTGCTTGGCTTCGGCCTTGTCGAACTCCTTGCCGAACGGATCGCGCGTGGCGAAGTCCTTGAGCTTGAAATGCTTGCCTTGCGTGACGCGGAACGGCTGGGCGAGCTTCGCCATATCCGGGGTCAGGCGGGCGGGGGCGGCATTGGCGGATTTCGGCATGATGGCTCCGGGGCAGGGTGCGAGAGCATAACGCAACAAGGCGCATCCTGTTCAAGTGCGGGCGCGTGGCTCTTTCACGCGGGCTGAAAGCAGGCTAACCATGCGGGATGACCCGTATCGCCCTCTACCCCGGCTCCTTCGATCCGCTCACCAACGGCCATGTCGAGATGCTGCGCGGCGCTCTCAAGCTCTGCGACCGGCTGATCGTCGCCATTGGCGTGCATCCCTCGAAAAAGCCGATCTTCTCGACCGACGAGCGTCGCCACATGATCGAGCAGGTCGGCCTGCCGCTTGCCAGGGAAGCCGGTGCTGCGCTCGAGGTCGCGACCTTCGGCAACCTGGTGACGCAGTTCGCCGGCTCGCGCGAGGCGACGCTGCTGGTGCGTGGCCTGCGCGACGGCACCGATCTCGACTACGAGATGCAAATGGCCGGCATGAATGGCGACATGGCGCCGGGCCTTCAGACGGTGTTCCTGCCGGCGAGCCCGCCGACGCGCCATATTACCGCGACATTGGTGCGCCAGATCGCGACGATGGGCGGCGACGTGTCGCCTTTCGTGCCCGGATTCGTTGCGGATATGCTCGCGGCGAAGTTCAAAAAGGCCTGATTGTTCAGGCCGGTCTCAGCAAAGTCTGGAGAGAAGGCTCATGCATCGTCGCGATATTCTCGCCCTTGGCCTGTCGGCCGGGCTGACCGGCGTCCTGTCGACGCCCGTGCTGGCGCAAACGCCGGCGCTCGATCCGCAGAACACGCTCTATCTCGACACCAAGGATGGCCGCATCACCATCCGGCTGCGGCCCGATCTGGCGCCGAAACATGTCGCGCAGATCAAGGCGCTGGTGAAGCGCGGCTTCTATAACGGCATCGTCTTCCACCGCGTCATTGCCGGCTTCATGGCGCAGACCGGCGACCCGACCGGCACCGGTTCGGGCGGCTCCGATCTGCCGGACCTGCCGGCGGAATTCACCAAGAAGGCGAAATTCGTGCGCGGCACCGTTGGCATGGCGCGCACCTCGGACCCGAATTCGGCCAATTCGCAGTTCTTCATCATGTTCGATGCGGCGCCCTCGCTCGACGGCCAGTACACGATCTTCGGCGAGGTCGTGAAGGGCATGGACGTGGTCGACAAGATCAAGAAGGGTTCGCAGGCTGAGGGCGGCAAGGTCACGAACCCCGACAAGATCGTGAAGATGCAACTGGCGGCCGACGCGAAGTAAGCGAGCCGGATAGGCCCCGGCTCAAGGCCGGGGCAAGACACCAGGTAAACCGCCCCGTCTTGTCCCGGCCTTGAGCCGGGACCAGGCCTTCCGCTTGCCGGAAGCCTCCTGCATGACCATCTGTTGAACGATGGCGCGCTTATCCTTTCTTGCCCTGATTGTCATGGCGGCTTCGTTCTCACCCGCCGCCGCCTATGATCGCTGTCCGGGCCAGGCGGTCGATTCCTGCCTGAGCCCGCGCGAGCGCTATGAGCGCGACCTGTATCGCAGCGGCCATTTCGGCCCACGCGTCGGCCCGCACCGCCTATACCGCGAGCAGCTCGACCGCCGCCCGCGTGGCAGGAGCTTCGCGCCGGTCACCGGTGCAAGCACCTATGCCGCCAGCGTCAGGCTCACTGAGGCGCGGCGGCATCTCGACAGCGTGACGCGGCTCGACCAGGTCGCGCCCTATCTCGCGCAATGCATGGCGACCTTGGCAAACAGCGACGGGCGCGCGGCGACGGTGCGGCTGGCGTTTCGCGCCAATGGCAGCGTGATCGCGCCGGTGCGCGTCACCGCAGGCGCGCCGCGACAGGGCGATCATGCGCAAGAGGCTTTCGTCAGCGGGCTTCTTGATGCTATTGCGCGCTGCACGCCTCTGCCGCTCGGTGGAGGTTTCCAGAACGCGATCGCCGGCCGGCCCTACTTGATCCGGTTCATTGGCGGCGCGAATAAGGGATGATTGATATGAGCGACGCCGAAAATACCCTGATCCTCGACACCACCAAGGGGCGCGTGGTCATCGAGATGCGGCCCGACCTCGCCCCCGGCCATGTCGAGCGCATCAAGCAGCTTGCCCGCGAGGGATTCTATGACGGCGTGGCCTTCCACCGCGTCATCGATGGCTTCATGGCCCAGACCGGCTGCCCGCACGGCACCGGCACCGGCGGCTCCGACTACCCCGACCTCAAAGCCGAGTTCAACGCCGAACCGCATGTGCGCGGCGTGTGCTCGATGGCGCGCACCAACCAGCCCAATACCGCCAACAGCCAGTTCTTCATCGTGTTCGGCGACGCGACCTTCCTCGATCGCCAGTACACGGTGTGGGGCAAGGTGACCGAGGGCATGGACAACGTCGACAACATCAAGCGCGGCGAGCCGGTGCGCGATCCCGACCGGATCACCAAGGCGACGATCGCGGCCAGCGCATCCTGATAGTACACATAAGGTTGCGCACTTAAGTGCCTGAATTCCAGACAAAACGGATCGTCAAGCATTCGGCCGACCAGATGTTCAATCTGGTCGCCGATATCGAGAGCTATCCGGCTTTCGTGCCGATGTGCGAGAAGCTCACCATTCGCCGCCGCAGCGAGGCGGAGGATGGCACGGTGACGCTGCTCGCCGATATGAGCATTGGCTACAAGCTGATCCGGGAGAGCTTCACCACGCGCGTGCGGCTCGACCGGGCCGCCCGGCGCATCCTGGTTGAATATGTCGACGGCCCGTTCAGCCATCTCGAGAATCGCTGGCTGTTCGGTGACCTCGAGGCTGGCGGCAGCGAGGTCGCGTTCTTCATCGATTACGCGTTCAAGAGCCGCACCTTCGGCATGCTGGCCGGCGCGGTATTCGACACGGTGTTCCGGCGCATGGCGCAATCCTTCGAGACGCGCGCGGATGCGATTTACGGCGGCTGACGCCCTCAGCCGGCCAACGGCGTGCTCGCCAATTTCTCCAGCATCGCCAGCGCCTGCAACACGCTTGCCCGGCGCACTTGCGCGCGGCCGATATCGCCGAAGCGCTTCTCGACCAGATCGACGCGGCCGTCGGCGCTGGCGGCGGCGAACCATACCAGCCCGACCGGCTTCTGCGCCGAGCCGCCGCCCGGCCCGGCAACGCCGGTAATGGCGACGCTGAGCGACACCTTGCCCCGGGCCAGCGCGCCCTGCGCCATTTCCTTGGCCGTCTCGGCGCTGACGGCGCCATGGCGGTCAAGCGTCTCGTCATGCACGCCGAGCATGCGGTGCTTGGCTTCGTTCGAATAGGTCACGAAGCCGCACATCACCACGGAGGAGGAGCCGGCGATCTCGGTCAGCGCGCCGGCAACCAGCCCGCCGGTGCAGGATTCGGCCGTCGCCACCGTCAGCTTGCGCGCATCGCACGCGGCGAGCACGCGGCGCGCCGCCGCATCGATCTCAGTCGTCATGAAGGGACCTCCACGGTTGCCGTTGCCAGTGCCGCGATGCCCTCGCGGCGGCCGGTGAAGCCGAGCCGTTCCGAGGTCGTTGCCTTGATGCTCACGCGGCCGATCTCGACGCCGGCGGCAGCGGCGATCGCAGCCCGCATGGCGTCGCGATGCGGGCCGACCTTGGGTTCCTCGCAAATCACCGTGGCGTCGAGATGCACGATGCGGCCAGCGCGCTTGCCCACGCGGCGGGCGGCATCGCTCAGGAAGAGATGCGAGGCGGCGCCGCGCCATTTCTCATCGGAAGGCGGGAAATGCGTGCCGATATCGCCATCGCCGATGGCGCCGAGCAGCGCGTCGGTGAGGGCGTGCAGCACGGGATCGGCATCCGAATGGCCAACGAGCGCCTTGTCATGGGCAATGCGCACGCCGGCGAGCCAGATATGGTCGCCGGGGCCGAAAGCGTGCACGTCGTAGCCGGTCGCGACGCGCGTTTCGCGACGGTCGCCGAGCCAGTGTTCGGCGCGCTGGAAATCGTCATTCGTCGTCACCTTGAACGCGGCCTCCTCGCCGGGAATGGTCATGACAGGGTGGCCGAACCATTCGCACACCGCGGCATCGTCGGTGAAGCCCGAACTTGCGCGCTCCGCCGCCGCGTCATGCGCCTGCCGCAACAGGGCGAACCGAAACGCCTGCGGCGTCTGCACGGCGCGCAACTGCTCGCGGTCGGCGGTGGCGACGATGCGGCCGGCGGCATCGACCTGCTTCAGCGTGTCGGTGACGCCAAGCGCCGGCACCACCGCGCCATGCTCGGCAGCGCTTGCGATGGCGCGATCGATCAGGGTTGGCGTCACGAAGGGGCGGGCGGCATCATGCACCAGCACGATGGCGTCGTCGGCCGCGTGCTGCCGCGCCAGCGCCTTGAGGCCGGCATGCACGCTGTGCTGGCGCGTCTCGCCGCCAATGACGGGCGCGGCAAGGCGCGGATCGTGCAGATGTGCCGCCATGGCCTCGGCAAAACGGGCCGCATCGCTCGTGTTGATGACGACCACGACCCGGCCGATGCCGGGATGGGCCAGGAAGGCATCGACCGCATGGGCAAGCAGCGGCCGGCCGCCGATCATCCTGTATTGTTTGGGCGCGTCGCCGCCGGCGCGCACGCCGCGCCCCGCCGCGACGATCAGCGCGAAAACCTCAGCCATGAACCCTCCAATTCGCGGCCGATTTGCGCTTTTTCCCGCATTGCGTCAAATGCAGGGGCCGAGACAGGATGGCAGAGTTTGCATCCGGTGCTATTTTCGGGTTTCACCAAGGAATTGCGCCCAAGGATTTGTGCCGTTGACGACTGCTCTCAGCATCGGAAAGCTCACGCTTCAGGGTAACGCCCTGCTGGCGCCGATGTCGGGCGTGACCGATGTCGTGATGCGCCGCATCGCCGCGCGGCTCGGCGCCGCCGCCGTGGTTTCGGAAATGGTGGCTTGCGATTATTTCGTGGCGCGCGATGCCGAGACGATGCTGCGCGCCGAAGGCGCCGGCATCAGGCCGCATATCGTGCAACTGGCCGGGCGCGATCCGGCATGGATGGCGGAAGCGGCGCGCCTGGCGGAAGCCTGCGGCGCCGATGTGGTCGATATCAACATGGGCTGCCCGGCCAAGCGCGTCACCGGCGGCTATGCCGGATCGGCGCTGATGCGCGACCTCGACCTCGCCGGCCGGCTGATCGCGGCGGCGGTCGCGGCGGTCTCGGTTCCGGTCACGGTCAAGATGCGGCTCGGCTGGGACGAGGACAGCCTGAACGCGGCCACGCTCGCGGCGCGGGCCGAGGCGCTCGGTGCGCAACTGATCACGGTGCATGCCCGCACGCGGGCGCAGTTCTACAAGGGTACGGCGCGCTGGAGCCTTGTGGCGCCGGTGGTGCGGGCGACGGCGCTGCCGGTGATCGTCAATGGCGATATCGGCTCGGTGGCGCAGGCACGCCGGGCACTGGCCGAGAGCGGCGCGCATGGCGTGATGATCGGCCGCGCCGCGCTCGGGCGGCCGTGGCTGGTCGGGGCGATCAACCGGGCGCTGGCAGGACAGGCGCCCGCCAGCCTGGCGTCCGGCGACATGGCGGGGATCGCTGTCGAGCATTACGACGGGCTCATCGCCATGCTTGGGGCTCAAAACGGCCTGCGCCATGCCCGCAAGCATGTCGCGGCCTATTTCGAGCACGGCGCGCGCGCCAATGACGCGGCGCGCGCGCACGCCTTGCGCTCGGAGGAGCCGGGCGCGGTGCGCGAGCTTTTGCGGCGCGCGCTCGAGGATACGGATCGCCGGGCCGCATGAACGACGCGCGCGCCCATGATGCCGAGATCGCTCCCGATGGCCCGCTTGGCGAGAGGGCGCTCCAGACGCTTGCCAGCCTGCCCAACCCGATGCTGTGGCTCGATCTGCAAGGCGGCATCGCGGGTGCCAACCCGGCCGCAGAGGCATTTTTCGAGCGCAGCCAGGCGCTGATGCGCCGGCACGGGCTCGCCGAACTCTGCGGCGAGCACTCGACTTTGGCCACCTTGTTCCGCAGCGCGCGCGACACGCTGGCGACCTTCAACGAATATGCCGTCGAGATCGTGCCGGTGCGTGGCGGTGGCGAGAGGCTGGTCGATGTCTTCATCGGGCCGCTCGGCAGCCCGCCGCAGCAATTCGTCATCATGCTGCAAGAACGAACAATTGCCGATAAAATGAGCAGGCAGCTCACGCATCGCGACGCGGCGCGCTCGATCGCCACGCTGGCCGCGATGCTGGCGCATGAGATCAAGAACCCGCTTTCCGGCATCAGCGGCGCGGCGCAGCTGCTGGAAAGCTCGGTTTCGGACGATGACCGCGCCCTGACGACGCTGATCCGCGACGAAACCGACCGCATCGTGCGCCTCGTCAACCGCTTCGAGCTGTTCTCGGATGCCCGCCCGGTGCGCATGGAGCCGCTCAATATCCATGCCGTGCTCGACCATGTGAAGGCGGTGGCGCTGTCCGGCTTCGCGCGGAACCTGCGCATCCGCGAAAGCTACGATCCGTCGCTGCCGCCCGTGTTCGGCAATCGCGATCAGCTCGTGCAAGTGTTCCTGAATTTGATCAAGAACGCCTCGGAAGCTATTGGAGACCATAGCAAAGATGGCGAAATAAACCTGACGACCGCCTATCGCCCCGGCGTGCGCATGGCGATTGCCGGCTCGCAGGCTCGCGTGGCGCTTCCACTGGAGGTCTGCGTCAAGGATAATGGGCCGGGCGTACCGACCGACCTGCTGCCGATGCTGTTCGACCCGTTTGTGACGACCAAGACCAATGGAAGTGGTCTGGGTCTTGCTTTGGTCGCCAAGACGATCGGCAGCCATGGCGGCATCGTCGAGTGTGAGAGCGCATTCGGCTGGACCAGCTTTCGTGTGCTGCTGCCAACCTTCACGGCCGGGCTGGACGGCGCGGCAGGAGAAGCTTGAACACGAAGCTTGAACACGACGCTTGAGGATCGATGGAAGCGACCGCGCGAAAGATACTCGTTGCCGATGATGATGCCGCCATCCGCACGGTGGTGGGGCAGGCGCTCGGCCGGGCCGGCTACCAGGTGCGCACCGCCGCGACGGCGGGCGAATTGTGGGGCTGGGTCAATAATGGCGACGGCGACCTCGTCATCACCGATGTGGTGATGCCGGACGAGAACGCCTTCGACCTGATCCCGCGCATCAAGAAGCTGCGGCCTGACCTGCCGATCGTGGTGATGAGCGCGCAGAACACCTTCATGACCGCGATCAAGGCCTCGGAGCAAGGCGCCTACGACTACCTGCCCAAGCCGTTCGACCTCAAGGAACTGGTCGCCATCGTGGCGCGCGCCCTGGCGGCGCCGCGCAACCCCGACTTCCGCCGCTTCATCGAGGATGCCGAGGAGATGCCGCTGGTCGGGCGCTCGCCGGCGATGCAGGAGGTGTACCGCGCGCTGGCGCGGCTGATGCAGACCGACCTGACGGTGATGATCACCGGCGAATCCGGCACCGGCAAGGAGCTGATCGCGCGCGCCCTGCATGATTACGGCAAGCGCCGGGCCGGGCCGTTCGTGGCGGTGAACATGGCGGCGATCCCGCGCGACCTGATCGAATCGGACCTGTTCGGCCATGAGAAGGGCTCGTTCACCGGCGCGAACCAGCGCGGCGTCGGGCGTTTCGAGCAGGCGCAGGGCGGCACGCTGTTCCTCGACGAGATCGGCGACATGCCGATGGAGGCGCAAACCCGGCTGCTGCGCGTGCTGCAACAGGGCGAATACATGACCGTTGGCGGCCGCACGCCAATCAAGACCGATGTGCGCATCGTGGCGGCGACCAACAAGGACCTGCGCGGGCTGATCGCGCAGGGGCTGTTCCGGGAAGACCTGTATTTCCGCCTCAACGTCGTGCCGATTCGCCTGCCGGCGCTGCGCGAGCGGCCCGAGGACATTGCCGATCTCGCGCGCCATTTCTTCAAGCAGGCCGCGAAGGAGGGGTTGCCGCGCAAATATCTCGACGGCGAGGCGCTCGAGCGGCTCCAGGCCTATGCCTGGCCCGGCAACGTGCGCGAACTCGAGAACCTGGTGCGCCGTCTCGCCGCGCTCTATCCGCAGGAAACCATCAACGCGCCCGTCATCGACCAGGAGTTGCGGGAATGGGCGCCCGATGCGCCGCCTGCGCCCGAACCCGGCATCGAGATGCCGGGGGCGGCCTCGTTGGCCGAATTCCTCGAGCAGCATTTGCGCGCGTATTTCGCGGGCTTCGGCGACCGGCTGCCGCCTCCGGGGTTGTATGACCGGGTGTTGCGCGAGGTGGAGCAGCCGCTGATTGCCGCGGCGCTATCGGCGACGCATGGCAACCAGCTCAAGGCCGCAGATATGCTCGGCCTCAACCGCAACACGCTGCGCAAGAAGATCCGCGACCTCGATATCCGGGTGGTGCGCTCCATTCGGTGAGATTGTGGCGCGCCCGTCGAAATAATGTCGCATTCCAACAACACTGTTGCTTAGCGGTTGCATCCGTGATGCCAAGCTGAGAATGCGTGCCCGTGCGGCGCGCCGTGCAATTTCCGATGATGATCGAGGCGTCAGGGTCGATGGCGACGGAGCAGCAAGAGACGGCGCAAAAGCGGCCGGGACGGTGGTTTGCGCTGAGCGAGCGCGGCACCGGGCTGCTTGGCCCGATCATCGGCATTCTCGCTATGGTCACGGCGCTGGTGACCTTCCTGATTCTGATCGGCATCACCCCGATCGTGCCGACGCCGCGCGTCGTGCTGATCATGCTTGGCATCAACCTGGCGATGATCCTGCTGCTGCTGATCTTCGTGGCGATGGAAGTGTTCGTGCTGGTCAGGGCGCGGCGGCAGGGCACGGCCGGCTCGCGGCTGCATGTGCGCTTCGTCGGGCTGTTCAGCGCCATCGCGGTGCTGCCGGTGGTGCTGGTGGCGGTCGTCGGCCTCGTGACGCTCGATCGCGGGCTCGATCCGTGGTTCTCGGGCAGCTTGCGCCAGCTTGTCAGCAATGCGGGCGTGTTCGCGCGCGAATACCAGCAGCAGCTGTGCCAGAATATCGGCCGCGAGAGCCAGTTGATGGCGGTCGATATCGAGCGCATCCGCGCCGATGGGCTTTATGAGCGCGACCACAATGCCTTCGCGCAGTTCATGACCTCGCGCGCGCTGTCGCTCGGCTTTCCCTACGCGGTGCTGATCCACCGCAACGGCATGGTGATCGACAAGGCGAGCATTCGCTCCTCGCTCGATCTGCCGCCGCCCGGAGCGCAGGATTTCGCCACCGCCGAGACCGACGAGCCGCCTTGCATGATCTCGGCGCGCGCCATTGCCTCGCTGCGCAAGGTCAAGGGCTTCGAGGACGCCTTCCTGTATGTCGCGCGGCCGGTCAGCCCGCAGGCGGTGCAGTTCCCGGCGCTCGCCCAGGCCGGCATCGAGCAATATGAGGCGCTCGAGGGCAGCCGCGAGACGACGCAACTGGTGATCGGCGCCGTGTTCGCGCTGATCACGCTGATCGTGCTGCTCTCGGCGATCCTGATCGGCCTGCGTTTCGCCAACCAGCTCGTGCAGCCGATCCGCCGGCTGATCCAGGCGACTGACCAGGTTTCCTATGGCAACCTGCTGGTGCAGGTGCCGGTGCAGCGCTCGGATGGCGATCTCGGCCATCTCGGCTCGACCTTCAACAAGATGACCGCCGAATTGCGCTCGCAGCACAACCGGCTGCTCGCCGCCAACGATCTGATCGACCGGCGCCGGCGTTTCATGGAAGCCGTGCTCTCGGGCGTGCCGGCGGCGGTGGTCGGCCTCGACGATGCCGGCCGCATCACCCTGGTCAATCCGCCGGCCGAACACTTGCTTGGCGGCAACCGGCAGGACCTCGCCGGTAAACCGATCGTCGACCTGCTTCCCGAACTCGACGCCCTGGTCAAGGAAGCGGCGAGCGCGCAGCAGCGGCTGGTGCATGAGGAGATCAACCTCGCCACCTCCGGCAAGGACCGGATTCTCTCGGTCCGCGTCACCAGCGAGCAGGCCGCGAGCGGGCGGCGCGGCTATGTCGTGACGCTCGACGACATTACCGACCTGGTCACGGCGCAACGCACTTCGGCCTGGGCCGATGTCGCGCGCCGCATCGCGCATGAGATCAAGAACCCGCTGACGCCGATCCAGCTTTCCGCCGAACGCATCCGCCGCCGTTATGGCAAGGTGATCGCGCAGGACGATCGCGAGGTGTTCGACCAGTGCACGGATACGATCATCCGGCAGGTCGAGGACATCAAGCAGATGGTCGACGAATTCTCCTCCTTCGCGCGCATGCCGAAGCCGACGCCGGCGCGCGAGGATTTGCGCGACGCGCTGCGCCAGCTGCTGTTCATGATGCGCGTCGGCTATCCCGACATCGTGTTCGAGGACAAGCTGCCGGACGAGCCGGTGATGCTGGATTTCGACCGCAGGCTGGTCGGGCAGGCGGTGCAGAACATCCTCAAGAACGCCACCGAGGGCATTGGCGCGCTGCCTGCCGACGAGCGCCGGCAAGGCGTCGTCTCGCTCGGGCTCGATCTCAGCCAGCCCGGCCGGCTCGCCATCGAGGTGACCGACAACGGCAAGGGCCTGCCGAGCGAGAACCGCCAGCGGCTTCTCGAGCCCTACACCACGACGCGGGCGAGCGGCACCGGGCTCGGCCTGCCGATCGTCGCCAAGATTTTCGAGGAACATGGCGGCGGCATCGAACTTCTCGACGCGCCGGGCGTTGCCGAAGGCGGCCATGGTGCGCGTATTCGCCTGTGGCTGCCGTTCCAACCCCCCGACGCGCATGCCGGAAACCAGCCGCCCGAAAACACCGCCAACAGCCAGAGTGAACTGAAGACATCATGAGCAGCGACATTCTTATTGTCGACGACGAGACCGACATCCGCGACCTGGTCGCAGGGATTCTGGACGACGAGGGCTACCGCACGAGGGTGGCGCGGAACTCGGACGAGGCCCTGCAGGCGGTGGAAGCCCGGCGGCCGAATCTCGTATTCCTCGATATCTGGATGCAGGGCAGCCGGCTCGACGGGCTGCAACTGCTCGACCTGCTCAAGGAAATGCATCCCGACCTGCCGGTCGTCATGATCTCGGGCCACGGCAATATCGAGACGGCGGTTTCCGCCATCCGGCGCGGCGCCTATGATTTCATCGAGAAGCCGTTCAAGGCCGACAGGCTGATGCTGGTGGCGCAGCGTGCGCTCGAAACCTCGTCGCTCAAGCGCGAGGTGCGCGATTTGCAGCAGCGCTCCGGCGGTCTCGGCCGCATCGTCGGCCGCTCGACGGTGATCAACCAGTTGCGCCAGCAGATCGAGAAGATCGCGCCGACCAATGCGCGCATCATGATCGTGGGGGCGTCCGGCTCCGGCAAGGAACTGGCCGCCCGCACCATCCACGCCCAGTCGGCCCGCGCCAGCAGCCCGTTCATCGTGCTGAACGCCGCCGCCATCACGCCGGAGACGATGGAGGAGGCGCTGTTCGGCGTCGAGAATGTCGACGGCAAGGCGCGGCGCACCGGCGCCCTCGAGGAGGCCCATGGCGGCACGCTCTATCTCGACGAGGTTGTCGACATGCCGCGCGAGACGCAGAACAAGATCCTGCGCGTGCTGATCGACCAGAATTTCCAGCGCGTCGGCGGCTCGACGCGGGTGTTCGTCGATGTGCGCATCATCGCCTCGACCAGCCGCGACCTCGCCGCCGAGATCGCCGCCGGGCATTTTCGCGAGGATCTGTATCACCGCCTCAGCGTGGTGCCGCTGCGTATCCCGGCCTTGTCGGAGCGTCGCGAGGACGTGCCGGAGCTGATCGAGTTCTTCATGGAGCAGATCGGCGCGACGTCCGGCCTGCCGCGGCGCCGAATCGCCGCCGATGCCATGGCGGTGCTGCAATCGCACGATTGGCCGGGCAATGTGCGCCAGCTTCGCAACAACATGGAGCGGCTGATGATCCTCGCCGGCGGCGACGCCGACACCGAGGTGACGGCCGAGATGCTGCCGCCGGATGTCGGCGCACTGGTGCCGTTGACGCCGACCGGGGCAGGGGGCGAAAAGCTGCTCGGCCTGCCGCTGCGCGAGGCGCGCGAAACCTTCGAGCGCGAATATCTCGTGGCGCAAATCAGCCGCTTTGGCGGGAACATCTCACGCACCGCCGAATTCATCGGCATGGAGCGCTCGGCCCTGCATAGGAAGTTGAAGTCGCTCGGGGTTTAGCTCATCATGTCGCTTGCTCTTTTTTTGGGGGCAGGGTCGCTTTTTCGGCGGTGTGGCAGGCAGACCACGCCCGTTCGTCGTATTGCCTCGATCGTTCGGGCGTGTTTTCAATCGGACTGGAATCGTGCCGCATCACGAATCCGCAGAAATTTAGGGGTCAAGAATGGCGGCGGACCGCAATCAGAATTTGCAGGACACGTTTCTCAATAATGTTCGCAAGAATAAGATCCCGCTGACGATCTTTCTGGTCAACGGTGTCAAGCTGCAAGGGGTCGTAACCTGGTTCGACAACTTCTGTGTGCTGCTGCGCCGCGACGGACATTCTCAGCTGGTCTACAAACACGCGATCTCGACGATCATGCCGGGCCATCCGTTGCAGCTCTTCGAGCCGGCGGATGATGTCGACGGCTGAGTCCGGCCTCGTTTGAGCCAGCTCCCCAAGCAGCCTTCCGCGCCCGGCGGCAATGAGCCGGAACGCGGTATTGCCGAGCATACGCGCACGCTGGTCGTCGGCCCCTATAACAGCCGGGACGCTGCGGCGTTGCGGCCCGAGGCCCAGCGCCTCGAGGAGGCTGTCGGCCTGGCACAGGCGATCGATCTCGCCGTGGTGCGGGCGGAGGTCGCACGCATCGGCCGGCCGCGCCCGGCGACGTTGCTCGGCCTCGGCAAGGTCGAGGAATTCAAGGCGGCGGTCGAATCGGAGGAGATCGACCTCGTGCTGGTCGATGGTGCGCTCAGCCCGGTACAGCAGCGCAATCTCGAGCGCGCCTGGGGCTGCAAGGTCATCGACCGCACCGGCCTGATCCTCGAAATCTTCGGCCGGCGCGCCCGCACGCGCGAGGGCGTGTTGCAGGTCGAACTGGCGCATCTCGCCTACCAGAAAAGCCGGCTGGTGCGGTCATGGACCCATCTGGAGCGCCAGCGCGGCGGATTCGGCTTCCTTGGCGGCCCCGGCGAGACGCAGATCGAGGCCGACCGGCGCATGATCGTCGAACGGATGCGGCGCATTGAGCACGATCTCGAAAAGGTCAAGCGCACGCGCGCCTTGCACAGGGCAGGGCGCGACCGCGTGCCGTATCCGACCATCGCTTTGGTCGGCTACACCAATGCCGGTAAGTCGACGCTGTTCAACCGTCTGTCCAGCGCCGAGGTTCTGGCGAAGGACATGCTGTTTGCCACGCTCGACCCGACGGCGCGCGTCGTGGCGCTGCCGCATGGGCTCAAGGTCATCCTGCTCGATACGGTCGGCTTCATCTCGGACCTGCCGACGACGCTGATCGCGGCGTTCCGCGCCACGCTGGAGGATGTCATCGAGGCCGATGTCATCCTGCATGTCCGCGATCTGTCGCATCAGGATACCGAGGCGCAGGCGGCCGACGTCGCCGGCATCCTGACAGAACTCGGCATCGATCCGAGCAAGGCCGAGCGGCTGATCGAGGTCTGGAACAAGACTGACCGGATCGCGCCCGACGAGCTGGCGCAGATGCACAACCTCGTCGCCGGCAAGCCGCTGGCGCTGCGCCCGGTGCTGGTCTCGGCGCTGAGCGGCGCGGGGCTCGATATTCTGCGGGCCGAGATCGAGCGGCGCATCACCGCGACCCGACATGTCGTGTCGCTGCTGGTCGAGGCGGAGGAGGGCGCCGCCCTGCACTGGCTCTACGAAACCTGCGAGGTGCTGGCGCGTACCGATGCGGGCGAGGGCAGGCTGGCGCTGCAATTGCGCATCCCCGAACCACGCTGGAACCAGTTCGCGCGCCGCTTCGCCGGCCGCTTCACGACGGGTGGCGCGGAGGATGTGCGCGCCGCTCGTTGATGGCGTCAGTGCTTTAAGGCCATGGGTGCCGGGTCAAGCCCGGCACAAGACGGGTGTGTTTCCGCGATGGCCTTGCCCCGGGCTTGATCCGGGGCCCAGGGAGGCGGGGCACCTGTCGAAAGGGGTGGGAGCCTCGGTCAAGTGCGTGTGGAGACAGCAGGCGCCTCCCGCTCAGCCAGCTTGGCGCGCGACCACAGCTCTTCCATTTCGGCGAGCGAGGCTTCGTCCGCGCTTCGCCCCTGCTCGCCAAGCGCTGCCTCGATGAAGCGGAAGCGCCGCTCGAACTTGGCGCTGCCGCCATGCAGGGCGCGCTCGGCATCGACATCGAGATGGCGGGCGAGATTGGCGACGGCGAACAGGAGGTCGCCGATTTCGTCCTCGATCGCCGCCTTGTCCTTGCCGGCCATCGCTTCACGCGTCTCGGCGATTTCCTCGGCGATCTTGTCGAGCACGAGCCGGGCATCGTTCCAGTCGAAGCCGACAGTGGCGGCGCGGCGTTGCAGGCGCACGGCGCGGTCGAGGGCCGGCAGCGTCGGCAGCACGCCGGCGAGCGTGCTGCGATCGGCCTCGTCCGGCAGGCCGGCGCGCTGGCGCGCCTCCCGGCGCTGCTGCTTTTCCTGCGCCTTGACGCGCTGCCACATGGCATTCACCTCGGCGGTCGTGAGGTCGGGCTCGTCGCCGAAGACATGCGGATGGCGCCGAATCAGCTTGGCGGTGATGGCATGCACGACATCGCCGAAGGCGAAGCTGCCTTCCTCCTCGGCCATGCGCGCGTGAAACACCACCTGAAGCAGCAGGTCGCCAAGCTCGTCGCAAAGATCGCCCCGGTCGCCGCGCAGGATGGCGTCGGCCACTTCGGCCGCTTCCTCCTGCGTATAGGGCGCGATGCTCTCGAAGGTCTGGGCGAGATCCCACGGGCAGCCGGTGCCGGGCGTGCGCAAGGCGGCCATGATGGCGAGAAGAACATCGATGTCGCGGGAAGGAGAGGGGCTTTGCATGGCGCGCTGATAGCATCCTCGCGCGCGCCGATCTTCAGGAAAATGCCAGCCGGACAGGCCGTCCTCCGCGCCAAGCCTTTCCGCCATGGCCATCATGCGCTATGTGCGGGGCAGGCCGGTCGCCCTGACGGCTTCGATAACTCAAGCGAATGTCATGACACCCGTTTCATTAGCCGCGCCCGCCAGGCGTCCGCTTATGCCGGTTCTGGCGGCATTGAGCGTCGCGCATCTGCTCAACGATCTCGTCCAGTCGATGATCCCGGCGCTGTATCCGCTCATCAAGGACAGCTACCAGCTCGATTTCGTCGAGATCGGCCTGATCACGCTGGCGTTCCAGGTCACGTCGTCGCTGTTGCAGCCGCTGCTCGGCTATTTCACCGATCGCCGGCCGTGGCCCTATGCCATGGTCGTCGGCATGGGAGCGACGTTGATCGGCCTCGTGCTGCTGGCTTTCGCGCATAGCTACGGCATGGTCCTGATCGCGGCGGCGCTGGTCGGCATCGGCTCGGCCGTGTTCCACCCGGAAGCGACGCGCATGGCGCGCCACGCCGCCGCCGGCCGGCAGGGCCTGGCGCAGGGCGTGTTCCAGGTCGGCGGCCATGTCGGCTATGCGGTCGGGCCGTTGCTGGCGGCGATCGTCGTGGTGCCGCGCGGCCAGCCGAGCCTCGTCTGGTTCTCCAGCGTGGTGTTGCTCGCCATGGCGCTGATGTTCTGGACCGCCTCGCGCTATGCCGCGTTCCGGCGGCGGCAGGTGGCGGAGGCGCGAGACGCGCCCGAGGCGGCGATCGGCCCGCTGCTGCCGGCGGGCCGCATCATCTTCGCCATGGCCATCCTGATGGTGCTGCTGTTTTCGAAGAACGCCTATACGGCGAGCTTCACCTCCTATTACACGTTCTATCTGATCGAGCGCTTCGGCGTCACGGTGCAGCTCTCGCAGGTGATGCTGTTCCTTTACCTCGTGGTCGGCGCGTTCGGCGTCATTGCCGGCGGCATGCTGGGCGACCGGATCGGGCGCGACCGGGTGATCTGGCTCTCGATCCTCGGCTCGCTGCCATTCGCGCTGCTGCTGCCGCATGTCGACCTGTTCTGGACCGGCGTGCTCAGCGTGTTCGTCAGCTTCATCATGGCGAGCGCCTTTGCCTCGATCCTGATCTACGCCATCGATCTGGTGCCGCATCGGGTAGGGCTGGTCGGCGGCTTGTTCTACGGGCTCTCGTTCGGCCTTGGCGGCGTTTGCGCCGCCGGGCTCGGCGCCATCGCGGACTGGCTCGGCATCGTCGAGGTGTTCCGGCTGTGCGCCTGGCTGCCGGCCGTCGGGCTGCTGACCTTCCTGCTGCCACGCAGCGTGCCGGTGCGCTGATCGCACCGGCGGCCAAATGCGAGGTAGGCGCGCCGCTCTCGCGATATGAACCCGTTGGGGTTTCGTCCCGGCCTTGAGCCGGGACCCAAGCCATCTGGAAATCAGCACCTTGCGAAATCCGTTCGTTCGATGGGCCCCGGATCAAGTCCGGGGCAAGACACGTCTGGTCATCGTCAGGTGATGTGCGCTTGAGCGGGGCAAGCTCGCTGCGGCAGTCCTAGCTTTTCCGACAATGCCCGACCTGGCCTTCTCATGCCAGATGTGACTCGCATAAGTTTAATTATGGAACTAACGGAGATGCGAAATAGTTCAGAGTTCGACGCTAAGGCCATCATAAGCCACGTCAATTCCGTCCGGCAGCCGCTTGCGCAGATCGTCGTAATCGAGATCGGTGTGCAGGTTGGTCAGGATGGCGCGCTCGGGCTTCATGCGGGCGATCCAGCCGAGCGCTTCGTCGAGATGGAAATGCGTCGGGTGCGGCGTGAAGCGCAGCGCGTCGATGATCCACAGCCTGAGGCCGGCGAAGCTGGCGATGCTGGCCTCTGGGATGGCGCTGACATCGGGCGAATATGCGATGTCGGCGAAGCGCAGGCCGAGCGCGTCGATATCGCCATGCACGAGCCGCATCGGCGTCAGCTCGATGGCAGGCCCGCTGCCGGGAATCGAAAAGCTGGCATCGGCCGCGATGCGCTTGTCGTGCACGATCGGCGGATAGCTGCTGCCGGGCGGCGTCTCGAAACAATAGCCGAAGCGCTCGCGCATCAGCGCGCTGGTCTTGGCGTCCTGGTAGAGATCGAGCCGGCGGCGCATGTGGATGCATAGCGGCCGGAGATCGTCGATGCCGTGGGTATGGTCGGCGTGCTCATGCGTCAGGATCACGGCGTCGAGCGCGCGCACCTCGGCATCGAGCAACTGTTCGCGCAGGTCCGGCGAGGTATCGACCAGCACGCGCGTCGTGCCCTCGGCGCCGATGCGCTCGATCAGGATCGAGCAGCGCCGGCGCCGGTTGCGCGGATTGGCCGGGTCGCAGGCGCCCCAGCCGCCGCCGACGCGCGGCACGCCGCCGGACGAGCCGCAGCCGAGGATGGTGATGCGATGCGTCATGAGGCGGCCATCTTGGCGAAGACGCGCCTGGTGTTGGCGGCGGTCAGCGCCGTCAGCGCTGCGATATCCAGACCGCGCACCTCCGCCAGGACGCGCGCCGTATCGGCGACAAAGGCCGGTTCGTTGCGCTTGCCACGATGCGGCACCGGCGCAAGATATGGCGCATCGGTCTCGACCAGCAGGCGGTCGGCCGGCAATTCGGCCGCGATATCGCGCAGCGCCTGCGAGTTGCGGAAGGTCAGGATGCCGGAGAACGACACGTAGAGGCCAAGCGCCACGCCGGTGCGGGCGAGCGCCGCGCCCGACGAGAAACAGTGCAGGATGGCCTTGAAAGCGCCCTTCCCCATTTCCTCGGTCAGGATCGCCGCCATGTCGTCATCGGCATCGCGGGCGTGGATGACCAGCGGCAGGCCGGTGCGGCGCGCCGCGTCGATATGGATGAGCAGGCTCTGGCGTTGCAGGTCGCGCGGCGCCTTGTCATAGAAATAGTCGAGCCCGGCTTCGCCGATACCGACGCAGCGCGGATGCGCCGACAGCCTCACCAGTTCCTCGACGGTGACGTCAGTCTCGTTGCCGGCCTGATGCGGATGGGTGCCGACCGTGCACCAGATATTGGCGTGGCGCTCGGCCAGGCTGGCGTAGCGCTGGAACTCGCGCACGCGCGTCGAGATCGTCACCATGGCGCCGACGCCGGCGGCGGCGGCACGCGCCAGCACGCCGTCGAAATCGTCAGTGAAATCGGGAAAATCGAGATGGCAATGGCTATCGATCAGCATGGCGGTACTCAAGGGTCTACCTTGCTGTCATTCCCGATGCGCGGCACGCGAGCGGGAATCCAGAAGGCGGTTCCAAACGCTGGATTCCCGGCCGGCCCTTGGCCGCCGGGAATGATAAAATGAGCGGCGCCGCACCGGAGCATTACTCGGCCTTTTCCACCTCGATGCGCGGGAAGATCGGGGCAGGCGCGGGGAGTGGCGCCCCCTGCCCGATGGCATCGGTGGCGCTCAGGTTGGCGAAGTTGCGGGCGTCTTCAGGAATATCGAGCAAATCCAGCAGCTTGGCGGATGATTCCGGCATGAAGGGTTGCGTCAGGATGCCGATCAGCCGCAGGCTCTCGAGCGTCACCCACAGTACCGTATCGCGCCGCGCCGGATCGCTCTTGGCGAGCTTCCACGGTTCCTGCGCGGTGAAGTAGCGGTTCGATTGCGCCACGAAGGCGAACACCGTGGCCAGCACATCGTGCAGCGCAAGGTCCTTCATGCTGGTGCGCGCAGCTTCCAGCATGGCATAGCCGGCATCGAGCTGCGCCTTGTCGTCGGCGCTCAGCGGCCCCGCCGCGGGCACCCTGCCCTCGCAGTTCTTGGCGACCATGGCCAGCGAGCGCTGGGCGAGATTGCCGAGATCGTTGGCGAGTTCGGCGTTGACGCGGGCGATGATCGCCTCGGCGCTGTAGCTGCCATCCTGGCCGAAGGCGACCTCGCGCAGGAAGAAGAAGCGTACCGGATCGACGCCGAACGCCTCGACCAGCGATTGCGGGTCGACGACGTTGCCGACCGATTTCGACATTTTCTCGCCGCGGTTGAACAGGAAGCCGTGGCCGAAGACGCGCTTGGGCAGCGGCAGGCCGGCGGACATCAGGAAGGCCGGCCAGTACACGGTGTGGAAGCGGATGATGTCCTTGCCGATAATGTGGAAATCGGCCGGCCAGTAGCGCCAGCGCTCGGCGTTTTCATCCGGATAGCCGGCGGCGGTGATGTAGTTGGTCAGGGCATCGACCCAGACATACATCACGTGCTTCGGGTTGCCCGGCACCGGGATGCCCCAGTCGAAGGTCGTGCGGCTGACCGAGAGGTCGCGCAGGCCGCTCCTGACGAAGCTCATCACCTCGTTGCGGCGCGCATCCGGACTGATGAAATCCGGCTGGCTCTGGTAGAGCGCGAGCAGGCGGTCCTGATAGGCGGAGAGCTTGAAGAAATAGGTTTCCTCCTCCGTCCACTCGACCGGCGTGCCCTGCGGCCCGACGCGCTGCCCGTCCGGGTTCACGGTGGTTTCGCTCTCGTCGTAATAGGCTTCGTCGCGCACCGAATACCAGCCGCTATAGGTCGACAGGTAAATGTCGCCATTCTCGACCATGCGCTGCCAGATCGTCTCGCTGGCGAGATAATGGCGCGGCTCTGTCGTACGGATGAAATCGTCGTTCGAGGCGTTGAGCAACTTTCCCATGTCGCGAAACGCTTGCGCGTTGCGGTCGGCGAGTTCACGCGGCGTCAGGCCCTCCTTCAGGGCCGCCTGCTGCATCTTGAGCCCGTGCTCGTCGGTGCCGGTCAGGAAGAACACGTCATAGCCGTCGAGCCGCTTGAAGCGGGCAATGGCGTCGCTCGCCATCAGCTCGTAGGCATGGCCGATATGCGGCACGCCGTTGGGGTAGCTGATCGCGGTCGTGATGTAGAATTTAGGGGAGCCGGTGCTCATCGAAACGGGTTGCCTGTCAGGAGGCCGATGTCTGCTCCGCGCGCACCGCTTCGGCAAGATTGGCGAAGAGGGCGATCACGAGCGGGCGCCGGTCGAGATTAAAGATCTCCGCATCCCGGGCGGAGAGCCTCAGCTTGTCCCATACCTCCGCCAGCGGTGCAAGAGAGGCTGGCGAGGCGCCCTCCGGCGCCGCGCGCAGGCGATCGCTCAGGTGATCCTCGACCGTGTGGCGCAAGATGGCCATGTTGTCGGCCCCTGCCCGGCCATCGACGGCGGCGGCGAGATCGCGCACGGCCTTGCCGTCGACGCGCGGCAGCGCCTCCAGCATATGCACGATGCGGCGGCGGAACGCGGCGGTATCCTCGTCGAGATATTTGATGGCGTCGCGCACCGAGCCGCCCGAGGCGTTGGCGGCCTCGACATGGCGCTCGCCCGGCAAGTCGGCCCAGGGCGGCAGGTCGGCGGTGATGGCGGCGACGGTTGCCGCCGGCAGCGGCTGCAGGCGCAACAGCCGGCAGCGCGAGCGGATCGTCGGCAGCAGCCGCCCCGGCGCGTGCGAGACGAGCAGGAACAGCGCCTGGCGTGGCGGTTCCTCGAGCATCTTGAGCAGGGCATTGGCGGCGTTGGTGTTCATCTCGTCGACGCTGTCGATGATGACGACGCGCCAGCCGCCGCCGATCGCCGTGCGTTCGAACAGGCGCGTCCCGTCGCGCACGTCGTCGACGCGGATTTCGCCCGACAGCACCTTGCGCTCAGGCACCCAACTGCGCCGGATCGTGGCGATATCGGGAAACGAGCCGGCGGCGATCTGCCGGCTCGTTCCGGCCTCGAAGGGCACGGCGAGATCGGTGGCCTGCGCAACTTCCGGCGCGACGGCATCCGGCCGGGCGGCGAGGAACTTGGCGATGCGATAGGCGAGGCTCGCCTTGCCGATGCCGGCCGGGCCGCTGATGATCCAGGCGTGATGCATGCGGCCCGAGCGGTAGGCTTCGAGGAAGCCCGCCTCGGCCGCCTCGTGGCCGCGCAGGTGCTCGATATCGCGCGGATGCGGCGCATCGAGAAAGCGGTCGGCCTCGGGCAGCCGTTCATCGGCGGCAACCGGGCGTTTCATGGCGCGGCCCCGCTGCCCGGCGTGATGCCGAAGGCGTCCGAGACGCGCGCGGCGATACGGTCAGAAACGGCGGCCTTGTCCGCGGTCGCGTCGAGCAGCAGGCAGCGCGCCGGCTCGGCCGCGGCGATGGCGCGGAAGGCGGCTCGGATACGCTCGTGGAAGGCGAGCGTCTCGCCCTCGAAGCGGTCGGCCGCACCGGAGGCGCCGCGCCGCGCATCGGCGCGCGTCAGGCCAAGGCGCGGATCGAGATCGAGGATGATGGTCAGGTCTGGCCGGCATGCGCCGATGGCCAGCGTCTCGAGCTGGTCGATGACGCTCGCGGCGACGGTGCGGCCGGCGCCCTGATAGGCGCGCGTCGAATCGATGAAGCGATCGCAGATCACCCACTCGCCAGCGGCGAGCGCCGGCTCGATCAGCGTCTTGACGTGATCGGCTCGAGCGGCCGCGAACAGCAGGCTTTCGGCGAGCGGATGGAACGGCTGGCGCTCCTCGAGCAGCAGGCGGCGCACGGCTTCCGCGCCGGGCGAACCGCCAGGCTCCCGCGTCAGCCGGCAGGTGATGCCGGCGCCGGCGAGGCGTTCGGCGAGCAGGCGCCCTTGCGTGGACTTGCCGCTCCCCTCCCCGCCCTCGAAGGTGATGAAGCGGCCGCGCGCCACCGGCTGCCCGCTCATGTGAAACGCTTCGGCAGCTTGGAGCGGATGTAGTCGCCGGCCCATTCCCAGATCGCCTGCAACGCGCGCTCATGCAGCGGGCCGATCGGCACATCCTGCATCACCTGCACCGGCACCGAGACCGCCAGCATCTTGCCGCGCATGACCTCGAGCTTGCCGACGACGGTGCCGGCCTTGACCGGCGCGGCGAGCGGCCCGTGATAGACGACCTTGGCGGTGATCGTATCGGCCGAGCCGCGCGGCACCAGCGCCCGCACCGGGCTTGCCGCCACGACCGGCACGCTGAACGATGCGCCGCCGAACACCTTCACATCCGCGATGGGCGTGTTGGCCTCGAACAGCGTGCGGCTCTCGAACGAACGAAACCCCCATTCGAGCAGCTTGCGCGCCTCGCCCGCGCGGTCGCGCGCCGTCTTGAGGCCGCTGATCGCGACGATCAGGCGGCGGCCATCCTGCACGGCGGAGCCGGCGAGCGCGAAGCCGGAATCGTCGGTTTCGCCGGTCTTCAAGCCATCCGCGCCGATATCCATGCCGAGCAACGGATTGCGGTTGGATTGCTTGATCTTGTTCCAGGTAAAGTCCTTCATGCCGAAATACGGATAGAATTCCGGGTAGGCCTTGATGAGATGCTCCGAGAGTTCGGCGATCTCGCGCATGGTGACCTTCATGCCCGGATCCGGCAGGCCGGTCGGGTTGGTGAAGGTGGATTTCGCCAGCCCGAGCTTGCGGGCGCGCTCGGTCATGATGCGGCCGAAAGTCGCCTCGTCGCCGGCCATCGCCTCCGCGACCGCGATGCAGGCATCGTTGCCCGACAAGACGACGATGCCGGGAATGATATCGGAAATCTTGATGCGGCTGCCGAGCGCCGCGAACATCGTCGAGCTGCGCGACGGCGCGCCGCCCGTGCGCCAGGCATGCTCCGAAATGGTGATCTCGCTGTCGAGGGTCAGCCGCCCTTCGTGGATGGCGTTGAACAGCAACTCGGCCGTCATCAGCTTGGCAAGGCTCGCCGGCGGCACCAGCTCATCGGCATTATGCTCGTAGAGCACCGAGCCGGTCGCGACGTCGATCAGGATCGCCTGGGGCGCGGTGGATTGGAAAAGCTGCGCAGATGCCGGCGCAAGGCCAACAGCCAGCCAGCCGAGCAGCAGCGCAGCAAGCATGAGCGTGGCGCGACAGGCAGCGGCGATCGCGCATGACAGCGTTTCGATCCTGCCCCCGCGTGCGCCCAAGCCTGTTTCCTCGCGACGTGATGCCGCGAGCGCCACCTGGCGCCCGCCTCCTCCTGTTCTGCACAGTCCGGACGGCGAGATCAACAGGAGCGATAAGGGCCCTTAGAGCATTTCGCAGAAAAGTGGTTGCCGGTTTTCTGCGGAAGAAATGCTCCAATTATATGATCTAGCCGCGCTCGGCGACGCGGGCGCCCTTCGCGCCGGCCTTGACGGCCTCGGCGCGCACGCTCTCGGCCTGGGCATGGCTGGAGAACGGGCCGGCGGTGACCTGATAGACCGCCGCGCCATTGCTGGTCAGTTGCTTGATCACGGCCGATTTGCCGAGCGCGCCGGCAAGCTTCACCGCGTTGGCATGGTCGCGGAACACGCCGGCCTGCACGATCAGTTGCGCTTGATCCGGCGTCGGCACGGCATTGAACGGCACGAGATGCGCGGTCTTCACGCGCGCCATCGGATCGCCATGCGTGCCGAAGCGCGACTGGGCATCGGCGGGCGCGGCGTAATACAGCGCCGCCAGCTGGGCGTTCGAGCTGTTGGTGGTGAAGGCCGCCGGCAACGCGATCGGATGCGACGAGGGCTGCCGCCTTTCGGCATAGCCGAGCGCTGCCACCGGAGCGGCGGCACGCTGGGCCGCGCCACGGCGCGGCTCCGGCTCAGGCACGAATGCCGGCGCCGAGAGCGAGGCAACCCGGACCGGCGCCGCCGCCGGCGCGGCAGCGGGGAAGCCGCCCTGCCCGCCCGCCTCGAACGGCCGGTCGGGCGGCAGCGGAATGTTGCTGGCGATGCGGAAGGCTTCCGCCGTCTCCTCGCGGCGATCGGTCGGGGACGGCTCGGATGCCGTCTCGACGGTCGTGGGGGCGCCGGACGGCGTAAAGGTCGGCTGCTGCGACGGGCCGAGATCCGCGCTCGCGACCATGACCGGGCTCTGGCGACCGATCGCGGGCGTGTCGTCCGTGCGTAAGGTGGCCAGCAGCTTGCGGTCGTCGCTGCCGGCGATCGAGGCCGGGCCGATATAGTCGATCTTGACCTTGGCCGTGCCGGAGCGCTTGAAATCGAGGTAGTAGGCCACCCGCTCCGAGACATCCATGACGCGGCCGCCGTGGAACGGGCCGCGATCATTGACGCGCACCATCATCGAGCGGTGATTGCGCAGGTTGGTGACGCGCGCGTAGCTCGGCAGCGGCATGGTGGGATGCGCCGCGCTGATCGAACTCATGTCGTAGACTTCGCCATTGGCGGTGCGCCGGCCATGGAACGCCTCGCCGTACCAGGAGGCCATGCCGATCGCGGAGTAGCCCTTCATCTTCTCGCGCGGCGTGTAGCGCTTGCCGGCGATGGTGTAGGTGTTGCCGACGAGATGACGGCCGCCGCCCTTCGGCGCCCTCTCGCCATTATCGACGACGCGCGGGCTCGCCTTGCCGTATTTTGCCTCGGGAAACGCGCCGACCTCGCGGCTGGCGTGGCGCTTGGTGCCGGTATCGCCGGCACAATTGGCGACGAGAAGCCCGACGCCGACGACACCGATGATACGGGACAGCGGCACAACGGCAGCGAGGCCGCAAACTTGGCGTTTGATCATCGGGTTCAGCTATGCTCGGTCAATGACAAGAGGACGGGGCCAACCGGCAATGGACAGTAGACTATCGGACACTGTCAACCGCATGCCTGTCCCTTTCTCCAAATTGGGCCGATTGCATTAAGCAAAGATTAACCGGCGGAGCCGCCGACGCTTGAGGGTTCGCCCAGATGCGGCGGAATCGTGTCCATTTTACGGCCATCCCGCCAGCAAACCGGGCACAGTGCCGAATCGGCAGGCAGGCCCTGCCCGCCAACATGCACAGCGCACGCCTTGCCAAGCGCCGCCATTCGCGTTTTAAGGCGGCGCCGGCGCGCTGGCGTGGAAGGGTGGCCGAGTGGTTTAAGGCAGCGGTCTTGAAATTCGCTCAAATCCGTATTCGCCAGTACCACCCTGTCCCTCATGGTCGTTGAATATCAATATGATGGTGGAGAACCTTTCACTAGCCGTCCCGTCCCGTCACGCTTCCTGCTACCGAATTCGGTAGCAAAATGGTAGCAAGATGTTCATGTAGCGTTCTTGCGGTCGATAGTCCCGAAAAAGCGGATAAGAACTTCCCGCGAAACGACCCACCTCGAGCCGATCCTTTTGCCAGCGATAAGCCCCTTCTCAAGCAGGTAGAAGCTTTGGCGTTCGGTGCGATCGATCAGTCGCGACATAGCCTTAATACCCCACACCAAATCCAAGTTACAGATATCGCTTTCAGATGGCATGCTCCTAAAATGTTGCTTGCGGGAAAGAGTTCCTCTCTGCAATCCCGCCACATAACCCGAGCAATGTCGGAGGTTTCCCGTTTGCAGGAGCTTTGGCATGAAGACGCCCGCTCGCCGCACAGCGCGGCAAGTCGCACTCGCCTACAGAGTCGACGATGCCGCTGCTATGCTTGGCATCGGAAAATCCAAGATGTGGGAATTGATCGCGGCAGGACGCATTCGCGCGCGTAAGATCGACGGAGCAACGATCGTACCGCACGCGGAGCTTGAGGCATTCTTGGAGGCCGCACCGTTAGCGAGCACGAGGCATGGCCCGAGCTAAGACAGACCTGCCACCATATGTCATCGACGAGGAAGAGATCGCGATTCGGTACCTGCTGACGCCAGCCGAATGGCGGGCAACGGCGATTGTGCTTGAGCGGAGCGGCTTCCCATCGATCCACCCAGTTCTTGGAAGGCGGCTGCGAGGGCAAGTTGATGCGTGGTTCGCCACCGGCGCCGCTTCTCTCGTGACGTTCAAGCCTGACGGCGAAGAGAATTGGTCTGCGATAGGCAGGAAGCGTCGCTCACCGAAATGATCAGAACATTTTGCATCGCGGCGATGCAAAGCCGGTGACAGCCCCAGATGGAGCGCCAACCGATCGCCTCACGGCGCGGCGCTTGACTCTTGTCCCGACCTTGTTCTCAATTCGTTCCCATGCGTGAGGCTCGGTCATGGGGTGAGCAGATGCTTGGTCTCATCCGTCGAGTAGGAGCGATCCATGAGCATGACCTATTACGTCGTCGTCCCCTTCGTCGCCGACGAGAGCGGCGACTTGGTGCCGCTGGAACCAATCGAGGCTCAGAGTTCCGAGAGCGCTAAGCGGCGAGCATCAGCCATCGCCGCAGACAAGGGCGGCGCCATCGCCTTCTCGCGGACTGGAGAGCCCGCTACGGGCGATTTCGAAGATGCCGTGGTACTGGGGCGCTATGGTGAGGTGCCGACCGATCTCGCCGGCGTTCTGGGCTGACGGCCGCGTCCGGCTGAGTATGATCAAGATGTAGGAGGGATAAATGGGCATGATGAGTTCGATTGGCACCATGGGCACAATGTCGCTTGCTCATTGGCTGATTGCCATAGTCTGGCTAGCTCTTGTCATTTGGTACATTATCTCGACTGTGAGGCTTCTCAGGGCCGCTAACATGGCTGGTTTATGGGCAATCCTAGTACTGATCCCAGCCGTCGGCGCTCCAATCGTGCAGGGCATACTCGCGAATAGGCTCGGGTCTCGATGACGCCAGAACGCCTCAAGCAATGCCTTGCCACGATCCACTGGTCGCCGGAGACGCTGGCGGAGGTGGTCGAGTGCGGCGTGTCATTGGTCGATGCATGGCTCGACGGAACTGCGGAAGTTCCAGTCGAGGCGAGCGCATGGCTACAGACCCGGGCGCTCTCTCACGAAGCGCTTGAAGGCGTGCGGCCGAAATCCCTCAAGGGGAAACGATTCAAGCGCGGTAACTCGCCCGGTGACGCGTGATCGGCCGTAGTCCTGGGAGGCGGCCGGCCGAGGAGGAAGTATTCGACCGACCGCCAGGACGGCGGAGTTGCGCAGCTAGGGGCGCCGTCCTTGGCGATTCAATACGCGTCGCGCCCAAGGGTTCCAAACGAAAAGCCCCGCCACCTTTCGGCAGCGGGGCAGTCCACGATCCTTACGGGCTTAGGCCATCGTCGAATTCGAGCAGCGGCGGCGGCACTCCTGCTCGCCGGGCGCTACGGAAACCTCGGGCGCTCCTGTCAGGTTCGACCTTCAAATTCGCTTGATCACCGGCAGCCATGATGTCCCCCATGAGCCGGGCCGTGAATGCCTCAATCGCGCTGCGGCTCGGGGTCGCTCCAAGGTACTGGATACCTCGTTTGTCCTGAAGTTTGACGGTCCATTTCCCGTTCACCTTCAAGACGGTCAGATTGACGATCGACACGTCATTCCTCCTTTCTCGATGATGCTCGGCATACGCCGTCCCCATTTTGGGGAGCAAAAAGCGGCCGTTCAAGAGGCTGAGACGACAAAAGCCCCTCCCGCCGAAGCGAGAGTTGGCCGCTCCTTAAAATTTTTTCCGCCTTCCTCTTGAAAATCCGCGAAGTGGAAAAATCTCTGGGGTGTCGCCATAGCTGGCGGCCAGCGGACGCCACTTCAGGGTCCGCTCGGGGCGGGTGCCGGAAGGCATCCGACACCTGCTCGTACCCATTTTGCTCTTTCTGGAGGATTTGGCTATGAGAACACAAGATTGGAGCCCGCTCTGGCGCTCAACGGTCGGCTTCGACCATCTGCTGAACGTCTTCGACGAGGCGCAGCACGCCGCGGAAGAAAGCTACCCCCCCTACAATATCGAGCGGTTGAGCGAAGACCGCTACCAGATCACAGTGGCGCTTGCGGGTTTCGGCCCGGAAGAATTATCGCTGACTGCCGAACAGAACCTTCTGACCCTAGAGGGGCGGAAGACTGCCAAGGAAAAGGTGGATTTCCTGTTCAAGGGCATTTCGGCGCGCCCCTTCAAGCGGCAATTCCGCTTGGCGGATTATGTCGAAGTGAAATCAGCAGCGCTTCGCAACGGTCTCCTGACCATCGATCTCTTACGCGAGGTGCCTGAGGCCATGAAGCCGAAGGCTATCCCGATCGAGGGACAGCCACGGCCGGCTCGGCAAATCGAAGCCCAGGCGGCCTGAACCGTCACGCAAAAATGGCAACGGGCTTCGCGGCATCCCGCCGCGAGGCCTCCATCGAAAGGGTCACGCAATGAGCATCCGAGATATTATCCCGTGGAATCGCTCCTCCGAAATCAGCCGGAGCCGGGACGCAGAAATGAGCCCCTTCCTCGCGCTACACCGCGAGATGAACCGCATGTTCGACGACGTGTTCCGCCACTTCGATATGGCGCCAATCGGCAGGGATTTTGGGAGCGACCGCCTTGTTTCGCCCATGATCGACATCGACGAGACCGACAAGGCCATCCGCGTCACAGCCGAACTGCCCGGGCTCGACGAAAAGGACATCAAGATCGAGGTCGCTGACAACGTGTTGGCAATTGCCGGCGAGAAGAAGACCGAAAGCGACGATCGCGACCGTCTTGTCAGCGAACGCTACTATGGCCGTTTCGAACGGCGGATTCCACTGAACGGCGTGGACGAAGAAAAGATCGAGGCTTCGTTCAGGAACGGCGTTTTGACGGTCACGCTGCCGAAGTCTGACAAGCCGCGCGAAAACGTCAGGACTATCGCGATCAACAACAATTCCTGAGGCGGCGGAACTATCACTGCCGCGAAGCCCAACCCGTGTCGCTAAGAAATGGAGGATTAGAAATGCGACAGACGAAGCTTGATGAAAACGTGTTCGACATCAATGCGCTGCTTCATCCCGCCGCGGTCTACGGCCATCCCAGGGAAGTTCTCGCCGATGGCACACTGACTGTCGGCGAAAAGCGAGCCATCCTTGCCTCTTGGGCGTCCGATGCCGCCGCGGTGAGTTCATGCCCGGCATTGCGCGCTCCCGCCGGTGTTTCGGCGCCCATATCGATCGACGAAATTCTTGAAGCTCTGAGGTCGCTCGATTCGGGACCGCGGGAACCGCCCGGAGGTAAGCCAGCGCGGGTCGGAAGCGACAAGCGCGTAGCGGCATAACCGAAACGTCATGGCGGCTGCACAAATTTAGATAGTTTTTCGAGTACGGGCGCGGCGCCATGGCGCAGATCGGAGGCGGCCGGCCAAGGGAGCAACTCTTGGCCGACCGCCGGGACGGCGAAGTTGGAGCGGAGGGACGCCGTCCTTGGCGATAAAATGCGGCTCGTGCCCTGGGGTTCCAGCCGAAAAAGGCCCCGCCACCTTTCGGCAGCGGGGCAGTCATGGGAGGCTTACAAACAGCACGAAGCCAGACTGGCTTGTCCTGTTATCCGCGCTGGCACCATTGCCGGCGCGAATGGGGTTACGGCGAGGCCTTCTTGTCGATTAGGACTTCGAGCCTCACCAGTCGCGCAATGATCTCACGCTGCAATGCGGAGATGGTGTTGGACTGCATCTCGTCCTTGGCCTCGAGCCGATCGACGCGTTTCTCGATCCGTCGCTGGTTTCCGCCAATCTCGCCGATTGCGGCCTGTGTCGTGCCGTAGCCATAGGAAAGGCCGCCGATCACCGTCATGATCGTGAGGACGTTGCCGAGCGAGAGCTTCGGATCGAACCATCCACGCATGGGTGCCCCTCCGTCAGTCGCGCTCAATTCCAGCAGTCCTTTTTCTTGCCGAACGCATTGTGCGAGCCGACCTGAACCGCGAACGGTCGATCATTCTTGATGATGAAGTCGCGGGTCTGAGCCGAAGGCGTCTGCTTCTCCCAGCCATCACAGACACTTGCCGGTGGCGTGGTCGTACACCCCGCCAAGGGCAGAGCACAGACGAGCATCATCAGCGCTATTGATCTCCGCATCGGTCTTGCTCCTGTCGCGTAAGGTTTCGATGGTCTTGGATTGCTGCTGGATCGTGGAGGCTGAGGTCGCGTCGGAGCGGCCCTTGGCATAGATAGCGCCGGCAGCGGCCAGAACTGCCCCTACAGCGGCGATGATGAGCCACGTGCGCAGGGATAGGCCGGTGAAGAAGGCGATCATCACAGGCCCTCCAGACAAAGGGTCCGTTCGCTGATCCGGCCGCCAGCATCATTGATCCGGCGATTGACCAGCCCGCGGATCACCGCACCCTTGACGTAGACCCAGCGCGAAAGCTGCTCGCATGCCTGCCGCCACTGGCCTTTGCGGGCATATTTGATCAGCGTCGATCTACAGGCTGCGCCCGTGCCGACGTTGTATGCCCAGTCATTGATGGCGACGTACGTCTTGGCTGGCGCGCCCCACATTTCGGGAGCGCAGGCGAGCAGGCGCTGCTCATGCTCGACCAGCTTCTGCCGGTTCAGATCGGCGCATTGAGCCTCGGTGAACGTCATGTTGGGACCGATGCCCTCCGTGACACCCATGCAGGCCGTCCAGACGCCGCCAACGTCCCGATAGGAGCGCAGCTTGTCGCCCTCCCAAGAGCCCGTGTAGGCCAGAGCGGCGGCAAGCAGAGCAGCGCCAGCAGCCCCGCTGCCGAGATAGCGGCTACGCTTACTCGCCATAGCCGGCGCCCTCCTGCGCGAGCAAGCGAGCGACGAAACCTCCGCCGACAACGATGATGATGACCACCGAGAACCACCCGCGGGGGATCGGCGGGCTGTCGGTGAAGAGCGGAATAGCGGCCTCTGCGCCGGTCAGCACGAAAGCCAACGCCATAAGGCGGATGGACCATGCGCGCTTGAGCACGCGCCGCCAGTCGTCAACGAGACGCATGGGACTCTCCAAAGAAAAACCCGCCTCAAGGGCGGGTGCAGGAACGGAACGGAACTTAAATTAAAGCTGAGGCGTTGCGCTCTGTGGTCGGGAGGTTGTCATGTCCCCCTTTGATCTACAGACAGACGCTCATCGTGATCCTGTCGAAGAGACTGAAACGGAGCTCGAACATCTCGGGATCATGGTCGTTTCTGGATTGATCCCGCTCACGTTCGCGATGTTGAGTGCATTGCTCTATCTGTACTGTGGGATGCCATAGGTGCCGGTGATCGCGCCGCCGCTCCAGATTGGAGCCAGGATATCGGACCTTGCCGCGCGCATAGCTGTGTCAATGGTTATCCAGACCATTATTCTCGTGATGCTTGTTGCCAGCCTTGTTGCCGTGCTGAGGTGTCTTCATCTTCTCCACTCGGTCGATTGATCGTCAGCGGCGACTAGCAGCGTCTCGATGGGCATACCGGCACGAGAGGGCTGAACGAAGCTCACCTTGAGGGCGGGTGGCGGCCATAGAAAAGCGTGGAACCAAACGCTCGGCATGGCGTTCACTCCGCCGGGCGGGAGGACAAAGCCATGAGAACTTTCCTATTATCCTCGGACCGGAAAGCGGGTCGGGCGAGAATTGAAGCTGCGATCTCGTTTGTGGCGGTCGTCGCGACGTTGGGGTTCGCGGTTGTCTGCGGACTTATGCTGGCACCGCTGCTTCACGGGGTTTGGTTCGGTGGTGGCTGAGGACGTGGGCCGAAGCGAAGCTTGACGGGAGAGCGAGGAGAAAAGCAGACTTAGCCGAAGGTCGCGTACGGGAGGGTGTCACATGGGCCAAAGTGCATCGTTCGTCTGTGAATGCGGTTCTGAAGCGGTCACGGTCTTTGGGTCGGAAACGACCACCGCAATCGTCACCTGCAGCCGATGCAGGCGTCTGATCGACGACTGGAATAGCTATTTGTCGAAGGTCTCACCGGCGGCAACTGTCGTTTGGAACATCCAGGCTGACGCTCGGAGGCAGGACGCGGACAACTATGCAGGCCAGGGTGGCGTCGGCAACTCGCCAAGGAAGCCTTCGACGCTAGGCTGAGCGCGCCCCGGTCAGCGCGCTGGCGAATTGCTGATAGCTACGAAAAAGGCCGCCATAACCGGCGGCGGTGGTCGCGCTGGTTGGGCAAGAGGCCCTGACACTGGCCCCGATCCGGCGGATCAGAGGAAGAGGATGGGCGCGGCCCATAGCGCGCCGGCGAGCCATTCGGCGGCGTATTGGTCGTATCCGGTGCGCCGCACGATCACGGCACCGGCAACATAGCAGGCCCACAAGGCAATGCCGAAGGCCGGGCCGACGACCAGCCCGGGCAGGATATCAGGCCATACGAGCGCCAGCGGCATGATGAAAACAATCATGCGCGGTGCCAGCGCCGCAAAATCGTCGGGCGTGATCCGCAACAGCACCCGGCCGGTCCACGTCCGTCTTGGCGTGAGGGGATCGGTTTCGAGATCGAAGAACGCGCCCCATTCCGAAGATAGCCGGCGCCGATCAGCAGGGCGTGCGGCCAGGGCTGTACCAGCCACGCCACGAGGGCGATGGCCGGCGCCGCATACCAGAGCGGACGGCCGGGCCAGCGCGGGGGCGCCGCGAGCCAGCCACTGGCGATACGGTTGATGCAGGCGCAGAGCGCGACAATGGAGAGCGCGATCAGGGCACTCATGGCTGCACCGCCACAGCATGGCCGACCTGATTGCTGAGGTTCGCCCAATCGATCGCACCGCGATGGACTCAGGCGGATAGGCATGCAGCGACAAGCGCCGCGACAACGATGCGGGTCATGACATGCCTCAGAGGGGTTTGTGGATAAAGAACCCGCCTCAAAGACGGGTGATGGCGCGCATGAAAAAGCCGGCGGATGGTGGATGGATTTGGCAGAACGAAAGAACAAGTATTAGACTGCGGTGCTAGCATCCAATTGTTCGGAGGATATTATGCCTGTTATTGATTTAAATAAGAAAGATAAATTCGAATCTAACCAAAAATCTGAAACCATTATTCAGCGGCTCGATGTTGTAATCGTTCTTGGCATGACGATTTTTGGAACTTTGATGTTAAGCACATTGTTCTACTTGTACTAATCGTCGCGCCGCTGATTGCATGAAAAAGCCGCCAGAAGCGGCGGCGGATGGTCGGTTATGGTGTGGCGGTCAGGCGGGCCACGTCAGCGCCGGCAACTCAGCCAGCAGCGCCTCGACGGTTGGTTGAGCGCGCTGACCAGACTGCACGAGATCAAGCTGCGTATAGGCATAGGCCCATACCGCATCGCGCCACCCGACATAGGCTTGCGCCTCGGCGGCCCATGTCGGGTTGGTGCTGGCGACATAGGTCGAGAGCGACAGGCCGTTGTCGTAGCGCCGCGCTTGCGCAGCCGCATCGAGCATGGCGACGATCGCAGCCTGATAATCGGCCACGGCCGGCGGCGGAGCCGGACGGACGGTGATGATGCTCATGCTGCGGGCTCCTGCTGCTTCGCCGCTTGCTCCGCGAACCACGCCTCGGCACCGATGCCGTACCCGTCAGGCGCGGTGAAATCGGCCGTCCAGAGATCGCGCTGCGAGCGATCGGCCGGAATGTCGGCCGCATCGACGATGAGATACGGCACACCGGCCGGCACGTCCTTGCGAGCAACCTCCGCGAGCGGCAGAGTGCCAGTTGGGATGAGCACGGCGACGCCATCGCCTATTGGGTAGATGATACGCTGGGCCATCATTTACCTCCGAGCACGTGCAAGAAGATGCCGTCCACATCCGCGAAGCCGGTAGTGTTCGGGCCAGTACCGACTTGGACTTGGTTCACGTCGTATGAAAGAATTTCGGCGTAGTAGAAGCCGCTGCCGCTCCACCGAACTGATGCTACGGGCGCATAATTCGCGTCCGCCATCGGGGTTGCGAAATTGAAGCCGTATTTCCCGACCGCAATATCGGTGATGCTGGAAATATTGACGCTGTCGCGGATGGCGATCGCGCCAGTGCCATTGATATTGCCCCATGCCGTGGGGAGGCGCTTATCGGCTGGCTGCACGGCACTGTCGGCTGTGGCGAGCGATGCTATGGATGCCGTAGACAGCGCCAGGCTGCGGTCGGCACTCAGGTCGCCGCCGCCCGTTAGGCCCGTGCCGGCCGTGATCTGACGCGTCTTGACCGTGTAATCGGCCGGGCTGAAATTGCCCGCGTGCCACGCGGAATGCCCGGCAATATCGAGCTCGCCAGCAATCTTGGCCTTGCCCGTAGACCCGACAACCAAAGCTGTAAGCGCAGTAACACCCGCCCCCGGTGGGAACCGCACACTAAATTCTAGTAGGTCTCCGGTTATGGTGCTGCCGGCGCGGGCATCATTAAGGAGCGCGATGCTGCCCACATTATTGACGAGAGAGTGAGCGGCAAGGTCCAATCCTGAGCGAGCGGCTTGCTGCACGATCAGGCCGGAGCCAAGGGTGACAGTGATATCGGCATCTGTGCCGGCGTCATAACCAGTCCAAGTGACGCCCGACAGATTGCCCCCCGTGATCGTAACCGCACCGGCGGCCTGCGTCGCCATCGAGCCGAGGCCGAGATTGTCACGCGCCGCCGCCGCATCTGACGCACCAGTGCCACCATCCGCGACAGCAAGGTCAGTAATCTCGCTGATGGTCCCGCCATTGATCGTCGGGCTGGTCAGCGTCTTGTTCGTGAGTGTCGCGACCGCGCTGTTCTTGGTCGCATCTGAAGTGTTGTCGACCTGATCAAGAGCCAGAGTGGACCTCGCAGCAGCTACATCAGCCGTGGTGAACAGCGCATCGCCAACCGCCGTCGCCCCGAGATTACTCCGAGCGCCGGCCATGTTCGTCGCCCCGGTTCCGCCAGAGCTCAGGGGGCGCGGCGCATTGAGATCGGCGGCAATATCCTGTGTCAGGGCATTGTAGTCGGCAGCGCGGATCGTATCACCGGCGACAGCGGCTGTGCCGGGCACAAGGCTGAAGACGCCGCTTACATTTCTCGGCATGGGGCTTCTCCATAGAAAAAGCCGCCTGCGGGCGGCTTGCGGAATGTCTGGTTGTGGAGTTCGATGCTTTCGGAGGCAGAGATGGACGAGCTACCCGCCGACATTCTCAAAGGCATCAGTTCAGTGCAGGCCGAACAATCTGGGGTGATGAACCAGACCGAAACAATTCGTTTCATCCTTCGCGACTGGCTCATCGGCCACGGTTACTTGAAGGCTCCGCCTGACGATCCCGAGATGGCTAACTGACCAATGGACTCCACCTCTTCCAAGTGATTGGATATCCTTGGGAGGGGTGGCGATGAGACAAATTGTGATAGCCGCGTTACTGGCATTGCTCAGCGTTTCATATGGCAGCGCTCGGGCAAAAACACCGGACACCGCGCTGTGGAAGAAGGTGAACGGATGGTACATTTATATCGACAAAACAGTCGGATATCAGTGTTTCATCGCGAATATATATGAAGACCTTACAGTTTTCAGGATGGGATTTCAAAAGCCCTCATCAGCTACTGCCCTGTACATCGCTATTGGGAACAAAAACTGGCAGTCGCTAGAGGACGGCAAGGACTACCCCCTCGTCATGCAGGTCGATAATGAGAAGCCGTGGAATTCGCCGGCCTCCGCCGCTCATATCGGGAAAATGCCATTTCTCATTGTCAACACAAGCCAAATTCAATTTGTCAGCCAGATTCTTCGTAAACATGGGTTGAAGGTATTCTTCAATGGGGAGAATATCCTGAACCTTAGCTTGAGGGGATCAGCTGGCGCCCTGCAAGAAATGGTAAATTGCCAACGGGCGGTCAATGAGTACCTGGGCCAGAGGAAGCCGGCATCGAAAGATCCCTTCTCCGGCGCATCTAATACCCGGCCCAAGAAAGACCCATTCGCCACATACTGATATTGCCCAGATGAGAATTCGAAGCCGCACCAATTATAGCATGACCGGAATAGCCCTTGAGGTTTCTGGCGTTTGGGCTTTCGTCGCCAAGTTCTCGCGCAAAGCGGTGGCAATAATAGACCGCACGCCAATGATCGACCACAACCCGCACGAGAGGCGGCTGAGATGAAGTACCTCGTCTGCACGGCCGTACTGATCGCCTGCGTCTGGGGACTACGGTCCACCATCAATGAGGCGTTCGCGACGAGCTTCACCACCGGGATGATATTCTGTGTGGCGTTCGGAGCGGTCATGTTCGCTATTGCGCTCTACGTCGATCGTCGAGACCGGCGCGCGCAGCAAGGGCAGCGGCCACCGCAGCGATAGATCCTTTGGCATCGGCCGACTGCTTCAGCTGCTGCGTCCGCGAGATCGCATCGACAAGCGCCGACAAGTTACGGTCCCGCTCCGGGCCGCCGGCCGACAGGAACCGTGCGATCTCCGCGTCGCGCGGCGCATTGTTTCTCTCCAGCATCGCTTGCAGGACGGCGTTTGCCGGCTTGAGCAGCAGGCGCTTGGCATCGCCGTAGAGCGTGTCGGACGTCAGCTTGACCGGGTTGTCATCCTCCAGTGCTTTGGCTGCCTGCGAGCGCTGCGCCGTCTGGCTGTTCTCCACGACCTTGTTGAAGGTATCGCGGAACTTCGTATTGCGATCGACAGACGCAACCAGCGCGTTCGCGGCATCGTCGCCGAAGGCCGTGCCGATCTTGGCCGTGTTCCAGCCGCCCTCCCCCTGCAATGCGCCCTTCAACGCCACGAGATCGTTGACCTTCGTCCCAAGCTGGCGATCGATCTCGGCGCGAGCGCCCTTGTTGAAGGCGATCTGCTCACCGGGAACCATGGCGCCGAAGTCCTCGGCAAAGCGGCCCGGAGACGGCGCGGTCTTGCCGGAATCGAGGATCCCTGTACCGGCCTGGACTGCCTCTGCGCGCCGGGCCAAGGCTGCCGACTGAGCATTGGCCTCGGCATAGCCTGGAACCTGCTGCTCGAGCGCGTCGTTAAGCTGGCCCCGGATCGTCTTCAACGCGCCCTGCTGGCGCTCAAGCGCTCCCGCCGGCACGCCAAGCCCTGGCGCTCCATACTGGATGACGTTGTCAAGTTCACCCTTGATCTTGTGTAGGTTGATCGCGGCATCCTTGGGCGCCGCTCGCAACTCTGTCACGATCTCGCCCGTAACCGGATCATACATCGGCGCCCCGGACTTGGTCAGGACCGCAGCTTGCTTCTGCGTCATCAGGTAGTCTCGCGCCGAGATCAGCGCCTTCTTCTCCATCCCTTCCGATTGGTCAATCGCCTTGCCGAGATTGGCCAGCAGGGCCGTCGTATCGACGGCCGGCGCGTTGTCGAGCGCCTTGCCGTAGTTGATGGCATCCACCTGGCTCCGGCGGTTCACGATCGCATTCGTGACGGCCTGCGCGTCTTCCGCGGGGCCCAGCGCGGCGTTGACATCGCCATAGACGCGGGCGTTCGTGCCCTCATTGCGGGCTCTGAGCGCGTCGGTGAGGATCGTCCGCCCTTCTCCCGGCCGGGCGCCAACGCCCTGGGCCAACCCGAGCATGCTGGGGCCCGTGTCGGCAAGCACGGCATCCGGGCCAAGCCGCGCCGCCTCAGCCTGTACTCGCGCAACATCGTCTGCCTGCAGCGCCCCCATGACCTTGCGCTGCGCTGCGGAAGATAGGCCGTCTATGGTGGGGGCAGCCCGGCCGGCAAATGTATTATAGGCGGCGCCAATGCCACGGGCCAAAATAGGAATCGACAGACCGACAGCGGCCCCGCCCGCTGCCCCCTGTCCCGTGCTTTTCGCTGTGGCTCCGAGATCAGTCAGGTCCGGCGATGCGGACAGGCCCTCAACGCTGCCAATCCCGCCACCAGCCAGCATGCCCCGAAACGCCCGAGCCGCGAGGCCCGCGCTTTTAGCTGCGGCACCCACGGCACCCACGGGGACGAGCGCGCCACCAGCCATGCCGCCGATAGCCGAAGTTACAGGGTAGTTCTTGGCGATCTCTGCTTCAGCATTGCGCTCACGGGCGAGGTTGTCGGCATAAGAGCCGCCACCGGGCATCAGCGTTTCTCTTGCCGCCGAGAGCCGATCCGCGAACGGCAGACCGTCCGCAATGCTCTTCGCACCAACGCCTGCCAGCCCGACCAATCCCGGCCCGAGATTGCGGGCAAAACCGGCGCGCATATCGCCCACGGCCGCCGGCAACGGCTCCGGATTGAACCCGTCGAGGTTGACGGCCGCCATGCCCGAGATATTGCCGTCATGGACTGGCGCAGCATCCCACCACTGGCCCTGCGGCGCCTGAGACGGCGCCTGCTGAGCGACCGGGGCGTTTTCCCACCATTCAGCCATGACTCGACTCCGTCGCCTGAAGGCTCAATGATCCGCGCGGTATTTGGGGGGAGAGGTTCAATGTCACAGCGATTTTTGCCGCCGCTAGAAGCCGATACGAGCTATCGCGTGGCAGACTTTGAGTACTTTGAATACGGGCATCGCTCGCTTCGGAAGCTGGTGACAGGCGAAGACACCAGTATTCTGCACCTTCATCTGAAAAACCGGACCACACTTGATCTACCAGTATCGGACGAGGCGCTGCATCTCCTCCTGAGGACACTGATTGATGCCTTTCCAGTCGAGACGCTAAGGCACGTAAAAACGCGGCCGTGGTGCCCCGACAATATGAAAGAATGGGAGCCACCGACCTAATCATGGCTTCCTCCGGGTTGTCCCGTCAGGCGCAACGAATGTGGTGCCAGACGGCAAGGCGTCATACTCAGCCTTATTGCTGGGCCGCGCGGGGCCGGTCGGGGCCGCTGACGACGGTCCTTCCGGCACAGTCACACTGAACAGTGCCCGCTCCCGCCTGTTCGCCTGTGGATCGGGGTAAACCGCATCCAGTTGCTGCTGGTGGAGTTGGAGCCGGGCGGCGGCCGCCTTCTCCATGATTCCGAGAAGACGACTGATCGAGCCCGCGTCCAGTTGGATCGAGCCGCCAGAGGCTTTTTCCGCGAACTCACGATCCGAGTTCGAGATCTGGTTGGTGCCGACTGTCGATTTCAGCATCGCAGCGACTTGAGGGGCAATTGCAGCGCGGAACGTTTCCGTGTTCTGGATCGCTTCCGGTTTAGTAACCCCAAGCAATGCTCCAGCCTTCTGCAAGCTAAGTCGGGCGTCGGCGCCAAAACCGGTGATCGCCCCGCCAGGGCCTTGAAGCGCGGTGCGAGCGTTGCGGAGCGCAATCAGGCCGGTCGCAGCGGCGCGCGCTTCCTTGGTGTTTTCCGCGAACAAGTCGAATACCTGCTTGTCCGAGCCACCGCCGACGTTGACGGAGGTTGCGCCTGCCTTAGCCTTCGCCGCAGCCCAATCTGTGAACGGCCGTGTCTCACCCTGCGACTGCGCGAACTTGTATTCCTGAACCAGCGTTGGATCGTCCGACTTGTTCAGCTGCTTTTCCTTCAAGCGCCTATCGAGCGGCGCATTTCCAAGTGCCGCCCGCTTGGCATCAAGATCAGCTTGCAGGAGCTGCGCGTTGAGTGGAGCGTTGGCATTCGTTGCCTGCGCGGCACGCAACTGTTCCTGCTTCAGCGCCATCTCGGTCGGATCGCGCGAGGCAATGGCGACCTGCTTCTGGATGATCGCCTGCGCAACCGCCTGCTGCCCCTTGGTCGCATAGGGGTTGCTCAGGATACGTTGCGCGGCTGCCAGTTGCGCCTGCGACATGCCGGCGGCGGCAGGCGGCGCGGACGGCTGCGGAGCCTGCTGCTGGGCGCCTATGGCCTGCGCGACCTGCTGGACGGCGGGGGGAGACGCCTGAGCCGGAGCAACCGGCATGCCGCGCTGCTGCACTGCCTGCGCAACCTGCTGGACGCCGCCGGGCGCATGGGGGGCAGTCTGCGGCGGGATCGAGCCGGTCGAGTCGCCAGAGAACCCGCCCTGCGGCATCATGCCGAGCGGCATGGCAGCCATGGTCGGAGCTTTCTGCGGCTGGAACTGGCCAGGGTAACGGTTCCAATCCGGGGCAAACGGAGAGCGCGCCACCGGCGCGGCCGTCGTCTGCGGTGGCAGAGCCGATTCCGGCAGCGCATCGGTCGCTACGTTCCCCAAGGATGCGACCTGAACCGGACGAGATGGCGGCATAGGCATGCTGTTGTCGGCAATCACCGACCGCACTGGCGCGGGCAGCGAGGCCATATCAACGGACGGCCCCTCGCCAAGCTGCGCGTCTTGAGCCGCATCCTGTTGACTGTCATAGCGGGAGAGAGTGCTGTTATACGCGCCAATCGCCTTGCCGGGATTGTCCCGAAGTCCGAGCCAGGTCGGGCCGAGAGCGCTCGCGATCTGCGGCGTGAAACCGTTCTGGGCGAGGTCGGCATTGAGGTCGCGACCGGTGCGCTTCTGGTAATCCTGCCCAGCTAGATAGAGCGCGGCACGATCCTGATTTTCGGGCGAGAACGTGCCATCACCCTTCACCGACGCAGGGAGGCTATCCCATGTCGTCTTGGTGAACTGATAGCGCCCGGCCGCGGTGGACGGGCCATCAGGGCCTGGCGCAGCGATACCGGGATGCTTGGCGAAGCTATCGAACGTCGCGCCGCCAGTTGGCGTATAGCGGACGTTGTATTTCCCGGCACTCTCTGGGCCGGCGATAGCGTTGAGAAGCGCGCCCTGCTGCGGGTCCAAGCCGCTTGCAACCGGGTCGGTCGACCCAGCCGCCGCAGCGCCAGAAGTGGATGGGATGGAGGCAGGAGAAGAAGATGCTCCAATCCCAAGCGCGCCCATTAGGCCAGCGGCATCGGCATTTGCAGTTGCGCGGGCAGCCTTTTCCTGATCGGTCAACCTGCCGTTCTCGAACCGGTCGCCCAACGCCTGTCCGATCGCCGTCAGCCCCTCACCGAAGTTTTTCGGTGCAGCTGTGGCACGGCCCATCATTGCATTGAGCACCTTTCGGCGCTGCTGCAACTCCTCATAGGAGAGGTTGTCGTCGCCGCCGAAGGCAAAGGAGAGAGCCATTATGCGGCCTCCTTGATGAGAGTTTTGCCGAGACCGAATGCCTTGCCGTAATCGACGGCCTTGTAGCCGCCGGGCATCTCGATCACCGCCTCGGGGCGCTTCTTCTCGACCTCCTGCGCCATCAATCCAAGCTGCATCGGGCCGCCCGCCTTGTAGCGATACTGATACACATTCTGGCCGTCGCCAGTCTCCGCGACCTTCTTGATGTCAGTCTTCAGCCGACGATCCGAGGCCTTGATCAGCCCGGCCCCGAGCCCGAACAGACCGCCAATCGTGGAATTCCACGAGCCAAGTGCGGAATTGTATTGGCCCATCTGGTTGGCATAGTTCTGCTGGACGATGCCGGCATAATCCGTGGTCGGGATCGTCGGCTCTCTCGTATTGATGAAATTCGGTTGGCTGACCTGTGAGCCTGAGAGCAATGCCGAGATTTCGTTGATCGGCTGGTTCCGGGAGGCGAATTGCTCCTGCAAGGCCTGCTGGCGCGAGGACTGCTCCGCGTTGAACTGGGCAAGCTGGGCGGCGTTCTGCGCGGAGGCGACCTGATTGTTGTTCGTGGTCGTCGTGTTCGCGTTCTCGAAACCCTGCTGGGCAGCGGTATTGGCGAATGTGGCATCGCCGAGGTTCTGGTTGTACTGCTGCTGCTGCGCCGCGTTCTCGAACTGGGCCTGATTCTGCGCGAGGCCAGCAAGGCGAGACTGTTCCTGCCCGGCATTGATGATCGCGCCATACTGCGCATCGTTCTTCTGCTGGCCGAAGAGTTGCATTGCCCGGTCATAGGCGGCTGAGCCGAGCTTGATCCCCTGGTTGGATAGCTGTGTCTCAAGCGCAGTCTGCTGCTGCTGCAACTGCGGATTGATACGGGACAGCAGGGCATCCTGAACCTGCTTCACATTGTCGGCATAGTCCGTGCCGTAGGTCTTCGTGACATCGCCGGCATTGGCGATGCTGCCTTGCAACTGCGGGCCCTGGCCGAACTGCTGGAAATCCGGCGCCGTAATCTTCGAGGCATCCCCAGCCGTGGGCAGGTCGCTGAGGTCCATACCCTTGCCGAGATAATCCTGAAGAAAGGCCGACTGCTGGTTGGCCGTGCCGGCAAGGTTAAGTTGCGCCGCGTCGGTCTGGTCCTTGATCGCCTGCTGACCCGGCGACAGCGTGGTCGTCGCGGTGTAGCGAGGGATATCGTAGGTCTTGCCGCTGGTCGGGTCCTTGAAGCTGTAAGATCCGGTCTGATCGTAGCTCAGGTTCCCGTTGGGAGTGACCTGGTTGACGTTGCCGAGATTGGCATTGGCGATCGCCGTCGAGACGTTGGTCCCGGTCTGAGCGGAGGCCGTCGCAACAGGATCTGGAGGAGTGGGCGCGGATGGCTTACCCATTGGCGGCGTCCTTTTTCGTGTCGTGGAACCCGTTGGCCCGCCAAGCATCGTCGGTCAGGGTCATGACAAGTTCGGCCTCGTGACGGCCGCGCAGGCGCGGGATGAGGTATTCAGAAAAGCCATAGGCCTTGAGCATGCGCCGCAGCGGCTTGTCGCTCGGCCTGATCCGCATCGCGACCAGCTGGCAGCCGATCTGTTCGAACGGATAGGAGAACATCTCGAACAGAACCGAGCGGGTCAGCCAGCGCGGTGTGGTCGATGAAGCCGAAATCTCGATGACGCCGGCCGCCGGCGCATAGTTGTGGTAGACGATGCCCGCAACGAGAGTATCGGCATCGATCACAGCGAGCGCAGTACAATTGCCGAAACCGCGCTCACAGCCAGGGATATGCTGGGCCACCCAGCGGGCAACCTTGCCGCCTTCGTCGGGCAAGACGATCAAACGACGACGCCCCCGACCTCGTAGGTATATTCGGTCGAGATCAGCTCTCCGTCAGGCGCGGCCCCGCCATTAACCAGCACGCGCACGGATGGTGCCACCACAAAGCCAACCCCAGCGATTCCGAGCCAGCGCGTGGATATCTTCTTGTTCCCGCCCGCATCCCATGTCGACTGATCCCAGATCGCGGTATTCCATTGCCCGCTCACTTCGCTCGACGGCGTACCTTGCGGGAAACTCGGCGTGACGTTGCGATAATCAAAAGCCGCGCCAAGCTGCGAAATGATCGGCGTCACCGCGCGGAACGTCGCCCTGCCGAGCCGCATGACCTTCGTGGCGCTGGCGGCGTCGAGGTCGTCGAACAGCCCGGTATAATCGCAATAATAGCCTGAACCATCGTCGGTTGAGCCCACTTCCATCTGCATGATCCGGCCGTCAGCCGTGCCGAAATAGGCATCTCCGTTGTAGAGAGCCATGCAGTGCGGATCCCAGCCGGCATATTTGGTCCATGCGCCGGTCTCGAGGTTGACCACGAAGCAATAGGGCGTCTCCGTCGACAGCATCGGCATCGATACGATCGCGCATTTCTTGCCGGGCCATTTCAGGATTTCCCATGGCCCGGATTGTCGTGCCACAGCCTCAAGCTGCCACTCCGTTTCGATTCCGCGCGAAACCGACGCGAGCGACAGGGCCGCAACATCCTTGGCCACGGCCTGCGAGATCGGGATCAGGCCAACCTCTGTCGCGATCAGAAGATCGCCGCCGGCCCGCATCGTCGCGCGCTGGCCGAGAGGGCGCGTCAGGTAATAGCGCCCGACGATGCCCCAGCTCGTGGAAACAGACGGATCGGAGCCTTGGAATACCGCGACCTCGCCCTTGGTCGAGACGAAGACGCATTTCTCGTCCGGCCCATTGCCGGCGTCGAGCGACCACGTTGCGCCGAACAGCAGGGAGCCGCCCTCCTGGAACACGCCCGCAAGGCTGATCTCGATTGCAGCCCCACCGATGCTGTCGACCGGCAGGCACCATGCCGAGCGCGAGCCCTTCTGCACGAAGAACAGCCGGTTCTTGTAGGTCCAGACATGAGAAAACGTCGAAGTCTCAACGCCGGTGATCGAGGGCGTCGATGTGCCATTGATCGGCATCCAAGCCGTGCCGTCATACAACAGGGCCGAATCGGTACCGTTGACGGCATAGAGGAAATCGTTGCCGACGGTGCCAAACTGCGCCGTGGCGTAATAGCCGCTGGTCTGGCCGACGACGTCGGCGTGCATGGCATTGGAGATTTCGAGGATCTTGGTTGCGTCAGATACGAACAGCTTTTCTCCGGCGCCGCCGACATAGGTGAACATGCTGAGCGCCGCGCCACTGGCCACCTCGTTGATCTTGACCGACCCCTTCCTGAGCCGGATTCCGGTCGAGGTCGGAAACCAGTTGATGAGTATCCCGGCACCGCTCGGCAAAGGAGCAGCCAGGTTCTCGTTGGCGATCCATCCCCGCACTGGCGCCGGAAATTTCTTGGTGCGCGTTTTCGCCTGCGCCTGTGGTGCGACAGCGACCCGCCTGAACGCCTGCCTCATGGCACGATCACGCCGGGATAGGCGATCTCCGCGCCAAGCCCTCCGCGCCGCTGTCTCACGGTTATGATGTTAGAACCGCGATCCGAGCCCGAGGCCACGGCAAGCGCGTCCTCATAGTTCGCCAGGTCCTCGGAATAGGGCAGCCCTTTGTTCGCCCGCCATTGCCAGATCATCCCAAGTCGCAAGACCCGCTCGTCCAGCACGAAGCTGTCAGTGTCCAACGTGAATACGGCCCGGGCAGGCCCGGCAGCAGGTTTCACGATATTCTTGGTGATGTAATAGAACTTCACGCTGTGGCCGGCCGATACGACCGGGTTGATCTGGATCTGATCTCCGATGATGGTCCATGCGCCGATCAACTGGCGAACGTTCTGGACCTGAAGTCCGAGCCACTGATCGATATCAGGGTAATGGGTGAGCTTGGCGAACGGACTGTAGGAGGGCCACAGGCTCGCCTTTTTGATCATGCGGAGGTAGTCCGCCGGCAAGGCAAAACCTGTCGCCACGCCATCTCCTGACAGCGTGGCGAGCGTCTTCAGCTTCGTCCAGTCGTGGGTATCCGAGCCGATGCGGGTCGCGATCTCATTGGCGATGCCACGCATCTCAATATGCTCGCGTGCCGTCGATGCAAAAACGGATTCAGGCACGTCGAGGCCGATGACGGCGCATGCCTCCTGGATCACGCTGAGGATCGTCATCAGCAGGTATCCTTACGCAGCCTGCTCAGCCGCAGCGGTCAGTCTTGCGTTGATCTCATCCGCCTGCCGGACCAGCGTGGCGTGGCTCGGATTGCCTCTGGGCTTGGCTCCGGTTTCGCTCTCGATCCAGTTCTTGATGTCGACGTCATCCCAACTGACAAAGGGCGAGCCGTCGATCGCGCTCTCGTCCTCTGCGCCGCGGTCATCGCCAACCTGGCGGGAGGGAGCCGGCGCCAACTTGGAGCGGATCGCTTCGTTCATTTCGTTGATCTGACGCTGCTGTTCCGCGATCATGTCGCGCAGCGAGACGTTCTCAGCGGCGAGCTTGGTGGCATCGGCGCTGCCAGAGGCATTATCGAGATAGGCTTTCGCCTGCTGCTGCATTTCCCGGCCGCCCATGCCGAGCATCTTCAGGTTGTTGCCATCGAGCGCGGCCAACGCCTCAGCGGTGTGAACGGAGAGCGCCTTCAGCTCCAAGCGCTTGGAGGCCGACAGGAACGGCAACTCACTGAGCGGCGTTCCGCTCATGGTCTGGGCCTCGTTGGCCTTGAACTTGCGGTAGAGGTCGGCAAAGCGCATCGCGTAGGTCGTCGGCTCGCGCGAGCCGTCAGGCTGGTCGACCACCTTCCACACCTCGTGCGCCGGATAGACCGCGACGGTCTGCTTGTTCGCCGCCATGCGGATTTCGCAGACCTCGACCTCGTCGAAGATGGGCCGGCCGGCGGCAGCGCTCTTGGTGCTGTTCTTCACCGTGTGGATATAAAAGCGGGGGACGATCAGGTTGTCATTCGACATGGGATAATTCCGTCTGAGGGAGTGCATGGAAAACCCGCCGCAATCGCTCGCGGCGGGTCGTCATTCGTGCTTCGCGGCGATGTTAGGCGGCGACCGCGTCATCCATCCACGGGCGGGCGATCTCGAATTCGCCCGTGCCGGCGCCGGCAATAACCGAGGCGCACTTGGCGTTCTTGACGCGGTCGCCGGCCACCACGGTGTCATCCACCGCGCCGGCCGTCGCCGTGGCATAGACGTTGGCATCCTCGGCCATGGCCGCTGACGCAAGGGCAATGGCCTTGCCCTGGATCTGATACCAGCCGTATTCGTTCGCCACGGTCGGCGCCATGGCGACGGCAACCGGGCCGATCGCATTGGCTGCGAGCAGCGTCGACGAATAGTCGTCGGCGTTATAGGTCACCCACGCACCGAGAGCGGTGTTGGCCGCGCCCTTGAGATAGATGAATTCGCCGGAACCATAGGCCGGGTCGACGGCGCGGATGATATCGCCGAGTTTCCACGGCGTGCTGCGGCCGGCCACGTTCGACGCGGCGAGATGCGAGCCGATCGGCGGAAAGCCAAGGCTCGGGGTTTGCGGGACATAGGCCATATCGGGCCTCCTGATTTTTCGGGATTACAACGGAACAGGAGGCGAGTTGCCCCGCCTCCCTCGCGTTACGCAGCCGGGTTGCTGTCGATCAGCTTCCACTGGAAGAGCGGATTGACCTGCGTCAGTTCACCCATGAAGCCGATGTACTGAACCACGGCGTCCTGGTTGATCGGCATCATCGAGCGCCCGATCTTGTCGAAGTTCCGCTCGGGGTGATACCGGACACGCAGCGAGGCCGTCTCCAGGCCATAGGTGACATTCGACGGCATGTTCGACCCGATGCCGCCTTCCTGGACGATCTCCGCCTGCCGCCCGGCGCCGAAGTATTTCAGCGTCTGGAAGCCAAGCTTGCCGAGGCCGGTTTCGTCGTTGATGCGCTGGATCGCCACCGTGGCGGCGTCATACGCAGCATAGTGTTCCGGCGACATGAGCATGAGGTCAGCGCCACGCTTGCCACGCGAGCGCTGCGTCATGATCTTGTTGAGCATCGGCCGGACGGTATCCTTGGTCACCTGCGTGCCGATCCCGGTGAAATCGCCGTTCGCGTCGAACACCGACGTGCGCCAGATTGGATTGTCGACCCGGCTGATGCCGCCATAGGTGCCCTGGTCGACAACGGTCGGGACGGCCAGCTTGAGGCCGCCGAGTTCCTTGCCCCCGAAGCCGGTGCCGTCAGAATGGAGCGAGGCATCCGCCACGTCCTCCAACTCGCCCTCGGCGGCGGCGATGTGGGCCTTCATCACGTCCATGAGCTGGTTGGTGCCGGAATTGCCGAGGATTTCCTCATTGCTGAGCGTCACCGCGACGGCCACCATCTTGGGCGTGAATTCGGCGTCGTTGAACAGCTCGACCGGAACAGGGTTCAGGAAGTCGAAGCCATTGTACCAGACGGCCGAACCGGTCTTGTTGTAGAGCAGGCGCTCGCGGATTTTCGGGCCGCTGTAGCTCTGCCAGAGGCCTTTCCGCTTCAGGACGGCCAGGAGCGCGTTGGAATTGGAGACGAGGTCCTGATAGCCCTTGGAGCGCTCTTCCAAGGCCAGGGACAGGATCTCCTGGTTCTTTTCGACTGAGGTGAGTTGGGCCATGGTGGCCTCTCCTGAGATTGACTAGCCGAGCGCCGCGAAAGCGCTCTTCAGGGCATCGTCGATTGACTTGGGAGGCGACTTTCTGGCCGGGTCTGAGCCGGTGCCGGGTGCGCCCGAGATTGATTTCGAACCTCGCTGGGTTTGAGCCAGGAGGTCGGTTCCTGCCGCTGCTGGTGCTGCGGGGGAAGGTTCTGCCGCGACCGGGGCCGGAGAGAGCCGTTCGGCCATCTCGTAAGCCTCCTTCAGATCAGCGGCCATGTTGGTAGAGATCAGCTTGGCGATCGTGCCTGCCAGTTCGTCGAAGCGCGGCTTATCGGCGGCGAACGACTGGATATCGCTCATCACACGATCCGCTTTCTGCTGCTCGAACGTCTGATTGACCGAGCCAATCTGTTGTTTCAGCGTAGCCAGTTCCTGCTGCAAGCCGATGATGGTGCGATCAGCCTGCGACTGGCGCTGATCGACCGGCTGGCCCAATACATGCGCGGCAACGTCTCGCAGCGACAGCCCGACATAGTTACAGACTTCCTCGATGCCCTTGAGCGGATCGGCCATCAGGGTCTTTTCGAGCGTCGTATACTGCGTCATGGCCTGCTTGACGGTGGTCTTGTGCAGTTTGGCCAGTTCGTCGAATTCGCGGATTTCCTCGTAGGCTTCGGCAGCCGCACGATGCTTCTCGATCCCAGCTTCCATCTCCTTGATGGCGCGGTTGGTCTCGGCTTTCACGGCATCAGGCGCATCAGCCCATGCCGCCTTGGCATCGGGCGAGAATCGGGCCGGGGCATCGTTGGCAGGCGTCGCCACGGGGGCCGGCTTCGCTGTTTCCTGCTTGACCGGCGTCTCAGCAACATTCGCCTCGAGCTTCGGCTCACTGCCTGCAAATTTGCCCTTCTCGTCACGGCCCGGGCCGTCGCTCTTGACCGGCGCGGGCTTGTCCTTGCCCTCCTCAGCGCTAGTCTTCTCGACCTTCGCCGCGGCATTCTTCAATGCCTCGTCGATCGAGGGCGTCTTGGCCGGCTTGGCCTCCGGCTCCGCCGCAACCAGTTCCGTGCTGATCGGATTCGGCGGCGATACCGTCTCCATCTCGGCGGGCGCAGCGGTGCTCTCGGCCGGCGCGGGCGCGCCACCGTCAAATGCGTCTGACATGTGAGGTTTTCCTGTCTGAGAGGATGCTGGGGTTATGCCGTGACCGGCGCCTTCGAAACGCGCTCGCCCCGATTGAACCGCGCTTCGGCTTTTTCTATCGAACCCTTGATCGCCAGTTCGTCAGGCTTGGCCCGCTTGCGTGGTCGGAGCCTTGCCGGATCATTGCCGACCTCGATCACGCCCGCCTGCCTGTAGGTCCGGCGAAGTGCGGATTTGCTGTCATACATGCGGCCATCGAGCATCGACTGGACCGGCTGCATCGCGTCGCTGCAAATCATCGGAGCGGCCAAGTCGGAGCGCTGCGGCTCCTCAGCCCGGCAGTTATGCGGCCATGGCCGATCAAGACCGTGCCACCCTTCGCAGACCTTGCAGTAGCGCTCCGTCATTTCGACGCCCTCGGATTGCCAGCAGCGCCTGCTGTCTCGGCCTTCAGTGCCGCCTCAGCCTGCTGTTCGGCCGCATGAGCGGCAATCTGCTCGGCCGACAGGTCAATGCCCGCCTGAGCGGCCATCTGGGCCTGCCCCTCCGGCGGCAAATCCTTGAAGGCGATAGATTCGGATGGCGGCTTGGCTACCCCCTCGCCCTCCCCGGCCGGCCCCGCGGACGCCTGCGCGATCTTGGTCCGCAGCAGCGCGACGTTCAGCGCACCGATCTGCATCGCCTGTTCATGGGCCTGCGCATCCTGCTGCATCTTCACCTGTGCGGCTTGTGCCTTCATCTGCGCATCGGCCTGCTTCACCTGCACGTCGACGGCGATCTTCTGCTGCTCGAGTTGCAGCCTCGCCTGTGCTTCCTGCTGCTTGATCTGCACCTCTTGCGACTTCGCGGCCATATCCGCCTGGTGCGCCTGAGCCTGCATCTGGGCCGCCTGCTGTCCGGCCTGAGCATCGGCTTGCGCCTTGGCCTGCGCCGGGTCCGGAGGCTTGGGCTGGCTCGCCATCGCCTTCATCTTCTCGACGAACTCCTCGACGGTCTGGTCCATCGAACGGCCGACGCGGAACCGCGATTGCGCGAAGCTGATCGTATCGGCAACCAGCGGCGCGATTTCCGGCAGCTGCTGGATGGCCGGCACAGCCTGCGCCAACAAGCCGCCCATGGCCGTCAGGTATTCCGTCGCCCGCTGTTTCTGGGCGTTCTCGTCCGGAGCAATCGTCGAATCGGTCTCGATATCAAGCACGAACGGTCGCATCTTCTGGTCGCGCAACAGCTTCACGGCCTGCTCGATCGTCGGCGTCGCCTCGACCTTGGCAATCTGCTGCTGCAACTGTGCGGCCTGCTGCTGAGCCTGTTGCAATATCTGTTGGGCCGCTTGGGGATTGGCCTGCGCCTGCTGCTGCAGCTGCGGATCGGCCTTTGCCTTCTCGACCTGAGCCGTGATCTGCCCGATCTGCTGCTTTAGCGGCTCGACCTGCTTCCGGATATCGGCATCGCTGGCAATTTCCAGCTGCGACATATCGAGCAGGGTCTTGGCCTGGAAGTTCTCGCCCATGATCTCGGCAACGATGCGGGTGATGTCCCGCGCGATGCGGATCAACTCGTCCTGCCGGTCGCGGATGCGGATCGAGCCGTACTGGCTCTTAAGCTGCTGGGCTCCAAGCGTCTCGCTGGCAACCGTCGACCCGCGCATGATGTCCGACAGGCCGGTGATCTGATAAACGTCATCGAAGAGTTGCTTCCGCAGCGCCACAAGCTGCGTGATCGTCGAGGCGATCATATCGAGCGGCAGCCAGACAATCATGTCCTTCATGGCGCCGTTGCCGGTCATGGCCCAATTACTGATCGGCACCATGACAACGTTGTCGTCAGTCGACTTGACCGCCGCCTCGAGCGCGTCGCTGATCTCACCGGCGCCGGAGGGGTAGAACGCCCTGACCTTGATCGCGTCCGCCAGCGCTGCAATGCGCCCGGTGAGTTCGTTGATCTCCTCCAACTGGTCCTTGTAGAACGCCATGTCAGGCACAGGGATCAGCGTGCGGCGCTGGACCGTCGTATAGGCCGGGCGCGGGCACGGGAAGAAACCGGTCAGGTCGAGATGCGGCTTGCCCTCATCAAGGACGACTTCGCAGCCTTCCGAAACCCAGACGACCTTGTTCTGCGACTTGCACCAGATCTCCCAGATGCCGGCCTTGCGCTTGCCATCATCCGAGACGCCCTCGTCATCATCCTTGCGGACCTCGAACGCCAGATCCTGATAGGCCTTGCCAGAGGTGGGCATGAACCGCTTGCGCGCCTCGCGCTTGGTCAGCCAGGAACGCTTGGCAACCCAATCGACCTCTTTCCAGACCCGAGCCGGATCATGCAGGAAGTCCTTGCGGTCGGCGTGATCGATACAGGCCTTCTCGACCAAACCGCCATTCTCTTGCTTCGTCTCGTAGCGCAGCCAGACGCAGCCTCGGGCCAGTATGTTGAGATCATCGCGGATCAACCGCATGACGCTGTCGATGTCTTCGTTCTCAAGCGAGACGACCAGACAACGCTCGATCAACTCGGACGTAACACGCGGCAGCGGCCGGCGATCCTTGAACCGCGGCACCACGACGGGCACCGGTGGCCGCGAGTAGATCGACGGGCCAAGCACTGCAACGTTCGCCCAGAACATCTGGAATTCGCGGTCGCGCGCGTCATTCGCCAGCCGCTCCAGATTGGCATAGAGCTTGTCGATCTTGTCGGCCTTGGCCTGATACGTCTCGAAAGCCTTCTCGGCTTGGGCGATCCGTTCGAGCCACTCTTTCGACGACTTCGGCTCGGCAGCGGACGCAACAGCGTCGCCGCCCGCGTCCTCCGCGAGTTGGTCGTCATTATCGATCATATGGAGCGTCCTACAGACGGATGCGGGTGGCCGATTGCGGCAATGGCGGGCCAGGCAATCTCACCTGGCCGGGTAGAGGCTTCCGAGGTGGCGGTGCCGGGGCCTTCCTGACCCACGGCCGAGACATGCAGGCGTAGCGGGTTTCATCCGCCGCATGGTCTTCCATTTCGGTATTCAGATCTTCCGGGCGCGCTTCGTCGTGCTGGAGCGCCGGGATTGTCCTGATCGCGTGAACACAGGTATCGAAGAACACCAGCATCGGCCGGCCATCTTCATCACCGTCCAGACGCGATCTCAGTTGATCCCAGCCGCCCATCGCACCACGTTGTGCCACGCGTTTGTTGTCGGCTGGCCTGAACGTCGCGCCGTTGGTCCCATCACTGCCCCGCGCCATGCGCTCGGCAATCGACGGGCCCCCATCTTGGGAGAAAGCTGCGGGGTCGAGGACCCCATAGGATATTCTGTCCTCATAATCTCGGCTTCTCACGCCGGCGCCAACGATCTCGGCATTCATCTTCAAGCCAACGTCGGGCTTGAACTTGCCGTTCGCGTCCAACGCAATTCCGTACCACTCGCGATACTTGACCAAGGCGCCGCGGGGAATAATCCGAGCTGGCGCCGCCTCAAAGTCATCCGACACGACAGCGTACCAGCCAAAAGCAAACGGCTTTGCACTGCCCCAGTCGCCCGCCCTGAACCGCAGCCAATGGTCCGGGATGACGAATGGCCTGACAACGTGGCGGTCCTGCCGGAAGTTGTCGAAGAACGCGCCATCAATGATATCCCAGTCGCCATAGCGCATTGCCCTGACCAGGCTCTCAGAGCCAAGGCCGTGCAGGCGATCATCATAGCCCGGATCATCCGCGGCCATGCTCGGGTTGTCCTCGAGTTGGGCCGGTATGAACTGACGGAGCATGCCGCCCTCGGACCTCGGCGCCCGGCAGACCTCCATCGGCTTCACGCCGTCGATGAACGTCATCTTGACGAATTGGTGCCCGATGCCGCCGGGGTTGGCGCCGCAGATGATGCGCGGGAACTTGCCCCTGTATCGTTCCGGCAGCGTGATGCCGACCATACGGACGCGGTTGCGCAGGAAGCGGTAGATCACGTCCGTGAAGTGCGTCAGCTCGTCGACCAGCAGGACGTGGATTTCAGAGCCCTGGTATTTGAAGCGATCCTTCTCGTCCTTGCAGTGGCAAAGGTAGATCTTGCTGCCGTTCCAGAACCTGATTTCATCCTCGACGATCGTGACGAAGCCGCAATCCACCCAACCCGCCAACAGCGCCCGGAAGCCCTTCGGCCCTTCCATATGGTTCTTGACCAGGTCGTCGCGAATGCGCCTGAACAGGTAGACCTGAAGGCCCGGTATCTCGGAACACCACGCGATGGCCGCCTGGCGCATCAGATGCGACTTGCCGCCGCCCGCCGCGCCTCCGTACAGAATCTCCGTCGCATCAGAAAGGAAAGCCGCCCATTGTTTCGGATGCAGGGCAATCCTGATCGCCTGCGCGCTAGTGTCCATCGTCCTTGCGTGGCTGGCCGGGCACGTTCTCGTAGATCAGCGTCGGCGCGAGATCGACCTTGCCGGAATGCTCATGGTCGAGCTTGTCCCGCCACTCATCCTTACGCCGGTTCTTCAGCCAGAAGATGCATGCCGTGGTGTCGGGCGCCATCTTCTCACGGTATTCCGCGTAGACCGGTTCGGCAGCGCCCGCCGGCATGAATATCTTCACCGCGTCCTGCTCGTAGCCTACCGCCTTCTGATACAGCGCGCGCTCGACACGATCATCGGCTTCGGTCTTGCCAGCCTTTAAGGCCTGACAAAACTCCTCGTGCTGCACCTTCCATCGCGAGATAGTCCTGACGTTGACCTCGAAAAAGTCGGCGAGATCCTCGTCCGTGGCACCGAGGGCGCAGAGCTTCTCGGCCTGCTTGGCGAATGGCGCCTTGTACGATGGCGGTCGGCCTCCCGCGCCTTGAGGCTTAGCCGGCTTCTTGCCCTCTGCACGGTCGGCCTTTGCCTTGATCTCCTCTGGGGACATGATGACCTTCCCTGCGGTTTGAGCGCTCGGGGTAATAATGTACGTGTACTGATGATTATCGGTGTACGAATAATGTTGACCGCTTCTGATTATCCGTGTACGAATAATACATGAAGATCGTCTGGGACGAACCGAAGCGGCAGACCAACCTCGCAAACCGGGGGCTCGATTTCGCCGACCTCGATGACGAGTTCTTCATGGGCGCAACGGTGCTGCCCGCGAAGAAAGAGCGCTTCATGGCAATCGGCGAGTTCCGTGGCAAGATCATCCTTGCCGTGATCTTCAAGCCCCTCGGATCGGAGGCCATCTCGGTTATTTCGATGCGGCGGGCCAGCAGAAAGGAAAGGAACCTCTGATGGCTATCAAGTTCAAGAACATGAAGCCTCTCACCGATGAGGAAGAGGCCGAGATCCAGCGCCAGATCGCTGCCGACCCGGACGATGCGGAGGCCACGGACGAGCAGCTTGCCCAAGCCAAACCGTTTGCCGAGGCGTTCCCTAACCTGGCCGAGAGCATCAAGCGCTCACGCGGCCGGCCGAAGGTCGACGCACCGTTGCAGGCCATCACCCTGCGGGTGGCGCCGGGCACGCTTGCCAAGTTCAAGGCTACCGGCAAGGACTGGCGGTCGAAGATGAGCGACGTGCTCGAAAAGGCGAAGGTCTGAAATCAGTGCTTCTCTAGCTCTCCGCTACTCGCGCTCGGAGGGTAGTTCGGCAGCGCAGAGTGCCCTTCCGCGCTGCCAATGCTCCTCTTATCGATTGCGGATGCACGTGCCGCGATGATTCAGGTGGAAACCTCGCGGGCAAGCCCGAGCAGGACGATTACGGACGCAGGTGCCGCGTCGATTGAGATGCCAACCGCGAGGACAGACCTTTCTGGCCCTGGCCCGATTGCGAACGCAGTGGCCCCAACGGTTCACATGCCAACCGCGACCGCATCGCCAGCCAACGTGATCAATGTTGTTCGCGACTTCCGCCGCCACGCTTGATGGTGTGGATGGGTAAGCAAATGATGGTGTGGCAAACGCCAACATTCCGCCGGCGACAGCGGCAATGACTGCATGTTTCAGAGACAACATAGGCAGATTCTCCCTAAGGCGCGCCCCGCGCCGTACGGGCTTTCAACTGCCAACCTCCCGATTAGGTTTCAGGCGAGGCTCGATATGCCCTGGAACGATCGAGTACCGACGAGGCCCTAACAGGCCACGCGTTCGAAGTGAAACCCTCGCCGAGGAGATGCGTTGTTCAAGTGCTGCGGGTTGTGTCAACCGGGCGCGATGGTACGGTGAACAGGCGGTCTTTTTCCCGGTTTCTCCGCTTGGCCAACGCAATGGCAGACGAGCGCCTGTCCCATCCGACCCGCAGCGCCCTGCCTCAGGGCTGTTCCCACACTGTGATAGGAGACAGAGCAATGGCGACTGAAACCAGAGAGATTGGCGGCCTCATCGGCAGCGACAAGGTCGAAGGCACCAACGTTTACGGCACCGATGGCGAGAAGATCGGCTCCATCGAGCGGATCATGATCGGCAAGCGCGACGGGAAAGTGAGCTACGCCGTTTTGAGCTTCGGCGGGTTCCTCGGCTTCGGCGACGAGCATTACCCGCTCCCGTGGGAGCAACTGACTTACGATACGAGTCTTGGCGGCTATCGCGTGAACCTCACGAAGGACAGACTCGAAGGCGCGCCGAAATATTCCGGTACTGACTGGGACTGGGAAGATCGCGAGCGTGCCCGCAGGGTCAATGATTATTACGGCGTCCCGTGGATGGGCTACTGACCCGAATCTCGCGAGCCGGGAATGACAAAACCCGGCTCGCGAGAACCGGGCGCAAGAATTCGCTATACCGAATCAATGCCATAGAGACCCGGGGCTGTCAACATGCGGGCTTCGGCAGCATCCCCCAGTGCCCGCCGAGCGTCGTTAGCGCGGCCCTCAGGATGGTGAGCGTGATCGCCGAGCGGGTCTCAGCGCTGGCGTACTCGCCGAAAATGCGCCCGACCTCGGCCGGGGGCTGTTCCTCGCAGACCACCGCATCGGCAACTTTCGCCATCCATGCCATATCGATGCTGGCGCGCGCGTCTCGATAGCACTGGCGATGGTGCGCGGCATGCGCTGAAGTCGGCATCTGGTGCGCAGGGTCGCCGCTGCCCCGGCTCGTGCGGCCGTAATCCATGGCGCCGATGCCCGACAGGCCGGCCTCATACCAGTGCCCGTAATATTTTCTGCCAACGTCCTGCAGGATCCGGTTGCGCAGCGGGTCTGGGTCGAGCTTCCCACGCGCGGCGAGCCAGTCGAGCGGCGACTGCTTGAGCCTCACCACACCGTCGCGGCCGACCTCGGGCCCGCTCACCGCCTTCAGCTTCCGCGAGGCGATATCGCTCACGATGGGGATGCCGGCCGAAACCATGCGCTCGATCGTCGGTCCCGCGTTCTTCTCGTCAGTCCTGATGGTCGTCATGGATGGCTCCGGTTCGGGGCGAACACGCTGGACGGCGAGACGTGCCAGGTATGCCGCCTTCTTCTCTGCTTTGCGCTTGCTCTTCGGCTTCGTGGCCCCTGCCGCCATATTCCGGTCTCCTGTCATGCTTTGCCGCCTCGCCTCTTCCGCCAGTTGCCGACCGTCTGAGGGCTGACCCCGCAACGGCGTGAAATCTCTCGATCTGAAAGGGATGGCTCCTCGTCCAACATGGACAGTACGTCGGCGCGCTTGTCGGCGTTGGTGCGACGGATCGAAGGGGATGCAGATTGTGCGCACCCTTTGTCCTGTCCATTTTTGACGGCTAAACACAGGGCCTCGAGATCCTGCCAGAGCCGGCGCGAAAGCCGCTTATCCTCGGCGGCGCCGCGGGAGTATTCCAGGCCCGCGCGATGGTTCAGCCATCCGATGCGCGATCGCATGCCTTCCCACGAAGGCGCTGCCATCGTGTCCAGATGGTGCTCTAACGCCGCAACACGCGCCCGCACGAAAACGCTGGGCTCGCCATCCGGGAAAATGGCGTAGCGGTCGTCATCAAGAGTTTTCCATTCGAGAAACTCCGCCCAGACGCCGTGGAGGTCGGTCGGGAATGGATAGGCCTTCTCCAAGGCTAGCCAGAGCGCTTCTGGCGGATCACCGCTGCGCCAGCCGGCAAACCCGCTTATGTAGGCCTCCGGGCTGTTGGAATAGGTCGACCAATCAGCGATCGGGGTGAGAGCATCCCTAAGAAGGCATTCACGCTCGGTTTCTGCGAAAACCGCTTCCTCGCTGCCATATTCAGCGATAACGCGGCGCCGCTCGATATCCCTCAGCCTCGCCTTGGCCGCGCGCCCCGCAGCCTGTTTCGCTATCCACCCCGGCTCCTTCTGCTCCATCCAGTCATCGAAGCCTTCGAAGAAGTTGGCCGGCTTGGTCGCTGGCGGCGCGTCCATCTTGGACACAGCTTCCTTAAGCGACAGGCCGGCGCGCGCTGCCATCTTGGTAGCGGCCGATCGCGCAGCCTTGCGCTCGCCCTCGGTCGCGCCCTTGTCCATCAGGCGACGAACCTTGCCGAATTTCTCAATGTCCAGATTGGACACGGTTGCAGTGGCGCTCACGCCCCGACCTCACGATTGAAAGCGCAAGGAACCCGAATGCCAGCGATACCGTTGATGCGGACACGGTCCGTATTCGGGGTACAGCGCATGTCGGACTCAGAAGGCCGGAAGGGCGAAACAGGGCCATCGTCAACGTTGAAGCCGGAGTACATTTTCGGAGAGCACGCTGAGCGTACTGGCGTCGCCTCTGGCTGGTGGGCGGTCGACAGCATCGGTACTCCGATTCTTGGGCCGTACCCGAACCAAGAAACCACGCTGATGGAGATCGCTATCGCGCGACGGACGAGCTCGTTCATGCCGCCGCCCTCGGTTGGCGCCGCTTCCTGACCTTTCGGAACCAGACCGTGGCGAGCCCGCGCCAGGCCGGCTTGCGGTGTTCTGCGGCATAGAGCGCAGCGTCACGGTCAGCGGTGGCCGCGCATTCACGGATGGCCACCGTCAGGTCTTCTGCATCAAACGCTTCGCAATATTCGGGATCGGTCAGCAGCAGTTCGGCGGCCTTGATCTGCCCGGCCGTCAACGGCGCCGGATCAGCCTTGGCGACAACTTCGAGGATTTTCCGCGCGCGCATCGCGCCGCGGTCGCTGGCCAGCTTCTCGATGGCGGCAATCGCGACCGTCTCGCGAGGCTTGTAAGTCTTACCGCCGGCCTGCTGGAGCAGGATCACGCCGGCACGCTCGCACACCAGATCCACGGTCAGGGCGTCTTCGTCACCGGCAACCACGGCACTGCGGTGAAGCTGCAACTTCGTGACCGCCAGCCGGCCGGTATTCTGCCCGACGAAAGCCTGTGCTTGCTCCAGTGTGGTCGCGGCCTCGACGATCATGACCGGGATCATGCTGATGTCGGGATGGCTCGCGGCGGCGATAGCCGTGTGCTGGCCGTCCAGTACCTTGAGCACCGTCGAGCCGTCCTCGAGTTCGGCATAGGCGCAGATCGGCGGCGAGAACTTACGCCAGTCCCAAGCCTCGATCATCTGCCGGATTTTGCGCATGCCGCGTTCGCCGATGTCGCGCTGGTAGGTCGGATCGACACACAGCAACGTCGGGTCGACGCGCTCGCAGATCGGCTCGCCGGTTTCCGGCGGCGCGGTGTCGAGGCCGGCTATGTCGATTGCTTGGATTGGTCGCAGATCAGAAGGGGACGGCATGGGCGCCTCCCTTTTGATAGAGTTCAGGCGCCAGGGTCGGGCCGAGCGCTGGAACGACCGAAATATCGCGCCTGAGGTCGAGTTCCTTCGCAACCAATGGCATTAGGACGGCCGTCAAGTCGTCGACAGGGTCGCCCATGTTCGCCGCCGTGTGGGTCATGAGATAGAGTTTGTTGATCTCATGATCGGAAAAATTGCGCAGGAACTTCTCTACGGACTGCGCGAAGACCATGGCTAAATCAAACTCCAGAACTTCCAGCGCTTCTTCTGCTCGATCAGATTGTTTAGTCACGCTGCCACCCTCCGCGTCATGAGAACATCGTTCCAGTCAGTCCCGACGTCCGGCGGCATTTCGATCGATGCCATAAGCCCGGCGGCGACCAGCCGCTTCGCGAGTGCTGCTGCCGCTGCCTGCCCCGTGAACGACCTGTCATTGTCGGCGAAGATCACGATCGACCGGGCCTCCGGCGGTGGCGTCCACTTCGTCAGCAGGTCGGCATCAATCGTCGACCAGCACGCAATGCCCGTCAGAATGGATGCGGACAGCGCTGTTTCGATACCTTCGGCAACGCCGAGCGTTTCCGCCGCCGGCGCTAGGCGAATGGCGCAGCCTGGCGGCAACGTGCTGCCGAATATGAGCTTACGCACCGGATCGACCGGGGCCTTGCGCCCGTCGAGCGTCAGGAATGTCCGGTGGACGTTGACGGCCTTGCTGCCATCAGCCGAGGTCATGCGCGCCAGCATCGCCGGGTGCATCTCGCCACGGCTATGCGCTGCATGTTGGACTGATCGCAGCGACGGAGAGAACGAGGCGAGATCAATGCCCCGGCCGTGAAGGTAGGCGTCGACGTGGTCGCCCTTGCGAACCGGATTACCTGCATCCCACAGCGCCCGCATCTCGGACCGCACATCAGCGGCTGAGCGCGATTTCTTTGCCGCTTCCTTCTCCACGCCACCGAGCTCAGCCTTGACCTCGATGGCCGCCCTGCTGAAATCCCAGCCCTGCATGCGCATGACGAGATCTACGCCGCTGCCGGCACCGCAGTGATTGCAGATGAACGAGCCGCGCTGGCTCCTGTCCGTGAAGCGGAAGCGGTCCTTGCCACCGCAAACCGGGCAAGGATGATGTTTGCCATCCAGCACTTTCGGCGAGATTCCGAACCGGGGAAGGACACCGCGCCATTTGCCGGCAGCGAGGTCGAAGACATCGTCACGCGACATGGTGCGCGCCCTCCCCTGCCTTCTCGGTCCTCTTCTTGGCCTTCACGAAAGCAATCAGCTTGGATGTGATCCAGTTCTGAACCTCGCGGTCAGGGCGGGTCGTGAAATTCTCATTCAAGCCCTGCGGCCAAACGCCGAACTTCTCGCGGTACTGATTGGCCGCCCAGCCCTTTTTGTAGCCGCTCTCCTGTGCCCGATAGAGCAGCATCGAATACCAACGCTGCTTATCCTCCATCGTGGCCTTGACCTGCTTGCCGCCAAGATGCGCCAGTTCGCCCTGCTTCATGGCGACGTCCTTGGCGTAGTGCGGCTCGAAGCCACAAGACGGGCATTTCCGAACGCCAGCGGGCTTCACGTAAGAGCACGACGGACATTCCTTCGGCTTCGGCGCTGGCCGCTCCGGCCGGCTGCTCGCGGATGCTTTCCGCTCGTTCCCGTCGCTCAGGCGGTCGTGATGAATGTCGGTGACGAAGCCGAGCTTGAGCGTCGTGTCGCTGTGATCGAGAATGATCGCATCAGCCTTCCCCGGCGCCGTACGCAAGGCTCGCCCGATGATTTGCACGTAGAGCATTTCTGATTTCGTCGGCCGCGCCAGGATCAGGCACCGAACGTCCCAATCAACGCCGGTGGTCAACACGCCGACATTGACGACGACGCTGATGTCGCCGCGCTCGAATGCCTTGCGGACCGCGTCCCGCTCGGGCCGCTCAGTGTCGCCATCGATATAGCCGACAGCCACGCCGGCTCGCTGGAAGTCGCGCTCGAGGCTACGAGCATGAGCCCGGTTCACGGCGAAGCACAGCGTCGGACGGTTCTCTCCGAGCTTCAGCCAGGTGGCTACCACGTCAGCCGTCAGCGCCGGCTTGTCCATCGCCTCCGCCAGATCGTCCTCGGCGTAGTCGCCGGCAACCGTGCGGACCCCTGTCAGGTCGGGATGGCTCGGCGCGAACACCCGGAACGGCGAGAGATAACCCTCGCGGATGAGTTGCTGCGTTGTCGCCGCGATGATCAGGTCGTCGTAGTGCTTGCCGAGCCCGCGCGTCCACGGCGTCGCCGAAAGGCCGATGAACGGCAGGTTGGGGCATTGCTGCATCCACTGGAAAATGATCCGATAGGCCCGGTGCGCCTCGTCGACGATGACCAGATCGGTGTCGGGCAGCTTCCGGCGCGATAGTGTCTGGACACTGGCGACCTGCACCGGCCGCGAATAATCCGTCATCGGGTGATCGGCCTGGATCACGCCAGCGTCGCGGATGCGCTCGTTCCAGAGCGCCTGCACCGTCTGGTCGATCAGTTCCTTTGCCGGCACCGTCATCACCACGCGCTTGCCCTTCGACAGGGCGCGCTTGATGATCTCGGCAGCGGTCTTCGTCTTGCCGGCTCCTGTCGCCATCATCAGGATCGGCCGACGCCGCCCCTCGGCCATCGCACGCCAGACGAGGTCAATCGCGGTCGCCTGGTAGGGACGAAGCTCCCCGCTCATGCCACACCTCGCCGAGGAAATTGGATGACGTCGGAGGTGGGCAGCATCGGGCCGGCCGGGGGCTCTCCCCTGTCAGTGCTATATCCTGATACCTGAGTACTATGCTCCTCCTGATAGGCCTCTTCTGGGTTAACTGGGTTATATTCCCCGGCACGCGGTGCCGGTTGCAGAGGCACGCGGTGCCGGTTGCAAGGTTTGCTGCTAGCGGCACGCGGTGCCGGTTGCAGAGGCGCTTTGAGAGCCTTTCTGATTGCCTGGACGACGGCCCTCGACACGTCAAAATTGCGATCGAGCGCCAGGATAACCAGGTCGGTTGTGCGCCCGTATTTTCCCTTGCTACGGGGCCTGCGGGCGATGATTTCAAGACGCTCCAGCACCACCAGCGAGTAGCGCACGGCCCGCTCTTTCATGCCCGCTTCGGCGGCAATTGCGGCCTGAGACTTGCGGCATTCGCCGGTCCCCTTGTCTGCCGCCCACGCCAGCGCGACGAGAACCAACTTGAGCGTACGGTCTTGAATGCGCTGCTTGCTTGCCCAGCTTCTCGCTTCCTTGCTCATGCTGCGACGGCCTCCTTCACCTGCTCGAAGGTGTCGATCAGGGCAGAGAGGCGCTGGCACATGGCGGCGCGCTTGTTCGGCGGGCAGAGGCGGCGGAAGTCATCGGATGTCAGACTTCCAAGAAATTCGATGGCACCCCGAAGGTCGGCGAATGTCACAGGCGGGTTCGAAGGCTCGGCCGGTGCCGCACGGACGGCGACCGCCTTCGGCCTCAGTTGCTTCTCTCTCTCCATGTCGAGATCGCGCCTGACGGTCGCGACCTGCTGGTCGGGCTCGATCCTCTTGATCTTGTCGAGGTAGGTTCCGGTGTCGAGCGCAGTGCCCCGCACCATCTCGAGCGCAGCTTCACAGACTTTTTCGCCACGCTCGGCGTCTCGGCGAACGCTGCGTTCGTCCTTGCCGGTTGCGGCGGCTGTGGAACTGGCGAAGGACGCAATGGACAAGTTGTCCGTTGCGTTGCCCTGCGCGGCGTTGCTGGCATGGGCGCCGGCGATGTGCAGCGCGGTCTCCGGATGAAGTTCGAGATAGATCGCCTTGCGCCGTGCCGTCTGCTGCGCGCGATCGACAGGGCTCAATTCCGCCCGGCAGAGGTTTTCGTCGATCATCGCAAGTTCGGCGCAAAGATCGTCGTCCGGGACCAGGATGCAGGCGATCTCCCGCCAGCCGAGCGCGTCGCAGGCAGCGAAGCGATGCGCGCCGGCAGTGACCTCGTAGCCGCCTTCCCAATCGATATGCCCGTTCGCGTCTGTGACACGGCGAATCCGGATCGGATTGATCAACCCGACTTCCCCGATGCTGTCGGCGAGCGCGGCGAGGGCATCGTCGTTGAGCGCCCGGGCGTTCGGGTGCCGACGAATATCTTCAATCGGCACCATGGCGATCGTGGGGGCCTCACTCATGCCGCCCTCCGATCCCCCGCCGCCTTGAGAGCGGCGAGGATTTCCGATTGCGGCCAGCGGGAGAGCGAGCCGAGCTTGACGGGCCTGGGGAGGGTGCCGTCAGTGATACGCCGGTATAGCGTCGGCTGGCTGATCTGCAGGAAGGCGGCGACTTCGCGCGCGGTGAGGAGGGGATCGACGGAGATCATGCCGCGTCTCCTTCCTCTGACAATCTATCCAGAGTGGCCTTTGCCGATTGGAGATGGCTGAGGGCGACCGCCGCCGCATGACTTACAGCGTGCCTGTGCTCGGATGCCATGGCGCCAGACGCCATGAACAAGAGCCGGACCAAGTAGATGCCGCTGTCGAGCTTGTCGCGGGCGTCCAGCATGTCGGGGAGGTCGCTGGTCATGAGCGCGCCTCCCGAAGGTGGAAGTCGATCTTGTCCAGAACTTCGCCAACAAGGTCTCTCGAGATATCCGCACATTCGCGCAGCCCGGCGAGGACGGCACCTGGCCGATCATCCGGCATGTTCTCCAGCGCCTCGGCCGCAAAGCTGACCAATGTCAGCAGATTGAGAACGCGGTAGCATTTGTCGGTCTCGGCCTTCGTGATTTCGCCCTTCATGCCGCCCGCCTTTCCTGCCGACGCGCAGCAGCGGCGTCTCGGATCGAGCCGGTAGCGATGGCCGATACCTCGTCCAACTGGTCAGCAAGGTCGGCTTCAAAGCCGATGATGGCCCAAGCCCGCCGCTCAATTTCGAACGCGCCTGTGGGCTTCGCCGCTTTCGCCACGTTCACCGCCGCCTGCTCGTATCCTTGCAGAAAGTCGAGAACGTCTTCGACCAAATCGCCGACCGGGTTGTTGAAGCCTTCGGAATTGGTGCACCGAGGCTGGATGCTCAGCCCCATCAGCACCTCGTTGACGACGTGGATGACGTCGCGAAAATCGTGCAGATGTTTCATCGACATCTGCCGTAGCGCGTCCATCTCGATCGAGAAGGCGAGCTTGCCCGCCGGGGCCGATGGATCGCGTGCGCTTGCTTCCGGCAGCGCGCCGGTGGTATGTTCAGGCGTGTTCATTTGCTTTTCCTTGCTGGGGATTGCTGGAACCATGGCTCGGCGAGGCTGCTACCTCTGCCGGGCCTTTCTCATTCTGGAGAGCGGGCATCAGGCGGCCCTCCCGATGCTCGTCCGCAGGCCGAGCTTTTCGGCCAGCGGGGCGACCGGGACCATGATGCGGCCGCCGATCTTGATTGTGGGAATGTCGCCGCGCTTCGCGGCTTCGTAGCTACTGTTTCGACCAAGCCCGAAGAACAAGGCACCGGCGTCGGTGACCGAGATGGTCGGGCGGGATAGCGCTTCGTCAACTGTCATGGCCTGTCCCGTTTCGTACGTATCGTGCGTACGATTGATTTAGTCGCACGAAATTAACGGTCTTGCAACCCATTCGTACGCACGATACGTATCTTATCCCGGAGAAAATTCGAATGGCCCGGCCCAGACTCGGCGAAAGCGACACAGAGCGCTTGCACATGAAAATCACGGCGAAGGAGCTGGCAGCGATAGATGACTGGCGCTTCAGCAACCGCGTGCCGTCGCGATCCGAAGCAGTACGGCGCCTCTGTTCAGTGGCGATCGTTGCGCTTAGTGGACTGGATAAACTTAAGCGGATGGCCGAAAATGCGAGCGTGCGTGCACTTGATGACCATGAACATATCGGGGGGCTGTTCAGAGGCCTTTTAACTGATGCGGCCGATGGGAACGAACGCGGCTTCACTTATGAGGAGGCAAAAGACCTTCTGCACGACGTTTCCGATCGCGCTTACTGGCAGGAACAACATTCCCGCTATTTAAATCGCATCATTGCGGGGCTTTGCGCTGCGACCGATATGTTTGCGGACCCACAGAGCTTTGCTGCAGCTGAACGGAATGCGCGAGAAAGACTGGAGGAACTCGACGCGTTCATAGAATTACAACATAACTCGTTGGAATTGTTGACGGCGAGCCACGCCAGATCATCTGTCTTTAGATCTATGACGGATGCGGAGAGGTCTCACCTCGATTCGTTGGAGGACCACGAAGAACGGATCGATTATCTCGATCAAAAGGTCGCCAAGTATCTCGCAAGTCGGCGCAGGCGCGATAAACGACTGAGAGACAAACTACGCAAAGAAGACGAGCAAATAAGACTGAAAGCGCAGGCTATATTTCGGCAAGAGATCAACATCGACAATTCGGACGAGGCGGACGAGGAAGCAAGATGAAAGGCCATATCCGCGAGCGCAGCCCCGGCAAATGGGCGATAGTCATCGACATTCAGGGCGAGGACGGCAAGCGCCGGCGGAAGTGGCATGCCTTCGCAGGAACGAAGCGCCAGGCGCAAGAGGAATGCGCGCGGCTGATCACCGCGTTGAAGCACGGCAATTACGTCGAGCCAACCAAGCAGACGGTCGCGCAGTTCCTCGACGAGTGGCTGGACTTCATCAAGCCGTCCGTCTCGCCCAAGACCCTTGAACGCTACGCGGAAATCTGCCGGAAGAGCATTGCGCCTCTGATTGGAGACGGGACGCTGGCGAAGCTTAAAACCGACCGCATCGATGCTGCCTTCGCCAAGGCTCTCACAGAAGGCCGCAGGGACGGCAAGGGCGGCCTTGCGCCGCGCACTGTCCACCATATGCGCCGGATCTTCATCAAGGCCCTGAACCAGGCTGTGACGTGGGAGAGGCTGGCAAAGAACCCTGCCCTCGCCACCACCCCTCCGAAGGTCGAGCGCCAGAAGATACTGGCCTATGACGCGGTGCAGACAGCAGAGCTTCTCGGCGCCGTCCGGTCTACCCGAATGTTCATCCCTGTCCTGCTTGCCGTCATGTGCGGCCTGCGCCGTGGAGAGGTCGCGGCCTTGCGCTGGCGCAGTGTCGAGCTTGGCGACAACCGGCGCCAGCTAGCGGTGATCCAGAGCGCCGAGCAGACGAAGGACGGCATCCGTTACAAAGAGCCCAAGTCGGGCAAGGCGCGCACCGTGGCGCTGTCATCCACGGTCGTGGCGGAGTTGAAGGCGCATCGGGCGCAGCAAGCGGAGGAACTGCTCCGCCTCGGTATCCGGCTCGAGGATGACAGCTTCGTCGTAGCCCAAGCTGACGGCGCGCCTCTGCAACCGCAATCGATCACCCATGAGTGGGTGCGGATCTTGAACAAGACCGCCCTGCCCCGCATCCGCTTCCATGATCTCCGGCACACGCACGCTTCGCAGATGCTCGCGGCCGGCGTGCATCCCAAGATCGCCAGCGAACGGCTTGGGCATTCGAGCATCGGCATAACACTTGATCTCTATAGCCACGTCATGCCGGGCATGCAGGCAGATGCTGCCGAGCAGGTTGACGCGGCGATCTGGAGCGCGGTAAAGCCCGAGCGCTGAAAGGCATTCGGTAGCAAAATGGTAGCAGCGGCCTGAACCACCCTTGCGGAAACGCCAAAAAAGCTAGCGATATCAATACGTGGAAGGGTGGCCGAGTGGTTTAAGGCAGCGGTCTTGAAAACCGCCGTGGGTGCAAGCCCACCGTGAGTTCGAATCTCACCCCTTCCGCCACTTCAGTCCCTGAGTGGGCACTGCGTTTGCGCCGCCGTTCG
>ERZ778018.82-NODE-82-length-206684-cov-47.782093_pt1 | contig 206684 bp, 207 predicted proteins | sample MGYA00375748_ERZ778018 | MGnify/ENA primary metagenome ERZ778018 (study PRJEB29350, sample SAMN05509839) | bioreactor metagenome | biome: bioreactor; material: wastewater | place: South Africa: University of Cape Town | collected 2014-04-22 ... | reverse complement strand
CAATCGTCCCAATGTTGCAGTGCGGCTTCGTCCGCTCAAATTTCGCCTTGGACATGACCTCGTCTCTCTTTCATCGTTCGCCCGGTTGGAGCGGGTGAAGGGAATCGAACCCTCGTCATCAGCTTGGAAGGCTGTTGCTCTACCATTGAGCTACACCCGCATTCCGAAATCAGAAACCGTAACCCAGGGTCACGCACCCCGATCACGCCTGGCCTTCCATTCCAATTTCTTTCCGGCTGCGGGCCTCTACCTTCCGGCTTTTGACTGGTGGAGGGGGTTGGATTCGAACCAACGTAGGCGTAGCCAACGGATTTACAGTCCGTCCCCTTTAGCCACTCGGGCACCCCTCCGGATTTATTTAACCTTTTCAAAATGTTACACGCCGAGCGCCGTTTGGAGCGAAATCTCCGTCTTTCCCAAGCGAAAAAGACGCCAAAATGCCTCCAGAGGGTGGGCTGCGGAAGGGCGGATATTCGACAAAAGGGGCAAGGTGTCAATAGAAGACTGTGCGGTGCCGACTGGAAAATCGTCCCGCCCGATGAATTGTGTAAAGGCTAGCCCGTGATCCGCGAAAAACGCAAGAACCAGCACCATCACCACCGTGAGAAACCACACCGCGACCAGGGCCAATCCGGGCACTGGCTTTACGGACTGCATGCGGTCCGCGCGGCGCTGGCCAATCCCCGGCGGACGCTGGACCGCGCCCTTTTAACCACGCGCGCGGCGGCCGAAATCGGCCAGCCCCTGCTTCGCCGCGTGCCCCACGAGATTGTAGACAATGAGGCCGTGGGCCGGGCACTGCCGCCCGGTTCCGTGCATCAGGGGGCGGCCCTGAAATGCGAGCCGCTGCGCCCCGTCCCGCTTTCGGAGATTCTGGCACAGGAGCCGGCCGGACGCCGGGTGATCCTGGTGCTGGATCAGATCACCGACCCGCATAACGCCGGTGCGATCCTGCGCTCCGCCGCCGCCTTCGGTGTCACCGCCGTTGTAGTTCAGGATCGCCACGCCCCGCCGGAATCCGGCGTTCTGGCCAAGGCCGCGTCCGGCGCGCTGGACATCGTGCCGATCGCCGCGGTGGTGAACATCGCGCGTGCGATGGACGAACTGGGCGATGCCGGGTTTTGGCGCGTTGCACTGGCCGGCGATGGCGATGCCACACTTGCCGATGCAGCAGGCGGCATGCGCGACACCGCATTGGTGCTCGGCTCCGAAGGGTCGGGCATTCGCAGGCTGGTGCGCGAGCGTTGCGATGTGACCGCGACGATCCCGATCCTGCCGGGGATGGAGAGCCTGAACGTCTCCAACGCCGCGGCCGTGGCGCTTTACGAACTCAGGCGTTCCTGATCCGCCTTCGCCAGTTCCAGTTCCTGTTTCAGCGGGCGGCTGGCCATCCAGTAACAGAAGCCGCCGATCAACCCGACCACGCTGCCGAACAGGAGCGCATAACGCAGCGAATCCGCGCCGAACGCAGGTTTCAGGATCTCGCTGACATAGCCGACGGTGAGCGGCCCCAGCCCCAGCCCGATGATGTTCAGCACGAACAGCAGGATGGCGATGGCTTGCGCCCGCATCCGCAGCGGCACCAGGGCCTGCGTCATCGCAAAGGCGGGACCGACATAGGTTGCCCCCATCATCACCGGCACAATAGCGGCCGCCAGCGCAATCGCCGTGCTGCCGGTGAGGTAAAAGATCGGTGCGAAAAGGATGGATATCAGCGTGGCGATCAGCGGCACATACACGTACCAGCGCACATCGCGGCCGCCGTAGCGATCTGCGATCACGCCGGAAAAATAGGTCCCGATGGCGCCCGGAACACCGGCCAGCAGCGCCAGCGCGATGCTGACCTGCACCAGCGTCATGCCGTGCGACACCATCAGAAATTTTGGGATGAAGAAGATGCCGGCATAACCACCGAACGAACTCATCGCCGTGCCGATGGCGAGCCAGCGGAAGGATCGCCGGTTCCACAGATAGCGGATGACAGCCGCGACCGGCGGTGCCGGCGCATCATCCTTCATCTTGTCGACCAGACCGCGTTGCGGTTCGCGCACCGTGGTCATGAGGACGAGAACGAGGAAAAGGCCCGGCAGGCCCGCAGCCAGAAAGGCATGGCGCCAGCCATAATGTTCGGCGATGTAACCGCCGCCGAAAAAACCGATCAGCAAGCCGACATTGAGACCGGCGGAATAGAACGCGAGAGCCGAGGCGCGCTTTTCCGGCGGATAAAGATCGGCCAGCATCGAATTGATGGCGGGGCCGGTGCCCGCCTCGCCGATGCCGGTGCCGAAGCGGGTGGCCAGAAGATGCCAGAACTGCCCCGCATAGCCGGACAGTACGGTCATGAAACTGAAAATGCCGAGCGAAGCCGCCACCACGTTGCGGCGGTTGATACGGTCCGCCAGCACGGCCAGCGGAATGCCCAGCGTGGCATAGACAAGCGCAAAGGCCGTGCCCGACAGCAGGCCCAGTTGCGTATCGGTCAGGGAGAATTCCTGCTGAATCTGCGGCAGCAGGATGCCAAGAATCTGCCGGTCCAGATAATTGACCACATAAACCAGCGTGAGGATGACGAGGACATAGGTGCGGTTGATGGGAGGCACACCGCCAAGCACCGCGGCAATCTGTTCGTTTCCGCGCCCCTCGACGGCAGACCCTTCACCATGCATGGACCGTTTCCCCTTCCCTGTTCTGGCTTCCACCCTAACAGAAAGACGCGGCCCGCAAAGCGATGGATTGGGCTATGATGGCCGCCTTGCGGAGGAATGCCGATGACTGCGCTCAATCCCCTGACCCGGCTTGAAACCCACGATGTCACCAATCAGCCGCCGCCATTCGAGGACATCAACCTTTTCACTACGGACATCGCGCTGAACGAGGCTGTTTTGCGCAGCGGTGCAGGCGTCCACAAAGCGCGTCTCGCCGAATTCGGCGCCAGATGCGGCAGTGCCGAAACCGCCGGTCTGGCGCGGGAGGCCAATCGCAATCCGCCGCAATTGAAAACCTTCGATCGCTATGGCCAGCGCATCGACGAGGTGGAATTTCATCCCGCCTACCACGCGCTGATGCACATGGGGCTGGAAGCGGGCGTCTCGTCCGCCGCGTGGACCGCGAAGGAAGCAGGCCACACGTTGCACACCGCGCTCGAATTCCTGATGGCACAGGGCGAGGCCAGCGTGTGCTGCCCGATGACCATGACCTATGCCTGCCTGCCCGCGCTCTCGCATCAGCCGGAGGTGGCGGCGCAATGGCGGCCGCTGATCCTGGCCGGGAAATACGATCCCACCTCCCAACCGGCCGCGCGCAAACAGGGCGTAACCATCGGCATGGCGATGACGGAGAAACAGGGCGGATCGGATGTGCGCGCCAACACCACGCGCGCGGTGCCGGTGGGCAAAGGCGGGCCGGGCGAAGCCTATTCGCTGACCGGGCACAAATGGTTCTGTTCCGCGCCGATGTCGGATGCGTTCCTGACGCTCGCCTATACCGAAAACGGTTTGAGCTGTTTTCTGGCCCCGCGCTGGACACCCGATGGCGAACGCAACGCCATTCAGTTGATGCGGCTGAAAGACAAGCTGGGCGACCGCGCCAATGCCTCTGCCGAAATCGAATATCACGGCGCCTATGCGGTGATGATCGGCGAGGAAGGGCGCGGCGTGCGCACCATTATCGAGATGGTGCATCACACCCGGCTGGACTGCATTCTGGCGCCCGCAGCCTATATGCGGCAGGCGCTTGCCAATGCGCTGTGGCACACCGCGCACCGCAGCGCATTCCAGAAACGGCTGATCGACCAGCCGCTGATGCGGCAGGTGCTGGCGGACCTCGCGATTGAATCCGAGGCGGCGACGGCACTGACCTTTCGCATCGCGCAGAGTTTCGACGATAGCGAAAAAAGCAAGGAGGCCGCACTATTCTCCCGCATCGCCACGCCGGTTGGCAAATACTGGCTGAACAAGCGGGTGGTGAATTTCGTCTACGAAGCGATGGAGGCCCATGGCGGCGCCGGTTACATCGAGGAAGGCGTGATGCCGCGCCTGTTCCGCCAATCCCCGCTCAATTCGATCTGGGAAGGCTCCGGCAATGTCATCTGCCTCGACGTGCTGCGCGCGATGTCGCGGGAGCCGGATTCCGTCGCGGCATTCTTTGGCGAACTGGAACAAGCGCGTGGCAGCGACGCTCGCCTCGACCGCGCGATTGCCGACGCGAAAGACCGGCTGACACCGGGACGCGTGCACGAAGGCGTGGCACGCCGCGTGGTGGAAGCGATGGCGCTGGCGTTGCAAGGCGCGCTTCTGGTGCGCCACGGACCACCTGCCGTGGCCGATGCGTTCTGTGCCACACGGCTTGGGGAGCGCCCCGGCCTCGCCTATGGCGCGGTGGATGCGAAAATCGACAGCGATGCGATCATCGCCCGCGCGATGCCACAGGTTTGACAATTCTGAGAGCGCGGCATTTCAATCTGTTTCCCCTCCCGGAAATTTGCGAGGCAAATTTCGACCCTCCCTCAAGGGGAGGGTGAAACATTCCTTTTAGTCTTTGGCGAATTTCAGATTGCTGGCGAAGCCGCGCGGCACGATGCGGCCAGCCTGGGCGCGGGCCCCGCGATATTCCTTCAGGTCGGAACCGCTCCACTGCCGGTTATTGGCATCCTTGAAGCCGGCCTTGTTCTCGAACGTGCAGACATCGACCAGATTGCCGTCCTTGTAACGCTGCAGGATCACGCCGCGGCCGCGCGCCATTTCCGGCACTTCGGACAGCGGGAAAATCACCAGCTTGCGATTCTCACCCGTCACCGCCACATGATCGCCACCGACGAAACACATCGCGACCGCTTCCACCCCCGGCGGCACGTTCAGCACCTGTTTGCCGGAACGCTTCATCGCCACCGCATCATCTTCATTGGTGACGAAGCCGTGGCCGGATGTGGCGGCGACCAGCATTTTGCGCGCGCCACGATGAACGAACATATCGACCAGATCGGCTTCAGCCGGCATGTCGATAAAAGTGCGGATCGCCTCACCATTGCCGCGCCCGCCCGGCAGTTTCGCACAGTCAAGCGTGAAGAAACGGCCATCGGTCGCGAACAACATCAGTTTATCCGTTGTCTCGGCGTGCAGCCAGAAACGGCGCCGGTCGCCCTCGCGATATTTGATCGCGTCGCTTTCTTCCTGATGCCCCTTGAAGGCGCGCAGCCAGCCCTTGTCAGAGCAGACGACGGTGATCGGCTCCTTCTCCACCGCGGTTTCGATGGTGGCGGCCTCTTCCGCGCGGGCGAGGATTTCCTCCACCGCGCGGGCCTTGGCGATTTCGGTACGGCGCTTGCCGAGTTGCGTTTTGCCGCCGAACTTCGCATCGATCTCCTTCACCTCCGCGATCAGGCGATCGGAGCGGAGTTTGGGTGAAGCGAGCAGTTTGTTGAGGTCTTTCTGTTCCTTCAGCAGATCGCCATGTTCGCGGCGGATCTCCATCTCCTCCAGCTTGCGCAGGGCGCGCAGGCGCATGTTGAGGATGGCTTCGGCCTGGTTCTCGTTCAGCGAGAACGCCTTCATCAATTTCGGTTTCGGCTCATCCTCGGTGCGGATGATTTTGATCACCTTGTCGAGGTTGAGATAGACGGCGAGGTAACCTTCCAGCACCTCCAGCCGGGTAGCGATTTTTTCCAGCCGGTGGCGGGTGCGCCGTTCCAGCACCTGATGGCGGTGGGCGATGAAGGCCTGCAAAACCTCCTTCAGGCTCATCACCCGCGGCACCAGCCCACCATCCAGCACATTCATGTTGAGCGAGATGCGCACTTCCAGATCGCTCTGCCGGAACAACTGCTCCATCAGGAGATCGGCATCCACCGTGCGGCTTTTCGGCACCAGCACGATGCGGACATCTTCCGCCGACTCATCGCGGACGTCGTCCAGCAGCGGTACTTTCTTGTGCTCGATCAATTCGGCGATACGCTCGATCAGCTTCGCCTTCTGCACCTGATAGGGAATCTGATCGACCACGATGTGATAGCTGCCGCGATCGCCATCTTCCTTTTCCCAGCGCGCGCGCAGGCGGAAACTGCCACGGCCGGTGCGATAGGCCTCCGCCATGCTGCTGGCATCGTCGACCAGAATGCCGCCGGTCGGGAAATCCGGTCCCTTGATGTGTTTCAGCAGCGTGGCTTCGCGAGTATCGGGATCGGCGATCAGGGCCGACAATGCCGCACAGATTTCGCCCACATTGTGCGGCGGGATGGAGGTGGCCATGCCGACCGCGATGCCGCTGGAGCCATTGGCAAGCAGATTGGGAAACGCGGCGGGAAGAACCACCGGCTCCTCATCCTCGCCATCATATGTGGCACGGAAATCGACCGCATCTTCGTCCAGCCCTTCGAGAAGGGCCTGCGCCACCGCCGTCAACCGGCTTTCGGTGTAGCGCATGGCGGCGGCATTATCGCCGTCGATATTGCCGAAATTGCCCTGCCCGTCCACCAGCGGATAGCGCACGGCGAAATCCTGCGCCAGGCGGACCAGCGCCTCATAAATCGCCAGATCGCCATGGGGGTGAAACTTGCCGATGACATCGCCCACCACGCGGGCGCATTTCTTGAAGCCGGATTGCGGATTGAGGCCAAGCGCGCGCATCGCCCACAGCACGCGGCGATGCACCGGCTTCAACCCATCGCGCACATCGGGCAGCGCGCGCTGGGTGATGGTGGAGAGCGCGTAGGCGAGATAACGCTCCGACAGCGCCTTCGCCAACGGTTCGGCACGGATATCGTCGTCTTTGACCGGCAAGGAACCCATATGTCTTCTTAATCCGATTCGGTTTGCTGCGAGGCCAGCGCCTCCAGCCGCTGCCGCGCCGCCGGCAGTTCGCGGCCATTGGGGCGCAAGGCGCGCTCTAGCAGAAAATGCGCCGTCATGCGCAAGCCTGCGGCAATTTCCACAAGATCGGGCAGACCGTTCTGCGCCCCGAGCAGAAACCGCGGCAGGGGGAACAACCGGTCGCGGTAAGGCGCACCGGCCGCACCGGACACCGCGCGGCCGGATTTGGGCGAGACATAGCGCAAATCCTCCACCGTGCCGGTGGCGGCACAGCGCGAAAGATCGAGGCCGAAGCCCAACTCCTCCAGCAGCCCGGTTTCCCAGCGCACATAAAGCGGCGCCCAATGGGAAAAGCCATCGTCCAGCATGGCGTCGAGCAGGATTTCCCCCGCCTCATAAACCGGGCGGTGCGGCTGGCGTTCCGGCAGCACGAGTTGCGCCATCGCGGCAAAGGCATTGAGGCCGATCAGCCGGTCGCGTGATTCGAACAGCACACCGGCGCGGGCCCGCAGCGGTTCGACATGAAAATTGCCCAGATGTTCGGAAAGCCGCGCCCGCCACGACACATGCAATGAATTGCCCGCCTGCAGCGCCGGTTTGGCCCGGCGCGAGCCGCCGCCGCGCACCATGCCCAGATGGCGGCCATGGCTTTGGGTCAGCACATCCAGGATGGCGCTTGTTTCCCCGTGCGGGCGCATGGCGAGGACGATGGCGTCGTCAGACCATTCCATCGCCCCTACTCGTCACCGGGATAATCGAGCCCCATGGCCTGATAGCGTTCGCGGTCGTCCACCCAGCCTTCGCGCACCTTCACGAACAGGAACAGATGCACGCGGCGGCCGAACGCCGCTTCCATATCCTTCCGCGCCGCCTCGCCGATGGATTTGATGGCGCGGCCACCCTTGCCCAGCACGATCGCCTTCTGGCCATCGCGCTGCACAAACACCACCTGATCGATTTTGACGGAACCGTCCTTGCGGTCTTCCCACTTCTCGGTCTCGACCGTGGTGGCGTAAGGCAGTTCATCATGCAGGCGGAGATAAAGCTTTTCCCGCGTGATTTCGGAGGCGAGCAGGCGCGAAGGAATATCGGCCGCCTGATCCTCCGGAAACAGGAACGGACCCGGCGGCATGCGGCCCGCACACCAATCGGCGATGTCATCCACGCCGTCGCCCTTCAGCGCCGAGACCATGAACACCTGAGAGAAAGCGCCTTCCCCATTCAGCGCCTGTGCCAGCGGCAGGAGGTCGGCGCGCTTCATCGCATCCACCTTGTTGAGGACCAATGCGGCTTCGCGCTTCGACGCCTTCAGGTTTTCGATGATCGCGTGCGTGTCGGCGGCGGCGAGGCCGTTCGGCGCTTCCACCAGCGCCTGCGCATCGACGATCAGGAGAATAGCATCCGCATCCTCCGTCCCCGACCAGGCGGCCTTGACCATGGCACGGTCGAGCCGGCGGCGCGGGCGGAAAATGCCCGGTGTATCGACAAACACGATCTGTGCAGCGCCCCGCATCGCGACACCGCGCACATTCATGCGCGTGGTCTGCACCTTGGGCGTGACGATGGAGACCTTGGTACCGACCAGCGCGTTGACCAAAGTGGACTTGCCCGCATTCGGCGCCCCGATGACGGCAACAAAGCCACAACGTGTTTCATCCGCACTCATTGGTTCCACAATCCCAGCCGGATCAGAAGGCGGCGCGCCGCATCCTGTTCCGCCTCACGTTTCGAGTTGCCCTCGCCCTTTTCCGGTTCGTGGCCCGCAATCGCAACCTCTACCGTGAAATGCGGCGCGTGATCGGGGCCGCTGCGGCTTAGATGGCGGTATTGCGGTGCGCCCGCGGCACCGGGACCTTGCGCCCATTCCTGCAACACGGTTTTGGGATCGCGCATTTCGCGGTCCAGCCCGCCAAAGGCCTCGCCCCAATAGCGCAGGATGAAGGCCTGCGCCACAGCGAAGCCGCCATCGAGATAAAGCGCGGCGATCACCGCTTCACACGCCCCGCCCAGGATTGCCGTCTTTTTGCGCCCGCCGCTGACCGCCTCGGACGGCGCCAGAATCAGATGATCGGGCAGACCGGCATCCAGTGCCGCACGGGCGCACGCCTCCCCCCGCACCAGCGCGTTGTATTTCAGCGCCAGCGCGCCTTCCGCATCGTCCGGAAAATCGTGGAACAGTTTCTCCGCGATCACGAGGCCCAGCACACGGTCACCCAGAAATTCCAGCCGTTCATTGTTGCGGGCGGAGCCGCGGCTCGCATGCGTCAGCGCGCGGGTGAGAAGCGCCTTGTCCGCGAACACATGGCCGATCCTTTCCTCAAGCTCAGTCAATGAGCTTGAAGAGCCGTGCGAAGCGGACCGTTTCCGGCCACTTCCAGAATTCCCAGAAATGCGCGCTGCCATCGGTCGAGAAGAAAATGATACGGGCCTTGCCCTCCAGCACTTCGGCGGGAACGTAGCCCACATCCCTGCGGCTGTCGTCGGAATTGTCGCGATTGTCGCCCATCATGAAATAATGGCCGGGCGGAACGACGAAAAGCTGGGTGTCATCCTCCGGCCCATCGGGCACGCGGTCGAGCACATAATAGCTTTTGCCACCCGGCAGGGTTTCGCGGTAGCGCGGCACGCGAACGGTATAGCCGTCGATGGTTTCGATATAATCGGCCGCGCGCACCTTCGGCACCGGTTTGCCGTTCAGATAGACAGTGCCGCGGATCACCTGAATGCGGTCGCCCGGAAGGCCAATCACCCGCTTGATGAAATCCTGCATGTAGTCGGGCGAGTCCTGGTTCGGCATTTTGAACACCACGACATCGCCGCGCTGCGGCGCCCCCGCCATGACCTTGCCGAACGACGGCAGATATTGCCCGAAGGGGAAGGAATAGCGGCTGTAGCCATACGCATATTTCTCGACGAACAGATAGTCGCCGACCAGCAGCGTATCCTCCATCGAGCCGGAGGGAATGTAGAAGGGCTGGAAAAAGAAGCTGCGGATGACGAGCGCGATCAGAAGCGCATAGATGATCGTCTTGATCGTCTCACCCCAGGTTTCACCCTGCTTGGTTTCCCCGGTGGAGTGCGTGGCATCGCTGCCAGGATCGGTCATGGTCGGACTTTCATTCCGGTGTGGCGCCGGCGGGATTGGCGGATTGGCGGTGGTGCCCGCCGTGGACGAAAGAAACGGACGGGGAGGTAAAGGTCAAGGCGGGGGCCAGGTCAAGGTGCGGCCGCCGCGAATGGGATCATGTCACGGTCTGGGCACGGCGGTGATGATCACAATCGCCTGTGCCAGCGGAAAATCATCGGTAATGGTCAGGTCGATCTGCGCCACATGCCCGGCCGGGGTGATTTCCTGAAGCCGTTTTAATGCGCCGCCGGTCAAGCGCATGCCCGGCTTGCCGCCCGGCTGATTGACCACCCCCATATCGCGCCAGAACACACCACGGCGAAGCCCGGTGCCGAGCGCCTTGGAACACGCCTCCTTCGCCGCAAAGCGTTTGGCGTAACTGGCGGCGCGCTGGGCGCGGCGGTCGGACTTCTGCTGCTCCACATCGGTATAGATGCGGCCGATGAAGCGGGCGCCGAACCGCGTCATGGTTTTCTCGATCCGGCGGATATCGATCAGGTCGGAGCCGAGGCCGATGATCATCGCGCCGCCCCGGCTTCCGCCCGCGCTTCGTCCATCAGGGCGCGCATGCGCCGGATGGCGGCGTCGAGGCCGGTGAAAATCGCCTCCCCCACCAGGAAATGGCCGATATTCAATTCGTGGATTTCGGAGATGGCGGCAATCGGCTTCACCGTATCGAAGCCGAGGCCATGCCCGGCATGGATTTCAAGCCCGAGCGCGGTGCCATAGCGCGCCGCCACGCGAACCTTTTCCAGCAATGTGTCGAAAAGCGCGCGATCGCCGCTGGCCCAGGCCTCGCAATAGGCGCCGGTGTGAAGCTCCACCACCGGGGCGCCGAGCGCCTTTGCCGCATCGAGCTGGCGCTTGTCCGGTTCCACGAACAGCGACACGCGGATTCCCGCATTCTTCAGTGCACGGACAATCGGCTGAAGCCGGTTGTGACCGCCCACCGCATCGATGCCGCCTTCGGTCGTCCGTTCCTCCCGCTTTTCGGGAACAATGCACGCCGCATGCGGCTTATGACGCAAGGCAATTTCCAGCATCTCCTCCGTCGCCGCCATTTCCAGATTGAGCGGCAGCGCGATTTCGCGGGAGAGCCGGTCGATATCGGCATCGGAAATGTGGCGGCGATCCTCACGCAGATGCGCGGTGATACCGTCAGCGCCCGCCGCCTTTGCAATCTGGGCGGCGCGCAGCGGATCGGGATGGGCGCCACCGCGCGCGTTACGGATGGTGGCGACATGATCGATATTCACCCCGAGACGCAGCGCTTTCATGGCTTTCCTTCATTCGTGACACGCACCTGCTGCACCATGACCAGAACCTTTGCGCGGTGATCGGCGGTAAAGGCGTGAAACAACCGGCCGGTGACGGCAACATGGCGGCCATGCCATTCCGCACCGAAGGGATAACTCGCAAACACCAGCTGCATCGATTCGATCCCGGCCTCGCTGCGCGAATTGTAGGAGCTGCCCTTCTTCGCGTCCACGCAAGCGGGTTTGTCCAGCTTCAGGATCGGGTGATGCAGTTTGGCGTCACGCTGAGGCGTTTTGCCGAAACCCGGCGCGCCATAAAACGGCGTGATGGTAACGGTGCCCGTCACCACCGACACCGCGGGTTCATAGGCGAAACAGGCGGCACCAGCCGATGCGGCAGAAGACGGTTCAGCCAGCAGCAAACCTGCAACCGCGGCGGCGAGAGCCAGGCGTTTCACGCCAGCCCCCTGCTCCCCGGTTTGACGCCTGGCGTGCCTTGCAGATGCTTCGGCAGCTTGTCCGCCTCCCAGGCCGGGAATTTCACCCGCGCCAGCGCGACGAGTTTCACACCCACTTTTGCCTTGCCGCCCGAACGATCAATCAGACAGGCAGCGGCAACCGGCTTGCCGCCAGCCGCACGGATCGCGTCCAGACACTCGCGCGAAGAGAGGCCGGTGGTGACGATATCCTCCACCATCAGCACCTTCTGGCCCTTTTCCAGCTCAAAGCCGCGGCGAAGATGAAAGGTGCCGTCCTGCCGCTCCACATACATCGCGGGCAGGCCCAGCTGGCGGCCCATTTCATAGCCCGGCACGATGCCGCCCACGGCGGGAGAGACAATGGCGGTGAATCCCTGCTTCACCTCCTCGCGCACCTTGGCGGCCAGCGCCTTGCACAGTTTCGCGGTCCGCTTCGCGTCGCGGAAGACGAGTGCCTTCTGCAGGAAGATGTCGGAATGCTTGCCGCTGGAGAGAATGAAGTGACCTTCGAGAAGTGCGCCCGCCTTGCGGAATTCGTTCAGAACCTGTTCGGGGGTCACGCGGCCTCCTGCTCGTCTTCGCCGCGCACACGATCAACGGATTCCACCGCCGCATTCACACGCAAGGCACCCAGAATATTCTGCAGATGCGGCACGTCGCGCACCTCCAGATCCATCATGAACTCAAAGAACAACGGATTGCGGTTGGTCACTTTCATGTTGAAGATATTGCCCCCATTGTTGCCGATCACCGTCATCACCGCGGCGAGAGAGCCCGGTGAATTCTTCACCCGCACCAGAATGCGCCCGATGGACGGGCCGCTTTCCGCCGCGTTCGCATCCCATTTCACATCCAGCCAGTCCGCCATCGCGGCCTGTGCCTTTTCCAGCTCACCGCAATCGATGGTGTGAATGACGACACCTTCCCCCGGCACCATCAGGCCCACAATCCGGTCGCCCGGCAGCGGGTGACAGCAGCGGCCGAGCCGGTAGGAAATTCCTTCGGTCAGCCCCTTGATCGAGATCGCCTTGCCGCCCGGTTTGTGCGCGGTAAAGGCAATCGGCTTGCGGCCCTTGGCATCGCGCTTGATTTCGGGGAAAGCGGCTTCCAGCACCTCATGCGCGCGCAGGGCGCCGCGGCCCACTTCGGCGAACACATCGTCCGGCTTGGGCAGGCGCAGTTTCCGCGCCACTTCCTCAATCGCCTTGTCGGTCAGTTGGTGGCCTTCGTCGGTGAACACCTTTTCCAGAATCTTGCGGCCGAAACCGACATTCTCATCGCGTTTGGCGTGGCGCAGAAAGCGGCGGATTTCGGCCCGCGCGCGGCCCGTGACCACAAACTGTTCCCACAACGGCGATGGCGTCTGTTCCTTGGTGCGGATGACCTCCACCTGATCGCCGTTGCGCAGCGGCGTGTGCAGCGGCACATGATGGCCGTTCACCTTGGCACCCACCGTGGTGTTGCCAAGGTCGGTGTGCAAGGCATAAGCGAAATCGATCGGGGTGGCGCCGCGCGGCAGCGAGATCAGATCGCCCTTCGGCGTGAAACAGAAGACCTGATCCTGATACATGTTGAGGCGGGAGTGTTCGAGGAATTCCTCGGCGCTGTCGCCACGCTCCAGCAACTCCACCATCTCGCGCAGCCATTGATAGGCATTGCTGGTCTGCAATTCGTTTGTGGGCAGCTTTTCACGATAGCTCCAATGGGCGGCGACGCCGCGTTCGGCCACATCGTGCATTTCCTGGGTACGGATCTGCACTTCCACGCGCTGCTGTTCCGGCCCCATCACCGTGGTGTGGATGGAGCGGTAGCCATTGGTTTTCGGATTGGAGATGAAATCCTTGAAGCGGTCGGGGATCATGCGCCAGGTCTGATGCAGAACGCCTAGCGCGCGATAACAATCCTCCACTGAGTGCACGATGATGCGGAACCCGAATATGTCGGACAATTGCTCGAAATTGAGCTGCTTGTCCCGCAGCTTGCGCCAAATGGAATAAGGCCGCTTGGCCCGGCCATAGACCGTGGTCTCGATCCCGCTTTCCTGCAGGCGCGCGCGCAATTGTTCGGCGATGCGGCCGATACGCTCCCCACTCGTGGCATCGAGGCGGGCAAGACGCGTGACGATGGAATTGCGCGCCTCCGGATTCATTTCGGTGAAGGCGAGGTCTTCCAACTCCTCCCGCATGTTCTGCATGCCGATGCGCCCGGCCAGCGGGGCATAAATGTCCACCGTTTCCTGTGCGATGCGGCGGCGCTTCTGCGGGTCCTTGATGTATTGCAGCGTGCGCATGTTGTGCAGCCGGTCCGCCAGCTTGACCAGCAGCACGCGCATGTCGTTCGACATCGCCAGCATCAGCTTGCGGAAATTCTCCGCCTGCTTGGTCCGCTCGCTGAACAGTTCCAACTGGGAAAGCTTGGTCACCCCATCGACCAGATCGGCGATCTCCTTGCCGAACATGGACTGCACGTCGTCGTAGGTGACGTAGGTATCCTCGATCGTGTCGTGCAGCAGGGCGGTGACGATGGTCGCCGCATCCATTTTCAGATCGGTCAGGATGCCCGCCACCTCCAGCGGGTGCGCGAAATAGGGGTCGCCCGAGGCCCGGAACTGCTTGCCATGGGCAGTCATGGCATAGACATAGGCCTTGTTCAGCAGCGCCTCATCCACATCCGGGTCATAGGCTTTGACGCGGTCCACCAGCTCGGTCTGGCGCATCAGCTTGCGCCGGGCACGCGGGCGCGCAGGCGCCGCGGTTGCCGGGATATGACCGGGAACCGGGGTTTCAGCGGCAGATGTTTCGGGCGCGTGCACCGTCATGACACCTATTATATAGGACGGTTTGCCGGTTTTTGGGCAGAAAAGCCGGGGCTTGCCTTCGGAAACGGAAATTTGCGTCGCCACACCGGCGGACCATCGCGCCGCAGAATGCAAAAGGGGCGGCATTGCTGCCGCCCCGGAAATTTGCGTCGTCAATCGTGTGGAAGCGCCTATTCCTCGTCATACACCTCAGGCTCAGGCTGCGGCTCGGCGCGGCGCTGTGCCTCCGACGTGAGGGCACGAAGAAGCTCCTCCTCCGTCACCTGACGGTAAGCAGGGTTCTCCCGCTCGTCATCGGTTTCGGGCAGCACTTCTTCCGGCTCGTCCACTTCGGCATGTTTCTGGAGCGACTTGATATAGTCTTCCTTGATATCGTCGGGCTTCAGTTCGCGGGCCGCGATTTCGCGCAGGGCCACCACCGGGTTTTTATCCCGGTCGCGATCGACCAGCGTCTCGGCGCCGCCGGAAAGCTGGCGGGCGCGGTAACCGGACAGGAGAACCAGATCAAACCGGTTCGGCACCTTGTCCACACAATCTTCAACCGTAACGCGTGCCATGGAGGCTCCTTCAAAAGCCAGGGATTTCCCGGGAATCTCGGCCGGGAGACCTGGCCGGAAATTTTGGAAGCGGCGCAAAATAAAGGACTGGGCCGCCGCCCGCAACCCCTGCCGGGGCAACCGGTCTATTCCTTATCCGCCACCTGATCCAGGGCCCGGTCCACGGTCTGCGGCGTGGCCGCCAGAGCGCCCTCGCCCATCAGCACGCGGGTCCGGCGCCAGATTTCCCACTGCCTGGCGAAAATCATGGCGGTGGAGAAGATCAGCCCGGCATCGGTGGCACGCTGCAGCCCCAGCGCGTGGGGCAGATCGCGGGTGTGGGTGAAGAATTCGAGGCCGTAGCGCAGAACGAAAAATCCTGCGATCAGGATCAGGCCCAGTGGCGTCGCCCGGGACACGATCTGGCCCGTTTGCGGATCGCGCGACAATTGCTGGTGGCGCGCCCGCAGATAGCCAAATCCGGCACCGGCGGCCGCGCCGGCAACAAAGCCCGCGATCGCCCCGATGCCCGGCATGGGCCCGCGCGCAACAGTCACCGCCGTCAGACCGCCGAGGATTACCGGATAGATCCACAAACGCGCGGTTCTGACCCGCCTGTCACGCAGATTGCGCCGGATCATCAGCGCGAGTACGGCGAGCGGAACGAGTATCGAACTCGCCATATGCCATGAGATTGCAGGAACGCCGGTCATGCCGAATGCCGTCTATTCCGGTCAGTGGGCTGCATCACACGAATTTAGGGCAATGCGTCAGCCCCGTCATTTGTAAACGCAGCCCAATGCGAACAACACATCGTGCGTAGCACAGCCCGTGCATTACAGCGGTGCAATGTTCCGGCTGTCTGCCGGCAGACGGCCAATCAATTCACGAATGCCGAGTCCGCTGACTGGATGCCGCCAGTCCGGCGCGATGTCCGCCAGCGGAACCAGAACGAAACCCCGTTCCGCCACACGCGGATGCGGCAATATCGGCGCGTCGTCACGGATGCGGCCATCAAAATCGATCAGATCGAGGTCGAGCGTGCGGGGCGCATTGCGTTCTTCCCGTTTTCGACCGAAAGATGCCTCAATTGCGTGCAGACATTGCAGCAACGATGCCGGGTCGCGTGCCGTTTCCACCCGCGCAACCGCATTGACGAAAGGCGGATCGGACGGGTTGGGCCAGGCTTGCGTCTTATAAAAGCGCGAAACCGCCGCCGGCCGGACATTGTGTGTGGAAAGTGCCGCCAAAGCGGCGCGCAGTGTTTCTGCCGGTGTGCCGGCACGCGATGGCAGATTTGCACCCAATGCAATGATGATCATGGCGTGTTCACGACGATGCGATTGCAGGAGGCATTTTCACGGCGCCAAGAATGACATAGAACGAATTCATTGTGGGGACATTGAAACGCGTGGCGTAGATGGAGGTTTTTAATGTTGTTCTATCCTCAAGAGAAAATCGCACTTTTTATTGACGGCGCCAACCTTTACGGCGCAGCAAAAGGTCTTTCCTTCGATATCGATTACAAGCGTCTGCTGGAATTGTTTGCACGCAAGGGCGTTCTGGTTCGCGCCTTTTACTATACAGCGGTCGCGGAAGATCAGGAATTTTCACCCTTGCGGCCATTGGTCGACTGGCTCGATTACAATGGCTTTTCCGTCGTGACCAAACCGTTGAAAGAATTTGTCGACAGTCAGGGCCGCAGGCGCGTCAAGGGCAACATGGATATCGAACTTGCCATCGACGTGATGGAAATGAGCGAAATCGTGGACCACATCGTGATCTTCTCCGGCGACGGTGACTTCCGCCGCCTGGTGGAAGCTGCCCAGCGCAAAGGCCGCCGGGTCAGCGTGGTTTCCACCATCCGCTCACAACCACCGATGATCGCCGACGAATTGCGCCGTCAGGCGGACAATTTCATCGAGCTGGATGAGTTGAAGCCGATGATCATGCGCGAAGGCGGCCCACGCAGCGTTCAGTCCGAACCGCAATACGCGCAAACCGCCTGAGCGGGCGCACGCAAGGATGTCTGGTTGCGCGCTTTGCAGGGCGCGCAAAACAGGCCATACACTGCCCTCGTGCGAACCGGACCGGACATTTCTGACACTGCGCGCTGCCCGCCGGCCGATTGCGGGTTGTGCCCGCGGCTGGCCGGTTTCCGCCACGGCAATCGCGAGAAGTTTCCAGCCTATTTCAACAATCCCGTGCCGACATTCGGCACGATGGAAGCACGGCTTCTGATCGTGGGGCTTGCACCGGGATTGCACGGTGCCAACCGCACCGGGCGCCCCTTCACCGGCGATTATGCGGGCGTTCTGCTCTACCACACGCTTCTGAAGCACGGGCTTGCCAAAGGCCGGTTCGACGCGCGCATCGATGATGGGCTGACGCTTGTCGATTGCGCCATCACCAATGCGGTGCGTTGTGTACCGCCGGAGAACAAGCCGCGGCCCGACGAGATCAACACCTGCCGCCGCTTTCTGTCCGCCACCATTGCGGCCATGCCCAATCTGCACGCCATCCTCTCGCTGGGACAGATTGCGCATAACAGTGTGCTGAGCGCGCTGAAAGTGAAGAAAAGCGCCTACAAGTTCGGCCATGGCGCGACCTTCCGTACACCGGCACTCACTCTGGTCGCGAGCTATCACTGCTCGCGCTACAACACCAATACCGGCGTCCTGACGGAAGAGATGTTCGATGCCGCGGTGAAACAGGCCAAGCTCGCCGCCATGCCGGCGTTGTAGCCAGCACCGGCGGTGTAATCAGCTATAGCGTTCTTCTTTCCACGGATCGGCTTCGTTGTGATAACCGCGCACCTCCCAGAAGCCGGGATGGTCATCCGCGTGGAACACGATGCGCGTGACCCATTTGGCGCTTTTCCAGAAATACCAGTCGGGGATCACCACCCGCACCGGCCCACCATGTTCGCGCGGCAGGGGCTTTCCCTCCCAGCTATGGGCCAGCAGCACATTCGCGTCCGCAAATGCCGAAAGGCGCACATTGGTGGTGTAACCGTCATAGGCGTGGAAGACGATGTGCTTCGCCTCCGCCTTCGGTTTCACCAGATCGAGCAATGTGCGGCTTGAAACGCCCTGCCAGTGATTGTCGTAACGGCTCCACGCCGTTACGCAATGAATGTCACTGACGAATTCCTGCTGCGGCAGGGCGCGAAACTGTTCGAGTGTCAGGGCGACCGGGTTTTCGACCAGCCCCATGATCTGCAGGCGCCACTTTTCCGGCTTCACATCGGGCTGCACGCCGAGGTCCAGCACCGGCCAGTTGGTGACCAGCTTTTGTCCCGGCGGCAGGCGATTGACGCGGCCTGCATCCGGGCGCCCGGTCAGCAGCCTGCCCTCCTCCGCCCATTTCTCCTTGGAGCGGATCAGCTTTTCCTTGATCTGGCCGATCAAGCCCGGATCGTCATCCTCGCTCATCGCCTAACCCTTTGCCCGCATCAGGCGGGCCTTGTCGCGCTGCCAGTCGCGCTTCTTCTCGGTTTCGCGCTTGTCGTGCAGCTTCTTGCCCTTGGCAATGCCGAGTTCCACCTTCGCAATGCCCTTCGGATTGAAATAGACCTTCAGGGGCACCAGCGTCATCCCCTCACGCTGGATGGCGGCGGAGAGGCGGCGCACTTCTGCGCGGTGGACCAGCAATTTCCGCGGCCGCTTCGGTTCATGATTGAAGCGATTGGCCATGGTGTATTCGGGGATATAGGCGTTGACGAGCCAGATCTCGCCATCCTTGGCGTGGGCGTAGGATTCCGCGATCGTCGCCTTGCCGGAGCGCAGCGCCTTCACCTCCGACCCCATCAGCATGATGCCGGCTTCCACCGTATCGTCGATGGCGTAGGAAAAGCGCGCCTTGCGGTTGTCGGCAACCACGCGGCGGTCAGGGTCTTTCTTTTTTGCCATGGTCAGAGAAGGCCGGCGCCTTCCATCGCGGCGCGAATGCGCGCGCGCGCGGGCGGTGTTGCGGCCACAATCGGAAGCCGCACCTCGTCACTGCATTTGCCGAGCAGCGAGGCCGCATATTTCGCCGGCGCCGGGCTCGATTCACAGAACATCGCATCGTGCAGCGGCATCAACCGGTCCTGCAAGGTGCGTGCCCTGGCAAAATCGCCCGCGATGCAGGCGTTCTGGAACTCCGCGCACAGCTTCGGTGCCACATTGGCGGTGACGGAAATGCAGCCATGGCCGCCATGGGCCATATAGCCGAGAGCGGTCGCATCCTCGCCTGAGATCAGCCGCCAGTCCGTACCGCAGGCCAGCCGCTCGCGGCTCGGCCGGGCCAGATTGTTGGTGGCATCCTTCACGCCGACGATATTGGCGATCTTCGACAGGCGCGCGATGGTCTCCACCGCGATCTCCACCACACTGCGGCCGGGAATATTGTAGAGCAGCACCGGAATATCCACGGCTTCCGCAATGGTGGCGAAGTGGCGGTAGATGCCTTCCTGTGTCGGCTTGTTGTAATAGGGCGCAACAGAAAGAACGGCATCCGCGCCGATTTCCTTTGCAAACCGGGACAGCGAAATCGCTTCGGCGGTCGAATTGGAACCCGCGCCTGCGATTACTGGCACACGGCCCTTCGCCTCCTCCACACAGATCGCGACGACGCGGTGGTGTTCCTCGTGGCTCAAGGTTGCGGATTCGCCCGTCGTGCCCATGGGCACCAGACCGTGCGACCCTTCCGCCACCTGCCAGGAGACGAATTGGCGGAACGCGGCCTCATCCAGCTTGCCGTCTTTCATCGGCGTGATGAGGGCGGGCATCGAGCCCCGGAGGCGTTGAGCAATGTCAGTCATGAATGTTGTCCCGGATCGTTCCCTGAAATACCGCCTCACGCCAATTTGTGGAAGCATGCTCTTTCGTGGGGTTGCCGCTGTGTTAGGTCTTAATCCCGGCAAAAGAAAGGATCGCGGACCATGGCCCTGGAAATGCGCCCCGAATGCGAACGCTGTAGAGCCGCATTGCCCCCCGATGCCGAAGCCGCCCGGATTTGCAGTTACGAATGCACGTTCTGCGCCCCCTGTTCCGATGCGATGGCGGGGCGCTGCCCCAATTGCGGCGGTGAACTGGTCCGCCGTCCCCGCCGGACCGCGAAAGCGGAATAAAACCACATTTTACCATGGTGGAATGGCCGCCCCCCTGCCGATATGGTCGGCCGGGATGTCACATCATAATTCGGCAGTTGTGTAGATGAAACGAATCCGGATTTTCGTCGCAATTTTCCTGGCTCTCAGCACGTTCAGCGGGCACGCACCAGCCGATGAGGCCCGGCAAAGCAAAGTCCGTTACCTGAGTGCGGCGGACCACGCGTTGTTCGAGCGCGCCTTCAAGGAAGCCGACCGCACCAATTGGCAGGATGCGCAGGCCCTTGCCGTGCGCGGGCAGGATGCAATCGCGCGGCGCATCATCCAGTGGCGTTATCTGCTGGACCGCAACAGCGGCGCGAGCTTTGCCGAGATCGACGCCTTCCTGAAAAACAATCCCGGCTGGCCGATGCGCACCACGTTGCTGGCCCGTGCCGAGCAGGCAATGGGGTCCGACATGGCACCCGCCAGCGTGATCGCATGGTTTGCCGGCCGCACACCGGAGACGGGCATCGGCAAGATCAGGCTGGGTGCCGCCCTGATCGCGAGCGGTAGCACCGGTGCGGGGCAGGACCTGATCCGGGATGCCTGGGCCAACAACACGTTGCAGGCCGATCAGGAACTTCAGGTTCTGCACACCTACGGCGATCTGCTGACACCGGCGCTGCAGGCCGAACGCCTGAGCAATCTCTTGTGGCGGGACGATGAAAGTGGTGCCAAACGGCAAATCCCGCGCGCGCCGGAGCGGGCACAACGCATTGCCGAGGCGCGGCTGACCTTGCGGCGCAATCCCACCGCAGGTTTGCGCATGGCGCGGCTGCTGCCGGCCTCGCTTCGCGCCAACCGCGGCCTTCAGTTCGACATCGCGAAAGTGGAACGCGCACGCGGCAAAACCGATCAGGCCGCCGCCCATCTGCTGCAGATCGAACGGCTGGAAGATCGCAAGCACCCCGCAACCGTATGGCGCGAACTGAATATCGCGGCCCGTCAGGCGATCGGCGAGCGCAAATACCGCACGGCCTATACGCTGGTTTCCAACACCGGGCTGACCAGCGGCGCGCCGTTTGCCGAGGCCGAATTCCTCGCCGGATGGATCGCGCTGCACTTCCTTGACCGGCCGCAAGCCGCGCTGACGCATTTCCGCAAGCTGGCGGACGGGGTTTCCCGCCCCATCAGCCGTTCGCGCGCCTATTTCTGGATCGGGCGCGCGGCAGAGGCCGCAGGGCAACCCGAACAGGCCGCACGTGAATACCGGATTGCCGCGCGAGACGTGGATACGTTCTATGGCCAGCTTGCGCTGACCCGCCTCGACACCGCGCCGGTTCTGCGCCTTCCCGCCCCGGCAGCGCCTGCCAAAACGGCTCTGGCGGACAGCGATCTGGTTCGCGCCATCAAAGTGCTTGCCGATCTGGGTGAGGAACGCTTGCTGCGCCAGTTCGCCATCGCCGCCGAGGCCAGCGACCAGACACCTGGCCGGGTCGCCGCGTTGGCGGATTTGCTGAACACGCTCGGCTTTCCGGAGGTTGCGGTCCGGGTGGCGAAGAACGCGGCCTATGACGATGTTCTGCTGGTCGATTACACCCATCCGGTGATGACGTTGCCGGGTTACCCCGGCCCCGGAGCCACGCCGGAATCCGCACTGGTGCTGGCCCTGATCCGGCAGGAGACAGAGTTCAATCCGAATGCAATCAGCAGCGCGGGCGCCATGGGTATCATGCAATTGATGCCGTCGACGGCGAAGGCCATGGCGGGGCGCGCCGGTATCGGCTTTGACCGCTCACGCCTGCTCTACGACACCAGCTACAACATCCGCCTCGGGATGACGGAGCTTTCCCGCAATCTGGAAAACTGGGGCGGTTCCTACATCCTGTCGGCGGCGGCCTACAATGCCGGGCCGACCAATGTGCGCCGCTGGATTGCGACCTTTGGCGATCCGCGCGATCCGAAAGTCGATCCGGTGGACTGGATCGAAAGCATTCCTTATGGCGAGACGCGGAACTACGTGCAGCGCGTGCTGGAGAACGTACAGGTTTATCGCAGCCGCCTCGGCAGCAGCACCACACCCTTGCGGCTTCTGAACGACCTCTACCGGCCGAACACGCCACCGGTGAACATTCTGCATTATGAGGGCACGGCGCTCAGCGCGCCCGCCAAGGTGCCCTTGCCGCAACCGCGGCCGGGTGACGGCAAGGTGGCGCCGCTGAACGGCACGGCAGCATCAACAACCGCTGGGGCAGCCTCGCCCGTACCGGCGACCATCGCGCCGCCGGTGCCGGCTGCGCGGCCGGCACAGACGAACTGAACCGGGCCGTCAGACTGTTTCGCGGGACGGCGATCAGTGCGCGAAGGAAAGCCATTCGCGGGCCTGGCGCTGCGCCTCCGCGATCTGGCCCGCACTCATCTCGCGGGAGATTGTGGCCCGCCAGCTTTTGGCCTGATCGATGCCGCGCATCGCGGCCAGGTTGAACCATTTGTGCGCGGCGACAAAATCGACGCCGACGCCCTGCCCCGTCGAATAAGCCAGCCCCAGATTGTAAAGGGCATCGGCACGCCCCGACTTTGCATCCGTCTCGTATTGCGAAAGCGTGTCGACATCGATGCACGCCATAACTCTTCTCCCTCAGCCCCGGCCTGCGAAAATTTCAGACCGTTTCAACCCACGCGCGAAAACGGTGGCGCGTGCGAGCAGATGCTGCCAATCAAGAAGCTAAAACGTCGTTAAAACGATTAACCCTGTTTTTTACCCACCGTTAACAAACGGCAAAGGGCGCGGGCCGGTGACAGGGCGCGATCGGGCGGCGGATTGCGGGATTTCTTCTCAGGTGCAGCGGCATGGCACCGCGGATATGGCACCGCGGATATGGTGCCGGGGCCGTGGTCATTGCCAGTCCGGCATCTTCGCCGCGGCCTGCCGGTCTCATGGAGCTGGTTTTCTATTTTTTGGAGGGGAGAGGGGATTCAGTGCCCCTTAAGGGGCTTGGCCGCGGCTTCCCGGTTGAGGTGCATTACACCTTGGGGGCCGCGGCCTTTGCCTTTGCCATTGTCTGGCGACTCTTTATCAGGCCTTTTTGGCCCGGCGCTTTGTTTTGCGCTTCACGGCTTTTTTCGCCGTCTTTTTCTTCGCGGCCTTCTTCACGGTCTTCTTTGCGGCTTTCCGCTTCGTGACCTTGCGCTTCGTCGTCTTGCGCGCCGCGGTCTTCGCAGCCGCCTTGCGCACCGTGCGCTTCTTGGCGGGCTTCTTCCTCTTTGCAGTCATTGGCATGAGTTACGACTCCTTTGCTTGTCCGGGTCGTGCCAGAAGCACCCCCCAAAACGCGAACAATATGAGTAGGTTGCAATGCCAATTGCAATACTGGGGGGTAAGGGCGGTTTTGGCCTGAAGGGACGAGTGACGAAAATTCCTTATTTTTATTACATTTTCGCGCATCGTCCGTGCACGGATGATTTGCCTGCAAAATCCGGCGCCCCACTGTCAACGTCTTGCAAATGTGCGAATCACCCCTCCTCGGGGATGCCGAGTCGCGTCTTCAGGATCGCGTTTACGGCCTGCGGGTTGGCCTTGCCGCCGGTCGCTTTCATCACCTGACCGACGAACCATCCGGCAAGTTTCGGCTTCGCCTTCACCTCTTCGACCTTTGCCGGATTGGCGGCGATCACCGCCTCGACAGCCTTCTCGATCGCCGACGTGTCGGTCACTTGTGTCAGTCCGCGCGCCTTAACGATCTCTTCAGGGTCGCCGCCGTCACTCCAGATGATGTCGAGAACATCCTTCGCAATCTTTCCGGAGATGGTTCCCGCCGCCATCATCTTCAGAATCCGATTGTTGGCGCCCGCATCGACCGGACTATCCGCAATCGTGCGGCCGTCGCGGTTCAAACGGCCAAGCACTTCATTGTTCAACCAATTTGCCGCCGCTTTCGGTTCCACATCTGCCGCAAGCGCCTCGAAATAATCCGCAAGCTCACGCTCGGCGACGATCACGCCCGCGTCATAGGGCGAAAGCCCGTAGTCCCGCATGAAGCGGTCCTTCTTGGCATCGGGCAATTCGGGCAACGAACGTTCGATTTCGGTCACCCACGCCTGATCCAGCACCAGCGGCAACAGATCGGGGTCCGGAAAATAGCGGTAATCATGCGCATCTTCCTTGGAGCGCATGGAACGCGTTTCGCCCGCACGGGAATCGAACTGGCGGGTCTCCTGGCGGATTGTGCCGCCCGCTTCCAGAATATCGATCTGGCGCCGGGCCTCGAACTCCACCGCATGCGAAACGAACCGCATCGAGTTTACGTTCTTGATTTCACAGCGTGTTCCAAGCCCTTCACCCGGCCGGCGCACCGACACATTCACGTCCGCGCGCATGGAGCCTTCGTCCATGTTCCCGTCGCAGGTGCCGAGGTAGCGCACGATCGCCCGCAATTTGCGCAGGAACGCCGCTGCTTCGTCCGCGGAGCGCATGTCCGGCCTGGTCACGATCTCCATCAGCGCCACACCGGCGCGGTTGAGATCGACAAAGGAATAGTCCGCCGCATGGTCATGCAGGCTTTTGCCCGCATCCTGTTCCAGATGCAGCCGCTCGATCCCCACGCGCACGGTTTCCCCGCCCGCGAGGTCGAGCATCACCTCCCCCTCGCCCACGACGGGATATTTATATTGTGAGATCTGATAGCCGCTGGGCTGATCGGGATAGAAATAGTTCTTGCGGTCGAACACGCTTTCCAGATTGATCTTCGCCTTGAGGCCGAGCCCGGTGCGGACCGCCTGTTCCACACAGAAGCGGTTGATCACGGGCAGCATTCCCGGCATCGCCGCATCCACAAAACTGACATGGGCATTGGGTTCGGCACCGAATTCGGCCGACGCGCCAGAAAACAGCTTCGCGTTGGAGGAGACCTGGGCGTGCACCTCCATCCCGATCACGATTTCCCACGGCCCCGTGGAGCCTTCAATATATTTGGACGCAGCTTTAGACGCGGCCATCTTCGCCTCCGTCATGGATGTAAGCATCGGCCTCGATCTCAACCAGCCAATTCGGGTCGATGAAGCGGGAAACTTCGACAAATGTTGCGGCAGGCCGGATCCCGCCAAAGAATTCGCCGTGAATCTTCGCCGCCTCTTGCCAACGCGTGATGTCCCGCATCATCACCCGCGTGCGGGTGACATGATCGAGCCGGGCGCCCACTTTCTCCAGTGCCTCGCCGACGATCTCCAGCGCGCGGCGCACCTGACCCGCTACGTCCGGCGCAAGCGCACCGTCCTTGCCGATGGGCGCGGTGCCGCTGACGGTGACGACGGGGCCCGTGCGCACCGCACGCGAGAAACCGATACGCTCATGATAAGGGCTGTCGCTCATGGCCAGGACACGGTTCATGACGCCCACCACATCGCGGGCCGCGCGGTGAAGCCCGCCGCCTGCTCGATTGCATGGCCCGTGCGCAGCACGGTCGCCTCATCAAATGCCTTGCCGATAATCTGAAGCCCAAGCGGCAGACCATCCGCCGTCAGCCCGGCAGGAACCGAAATTCCCGGCAGACCGGCCAGGTTCACCGTCACGGTAAAGACGTCATTCAGATACATCGAAACCGGATCGTTGCTTTTCTCGCCGATCGCAAAGGCCGGGCCCGGTGTCGCCGGTGTCAGCAGCGCATCGCATTGTTCAAAAGCGCGGGCGAAATCCTGTGCAATCAGGGTCCGTATCTTCTGGGCGCGGGTATAATAAGCATCGTAATACCCGGCCGAGAGCACATAAGTGCCGATCAGCACCCGGCGCTGGACCTCCGCCCCGAAACCTTCGGCACGTGATTTCTCATAAAGATCAATGATGTCGCTGGCGTTGCTGGCACGGTGGCCATAACGCACGCCGTCATAACGGGCGAGGTTGGAGGAGGCCTCCGCCGGCGCCACGATATAATAAGCCGGCAATGCGTATTTCGTGTGAGGCAGGCTGACCTCCACGATTTCCGCCCCTTGTGCCTTCAGCCATTCGGCGCCTTTCGCCCACAACGCATTGATCTCGGGCGGTGCGCCATCGATCCGGTATTCCTTCGGAATGCCGATCCTGAGCCCCTTCACGCCCGCGTCGATCCCCGCTTCGTAATCGGGTACCGGTACGTCGACACTGGTGGAATCCTTCGCATCCACACTCGCCATCTGCTGTAGCATGATGGCGGCATCGCGTACCGTGCGCGTCATCGGCCCCGCCTGATCGAGCGAGGAGGCAAAGGCGACAATGCCCCAGCGCGAACAGCGGCCGTAAGTCGGCTTCAGCCCGACAATGCCGGTCACGGCGGCCGGCTGGCGGATGGAACCGCCGGTGTCGGTGCCGGTGGCGGCCAGGCACAGATGCGCGGACACCGCCGCGGCCGACCCGCCGGACGAACCGCCCGGCACCAGATCCTGATTGCTGCCTTTCGCACGCCACGGATTGATCGCCGATTTGTAGAAACTGGTCTCGTTCGACGAGCCCATGGCGAATTCATCCAGATTGGTCTTGCCCAGCATCACCGCGCCGGCATTCCACAAATTCTGCGTCACGGTGGATTCATAGGGCGGCACGAAATTGTCGAGGATGCGGCTGCCCGCGGTGGTGCGCACGCCACGGGTGCAGAACAGATCCTTGATCGCGAGCGGCACCCCTTCCAGCGGGCGGCCATCGCCATTGGCGAGGCGCGCATCGGCATCTTCCGCCATCGCGAGCGCGCGCTCCGGCGTTTCGGTGATGAAGGCATTCAGACCGCGCGCACCTTCGATTGCGGAAAGAAATGTCCTGGTCAGTTCGACAGAGGAAATTGCGCGCGCACGCAACGCATCGCGCGCATCGGCCAGTGTCAGCTCAGCGGGATTGGCGGGAAGCGGCATTATTCCACCACCTTCGGCACAACAAAGAAATGGTCTTCGCCCGAGGGCGCATTGGCGGTCACCGCATCGGCATCGCCGCCATCGGTCACCACGTCCTCGCGCATCTTCAGCTTCTGTGCCACCACGCTGGTCAGCGGGGCAACGCCTTCGACATCCACTTCCTCCAATTGCTCCACCCAGGCCAGAATCCCGTTCAGTTCCTGAACCATGGGCTCTACCCGCTCTTCTTCCAGTGCGATCCGGGCGAGCTTGGCAATACGCCGGACGGTGTCCTTGTCCACGGACATGGGGCCGCTCACTATGCTATGAATACGCTGTCTTGCTACCAATCGCGGGCCATGCTGGCAAGCGAGGCGGCAAGCCCACGAAACAGCCTGAAACAAGGAGCGGCCCATGGCCCTGGCGATTTCCGGCATCGATCACGTCCAGTTCACCATTCCGCGTGCAGAGGCCGAGACATGCCTCGCCTTCTACCGCGACATTCTGGGCCTGCCGGAAATCCCCAAGCCGGAGGAATTGCGCGCCCGCGGCGGGGCGTGGTTTCAGATCGGCAATCTGCAATTCCATCTGGGCGTGGACCCGGAGCCGTTTCCGGTCAGCAAACGTCATGTCTGCTTCCTGGTGCCGGATCTCGCCGCGGCGCGGGCGCACATCGTTCAGCATGGCGTCACCATAGAAGAAGAAAGTGTGGCGGAGGGTCTGCACCGCTTTTTCATCCGCGATCCGGCCGGAAACCGGATCGAGATCGGGCAGCGCTAAGCGACGATGCCGGTTCTTGCACTTCCCGAATTGCGCAGCGCCCTTGCGCCCGATGCACGGCTGATCGGCCTCGACCTCGGTGAGAAGACCATCGGGGTTGCGTTGTCCGACCGCCTGCTGACCATCGCAACCCCTTATGAAACGCTGCGCCGGGGCAAATTCACCGCCGATGCGCAGACGCTTGCGGCCATCGCGGCGAAAGAAGGTGCCGGCGGCTTTGTCATCGGCCTGCCGCTGAACATGGATGGCAGCGAGGGGCCATCGGCCCAATCGGCACGGGCCTTCGCGCGCAATCTCGCGGGCCGGATGGAATGCCCCATCGTGCTGGTGGATGAGCGGCTTTCGACCGTCGCCGTCACGCGTGCGCTGCTGGAGGCCGATACAAGCCGCCGCCGCCGTGCCCAGGTGGTCGACAAAATGGCCGCGGCCTATATCCTTCAGGGTGCGCTCGACCGTTTACGGCAGAGCTGACCCAAGGCGGGGGGCGGACATTTCCGATAGCGAACGCCCTGCCCGCTTCCTCTGGCTACCGCCCGGCATGGGCCCGCCGATGGCGCTGCCCCGGCGGCAGGAAACCGTGTTCCTGCTGGTTGGCACCACACTTCTGTTCAGCGGCTATGATCTGAACATTTTCGGGCTCGCCCTGCCACAGATTCAGAAAGAGCTGCAGATCCCCGAAAACATGGCGGGCCTGACGGTCAGCTATTTCCGGCTGGCGGCGCTTTGCGCGCTTCTGATCGCACCGCTTGCCGATATTTTCGGCCGCAGGCGGATGCTTCTTTTCACCGTCGCGGGCGAAGCGGTGATGACGCTTGCCACCGCGTTCGCGCAGACCTATCCGCAATTCGTCGCGGCGCAGGTGTTGGCCCGCGTGTTCGGCTATGCCGAGGAGCTGCTCTGCTTCGTCGTGATCGCGGAGGAGATCGACGCCCGCGTGCGCGGCTGGGCCACGGGCACATTGTCCGCCATGGGCGCAACGGGTGCCGGTGTTGCGGCCATCGTCTTTGCGGCCGTCAATATCCTGCCCTATGGCTGGCGCTCACTTTACGCCATCGGCGGCGGCGTTCTGCTGATCCTCGCTTATTACCGCCGCCTTCTGCCCGAAACGCAGCGCTTCGAACTGCGGCGAACCGAAATCGCGGCGATGGGTTCGCGGCTGCAAGCCCTCCGCGACACGCTCAACCAGTTGCTGAAGGATTATTCCGGCAGGCTTGCAACCCTTGGCGTCGCCGTGTTCGCGTTCGGCTTCGCCATCGGGCCTGCCACGGTTCTGATGTCGAAATATCTGCAGCAGGATCATCACTACAGCCCCGGCGAAGTCTCCATCCTTTATCTGTTCGGCGGGCTGGTGGCGGTCGTCGGCAATGTCGTGGCCGGGCGGCTGTCGGACCATTTCGGCCGGCGGCGCATTCTGTTCGCGACCGCACTGCTTGCCGGCATCTGCTTCGCGGTGTTCTTCAGCGGCGTTGGCGGCTTCATCCTGCCGGTGATGTGGATTCTGGCATTGTTCGGCTTTCTGTCCGCCGATGCGCTGTTCTCCGGCTATCCGGCGGAAATTTTCCCGACCGCAACCCGGGCCACGGCCGCGGGCCTGCGCTACGTCTTCGGGATTATGGGCGGCGCGCTGTCGCTCGCGCTCGAAGGGGTGTTCTATGACTGGCTTGGCGGGCACGGCCCCGCCATCATGCTGGCGCTGGCCGCCATACCGGTGGCATTGGCCGCAATTCTGTTCCTTCCCGAAACGGCGCGGCGTACATTGGAGGAAATTTCTGGTAACAAGCCGTGACCGGGCGCGCTTGCCCTCCCCCAACACCCTATCTATAAGCCTGAAACCGATGACACGCGCCGCACCCGAAGCGCCAATCCTGCAAACCAGCCATCTTCTTGGCATTGAAAATCTTTCGGTCGCAGAAATCGAGGCCCTGCTCGATCTGGCCGAAAGCTATGTCGCGCTGAACCGAGGCTCCGACAAGAAGAAAGCCCTGCTGAAGGGCCGCACGCTGATCAACCTGTTCTTCGAGGCCTCCACCCGCACGCAAAGCTCGTTCGAGCTGGCGGGCAAAAGGCTGGGCGCCGATGTGCTGAACATGGCGGTGCGCAATTCCTCGGTCTCCAAGGGCGAAACCCTGATCGATACCGCCACCACCCTGAACGCGATGCGGCCCGACATTCTGGTGGTGCGGCATCAGGATTCGGGTGCCGCCGAGCTTCTGTCGCGCAAGGTCGATTGCTGTGTCATCAATGCGGGTGACGGGGCTCACGAACATCCCACCCAGGCACTGCTCGATGCGCTGACCATCCGGCGCCGCCGCGGCGGGTTTCAGGGCCTGACGGTTGCGATCTGCGGCGATGTTCTGCACAGCCGGGTTGCCCGCTCCAACATCCACCTGCTCGGCAAGATGGGGGCGAAAGTGCGCCTGATCGCGCCGCGCACGCTGCTTCCCGCCGATGCCGGCCGCTTCGGTGTCGAACTTCATTCCGACATGACCAAGGGGCTGGAAGGGGCCGACATCGTGATGATGCTGCGCCTGCAGCGGGAGCGGATGACGGGCGCCTTCGTCCCCTCCACGCGGGAATATTTCCGCTTCTATGGCCTCGACCGTGACAAGCTGAAACATGCCAAACCGGGCGCATTGGTGATGCACCCGGGCCCGATGAACCGTGGCGTGGAAATCGACTCCGCCGTGGCGGACGACATCGAAGTCAGCCTGATCCAGGAACAGGTGGAAATGGGTGTCGCGATCCGCATGGCGGTGCTGGATGCGCTGGCCCGCGGCCTGCCGCAGGAAGGGAAAAACACATGAGCGCGCGCACCGCCTTCCGCAATGCGCGCCTGATCGACCCGGCGGCAAAGCTGGATGCCACAGGCGGCCTTCTGGTCGAAGACGGCATCATCCGCGATGTGGGTGCCAACCTGTTCAAGGATGGCGTGCCGGGCGATGCCAAGATCGTCGATTGCGGCGGGCATGTTCTGGCGCCCGGCCTGATCGACATGCGCGTCTTCACCGGTGAGCCGGGCAGCGAGCATCGCGAAACCCTGGAATCCGCGAGCAACGCGGCCGCGGCCGGTGGGGTGACCACCATGGTGGTAATGCCCAACACCGATCCGGTGATCGACGAACCCTCTCTGGTTGATTTCATCCGCCGCCGCGCCGCCGCCACGGCACAGGTCCGCGTGCTGCCGATGGCGGCCCTGACCAAGCATCTGGCCGGCGAAGTGATGACCGAAATCGGCCTGCTTCTCGAAGCGGGCGCGATTGCGTTCACCGATGGCGACCGTTCGCTCGCCAATGCGCGGGTGCTGCGCCGGGCGCTTTCTTACGCCGCCACCTTCAATGCGCTGGTGGTGGGCCACGCCGAAGACCCGTTCCTGTCGGAAGGCACGGCCATGAACGAAGGCGAATATGCCACCCGCCTTGGCGTTCCCGCGGCACCCACGCTCGCCGAAACCATCATTGTCGAACGCGACATCCGGTTGGTGGAGTTGACCGGCGCGCGTTACCATTTCGGCCAGATTTCCTGCCGCGCCTCGCTCGACGCCATTGCCGCCGCCAAGGCGCGCGGGCTTCCGGTGACCTGTGGTGTCTCGGCGCATCATCTGTCGCTCAACGAACTCGATGTCGGCGCCTACCTCACCTTCCGCAAGGTGAAACCGCCGCTGCGGTCTGAAGCTGACCGTGCCGCCATGGTCGAGGGCGTCGCCAATGGTGTGATCGACGTGATCGTGTCGAGCCATGACCCGCAGGCCGCCGACACCAAGCGCCAGACCTTCGGCGAAGCGGCGTTCGGCGCGGTGGGGCTTGAGACACTGCTGCCCGCAGCGCTGGCGCTTTATCACAATGGGCACGCAGACCTATCGCAGGTCCTGAACACACTGACCGCTGCACCCGCACGGATTCTTGGCATCGACGGCGGCACACTGAAAAAAGGCGCGGCGGCCGATCTCGTCCTGTTCGATCCCGACCGGCCTTTCGTGGTGGATGCAGACGCATTGCACTCCCGTGCCAAGAACACCCCGTTCGAGGAACGCCGTTTTGAAGGCCAGGTGCTGCAGACTTTCGTTCAGGGCCGCTGTGTCTTCAACGCGAGGGGCACGGCATGAGTGGCGGCCTTCACATCGTGATCGCACTCGCGATTGGTTATCTGTTGGGTTCCATTCCGTTCGGCCTGATCTTCACGCGCCTTGCCGGTGCGGGCGATGTGCGCGCCATCGGTTCCGGCAATATCGGGGCGACCAATGTGCTGCGCACCGGCAAACGCTGGGCCGCGGCGGCCACACTATTATGCGATGCGGGCAAAGGGGCGCTAGCGGTTTATCTGGCACGCCATTTCCTGGGCAATATCCCGTCACTTGTGGCCGCCCTCGCCGCCTTTCTCGGCCATATCTTTCCGGTCTGGCTGCGCTTCAAGGGCGGCAAAGGCGTCGCCACATTCTTCGGCATCACACTGGTACTCAATCTCGTCGGCGGTGTTGGCGGGCTCTTGACATGGCTGGCCGCCGCCGCGGTCTGGCGCATTTCATCGCTGTCCGCGCTGGTCGCGGCTGCATTGACGCCGGTTTACTTCATTCTGCTGGGTGAATGGCTTTACGCCGCGCTGTGTCTGTTGCTGGCCGTGATCATCGCCTTCACCCATCGCGAAAACATCGCCCGCCTGTTGCGCGGCACCGAACCGCGTATCGGCCGCAAATCCGAACCGGCGGGATAACCCGCCGGGTTCAGGCGAAGGGGGCGCCAGAACATCCATTGCCAACACACCATCTAAACGAAACCGAACGCCGGGCCTGGCTGCGGCTGGCCCGCACCAGCCATGTCGGCCCGGTGACCTTCGCCAATCTGCTCAGCCGTTTTGGTTCGGCTGCGGCTGCGCTTGCGGAAGTGCCGCAGCTTGCGCGCCGTGGCGGCGGACGGGGGTTGTTCATTCCGGCCGAAGACACCATCGCGCGCGAGCTGGATCGTCTGGCCAAAATGGGCGGCCGGATGATCGCGTCCTGCGAGGCGGAATTTCCGCACGGGCTTGCCGCGCTCGATGCGCCGCCACCTTGTCTGATGGTGCTGGGCCACACCGCGCTGCTGCAGAAGGAGATGGTGGCGATTGTCGGCGCGCGCAATGCCTCCGCGCTTGGGCGCAAACTGGCGGCGCGGCTGTCCGCCGATCTTGGGGCGGCCGGTCTCATCATCGCCTCCGGCCTTGCCCGCGGGATCGATGCCGCGGCGCATGAAGCGACCCTCTCCACCGGCACCTGCGCGGTGGTGGCGGGCGGTGTCGATATCGTCTATCCGCCGGAAAACCAGTCGCTTTACGATGCGATCTGCAAGGAAGGCGTGGTCGTATCGGAAATGGCGCTGGGCCAGGCGCCGCAGGCACGCCACTTCCCGCGCCGCAACCGCATCATCTCCGGCCTTTCGCGCGGCGTGGTGGTGGTGGAAGCGGCCATCGGCTCCGGCTCGCTCATCACCGCGAATTATGCCCTTGAACAGGGCCGCGAGATTTTCGCGGTGCCGGGTTCCCCGCTCGACCCGCGGGCGAAAGGCGCAAACCGCCTGATCCGGCAGGGTGCCACCCTGATCGAAAGCGCGGAGGATATTCTGAACGTCCTGCACCCGATGCTGGGCCACAGCTTTGCCGAACCGGAGCGGCCGCCCGATCCAACCCGCGGCCCCGCCGCGGTTGCCGAGGTGGAGCTTGCCCGCCTCCGCACTTTTGTGGAGGAAGCCCTTGGCCCCGCCCCCATCGCGGTCGACGAATTGATCCGAATGGCGGGCGCCCACCCGGCCGGGATCTTGACCGTCATCCTTGAGCTGGAATTGGCCGGCCGCCTCGCCCGCCATCCCGGCAACAGCGTCAGTTGGGCTTAACGCCCGGCGATCAGGGCCTCCGCCTCCATCAGGGCGAGCGCCAGAAGGTGTGCCAGAACCGGGTTTCCCTGCTTTTCCGCCATCTGCCGAAGACCCAGCAGCATGTCCCTCGTATAGCGCACGGTATCGATCGCCGTGACCTTGGGTGCCTGACGAACTTTTTCCCGTATCGCTGCCTGTGACATGCCTGAAATCCCCTCCGCTGATGCGTTAACCATAAGTTCCCTGCACCGGAACTACAACTAATAATAGAATATCAAGCTGAATTTTTGATTAAACAATACTTCTGATTGTATTTCCGACAGGAAGTGGCGTTGACAGGGCCCGCGCACTTCGATCAGTGTCCGCGCCGCCGGGGGCAAGGCACATATAAAGAAGTGTCCCCCTACCCCATGTCAGTAACCGGGCGCGCGCGCCCTACGCGCCCAAGAGCAGCAGCAAATCCCCATGAACGTGCTTGTTGTGGAATCGCCGGCCAAGGCCAAGACGATCAATAAATATCTGGGTCCGGGCTACAAAGTACTGGCCAGCTTCGGCCATATCCGCGACCTGCCCTCCAAGGACGGTTCCGTCCAGCCCGACGCCGATTTCGCGATGACCTGGGAAGTGGATACCCGCGCCCAGAAGCGGATGAAGGATATTGCCGACGCCGTGAAGGGGGCCGACAAGCTGATCCTCGCCACTGACCCGGACCGGGAGGGCGAAGCGATCTCCTGGCATCTGCTGGAAGTGCTGCGGCAGAAAAAAGCGCTCGGCAAAATGCCGGTGGAACGCGTCGTCTTCAACGCCATCACCAAGAACGCGGTGCTGGATGCCATCGCCAATCCACGCACCATCAACGAAGAACTGGTGGACGCCTATCTGGCGCGCCGCGCACTCGACTACCTCGTGGGTTTCACGCTGTCGCCGGTTCTGTGGCGCAAATTGCCGGGCGCACGCTCAGCCGGGCGGGTGCAATCGGTGGCGCTGCGCCTGATCTGCGAGCGCGAGCTGGAGATCGAGGCTTTCCGCCCCCAGGAATACTGGTCGATCGACGCCGATGTGACAGTGCCGGAAGGCAACTTCACGGCGCGCCTGACCCAGTTGGACGGCAAGAAGCTCGACAAGCTGGCGCTTGGCAGCGAAGCCGATGCAACACGCGCGGTCTCCCTGATCAAGGCGCAGGATTTCCACATCGGCCAGGTGGAAAGCAAACCGGTCAAGCGCCACCCCTCGCCGCCCTTCATCACCTCGACCTTGCAGCAGGAAGCCTCCCGCAAATTGGGCTTCAACGCCAAGCGCACGATGCAGGTGGCGCAGCAGCTTTATGAGGGCGTGGACATCGGCGGCGAAACCGCCGGTCTCATCACCTACATGCGAACCGATGGTGTGCAGATGGCGCCCGAAGGTGTCAGCGATGCCCGCCGCATGATCGGCACCAAATATGGCGAACGCTACCTGCCGCGGGTGCCGCGCGCCTATTCCAGCAAGGCGAAGAATGCGCAGGAAGCGCATGAAGCCATCCGCCCCACCGCATTCGACCGGCTGCCCGATGCAATCGCCCGTCACCTCGATTCCGATCAGGCCCGGCTTTACGAACTGATCTGGAAACGCGCGATGGCCAGCCAGATGGAAAGCGCCGAGCTGGAGCGCACCACGGTCGATGCCGTCTCCGCCGATAACAGGATCGCGCTGCGTGCCACCGGCAGCGTGACGCTGTTCGACGGCTTCCTCACCCTCTACCAGGAAGGCAAGGACGACGAGGCCGATGAAGACGGCGCGCACCTGCCGCGGGTGAAGGAGAACGATCCCGCCACGCTCGAAAAAATCACACCGGCGCAGCATTTCACCGAGCCGCCGCCGCGTTATTCCGAAGCAAGCCTGGTGCGCAAGCTGGAAGAACTGGGCATCGGGCGGCCTTCGACCTATGCCACCATTCTGTCGGTGCTGCGCGAACGCGCCTATGTACGGATGGACCGTAACCGCTTCATCCCCGAAGACAAGGGCCGCATCGTTACCACCTTCCTGACCAGCTTCTTCGGCCGCTATGTCGAATACGGCTTCACCGCCGATCTGGAAGAAAAGCTGGACGAGATTTCCGCCGGCTCCCTCAAATGGAAGGATCTGCTGCGCGATTTCTGGCGCGATTTTTCTGCCGCCATCGGTGAAACCAAGGACCTGAAGATTTCCCAGGTCATCGATACGCTGGACGATATTCTGGCGCCACACATCTTCCCGCAAGCGGGCGATGGCGCCGATCCGCGCGTCTGCCCCTCCTGCGGCAATGGCAGGCTCAGCCTGAAGCTTGGCCGCTTCGGCGCCTTTGTCGGCTGTTCCAACTATCCCGAATGCCGCTTCACACGGAAGCTGGGCGCGAAACCGGGTGAAGACGGCGACGCGCAGCCGCGTCTACTGGGCAACGATCCGATCACGGGCGAGCCGATCGAACTGAAGGTGGGGCGCTTCGGCCCCTATGTCGAACGCAAGGATGGCGAAAAGCCTTCGCGCTCCGGCATTCCCAAAGGTATCAGCGCGGATGATGTGACACTGGAATATGCGCTGAAGCTTCTGTCGCTGCCCCGCGACGTGGGCATTCATCCCGAAACGGGCGACATGATCACCGCGAATTTCGGCCGCTATGGGCCCTATGTCGCGAGCAACGGGCAATACGCCTCACTCGAATCCGCCGAAGACGTTTTCACTGTGGGCGTAAACCGCGCCGTCACCTTGTTGGCGGAAAAGAAGGCCAAGGGCCGCGGGCCCCGCGGTGCCACTGCATTGAAAGAACTGGGCGCCCATCCCGAAAGCGGCGCGGCGGTAAAAGTTCTGAAAGGCCGCTATGGCCCCTACGTCAGCGATGGCAGCGTCAACGCCACCCTCCCCGATGGCATGGAGCCGGAATCGGTTACGCTGGAACAGGCGGTGGACCTGATCGCAGCGCGCGCGGCCAAGGGCGGTAAAAAGCCGGCCCGTAAAGCGCCCGCCAAAAAAACAGCGCCGAAAAAGGTTGCCGCCAAAAAGAGCACGGTAAAGAAGCCCGTCAAAAAGGCGTCCTCGAAAAAGGCATCCGCAAAAGGCAGGAAGATTGCGAAATCGGCCTGAGGCATGGGACTCAAAACTGGTAGGCTCGCAGGCGGGGCGGCGGTAAAGACAAGTCTTGAACAAAAAACGCAACCGGGAAACGCAGGCCACGCTCAGCAGGGAAAGCGTGCTCGATGCGCTTGCCAGCAATCCGCACGCCACCAAGCGCGATCTGGCACGCACGCTGGGCGTTATCGGCAATGACCGCATCGCGCTGAAGCGCATTCTGAAAGAGCTGGAAACCGAAGGCGCCATCACCCGCGGCCGCAAACGCAGCTTCGCCAAGTCTGGTGCCCTGCCCGAGGTGCTGGTGCTGGAAATCCGTGGCCGCGATCACGATGGCGAGCTTCTGGCCCGCCCGCAGCGGTGGGAGGGCAATGAAGAACCGCCGCAAATTATCGTGCTGCCGGGGCGCGAGGGCGATGCGCCGGGCGACGGCGACCGCATCCTCGCCCGCATCAGTGAAACCCGAAACGGTTATGAAGCCCGCATCATCAAGCGGCTGGGCGCATCCGCGCACAAGGTTCTGGGCGTGTTTCATCACGGCGAACGCGAAGGCCTGATCGCGCCGATCGATCGCAAAAGCCGGTTGGAATTCGTGGTCGATGCGCGCGACCAGAACGGCGCCAAACCGAACGAACTGGTGCTGGCCGAACCGTTGGCCGGCCGCGCCTATGGTGCCCCGCGCGCCCGCATTGTGGAGCGGCTGGGCAGCATGGATGCGCCCAAGGCGATCAGCCTGATTGCCATTCACGCCCACGGCATTCCGACCGAATTTCCGGCAGACGCGATTGCGCAAGCCGAGCGTGCCCAACCGGCGAGCCCGCAGGGGCGTACCGATCTGCGCCACATCCCGCTTGTCACGATCGACCCCGAAGACGCGCGCGATCACGACGACGCGGTGTGGGCGGGCCCGGATGACGATCCGCGCAACCCGGGCGGGCATATCGCTATCGTGGCGATCGCCGATGTCGGCCACTACGTCACGCCGGGTTCTGCGCTGGACCGTGCTGCCTATGAGCGCGGCAACTCCGTCTATTTCCCCGACCGCGTGGTGCCGATGCTGCCGGAGCGGTTGTCGGCCGGCCTCTGCTCCCTGCAACAAGGGGAGGATCGCACCTGTCTTGCCGTGCGCATGGCGTTCGACCGCCACGGCAACAAGAAGCATCACGAGTTCCTGCGCGGTATCATGCGCAGCGCGGCACGGCTTTCCTACCATCAGGCGCAACGTGCCTTTGACGGCAACCCCGATGACGATTGCCGCGCGATTGCGAAGGAAACGCTGGCGCCCTTATGGGCAGCCTATCAGGCCATGGCCGCCGCACGCGACAAGCGGGAGCCCCTGAACCTCGATCTGCCGGAACGGCGCGTCATCATCGGCGAAGACGGCAAGGTGAAGTCCATCGCCTATCGCGAGCGGCTGGAATCCATGCGCCTGATCGAAGAGTTCATGGTGCAGGCCAATGTCGCCGCGGCTGAAACCCTGGAGAAGGCGCGCGTGCCGCTGATCTTCCGCGTTCATGAACATCCTTCGAAAGAAAAACTGCTGGCGTTCTCCGATTTCCTGCGCACGGTTGATATTCCTTTCGCCAAGGGTCAGGTGGTCAAGCCGGGCACGTTCAACCGCATTCTGGAACGCGCAAAAAACACAACTCACACCGATGTGCTGAACGATGTGGTGCTGCGTACCCAGGCACAGGCCGTCTATTCCCCCGACAATATCGGCCATTTCGGGCTGAACCTGTCACACTATGCGCACTTCACCTCGCCCATCCGGCGCTATGCCGACCTCATTGTGCATCGCGCCCTGATCCGCGCCTTCAAATTCGGCGACGATGGCCTCAGCGATAGCGACATCGGCCGCCTGCGTGAAACCGCCGACCACATTTCGGTCTGCGAACGGCGCGCGATGGCGGCGGAACGTGATTCCACCGACCGTTATGTCGCCGCCTATATGGAAGCACGCGTCGGCAACAGTTTCGATGTGCGCGTGACCGGCGTGACACGCTTCGGGCTGTTCGTGCGTATTCCCGAAACCGGTGCGGAAGGGCTGATCCCGGTTCGCACACTCGGCACGGAATTCTTCCGCCACGATGAGCGCCGCCACGCCCTGATTGGCGAACGCAGCGGCACCAAATACGGCCTTGGCGACATTCTGCATGTCCGCCTGGTGGAAGCGGCCCCGCTCACCGGCGGCTTGCGTTTCGACCTTGCCGAAACGGCACAGGACCGCCGCCCGCGCAAGACCACCCCCGGCAAACCGGTGCGCCAGGAAAAATTCCGGCAGAAACGCGGCAAAGCCAAGCGTTGATCGGCACGGAAAAATCCGTACCCTTGTTTCTAATATCGGGAGTCTCCATTGCCGCCTGCCCAAATCGATTCCGACAACGAAAAAATCGTTCCGGGGGCCTTACGCCCCAAAGATGCCGCCACACTCATCCTCGTTCGCCGCGACAAGGGCGAAATCCGCGTGCTGATGGGGCGGCGCCACAAGACCATGGCCTTCATGGCCGGCAAATATGTCTTTCCCGGCGGGCGGATGGACCCGGCCGATCAACGTCTGCCGGTGACAAGCGATCTGCGCCCGGATGTGGCGGTGCGCGTATCACGCGGCATCACGCAAAGCCGCGCACGCGGCCTGGCGCTCGCCGCCATCCGCGAAACCTTTGAAGAAACCGGCGTCATCCTCGGCGCGCCCACGGTCCATGTGCCGCGCACGCGCGCACCCGCATGGCAGAAATTCTTTTCGCACGGCATCGTGCCCGAACTCGAACATCTGGAATTCATCGCGCGCGCCATCACGCCGCCCAACCGCACGCGCCGTTTCGATGCCCGCTTCTTCATGACCGATGCCAGCCACATCGCCCATGTGCTGGATTCGGCGGAGACGGAGGAATTGCTCGAACCCTGCTGGCCCACCCTTTCGGAAGCACGCGAACTCGATCTGCCCAGCATCACGCGCACGGTTCTGGATGAGGTGGAGGCGCGGCTTTCCGATGGCGCCGACCCGTCCCGCCCGGTGCCGTTCTTCCGCTTTCGCCGTGGTAAAGCCAGCCTGGACCATTTGTGAGCGCGGGCCGCCGCCTCAGCCTGATTGCCATTTTGTCGTCGGTTGCCGCTTACGGCATGGGCATGGGGCTGACCCTGCCGCTGCTTTCCCTGATGCTCGAACGTATGGGCGTGGCCGGCAGCGTCAACGGCATGAACCTCGCCACCGCCGGGCTTGCCGCGCTGGTGGTCACACCGTTCGTGCCGGGCTGGATCCGCCGCTTCGGCACAGCGGAATTTCTTGCGGCCTCTCTGGTCATCGCGGCCATATCTCTTATCGCGATTTATATGGTGCCATCGCTGTGGCTGTGGTTTCCCGTCCGCTTCGTGCTGTCAGCGGCCCTGAACGGCCTGTTCGTGGTCACCGAATACTGGATCAACCGGCTGGCTGACGAACACAATCGCGGCCGCTTCATTGCGGTTTATGCCATTTGCATGTCGGGCAGCTTCGGCATCGGCCCCACCATCCTGCAAGTGATCGGCACTCATGGCTTCGCGCCGTTCGGCATGGGGGCCGCCCTTCTGCTTCTGGCATTGGCACCCGCGCTTGCCGCCCGGCGCACCGCGCCGCAGATCGAAGAGCGGGAAACCGGCTCCATCCTCTCGGTGCTGGGGCTTGCGCCGGTCGCCTTTACCGCCGCCTTCGTTTTCGGCGCCATCGACGCGGGCATGGTCGGCCTGTTGCCGGTCTATGCCGTGCGCATGGGGTATGATGAAGCCGCCGCCGCCCTGATCGTCACCGCCATCGCGGCGGGCAGCATCCTGTTCCAGCTTCCGCTCGGTTATCTGGCGGACCGGATGAACCGGCGCACATTGCTGGCCCTTTGTGCCTCAACCGGGGTGGTGGGCACGGCATTGGTGCCGCTCACCATCGGCACGCCCGCGCTGCTTTATTTCGTGCTGGCGATCTGGGGCGGTTTGATCCTGGGGGTCTATTCCGTGGGGCTGACGCTTCTGGGCGAACAGGTGAAATCAGGCCGCCTTGCCACCGCCAATGCGGGCTATGTGATGTTCTATTGCTTCGGCCTTCTGCTCGGCCCGGCGGCGGAAGGGGTGGCGCTCGACCTCTGGAACCCTCATGGGCTGCTGGTGGTTTTGGCAGGAATCTGCGCGGCTTACGTCGCCTATCTGATCCTCTCCGGGCGGCGCGCCAAGGCGGCTTGACAAGCCCGCCCCCATGGCTAGGTTACCGCCCCTTCGACACGTTTTTCCGGAGTCTGACGCCCATGGCCAAGCCGACAACCGCAAAAATCCGGCTCAACAGCTCGGGCGATACCGGATTCTTCTACGTTGCCAAGAAGAACACCCGCACCATGACCGAGAAATTCTCGATCAAGAAATACGATCCGGTGCTGCGCAAGCATGTCGAATTCAAGGAAGGCAAGATCAAATAATCAGCGCGCATTTGCGCTTTTCTGCCGTTCCTTTTCGATCCTTTCGACAAACCGCACGATATGGCCCGTCACCTCCGGGATGACGCCGAGCGGCATGTCATGCCCCCACCCTTCGATCTCGTGATATTCCGCGCCCGGAATGCACTTGGCCGTGTGGCGCCCGCCTTGCACCGGAATCAGCGTATCAGCGGAACCATGGAGCACCAGCGCCGGTGCCTTTAGCGTGGCGAGGCGCTCGGTCCGCGGCGGGGCCACCCCGATGGCCGCATACTGGCGCTGGGTGCCTTGCGGATAATACATCCGGTCATAGGTCGCCCCGATCAATGCGCGAAGACGTGCTTCATCGAAGGGATAGGCGGTTGAGGCATAAGCCCGGCGGCCCTTCAGCGCGTGGGCGATCACCGTCTCGCGATCCTGCGATGCCGGGGCCGCGGTCAGCGCCGCCATCGCTTCCGGCGTGGCAGGTGGTAGCGACGGATCGCCGGTGGTGGAAAAAATCGAAATCAGCGAGCGCGTTTTCGCCGGGTGATTGAGCGCCACAAGCTGCGCGATCATGCCACCCATAGACGCACCGGAAATGTGCGCATTGTCGATACTCAGCGCATCGAGCAGCCCCGCCGCATCCGCCGCCATATCATCCAGTGTATACGGAATATTGGGCTTCTTCCCCGCACGGGCGTCGGCAATCACGCTGCGGATGTCCGGGATGATCCCATCCCATTTCTGTGACAGGCCGACATCGCGATTGTCGAAGCGGATGAAGCGCAAACCCGTATCCGCCAGCGTTTTGCGATATTCGTCCGGCCACGATGTCATCTGGCTGCCGAAGCCGCTGATCATCAGAAACGGGATGCCGTCACGGGGCCCGATCTCGTCATATTCGAGTTCGATGCCATTGGCGCGAATTTTCGTCATCGTCCCCTCCCCCGCATTGTTATCAGAGTTGTCAGGCGTTTTTCCGTTCGACCGCGGTGATGAAACCGCCGACATGCTCCAGATAAACCGGCACAATCGTGTTGGTGAAATCATGCGCCATGCCCGGCACGATCACGAGCTTCGCACCGGGAATACTGGCCGCCGTATCGCGGCCGCCTTCCACCGGCAAAAGCGGGTCATCCGCACCGTGAATGACGAGCGCGGGGCAGCGCACATTTTTCAGAATGTCATTGCGCGCATCGGCGGCAAGAATGGCCGCCATCTGGCGCACGGCGCCCGTCGGCTCAAACGGCACACGATCCACTTCGCGGATCACCACCTCCTCCAGCTCCGCATCCGTTGCCGGAAAACCGGGGCTGCCGATGGTGCGCCAGATGCGCTTTCCCTGCGCGATACGGTCTTCGCGGCTGTCGCTCGCAGGCGGCGCGGTCAGCACCGCCATCGCTTCCGGTTTGCCTTGCGGCAGGGCCGGATTGCCGGTGGTGGACATGATGGAGACAAGGCTGCGGGCGCGATCCCCATGCCTGGCCGCCACCAGTTGTGCGATCATCCCGCCCATCGAGGCGCCGACGATATGCGCCGTCTTCAGGCCGAGCCCATCCAGAATGGCGACCGCATCGCCCGCCATGTCATCCAGCGTATAGGGGATAGGCCCCGCCGCCTCCCCCGCCATGCGCCGGGCCATCAGGGCGCCGACATCGGGAATACCCTTGTCCACCAGATGGGTGGATTTGCCGGCATCGCGATTGTCGAATCGGATGACGCGAAACCCCTTCTCCGCCAAACCCTTGCAGAATTTTTCGGGCCACATGGTCATCTGGGCGCTAAAGCCCATGATCAGAAGCACCGCCGGGTCGGTGTCCCGCCCGAAGGAGTCATATTCAAAGGAAAGTCCGTGGGCCTTGATCTGCGACATGAATTTCCCCTCTGGCTTTGGCGCCATTTCGCGCTGGGTCTACTGGTGCTGAGCTTAGCAGGCCAAGCCACCGGATTGACAAGCGGCTGGCGCCAGACAACGGTTCCATTTTCCGAAAATTCATGCGCCGCAATCTTGAACGCCTCTCCAATGACTCATTCGACCTGCTGGTGATCGGCGGCGGGATCACGGGCGCGTGCGTTGCGCGCGATGCGGCACGCCGCGGTCTGAAGGTCGCTCTGATCGACAAAGGCGATTTTGCCAACGCCACCAGCGCCCACAATTCCAAGCTGATTCACGGCGGTTTGCGTTACCTGCGCAATTTCGAACTCGGGCTGGTGCGTGAATCCTTGCGGGAGCGGCGGATCTGGCAACGCAACGCGCCGCATCTGGTGCATCCCCTGCCCTTTCTGGTGCCGGTGCAGGATCATTGGGCCACACGCGCCACCCTGCGCGCCGGGCTGACGCTTTACGACCTTCTGTCCTACGACCGTGGCTGGCTGGATGATCCCGACCAGCGCCTGCCGGGCTATCGCTGGCTCAACCGCAAGGCGGCACTTTCCCGCGATGCGATCCTCGACCAGCCAGAACTGTCGGGCGCCTTCCGCTATTTCGATGCGCAGATGTATGCGCCGGAGCGGCTGGCGCTTGAATGCCTGATTGACGCGCGTGCCCACGACGCGGTGATCGCGAATTACACCGAAGCCAAGGCCCTGATCATCCACAATGACCGCGTTACCGGCGCTGCGGTGGAAGACAGGATGGGCAGCGGTGCCTTCACCATTCAGGCCCGTGTCACGCTCGTCGCCACCGGGCCATGGAGCGATATTTTCCTCGACCGCGCATTGGGGCGCAAAACGGCGCACCGCATCCTGCGTTCCAAGGGCATTCATCTGATTGTCCCGGCCATGACGCGGGGCGATGCGCTGACGGTCGCCGCCCATGGCGGCCATTTCTTTCTGCTGCCCTGGCGCGGCCACACGCTGCTCGGCACCACCGATACCGCTTTCACCGGCGATCCCGATCAGGTTCGCGCGACGGAACAGGACATCGCGGATTTTCTCAATTTCATCAACACACACCTTCCCGCCGCGCAATTGCGCCGCGAACAGGTGGAACACGCCTATGCCGGATTGCGCCCGCTGGTCGATGACGGATCGGGCAACACCTACGGTGCCAGCCGCCGTGCCGAACTGATCGACCATCGCGGTGACGGGGTTGAGGCGCTTTTCTCTGCCATTGGCGGCAAATGGACCACCTCCCGCGCGCTTGCGGAAAGCATTGTCGATACAATCGTGCGCGTGCTGCACGTCAAAACCCAGCATTGCACCACCGCCAATGCTGCCCTTCCGGGCGGGAACATTCCACGCATCCGCGATTTCGCGGCCGAGCAAAGCCGCACCCATTCCGATCTTTCGGGCATCGGCCATCTATGGCAGATGTACGGGACGCGACTGCGTGAGGTGTTGTCCGTTGCTGCCGACCGGCCGGAGCTTTTGACGCCGCTTTCTCCATCCGGCGACATCGGTGCACAGATTCTGTTCGCGGTGCGGGAAGAAATGGCGCTGACCCTTGGCGATGTGATCCTGCGCCGGACCGGCATCGGCCAGCTTGGCGCGCCATCGCCCGCGGTGCTCGAAACAGTCTCCCTGCTGATGGCGGAGGAACTGGGCTGGACGGAGTTGCACCGCCGCAACCAGATCGAAGCGGTCAAGTCGGAATTTGCAAACGGGAATCCGGCATGAGCACCTTCGCCATCATCAATCCGCGTTCGGCCAACAGCCATACGGCCCGCGCATGGCCGGATATCGAGCGCGGATTGCGCCACCTCTACCCGCAGATGAATGTGGGCTTCACCCGTGCGCGCGGCCACGCCACCGCGCTGGTGCGTGCCGCACTGGCCGAAGGCTATACCGAAATCGTCGCAGTCGGCGGTGACGGCACCATCAACGAAGCGGTCAACGGTTTTTTCGATCCCAGTGGCCCGCTGGCGCCCGAAGCCACCTTCGCATTCGTCAGCAGCGGCACCGGCGGCGATTTCCGCAAGACGTTCGACATCGCCCCCGGCACCATGGCGGGGATCGAACGGCTGAAAGGTTCACATGTCCGCCCGGTCGATATCGGGCGCGTCACCTGCCTCGGCATGGATGGCACACCGGCCGTGCGCCATTTCATCAACATCGCGTCTTTCGGTCTTCCGGGCGTGATCGTCGATGCGGTCAACCGCGCCCGTATCGCCAAGCTGTTCGGCGGCGGCTTTGCGTTTGCTTTTCACAGCATGGTCAATATGGCGTTCTATCGCGACCGCGTGGTGCGCCTGCACATCGACGATGTGTATGACGAGATCGACAAGGTTTCGACCGTCGCCATTGCCAATGGGCGCTATTTCGGCGGCGGTATGAAGGTCGCCCCCGACGCCAAGCCGGATGACGGCGCGTTTGACATCATTGTGATGGGCGGCGCCGCCAAATTGCGCGCATTGTCCGATTTCCGGCAGCTTTACGACGGTTCGCACGTGAACAACCCCACCGTCCGCGTGGTACGGGGAAAAAAGCTGGTGGCGGCCCCCGTTTCCGAAACCAAAGGCCGCGCCGTTCTGATCGAGACCGATGGGGAAAACGCCGGCCGCCTGCCCGCCACGTTTGAAATCCTGCCCCGTGCCCTCAATTTGCGATGCTGAAAGGATCAGCGGGTAACCTCACAGCCATGACAGACCGGATCGAGACACGCTGGAATGGCTGGGGGCCTCAGGACCAGGCCGATACGCTTGGCGCCCGCAACGAGGTCTGGGCCTGGCTCGCGCGCGAACTCGGGATGCCAAGCCTGCTCGCCACCCCGGCCCGCCCGCTGGAAGAACTGGCGATCGCTCCACCGCGCCTGACAAGCGAAGACCGGGACAAATTCGTCCTGCTTCTGGGGCCGGACAATGTGCGCGACGACAAGGCGGAGCGTGCGCGCCACGCGCTCGGCAAAAGCTATCACGATCTGTTGCGGCTGCGCGCAGGCGACCTCTCCGTCGTGCCCGATGCCGTGCTCTATCCGCGCAATGCGGGCGATGTGGCGGATGTTCTCGCCTATGCGGGCGAGCGGCGTATCGCCATCGTGCCTTATGGCGGTGGCACCAGCGTCGTCGGCGGCGTGACCGCCAATGGCGAGGGGTTCAATGCCGTCGCCACCCTCGATCTTTCGCAGATGGCGCGGCTGATCGGTGTCGATCCCGTTTCCGGCACCGCGGATGTGGAGCCGGGCATCATCGGCCCCGCACTCGAACATGCCCTGAATGCGCAAGGGCTGACGCTTGGCCATTTTCCGCAATCGTTCGAATACTCCACCCTTGGCGGCTGGATCGCCCATCGCGGTGCGGGTCAGCAATCCCATCTTTACGGCCGCGCCGAAGACTGGCTGATCGCCGCCGATCTCGCGACGCCGCGCGGCGTCCTTCACACGCGCGATTTTCCGGCTTCCGCGGCAGGCCCGCGGCTTCGCGATCTCATTCCCGGTTCGGAAGGCGTGTTCGGCATCATCACGCGCGCACGGGTGCGAGTGCGCGTCCAGCCCGCCGTCAAACAGTACAGCGGTTTTCTGTTTCCCGATTTCCGCAGTGGCACGGCCGCCATCCGCGCGGCCGCGCAAACGGGTCTGCCGGCCGCGATGCTGCGCCTTTCCGATGCACAGGAAACCCGATTTTACCGCACCTTCAGCGAACTTGGCCGCAACACCGGCCTGCGCGACTGGCTGACCGGGCATTACCTGCGCCTCAAAGGGCTGGACCGGCTTCCCGCCGCCATGATCGCGGGCTTCGAGGGCGATCCCGCCCAGGTCCGCGACGCGGCTGAAGCCTTCGCGAAAATCGCCAAGGCGAATGGCGCGCTGGCACTGGGCGGGAAACCGGGAAAACGCTGGTACGAAGGGCGTTTCCACGGCCCCTATCTGCGCGATCCGATGATGGATCGCGGTGTCGGTGTCGATACGCTCGAAACCGCAACGCACTGGTCCAATCTCGACACACTCTACCGCGCCGTGAAAGAGGCGCTGGAGGCTGCCATCGCCGCCAATGCGCCGCGCCCCGGCGCGCGCGGTGTCGTGATGTGCCACATCAGCCATTGCTACCCCGATGGGGCGAGCCTTTATTTCACCTATATCTTTCCCCGTGCGCTGGATGGCGAAATCGCACAGTGGCGCGCGATCAAAGTTGCGGCCAGCGACGCAATCGCGGCCCACGGCGGCACCATCAGCCACCATCACGGCGTCGGCGAAGATCACAGCCAATGGATCGTTCAGGAAAAGGGCGAACTGGGTATGGAAATCCTGCGCGCCATCAAGCGCACGCTGGACCCGGAAGGCATCCTCAATCCCGGCAAGTTCTTTCCGAATTAACGCGTGCTTTTTGCAAGCCCGTCGCGCACGGCCGCAGAAGCGGTCTTCACCATCTCCAGCGCCTGCGGCAGCACCGCCTGCAGATAGAAGAAGCAATGCACCATGTCGGAATAGTCGTTCACGGTGACCGCGACGCCACCCTGGCGCAGCCGGCTGGCATAACGCACGCCCTCATCGTGCAACGGATCGAATCCGCCCACCACCATATAGGCCGGCGGCAAGCCTGAAACATCTTCGGCCAGCAGCGGCGACACCCGCACATCCTCGCGCGCCGCAACATCCGGTATGTAATTGTCGTAAAACCAGTCGAGCCCCTTGCGCTCCAGAAAATATCCGCTGGCGAATTCGTTCAGCGACGGCGTATCGCCACCGACATGGGTGACCGGAAACAGCAGAAGCTGAAACTGGATACGCGGCGCGCCCTTCGCCTTCGCCATCTGGCACACCGCCGCGGCAAGGCCGCCACCGGCGGAATCCCCGCCCACGGCAACGCGGTTGGGATCGACACCCAATTGCGCGGCATTGGCTTCCACCCACGCCGCTGCCGCATAGGCATCTTCGATCGCGGCAGGAAAACGATGTTCCGGCGCCAGCCGGTAGTCGACCGAAATCACCCGCACACCGCTTTCATTGGCGAACATGCGACAAAGCCCGTCATGGGTTTCGACCGTACCGATTACCCAGCCGCCGCCGTGAAAATAGATCAGTGCCGGCAACGCATCGCCACCGGCGGCAACCGGCGTATAGACGCGCGCCGGAATATCGCCACCCGGTCCGGGGATCGTGATGTTCTCGGTCTTGCCGATGGGCACATCTTTCGGCCCGGCCAATTCCATCAACGCGACGAAGGTCTGGCGCGCTTCCGGCGCCGTCAGCTCCCACATCTTCGGACCCGGCTGCGCGTTGGCCTGATCGAGAAACGCTTTCAACAACGGATCGAGCGGCATTCAAAACCCCAATGACAAAGCATCGGAGTTTGAACGGACTATTGCCCGCGGTGCAAGCCGGGGCTGCGCTCAGTGAATGACGATGGGCTCGGCCGGGTTCAAGCGGCGGGCCACGATGTCGTCCAGAAACACCGACAATACCTGCCAGAATTGCGCACGATCGGTGGCGCCTTCGGCATCGAACGAGGCAATGGCGCGCCGCGCATAATCCAGCGCCAGCGGCCCATGCTCGTCCGCCAGATCGGCCGCGAGCTTGTAGAGATCGTCGGTTGTCATTGGCCCCGCAAAACCCCTCGCAAGGGGCCAACCCTGCGCCTGCCACGGTAAGCGCCGCGTTAATTCCGGCTGCGTTCGGCCAGAAAAGCCGCCTCCGCCTGCGTCGTCTTGCGGCCAAGTGCCTGATTCCGGCCGGGAAAACGCCCGAACTGCTCGATTTCCCGGCGATGGCTCAGCGCAAAGGGGTAATTCAGGCTGTCCGTGCCCAGGCGCTGGGCGATCAGCGCCACGCACAAATCCTGATCCGCCATCGCTTCCGAATGCATGTACGGCAGATAGAAGAACGCCCGCATGTCATGCGGCACCGCCAGATCGTAGCCACGGGAAAGCGCATGCCGCGCCACGTCGCGCGCGCGTGCATCGCTGGCAAAAGCCTCCGCTGCGCCGCGATAGATGTTGCGCGGAAACTGGTCGAGCAGGATGAGCAGCGCCAGTGTGCCTTCCACACTTTCGAGCCATCGATCGCGTTTGCCTGCCGACGCCGCCTCTACCTCTGCCCCGAAGCGTTTGCGGATTTCCGCATCCAGTTTCGGATCGACGGCAAACCACTTCTCCGCCCCGACATCGTGCCAGAACCGCACGATGCTGCGCGGATCGATTGCGTGTTTGTCCGTCACGGAATCGCGATCACGTCATCGGGCGGCGTGGCGGCATAAAGCCGTTCCACCAGCGCGTGGCGCCGTTCAAGCGTTGCACGCTGATTGACGTATCCCTTGTCGGTGATTTCGTGCCCGTCGACCGATGGCGGTTCCGTCATCAAAATCACCCGGCGAATACGGGTGGAGGTACCACCGCTTTTGCGATTGTATTCGGCAAAGGCATTGCGCACGAATTCCTTCACCTTCGGGCTCGCCAGAATTTCTTCCGGGCTGCCGCTTTTCAGTCCTGCAATGTTCTGCGCCGCCGTCATGTTCGGCCACGCCAGAAGGGCAACAAACGGCTTGTCCTGACCGCAGATCACCCCGTCATGCAGCAACGGCGACGCCGCGCCCACGGCCGCCGCGCGCAACGTACCCACCGAAACCCAGGTACCGGAATCGAGTTTGAAATCCTCTGTCACCCGGCCATCGAAGGCGAGGCCCAGTTCCGGCTTGTCCTCGTCGAGGAATTTGGCCGCATCGCCCAGACTGTAATACCCTTCTTCATCGAAGGCTGCTTTGGTACGCGCCGGGTCGTTCAGATAGCCGGGCGTCACCGTCGGCCCTTTCACCCGCACCTCCAGCTTGTTGCCGTTCGGCGTCAGCTTGATGGTGATTCCCGGCAGCGGCAGCCCGATCTGGCCCATCCGCTCTGTCAGCCAATGCACCACAGTGATGCCTTGCGTTTCGGTGGCGCCATACATCGTCGTCATCGGAATACGCATGCCGGTGGATGCGATCGAGAGCGCCTGGATACGCTCATAAACCTCTTGCGACAGGGTGGCGCCGCCATAGCCGACATACTTCATCTTGGAGAAGAAGCTGTCGCGAAGCGCGTCGTCCTGTTCCATCGCATCGGCCAGCCAGCCGAACGCAATCGGCGCCGAGCCGAACGTCAGCGGAGAGACTTCACGCAAATTGCGGATGGTCTCATCGAACATGCCGGGCAACGGCTTTCCGGCGTCGAGATAGATCGTGCCGCCCGCATTCATGACACCGTTGAAGCTGATATTGCCGGCGGAGATGTGGTTCCACGGCATCCATTCCAGGCTCTGCGGCACCTCGTCCGGATCGGGCTCGTCACTGCGCAACGCTTCCTGTGCCGCGATCGAGGCCACCATCATGCGCTGGGTCTGGATCACACCTTTCGGCATCCCGGTGGAGCCGGAGGTGAAAAGGTATTTCGCCACTGTATCGTGGCCGACCTTCGCCATGCTCGCGGCAACGGCAGGCCCGACCGCGGTCTTCAGCAGATCGTCATAGGCCGTCGTCTCGCGGTCCGGCAGCGGCATGGCGGTGACGAACTCCACCCCATCCTGTGCCAGTGCCGCCAGCGCGCGGGCATAGAACGGGCCCTGTTCGGCAAAAACCATCCTGGGGTCCGCCAGCTTGAAGACGTGGCGCAGCTTGCTGTGATCGCCGGACATCAGCGAATAGGGGACCGAAACCGGCGCCAGCGGCACGCGGGCCTTCATGGCGCCGAGCATCATCACCGCATGGCGGATCGAATTGCCGGACAGAATCATCAACGGCGCATCCGGCCCCATGTCGCGGTCGATGAGGGCCTGCGCCACGCGATTCGCCCGCTCATTGGCCTCGCCATAGGTGATGAATTGCCAATCGCCGGTCTTGCCACCGGCAAGCGGGGCACGTTCGGCAATAAAGGGCCTGTCCGGATGAAGGGCCGCCTTTTCCTCCAGCAAATGGACAATCGAACGGTGCATCTCAGCCAGCGGATAGCCGGAGGCGATATAGATTGTCCCATCCGGCTTCCGCGTCACCTCCAGCGCCGGGGGCTTCAGCGGAAGCTCCCGGAACGGCGGCAGATCGATTGATTTCACTGGATAATTCATAAATCTTGACCCCTTTAAGGCAGGAACTACACTTCGCAGCCGTTATTCCTTATATTCTCCCCTGGAGAACGGGACTTTTCGGCTCGTGACAGCGAGGAGCGTCCATGCGCGGTAATAGCGTTCTGCTTATCATCGGCGGCGGCATCGCCGCTTACAAGTCCCTGGAACTCATCCGCCGCCTGAAGGAACGCGGTGTGGCCGTTCGCGCCATCCTGACCGCCGCGGGCGCCCAGTTCATCACCCCGCTGACCGTGGCGGCCCTGACCGGCGAAAAAACCTTCCAGGACCTGTTCAGCCTGACCGATGAAGCGGAAATGGGCCATATCCAGCTTTCGCGCGCCGCCGATCTGGTGGTGGTGGCACCGGCCACCGCGGACCTGATGGCCAAACTGGCGGGCGGCCTTGCCAACGACCTCGCCTCCACCGCCCTTCTCGCCACCGACAAGCGGGTGCTGATGGCACCGGCCATGAATGTGCGGATGTGGAATCACCCCGCCACCCGGCGCAACCTGAAGACCCTGCGCAATGACGGCGTGCTGTTTGTGGGCCCGAACGACGGCGACATGGCCTGCGGCGAATTCGGACCCGGGCGCATGGCCGAACCGATGGAGATTGTGGCCGCGATCGAGGCCGCCCTTGCCGCCCCGGCAGAAGGCGCGCTGTCCGGCATCAAAGCGCTTGTCACCGCGGGCCCGACGCAGGAGGCGCTGGACCCCGTGCGTTATATCGCCAACCGTTCCTCCGGCAAGCAGGGCTATGCCATCGCGCGCGCACTGGCCGATGCCGGGGCCGAAACCACACTGATCTCCGGCCCGGTCGATCTTTCGCCGCCCGCCCGCGTGAAACTTCTGAAGGTGGAAAGCGCACGCGAAATGCTGGCGGCCACGCAATCGGTTTTGCCGGTCGATGTGGCGGTGTGCAGTGCCGCGGTTGCGGATTGGCGCCCGGACATCGCCGCCAACAACAAGATCAAGAAACAGGAAGGCGATGCGCCGCCTATCGTGCGGCTAACCCCGAACCCGGATATTCTCGCCACCATTTCCACCGGGCCGCAGCGGCCTTCGCTCGTCATCGGCTTCGCGGCCGAAACCGAGAACGTCATCGCGCATGCGCAGGCCAAACGGAAACGGAAGGGCTGCGACTGGATCGTGGCCAATGACGTATCGCCCGGCACCGGCATCATGGGCGGCGACCGCAACGAAGTGCATCTGATCACCGCCAACGGCACCGAAAGCTGGCCCGCGATGGACAAATCAGACGTCGGCACCCGCCTTGCCGCGCGCATTGCCGATGCGTTGAAGGGAAAGGCCGCCTGATGCGCATCGCGATCCAGCGCCTTGCCAACGCCACCGATCTGCCGCTTCCCGCCTATGGCAGCGAAGAAGCCGCGGGGCTGGACCTGCTGGCCGCCGTCGATAGCGTGCTGACCCTTGCGCCGGGCGCGCGCGCGGCCGTGCCCTGCGGTGTTGCCATCGCCCTGCCCCAGGGTTTCGAGGCCCAGGTGCGCCCGCGCTCCGGCCTCGCGCTGAAGCATGGGCTGACGGTGCTGAACGCACCCGGCACGGTGGACAGCGATTATCGCGGCGAGATCAAGGCCATCCTCATCAATCATGGGGAGGCGCCCTTCGTCATCGAACGCGGCATGAAAATCGCGCAGCTCGTCATCGCGCGGCACGAACGGGCGGAGCTTTACGAAACCACCGAACTGCCGGTCAGCGCGCGCGGCGTCAGCGGATTTGGCTCAACTGGATTGAAGATCAACGGAATTGCCTGAACAACCATGCTGAAACTTTCCCGCAAGACTCGTCTGGCACTGGAAGCCGTCATCGACATCGCCTTCAATGCCCGGCCGGAGCCGGTGCAGGCCAAGGAAATCACGGCCCGCCAGGGTGTGCCGCAGCGCTACCTCGAACAGGTGATGCAGCAATTGGTGCGCGCCGGTATTCTGAAAGGTGTGCGCGGCCCCCGTGGCGGCTACCGCCTGGCCAAGGAGCGGCGGCGCATTTCTGTGGGGGACATTGTGCGTGTGGCCGAGGCGCTGGAAGACCCGGAACAGGACGGCAGCGGCGGCGTTTCCGATCTCGGCGCCCGCATCGTGACGCCCCTGATCCAGTCGCTTCAGGAAGAAGTCATGGCCCGGCTGGACACCATATCCATCGAGGACCTTTGCCAGAAGGCACGCAGCGCCGGCGTCGACAGCGGCGGAACCACAGCCACCGATTTTGCCATCTAACGGAGAAGACACTCATGTCGAAAGAAAAGCCCGGCCGCGGACGCATCTTCAATTCCATCACCGAAACCATCGGCGATACGCCGCTGGTGCGGCTGAAACGCATGCCGGCCGAGGCGGGCGTGAAGGCCGACATTCTTCTGAAGCTCGAATTCTTCAACCCGATCTCCAGCGTGAAAGACCGCATCGGTGTCGCGATGGTGGAAGCGATGGAGCAGAAGGGACTGATCACGCCCGGCAAAAACACGCTGGTGGAGCCGACCTCGGGCAACACCGGCATCGCGCTCGCCTTTGTCGCTGCGGCCAAGGGGTATCGCCTGATCCTCGTGATGCCGGATTCGATGTCGATCGAACGGCGCAAGATGCTGGCCCTTCTGGGTGCCGAACTGGTGCTGACCGAAGCGCCGAAGGGTATGAAGGGCGCCATCGCCAAGGCGCACGAGATCATCGCCAGCACGCCTGGCGCGGTGATGCCGCAGCAGTTTGAAAATCCCGCCAACCCGGCCATTCACCGCACCACCACGGCCGAGGAAATCTGGAACGATACCGATGGCAAGGTGGATGTGGTGATCTCCGGCGTCGGGACCGGGGGCACCATCACCGGTGTCGGCGAAGTGTTGAAGCCGCGCAAACCGTCCGTCCGCATCATCGCGCTGGAGCCTGAGGATTCGGCCGTTCTTTCGGGCGGCCCTCCCGGCCCGCACAAGATTCAGGGCCTGGGCGCAGGCTTCGTGCCGCCGGTGCTGAATCGCGATGTGATCGACGAGGTGGTCACCATCTCGAACGAGACCGCGTTTGAAACCGCGCGTCAGGTGGCCCGTACCGAGGGTATTCCCGTCGGCATTTCCTCCGGCGCGGCGATTGCGGCGGCGCTTGAAGTCGGCGCGCGCCCGGAAATGGCGGGGAAAATGATCGTCGCGATCATCCCCTCCTTCGCCGAGCGCTATCTCTCCACCGCCTTGTTCGAAGGGCTCTGAACCACCCGCCATGTGCGGAAAATTCACCCAGATGCTGTCATGGGACAGGCTGGTGGATCTGGATGAACTGATCCGGTCCACCAGCGGCCCTCCCGAAACCGTTACGCCGATGCGGTTTGCTACCGTGATCTGTCACGGCGAAAAACGCAAAACCCAGCGCATGCGCTGGGGCTTTGTGCCTTCGCATGCACATGATCCGATGGTGGGCACGAAATTCATCCATGCCCGCGCCGAAACGCTGGACGAGAAGCCGACCTTCCGCGATGCCTTCTTCAACCGGCGCGGCCTTGTCGTTGTTCATACCTTCAACGAAGGCAGGGAAATCACCCCCCGCAAGACCGAGCAGCATGTCATCACCCCGCGTGACGGCAAGCCGCTCGCCATCGCCGTGATATGGGAGCATTGGGCGGGCGCCCCCGCCCCCGGTCTCGACAGCTTCGCCATGGTGACGGTGCCGGCCAATCGCCTGATCGGCACCATCACCGACCGCATGCCCGCCGTGGTGCTGCCGGAGCATTGGGCGACATGGCTGGGCGAAACGCCCGCGCGTGTGGACGAGATAAAAGCCATCCTTCGCCCCGTCGAAGGCGACTGGGAGATGCAGCCCGAAAAACCGAAGCGCGAACCGCCGCCACCCCGGCAGGCCAGCCTGTTCTGACCGCCCTTACGTTCTGATCCAGTGCGCGTAGGGCGCGGGCAAGGTCCATTTCGCGTTCGGAACGCCCAGCGCCTTTGCCGCATGATAAGGCCAGTGCGGATCGTCCAGCATGATCTGTCCCAGAAAAATCAGATCCGCCTGCCCGTCGCGCAGAATGGCTTCGGCTTGCGCCGCTTCGGTGATGAACCAGCTGACGGCGGCCGGAATCTCCGCTTCGCGTCGCACACGCTCCGCAAACGGGGTCATGAAGCCCGGTCCCCATGGCACGCCGGAAACATCGGGCGTGTTGAACCCGACACTGACATCGATCAGGTCGAGGCCCAGCACCTTGAACCGCCGCACCAGTTCAATCGATTCCTCAATCGGCTGGCTGCCCGCCTGAAAATCGCTGATGCCGAGGCGCACAGTCAGCGGCAGGTTCTGCGGCCACACCTCGCGCACGGCGGAAAATGTCTCCAGCAGAAAGCGCGCACGGTTCTCGAAACTGCCGCCATATTCATCGGTGCGTTTGTTGGCCAGCGGCGAGAAAAAACTCTGTCCCAGATAGCCATGGGCGAAATGCACTTCCAGCCATTCAAAGCCCACATCGCGCGCCCGTTTCGCGGCCGTCACAAAATCACCGCGCACGCGCGCAATGTCGTCCCTGGTCATCGCCTGCGGCACGCGCGGTAGATTGGCCCCGAACGCATTGGCCGAAGGCCCGATCGGCTGCCAGGCGCGCGGGTCATCCGGCTTCATGTGATCGTCGCCTTCCCATGGCCGGTTGGCGGCTGCCTTGCGGCCCGCATGCGCAATCTGGATTCCCGGCACCGCACCATGCGCCTTCAGGAACGAGACCACCGGCGCAAAGCGCGCCGCCCGGTCATCGGACCAGATGCCGGCGCAGCCCGGCGTGATGCGCCCTTCCGGTGCAACGGCGGTTGCTTCCGCGATCACCAGACCGGCCCCGCCAATTGCATGCGCACCCAGATGCACCAGATGCCAGTCATTGATATAACCGTCTTCCGCCGAATACTGACACATCGGCGAGACCGCGATGCGGTTCTTGAGCGTGATATCTTTCAATCCGAATGGTTCAAACAATCTGGGCATGCCCACGCACCTTCATGGTTCGAGGTTGGATTTCAGAATATCGGGCCGGTCGGTGCAGATCGCATCGATGCCGAGCGCGATCAGATTGCGCATCGTCTCGGCGTCATCCACCGTCCACGCGCCGAGCTTCAGACCCAGCGCGCGCGCATCCGTCACCATCGGCGCCGTCAAATCTTCCCAGGTGGGAAACCAGCCCGCACCGCCAGCCGCCGCAATCGCTCTCAAAATCGAGCCATCGTATCTGACTGCATCGAAACCGCCCGCCCATGGCGAAATCCCTTCCCGCGCCCAATAGCGCAAGGCTTCAAGCGCGGGCGGCGATGGCGGCCCGCTCTGCGGCCGCGGCGGGCCGTCGGAAAACCAGCTCTGGTCCAGCGTGGTGAACCAGCACTCAACTTCCGGTGCCAGTTTTTTCGCGTGCAGCAAACCCGGCCAGTCGAACCCGACCAGCACCGTGTTCGCGATGAAATCTTCCTGGCGCAGAACCGCGATCACCTTTTCCGCCAGCACATCGGGCTGGGCCGAGACACCACGATCCGCAAACGAGGTTTTCAGTTCGACAAACAGGCGAAACGGTTTCGCTGCGCCCTTGGCAATCGCAATCACATCGGCGAGGCGCGGGATTCTCTCACCATCCATCGCGGTCACATCGGTGTGACCGCGCGCATAAGCGCTTTCCGGATTGGCGCGGCCGATATCAAATACCTGCAATTCCGCAAATGTCAGATCCTTGATCCGCGGCGTAGGCCTCTCCAGCCAGCGCCCGTCGGACCCACGGCAGATTTCCGGCTTCAGGCGGTAATCGTGAAACACGATCACCTCGCCATCCTTGCTCAATTGCACATCCAGTTCGGCGCCGTCGGCGCCCAGTGTCACCGCATGGCGAAACGCGGCCAGCGTATTTTCCGGCCAGAGACCGGCACCCCCGCGATGGGCAATGTTGCGTGGTTTCATCGTGCCTGGAAAAGATCGGCCGCAGAGTTATAGCTAAGCACGCCGCCTGCCATTTCAACAACACCCTGCGAACAACATGCCCATAAACAAACGGCCTGCACGGGCATTACCCATACAGGCCGCAGTGTTTTCCCGGTGGGGCGTCCCCCCTCGCAGGTTACGCGCGCGATCCTTCACGCGGCCGGTTCTTGCCGATGAAGCCGAACATGTGGCCGCCCACATTGCGCATCTGGATTTCTTCCGAACCTTCGGTGATGCGATAGCGGCGATGGTGGCGATAAATGTGCTCGAACTGCTTGTGGCGGGAATAGCCCATGCCGCCATGGGTCTGCATCGCCTGATCCGCAGCCTGACAGACAAGACGATTGCCCCGGTAATTGCACATCGACACCTTGTCGGAGAGATAGAGCTGAATCTCCGGCCCCGTCATGCGGTCCATTTCCCACGCGGTGCGATAGATCAGCCAACGCACCATCTCGGCTTCCGTCTGCAATTCGATCAGCGGCCATTGGATCGCCTGATTGCGCGACAGCGGCTTGCCGAAGGGTTTGCGGAAATTGGCGTAGTCGACGCTTTCGTTGATGCAATACTGCGCCGCGCCCACGCCGCTTGCCGCCTGGCGGATGCGGTTTTCGTGCACGAAATGGCGTGCCAGCACCAGACCATTGTCCGGCGGGCCGAACACCGCGCTGTCCGGCACCCAGACATTGGTGAAGCTGACATGGGCGTGGTCGGTCGGCATGTTGAAGGTCCAGTAATACTTCTCGATCTTCACGCCTTCCGCATTCATCGGTGTGATGAAACAGGTCAGCCCCCGCGCATCGCCGTCATTGCCCGAGGTGCGGGCGAACACAAGATCGTGCGTTGCGGTGTGCACGCCCGTGTTCCACATCTTCGCGCCATTGATGCGCCAGCCATTGCCGTCTTTCACCGCGCGCGTTTCCATCCAGGTCGCGTCCGAGCCATGATTGGGTTCGGTCAGGCCGAAGGCACAGCGCGTCTTGCCCTCCAGCGAGCCTTTCAGGAAGGTTTCCTTCTGCTCCTCCGTTCCGAAATCCCGGAACATCAGGATCTGCGGGAAATTGCCGACGACCGACGTTTCGTTCTGCAGATCGTTGTGCAGGCCAAGCCCCTTGGTCGCCAGATGTTCGCGGATGATCGCCATCGCCAGATTGCCGATGTTCTTGCCGCCATATTCCTCCGGCAAGGCAAGGCGCAGGAATCCGGCCTTGTCGGCGCGGCGGCGCATTTCACCCAACAGGGCCTCCCATTCCGGGCGCGGCAGGCCGCCATTCTCGAAATCGGTGCGCGCCCATTCGCGGCGATGATCGAAATAGCGCTCGTTATCGTCCTGGGCCTGAAGCGGCTTGATCTCCCGCTCGATGAAGGCGTCGATCTTTTCCAGAAGTTCTGTGATGTGCTTTGGAATTGTAAAGTCCATGGTCCGTTCCTCATTGCATAGTTATTAGAACGGACTCTAAGACCTTGGATCGGCTGGGGTAAAGCGAACCGTCCGGCGGCAAGACAGCGCGAAAGGCGGTGGTCCTTCCTCTTGCACTGCAATACGGTTGCGGTCGCATGGCCTGCGATGCAGCCGCATCACACGCGCTGGCCGAATAGCAGCCCCGCACCTGCGACGAGTTGACTTGCCCCGTTTCCGGGCGTACCCACGCCAGCGTTGCGGGAATCTCCCGCACGGACCAGGAGAACCGGCAAGCATGAACGACAGCATCGCTATCATGCGCGATTGCGGATCGGCCGTCCCTTTGGGCGGCGGTTTCGCCGGTGCGTTGGTTCGTGAGGTGAACGCGGCCTAGGTTTCCCGCCCGTTCTGGAATTCATCCCCCTCCCGAGCCGGAATGCGCTTCGGAGGGGTTTTTTGTATCTCGCGCCTCTTCCATGCGCCGCTTCCGGCCCGGGCAACAAAAGAAAAGCCCGTGTCATGACGGACGTTGCAGAACTCGATCTCGCCAAGGCCGGCCCGCGTATTTCGGGCCAGGGGCTGGAGGCATGGATTGCCGAATCGCGGGAGCTTCTGAAGCTCGCCGCCCCCTTGGTGCTGACCCAGCTCGCCCAGATGGCGATCATGACGACCGACGTCATCATGCTCGGCCGCCTGGGCAAAACGGCGCTTGCCTCCGCGGCACTCGGCAATACGGTCTTCTTCTTCACCTGGCTGATCGGCTGCGGGCCGGTGGCCGCGGTGGCGCCGATGATCGCACAGATTCTGGGCGCCCACCCGCGCGACCGGGCCGGCGTACGTGCGGTGGTGCGCATGGGCTTCTGGTCTGTGCTGATGGTATCTTTGCCGCTGCTGACGTTCCTGCTGTTCACCGAACAGGTGCTGTTGCTGCTGGGGCAGGAGCCTGAACTTGCCCATGGCGCGGGCATTTTCGTCCACTACCTGTGTATCGGCCTGCCCTTCTCGCTCGGCTATCAGGTGCTGCGCAATTACTCGACCGCGCTGTCGCGGCCCAATGCCTCGCTATGGGTGATGGTGGTCGCGATCTTCTTCAACGCGGCCCTCGATTACGCGCTGATCTTCGGGCATTTCGGCTTTCCCCGGCTGGAACTGCGCGGGGCCGGCATTGCCAGCGCGTCGTCCTATACTTTCAGTTTCCTGGCCATGGTGCTGGCGGTCTGGCTAATCCCGGAACTGCGCAAATATCGCGTCTTCCGCCGTTTCCATCGCGCCCATTGGGATCATCTGCGGGAGGTTTTCCGCCTCGGCATGCCGATCGGGCTGACCATGATTTTCGAGGCGATGCTGTTCAACGCGGCAACTCTGATCATGGGCACCTTCGGCACCGCCGCCGTCGCGGCCCACCAGATCGCGATGAACGTCCCCTCGATCACCTTCATGGTGCCGCTTGGCATCGGCATGGCGGCCACCGTGCGCGTCGGTCTTGCGGCGGGTGCGCGCGATGGCGATGCGGTGCGGCGGGCCGGTTATTCCGCCATGATCATGGCGGCATCCTTCATGACGGCGACGGGAATTCTGCTGTCATTGTTTCCGTCTGCCATCGCCAATCTCTATTTCGCCGATACGGCCCACAACCAGGACGTGATCGCGCTGGCCATCGTGTTCCTGCATGTGGCCGCCGCGTTCCAGGTTTTCGACGGGTTGCAGGTGGTCGGCGCCCTCTCCTTGCGCGGGTTGAAGGATGCGCGTGCACCGATGTGGATCGCGGGCTTCAGCTATTGGTTGGGCGGTTTCCCGGTCTGCCTGTGGCTGGCCTTCGGCATGAAAATGAACGGATTCGGCATCTGGATCGGGCTGGCGTTCGGCCTGTTTGTGGCCGCCGTAACCATGACGACCCGGTTCTACGTTCTCTCCCGCCGGTACTGAAAACGGGGGAGAACGCAACGGGAATATCTTGGGAAACCGTCCCTTTGGGAGTAGACTTCCAAGCAGCAGGAGGAACGTACCGAGGCTGGTTCGATGCGTAAAATCGCGGCGGCAATCACAGGTTTGACCATGGCGGGTTTCATGCCCGGCCTGGCCGCGCCCGCGCTTGCATCGAATGCGGATATACCGGCGATCGCGCCGCCCTATTCCGTGGATACCAGCATGGGCACGATCCCGGCGGTGATTCCGGGCGATCACATCGCAGTTGCTTGTGCTGCACTCGATTCCAGCAAGATGGGCAATGATGTGCGTGTGGTGCTGCGCTTCGCACCCGAAGCGGGTGAGCCCGCAGCCGGGTTCGAAGCCGTCATCCCGACCGATGAAGAACGGATGCATGGTTCCATCCGCTTCCGTGTTCCGAAGATGCAAAGCCTCGTCAACCGCACCATGCGGCTGAAGGTTTATGTGCTCGGCAATCAGGGCGCACAAACCTGCGACGGCGGCCTCGTCAAGATCGTCTGAGACTTTCCATTCATACCCAGATTGTCATGGCCCGCGAATGCGGGCCATCCAGGTGACATCACGTTTCTGTTTGCAGGATTGTCTGCGCTTCCTCCGGGAGGATCATTCCAGATTGCAACTGGATGGCCCGCATTCGCGGGCCATGACAGATTATCGATCCATCCCTAGTAACGAAAACAATCTTCAAAACAGCGACGCCGCAATCGCCCCCAGCGCCGCCACCATGATCCACACCGCTACCCGCACATGGCGCGTGCGTGCGGCCTGCGCCAGTGCAATGGCGCGCGCGCTATCGGGGTGAATGCGGATACCGCCTTCGGCCAGCATCTGCGAAACATTTTCCGCGTTGCGCAGCAGTTGCGGCAGGCTTTGCGCCAGCTTTCCAAGCGCAGTCATACCTTCCGCCGCATCGCGCAGGCGTGCTTCCGGCCCCACATGCCCGATCATCCAGTCCTCGATCACGGGACGGGAGGCGTCCCAGATATCGAAATCGGGGTCCAGGCCGCGCGCCACGCCCTCCACCACCATCATGGTTTTCTGCAACAGGATCAGTTGCGGCTGGGCCCGCATATCGAAGCGGCGCGTGGTATCGAACAATTGCTGCAGCAGGCGCCCCATCGAAACATCGCGCGCGCGCCGGCCGAACACCGGCTCCCCCACCGCGCGAAGCGCCTGTGCAAACGTATCCACCGGATGGTACGCGGGCACGAAGCCATATTCGTAATGCACATCGGCCACCCGGCGATAATCGCGCGCCAGAAACCCGGCCAGTGTTTCGGCCATGAAGCGGCGCATATCGGGATCGAGGCGGCCCATGATACCGAAATCCACCGCCACCACCCGCCCGTCACCATCGACGAACAGATTTCCCGGATGCATGTCGGCGTGGAAAAATCCGTCGCGCAGCGCCTGTGTCAGAAAACTGCGGATCACGATGCGCGCGATCTCTGCCGGGTCGAAACCGGCGGCGATCAGGGCTGCGCGATCGCGGATCGGCGTGCCATCCACCCATTCCGTCGTCAGCACGCTGTCCTGCGTGCGTTTCCAGTCCACTGCCGGAATGCGGAAATCGGGATCGGCACGGGTGCGCTCCGCAAGCTCCGATGCCGCTGCCGCTTCCATGCGCAGGTCAAGCTCCAGCGCCACCGACCGCGCCAGTGTCTCCACCACCGCCTTCAGGCGCAGCCGCCGCGCCTCACGCGAAAACCGTTCGGCGATCCGCGCGGCCAGTGCAAAGGCGCGCAGGTCGCGGGCGAACTCATCACGCACCTCCGGCCGCAGCACTTTCACCGCCACGCGCTGGGGCGGGTCTTCGGTGGTCTGGGCCAGATGCACCTGCGCGATGGAGGCGGCAGCCACAGGCTCCGAAAAACTGGAGAACAATGTCTCCAACGGCATGCCCAGCGCCTCGGTCACCACCTTCCGCGCCACATCGGTCGGGAACGGCGGCAAGCGATCCTGTAGCGACACCAGCGAACCCGCCACATCGCCACCAACAATGTCTGGCCGCGTGGCAAGCACCTGCCCCAGCTTGATGTAAGCCGGTCCAAGACTTTCCAGCGCCAGCGCCAACCGCTTGCCCGGCGTCGTATCCGCATCCTTCGCCTTGCGGCTTCCGGTCAGCGTGCGCGCCATGCGAAAGGACGGCGGCAGACGCCCGGCATATTCGCGCGGGATCAGCGCATCATGCCGCGCAAGGGTCCGCACCCCGCGCCACAGCCGCCGCAAATCGCCGAACACCCCCATCAAATCCGCCAGGCCGAGTGCATGGCCGCGATGCCGCCGCTCAAATTGCGCACCTTCACCTGCGAAAGCCCGGCATCGGCGATCATTTTCGCGAATTTCGCCTGCGGCGGAAACCGGCGGATGCTTTCGACCAGATAGCGATAGGCTTCGCCATCACCGGCCACGAACTCGCCCAGCCGCGGCAACACCGAAAAGGAATAGCGGTCATAAATGCTGTCGAGGATCGGCGCTTCCACCTTTGAAAATTCCAGACACAGAAACCGCCCGCCCGGCCGCAGCACGCGCCGCGCCTCGGTCAATACGCGGTCGATATGGGTGACGTTGCGGATGCCGAAAGCGATGGTGAAGGCATCCATACTGGCATCGGGGATGGGAACGCTCTCGCCATCGCCGCAGACCCAGCGGATATTGCCCGCTTCCAGCACATCGGCGCGCTTCAGCCCCGCTTCCAGCATGGCCGGATTGATGTCGCAGATCACGATTTCGGCATCGCCACCACGCATCCGCGCCCGCTTCGCGATCCGCACCGCGATGTCGCCGGTCCCGCCCGCCACATCCAGCACGCGCATACCCGGCTGCGGGTTCAGCCAATCGACAAAGGCATCCTTCCACAGCCGGTGGACACCGGCGCTCATCAGATCATTCATCAGGTCATAGCGGTTCGCGACCGAGGTGAAGACCCCGCCCACCAGACCCTTCTTTTCTCCTTCCGGCACATCGCGAAAGCCGAAGGAGGCGCTAGACTGTTCTGCGTCGCTCATTGCTCTGACACTACACCACAGAGGATAAGAATGCCCGAATTGCCTGAGGTCGAAACCGTCCGGCAGGGCCTCCTTCCTGCCATGGAAGGCCACCGGTTTACCAAGGTCGTCACCCGCCGCGGCGATTTGCGCCGCCCTTTTCCAAAAGATTTCGCCACCCGGCTGACCGGCCGCCGGGTCCTGCGCCTCGCCCGCCGGGCCAAATATATCCTGGCCGAACTGGACAATGGGGAGGACCTGGTCATCCACCTCGGCATGAGCGGGCGGATGAGCGTGTCGGCCGGCGCAGACGGCGCCCCCGGCAAGCACGACCATGTGGTGATGGAGACCGACGCGCCCGCCCGCATCATCTTCACCGACCATCGCCGCTTCGGGCTGATGACGTTGCTGCCGCATGATGGTCTCGACAGCGATCCCCTGTTCAAGGGCCTGGGGCCGGAGCCGTTGTCGCCCGCCTTCGATGCCGCCTTTCTGAAAAAAGCGCTGGCGGGCAAACGCACGCCGATCAAATCCGCCCTGCTCGATCAACGCCTGATTGCGGGCCTCGGCAACATCTATGTCTGTGAGGCGCTCTACCGCGCCGGCATCTCACCCAAAAAACTTGCCGGTTCGGTCAGCGCGAAAGCGATCACCCCGCTCGCCCGCGCCATCAAGGCGGTGCTGGAAGATGCAATCAAGGCCGGCGGCTCCTCACTGCGCGATCATAAACAGGTCAATGGCGAACTCGGCTATTTTCAGCATCGCTTCCGGGTCTATGACCGCGAAGGCACGCCCTGCCCGCGCTGCAAAACCCCGATCAAGCGCATCGTGCAGGCCGGCCGCTCCAGCTTCTATTGCCCGAAATGTCAGAGATAGCTCACACCGCCATAATTGATCTGCCATGACACGCCGAAGCGATCATTGGTCCAGCCGAATTTCTTGCTGAAGCCATAGTCGCCCAGCGGCATCAGGATTTGTCCGCCATCCGATAGCGCGGCGAAAATGCGGTCGAGTTCCGCTTCGCTTTCGCAATCGACGAACAGTGACATCGATGGTGTGAAATCGAATGCGTGCACCGGCGGGCTGTCGAAAGCGGCATATTCGACGCCGTTCAGCGTGAACAGAACCTGTTGCACGCTGCCCTCTTTGCCCTCTCCGCCCGCACCCCAGCGCGTGAGCGTCACGATTTCGGAATTGGGGATCAGCGCTGTGTAGAGGGTGATCGCCTCCTCACAACGGCCGGTGAACATCAGAAAAGTTCGCACGGTTTTCGCCATCTCATACTCCCTGGGGTGCGCCGGTGCGGGAACCATTGCACCGCTGACGGCGACAGATAAGATCGGGGCAGTTTTCCTTCGATAACTTGAATGCTTCAGGAGTATTCATGACCCTAACAGACCTTCTTGTGCCGACATACACGCAGATGTTGCGGGCACTATCGGGCTGGCTCGACAAGGCGCACAAACAATTGCCGAAAGCGGAAGCAGAGGCGCTGCTATCAGCGCGGCTCGCACCCGATATGTTCCCTTTGTCGACGCAAATCCGCTTTGCCTGCCTGCAGGCGCGGGAAGCGTCGTTCAGGCTCCGCGGCGAACCTCTACCGGAAGCGCTGGAGCAACTGTCCCGTGAAGCCAGCAATGCCGGTGAACAGCCGGGCTCGATCGCCGATGCGCAAGCCCGCATCGCCGAAACCCTGTCGGCCTTACGCGAACTTCCTGCAAACGCCCTTGATGCCGGCGCGCAACGGACCGTGACGCTCGCGCTTCCGAACGGCATCATATTCGACATGACAGGTGCGCAATACGCACGCGACTGGGCGCTGCCCCAGTTCTATTTCCACCTGACGACCGCCTATGCGATTTTGCGCAGCCGGAACATAGAACTGGGAAAAGCCGATTACGTGGCGCACATGCTCGGCTACCTTCGGCCCGGATCGGCGCCGCAAGGTTGACCCTTCGCACTACCACAGCGTTGCGGCCGTACCGGTTTCGAGCAGCGTTTTCAGATTGGAAAGCACCTGCGGCCAGCCTTCACTGATGCCGCGTTCCATGCCGGAGCCGGGCTCAAGGTCGTAATGCGTGACTGTCAGGCGCACCACGCCGGGTTTATGCTCTGCAAGGTCAAAGCGCACACGGGACACTTTTGCCGGATCGGTCTGTTCGCCCGGCGCTGCCCAGCTAAACACCAGCCGTTCTTCCGGCACGTTTTCGATCACGTGCCCGACGACATCGGCCGCTCCCGATCCATCGATACGCTGATGCTCCCACACCGAACCGGGCTTCCAGTCCGAGATATTGGCGTGAATCCAGTAACGCTTCGTGACTTCCGGATCGGTCAGCGCCTGCCACACCGCGTCCCGTGTCGCGACGATATAGGTGACATAAACAAACTGTGTTTCTGCCTTGCTCATCTCACGCCCCCGCCCCTTGGTGGCTCGACGGTATCGGCGTGCCGGTTTCAAGCAGACTCTTGAGGCTCGACAGGATGCGCGGCCAGCCGCCGGATACCGCTTCGATCAGTTTTGCGCCTTCGCGGTCTATGGAATGGGTGATCGTCAACCTGACGACATCGCCGTCCGCCTCGATATCGTAAACACAGCGGGCATGTCCTTCCGCTGTCAATTCAGGCTTGAACTGGTTTTGCCAGCTAAGCACGAGGCGCCGTGGTGGATCGCTCTCCAAAACTTCGCCCGCATCCGCAACGCGGCCGTCGGAAAACAGCAACTTCCATGGCGACCCGGCCTTCCATTCGGATTCCTGGTGCATGCCAAACCAGTATTGCTTCTGGAATTCAGGATTGGTCAGTGCGTCCCACAGCTTTTGCGGCGTGGTGCGGATGTAGGTCACATAGATGAATTGCGATGTGCTCATGGCTGCAACTCCTTTGGTGGCATGGGCGTCGGCACATTGAGCGCGTTGCCCGTTTCAAGCAGCGATTTCAGTCCCGACAGGATCATCGGCCAGCCCTTGCGCCCGCCCTCCAGCAGCCCCTTTGCAATCGGTGTCGGGTGCGCCTCCGTCATGGTCAGGCGCACAACGCCATCGAACGCCTGTTCGATGTCATAGGTGACGACGCATTCGGGAAATTGCCCTGGTGCCCAGGCAATGTTCCAGGTCAGAACCAGCCTGCGCGGCGGATCGCATTCGCGCACCACGCCGACAATGTCTTCGCGCCCGTCGGGCATACGCAAGAGCCATTTGGAACCCTGCTTCCAATCGCTTTCGACCGAACGGCCGAAGAAATAGCGCGCGGTGAACTGGCTTTCGGTCAGTGCCCGCCACACCTGTTCCGGCGCCGCCGCGATATAGGTGACATAAACCGTATCCTCGGTGGTGAGATCGCTGCTCATCCTTCCCTCCATTCGTCATGGCCAGATACTTCCCAACCGTCATGGCCGGGCCATGACGGGTATGAAGCGGCACCAAAATTCATCATTTCTCCTCCAACTGTTTTTTCAGATCGGCCAGCGCCTGAAGCCGCCCGCGCTCGAACTTGCCGATCCAGCGTTCGGCGATCTCGTTGATCGGAACGGGATTGATGAAATGGAGCTTCTCGCGGCCCCGCCACTGCACGGCGATCAGGTTTGCCGCTTCCAGAATGCCCAGATGTTTGGCGACGGCCTGCCGTGTCATGCCCATCTCGTCACAAAGCGCGTTCAGGGTCTGCCCGTTCCGGGCGTGCAGCCGGTCCAGCAACCGGCGCCGGTTCTTATCTGCCAGCGCCCGGAAAGCCGCATCCATGCTCATGACTCTAATATGTAACCATTTAGTTGCATGTCAAGACAATAAGCGCGATCCGGAAAAGTGTGAAGCGGTTTTTCGGACAAATCGCGCGCAAACCAAAGAATCTGGAGCATGATCCGATGCAAAAAAGTCAGGTCATGCTCTAAAAGAAAAACATGACGAAGATTCCAGTCACGGCCCGCATTGCGATTGACGACAGCCTGCTGTCGGAGAGCTTCATCGCCTCCTCCGGGCCGGGCGGTCAGAATGTGAACAAGGTGGCGAGCGCGGTGCAGCTTCGCTTCGAAGCGGCGCGCGCAAACCTGCCCGCCGATGTGCATGCGCGTTTGCGCATCCTCGCCGGTGCGAAACTGACGCGTGACGGCGCCATTCTCATCACCGCGCGCCGCTTTCGCGATCAGCAGAAGAACCGCGACGACGCACGTGCGCGCTTATTCGATCTGATCCGCACGGCCACGATTGCACCGAAAACGCGCAAACCCACGCGGCCAACCAAGGCGAGCAAGGAGCGGCGGCTGGAAGGCAAGAAGGTGCAATCAAACCGCAAACGCCTGCGTGCCAAGCCGTTCGGGGACTGAACCGGGCTACGGCGATCTTGTAGATGTTTGTCTTCTTACGATTGAACCCCCGTACATGCCGCGCCAGAGTGCTGGCCGGACGATGCACCCGCCTGCGGTTGCCTCGATTTCGATAAAGGATTTTTTGTTGACATTTGTTTACAACCATTCTACGCTCCGCGTGCCTTGTGCGTAGACCTTCACACCCGAACAAGGAGATTGAAGCCGCCGTTGCTTACGCGGAATTGCGTGGCTGGGTCTGGAAAAAGGCACATGGTCACGCATGGGGGCGGCTGTTCTGTCCCTGGCACGACCGCGATGGCTGTCAGTTGTCCGTCTGGTCTACGCCAAGGGTTGCAGAGCACCACGCCCGGGCGATCAGGCGAGCTATCGCGCGTTGTCCGCACGGGAATGGAGATGGCGATGAAAACCTATGAATTCACGATCATCGCGTCGGGACTTGATCCCAACCGTGACGATTTTGAAGATCGCTTCTACGAAGCCGGTTGCGATGACGCGACCATTTCCTTTCAGAAGGGCATGATCGCTCTGGAATTCTCCCGCGCGGCCAAATCCTTCGCGCAGGCAATTGTATCGGCCTTCGCCGATGTTTCGAAAGCCGGTGCCCGCGTGGAGCGGCTTGAACCCGATCACCTTGTCAATCTGTCCGATATTGCCATGCGCAGCGGTCTTTCGCGGGCAGCGATCTCCCTTTACTGCAAAGGTGCGCGCGGAAAAGACTTCCCCGCGCCGGTCGCGCGCGTCACCAGCGATAGTCCGCTCTGGGACTGGGTCGCCGTCTCACGCTGGATGGTTGAAAACGGAAAGTTGCCACAGGAATCCTTCGTAGAAGCGCGCATCACACGCGCCGCCAACGATCTTGTTGGGCTTCGTCCTATCAACCGCGGCACAACGGCGAAGGAGATTGAGCAACGTCTCAAGGCAGCCATGGCTGAAGCGGCCTGACCGGCGTCGCCAAAACTTATCCACAGCCAACGCGTTTTCCGCCCCTTGGCAGCGTCACGCTCCATCCCCATATCCGCATCATCTCTGGATTTGTGCCCGAGGCGCTCGTAGCGCGGCCATTGCCGTCTGCGCGCCACAGCAAATCAACAACAGAGCCTTACTTTAGATATGCAGCCACATCGCCACGCGCGCGCTCAAAAGGCGCCACACCATCCGCATGGGAAAATTGCGAAAGGCCGGCGCATCGCGCGGCAACGTCTCGGGGCTGAGCGCATAAGCCGTCTTGTTGCGCATCTCGAGCGGCGGCGCCGCATCGCCGAAACGACCCCGGTAAACCGATGTCCACCACCCCGGCCCATACTTGAGAAAGATCACCGTGTTGCAGCACGTCGTCATGTAGCGTGTGGTTGGCGCATCCGGTTTCAGCTTGAAACCGCGCACCATCTCCCTGCCCTCGAGCCAGTCCAGCCGGTCGTCGCGATAGGAGAGATAGGCCGTGCCGCCCCATGCATCGCAAAAGCCGGGCCGCGCACCTGCCCCTTCCATCAGGCGGGCGCCCGCCTGGCAATCGCTGCAATGACAGGCACCATTGACGATCGGCGTTCCGCGCGCGCTGAGCCGCACCTTGCCACAGGCGCAGGCCGCAACCCGTTCAACCGTTGACATGATCGGTGTTCCTTCGCGATTGCGTCCGATGGCAGATGGCTTGCATTCCACCCTCGTCCGCGCCACGGATGGGCCAGCCCATGGAGTTTGAGAGATGACCTACAACAACATCCTTGCCACGGTCGATGGCGGCGTCGGTGTGATCACACTCAACCGGCCCAAGGCGCTCAACGCGCTGAACAGCGAATTGCTGCAGGAACTGGTCACGGCGCTGGAGGCGTGGGACCGGGACGATGCGGTACGTGCCATCGTGCTCACCGGCTCCGACCGCGCCTTCGCCGCCGGCGCCGATATCAAGGAGATGTCGGGCCAGTCTTACATGGATATGTACAAGGCGAACTTCTTCGCCGCGGCGAATGACCGGATCGTGGCCATCCGCAAACCCATCATCGCGGCCGTGGCGGGCTGGGCGCTGGGCGGCGGGTGCGAGCTTGCCATGCTGTGCGATTTCATCATCGCTGCCGATACCGCGAAATTCGGCCAGCCGGAGATCAATCTGGGCGTGATGCCGGGCATCGGCGGCACCCAGCGGCTGACCCGTTTCGTGGGCAAGTCCAAGGCAATGGAAATGTGCCTGACCGGCCGCAACATGGACGCGGCGGAGGCGGAACGCGCCGGCCTCGTCTCCCGCGTGGTCCCGGCCGCGGATCTGATGGCAGAGGCGATGAAGGCCGCCCGCACCATCGCCGAAAAATCCCTGCCCATCGTGATGATGACCAAGGAGACCTTGAACCGGGCCTATGAAACTACGCTGAGCGAGGGGGTGCGCTACGAACGCCGGGTGTTCCATTCCATGTTCGCGACCGAGGATCAGAAGGAAGGCATGGCCGCCTTCAGCGAGAAGCGCAAACCCGCCTTCAAGGACCGCTAACACCTGCCCAATTGACCCCCCGGCTGCCGCGCGGTATACGCCCCGCCTTCCGGAATAACGAAGGACGTCCCATGCCCAATATTGCTTCGGCCAAAAAGCGGGTCCGCACCGCGGCCAAACGCACCACGGTCAACCAGGCCCGCAAGAGCCGTATCCGCACCTTCACCCGTCAGGTGGAAGAGGCGATTGCCAAGGGCGATCAGGCGGCGGCCAAGGCGGCGCTGAAGGCGGCAGAGCCCGAGATCATGCGCGGCGTCTCCAAGGGAGTTATCCACAAGAATACCGGCGCCCGGAAGGTTTCCCGGCTGTCGAAGCGTGTGGCCAAGCTCGGGGCTTGATCGGCCTACGAATTCTTGAGCGTCTGAAATGCTGGCGGGTCCGGATTGGCTTCGGACCCGCTTTTTATTGTCCGTAGACTGACTGACGTATTTCTTTCACATTTCGGCAGCGCAACATCGCGCATCGAACCTTTAAGTCGCTGATTCGTCACGACTCGCCACCACGCAGGATTTTCCGTATACGGTACATACGCTTAGCGTCGGCATCGAAGTGCGGCCTGCTGTCGAATCAGCACTGATTCGCTCTTTGTTCCCTTGCAGCCGCGCCCCCCTTAAGCGTATCTTCTTTTTGCGCGGCGGTTGAACGGACAAAACAATGACAAGAGAAAATAATAAGAAGATTCAGTCATCTACGGCACATGACCGGTCCAGACAAATAATCGCCAAGTATTAAATCTCGTTTCTTTCAAATTTTCGCAATGCAGTGACGTGGCGATTGCCGCGCACGGTAGAGCTTTGCCGGATTCAGTGCCATGAGCGATGCCAATACCCCTTCCGATTACGCTGGCGATCTTACGCCGCAGGATGCGTGGGCCCTCTGCCAGGCGGAACCGGCGGCCCAGATCGTGGATGTGCGCACGGTGGCAGAGTGGAACTTTGTCGGCCTGCCCGACCTCTCCTCTCTGAGCCGCGCGGTGCATTGTGTGGAATGGCAGCGCTTTCCCACCATGGCGCCCAATCCCGATTTCGTGGCCGAGGCGGGTGCGGAGATTCAGAAGGCGGGCGCGAACAGGAACGCGCCGGTCCTGTTCCTCTGCCGCTCCGGCGCCCGTTCGCGCGCCGCTGCTATCGCCATGACACGGGCGGGCTTCACGCGGGCCTACAACATTTCTGGCGGCTTCGAAGGCGATCTGGATGGCCAGCGCCATCGCGGCGGTACCAATGGCTGGAAGGCGTCAGGTCTGCCCTGGCGCCAGGGATAAGTAAAACCAGGGATAAAAAACGGAGGGGCAGATGCCGAAGCAGGAGAGATTTCGATCGCGCTGAAGGCGAGCGGGTCCAGGGCACAACAATAACAATCACTCCGGCCAAAAGCGCCGGGTAAACCGGATTAGGGATAATGGCACAAAGTATGAGCAGGCCGTCGCGCCCCGATTGGGGCGCGGCGTGGACAGCCGCCCGTGAACGGCTGCGGCGCGATCTTGGTGAAGCGGTATTTGACGCCTGGATCGGGCCCTTGACGCTCGTCTCGCATGAGCGTGACGAACTCTGCATCGGTGCCTCGAAGCCTTTTGTGCGCAACTGGGTGGCGAACCATTATGTCGCCCGCATCGACCGCGCACTGCGCAGCGAAGGGGCGGAGCCTGCCTCTATCAGCATCGTGCTCAATGCGGTGAAACCCGCGATCGGCGGCAACATCACCCGCGCCGTTCCGGTCACGCCTCCGCCGCCTGTTGCGCTCGCGGGCTATGGCGCCACCCCATCCGCCGATACGGCCAAGCCGCAAGGGCTGTGGAGCCGGATCCTGCATCCCGCGCAATCGTTCGACAGTTTCATCACCGGATCCGCGAACGAATTCGGCCACCGGGCCGCGCGCGCCTTTGCCGAAGGCAGCGAGGACGATCTCGCCCTGCTCTACATTCATGGCGGCTTCGGCTACGGCAAGACCCATCTGCTGAATGCAGCGGCGCTCGAATTCCGCAAGCGCGGACGGCGCACCCTGTTCCTGCGGGCGGAAGATTTCATGCGCCACTTCCTCAGCGCGCTCTATCGAAAGGACACGCTGTCCTTCAAGGAAGAGTTGCGCACCGCCGATGTGCTGATCCTGGACGATCTGCAACACATCTGCCGGTCGAGCGCGACGGGTTCGGAATTTCTCTACACCGTGAATGCGCTGGCCGATCTGCGCCGCCGCGTGGTGATCGCGGCAGACCGGCCGCCGGCTGCCCTGGAAGGATTGGGCGCCGACATCCGCTCCCGCCTCGCGGGCGGGCTTGTGGTGGCGCTGGAAAAGCCGGATCGCGGCACAAGGCTCGGCATTCTGGAATCCCGTGCGGCGGAATTCACCCGCCAGCGGCCCGGTGTCAGCCTGCCGCAAGAAGTGCTGGAGCGGATCGCGGATATGGACAACGCGTCGCCCCGCGAACTGATTGGTGTCCTGACCAAGATCGCGACCTATAGCGATCTGACCAAGAAGCCCGTGACGCTCGACATGGCGGAAGATGCCATCGGCGCGCGCGTCGGCTCGCTCAAGACCTCGATCGACGACATTCAACGCAAGACGGCGGAGTTCTACAAACTCGACGTGCGCGATTTCCATTCGCCGCAGCGCGCCCGCCGGGTGGCTCGGCCGCGCCAGGTTGCGATGTATCTTGCCCGGCAATTGACCACGCGTTCGCTGCCGGAAATCGGCCGCCGTTTCGGGGGCCGCGATCACACCACGGTGCTGCACGCCTGCCGCCGGGTGGAAGCGTTATGCAACGACGATCCCGTGTTCCGGCAGGAAGTGGATTTCCTGAAACAGGTCCTCTCCCGCAGGAACGAGCACTAATCTTTTCCGGTATTTCTCCGGTATTGTTCCGCTCCTTTCCGGCCCCGTTTTCAGGGGCTGGAAAGGCTGCGGAAAACCCCACAAAACCTGTTCACCGCTGACGCCGCCTGATATACTGCGGTACTTGAGTCTCGCCCTATTGGAAGCTCAAGTGATTCAATGGGTTACAGCCCGGCTTTGGCCGGGCTTTTCATGAGACCGAAGCCAGCGGAAACGAAGCGCGAGAGCAATGAAAATCAACGTCGAACGCGGCGCCTTCCTGAAGGCGCTCAGCCATGCGCAAAGTGTCGTCGAACGCCGCAACACCATTCCCATTCTGTCCAATGTGATGATTGAGGCGGCCAAGGGTCAGCTCAAGCTCACAGCGACCGATCTGGATATCGAAATCATCGAATCCCTGCCGGCCGATGTGCTGCGCAACGGATCGGCCACTGCGCCCGCGCATATGCTGTACGACATCGTGCGCAAGATGCCGGACGGCTCTCAGGTGCAGGCCGAATTGCTGACCAGCGAAGGCGGCCGCCTTGCCATTTCGGCCGGCAGCGTGCGGTTCGAACTCGCCTGCCTGCCGCGGGAGGATTTTCCCCAGATGACGGCGGGCGCCCTGCCCCATCGTTTCCGCATCGCGGCGGACGATCTGAAGCGGCTGATCGACAAGACCCGTTTTGCGATCTCCACGGAAGAGACCCGTTTCTATCTCAACGGCATCTTCGTGCATGCGACCAAGGACAAGCAGCCGGTGCTGCGCGCGGTGGCGACCGATGGCCATCGCCTTGCCCGTTACGAACTCGATCTGCCGGATGGGGCGGCGGATATTCCGGGCGTGATCATTCCGCGCAAGACGGTGGGCGAACTCCGCCGCCTGCTGGACGATGCGGAAGGCGCGATTGAGGTTTCGCTGTCAGACACCAAAATTCAGTTCGGCTTCAACGGCCTTGAACTGACCTCGAAACTGATCGACGGCACCTTTCCCGATTATCAGCGCGTGATCCCGGCAGCGAACGACAAATCGCTGATGCTGGATTCCGGTGATTTCTCGAATGCGGTGGACCGCGTCTCCACCATCTCGGCTGACAAGACCCGTGCGGTGAAACTCCATATTGCGGAGGACAAGGTAACGCTGTCCGTCGTCAATCCGGAATCCGGCACGGCGACGGAGGAAGTGGGCGCCACCTATACCGCCTCTGCCATCGAGATCGGCTTCAACGCCCGCTATCTGCTTGACATCACGGGCCAGGTCGAAGGCAAGGAAATCCATTTCCTGCTCTCGGATGCCGGCTCGCCCACCGTCATCGAAGACAAGGACGACAAGCGTGCGCTCTACGTCCTGATGCCGATGCGGGTGTAGCTCCTTGTCCCTGTCCTCCGATCCGCGCCCGTTGGGCGTGCCGTTTGCCGTGGGGGCATCCCGGCTCGCCGTTACCCGGCTGGTGGTGCGCAATTTCCGCTCCTACGTGGCGGCGGAGATTGCGGTTTCGCCGCGCCCGGTGGTGCTGGTGGGGCCGAACGGTGCAGGCAAGACCAATGTGCTCGATGCGCTGTCGCTGCTCTCACCCGGCCGTGGCCTGCGCGGCGCGAAACTGGGCGAGCACGTGCGCCGCGGTCCCGCGGTGCCGGACGGGCCGCAATGGGCGGTGGCCGCCACCGTCCTGCGCAGCGGTGAAACGCATGAGATCGGTACCGGTCTGACACTCGGCCCCAATGGTGGGGAACGGCGGCATTTGCGCCTGAACGGCGCACCGGCAAAGAACGCCGCGGATCTGAGCGAGATCGCGCCGGTCAACTGGCTGACGCCGGCGATGGACCGTCTGTTCATCGAAGGGGCCAGCGGGCGGCGCAAATTCCTCGACCGGCTGGTGTTCGGCGCCGATGCCGGTCACGCCCGCCACGTCACCCGCTACGAAACCGCAATGCGCGAACGCGCCCGTCTGCTCAAATTCGGCCCGCGTGACCGCGCCTGGCTGGAGGCGCTGGAGCGTGAAATGGCCGAAAGCGGTTATGCCGTGATGGCTGCGCGCAGTGAAACCGCGGATCGTCTCAACCGCGCCCTGACGGAGCGTGGCGAAACCGGTGCCTTCCCTTGCGCCCAGTTGCGCATCACGGGCGAGGTGGAAGATCTTGCCGCGGCCGAAGGGGCCGACGTGATTGACACCATCTGCGAAAGACTGGAGCGGATGCGCGCGCGCGATGCAGAATCCGGCCGCACCAATTTCGGCCCGCATCTGAGCGACCTTGCCGTGCGCCACACGGTGAAATGCGCCGATGCGCGCGAATGCTCCACTGGGGAGCAGAAGGCATTGCTGATTTCCATCGTGCTGGCCGATGCGTGGGAAGCCTCGCACCGGGCTGGCGGTCATGCACCCATATTGCTGCTGGATGAAATTGCCGCCCATCTGGACAGGGGCCGCCGTGATGCCCTGTTCGAAGAAATCCTCGCTCTATCCGCCCAGGCCTGGATGACCGGCACCGACAGCGAACTGTTCGCCACCCTCGGCGGTCAGGCGGATTTTCTTGGCGTTGAGAACTCCGTCCTCACGCCCATCTCCGGTTGAACACCATGAGCACACCTACCGAACCCAACGAATATGGCGCCGATTCCATCAAGGTCCTGAAGGGCCTCGATGCCGTGCGCAAACGCCCCGGCATGTATATCGGCGATACCGATGATGGCTCGGGCCTGCACCACATGGTGCATGAGGTCGTGGACAATGCGATCGACGAAACGCTGGCCGGCTATGCCGACCGGGTGGATGTGATCCTCAATCCGGACGGTTCCTGCACCGTGCGCGACAATGGCCGCGGCATCCCCACCGGCATTCATGAAGAAGAAGGCGTTTCGGCTGCCGAAGTGATCATGACCCAGCTTCACGCCGGCGGTAAGTTTGAACAGAACGCCTACAAGGTTTCGGGCGGTCTGCACGGCGTCGGCGTTTCGGTGGTGAACGCGCTGTCGGAATGGCTGGACCTGCGCATCTGGCGCAACGGCAAGGAACACTACATGCGCTTCCGCGACGGCGTGCCGGAAGCGCCGCTGGCCATTGTGGGAGAAGCTGCCGGTAAACGCGGCACCGAAGTCACCTTCCTGCCCAGCACACACACTTTCACCAAGACGGAGTTCGATTACGCCACCCTCGAACACCGTCTGCGCGAACTCGCCTTCCTGAACTCCGGCGTCACCATCGTGCTGGCTGACAAGCGCGGGGTGGAGAAGAAGGAAATCACACTGCATTACGAAGGCGGGCTGGAAGCCTTTGTCCGCTTTCTCGACCGCACCAAGAACGCCCTGATCCCGGCGCCCATCCTGCTCACGGCGGAGCGGGACGATATTTCGGTCGAAGCCGCCATCGTGTGGAACGACACCTATCACGAAAGCATGCTGTGCTTCACCAACAACATCCCGCAGCGCGATGGCGGCACCCATCTGGCCGGTTTCCGCGCCGCGCTGACCCGCGTGGTGACGAAATATGCCGACGAATCCGGCATTCAGAAAAAGGAAAAGATCACGCTGACCGGCGACGATTGCCGCGAAGGCATGACCTGCGTGCTCTCGGTCAAGGTGCCGGACCCGAAATTTTCCTCGCAGACGAAGGATAAGCTGGTCTCCTCTGAAGTCCGCCCGGTGGTGGAAGGCGTAATGCTGGAGCAGTTGGGCCGCTGGTTCGAAGAACATCCCCAGGAAGCCCGCGCTATCGTCGGCAAGGTGGTGGAGGCCGCCGCGGCCCGTGAAGCGGCCCGCAAGGCGCGCGAGTTGACACGGCGCAAGGGTACGCTCGATTCCTCATCCCTGCCCGGCAAACTCGCCGATTGTCAGGAACGCGATCCGGCCAAGTGCGAACTTTTCATCGTTGAGGGCGACAGCGCCGGCGGCAGCGCCAAACAGGCGCGCAACCGTACCAACCAGGCCGTACTGCCGTTACGCGGCAAAATTCTGAATATCGAGCGCGTGCGGTTCGAGAAAATGCTCTCCAGCGAAGCCATCGCGATGCTGATCACCGCGCTTGGCACCGGCATCGGACGCGATGAATTCAATGCGGACAAGCTGCGCTATCACAAGATCATCATCATGACGGACGCGGACGTGGACGGCGCCCATATCCGTACCCTGCTGCTCACCTTCTTCTATCGCCAGATGCGTGAGATCATCGAGCGCGGGCACCTCTACATCGCCCAGCCGCCGCTTTACAAAGCCACCCGCGGCAAGTCCGAACGCTATCTGAAGGATCAGCGCGAGTTGGACGACTATCTGCTCTCCGAAGGCGTCACCGGCGCCACCTTCACCCTCTACACGGGTGAGGTTCTCTCGGGCGCCGATTTCGAAAACGCCGTGGAAAAAGCCCGTGCCGCCGATGCGGCGCTAGCCAATTTCCCGCAGCATTATCCCCGCTTCGTGCTGGAACAGGCGGCGATCGCCGGTGCCCTCAATCCGGAAACGCTGGGCGATCCCACCCGCGCCGCCGAAGCCGCCGCCTATATCGCCCGCCGTCTCGATACGCTGAGCGATGAGACCGAGCGCGGCTGGCATGGCGAGCCGACCGATGACGGTGGTCTGAAATTCTGGCGCGAAGTACGCGGCGTCCGCGAAACCGTGGCGATCGATGGTGCCGTTCTGTCCAGCGCCGACGCAAGGCGGCTGGACCGCATGGCTGCCGATCTTCAGGCGGCCTATCTGCGCTTCGGCGTCCTGCGCCGGAAGGACGAACAGGTGGAAATCCGCTCCCCCGGTCAATTGCTGCGCGCGGTTCTCGAATGGGGCCGCAAGGGTCTCGCGCTCCAGCGTTATAAGGGGCTGGGCGAAATGGACGCTTCACAATTGTTCGAGACCACGCTGGACGAAAACGCCCGCACCCTGCTTCAGGTCAAGGTGGAGCATGCGGACGAGGCGGACGACCTTTTCACCAAGCTGATGGGCGATATCGTGGAACCGCGCCGCGAGTTTATTCAGGACAATGCGCTGACGGCTGACCTCGACGTTTAGCGGGGAGGCATTTAGCGGGCGGCGCTGGCCAGCCAGCACGCCGCCGGTGCGGCAATCCCGTCGGGCGTTTCGTATTGCGCCAATGCCGCGCGAATGCGTTCGCGAACGACCGTAAGCGTTTTTTCGTCAGCGCCGCTCGATGCCCGCGCCACCGGGCCGAGGCTCAGTGCATTTTCCGCGGCCGCATCCAGCGAACTTCCCAAGCGCATCACGCTGTTGAGTTTTTCAACACGCACATCGTGAAACCCCGCCTGTTCCAGAATGTGCGTCACACGGCCGCCATCGGCAAAGGCATAAGGGCCAGGCGCGTCCGGATCGCCCTTCTCCATCGGCGGCAGAAACTCGCGCGCCGCCTCGAACGGAATGGCGGACCAGGCATTCTCGTCCGCCGCGCGCCAGCACACAAAGAACAACCGCCCTTCCGGCTTCAACGCCCGGTGGATGTTCGCGAATGCCGCCACCGGATCGGCAAAAAACATCACCCCGAAGCGGGAGAACACCAGATCGAACACCGGCTGAAAATTGAAGGTCGCCGCATCGGCCTCGGCAAAACGGATTTCCAGGCCCGCACTGTGCGCCCGCGCACGGGCAATGCGCAGCATCGGCTGGGACACATCCACCCCCATCACCGCGCCATGTTCTCCGACCATTTCGCGCAAACGAATGGTGGTGTCGGCACAGCCGCAGCCGATGTCGAGCGCCACAGCCCCTTGCGCCGGGGCCGCCTTTTCCAGTGCCGCATCGGTAATCAGCCCCAGTCCGTAGTCGATGAACTGCTGGTGGCGGGCAAAGCGTTCGCCGCCAGACCCGTTCCAATACTCGATCTGTTCGGCGTTCGCGTTCGTCATGCACCCGTCTTCCGTTTGCGCATCGCCAAGGTCCGAAGGCGCAGCGCATTCAATTTGATGAAGCCCTGCGCATCCTTCTGGTCATAGGCGCCGCGGTCATCTTCAAACGTCACCAGATCCTGACTGTAAAGCGAATGCGGCGAACTGCGCCCCACCACGATCACATTGCCCTTGTAGAGCTTCAGCCGCACCGAACCGGTCACATGCTCCTGGCTCTTGTCGATGGCCGCCTGCAGCATTTCCCGCTCCGGCGCGAACCAGAAACCATTGTAGATCAGTTCGGCATAGCGCGGCATCAATTCGTCTTTCAGATGCGCCGCGCCGCGATCCAGCGTGATGCTTTCCATCGCCCGATGGGCGGCCAGAAGGATGGTGCCCCCCGGCGTTTCATAGACCCCACGTGACTTCATGCCGACGAAACGGTTTTCAACGAGGTCGAGCCGGCCGATCCCGTTTGCCTTGCCCAGATCGTTCAACCGCGCCAGCAAGGACGCCGGAGAAAGCCTTGTTCCGTCAATAGAAATGGCATCGCCGCGCTCGAAACCCACCTCGATGTAGACAGGCGAATCCGGCGCCTCCTCCGGCGACAGCGTGCGCTGATAGACGATCGCATCCGGCTCCGCCGCCGGGTCTTCCAGCACTTTGCCCTCGGAGGAGGAGTGCAGAAGATTGGCATCCACCGAGAATGGCGCCTCGCCGCGCTTGTCCCGCGGAATCGGAATCTGATGCGCCTCGGCAAACTCGATCAGTTTGGTGCGGCTGGTCAGGTCCCACTCGCGCCACGGCGCAATTACCCGGATATCCGGCTTCAGCGCGTAATAGCCAAGTTCGAAGCGGACCTGATCGTTGCCCTTGCCGGTCGCGCCATGACAAACGGCATCGGCGCCGACCTTCTGCGCAATCTCAATCTGTTTCTTGGCGATCAGCGGCCGCGCGATGGAGGTGCCGAGAAGATAGACGCCCTCATAAACCGCATTGGCACGGAACATCGGAAAAACGTAATCGCGGATAAACTCTTCGCGCAGGTCTTCAACAAAAATGTTCTCTTTGCGGATGCCCAGCAACTCCGCCTTCTTGCGCGCGGGCTCCAGCTCCTCGCCCTGCCCCAGATCGGCGGTGAAGGTGACCACCTCCGCACCATAGTGGGTCTGCAGCCATTTCAGGATGACCGAGGTGTCGAGCCCCCCGGAATACGCCAGAACGACCTTCTTTACCGGCTGCGCCGCCATATTGTTTCTCCTGTTCGATCTGGCCGGGCACTACAGCAAGAACGCCCCCGAATCCAGCGTAGGCCTGCCGCAACGGTTGCAGAAGCGGCCTTGGAGCATAAACAATCTGCCGAAACCGATGGGGTCCTGCCATGGCCGCACCCGAAATCACCTTCTGGTACGAATTCGCCAGCACCTATTCCTACCCGGCCGCCATGCGGGTGGAGCGGCTGGCGGCAAGGGCCGGCGTGGCACTCACCTGGCGCCCCTTCCTGCTGGCACCGATTTTCGGGGCACAGGGCTGGAACGACAGCCCGTTCAACATCTACCCGGCCAAGGGCCGCTATATGTGGCGCGATCTGGAACGCATTTGCGACGCTGAAGGCCTGCCCCTGAAAACGCCGCCGCACCGTTTTCCGCAGAACGGGCTGAAGGCGGCGCGCATCGCGCTGGCTCTCGCTTCCAAACGCCGGATCGGCGAATTCACCCGCGCTGTCTATACTGCCAACTTTGCCGAACAGCGCGACATCGCGGACGATGCCACACTCGCCGGTATCCTCACCCGCATGGGGTGCGATGCCACCGCCATAACGGAAGCCGCCAACACGCCGGAGAATAAACAGGCGCTGAAACAGCAGACAGACGATGCCATCGCGTGCGGCATTTTCGGCGCGCCGTCCTTCACGGTGGGCAGCGAATTGTTCTGGGGCAATGATCGGCTGGAACAGGCGCTTGCCTGGGCCCGCGCCGGTTCACCTTAACGCCGCCTCATTTCACCAGGTGCCGCCGTCGACGCGGATCACCGTACCCGTGGTGTAGGACGAGGCATCGCTGGCGAGATAAAGCGCGGTGCCGACAATCTCCTCCGGCCGTCCGAAGCGTTGCAGCCCCAACGACTTTTCGTAAGTCTTGTTCTCCCGCCACACGGTCGAAACATCGGTCAGGAACGGCCCCGGCGCGATGCAGTTGACGCGTACTTTCGGCCCGAACGCCTTGGCCAGCGCCACGGTCATCACATTGATCGCGGCCTTGGCCCCGCCATAGGGAATGGTGTGCGGTTCGGCCTTGAAGGCTGCCGTGCTCGACAGATTGATGATCGCCCCGCCGTCGCCCTTCACCATGCGCTCACCGATCAGGGTGGAAAGGCGGAACGGGCCTTTGAAGTTCACATCGATGACCTTATCGAACAACGCTTCGCTGGTTTCGAGCAGCGACGGCGCCAATGGCGACATGCCGGCATTGTTCACCAGAATGTCTACCCGGCCGAATTTGGCATAGGCTGCTTCGGCCAGCTTGTCATTGTCGGCCCAGGTGCCGACATGGGCTGCCACCGGCAACGCTTTCCGGCCAAGTTTTTCCACCTCGCGCGCCACCGCTTCGCAAGCCTCCAGCTTGCGGCTCGCGATCACGACGTCGGCCCCGGCCTCGGCAAAGGCCAGCACCATTTCGCGGCCCAGCCCCCGGCTTCCCCCGGTTACAACGGCGACTTTGTTGGATAGATCGATGCTACGCATGGCTTCCTCCCAGTGTTCTGGAGGCATTATTGCCACGCAGCCCCGCGGCAGGCCACCCGCCAGCGGCCGCCAATCGTCAGCCCGGCATCCGGCTCAGTTCGCGGGAGTGCATCTCGGCCATGCGTTCGCTGGCCCGTTTCTTGACGCTTTCGCTTTTCAATTGCCCGCAGGCCGCCATGATGTCGCGTCCGCGCGGCGTGCGCACCGGGCTGGCATAGCCGGCGCGGTTGACGATCTCGGCAAATTTCTCGATCTGCGCCCAATCGGAACATTCGTAAGGTGCGCCCGGCCACGGGTTGAACGGGATCAGATTGATCTTGGCCGGAATGCCGCGAATGATCCGCACCAGTTCGCGCGCATCCGCCAGGCTGTCGTTCACATCTTTCAGCATCACATATTCAAACGTGATGCGCCGCGCATTGGAGAGACCGGGATAATCCCGGCACGCCTGCAGCAATTCGGCAATTGGATATTTCTTGTTGATCGGCACGATCACATCGCGGATTTCATCGCGCACGGCATGCAGCGATACGGCAAGCGCCGAACCGATCTCCACACCTGCGCGCGGGATCATCGGCACCACACCCGCCGTCGAAAGCGTGATCCGGCGTTTGGAGAGCGCCAGCCCATCGCCATCGGCCGCGATGGCCAGCGCAGCTTTCACATGATCGAAATTGTAAAGCGGCTCACCCATGCCCATCATCACCACATTGGTGATGCGCCGGTTCTCGCCCGTGCTCGGCCAGTCGTTCAGGGCATCGCGCGCCACCAGCAATTGGCCGATGATCTCGCCCGGTGTCAGATTGCGCACCAGTTTCTGCGTGCCGGTGTGGCAGAAGCGGCAATTGAGCGTGCAGCCCACCTGGCTTGATACGCACAGGGTGCCGCGATCTGCCTCGGGAATGTAAACCGTCTCAAACTCGATCCCCGGCCCCGTCCGCAAAAGCCATTTGCGCGTGCCGTCTTCCGAAATCTGCTCGGTCACCACTTCAGGCCGGGCCAGATCGAAGCGGGCATCCATCGCGGCGCGGAAATCCTTGGCCAGATTGGTCATGGCGGCGAAATCGCGCGCGCCATGGACATAGGCCCAGTTCCAGATCTGGCGCATGCGCATGGGTGCGGCCTTGGGCGCCACCCCGGCATCGATCAGGGCGGCCTGCAACGCTGCGGGGTCGAGGCCGATCAGGCCCCGCCGCTCAACATGATCCGCTATGGCCGTTATGGCTGCCGTATCTGTCATCGGGGCACTATAGGCGGTCCGGCGGCGAAAATCGTCAACCGGGTCCGCCCGGATGCCTACATCTTGCACTCTGCGTGGATCTTATCCAGCGCGGCGGAAACGCCGGAAAGCGAATAGGAATCGCGGGTATCGGTGCCGCGGGTGGAGGTACCCGTCACGATTAGGCGCGAGCCGCGGCGCATCGCCTCAACCAGGCGGACTTCGTCGGCATTCTCCTTCACCCAGGCGCTGCCGCTGTTGCCGTCGTTCTGGGTGAAAAAGGTGAACTTGTCCTTGCCCACCTGGGCCGTCACCGTGCTGCCCACCTTGTAGGGGTAGCCCGGCACCACCTCGGGTTCCGCTTTGCTCTTGCGGCTTGGCCAATCGCTGATCAGGAAAAACACTGGATCGCGCTTGGCGCCTTTCGGCTCCATCGATTTGGGCTGGGACAGTGCATAACAAACCTTCCCGTTGCCCGTATCCGTCGTATAGGCGGACCAGTCCTTGAACGAACCGAGAAGCGTCGGCCCGGTGGCGGCCATGGCCGGCGGCGCAGCCACCATCATTGCACCACAGACGATAAAGGATGACAGAGCGATGTGCATACGCATTGCATTCATGACGTCAACAATTCCCCGAGGTCTTGAAGTGAATCAGCACAGGCGCTGAGTCTTGGGCACAAATCGGGCGGTTGTGTGATGAATGTGTTTAAGGCCGCATGTCCACGATGTCCATGCAGCAGCACGCCGGAAGCGAAAAACGCTGTGCTAAAGGCTGGAAACGCGGACGATTTCAGCTTCGACTTCGCCAAGCCGGTCTTTGCCGAAATAGATTTCGTCGCCGACGAAGAATGTCGGGCTGCCGAATGCGCCGCGCTCCACCGCTGATTCGGTATTGGCCATCAAACGCTGCTTGACCGGTGCGCTTTGCGCGGCAGCCATCAATGCCTGGGCATCGAAACCGCCTTCATGAAGCACGGCTTCAATCTCGGCCGGATCGTCCATCTTGTGCGATGTCTCCCACATCGCGCAAAACATGACAGCCATGTAATTCGCAAGCGCGCCATCCATTTCCGCCGCCACCGCACCACGCATGATGGCAAGCGTGTTCACCGGAAAATGCGTGTTGAAGCGGAATTCCTTCAGGAAGTGACGGCGCACGAAACGCTGCGTCTCCAATTGCTCATATTGCAGCTTGTTGCGGATATGGCCGAAAGCCGTCATCGGCGACTGGTTGCCGGTCAGCTTGAAAATCCCACCCAAAAGCACCGGCACCGGTATAAACGGCACGCCGGTGCGCGCTTCGATGGCCGGGATCACGCGCCAGGCCAGATAGGCATTGGGACTGCCGAAATCGAACAGGAATTCCACCCTGGGCATCACCATGGCTCCCGATAGGGCCTGAGATCGAGCTCGAAGGTCCAGCCGTCACGCGCCTGATTGTGCAGCATCCAATAGGCGTTGGCGACCGATTCCGGATTCATCAGTTGATCCGGCTCGATCTTCGCCAGTGCCGCTTCGCCGCCGCGGGCTTTGATGCGCTCGCGCACAAAGGCGGTATCGACACCGGCATCGATCACCAGATGGGCGACATGGATATTCTTCGGCCCCAATTCGCGCGCCGCACTCTGTGCCACCGCGCGCAAACCGGCCTTGGCGCTGGCGAAAGCGGCATAACCAGCCCCGCCACGCAACGACGCCGTGGCGCCGGTGAACAGAATGGTTCCCCGCCCATGGGGCAGCATCAGCCGGGCTGCTTCGCGTGCCGTTAGAAAGCCGGCATAGCACGCCATCTCCCACACCTTGCGGAAGACGCGCTCGGTCGTATCCAGAAGCGGAAAATTCACATTGGCGCCGGCATTGAAGATGCAGACTTCCAGCGGCGCGGCCACATCGGCCTCGGCCAGAAAGGCGGTGACGTCGTCTTCCTTGCGCGCATCCAGCGCGCGGCCCTCGCAACGCCCGCCTGCGGCTTCGATCGCCTGTTTCAGGGGGACCAGCTTGTCCGCCGTGCGGCGCCCGGCAAAGACCAGATAGCCTTCCGCGGCAAAGCGTTTGGCGATGGCCGTCCCGATAAAATCGCCGGCTCCGATTACGGCGACAGATGCGTTGCGCTGCATGTCCGGCCTCATAAGTCTTATTTCAAGACTAATAAATCTTGAAATAAGACTTTGTCAACGGCATGCTGCCCGCCATGAAGTGGAATGCACTATCGGAAGAGAACTGTTCGCTCGCCCGCGCCATGGCCGTGGTGGGGGATCGCTGGTCCCTGCTGATCCTGCGCGATGCGTTTTTGCGCGTGCGCCGGTTTGAGGATTTTGAGAGCAGCCTGAAAATTGCCCGCCGTGTGCTGGCTGAACGGCTGGCGCATCTGGTTGCTGAAGGCGTGCTGGCCAAACTGCCCTATCAGGAACGGCCCGTCCGCTACGAATACCGGCTGACCGAAAAGGGCCTTGCGCTTTACCCGGCGCTCATCGCGCTGGTGCACTGGGGCGATCATTATTACGCGGATGAAAACGGGCCACCCATCATCCATCGCCACCGCAATTGCGGGCACGATTTCCGCTCGGTGATGACATGCAGTGCCTGCGGCGAAGCATTGGACCCGCGCGATGTCGACATTCGTCCCGGACAGCCTCGCCAGCCGGCAAGCGTCATTCCCGCAAGCCGTAGCCGATCGCGTAAAGCCGCCACACAATCACGAACATGACGGCGCCAAGCCCGATCGTCACACCGATGCCCAGAAGCTCCGGCGCTTCTGTAAAGCCGATCATCGAATGGCGCAGACCATTGATGAAATAGAAGAACGGATTGGCCCACGCCATCCATTGCAGCCATGACGGCAGCATATCGATGGTGTTGAACACACCGCCGACAAACGACAGCGGCGTGATGAAGAACACGTTCAGGATCGTCAACTGCTCGAAATTGTTGGCCCACAGCCCCACCAGATTGCCCAGAAGGCCGAACACGATCGCCACACCGACAACCCAGAAAACGAATTCTCCAACCCCCGCCACCGACGAGGCCCCGAACAGCGCCGCGATCACCAATATGCCCAGGGCCGTCACGACCGAGCGGAACACCACCGTGACCAGAACGCCGCTGATCATCTCCACATAGGATAGCGGCGAAACCAGCGTCTCTTCGACATAGCGCATGAAGCGCGCGAAATAGACCTGGGAGGAGGATTGCAGGAACGCGGCATTGACCACGTTCAGCATCACAATGCCCGGCAGCACGAATTCCAGATAGCTGTGCCCGCCGATCTGCGAAATGCGCCCGCCCACCACATAACCGAAGATGAAAATGAACAGCAGCGCGGAAATCCACGGCGCGACAAAGGCCTGAATGGGCACCCGCAACAGGCGCGTCATCTCGCGCCGGATGATGGTCAACAGTCCGACCCAGTTGATGCTCGCCCCCATTGGCTTCAGCGCCCCGCCGCCGCGGCAATGCGTTCCGGCGTGGCGCCGGTTGCCCGCAGATAGGCCTCTTCAAGCCCGCCCGGCTCGGTGAAAAATTCGTTCTTGGGTCCGTGCTGCACGATCTTCCCTTTGTTGACGATGGCAATGGTGCGGCACAACCGTTCGATCTCTTCCAGATAGTGGGAGGTCAGCAGGATTGTCTTTCCATCATGGTTCAACTCCTGCAGATAACGCCATAAATCCATTCGCAATTCGACGTCCACACCAGCCGTTGGTTCATCCAGAATCAGAAGATCGGGATCGTGGATCAGGGCGCGCGCCAGGACCACCCGCCGCTTCAATCCGCCCGACAATTCACGGAACTGCTTGGTCGCATGGGGCACCAGATCGAACTTTTCGATCAGCATTTCGGCGCGCCGCTTGCGCTCGGCCCGCTCCATCCCGAAATAGCCGCCCATCCAGTCCAGAATCTGGCGGCAGGTGGCAAAAGTATCGACGTTGAATTCCTGCGGGCTTAGCCCGATGCGCCGCCGCGCTTCGCGGTAATTCTTCACCGCATCGACGCCGAAAATCCGGATTTCGCCGGACGTGACCGTGGAAATCCCGGTAATACAGTGAATGGTGGTGGATTTCCCGGCACCATTGGGGCCCAGGAGGCCGAAGAAATCTCCGGCCGCAATATCCAGCGACAGGTCGTTAACCGCGACCGTACCGCGGGCATACACCTTGCGCAGGTGTGAAATCGAAAGTGCGGGGGTCATCGCCTGAATCGTTGGTTCATTGTTTTGCAGTATATAGAAGTGGCTGGGCGCCTCGCACAAGATACCCCCAATGAATGCCCGGAAATCCACCCCTGATTCCGCACACCCGCTGCCGGTTCTGCCCGATGTTCTGCTGCCGGGACTGAAGCTCGTCTTCTGCGGCACGGCGGCCGGCACTGTATCGGCCCAACGCGGCCAATACTACGCGCACCCGCAAAACCGCTTCTGGCAAATGCTACATGAGGCAGGCTTCACACCGCACCGGCTCGCGCCTGCGGATTACGCCTCACTGCCGACCTATGGCATCGGCCTGACCGATGTCGCAAAACACAATTACGGCATGGATCATGAATTACCGCGAGGCGCCTTAGGCCGCATGGCAGCAGATGCCCTCCGCGAACGGATTATGAAATATGCGCCGCGCGCACTTGCCTTCACCAGTCTGAAGGCTGGGCGTAGCGTGCTGGGGCGGAAGATCGGTGTTGGCCTGCAGCCGGATACGTTCGGGTCGACGCAAGTCTGGGTGCTGCCGTCCCCCTCGCCCGCCGCGCGCAAAAGCTGGGATGCGCAAGCCTGGCACAATCTCGCGCGTGCCTTGCGCGAGATTGTGCCAGGCTGAACTCACGCATCAGCCATATTGCTGGCCGATGCGCCCGACCGTGGCATGAAATTCCGCCACGGTCTCAGCAATCACCTGCGCCACCGGCTTGATCGTGTCGATCCGCCCGGCCACCTGTCCGGTCAGCGCGATGGCCGCTTCCATATCGCCGCCGAAATAGAGGTCCTTCGCACGCTTCAGTTCCGCCATGATGTTCGGCGGCGGCTCCTTCTCCAGCCGCGTCGTGTTTTCGGTGCGCAGGGCGCGCAAGGCGGGCCCCGGCCCGAAGCGGTTCAGAAACACCGTATCGGTTTCTTCCGCCGACACAATGGCGTTCTTCCAGTTGACGTGCACCGGCGATTCCGCGGACGAGACCATGCGCGTGCCCATCTGAATGCCTTCGGCACCCAGCGCGAACGCCGCCGTCATCGTGCGCCCGTCCAGCATGCCGCCGGCCGCGATCACCGGCACCTTCACCTTCTCACAGACCAGCGGCAGCAGAACCATGGTCGCCACTTCGTTCGGGTTCTTGAAGCCGCCACCCTCGCCGCCTTCAACCACCAGGCCGTCAACGCCCGCTTCCACCGCCTTCAACGCCGCTTTCAGGGACGGCACGACGTGGAAAACGGTCAGCCCCGCTTTCTTCAACGCCTCGCAATATTTGCGCGGATCACCGGCCGAAGTGGTGACGAAATTCACCCCCTGATCGATCACAAAGGACACAATATCCGGGTCGCGCACAAAGGCCTGCGCGATGTTGACGCCGAACGGCTTCTTGGTCAGATCCCGCATCTTGCGGATTTCTTCGCGCACCGCGTCCAGTTCGCCGGACGAGGTTTCGATGATCCCCATGCCCCCGGCATTCGATACGGCGGAGGCCAACTGGCTGCGAGCGATCCATCCCATCGGCGCCTGCACGATGGGATAATCGACGCCCAGCATCTCGGTAACCCGGTTTTTGATCGGCTTTGACATATCTTTGGTCTTCCCCTGTTTCGCTGGCGCCAACCTAGCTTCGCCATAGCCGCACGCCTAGACCGCAGCGGAAAAAATGTGAAGCGAAATTCCGATTATTCGAATTTCCGGCCGATGGCGCCGGGGGTGCGCACTGCCCGATTTCACACTAAAGTTTCTGCAAAGAACCACAGAGAGAAACGGGAGGATCACCATGCCAAAGCTCAACCGCGCCGGGGTGAATATCCATTACGAGGCCCATGGAACCGGTCCCGTCCTGCTCCTCACCCATGGCTATTCCGCCACGGCGGAAATGTGGAAAGGACAGATCGCGCCCTTTTCCCGCGACCACACGCTGGTGCTGTGGGATATGCGCGGCCACGGCCAAAGCGATTACCCGGAAAACCAGGACGCCTACAGCGAGGCGCACACGGTGGCGGATATGGCGGCGATCCTCGATGCGGTGGGGGCGCAATCGGCGATTATCGGCGGGCTGTCGCTGGGCGGCTACATGTCGCTTGCCTTTCACCGCGCCCACCCCGAACGGGTCGAGGCACTGCTGATCATCGACACCGGCCCCGGCTTCAAAAGCGATGAAGCGCGTGCCGGCTGGAACAAGACCGCCGAAGCCACCGCGACGCGGTTCGAGCGTGAGGGCCTCACCTCGCTTCAGCAAGCGAGTGCGGAGCGCGCCACCAGCCGCCATCGCAATGCAGACGGTCTCGCCCGCGCCGCGCGCGGCATGCTGGCCCAGCGCGACGACCGCGTGATCCGCAGCCTGCCGGAGATCAAGGTTCCGTCCCTTGTACTGGTCGGCAGCGAGGACAAGCCGTTCCTCAACGCGGCGGACTACATGACGGCGAAGATTCCCGGTGCGCAGAAAGTGGTGATTCCGGGCGCCGGTCACGCCGCCAATATCGATCAGCCACAGCGTTTCAATGACGCAGTTCTGGCCTTCCTCAAGCAAGCGCCTGAATAGGCTTGGAAACCCGAAATGGCCGGTTTTGTACGCCAACCTTGACGCGGCGGTCATGAATGCCAAACTATTGCTATAACGCATAACAATATTTGAGGGACGCCATGGCTCAGGATTTGTCTCTGCTCAAACAGGCCCTTCAGGAAGCGCATCTGCCTGCCCTGATGGTTTCCCTGGTGCACATGACCGGCAATGCCGATCATCTCACCGCGGACAAGACGCCGGTCTATGATTTCTTCGGCGACAGCAGGGTTGGCGGCCTCTCGGAAGAAAAACAGGCGGAGATTGTGGCCTTCGCTGAAAAGGTGATTACGGACTACATGACGTCCGGCAAAAAGACGCCATACCAGCCCTCGCCCGAAACACTGCGCCGGATGATGGATTACGTCGTCGGTGCGCCGATCCCGGAACACTACGTCCCCTTCCTGAAGGAAGAACTTGCATTCGATGGCGATGCCAAGCTGCCGGAATGGAACACGCCGCAACTGAAATCCGCGGCTGAAAAGCTGCATGTGATTGTGGTCGGCGCCGGCATGTCGGGCCTTCTCTCCGGCATCCGCCTGCAACAGGCCGGCATCTCGTTCGAGATCATCGAGAAGAACGCCGATGTCGGCGGCACCTGGTACGAAAACACCTATCCGGGCTGCCGGGTCGACAACCCCAATCATATGTATTCGTTCTCGTTCGAGCCGAACCACGACTGGCCGTATCACTATTCCACACAGGATGTGCTGCTCGGCTATTTCCGCCGCACGGCTAACAAATACGACCTGCGCAAACACATCCGCTTCGAGACACAGGTGGTTGAAGCCCGCTTCGACGAGGCTTCGTCGCAATGGCATGTGCGGGTGAAGGACAAGAACGGCTGCGAAGAAACCCTGACCGGCGATGCGGTGGTCAGCGCAGTGGGTCAGCTCAACCAGCCCCGCAAGCCGGACATCAAGGGCGAAGGCAGCTTCAAGGGCCCCACCTTCCATTCCGCGCAATGGCGCCACGATGTCGATCTGAAGGGCAAAAAGGTGCTTGTCATCGGCACCGGTGCATCGGCGTTCCAGTTCGTGCCCGAAATTGCGAAAGACGTTGCCGACCTCACGGTGTTTCAGCGCACACCGCCATGGCTTGGCCCCACGCCCGACTACCACGACAAGGTGGGCGAAGGGAAAAAATGGCTGCTGGAATACGTCCCCTTCTACGCCAAATGGTATCGCTTCTGGTTGTTCTGGATGCTGACGGACGGCCTCTACGATTACGTCAAGGGCGACCCCGGCTATAACGGTCCGCCCACCGCGGTCAGCGCCGCCAATGCCGAATTGCGCGAGATGATCGTGACCGCGATCAAGCCGCAGGCCGATGGCGCGCCCGATCTGCTGGACAAGATCATCCCGACCTATCCATTCGGCGGCAAACGCTCGCTGCGCGACAACGGCACCTGGGTCGAAGCGCTGAAGCGCCCGAATGTCGATCTCATCACCGACCCGATTGCGGAGATTAACGAGACCGGAGTGAAGACGAAATCCGGCAAGCAATACGACGGCGATGTGCTGATCTACGGCACCGGCTTCCAGGCCAGCAATTTCCTGCGCACCTACAAGGTGGTGGGCCGCAATGGCGTCGAATTGCATGACCGCTGGCACGGCGATGCCCGCGCCTATCTCGGCATGACCGTACCGGGTTTCCCCAATTTCTTTATGATCTATGGCCCGAACACCAACATCGTGGTCAATGGCAGCATCATCTTCTTCTCCGAATGCGCCGTGCGCTACATCGTGGGCAGCCTGAAGCTGCTGGCCGAAACCGGCCACACCACGCTGGAACCGAAGGAGGAGGTGCACGACGCCTTCAACCGCAAGGTGGACGAAGCCAATCGCTGGATGGCGTGGGGCGCGCCGCAGGTGACGAGCTGGTACAAGAATGCCACCGGCCGCGTCAGCCAGAACTGGCCTTTCCCGCTGGTGGATTACTGGAAAGCGACGCTGAAACCCAATCCGAACGACTTCATCTTCGGTGACAAACGCTCACAAAAGGCGGCGGCGTAAAAATATCGCTATGCAACACTTGCAAGCGTAACGCTCCTTCCCTATCTGATCATTATCTCCAGAATTGCGCCAAACGCCTCGGCCCTCCGGGGCGTTTGCTTTTTGCCCAGTCATGGCCCGCCGAGTGCGGGCCATCCAGTTGCAATCTGGAATAGCCATGCCGGAAAATCGTTGCCAGTTCTGCCGGTAGAGAAGCGGTGTTACCTGGATGGCCCGCACTCGGCGGGCCATGACATTTTCATTTCGCAGTCACCGACAGATCGGATGGGCGCACGCAACATCGCGCCTCATCACCCGAAGTCACGTTTAATACACCACCACAGAACGGATGGATTTGCCTTCATGCATCAGATCGAATGCCTCGTTGATCCGGTCGAGCGGCATGGTGTGCGTAATCAGATCGTCGATATTGATCTTCTTTTCCATGTACCAATCGACGATCTTCGGCACATCGGTGCGGCCACGCGCGCCACCGAAGGCGCTGCCGCGCCACACCCGCCCGGTCACAAGCTGGAACGGCCGCGTCGCAATCTCCTGCCCCGAACCGGCCACACCGATGATGATGCTTTCGCCCCAGCCGCGATGGCAGCATTCCAGCGCCTGCCGCATGGTGTGCACATTGCCGATGCACTCGAAGGAGAAATCGGCGCCACCGCCGGTGAGATCGACAATGGCCTGCACCACCTTGTCCCGCCCCACCGCATCGGGATTGATGAAATGCGTCATGCCGAATTTCTCCGCCATTGCGCGTTTGGCGGGGTTGAGATCGACACCGATGATCTTGTCCGCACCCACCATGCGCGCGCCCTGGATCACGTTGAGCCCGATACCACCGAGCCCGAACACCACCACATTGGCACCAGGCCAAACTTTAGCAGTGTAGATCACGGCGCCGATCCCGGTGGTCACGCCACAGCCGATGTAACAGATCTTGTCGAAGGGCGCGTCTTCGCGAACCTTCGCCACTGCAATCTCCGGCAGCACGGTGTGGTTCGAGAAGGTCGAGCAGCCCATGTAGTGCAGCAACCGCTCCTTGCCGATGCGGAAGCGGCTGGTGCCGTCGGGCATTACGCCCTGCCCCTGTGTGCCGCGGATCGCGGTGCAGAGATTGGAACGGTGGGAGAGGCAGGTTTTGCATTGCCGGCATTCCGGCGTGTAGAGCGGGATGACGTGATCCCCCGGCTTCACACTGGTGACGCCGGCCCCGACCTCCAGCACCACACCGGCCCCTTCATGACCGAGGATGACTGGGAATTGCCCTTCCGGGTCAGCACCGGAAAGCGTGAAGGCATCGGTATGGCAAATCCCGGTTGCCTTCAGTTCGACCAGCACCTCGCCCGCGCGCGGGCCATCCAGTTCGACTTCCTCGATCGAAAGCGGTTCGCCCGCTTTCCACGCCACTGCTGCCCGCGTTTTCATGCTGCCTCCGCGACTTTGTAACTTTGAACGGCGAATAGGCTAGGCGAAGCCGCCGTTTCCGACTATCCCTTCCCCGCAACGCTAACCATTAGGATACTAACGATCGTGGCTACGGAAAGCCGCTTTGTCCTTACACTCGCCTGCCCCGACCGCAAAGGCATCGTGGCGGCGGTCTCGCACTTCCTGCTGGCGCATCATTGCAACATTGTCGATAGCGCCCAGTTTGGCGATGCCTCCAATGGCCGCTTTTTCCTGCGCATGTCGTTTCAGTCCGAACGCCCCACCAGCCGGGATGAACTAAGCACGGCCTTCACCCCCATCGCACAGGATTTCGCGATGGAAAGCACCTTTCACGACGTTGCGCGCAAGGTGCGCACCCTGATCATGGCTTCGCAATTCGGTCATTGCCTGGTGGACCTGCTCTATCGCCACCGCATCGGCGCCCTGCCGGTGGAGGTTGCGGGTATCGTCTCCAACCACCGCGATTTCGAGGATGTGGCGGTGGCCCACCATATCCCCTTCACTTATCTGCCGGTCACGCGCGACAACAAACGGGAGCAGGAAGATGCCCTGCTGCAATTGGTAGGGACACTGAACGTCGATCTTGTCGTACTCGCCCGCTACATGCAGATTTTGTCGGCGCGGGTGTGCAATCCGCTTCACGGCCGCATCATCAACATCCACCATTCCTTCCTGCCCAGTTTTCAGGGGGCCCGGCCCTACAGCCAGGCCCACGCCCGCGGCGTGAAGCTGATCGGCGCGACGGCACATTATGTGACCCCGGAGCTGGACGAAGGCCCCATCATCGAACAGGCGGTGGAACGGGTGACCCACGCCCTATCACCGGAAGATTTTGCCGGCGTCGGCCGCGACATCGAAAGCGTGGTGCTGGCCCGCGCGGTCAAGTGGCACGCGGAATACCGGATTCTACTCAATGGCCGCAGAACGGTTGTATTTCGGTAACAGTACCCGCCGCCGGGTACGGAATTTAACCAATTTTAGGAAATGGTTAATTCTTTGCTGCAAATGCTGTGTAACAAAGCATTGGCCTCTAAACGCAGGCAGTGTATCAATATTTCATGTCGGGAGGGCCGCCTCCCTCAACAATTGCGGGGATATTCTCTCATGGTTGCGAAATTCACTTCGGTGATTGGTGGCGTGCTGCGCCGGCTTGGGCTCGTTGGTGCGGGCGCGGCGGTTCTCATTCTGGCCGGGTGCGCCGGTTCGGGCGAGGCCCCGCCGCCGGTAACGAATGCCGCCAGCCAGTCTGAATACCTGATCGGACCGGGCGATTCGCTTCAGGTGTTTGTCTGGCGCAACCCCGATCTGTCGACCACGGTTCCGGTCCGCCCCGACGGGCGCATCTCGATCCCGCTGGTGGAAGACATCGTGGCGGCTGGCAAAACGCCGACCGAACTGGCCCGCGATCTGGAAACCCGCCTGAAGAAATATGTGACCGATCCGGTCGTGACCGTGATCGTCAGCAATTTCGTCGGCGCCTCGGGCCAGCAGATTCGCGTGGTGGGTGAAGCCGCACAGCCGAAGGCCGTGCCCTACCATGCCAAGATGACGGTGCTGGACGCGATGATCGATGTTGGCGGGCTGACACCCTACGCATCCGGCAATCGCGCCACCCTGGTGCGGACGGTGAACGGCAAGCAGACGAGCTACAACATCCGGCTCGACGACCTGTTGAAGGACGGTGATATGTCCGCCAACGCGCCATTGCAGCCGGGCGACGTCATCATCATTCCGCAAACCTACTTCTGAGCGCGTGTTTTTTGACCGGACGAGAGGGTCGCGCCCAGCGGGAGCGAGTTGCAAATGATTCTTGAAAGGCTTCGATTTGGCAGGGGCGCACGCAGTGTGCGCCCTGCAGCCTTGAGGCTGGCTGCCGCAACAGCGGTTCTGGTCGTGGCGGCGCCATCGGCGTTCGCACAGATCACGCCCATGACCACCCGGGACAATACTCATCGTCAGGAACGCGCCCAGCGCGCGCAGGATCAGGCAGACAGGGCCGAAAAAAAGGCCGCGGAGTCCCAGGGCATTAGCCTGCCGGGCGGCTCCGAAATTCCGTCTCTGCAGGTTTCCGCGGCGGTCGATCTGGCTGAGGTTTACACCTCGAACGCATCAGGCTCGACGAATGGTGGCCGCTCGGACTTCTTCACCCGTCCGGGCCTCAATCTCGGCCTGCGGGCGGACACGGCGCGTTGGGCCGTGGATGCCGACTACTTCCTGACGGGCGAGTGGCACATGCGGAACCACAGGCTCGACCGGATCAACAATCACCTCAACCTGCTGGCGCAGGGCGAGGTTCTGCCGGAAACCCTGTTTCTGGATGCACGCGCATTCGCGACCCCGGCCGTCCTGACCCGTGCCGGTTCCATCACCGCCGATCAGGGCTCCTATTCCTCGACCAATACGCGTGACACCTACGGCTACACCTTCCGGCCCGACCTGCGGCACACCTTTGGCGGGTTCGCGCAAGGGGATTTGTGGGTTGCGCAGAGCGGCATGTTTTTTGTGAAGCCATCCGGTTCGGTCCCGACACCGATCCCGTCATTCTTCCAGCCGGCGCAGAACACCAATTCGACTACACTGACCGCCCAGCTTGCCAGCGGCACGGACTTCACCCGGTTCACCTGGGTCGGCACGGCTTCGGCCACCAATACGTTCCAGGAAACCGCTTGGCAGAAACAGCGTTCGGCCGTTGCCAATGTCCAGTATGCGCTAAGCCGTTCGCTCTCCCTTGTCGGCACCGGCGGCTACTCGACCTACAAATCGTCGTTGCCCCTGATAAAAGACCTGAACGGGCCGATCGGGCTCGGCGGTATCCGCTATACCGTAGACCAGACCTTCCTGCTGATGATCCAGGGCGGTACCCAGAACAATTTCCCAACCTATATCGGCAGCCTGCAATGGCAGATCGGCCCATCGATGGCCTTCCTCGCCTCCGCTACCGACAGCGTATCCACGCCGCAGGAGCGTGTTCTCGGAAATCTGGGCAATATGGGCTCAACCATTGGCGGCGATTTCTATAACGGCTCCACCGACTTTCCGTTCGGCGGCCTTGGCTCGCCCGCCCCTTACGGCCTTGGCGGCCAGGGGGTCACGCCGCTTCCAGGCGACATGCTTTCGCTCGACAACCAAGTTTACCGCTACCGCTCCTTCCAGGCATCGCTGAGCTATCAGGTGGAGCGGACCAGCTTCCGCCTCACTGGCTACAGCTCTATCCAGAACCGGCTGACACAACCGATACCCGGCATCTCGCCACGTACCACGGTTTACGGCGCACGCTTCGACGCATCGCGGCAGATGTCGCGTGAGATGACCGCGCTTGCCTCGCTCGAAGGCTCCAGGGCGGAAGAGTTTGGCGGCAATGACCGTATCCTCCGGGCGAGTGTTGGCCTTCGTTATCGCTTGAGCATGACGTCCAGCGTTTACACCGACACAACGATTCTGAATCGTGAATCCGAAGGCCTGCTCGGCGGCTTCCAGAACGGATCGCTGACGGACCTGCGTGTGACGGTTGGCATCCGCAAGAGCTTCTGATTGCGATGACCCACGAATCGTCTGCTTCCGCAGCCGCCGCGGATTCGGGCCGGGCTGCGGCGCCGGATGTTACGGTCGCGCCGCTGACGCCAGCGCGCATGGCCGAATGGGATGCTTTCGTCCTGCAAGCCGAAGGCGGCACCTTTTTCCATCGTGCGGGCTGGCACGGCATCTTCCGTGACATCTTCCGCCTGGCCCCGCATTTCCTGATCGCCCAGCGGGGCACGCGCATTACCGGCGTCCTGCCCATGGCGCATCAGAAAAGCCTGCTGTTCGGCAATGCCCTGATCGCGGCGCCGTTCTGCGTCGAAGGCGGGCCGCTGGCGGTCGATGACGAATCCCGCATCGCGCTCGACCGCGCCGCAACAGAACTGATGCAGTCGCTTGGCGCGTCCTACCTCGAATATCGCAGCCGGAAGGCGATACGTGCGGACTGGCAGGCGCGCACGGGTCTTTACGCCACATTCTCGCGTCCGCTCAGCGCGGATGACGATGCCAACCTGAAGGCTATCCCCCGCAAACAGCGCGCGGTCGTGCGCAAGACACTGGAAAGCGGCCTGACAAGCGATGCCGAACGGTCGGCGGATAACCTTTTCCGGGTCTATTCCGAAAGCGTGCGCAATCTGGGCACGCCGGTTTTTCCGAAACGCTATTTCCGCGCGCTGCTCGAAACATTCGGCACCGATTGCGATGTCGTCACGATCCGGGATCAGGGCACGCCGGTCAGTGCCGTGCTGAACTTCTATTTCAAGGATACGGTCCTTCCCTACTATGGCGGCGGCACACGGGGCGCACGGCGGAACGGTGCCAACGATTTCCTATATTGGGAGGTGATGCGCCGCGCCGCGATGCGGGGCTATCGCCGCTTCGATTTCGGCCGCAGCAAGGCCGGCACGGGCGCCTTCTCGTTCAAAAAGAACTGGGGCTTCGAGCCGGAATGGCTGGAATATGAATTTCACCTGAAGCCAGGAACGCAATTGCCGGAGAAGAATCCGAACAACCCGAAATTTTCTCTTGCGATCGAAGCGTGGAAGCGTTTGCCGCTTCCGGTCGCGAATTTCATCGGGCCGTTTCTGGTACGCAGTCTCGGCTGACGATTTGCGAGGCCTCCACTGATGGCGCTCTCCGTCGATCTGTCGCCGCTGGACGATCTCGCTGCGCTTGAGGCCGAATGGCGGGCGCTGGAGGCAGAGGCCGAACCCAATTTCTTTCTTTCCTGGACCTGGATGGCTGCCGTACTCGGCCTTGCACGGGAACGCCCGCTTGTCTTACGCGCGCGCGACGGCAATCGCCTCATGGCGCTTGCCTGGTTAAGCCCTGTGTCAACCAGACGGCATCTAATCGTGCGATCCCGCCAATTGTGGCTGCACGAAACAGGAAACCCGGCGCTTGACCGCATCACGATCGAACACAATGGATTTCTTGTCCGAAAGGGCTCCGCGCCTGACCTGATGCAGAATGTTTTCATCAGTCTTCTTCACCAACGTCAAAACCTTGGCTGGGATGAGATTGTGCTGGGCGGTGTCGGCGCAGCCATTCTGGATGCCGCGCAACAGGCAGGACTGACGCCGGCACTCGACCGCCAGAGCAACACTTATGCCGTTCCCCTCGCCCACATCCGGGCATCCGGTAAAACCTGGCTCGATACGCTGTCGCGCAACACACGCTCCAAAGTTCAGCAGGCATACCGGTTCGCCGCGCAGTCCGGCCCGCTCAAAATCGACGCTGCGCGTGATCTTCCGGAAGCAATGGATTTTTTTGAACGGATGCGAGCCTTACATCAGGAACGGTGGAAGCAGGCGCCTGCAGGTGGTGCATTCTCGACAAACGAAACGCGCGCATTCCATACTCACCTGATCACGGCAGGAATGGCGAACGGCACCATCGAACTGCTCCGCGTCTCCGCAGGCGATCAGCCGCTTGGCTATCTCTACAATCTGATTTCGGGCAATGCGGTCTACAACTATCAGAGCGGATTTCAACGACAGGACGACAATCGCCACCGCCCTGGCCTTGTCGCACATCGCCTTTGCATAGAGCGGGCGTTGGCTGCCGGTTTCGGCGCTTACGATCTTCTTGCGGGCGATATGCGTTACAAGCGCAGTATTGCCGAAGCTGGACCCGCGCTCTTCTGGGCGCGGGCGCAGGCGGCACACCCAATTCTGGCGGCCGAACGAATGGCGCGGGCGGTAAAGGCCAAACTGCTCAAAGCCTGACAGCCAAACGCTGCGATTAACGGCTTACCGCCGGGCGGCTGAAGCAGAACGCGCCATCAAAAGTCGCACTGCTCCAGCCGTTTCCCGATAGCACAAAGCCCGGATCGTTACTTCCATTCCGCTGCAAGCCGGCTCGCCTGATCGCGGCTGTCAAACTTCGCACCGGAATCCAGAAGCTTCTTCAGCAACGTCTTGGCTTCGTTCCGCTTTCCGGCAGCATCCAGGGTTACAACATAATGATACGCAATTTCCGGATCATTCGAATCGAGCCGGTGCGCACGCTCCAACAGGGCAATGGCGCCCTTCTTGTCATTCGCCTGCCACTTCAGCCAGCCAAGCGTGTCCAGAATTGCGGCCGACTGCGGTTGGATCTTGGCGGCCAGACCCACGAGTTGCATGGCCCGCTTCGGATCCTTTTTCTGGATAAGCCAGCCGACATTGTTGAGCGCAACCACATCGTAAGGCTGTTGCTTGAGTACCGCCTCGAACTGCTGCAGGGCCCCGGCATCGTTCCCCGAGGTCAATAACAGGCTGCCATATTCCCGGCGCCCGTCGATGTCGGACGGATTCTTGCTGACCCACCCCGAAAGGATCGAAAGCGCTTTTTTCTGATCGCCTGCCACCTGGGCCATCCGGGCATATGCGATTGCCAGTTCGGCCGTTGGATGCGTCTCGTAACCCTTGGCGAGGGTATCCTGCGCCTCCTTATACTTCTTCATCTTCGAAAGCGTACTGGCCATCAGAATGTCGGCCGTCGCGCCGGGGTAGGACTTGGCATATTCCTTCGACACGTTGAGCGCACGATCGCCTTGACCGGACTTCAGGGAAAAATCGATCAAGGCGTTGCGCGCCTGAATCGATGTGGGATCAAGTTCCACGGCACGGGAAAACGCAGAGAGCGCGCCGCCCTGATTTTTCGTGGCCGCCAACGCATTTCCAAGCAACATCTGCGCGCCCGAGGACTGAGGCATGATGTTCACAAGGCGTCGGAAGGTTGCAGAGGCCTGATCATGCGATCCACGCGCAAACTGAATCTGCCCGAGAAGCGCAACACTCTCCTCGCTGTTGGGCGAAATTTTCAGCGCATTATTGGCGCAGTTCTCGGCCTGCTTGTAATCCTTCTGCGAAAGATAGTAAGTCGCCAAAACCATGCTGGGCGTCGGGTCGCGCGGCGCGGCTTCGATCGCCTTCTTCAGGGACGGCACCACCGTTTCCTCGCGCCCATCCTGAATGGCAAGCTGCGCCTTGCGGATCAGCGCCAGGGCGTTTTTCGGATCCTGCGCCAATACGCGGTCCAGTTCCTTGCCCGCCTCGGCCGTTTCGCCCTGTGCGGCAAGAACCTGCGCGCGATAATACCGTGCCGGTACAAACTTGGGATCGACCTTCAATCCGTCAGAGAATGCGGCGGCCGCCCCTTTCAGATCACCGCGGTACATAAGAACCTGCCCGCGATAGAGGTAGGGCAGCGGCTTTTTGGGCGATGCTTTCACCAGATTGTTGGCGACCTTCAATGCATCGTCAAAGCGCCGCGATTGAATCAGCGCGGCAATCAACGGCCCGGCCGTTTCCGGATTGTCGGGGTTCTGGGCATTCAGCTCGCTCAATTGCGAGATGGCGCGCTCCGATTGCCCGGTTTTCAGTTCCGTCAGCGCCAGTTGCGTTTTGATGACGTTGTTGGAAAGCCCGGCTTGTGTGGCACGTTCAAAATACTCCGTCGCCTCTCCATATTGCCGGGACTGGGCATATGCCTGCCCCAGCAAAGCCATGGCGCGCGGATCTTTGGAATTCTGCAGCGGCTTCAGGATCGTCAACGCCTGTTCCGGTGCCTTCTGGCGCAGACGGAGGGCACCCAGCCTGATCCTGGCCTCAGAATCCTGAGGGAAGCGCGTGACGGTGTTGGCCAGAATGGAACCGGCCGTTTCGTCATTGCCGTTGTCCAGCGCAATCTGCGCAATCGCGACACCGATCGCCGGCTGCGAGCCCACGAATTCCGGCGGCAGCGACTGCGCCAGCTTCCACGCAGTCTTTATGTCCTTCGCGCGTGCCTTGAGGATGGCCTGATAATAAACGCCAATCGGTAAACCGGGCTGCTTGGCCAATATCGCGTGAATATCGCTTTCCGCCCGCTTGTCGTCACCAAGCTTGAACAAAACCCCGATGCGGGCAACCTTCGGCGCCGGCGTATCCGGGTAATAGCGTACCAGACGGTCGGCGACCTCAAGCGCCTCCTTGTTTTTCCCTGCCGTCTGTAACAGCGAAATTTTCATCATCAGCGAACCGGCATCGGTCGGCGCCATTTTCAGCGCTTCGTCAGTGATCCGGTTGGCCGTTTCAAGGTCACCCTGCTCCTGCGCCAACGTCGCGCGGGTCAACAGGCTCGGCGCATCGCGGCGGATCGCCAATGCACGATCCATCGCGTTGTTCGCTTCCGTGGTCTTGCCGGTCTTTTCCAGCGCAATGGCACGGGCGCGCAGAATGTCAGCCGCGCGCGTGCTCTTGTCAGATGCGGACGGGTCGGGGAACTGCTCCAAAATATCCGCAGCCTTGCCGCGTGTCAGCATGGCCTGGAACAGGCTTGGCAGAACGGCCTCGTCGGGGGCACCGTCCGCGCGGGCCTGCCGTAGCTCGCGTTCCGCCGATACGGCATCGCCGGTCCGCAGCAGCAGATATCCCAGTTCGGCGCGGACCTGGCCATTTTTTGGCGCCACGGTCACCGCGTTCTTGAGATAGATGATTGCTGTTTTGACGTCGCCCTTCTTCAAGGCATCATGAGCCTGCTCCACCATCCGGCGCAGGCCGGGGGCATCGGCACCGCCCTTTTTACCCGTTGCCGGAGACGTCGCCTCATATGCGGCGGCAGCGGGCGCAACACCATGCACCAGATCACCACCCACCAGGCCAAGAACGCCCACCAGGGCGGCACCCAGCAGAAGGCGGTTTGTCGTATGCGATTTCGGAGTGTACCTCGTCACGGAAAAATCCTCCTCGATCTCACGCTGCTGCCGTCACAGCTCGCGCAGTTTTTTCAGGTTGTAGAGATGCGGCCGGCTGATGCCCAGCAGCTTTGCGGCTTTCGAAATGTTTCCCTGTGAAACAGCCAATGCTTCATTAAGCAAAGCCCGTTCCAACTTTTCTGTCTCGATTTTGAGATTCAGGCTGCGCGGCTCAGCCTCGCTCTGCTTCAGGTCGAGGTCCACCGCCGTGATGACCGGACCTTCCGACATAACTACGGCACGCTTCATGCGGTTTTCCAGTTCGCGCACATTGCCGGGCCAGCGATAGGACCCGATGGCGGATATCGCATCATCGGACAGCCCGCGCAGATTGCGATGATTGGCCCGGTTATAGATATGGAAGAAATGGTGTGCCAAAACCACGGAATCGCTCTCCCGGTCGCGCAGTGGCGGCAGATCGATGCGAACCTCGTTCAGCCGGTAATACAGGTCCTCACGGAAGCGGCCGTCCGCGACAAGTTCGTCAAGCTGTTTGTTGGTCGCGGAAATGACCCGCACATCCACCGTTATCGTGGCGCGCCCGCCGATACGTTCAAATTGGCGGCTTTGCAGGAACCGCAACAACTTCGCCTGCAACGCCATCGGCATATCGCCGATTTCATCGAGGAACAACGTGCCCTTATCCGCAACTTCAAATTTTCCGGGCGTCTGCTTCACGGCGCCGGTGAACGCGCCCCGCTCATGGCCGAACAACTCGCTTTCCAGAAGGTTCTCGGGAATCGAGGCACAATTGATCGCAACAAATTTTCCCGTACGCCGGTTGGATACGTCGTGCAGCCCGTTGGCAACCACTTCCTTGCCGGTGCCGCTCTCGCCCAGGACCATCACACTGACTTCGGTCGGCCCCACACGCTCGATCATGCGGCGCACTTTCGCCATCGGCTCCGATCCGTAAACCATACCAGGAAGGCTTAAGTTGCTGGCCTCCCGCAACGTGCGATTCTCTTCCTCCAACTCGTACATACGCACGGCGCGATCGATGATCAGCTTCAGAACATCGATATCGATGGGCTTTGAGATGAAGTCGAAAGCGCCTTTGGAAACAGCCTTGACCGCATTCGCACGATCAGCGTTGCCGCTGACGACAATCACCTTTGTTTGCGGCGCTGCGGCCAGCAATTCTTCCAACGTCTTCAGGCCTTCGCTGGCACCATCGCGATCCGGCGGAAGCCCAAGGTCCAACAGCACGATGCGAAAGCCGCCGGCAGACCGGAACTGGCGCAACGCCTCCGAGCGCGAATCCACGACCGTTGCATCATAAGGCGTCAGCGCCCATTTCATCTGCCGCTGCAAGCCGGGATCGTCTTCGACCAGGAGAATACTTTCACCCGCACCCATCTCCGGCTCGGAATTTTGGGCTGCGCTGCTCATGCTGGAATCCGCTGCTCTTCAAACTTCGATACAGGCAATACAAGCGAAACCGTCGTCCCTTGGCCGACAACGCTCGAAACCTCGATATCGCCACCGAAGCGCCGCATCGTTTCACGTGCCTGATATGCCCCGATGCCAAGGCCCTTGCCCTTTGTCGAGCGTAAAGGCCGGAACAATTCCTGCGCAATGAATTGCGGCGTCATGCCCGCACCCTTATCGGCAATATCAATGCGAACGTGATCGGTCATCTTCGTGAGCCGAAACGAAACCGGCGTTCCTGATGGGCTTGCTTCAACCGCGTTGGCGAAAACATGCTCAAGCACGCTCAGAAACGCCGCGAGGTCCGGGACACGGGCGAACGCCTGCGCGTCTGGAAGATCAAGTTCGATATCGAGGCCGATACTGCGTTTATGCGAAGCGAAATCCGCGATCAGATTGCAAATATCGGTTCCCTGAGCGGACACCTGCGCTCCGGCGTCTGCAACCGGCTCACCGCGCAACCGCGCCAGCAATTCCTGCAACTGATCGACGGAATGCTGGATAGTCAGCACCATATCCTTGCGGAATTCTTCCCGGTGTCCGAACCGTTCCGCATTGCGGGCAATCAGGCTGAGTTGTCCGATGGTATTTTTGATATCGTGCAGAATAAAGGCGACTCTCTTATTGAATTCTTCCAGTTGCCTTGCATCGGCAAGGGCTTGTGCCGTCTCCTCCTGTACCAGATAGGCAGAAAGCTGCATCGCAACGAGGCCGATCAGATTCCGGTCTTCCCAATCAAGTGGCCGGACCACCCGCGGCCGATTGAGAACGGCAACCCCGACCAGCGACGACCGGTACCGCAATGGCACGGCCAGCCACGCCGCTGGGAACAGCTCGTGCCACAACGCCTGACCGGGTTCAGATTCCGCCGCCTGCAATTCCAAATAAGTCAAATCCTCGTTCTCGAAACACTTCAGATATTCCGCATCACGCGCGATGGGCGCCAACTCGCCAGGGAACGACCATTTCGCCACCGGCATAAACTGGTTCCAACTCTCCCGGAACGACCACAACGCACCGCCATTGCTGTCCAGCAGCTCCGATAACGTGCGCAATACGCGCAGAGGGACATCGCCATCTTCCCACGCCGAAAGCGACTGAATGAATTTCTGCCATTCGACACGATAGTCGTACTTGTAGCTGAAGAAATTTTCGTTAATGAACCGAACAGCATAGGATCGGAAACTGGCCGAACTGACCGCAACCGCCAGCCCGACAAGCATGACGAAAATCAACAAAACAGAAAGAATTGTGGCACTGCTGCCGCCATAGTTACGAATATAATAGGCAGCGATGGCAGTCCCTTGCAGAAGTACGCCGGCTGAAACCAGTGCCGCGGTGTGGAACACGATTTTGCGGGAGGAATGCACCCCCAGCCGCAACAACGGTGTTCGCACTGCCGTCACAACGAAAAGCGGCAAAACAAGAATAAAAATCAGTGGCTGTGCCGCGACCAGATCCTGATCGGGCATGTGGGTCAGGAATTGCGGAATGCGCAGCACCAGATTGAAGACGAAAATGGTGGTCAGTCCGATGCCCAGAAGCTTTGTCGACCAAAACTGATCGATACTCATGTTCCGCAGCAGGTTTTCCACCAGCACCAGCCCCAAGATCGAAACCACAATTCGCGTGATTTCAGAGTCGAGCTGGATACCGCCGATAGTCCCGAAATTGAGATGGAAGGCGCCGAACGCGATATCGACCGCCACCGCCACCGCGGTCAGGACCGCCAGACGGCGCCAAAGTGCATTCTGCTCATCAGCCGCGCGAAATATGCCGAGAACGACAGCCAGCCAACTGCCATCCCGTAACGGCGCCAACGCCATCGGGACTGCCATGGGCAGAAGATCGAGATCGGCCAGGGTCCAGGTCAGCGACCACAGTGCCGTCACGGTTGCCGCGACGGCCAGCAACGCCGTTAGCCAGGAGCGGGCGCCACGGAATGCCAGAAGACCGACAAAAACGGCATAGCCCAGCGCGGCCGCTGCATGAGTATAAAAAGCGGCGGATAAAGGCATTAACGATACTGGACCCGAAAAACGTAAGCCGTCATTGATACCATGGACTTAAAGCGAAAGTAATGCGCTATGGAGACAATCTCCGATAAGAGTTAAGAGCGTGCCGTATCAGTCTGCATATTTGGAAGTTACTTCAAAGTGATGGCCGTAACACCATGAAGGGGCACCCGGCTCTGCACGACCAAAAGCAGAAAACCCTGCTACACATCTTTCCAACATTCGCAGTGGGCGGCTCGCAAATGCGGTTCGCGCGTTTGGCAACCGCTCTTGGTGAACGCTACCGGCATACTGTCATCGCTTTGGATGGCAATTTCGAAATGTCCTCCCGCGTGACCACCCCCATTACTTGTGAGCGATTGACCCATCCTGAACACGGTACAATGCGGCCCGTGTTCAACGCGGTATACCGCTTGATGAAATCACAAATTGACACCCTTGTCACTTATAATTGGGGTTCCATGAACTGGTGCCTGGCCAATCGTCTGTGGCCAAGAGGCCGCCACGTTCACATCGAAGACGGCTTTGGCCCGGAGGAACAATCGACCCAGATTCCGCGCCGGGTCTGGATGCGCCGTATGGCGCTTTCCGCCGCAAATACGGTCAATGTCGTGCCCTCCAGGCAGCTTGAGACCATTGCCCGGGATATCTGGCGCCTGCCCCAGGAGCGGCTTCTGTACGTACCCAACGGCATCGATTGCGCACGCTTCGCCGCCGCCGGCCGCGAGCGCGCAACCCACACTTCTACGTTGACGCTCGGGACCGTCGCGACATTGCGCCGGGAAAAGGATTTGGGACAGCTGATCCGGCTATTTCAAGATCTGAGCTTGCGATGGCCCAACCTGAAACTGTTGATCGTGGGCGACGGGCCGGAGCGGGCGAACCTTGAAACTGCCGCCCATAAAACCGGGATGATGGATCGCATCACCTTTACGGGGCCATCATCACAGCCAGAGAAATTTCTGGCGCAGATGGATGTCTTTGTATTGACCTCACTGACGGAACAGATGCCGCTCAGCGTGCTGGAGGCGATGGCAGCACAGTTGCCAGTCTTGTCACCAGACGTCGGAGATGTAAGCAGTATGGTAGCGGCAGAGAACCGCGACTTCATTGTTCCAGCCCGCGATCACACAGCGCTTACGAACGCGGCATGTAAACTTCTGGCTTCAGCGGAATTGCGCGAAAATATCGGAACGGCCAATCAGGAAGCGGCGATATCCCGCTTCGATGAACAAGAAATGGTCGCGCGCTACGCAGAAATTCTCGGCTGAGATCCGCGCTGCGACAGAATACGCTGAAACAATGAAAGCTGGCCCTGGGTTGTTTCATCCCAGTTGAAACCCTCGGCATAACGGCGCGTGGCGGCATGGTCTGGATAATTCGCAAACAGACAGTCCACACCGTGCACCACGCCTGCCGCATCGAGCGATGGCATCAGTACGCCCGCCTCCGGTGCCGCCACAACCTCCGGCGTGCCCCAGACCGCGGAGGCTACCACCGGCGTACCACAGGCCATCGCCTCCAGAAGCACATTGGCCCAGCCTTCGCGGCTTGACGCCAGCACCAATGCATCGGCCGCATTGTATATTTCGCAGAGCCTGGCCTGATCGACAGATCCGAGGAAGCGCACCCGGCCGCTCACCCCCTCCCCGGCTGCCAGCCCCTCCAGTGTTGCACGATCGGGGCCGCTGCCTGCGATCAGAAGATCCGTATCCGGCATGTCCTTCAACGCCCGAATGATGTGGTGGTGACCTTTGCGCTCGATCAGCAGGCCGACGGAAACCAATGTGCGCCGGGTAAGCCCCAGCGCCGCCCTTGCGGCCTGCCGGTCCAACGGGCGGAACAAAGCAAGGTCGACGCCGTTGCGCAGGACCGTGACACCCTCCGCCGGAATACCCAGTTCGACGAGACTGTCTTTCAACGCACGGCAAACCGTAATCAATCCACCCGCATGGCGGGCGGCTTCGACGATCATCCGCCGTGGGGCCGGAAATTTTGGGATCAGGCTGAGATCAGTGCCGCGCGCCGTAATTACGACGGGTAGTCCCGCCTCCCGCGCAAGCCATGCGGCCGCCACGCCATCGGGATAGAAATAGTGCGCATCGATCAGATCGAAAGAATGCCCCTGCCCCACCAAAGTGCGATACCGCCGCCGCATTGCGCGGTAAAGCGTGTGCGGTGTCAGATTCATGCCCACCTTCGGAACAACAAGGTAGCGCGGGTGCTCAATGATCAATCCATGCCGCTCTTCGCGCGCGGGAACGTCGCGAAGTGCGCCATTCGTACCGTAACGCACAAGCGGCGGCATCCACGGCACCGGTGCCAGAACATGCGCCCGCGCCTGCCCCGTCTCAACCAGCTTGCGCAACCGGGTTTCGACGAAAATGCCGTGCGCACGTTGCACGGCGTTTGGATAAAGTGTCGAAACGGTCAATATGGAAAGCACACAACTGATCCTTGCCGGACACCGGAAAAAAGATTCTAAAAAGCTATTGAGGTTCGCGAAGCCAACTCAATAACCATTGTGATATCGGACAATCAGTTGCTGCGCCGTAAAGACACGATCATATCGGCAGCCCGCCTGGCATTGCCACGCCATGTCATCTCGCGTGCCGCAATTTTTGCCGCAGCCCCATCGCCCAAGCGTGCCCGCAGGCCGTCGTCGGATGCCAGGTGCAGGATCGCCTGCTGGAAAGCGGCCATATCACTTTTTTTAAACAGGACGGAGTCCACACCGTGCTCCAACACTTCCCGGATGTTTTCCGTGGCGGGCGCCACAATCGCGCGCCGCATGGCCATATACTCAAACAACTTCAAGGGGCTTGCATATTCGGTGACTTCCGGCTGCAAGGCGATATCAAAGGCGGAGATGTAGCGGGGCAAATCCTCCCGCCCGACAACGCCGGCAATCGTCATCCGGTCTGCCACTCCGGCCGCGCGCGCGCGCGCCTCCAGCGGCTCACGCGCAGGGCCATCACCCACAATCAGCAAATGGGCGTCCTTGAGCGCAGGCTCACTCGCCAGGATATCGATCACCTGCTCCAGTCCATGCCATTCCCGCACATAGCCGACAAAGCCGAGCACCAACGGCGCGCGAAGACCGAGCGCCTCTTTGGCCTTCTGCGCATCCATCGCGACGAATTTCCCACAATCGACGCCGTTTGGAACCACCCTGATATGCGAAAGAGGCACGCCCGCGGCCGTCACAAATCGCGCCAGCACACCCGTAACCGGCAAAACGAGCGACGCACCTCGCCACATGGCATTCTCGGACCAGCGGGCCAGCGCCGGCCATGACAGGCCGCCGAACTTCCCCCGCTCCACCGCCAGCGGTGCGTTGACTTCCAGCAGATAGGGAAGCCGGAACGTTCTGGCCAGCCACAGTCCGGAAAGCATGTAGAGATTGGCGCGCTGATAAAAACCATCCGGCCTGTGCCGCAACGCGGCCCGTACCAGTTTGGCGTACTCCACGATGCTGTAGGCGAGTTCCGCCAACTCATACGCAAAGCGCGGCAAAGCGCGACGCTCGATCGTGGACGCCATCGCATCCACCCGCTCAGGCTCCACCACGATCACGGTATGCCCCTCCGCACGCAGGGCATCGATCATCTCATCGATGTGGACCGATTGTCCGTCACGTGCGCGGGTGCGGTGATGGTAAAGGATCGTTAACCCGGTCTTCGCGGCCAGGTTCTGCGGATTTGTATGAGACACGATTCAGCGAACGCCCTGCGGCCAGACCAGAACCCGGAAAGTCTGCAACATGATCGAGAAGTCACGCAACAGGCTATAGTTCTTCATGTAGTACAGGTCGTATTCCAGCTTACGTTCGGCATCTTCCTTGGAAGCCCCGTAGGGGTAGTTGATCTGTGCCCACCCGGTAAGGCCGGACTTCACATTATGGCGCAGACTATAGATGCGGATCGATTGCGAAAGCTCATCGACAAAAACAGGGCGCTCGGGCCGGGGGCCAACCAGCGACATGTCGCCGATCAGAACATTGAACAACTGCGGAATCTCATCGACCCGGGTCCGGCGAAGGATTGACCCCACCCTGGTAATGCGCGGGTCGTTCTGATCGGCCCATTTCGCGCCCATCTTCTCAGCATCCGTGCGCATCGTGCGCAGCTTGTAGATCCAGAACACGCGCCCGCCCTGGGTGACGCGGGTTTGGCGATAGAAGATCGGCCCAAAGTCTTCCAGAACAATCGCAATGGAAGCGATCACCAGTACCGGCAGGGCGACGATCAGCATCATCGCACTGATCGCGATATCCATCGCCCGCTTCAGGATCGCGTCCATCAACCGGATCTGGAAACCACTTGAGAACAACAGGTAGGACAGCTCCAGCCAACGCAGATCGACACGACCGGTCTCGCGCTCGATAAAGGTATTGAAATCGAACACCGGGATACCGTTGGTTTTCCACGCCAGCAAACGCTCGAGCGCCAGGCCACGCTGATCGTCCACGGCGACGACAACCTCATCGACCGCGAATTCGGAAGCCAATGCTTCAATCGACGTGCTGGTCGCGATGGAGTCCTGCAGAGCGGCCGCGGGCACCTTTGACGCGCCACCGAACACGGTCTCGGGAACGAAAGCGACCTCAGCAAGCTGGCGATGGGAATCGCTCGTCAGAAGCGCGTTCAGATATTGCGCGCGCATACCGGTGCCGATGATCAGGATGCGCCGGCGGAACCAATGACGGCGGGCCATCGCAAAAAACAGCACCCGGCTGTAGAGGCCGGCACAGAGCGAGACCCCCATGCCGAGGAAGGCAATGGTGGCGGAGCGGCTGACGCTGCGGAAAATGATGGCATCCGGGAAAAGGGTATTCAGACCGAAGTGCATGATCCCCATCAGCACAAATGCGCTGAAACCCAATGCCACTGCCAGGCGCGACGTTGCGGTCGAGAAATTCACCAGCGTGTCACGCCGGAAGCACCCAGCGGCGTAAAGGAACGACAGATGAACGGCCAGCGAGACGAACATCAACACCCAGAGCTGGACCGGATCGCGAATGTCCAGCCGGCCACCGATGCCGGCAAACAGGCCAGCCTGCGCCGCGCCGAGAAAAACGAAATCAAGCAGAAAAAGCACAAGCGCCGAATCCGGCACATAACGATGCGATGGCTTCTTGACGAGCGGCACCGGCTTCACGGGTGCCGGTGGCATTCTTTGCGGCATCTGCACAGCGGTTCTCTCGAAACTTTCGATCCGCCCCGGGATGGACGGGATTTCACCCGGCTTTAGCTCGCGAACATCACGAGAAAAGAACTGCGATAAAGATTCCTCGTGCGCCACGAACACAACTCCTCGAAGCGGATACGCCACCAAAAAATTTTACTCGAAGTCTATCGAAACGATTTACCAGTTGCACTACCTGCCGCATGCCGGGCGCGCAATAGAGCACTCATATTAAAGTAAATATTGGCGGGCAAAACCGGTGACCACGGTAACAGAAACAGGTCGAGACGCACCCACCTCGTCCGTTCTCCCCATTCAGAAATTCCACGTCAGACCAATCGATTGATTGGTTAACAACTCGCACCGACGAAGTGTGGCAGACAATTGTGACGAAAATGGAGACGGAACAGAAAACCGGATTTGGTGGGTGATCCGGACGCTTTACTCAACCGGTTGCGCGGCCGGACATGGTTAACAAACCATGGCTCCCCGGGGTGTCGCTATCGGGCTTGGCCAGATCGCGCGCCATGGCATTGATGCTGACGAGGGATTGCCACGCCTGCCGGCAGGTGGCCGGGGGCGTGGCCCGTTCCAACTCCGCAAGCTCACGATGGAGGCGGGCAAGCGGCGAACCCTCCCCCGCCTCTGGCGCCGGGCCATCTTTCAGATAGGTGATGACATAGCCATAAAGACGGGCCCCGTCCTCCGTCAACGGATCATCCGTAAGCGGAATAGCACCCAGTGCATGGCGGATCGCCTGCCGGAGACCATCAACCGTCCGATCCGTCTGGGGCTGTGGGGTTTGTGGTTCGGGTACAGGCAATTCGGGCGGGGGAGCATGGCTTCCCTCAACCGGGCGGGTGGCGGTGGGTATGGCCGCAGGCTGTTGCGCCGCAAAGCCACCCTGCAACTGCTCAATCTGCCGCCGCATCAGGCGGAGGCTGGCATCGAAGCTTTTGGCTTCGGATAATACCGTCTCACGGGCTGCACGCCGCGCCGCCCGCAAAACGCGCCGCGACCAGACTTGAAAAACCGCAAGTATCAGAACCGCCACGACCAGGAGCTGCCAATCGCGGAGCCAGTCGTAAATCTGGGCTACAGCAATGGGGAGCACATGGAAGAAGACAAACTTCGTCCACGTGGCCAGCGTTCCAGACAGTTCAGCGAGCGTTTGCATTCCGTTCCAAACTGGCCACAATTATTAACAGGACTGTTCCGGCGGCTTACCGTCGTGAAGCTTAGCCGCTATCCATGTCGGCAACACCAGACGCATGGCATCATACAGCCCCCCGATACTTCCGGGATTGCAGGCAATGAACCCTTCCCGACACCGGCACTGGCCAAGCCAATCCCGCTTGTATCGGTCATCCCCCCGGCCGAAATCAATCTCCGTGATGTGATCCCTGTCGACCGTCCGCGAAACCATCCAGTGGGTCAGCAAAGTTCCCGGGGAAAGCTTGTCGTAACCTGGGTCCTGCGCCAGCTTGAAGATTGTCGCCCGCCCCTCCGACACAAGCCAGACCTGGGCTGCTGCCGGCGTGCCATCGATCACAGCAAGTGCCAAACGCAGGCTTCCTTCCCGGGCCAGCGCCCGCATCATGGCAGGCATAAAGCCGGGATCAGGCTCAGGTTCCTTCCAGCTCAAGGCGTAGAGCCGCTCATAAGCGTCAATTGCCCGATCAACTTCCGAAGGTGCCTCAAAGCTTTCAAAGCGCAAACGGCCATCCCGTTCCAAGCTTCTCTGTTTGCGGCGGACAGTCGAACGCAGACGGGAGCCTCGCGCCTCCCAGAAACGGTCCATAGTCGTCACCGCTTCAAAGTGATTCGCAAAGTGCCGATAGCCGGCACAAAGAAGCCCCCCCTCCCCAAGCCCACGCTTCAGAGCCTGAATGGCCGGATCTTCAGGCGCCAGGGCATCGAGCATGAGCCGCCGGCCAACAAAAGCCCGCATACGCACACCAAGGGCACGCGCATAAACGGGCGACCCCAAAGGGGGCGCGAACAGCGTCGTGTAAGGCGCACTCAAGCCGCGAATCGTGCCATCGGGCAACCGAACAAGCGGCAGGGCCGCGCACGGCCTTCCCGCTTCGTCCCGAAGGGCGAAGACAAGTGCCGTCTCCGCCGCGCGCAATGTTTGCACCGCAAGTGTTTGGAACCAGCCCCAACTCCCCTGCGAATCAGAGGATCGTCCGAAGACGGCAGCCACGTCAGGCGGCACGGCTGGAAAGGCATGTGAAGTTATAGCGAACTGCATCCGGGCCAGTTCTTACCTCATTGCCGCAAAGAAAGAGTAATTTTCTGCGGAAGCTACCCAATGCGAACAGCCGGGCATTAACCAAAAAATCAGTGCATGACTTAGAAGAACAGCGTGCGCAGACGCCACTATGGTTTACAAGAGAGTTAAGGGCGCTTTAACTCGCATATCCGACTCTGCCGCTGTCGTAGAAACAGGGTTTGAGGGCTGTAGAGATGTCTTGGCTGCTGGTTTTGATTGCCTGGACTCTTCTGTCGTTCATCGCCAGCCCAATGATCGGCGGGCTGCTCGCGGATGGGCACACGCTACAGCCGCGCGACGCGCACCCGGCACTTGATCAGTCCACCACGGCTTCTGCACGCATCGCCTGAAATCGTAAAAGCCAGCCGCGATACTTCCCCCCTCACGGGAGGCGGACGTGGGATTTCACTGAATCAAGGATTGTGTGGCCGCCTTGCCGTGCTGCGGCGCAGGCGATGGTGCCAGAAAACGTAAATAGATCGAAATCGTCACACAAACGACAAGCATGAAATAAAACAGGAAGGTCCCAAGCGACCCCGTGGTTCCGCGCTCTTCGGGGGACCTTGAAAAATTTCGCTCAAACTCAGCCTTGGGCTGTTCCCCGCCTTCGTCATCCATGGCGGACATCATAACCCTCCCTCAATAACGCAGGCTGAACCGGACGGGCCTCAGCAGGCACAGGCACTCCTTCCTTTGCCGTTACCCGATTATGCTTGCGCACGATCTCCTGCAGGGGCAACAGCACCGCTACGCAAAGTATGAAGACGTCATAATAGGCCATGCTTAGCGCAGCACCGGCAACGCAGAAGACCACCAGAACGAGCTGAATCATCGACGCCAGATCATGTGCCCAGTTCAGTTCAGGTTTGTTGCGCACGGCTCGCAAAACACGGGCGCAGGTCAGAAACGCTCCAGCGATAATTAACAGATAGATGGCAAGGCCAATGAATCCTTGCTCTCCCAAAACCTGGAAGAAGATGCTGTGCGCTGCATGCGATATCTCTTTCGGGAAATAGTAGTGATAGATCTGGTTGAGCTGGGGGGCATAAAGGCCGGCGCCAAAGGGGAAATAGTCCACCGCACAGAAGAACGCGACCTGCCACGCCGTAACCCGCCCCATAAAGGAATCGTCCTGGCTGATCTCTGACAGTGTTCCAATGCGTTCGTGGAAGCTTTCCGGCATGAAATGCAGAACCGGTATGATGAGCGCAACAGCTATGGCGATATAGAGGAACTTCCGGCGCACGCGCGTCAGTGCGGCCAGCATCAAGACACCCAGGCCCAGAAACGCGCCACGCGAATAGCTGCCAACAACCGCGACCACCACAAATCCCATGCCGGCAAGCAGCATTGTCGAAACAAGCTTGCTCTCACTCTGCACGCGAAGGTAGTTCGCAAGTGGCAGCGACAGCAGCAGCGCCAAAGCCAGATTGTTGTTGTCGGAGATGTCCGTTCTCGGCGGCCCGATGACGTGGAACTGCCCGCCCGTCATCAAGGTGAAAATTCCACCCTTTACCCCGAAATAGAACAGTGAAAGGACAATGATCCAGATCAGAGCATGAATGCGCACACGATTGGTCGCCATACCGGCGACAAACAAACCAAGGATCAATGTCTTCCAGAAGCGATCCCAGTATTGCCATGACCAATCAGGGACGGCCGCAAAAAACGCGTTGATGGTCATCCATATCAAGAATCCAAGAAGCGCCCAATAAAGCCCGCGTTGCGGTGGCAGGCGCCTCTCCGGCGAGATGAACCACGCGACCATGGTCGAGGCCGCTACCAGTAGATTTAATGGAATAGCGTGGGAGAAGCCCCAAACTTCTTCATGCGGAGCCCCGACCGAAATCCACGCCCACATCAGAATCCCGACAAACGGCTGGCGAAATGTCAGCCCGATGCCGAGGAAAATAACGCCTACAAGCAGAAAATCGCGCATGGTCCCCTCTTAAGCCGCATTCCGATTCATGCGGGACCCCGCACCAGCCGTTTCAACCAAGTCGCAGGCGGTGACGCAATAGCGAGATAATAAAGGCCATCAACAGAACGATGGCCAAGAAGAACAGACTGTATCACCATCTTGGCCCCCATCACACGCCGGCCCTTGGCATAAGCAGCGCGCCCAAGGCGGCCTATACGTTCACCACGAATTTTACGAATTTCACCATGCGTCAACCGATGGGAAAGTGAACGAATATGGCGGTCGATCATCGGCAGCGTGTAATAGAGCTGATCTTCCAGTACCCAGTTTGAAAGACTGTTTTCCCGCTCGTGCACCCGCACCAGGCTTTCATGTACATAGCCAACGCCACCAGCAAGCGCGAGCCTGATCCACATGTCCTGATCTTCGCCAATCTTCAGCGAACAGTCGAAGCACCCAAGCGACAGCAACTGCTCCCGGCGCGCAATTACCGTGGGCGTCGCGATGAAGTTCGAAACAAGCAACGCCTTCCAGGCATCGCTACCAACCGTCGGAATATGGCCGTTATAGATATCGCCCAGATCCTTCCCGGTAGAGGAAATCAAGTTGGAGGCACACGAAACAAGCGAGAGGCTGGGATCGTCGGCAATAAGCTGGACCTGTTTCTCCAGTTTCTCCGGCCGCCACTCATCGTCGGAATCCAGAAACGCAATATATTCACTCGTCGCGGTACGGATGCCGGCATTGCGCGCGCCCGCGGCACCGCTTCGCTCCGCAAGCCTTACCAAGCGAACGCCCCGATCCCCATAGCGCTCCACGATCGTGGCTGTCTCGTCGGTACTGCAATCATCAACGACCACAATCTCGGACGGAGCAAAGCTTTGGGCGAATACCGAATTCAGTGCCCGCTCGATCGTGGGTGCCGAATTGTGCGCTGGAATAACAACGCTGACATGAGCCTCAGGCTTCAAACACATGCGCTCACTTACTTTATCTACACTCACACTTGACCGCAAAGAAAGCGCCCATTCCCGTATCGTGCCTGGCGTACCGGATTCGCCATTCAACTCGCCGAAGAAGAAAGCAAAATAGCCCTCCAGCCAAGACAGAAATGTATCAAGTTCCTTGCGGTTCCGAACATACTGGGTGTGGCCGGGAACAAGCGAGGGTGAATGGTAACTGACGGTGAAGACACGATGCCCCCCTTTAAACATCGTGCGTGTCAGGCGCTTGGCTTCGTCCAGTGTTGTTCCTTCCGGTGTAAGCCTGATTCGCTCCATCACGCTAAGACGGGCCATGACAGCCGGGATTTTCAGCATTCGGCCTACGGGTGACGCGAGCCTGCCATATATGACGTCACCAAATTCACCCGCAACACCCAGAGTTGCAACGGTAACGGGAAGCTCCAGAACCGAAGGCGCCTGACCCAGCCAATAAGGATGCGCTGTCGTACCAGTGTAATCCGGCCCCAACGCTGCCGCAGGCTGCCCTGGTAGAACACTGCAATCGACCTCGTACCCGAACTCCGCGAGCGCCCGCGCCGTCCCAGGCCCGGCACCGTAACGGCCGGCACGATAGAGCTTGGGGCGGCGGCCAAAATTCCGCTCGATCATCTCCGTCAGCAGCGCAATCTTCCGCCGCTCCAGATCGGGCGGAAGATTTCCGGCAAAGGAATTTTTCTCGCTGACTTCCTCTTCGTGCGGCGGCGTGACCCAGGGATGCAGCTGCGCCCCGATTTCACAACGGCCCGACTGCATCAATTCACGCAAGGGAAGGTAGCCGTCTTCCTGAGATGCAACCGGATAGTCCACGGCATAGGATGGAACGATGCCATAGCGATCAAAAATCCGATGTGCGATGACCTGCGCTGCGACGGTTTTGACGTTGCGATTGGCACGGGAAAACGGCGCGGCCCAATCGAACTCCTCCTCCGCATCCACGATGACAACTAACCGTGGCCGTGATGTGGCGGGAAAACGCACACGATCTTCGGCACATGCCGGCAACATGGGATGAGCGGATGACGTTCTCATTGTTTCCGGGCCAAAAGCCCGCCCCAACCCGCGAGATTACCGCATATCATCCAGTGAAAAGCGTTTGCGCGCCTGGCGAATGCGCTTGCGCGGTTTCAATGACATGCTCATTGCCAAAATACCCGTCGTTCGTTCGCCCGGTTTGCGGCCGTCATTGACCAAAAACCAGCGAACCACAATGCAAATTGCCAGAATGGAAAGACCGTACCACGCGGCATTCATGTCTGTTCCTCCGGTTTCCGTATGCGCCCCGCAACCGTGTTAATACTCCTTAACCGCCACCCGGCCGAAAGCCGTGCCCGGTAGAGCAGCCCAATCGGTCCAGGCCGCATCCAGACACCCCGGAGAAAATGGTGCCGGGCGGTGGCAAAATCCTGCTTGGCCACGGAATCTCCCGAACCGCGGTCAATCATTCGCACTCCATTCTCCCCGGCGGCATCAATAATGGCTTTAATCACCAAGCGGCCGGGCGCATAGGACTTCATCGCGGGATTGTAAACGGGGAACCAGTAATGAAGCGTTTCACCGAACATCAGCCCGAAATGGGAACCGACCCATTGTTTTCCCGCATAGAGCGTCGATAGGGTCGCGCGGCAGTCCGGGTCGTCGCACTGCGCCAATTCCGCGAGGAATTTCCGCCCCCTGGCGCTTGACAATGAATCGTGGACGCCCGTCCGGTGGTACTGCGCCCGCTTGGCCTCAATCAGGGCGGCCAGCGCGATGACCGGCTGTTCGTGGCGAAAGACAAAGTCCAGGGGGCCGTGAGCCTGCACCAGCTTACGCTCACGCCGCTCGGTATCGGCCGTGAATTTTTTGTCCATTTGGCGGCGGGCCGTCCAAAATGCCGGGCCGCCATCTGGAAACTCGATCTTCAAGCCGGGCTCCGGCTGTTCACCGCTTAAGCCAAAGTTCTGCTGATTTTCATCCAGATGAGTGAAATAGAGGGTATTCAGTCCAGACAGCCGCAAAAGCTCCGCGCTGCTTAGCGAGAGTTCCTGTTCTGCCACAAGCCCGAAATAATCGCTAAGTTCGCCGCCCAGCCTTTCCCCTATCCCGAGTGCCCTGTGCAGAGCCGAGCGATACTGAAACGTAAAGAACCCGATTGTCCGGCCGGCCCGCCGCAGCTTTGCCACAAAGACATTTCCGAACACGCGCGAGGCCGCAACTGCAAAGGCATGCGATAAAAATGGAGTGCCCAGATGAGGCATCTGACGCTGCAGTTGCCGCCAGATTGCTATATCGCAGCTGTCGAGTTCGTGTGGCCGCAATATTTGTGAATGAAGCGCTGACAATTGCTTAACCTGATTACCGCGACGAGCTTATAGTCCTATGATACCCTAGCCGGGCAAGCGGCATCCGTCACATGCCACGAGGGCCCATATCGAGAAATTGGCCGGGTTTCTGTAACCAATTTCATTGCACAATGCCGCGAAAGGCTTAACGCAAGACTGCAATGTGGTGCCTCGTTCGCCGCCGCTGGACTTTCTCCGCCCCCACCCATCATGTCTGTCATGCCAATACGCCAGCACTTAATAGCAATATACCCCCGGGCAGCCGATGCGGGTCCATTGAGAAAACCGGGTACCGCTTGTAAACGCGCGGCGGACAATAGAGTTAAAAAATGACCGAGACGGCCAAAGTTCCGCAACGGACCCCGGGCGGGCACATGCTCCATGGCTCTGCCTGGATGATCTCACTTCGCTGGGCTATCAGGCTGACCGGACTTGTCAGCACCATCATCCTCGCCCGCCTCCTGACGCCTGCCGATTTCGGCATCGTCGCCATGGCCATGATCGTTGTCGGCATGCTGGAAGTGCTGAACCAAACCGGCCAGAAACTGGCGCTTATCCGCATAGAGAATCCGACCGACGACCACTACAACTCTGCCTGGACCATATCAGCACTTATCGGCTTTGGAATTGGCATTGCGATCTTTCTTATCGCGCCACTGACCACTGCCTATTTTCATGAGCCGCGGGCAATTGTCGTGATGCAGTGCCTGGGTTTGCGAGCGTTTGTCGGCGGTCTGGAAAATATCGGGACTGTCGACTTCCGCAGGGAGCTGCGCTTCGATCGCTTCTTTCGCTACAATGTCTATCCCAAACTGGCTTCGTTCGTCGTTACGGTCACGCTGGCTATCTGGCTGCGCAACTATTGGGCGCTGGTCGCCGGTATTTTGACCGGGCAGTTCACACTGACTGCACTCAGCTACATCATGCATCCTTACCGACCGCGCCCCTCCCTAAAGAAGGTAAGCGAAATCTGGTCGTTTTCCATTTGGACGTTCTTCAAGACGCTCGGAAGCTATCTGAACGCCCGCATCGACCAGATCGCGATTGGCGGCGTGGTCGGCGCGGCATCGATGGGCCGCTACACCGTGGCCAGCGACGTGGCATCCAGCCCGTCGCAGGAAGTCAACGATCCCATGCTGGCCGTTCTTTTTCCCGTTATGTCCCGCTATCAGGATGACCTGCCACAAATGCGTGCGCTTTATCTTCGCACGCTCAGCTGGTCGGCCATCATCTGCATGTCTTCAAGTGTTGGCATCACCCTGGTTGCGCCGGAATTTGTACGCCTGGTCCTGGGACCACAATGGATCGATGTCGTACCCTTGATGGGTTGGCTGGCATTGTCCGCAGGCGTTCTTGGGCTCGCGAGCAGTGCATACGTCCTCTTCGACGCTACGGGAAAACCCCATATCGGCGCCCGCATGCAATGGCTGAGGGTCATCGTTCTCGCTACGGTCGTTGCGCCCGTGGCATTTCTGACTCAAAGCCTTGTTGAAGTTGCTGCCGCCCGTTTCTTCGTCAGTTGCCTGGTCGCACCGACACTTTTTCTCGTGGCGGGCAGCCTGATCGGCCTTTCCGTGCGGCACTACATCAACGCGTTATGGCGGCCATTCACGGCTGCCGCGGCAATGGCCGGCGCCGTGCTGCTTCTGGATAGTGCGCTCCCTCTGGCAGGCAACCTGAAGCTTGCATTCAATGTCGTCTCAGGCGCAGTCGTCTTTACTTCATCGCTCCTGTTGCTGTGGCAGCTCAGCGGAAGGCCGCAATCGCCGGAACTCGATATTGTCACGTTTCTGTATGTGCGGCTGAAGAAACCGGCGCCGTCACCGGTACCATCACCATTGCCCCCTGGCAGCTAGGCGCCCAGCATGTGCCGGATGGAACGGCCGGCGCGCCACAGACCAGGTGTTTTCTCAAAGCGGGACAGATAATTTACGATCGGCGCGCGATGCCGGGACCGGGTGAGTGATTCACACAGAGCCATATACATATCGCGGCGGCCTATCTTTTCCGCATATTCCGCCATCTCTGTAAAAAAGGCTCGCTCAGCCGGTTCACCGCAATAGGCTTTCCGAACGCGATCAAGCGAAACGCGCGGCAAACTGTGACAACGCGCAGCCATACCCGTCAGATCAAGCGCGATCTCAGTCCTGAGGCATTTGGGGCATTGGCCGCAATTGCGAGAACTGGCACCACGCCAGCAGACATGAATGTCCTCCAGCATCCAGGGGAACCGTGAGAGGAAGGCGACCTTGTCAAGGCGACCACTGTTTGCGCCATCATATATCATTGCGAGACCGGACGACGACAAATAGTGATCCGTCATCGGATGCGATCCCTCGATCGGTGAGTGGTCTGCTCGAGAACCTGCGGCCCACACAGCCCTCTTGTACCGCTTCTCAAGCGCAAACGCGCAGGCTGCTCTACCCATAGCGTGACAAAGCGGCCCCCAACGGTTTGTCCAGAACGTGCCAGGACGGCGAATATTCGTTGCCATCACGCGCAACGGCACACCCAAACGGGCTGCAAAATCTTCCGACTGTTTCTGCAGTGCCGCAAATTCGGAAGGGCTATCCAGTTCTATGTCGAAGCCCCAGATCAGAAGCAGTTCATCCACCGACCCCACCTGATCCGTTCCGCCAAGTGATGTGTAGCGAGTGGCCGTATGAAGTGAATCAACACCACCGCTGAAAAAAGCGAGGGCTTTTTCTCCACCTGAATCGACGATTGCTTTGTCGGCAATGACTTCGAACGGTTTTAGATCTTTATACCAGTGACGGAAAATCTGCGCGAACGCCGCTGTATTTTCCAGAAGCATCGCATCGGTTGGTCGCTCAATCGCGATTGTGCCGCCCAACTCGAAGCCGTACGGAATTGCCGCGATCAGCCATGGGGCGCCGCTTTCAGAAAACCCGCCAGCGAGTTCTTCATCCACATCAAACCAGACGTCAAAATCTTCGGTCCCGTTACCAGCCTTGAAATGGCCGATAAGCCTGACGAAGGACGATCCCATTGGAGATCGGCATCGCTCAATACTGCTTAATTTGATCATGGGGAACGGGATAGTTGAATGCTGTTTCAGGACCCTATCAAACGCCGCGAGCCTTGCCTACTCCATCGGCCACAGTGAAAGGAACGCACAAGCCGTGCCTTGGAGCCATGGCTGCGGTCCGAACCGGCGGGAATAAGAGAGCAGTCCGCGGCACTCCCCTGATGAGCCAGTGACCACGCCATTGACATCTGTGGCCCGTCGAAGCGCCTGTGCCGCACGATCGATTGCATCGTCATACCGCGAATCCAGAAAGCCCGCGCGGCGCGCCCTGACCATGGCATAACCGCAAAATCCCGCGACGGAGGCATCACTTCTCGCTTCAGGATAGAGCGGTGCCCAGCCCCAATGACCATCTGTCCGCTGCAACTTCGTCAGAGTGTCAACGGCCTCCCCAAAAGCCTTGATCAAGACAGAACGCTCCGCGTCCGCTTCTGGCAATTCCATGATTGTGTCGCAGAGGCCGAGCAAGTACCACCCGATCCCACGTCCCCAACCATGCAGGCCCAGCCGGTATGGGCCGCCAGCGCGGTAACCGTGAAACGGAAGATGGGATTCCCCATCCACATTGCATTCCACGAAACGAAGCAATTGGCGCTTTGCCGTCAAGACCGCTTCTTCACTATCATGATAGCGGCCATAAGCGGCAAGAAATGGGCACAGCATGCCCAAGGTATCGACCAAAACGAGATTCGTTGCACGCGAATAAGGCAGGCATTCGTCTTTAGCGCGCGGATAATCAGATATAAGTGTTTCTGCAAGACAGCGAACAGCAGCCGTGTGCCCGGATGTCTGCCGCATGACATCCATCATCAGAAGATTGTAGCCATCAATAGCATGCGCAGGCTCAATGTCTGACATCTCCGCGTGAATACCCGGCACATCCAGCAACAGCCGGCCAAGATCGTCAGCCGCGCGCATGTCGCCAAATTCCATTCGCCGTAAAAGCGCAAGGCGCATCAATGCGGGCGGCCACACGGCGTCGACGCTAGCTTCCTCCCCCACGGCCTGAAGGCGGCCGGCGATACGCTGCAGGTAGAGAGACGCTTGGCGCGGCAGCATAGTCCGCTTCCGCTTGCCCAACATTCTCAAATTGGCTTCAGCCGTTTTTGCCGACGCGGATAGAGTTTCTCCCTGAACCATCTCCGTTGATCTCTAATTTGCAGAGTTCAACGAGCGGGAGGCGGCCGAGCGGATTTCGTTCAAGAAGCCCTCATAGACTAGACGCAATTCAGTCTTGCGTTTCTCAATCGCTTGGCGAATTTGCGGGGCATTCTGCACCGCATCGGTAACGCTTTGCAGGATAGCGCCGCGATCATGCTTCCAAACCGGGTGGCAGAATTGTTCCAAACCCATCAGCTCAAAGAAACCAATATTCTTGATATCATAGGCAAGACTGATAGTCGGCGTGCCCGCATTGATTGCCAGAATACTGGAATGCATCATCTCGCATATGTGCAAATCAAATTGCCGATATAGCGGTACCAATTGCCCGGGCGCGGGATCGTGCGCGACAACTGGAATACCCCGCGCACGCAAAAGGCCAGGGATGAATCGTTCCGTATGAGAATGCTGAACGTAGTGGAATGTGACTGGGAATTTTCTCCCGATGTCCCGTAGCAAGTCGCAATGCCGATCAAACTGGGCCTCAAACCGTCTCGCGGAATTTGGGCCATGTACCGCGAAATTCAGTCCGATCTGTACCTTTCCAGCCACTCTCAAGAGCGGTGGGTAAGCCTCCTCCGCGCTATAAAAAAGTGCTGGATCGCCGGTCAGACATACCTCATCCCGCGTATGACTGCGTACCAATGCTTCACTCGCCCTATCCCGAACGGAAAGCACATCCAGGGTACCCAGAATTTCTCCAAGGGCTTTGTCTGCCTGCACCGACAGTGGTTGCACCTCTCCATCCGCCGTCAGCAACGAATTCCAGCCGATGCCATACAGAATTTTCAGGCACGTTAAATCGCGCAGAATAGGCAGATCGTCCAACATGCGCTTGGCAAGCTCGCCTTTTTCGTTGGAAGCGATATAGCCACTTCCCCCTATGACCAGCATATCCCAACGGCGATTCAACTCTTCCGGCGATTGGGTGGAAAGCGTGCCCCACTCCAACTCATCGAATGTTAATTCCCACGGCGCCAGTGTATGTTGCAGAGAGCGCTTGATCGTTTCACGAATCGCGGCGTCACCCTTGTTGGAACCGAGCAGTGTGTTCCAATGGTAGAAGCTGACCTTCGGTTGCCGCAAAGCGTACCAGTACGCGCGATCGCGCGCGCGGGCGATCGCACTCTTCAGTGCGCCATATCCGCCACGCCGAAGCCGCTGATTTTCAATCCCAGACGGGACGGCCACATAAAGGCCGATACGCAATTTCCGATTTTGATTTGTGCTCACTGTCAAATTTCACATTTTGCAGGCGGAGCAAAAACTGCCCTGCTGCCAGCCCCAAGAATAATCAACCAAACCATCCCTATGTTTAAGAAACCGAATTGATGTCACGGCTGGGGAAGCTTTGCGAGCACGAAATCCTTGCCGCGAAACAAGATCGACAGATCTTTGGGGATCGGACTCTGCGGCGGCAGCGCTTCGGGATGGGCGATCAGCATATAGTCATAGTTACGCAGGACCTCCCGGCGAAAGAGACCACGTCTGCGCACGTAGTCAGGATTCCGCAGCCGCTCAATTGCCGGGCGGAGTTGAATGTTGTGTGGCGTGCTGAAGGCGATTGGTTGTGCTTCCGGGGAAAATGAAATGGATTCGGCAGCCAGAGGCGGTGTTGTGAATAATGCCGGCACAAAGGCATCGCGCCGAACCACTGCCATGTCGCCGATTTCCAGCTCTGGGATGGAACTGAGGCTCTGTGTACCCGCGTGCAATGTGTAGAATAACAATTTCGTGCCCTTCGGCAGCATGTCGATTGCCTGCAGGTATTCCGCATATACCGCATCCGAGCGATGCCACATTTGCGCGATCAGCACTGACCGCACCGCGAACAACGCCAGAAACGCAACGACCAAAGGTTCGCGCCACCAGACACGGGCGTGCTGCCAATCCGCGCTCGCAATGCCAAGCAACAGTATCATGATGGGCAAGCGCCTGTCCGCACCATAACCACTGAAGAGTTGATCCGGCATCGCCAGATAAACAACGAGCAACACGATCAATGCCGGGACCATGCGCCGGGAAATTTGCACATGCTTGCGAAACAACCCCCACCCAATCAAGGCCGCAATCACAAGCAGACATCCGACATCGAATACAAGGTGATACTGATAGATGACGTCGAAGGGTGCCTCCAGCTTTCGCCAGATCGTTCCCCACCGCGTTTCGGATGCGACGGCTGGCGCACCACTTTCGAACAGAAAGAGATATATGGGCAGCAAAAATTGAATGGCTGCAATGGCAACATCGCGGGCCCGCGCATGCCATTGCGGTAATTTTAACAGGTAGTAGAGTTCATAGCCGCCGATGACGATGGCGTAGAATCCGAACGCGTATAGATGGCAAATGTAAACAACGAGCGCGCACGGAACGGATGCCGTAACACGCCACCCAGCTCCTTTCGGGCGTACGGCAACCCAGACCGCAATAGCGAAGAGGGCCATGCCAATACCGAAGGAAAAATTCAGGAGGCCCCATAGAAACATCCGGTGATAGATGAACAGAAATGCAAGCAGCGGCCAAACGGACCAGCGGCGATGAAGCGAGAAATGCAGCGCGAGCGTGCCCGCTGCCGTCACCAAGAGCGTTAGCGCAATGAATACCCGCCCTGCCATTTCAAGAGGCATCCACCGCGACAGAAGGGGCACAATGATATCCATCGCGAGATTGGGCTGGGCGGCCATGACATTGCGGTAATAGAGCTGCAGCGCTGGCGATTGATCCAGATTGGCTAGAATGTGCATCCGGGCCAGATGATTGGGATAGTCGTTGAGTGGCGGCAATATCGGCAAAAAGACGATTGCGACGCTCACGCCTGCAAGAACACAGAACAGGAGGGCAATCTGGCCCCAGGTCTCGCCGTAATCGTGATTGTTCATGGCCGCATTCAATCTTGACACCGGAGAGAGCGCATCAGGGCAGATAAGCACAATCGAAAATCATAAGCCGCGAACTGTGGAGAAAGCACCAGACACCTTTCTGGAATACAGCCTGCTTTACACAGATGGCCGGTGCCGTCTGTCACAGAATTGAGGCCGACAGAGGGATAACGAAATCTTATCGTGGCGGCTGGAATATCGGCCGCTGTGCCGGTTAAAGGTATAAGTGTCGTGGCCATATCCGAATTCACCTCATGCCGGTTTTGACCCCTCACATGCAACCGCCACCACAAGCGGCAGATATGCCGTCTCCCGTATCGGCGCGTATCGGTGGGGAAACGCCGATCTGCGTCGATCTTGACGGGACCGTCATCTTAACCGATTCACTGCACGATTCCGCCGCCGCAGCCGCATTTTCCAACTGGGCGACGCTGTGGCAGTTGCCGGGCTGGCTCCTGCGGGGCCGCGCAACGCTGAAACGGAAGCTTGCCGAGCGCTGGCAATTTGACCCAGCCCTACTCCCCTACAACGAAGACCTCATAGCCTTGCTACGTTCCGAGAAGGCCCGTGGCCGCAGCATCGTCCTTGCCACGGCCAGCGACGAGATCATCGCCAAAAAAATCGCGGCGCATCTCGGCATTTTTGATGAAATTCTGGCTTCGGACGGGCGCACCAACCTCCGCGGTTCACGCAAAGCCGACGCGCTGTGCGCACGCTTCGGCGCCGGCCAGTTCGCCTACGCTGGCAATGACGCGCCGGACCACGCTGTTTGGCGGCGCGCCGGTCAGGCCCTTGTCGTCAACGCCAGTAACAGCGTTCGCAAGGCTGCCGGCAGACAGTATTCCAACGCGGCTTTTATCGGCCTGCGGGCCAATCCGCTTCCCGCATTCGTGCGGGCGCTACGCCCATATCAATGGGTCAAGAACCTTTTCGTACTGGTGCCGCTGTTCACATCCGGCGGAATTGCCGATCTTAATGCATGGCTGCAATCACTTGCAGCGCTGGCCGCCTTTTGTGCGGTCGCATCCGCGATCTACCTGCTGAACGATCTGGGCGACCTGGCTGCGGACCGTGCCCACCCGCGCAAACGCAACCGTCCCTTTGCCAACGGAACTCTTTCGGTCGCATCGGGCTTGGCCGCAGCACCCGTCCTTGCCCTGTTCGGGGCAGGGTTGGGCATATGGAGCGGCGCATGGCTTGCGCTTGCCATCTATGCCGCGCTTTCCCTTGCCTACACGATCCGGCTGAAAGAAGCGCCGCTTGTCGATGTGTTCATTCTTGCCGCGCTCTACACGCTGCGCCTCCAGGGCGGCGGCGAGGCCAGCGGTCATCCGGTATCGCTCTGGCTGCTGGGGTTTTCGTCCTTTCTGTTTTTAAGCCTGGCCTTGGTGAAACGCGTTTCCGAACTTTTGCGGCTACAGCTATCGGGTACAGTCAAGAGCGCCGCCCGGCGTGGGTATCACGTACAGGACCTGCAAATTTTGCAGATATTCGGCGTTGGGGCGACTTTTGCCTCGGCAGTGGTTTTGTCGTTGTACGTTCAAAGCTCCAGCGCCCTTGAAATCTACCACCGGCCCTCGGTCCTCTGGGGTCTCATTCCACTCATGCTGTTCTGGCAATGCCGCCTATGGCTATCCACGGCCCGCGGATACATGCACGACGATCCTATCGTCTATGCCGCGCGTGACTGGGTTTCCTGGATGGTTTTCGCATCCGCCGCTGCATTGATGATCTTCGCAGGCATCCGCATATGACAAAGACCACCGAACGCTTCGCCGCGGCTGCCATTTTTGCCGTCGGTATTCTGCTGCTTTATTTGACGGCACCCCACCATGGCGAATTCTGGTGGAGCGACTCTCCACGCCACGCGCTGAACGGTGCCTTCCTTAAAGATTTCTTTGCCACATTGCCGCATGACCCAAAAGCCTGGGCGATGCAGTATTATGTCAAATATCCAGCTCTTACGATCCTGTTCTATCCGCCCCTGTTCTACGTCATTCTTGCACCGGCCTATGCCATTTTCGGCGTCTCGCAGAGCACGGCACTTGCCGTGGTTCTGCTGCACTATTTTGCGCTTTCCTATGGCCTTTACGTGTTGTCGCGGCGTTGGACCGGCCCAATCGCGGCAATTGCTATCGGTCTTTCGGCCATGGCCGTGCCAGGCATCGCACTCTGGGGCCGCCAAGTCATGCTGGAAATACCATCGCTGGCATTTGCCGTGTGGGCGATGGTTGCTCTTCAACAATACACGGAAAAAGCGCGGCCGGCTCTGCTCTATGTCTGCGTTTTTCTTTTGCTCTGCGCCTCTTATACAAAGCTGAATGCGGCTTTCCTGTTCCCCGTACTGGCGGTGACAATCCTGTGGCAGTACGGCACCAAAGCTTTGCGTGACAAGCACGTCTGGCTGGCTGCAATCCTTGCTATTGTCGGCCTGATTCCCATGGCCGTTCTCACGTTGAAATTCGGCAGCGCGAATGTTCAATCGGTTGTCAGCATTCCGCACGCCCGCGCCGCCCGCGACACGCTTTCGGGCTGGATCTGGTATCTGCGCCATTTCCCGGAGTTGATCGGCTGGCCGCTCCTGCTTCTGGCCGGCGCAGCGGCGGCTTTCGCCATCGCGAAACGAAATATCGCAAAACTTTCCCGATCCGATGCGGTACTTCTCATCTCATGGTTCTCGATCATCTATCTCGTACTTTCCCTGATCGATCTGAAGGAAGCACGGCACGCACTTCTGATCCTTCCGCCATTGCTTGTCGCTGCCGGTCTCATTCTTCCGGCATTGTTGCCCGCCCGGCGCGCGGGGGAAATGCTGTTCGCACTATTTGTGCTCGGTACCGGAATCTACACGTGGAAATACGCACCCGTTCCAACGATCAGCGGATATCGCGAGGCTGCACAATGGATCGCCCGGCACGCACCGCAGAATGCCGTGGTTGTTTTTTCCGGTAAACGCGATGGCTCCTACATCTTCAATATGCGCACGCTTGAGAACCGGCGCGATATCTCAACCGTTCGCAGCGATAAATTGCTGCTCGGTATTTCCATCCGGCGCGATCTTGGGGTCACGCAAAAAGACGTAGGCGAAGTCCAGATCGCGAAAATGCTCGACGATGACGGCGTTTCCTACGTCGTCGCGCAGGATGATTTCTGGACCGATCTCGCCGTCATGAAACGGTTTCAGGATGTGCTGCGCAGCCCCCATTTCAAGGAAGTCGCAGCCATTCCCGTGATCGCAAACATCCCCACTCCCGATCGTATGCTGCGCATTTATCGAAACCTCGGGGACGTCAATCCGCACCCTGGCATGATCGAACTGCAACTTCAGATCATCGGGCGCGACGTGAAGGGCAAAATCGGCAAATAGCCTGGCAGGTCAGATCAGACGCCTTTGTAGCTGTCGCGATAAGGCACGCGGCATCCTGCGCGGCTCATCGCTTCCGTCAGCCATGCCAGCAATGGCCGCGTCTCCGGCATCAGCGGCGCAGCAAGTGTTAAAACGGCGAACAGATGCGCCATATAATCCCCCGACTGCACTTGCAGGCTGCCGTCGGAGGAATCGGTAATATTGTTGATCTGTGCAAGCTCTGCCCAATTTTTCGGCGGCACGATCGACACTGTGAATGAATCCCCTGGTGCAAATGGCACCGATCCGGCATCGGCGGTGAAGCGCGGTCCGTATCCGCTACTGTATGGCTTTCCTACTGTCCCTTTGCCCGGCGCATCATGCCGTCCGTCAGGGCGGGTAACCCTGAATGTCTTGTCGTCAACAAAGATGAGTCTATAGGTACCAAGAACCGGCGTAGCACGCTCTCCGTACCTGCCGCTTTCCACTATGCTCCCGTTACCTTTGTTGGCCGTTTGCTCTAGGAAGCGTTGGGAGTACCACTGGGCATAATAAATTGTGGGATGCGTTCGCGGCCAGCCTGACGTCCCATTGACCCGATTGATATCTGACTGGATTTTCCAATCGAGAACCGGCCGCCATTCCGGAAACCGCCCGATGCGTTGCATCATGGCCAGCACACCGCAAAGGTAGTCCTCCTGCCACCAGCCCATGGTCGTGCGCGATGTGCCGGAGAAGAAACGCTGTGTCTTTGCATCTGAAGCACGAACAAAGCCGGTCATGATCCAGGACAGATTTCGATCCAGCACATTCTTCCAAAACGACTTCGGTAACAGTGTCCGCGCCTTGATCTCATCTGCCGCAAGATAACAGAACACGACGGATCGAAGCATCCAGGCATAGCCGCGTGTCTGCAACCTATCGAAGATATAGCTCTTGCTACCGTCCTGATTGTGCTCACCGCCCAGATAAAAGTTGATCTGATACTGCAGTTCCTCCGCGTGATACGGATCGCCGGTTGAAAGGAACGGTATGTAGGACAAGCAGGGATGATGCGCATCCTCGGGCCTCAGAAACTTGCCCATGTAATTCTTTTCGTTTTTCATTACGAAAAAGGGCGGAGTGGACGTTTGCGTGCTGTAGGTCGTTGCAGTCGGCCAATCATTCCAATTGAGAATAGCTTTGGTATGTGGATCGTTGATGTGCCACGGCCCTGTGGCGGAGGCCTCCGCCCAGGCCATCATCGAGGTATAGGCCGTGTCATCACCGGTCGCCATGTAAGCAGATGTGATTTCCGGATTCTGTCCGATATCGCCACGCTCACCGGTTTGTCCCATGAATGGCGTAATACTTGAAAACTCCATCACCCAGTAAGGCGGTGCGGACTGCGGCATGCGGCCCGTAAGCGGCGTGGTTGCGTACTCCACCGACAGACCAGCCTTGACGATATCGGCAGGTTTGCGCACCTGCGGGCGGACATGACTGGCCCAGCGCCAGCGCGCCAGCCAGAAGTGATAGCCGACATCGACCTTATCCAGTGCCTTCCCATCCGCAAAAATTTCGAATGTGTATGGCCCCGTGGTAGCGGGGTCGCTGTGCAGGGGATCGCCATAAAGAACCACGGCTTCAACGCGCTTGCTGTTCCGGTCCGGCCGCAAATAGATCGAGAACAGGCTGCCCGGCATGGTCACCAGAACATTGCGCTGTACGATATTGGCGAACGGCACGTTGAAATCGCCGAGGTCCCTGCCGTTCGCGCCGGAAAATTCCTGTACCTTTCCATCGGGAAAAGTCAGCTTCACACGCAATCGTGACGGATCGATACCTGGACCACTGGGCGGAGTATCAGCCGCTGAGCTTGCCGTCATTGTCTGCTGAAACAGCGTAGCACCAGCGGCAATCGCGACACCCGCGGTATGAAGAAAACGACGCCTGGTATCCATCAAAGCTTCTCCCCTGATTACAACACGTCGGATGGCCTTCATCTCGCCGGTCCATACGGCGGCGCGCCGGATTGCGTACGCGCCCGTTTCAACACATTGACTTGCGTTGCGGGACAGCGAAGCCTGTCGACGTTATCGGCTCAACCCCGGACCGTACAATGATTCAATCCACATGGTTCAAACGCCAGCGCCATATGGCGGCATGGTTTCCAATGCTTGTGGCTCTTTTGTGTGCTGGCGGCCCGCTTGCTGCGGCCGAGGCTGCGCCCGGCATCCGGCATGACGTGGAAGCCGGCGCGATGCCGGCACCAAACACGACCAAGCCCACCGATATCGACGCCTCTTTCGTGCCGCGGCCCAAAGGCATCCTGCCATCGGTACCAAAAGGTTTTGTCATCGCGCCCTTCGCATCCGATGGCCTGAAACATGTTCGCGCGCTGACCACCGCACCAAACGGCGACGTATTCCTGGCGGAACAGGGCCCAAGCCTCATCACACTGTTGCGGGACAGCGACGGTGACGGCAAGGCCGATCTGATCACCACCTTTGCCAAAGGATTTTCACAACCTTACGGAATCGCAATGCACGATGGCGCGCTCTATGTCGCCGATCTGCGAGCCGTTTGGCGATTGCCTTACCGCACCGGTGCGTTGAGGCCCACGGGCCCCGCCCAGCGGATCACAGCCGCGCCGGATTTGCGGCCGGACGGCTGGCACACGACGCGGGACATCGTGTTTGACCGCAAGGGGCAGCTTTTCCTTGCGATCAGCTCGCGCGGGGATGTGCTGGAAGCCCCGCCGCCGGACGCGACGGTTCAGCTCGTACAGCCGGACGGCACGATGCGAACATTTGCCAGCGGTCTTCGCAATCCAGCGGGAATGGCGATCCAGCCCGGAACAGGCGATCTCTGGGTCACGGTCAATGAGCGCGACAAGCTGGGCGGAGCCTTGCCGCCCGATTTCCTGACCAGGGTAGAGAGGGGGGACTTCTACGGCTGGCCCTACGCCTATGCCGGGCCACATCCGGATCCGGCCTTCGGGGCCAGGCGCCCGGACCTTGTCGCCAAAACCAGGACGCCGGATGTGCTGTTTGAGGCCCATTCGGCACCACTGGGTGTCGTGTTCTATGAGGGAGCCCAATTTCCCGCGCTCTATCGCGGCGATGCCTTCGTGGCGCTGCACGGGTCCGGCCCTTATGGCGCGCCCGATGGCTACAAGGTGGTGCGTGTCCATTTTGCAGGCGGCCGGCCGGTTGGCGGATACGAGGATTTCGTCACCGGTTTTTCCAACAACAAGGCCGGCGATTTGCGGGTTTGGGGAACCCCGTGCGGGTTGACGATCGCTAAAGATGGCAGCCTCCTGATTGGTGACGATAAAGGGCGCACAATATGGCGCGTGTCCTATATAGGACATTGAAATAGGATTTACAACCTATTTTGTCGATCCGCAGATTCAGAACCTGCGCATATTTCCGCGCGCCAGGCCTCATCCTCATTCATTTGGAGAAATTGATAAAATTCTGGGTGTTATGGTTGATAACACCATGATCGCGACCTATTCCGGGCTTCTTGCCTCAGCAGTGTCAAATCTTCTTACAGCTCCAGAAGGCGACTGATGCAAAACGCTTGATTTACCCCACATGGCACGGAAGTTGCTGTCTGATCGGGGTAAATGTTTGCGTACGAGGAGCGGACGATGCGGAAACTAGGACTTCTTACCTTGGCGGCGCCTTTGGCGCTCGGGTTTTTTGGCGTGGCCAATGCCGCTCCGATTACCACCCCGCCACCCGTGCTGACAGCAACGGGTGACGTAAATGCGGTGTATGTGTTCGCCGACGCTGGAGACACAAGTGTTCTCGGCGAAACCGCGCCAATCGCATTCCCGCAGATATTCTGCAATCACAGTACGGGCGGCTGCACAGGCGGCTCGGCTGGTGATGTCGCCCCTCTGGGTATTCAAGCTGGCGGGCTTGTGTTTAGCCTGGACAACATCACCAAGGGAACATCTTACCTCAGCAACGTCGCAGACGCCGATGGCAACTTCCATGCGCTGGTGACGACGAATTATGGCGATTTCGGCGTTGGGTCTCTTCCGGCTGTTGTCGATGCCTATATCGCTGGCCTGCCTATCGGCACGGCTGTGACGTTCGTAGGCTGGGAAGATCGCAACGAAGCGCAAGGTAGCGACTTCGACTACAACGACCTGATCTTCGCCTTCACCAACACGACGACCACACCGCCGGTTCCGACACCGGAACCCGCGACCCTGTCGCTGCTGGGTGCGGGTATCCTCGGCTTTGCAGCCATGCGCCGCCGTCAGCGCCGCAAAAGCGCCTGAGCCAGGCACGGTAAAAGCTTAAGAAAAGCGGCACCTTAACCGGTGCCGCTTTTTTGTTGCCCACGCCCTCGCCGCACAGCTATTGCCGTTCCCGAAGGATCAGCCAGGGCGCAAGACGGTCCGGCGCGAGCCTGCCGCTGTCATCCGTCACGGCGGCGGCAGCGATCGACACCCGTCCCAGCACGTCGCTGGCAGGCACCCCGCCGGGACAACGGTTCAGAACCGGATCGCTTGTGAACATCAGACGGAAGCCCGCATCGCGCGCCGCAGAAACAGTTCCGGCATCGTAGCGCCCGTGGGGAAAAGAGATGGTCTCGCCAACCGCGGCGCCACTGTTTTTGATCAGCCACTGGCGCGCGCGCGCCATGTCGCCAGCAGGGTCCGCCAGCCGCGTGAGCGGGAGATGGGAGGCACCGTGAACGCCGATACCGGTGCCCGACTTCGCCAGATCGTTCAACTCGTCCGCGTTCAGCATGAGCCGCCCGCCAGCGGACGCCAGCAGTTCGCCCGCATAAGGACGGAGGATCGTCCAGCGGTGCTCAGGGCTCAGTGCACCAAACCGGACCAGCAGATCCAACAGGTTGCCCGGAACATCCTGTCCCCCTCCGCCCGTTTCAGGCTTTGCCCGGCCCCACAATTCCGCCAGATCGGCCTTCCCGTTCCGCACGGCCCATTCCAAAGGCTCATGCCACCAGACTTCCGGCGCCGCTATGGCATCGGCGGCGGCAAACAGCAGCCAGGGTACGTTCTGGGCCGCGAGTACCGGCCGGGCGTGGACCAGATTGTCCCGCCAGCCATCGTCGAAAGTTACCAGCAACGGATAGGCCGGCAACGGCGCCCCATGCGCCCGGGCCGCCAGCAATTCATCCACGCCGATAAAGGTGTAATGCCGCCCTGCAAACCGGAGAACCGCCGCCAGCAGTTCAGGCGTGACCGTATATTCCGGGTCGGCCCCCTGACGCATTTGATCCGCCAACGGCAGGACCCGATGGAACATCAGAACCGTCAGGCATTCGCGATTGCGCAGCCGATGCCAGGCGCCAAACCCGCCGCCATACTGAACAATCTTCTTCGCAGCCTTGCGCAGAGCGGCCATTCATCAAATCCTGTATGGGAGCGGGATCACGCCCCACGGGGCCAGAACTTGCCCATGAGACATGAGGAGTGATAACGCAAGTTTACACCGTCATGGTCAAGCGGGACGTGAACCCTTTCCCACAAAGCTATAACCACGGGATTGCAAAAACTGTTTACGGTCCGAGCCAGACATCCTGCCCGGTTGGGCCCCAGTCCCGTCACAATCGTTTACAATTTGTTAGGACTTTCCCGGTCGTAACCTTTTTTTTCCCGGAATTCCGGGATTGGCACAGTCCGTGCGTACCATTGATCCGAGCGGCCATTGAAGCCGTCTATGTACTGGGTAATGGAAAGGGCACTGACCATGAACTTTAAATCTCTCGTTTTCGCGGCTGCCGTCGCACTTGGCATGGCAACCGCACCGGCGTCTGCCGCACCTATTAACGGCTCGATCGGCCTCACGGGTACGTACACCAGGGTGGGTGGCACCGACCTGTCAAACAACACGGGCTTCACCTTCCCGTCGGCCTTCGCTTTGACCGGATCTGACGACTTGTCATTGGGCGCTGTACCACCGGTGCCTGCCACGATACTGGACCTGACGTTCAGCCCGTTCGGCGCCGTGGCTGGCTTCATCACGGTTCCAGTCGCACTCGGCACGCTGAGCTTCGATCTGAACTCCGTGACCATCGGCAGCCGCTCAAGCACTGATCTCACACTGAACGGCACGGGCACGATTCACCTGGCAGGCTTCGATGCCACGGCTGGGTCGTGGAACCTGACCGCCAATTCCCGTGGCTCTTCCTTCGTGTTCAGCACGGCGCTGACCTCGGTTCCGGAACCGGCAACGCTGGCCCTGATGGGTGCCGGTCTCGCTGGTCTGGCACTGCGCCGCCGCCGCAAGGCCGCGGTCTAAAGGGAGCAGCCCTCTCTCAATCCAGAACTGCGGAAAGGCCGGCCCTCAAGCCGGCCTTTCTTTTTTTGCCAACCTCTTGTGGCCCATATCACTGGAAACCGGCCAGCCAGACCGTTAGCTTCAGGGGCGTTGATTTACGTCTTTCAGCAGCTAACGGCAGGGTTCAGCGTGAGCGTACTTGTGACAGGCGGCGCCGGGTACATCGGCAGCCACATGGTTTATGCGTTGTTGGACCGGGGAGAGCACCCGGTCGTATTGGACAATCTTTCGACCGGCATTCGCGGATTGGTGGCCGAAGATGCCACATTCGTTGAGGGCAACGCCGGGGACCAGAGCAAGGTCCGCGACCTTATCCAGGATATGGCCATCGACGCGGTGGTGCATTTTGCCGGTTCGATCGTGGTTCCGGAATCGGTCGAAAATCCCCTCTCCTACTACGCCAACAACACGGTCACGTCCCGCAACCTGATCGAAGCCTGTGTGGCTGAGGGCGTGCGCAATTTCGTGTTCTCCTCCACGGCCGCGGTCTATGGCACGCCGGAACGCATGCCTGTGACGGAAGACGAAGACACCAATCCGATCAACCCGTATGGCCGTTCCAAGCTGATGACGGAGTGGATGCTGCGCGATACCGCCGCCGCGCACGATTTCAGCTATGCCGCGCTTCGCTATTTCAACGTCGCCGGCGCCGATGCCGGCGGCCGCACCGGACAATCCACCCCGCGGGCAACGCACCTTATCAAACGGGCGTGCCAGGTGGCACTGGGACGCGTGCCGGCCCTGAGCGTGTTCGGGACGGATTACGCCACACCGGACGGAACGGGCGTGCGTGACTACATCCATGTCATGGACCTGATTGCCGCGCACCTGCTGGCATTGGACCGGCTGCGCGCAGGCAAAGATTCCATCATCTGCAATTGCGGCTATGGTCACGGTTTTTCCGTGCGTGAAGTCATTCGCGCGGTGGAACATGTGACCGGGCGGCCGCTGCCGGTTGAAGAAGCGCCGCGCCGCGCAGGCGACCCGCCGGCGATCATTGCCAACTCCGAACGGTTGAAAACCCAACTGCAATGGCAGCCGGAGTTCGATGATCTCAACAAGATCGTGATGTCAGCCTTCGCGTGGGAAAGCCGGTTGAACAGCGCCTGAATGCGAATTGCGCTTTTTTCTGTCGCGCAGTTTATCGGAAGCCGGTAGCGGCAGCGTCACCGGCGCTTCACACTTTTCCGATTGCGCTCTAAGCGATCACCGCTGTGGCCGGCATCGTCGCGGAATTGTCCTCACGCTCCACGAAACGCTGGAACATCCACAACAGCCAAAGAACGCGGGCGTGGTCGCGCAGGCCGCTCTGATGTTGTGACAGCAGCCGGTCAATCGTCTGCGCATCGAAATAGCCACAGGCCGCCAGGCCGTGATTGGGGTCTGCAATGTTTTTCCGGAACGCCGTTCCAAACGTGCCGGAGAACCATTGGCTCAACGGCACCGAAAATCCCTTCTTGGGGCGGTAAAGCAAATCGTGCGGCAAGATCGGCTCCAACGCACGCTTCAAGACCCGTTTGCCCTGCCCATTCGCATATTTGAACCGGTGCGGCAGGCCAAGCGCCCACTCCACAAAAGTATGGTCCAGCATCGGTACGCGGACTTCCAGGCTGGAGGCCATGCTCGTGCGGTCCACCTTGGTCAGAATATCGCCCACCAGCCAGGTTTTCAGGTCCACATACTGAGCTTGCCCAACGGGATCATCCGTCGGCGCCTTGGCCATGTAATGGGCGATCAGATCCGACGCACGATACCCCTGCAACGCAGCCTTCAGGTCAGGAGAGAAGAGCTGATTGCGAAGTTCATCCCCGGTGACTGACAAATTGTGGAAATAGCCGTGCACGGCATCCTGGCTCAATTCCAGAAATGTCTGGCGGGCGCGGAACGCACGCGGCGCCCAATCAAGCTGCGGATAGATTCGGCCCAGCAGCCCGAAGACCGGCCGGCGAACGGCATCCGGCACAAGATTGCGCATCGCCTGCTCGCGGGCATGAAACGCATATCTGCGATACCCGGCAAAGAGTTCGTCGCCCGCATCACCCGATAGCGCCACCTTGACATGTCGCCGCGCAAGGCGCGTGACATGGAGTGTCGGCAACGCCGAACTATCCCCGAACGGCTCATCGAAAACGCCCGGCAGAAGTTCGACGCTGGCGGTTTCCTGCCCGGTCATGGCTTCAACAAATTGCTGGCCGCCGTAACGCCGCGCCACTTCGGCCGCATAAGAACGCTCGTCAAATTCGGGATTGTCGAACCCGATTGTGAAGCAGGAAACCGGTTCGCTGCGTGCCTTGGCCATCAGCGCCATGACCGCGCTCGAATCCGTTCCGCCGGAAAGAAATGCGCCCACCGGCACATCGGCCACCAATTGCTTTTGGGTTGCGGCGCCGAGACGGGACAGCAATGCAGCCGCCGCATCATCAAACGAAACGCTGTGTGCATCCGTGGGCACGGCATCCCAGTAAGGTTCGAGGACTGGTGCGCGCCCGCGTACAAGCGTCAATGTGGTGCCGGCCGGAAGCTTGAAGACATCCTTATAGACCGTTCGCGGATCGGCAATGTAACCGAGCGCAAAAAATTCTTCCACCGCACAGGGGTCAATCGCGCGCGGCAGCCCATGATGACGCTGAAGGGCCTTCAGTTCCGATCCGAAGATCAGCGTCTTGTCCGCCAGACAGGAATAGTAAAGCGGCTTTTCCCCGAGCCTGTCCCTGGCCAGAAAAAGCGTTTTCTGCTTCGAGTCCCAAAGCGCGAAAGCGAATTGACCGTGAAGATGCTGTGCACACGCCCGGCCCCATTCGCGCCACGCATGCAGGATGACTTCGGTGTCGGACGCCGTGCGAAACCTGTGGCCCTTCAGCTCAAGTTCCTGGCGCAATTCCCGAAAATTGAAAATTTCCCCATTGAAGGTGATGCAGGTTGCGCCATCCGCGGAGAACATCGGCTGATCGCCGGTTACCAGATCGATGATCGCAAGGCGGCGATGACCAAAGGCGATACCCGGCCCGAAATAGAACCCCTCACCATCCGGGCCGCGATGAATGAGGGCATCGTTCATCGCCTTGACCTGTGCCCGGTCCGGTACACGTTCGCCGGCAATATCGAACCAGCCACTGATGCCGCACATATTGAATTCCGTCCTGCTACTGCCGATGCGCCTTCACCTGTTGCAATCGCAACGGCAGATCGTTCATCGCAGACAGCACATGCGACAGCCTGTTTCGCGCACCATTCAGCGTAACGCCTTCTATCGGTGTGGATACCGCAACGAGTGCGGCGCCATTGCCACCGGAGAACATCGATTCAAGACGGGCCAGACGGACATCCATGCCGCTATTTGTGAATTTCCCGCCCGCCCAATAGACGCTCCAGACAAGGCGGTGTTGATACGGCGCGGACAGCACCAGTTCGTTCACAGTAACCGGCGTAGACCCGATATGCGTGGAGATCTGGCTTCGTGCCACGGCATTCCAATCATGCTCGTCCCACAGGCGGTTGGTCGATTCGATCAGCGTATGGCCCTTATTCGACCCCAGATAGTAGTAGACAAACGCATCGACCGGCGGCGAGAAACTTTGCGGCACCGTCAGGCTTGCCGCCATGCGCGCAGCGGGCTCACCATATTTCGGTTGCCATTGCCCGGTCGGCTTACCGACGGTGTATTCGCTCAACCGCGGCGGAAGCTGCAATGCAGCACTGTTCACGTCATGCGCACGGGCACGCTCCCAATAAGCGAGCGCAGGACCCGACGACACCACCAACGCCGCGACGACTGCCGTAATCAACAATCCGGCATTCGATGCGGGGGCAGCACTCATTTTCGGCGAGGGTTCAACCGTCTCATCGCGAAAGCGCGACCCGATGAAAAACAGGAACAGCAAAATCGCGACGGAGAAACCCCAGCCATAAACGATATGGTCGAAGCCCACTGCAATCTTGTTGTCGGAGAAATAGGCCAGCAGAACGATCCCGAGAGCCCGGAACCCGTTGCCGATGACGGGCACAATAAACGACGCAAGCATAAAGAGGACGATCTTGTACCACTTGCGATAGGTCAGATGGGCGAACAGCACCCCCAGCGCGATCGTAGCGATCAAAAACCGAAGGCCCGCGCACGCCTCCTCAACTTCATAGCGTCCCGTCACAAGCTCAATGATCGTGCCTTCCGTATAGTGCGGAATGCCGCACACATTCAGGCCGCCATTGATGAAGTGCGTGGTAAAGGTTTGCAGCGGCCTTATCAGATATTCCCCGGTCGGAACCAGAAAGAACAGATAAAGCGCCGGGAACAGAATGGCCCTGTATACGGCAGGCCCCAGGACCGCCAGAATCAGAATCTGTGCCATGGCCATGACCGAGAACTGCTGCACTTCGTTCACGGCCACGATGTGCCCGATATACCAGGTGAAGACGAAAGGAATTATTCCAGCCAGCGCGATTGGAAAGGCACGCGGTGTCATTTGCGCCAATCGCTGACGTTTGTTCCAGATCAGGTATAGCGAGATCGGGATGATCAAAAAGCAATGCGAAAATGTCGGCGAAACCCACCACACTTCCACGGCAGCTTCTATCGCCGCCCAATAAGCGGCGCCAAGACCGACTAAAAGCACCGCCAGCACGGTGACGTGTTGAATCCAGATTGCCCGCGTACTCTTTTCGATATCGAGAACAGCTGTGTCGGTTGTCATTATATGCCCCCAGCCATAACACCAGTACGCGGCGATATGCTTGCGTGATCTATTGTGACGCGGGGCTCCGGCTCCAGTATGTGCCCACTCCCCGCCCCTGTGGCCCGCTCCAGAAGCACATCCAGATCCGCCAGATTGCGGGACCAGTCATGTGCAAGCTCCACATAGCGGCGCCCGTTCCGCGCCACCTCGGCGCGCGCAGCGCCGGATACGGCCTCTCGCACGGCATGCGCAAAAGCGACCGGGTCATCCTCGACCCACAAATGATTTCCTGGCTGCACGCTTAACGCCCGGCTCGCCGCATTTGTCGCGACAACCGGCTTCTCCATCGCCATGGCTTCCAGCACCTTGTTCTGAACGCCGCGCGCCATACGCAGTGGCGCCACCACAGCACGCGCGTGCGCGATATAAGGTCTTACATCGGCGACCCAGCCCGAAACCGTGACGGATTCGCCCTGCTCCGCCCGAAGGCCGTCAGCAGGATTTGCCCCGACCGCGAAGAAGTGCGCATTCGGCACTTCGCGCCGGATAAGCGGCATAACCGACCGTGAAAACCAGATGGCCCCATCCACATTGGGCCTGTAGTCCATCGCACCGGTCATGACGATGGGCACGCAGCCGGACGGAAACGGATTCGGAAAATCGAGCGTGGGCGAAAACCTGCCGCAATCGACACCATTGGCCACGCTATAGACGCGGCCCGATACTTCCGGCGCCATTGCGACAAAGCTCTGTGCCTCAAACGGCGAAACGAAAACCGTGGCGCCAAACTGCTGCGCCGAGCGCCGCTCCAATTCAAACAGCGTCTTCGCTTCCCGCCGGTACACCCATTTCAGAGGGATTTTGGCGTTCTGCGCATATTGCAGCCATTTATCGGAATCGATATCGACCATATCGAGCACGACGCGAGCCGGATCGAATTCCGGCCGATCGAAGAGATACGGCGCCATCGCCGACCCAAACAGGTAGGCGCAATGGATAGGCCGTGCATTCAATATATGCGCGACCCAGTTGCTTAGCCGTTGATCGCCGAAATAGGAGGTCGTGATCGGCTCTCCGCGCACCAACGCATGAAGCGCGCGCCCGTAGAGGGCGTTCTTGTTCAAGGGGAAAAGCGCACACTCACCGCTGACAAGAGATTGGAGCGCCGGTGCATGCTCCATGTCCGCCGGATCATCGACAAAACAGCCGAGATGCACAACATGCCGCGAGGCGAGATGAGACAAAACCGCATGCGCGCGAATCTTCTCGCCCTTGTTCGGCGGAAAAGGGATGCGATGACACAGAAACAGGATCTCCAGCGCGCGCGGCACTACTGGGTCACCCCCGCAATCGGATAAATCATGTCAATGCGGCCCCATGCGAAAGCATGCAGAAGTTTTTTCAACCTCCGTTCCATGGAACCAAGATTCGTGTAGTGGCGGAGGCGCGATTTTATCGGCGCACCTTCGACGCGTGGTTGACCCGGGTCAATTTCCCAGGGGTGGAAATAAAACATGCAAGGCTCCTCATCGCGCCTGTTTACGCGACGAAGGCCGAACTTGCTCCAGCCATAGGGCAGCAGGCGGAAATAACCACCGCCGCCGCATGGCCAATTGCGGTTCAGAAAGCGGACGGCCGTTACCGGAATTTCGATGAATTCGCTGTCACCGATCGGGTAGAAGGCGAACCGCGGTGCCTCCGGAATACCGTAAAGGTCATGCGCAATCGGATAGGTGCTGGAACTGTAGCGATAGCCGGCTTGATTCAGAACGTCGAATATCCAAAGGCTTTCCCGCGTGATGGAAAACGAAGGCGCGCGATAACCCTTCACCTCGGTCCCGACAATATCTTCCAGTACCGCCTTCGCCTCGCGCACATCATTGGCAAATACCGCGGGCGTCTGGTCCGCAGCGCGGAAGTGCATGGAGCCATGAGAGGCAATTTCATGCCCGCCATCTGCGATCCGGCGCACAAGTGCCGGATAGCGCCGGGCGATCCAGCCCAATGTGAAGAACGTGCCCTTGACATCCGCGGAAGCGAACAGCTCCAGAATCCGATCGACGTTGCGTTCGACCCTGCACTCAAAGCCATCCCACTGATCGCGGGTGATCAGACCGTTAAAAGCCTCGACCTGGAAATAATCCTCGATATCGACCGTGATCGCGTTGGCCCGCGGGGGAGCATTTTTCCGAACCGGCCGTGTCGCCCAATCAGCAATTTTTCTCGTAGTATCGAGTGTCGAAACCGAAGACATCACATCCCCCGGCTCAACTGCGCGATTGCGAGTCAGGACGGCTCAATCCCAGCAATTCATAAAAAGCCGACGCAATCTGCCGCAGCGATTTGTCCTGACGGCTGAAGCGCTTTTCAAGCTCCTGTACCCGGTGCTCCAGATCCGTTGACGCGACAGAGCGCCCCTCATACCCGCCGCTTCCATAGTAAGGTGCCACATCGCTTTTGCCGCGCGCAGCATTCTCGGCACGAAGGTCGGCCGCAACCTTGTTCACGTCATCACCGGTGAAGCGGTGAAGGTTATCCAGGAAGCCCAGAAGCAGAAGACGATTGCAAAGCGTGTTTATCTGGCGCGGAATCCCGCCCGTATGATCATAAACCGCATCGACGGCGCTTTGCTCGAATGCCGGATCGTTATGCCAGCCGACATGCTTCAACCGGTGAGGCAGATAGTCGCCGCATTCATCGCGGCTCATCGGGCCAAGATGGTAGGACGCAATAACCCGCTGGCGAAGCTGCTCCAGCGCCGGATCGGCGATGATGTCCCGGAACTGCGGCTGACCGACGAGAAAGCTCTGGAATGGGGCCTGATTTCCAACCTGGAAGTTGGACAACATGCGCAGTTCTTCCAACGTCTCGATCGAAAGGTTCTGCGCCTCGTCCACGATCAGAAGCGCACGGCGGCCGCTTTTGTAGGTGCTTTCAAAGAAACGCTGCAGCCGTAGCAGCATCGAGCCCTTATCGACCGGAATATCCTTGATGCCGAACGCCGCCGCAACAAGGCGCAGCAATTCAGAACCCGCAAGCAGAGTGGTCACCACATGGGCCGCAATCACCTTTTCGCCATCGATGGTCGACAGCAGGTGCTTTACGAGCGTGGTCTTTCCGGCCCCCACCTCGCCGGTGATGACGATGAACCCTTCGCCACGGCTGAGGCCATAGGTGAGGTGGGCCATCGCCTGCGAATGGACGGTGCTGTCGAAATAGAAATGGTGGTCAGGCGTAAGCAGAAACGGTTCGCCAGTTAGGCCGTAAAATTCCGTGTACATATCGTCCTCTCGGGTAGCCCCAGGCTTCTCGACGGCGATTTCAGGCCGACGCTCCGTCCGTGTCCTTTCGATAATAATAGTAGTAGGACGCCGCCGGCGTATGACGCCAATGTGGCGACTTGTTGAACAGCATCATGATGCTGCGGCATGACGCGACACGCGACAGCGCGTCTTCAACATGATGGCGCGACGCCTGTTGCGCCGCCACGACCATAACGAGATGGTGCATATGCATGGCGAGCGCGGTCGGTTCCGCGGCCGCAAGAACCGGCGGCGCATCGATGATGATGATGCGATCGGTATATCGCGACGACAAATCTTCGCAAATTTCAGCCATGCGCCGGCTTGCCAGCAGTTCCGGCGAGCCCGCGTCGTGCTTTCCCGCGAAAATGACGCGAAGATTGGGAACTTCGATGCAGCGGTGCATCACATCGCTGATCTGCTGGCAACGGCCGTTCAGCAAATCCGTAAGGCCACGATTGTTGGAGCCCTCAAAATAGCTGTCGAGCGAAGAACGCACCACATCGCCATCGATCAAAACGACATGAAGGTTGCGCTCGGCAGCCAGGCTGATAGCCAGATTCATTGCGGTGAACGTCTTGCCTTCGCCGGGAAGCGCGCTGGTCACCATGAAAAGATTGTTCACCAGGGCGTTGCCGGCCGCCCCCCTGGCCATCGGCAACAACCGGCGCTTGATGGCCCGGAATTCGTTATAGGTCGTCGAGGACACGTTATCCGGCGTCGCGATCTGAGCATGGCGCAGACGGGAGAGATTGAGGTGAACCGGGTGACTTACCCCCTCGCCCATCTGGCTCTGCGCCGGCTGCTGCACAGCGGGGCGGGACGGCGCGCCGACCTCGGCCCCCGCAGGTGCGGCGATATCCGCGCGCGGTGGCGCAACAACGGAATCGTCGGCCGCATGGTTGTGCCGCTGAACGGTTTTCTCCGCAGTGTCGGGTGCGCGCGTCTCAGGCGGCAGCGGCGTGCCCATGCGCTTGGCGGCGCGCTGAATCAGGTTCAGACGCTCATAACTCTCCGTCATAGCAAACCACCCATACTCGGCGCCACGGCCGACTGAAACACCATCAAGACCGCAATATAGCTGATCAGCAGCAGGCCCAGTGTCGCCCCCACCGCAATAACCGATTTGCGCGTCCGCTCCATATCGCCCGCATGGCGGACATTGGAGATCACACCGATGATCGGAACATCGAATGCGGACCGCAACTGATCGCTGACAACGAAACGGTCGGCATTCAGCCCAAGCAGGAACGCGGCAGCAACACCACCCATAAGCCCGATGGCCAGGACGATCGAATTGAAGAGAAGACGGTTCGGGGCGGTGGGGTGTTCCGGCTGCTGCGGCGGCTCCACAATACGGAAGACCATCGAGGATTGCTGATCGCCCACGGCCTGCGACAGGCGCGCCGATTCACGGCGTTCCAGCAGCTCCTGGTAATTCTTGTGCAGAACCTGATAGTCGCGATCCATGTCGGCGTATTGCCGCTCCACGTTGATCGACTTCTCAAGCATCGCCTTCGTTTTTTCTAGGTTTACCTTGGCTTCGGCCAACCGATGCTGTTGCAGGGCGACGTTCGTCTCTTCATCCGAAAGCTTGCTGCGGATGCCGACATAGACGGGGTTGGAGATACCCTGCTGGGCGGCATAGCTGGTGCCGGATGCGGCCTGCTTCTGCAGCCGATCCACCAGGCGCTTCGCGGCAATCACGTCGGGATAGCTGTCCGTAAAACGCGACCGCAGTTCATCAAGCCGCTGGCGGGCCTGGGCAAGGTCCGACGAACCGCCGCCATTCAGCACGATGGGGGCCGGTGCATCGACATTCAGAACTGCTGTGGTGCCCGAGAGTTGCGCGCGCAGGCTGGCCCGCCGCGTCATCGCAGCATCGAGCTGCTGCTGCGCATCGACGACTTCGCCCCGTGCCTTGTCAAGCTGCTGGGAGGAAGAACCATTGGCGAAATATTCCAGATGCGCGGCCTTGAAATCGGCCCGCCGCTTTTCCGCCTCCCGCAGAAGGCGCTCATATTCCGCCACGCGCTCATTGATGAAGGATTGCACACCTTCAACATCGCGGCGCTGATCGCCGATGTTGGAGTCCACCAGAATGGAAACCAGAGACTGCGTGACGGCCTGTGCATAGGCGGGGTCCTGGTTCGTGTAGGAAATTCCGAACAGGTTCTTCGCGCCCAGTGACCGCAAGGAGACGTTCTGTTGAATCCTCGTAATCTTGTCCTGCATCGCGGCAGCGGACATCGACGCGGCATTGGGGTCGGTCAGCCGGACAACCTGTTCGATATTCGGGCGCGTGACCAATGTACGAAGCATGACGGACACCTGCTGGTCAGGATCCGTGCTCACCGCGAGCCCCTTCAACAACGGACGCATCAACGTATCGGTGTCGATATAGACCTTGGCCTCGGACTGATACACATCCGGCATGGCGCCAACGCCAATCCACCCGGCAAGGCAAATCAGCCAAGCCGCGGCAATCCCATACCAGCGGTATTGCCATGCGCTGCTCAAATGACTCAGCAGCTGGACCTTCCAACTCTGCATCGATCAACACCTCGTCGGGTTCAACGGCGTACGCGGGTACCGCACCGCGCCCATGAACACCGAACGTCTAGATTTATTTGAATGACTGACATGCCCTAGTGAAATGAACATAAATCGCGGCCACTACATTTCGCAAGCTGTTGTGCTTATTTGCAGTTAACAGTGCACCATCAAGTCTTAACGTCTGAATACCACAGCATTGTTAAGATTTGTGGCAGTCGAGTTCCACAGAACCTCCGTAGAGGGATTAATATGCCGGTCGGCTTCCGCCGCTCCATAGATAGGGAACGGCAGGACCCTTCCAACAAAATCTGGGAGTATCGGAGTCATAAGGCACTCCCCACAGGGACCGGACATCCATAGCGTTTCGGCGCCCCGATCCCTGTCACGCCAGGCACAGCGGAAATCGGCCAGTGCCGTGCCACGAAACAAGGCCGCTATCTGGTGCTCAAAAAACGGGCACCGGTCCCGTCCAGCACAACGGCCGTCAGGCGCCCCGTTGCAAACGCGCCCGTATCGATACCGATCCGGTTAGACCGGCACACCGGGCTATCCACCGGGGTGTGCCCGTGCACCACCACCTTTCCGAAGTCCTGTTCCGATTCAAGAAAGTCTTCGCGAATCCACATCATGTCATCGAGCGCCTGATCCTCGAGCGGGACACCGGGACGCACGCCAGCATGTACGAAATAGTATTGTCCGATCTGCACCGAAGGCTTGAGCATCTCGAGAAACCACAGATGCTCACCCGGCAGCCGGCAGGCGAATGAATCACGCAGATCGGCCAGTGCGTTGTCGTCCAGTGAAACAGGCGGCGCGACGCCATAGCTTTTCAATGTCTCGTCCGCGCCGAAACGCCGCCACTTCGGATAGGTCGAGTAGTCCTCGAGAAAATCGAGAAGGGCCTGATCGTGATTGCCGCGAAGATAGTGAATCTCAAAACCTTCAGGCGGTGCCAGAAGCCGGTCGAGCACGCCTTTCGACTGCGGCCCCCGATCCACATAATCGCCTACGAAAACCAGGCTGCTGGTCGCTGCCGTGAGCGCCGCATCCGCCGCGATCTGCCCCAGCAGATCGTCCAGCAGATCGGCCCGGCCGTGAATATCACCAACCGCATAAATCGTATGGGCGCTCGCGGCAGGACGCACCTGTGCCATGGTAGCGAAAACACCGCTCTGATCTAGCCGCATAGCCGATGCGAGGCCCATGGTACGCCCTGTTCACTGTCTCATTGTGGCAGTCCCAATAAGGGGACCAAGGAAATGGAGCAAGATTGAGGCCACTAAACCTGTCTCATTTTAAGCATTTGCGAAGGTCCACACTTGACCGGCGATGGCTCAGGGTGCCCTCTGCCCCCGGTGGCCATCGTCAGCAACTAACGAAATGACCAATCTGTTCCCCGTGATCCTATCTGGCGGCTCCGGTACCCGGCTGTGGCCTATGTCACGGACCGCGTTGCCCAAGCAACTTCTGACATTGCGCGGCCAACGGACCATGATTCAGGAGACCGCGTTACGGGCACAATTGCCCGGTGCCACGCCCCCGCTCCTCATCTGCAATGAGGGTCACCGCTTCCTGGTGGCGGAGCAGATGCGCGCTATTTCGATCGCCCCGCTCGGTATCGTTCTGGAGCCCGTGGCACGCAACACGGCCGCGGCGGCCGCGATCGCGGCGCTGATGGTCAGCAAACAGGATGCGCAGGGCGTGATACTGCTGCTGCCGTCGGACCACTTTATTGATGACGAAAAGGAATTCTCGGCAGCGGTCGCGAAGGCTGCCATCGTTGCGGCCGAGGGCAAGCTCGTCACTTTTGGAATAACCCCGACCGTTCCTGAAACAGGTTATGGATATATCAAGCGCGCGGACGCGCTTGGCGATGGCGCATATGCTGTTGAATCCTTCGTCGAGAAACCCGATCGCGATACCGCGGCGGGCTATCTGGCGCATGGCGGCTATTACTGGAACAGCGGCATGTTCGCGTTTCGGGCTGACATCTTTCTGGACGAGCTGCGCCAATTCGCGCCTGCAATCCTCAACGCTGCCAAAGGCGCATTGGAGGCTGCAAAAGAAGATCTGGATTTTGTGCGTCTGGATGCCGGCAGCTTCTCTGCCGCACCGGGCATCTCAATCGATTATGCCGTGATGGAGCATACCAGGCGCGCCGCCGTCATCCCCTGCACACTGGGCTGGAGCGATGTCGGAAACTGGTCGGCGTTGTGGGAGAATTCGCCACGTGACGATAACGGAAATGCCTTGCAGGGCGATGTGGTCACCATCGCTTCCAAAAATTGCCTCGTCCACGGCGGACAACAGCTCACCACCCTGCTGGGCGTACAAAATCTCGCCGTTGTGGTGACGGATGACGCCATCCTGATCGCCGATCAGGCGCACGCACAAGAGGTGAAACAAATCACCGATCATCTGAAATCAGCCAAGCGTGAGGAAGTGGATCAGCACGCCATCGTGTATCGCCCCTGGGGCAGCTATCAGACCGTCAACCGCGGCCCCCGGCACCAGGTAAAGCACATCGTCGTCAAGCCGGGTGGACGCCTGTCGTTGCAGCTTCACCACAAACGCGCAGAACATTGGACAATCGTCGAAGGCAGCGGACAGGTCACGTGCGGAGACAAGGTTTTCATGCTGCGCGAAAATGAATCGACCTATATCCCGCTCGGTGCGCGCCACCGTCTCGAAAATCTGGGCGACAAACCGTTGCGGCTGATCGAGGTTCAGTCGGGTTCCTATCTCGGGGAAGACGATATCGTCCGCCTTGAAGACGTTTACGGCCGCACCTCGGAATCACGGTAGCGCCCAGCCTGGAATCCATTGCCAAATAAAAAGGGGCGGCACTGCGCGCCGCCCCTTTATACATGCCCTATAGAATATAGTCCGTTACGCGGCCTTCTTGCGGCGGCGCATGGCGGCAAAGCCCAGAAGGCCGCTGCCAAGAAGCACCATCGAGGCCGGCTCCGGCGCGCCGGTCACGGTCGGGCCCGTGCCGACGTCAACCAAACCGCCATCGATGCCCTGTGTGAAGTCAAAGAAATTATCATACGGATCGCTTGTGTCGTTGAGCGTGTACTTGACCTCGCCCAAAGACAGCGTGGCGTAGAAGGCTGCCAGTTGGCTCACGTCAGCCACGAAGAAGCCCGTATCGAGGATGCCGTCATTGAACCCCGTGTGCAGGGCGCCCAGAGAATTGCCGCTGCCGTCGGTACGTTCCGTCTGCACAGAGCTGAAGTCACCGCCATTGACGCCAAACGCAACCCCGTTGAGGGCAAGAAAATTGGCGCCATCGTCGAAATCGCCCGGCCCGGTATCGCCATCATAGAGCGAGATGCGGACAGCTGCGGATGACAGACCGCCACCAAGCGCCGCAACGACCGCGGGTGTGAAGCCGCTCTGGATGCCGACCGTCAACGGATTTCCGCGATAGCCGACAGGCGTGCCATCATCAGCATAACCAACATACAGACTGGACGCAGCAAGCTGGCTGACGACGCGGGTGCCATTGGTACCCACCAGGTCCAGCACGATCCCGCCAACGGACGTGATGCCGCCGGGAAGCGCGCCATTCGGCGAGGTGGTTGTAAAAGGAGATGCATTCGCCCCGGTCGCGGCGATCGCGAGCGCGGCAACGGATGCCAACAGAATTTTTTTCATTGGTAAGGTGCCTTTCTTGCATCGGCACGCCATTGAGATTGCAGCGCGGCGTACCTTGATGCCCTCGCCAAGCAAGCCTCATACCAATATTTACAATTTATTCATTATCAAGCACTTGGCTTCTTCGGGCGCCCACAGACCTTACGGATTGTAATAAATTATTACATTCCATACATGCTTTGGATACAAACCCTGGCGTGTGGCCTTGGCACGCGGCATCGCACGGCCAGGCTTGGCCGTCCGTTGTGCCTTCTTCAGTTCTTTGGGAATGAATGGTGCCCAGGGGCGGAATCGAACCACCGACACGCGGATTTTCAGTCCTCGCCCTAGAGTGTGTTTTTTGGCGGAAATACAGGGTTTCTGCCTTTCTGTGGCACCCTGGTGGCACCCTTGGCCTGTTGGCATGTTCGGCATGATCTGTTTTGTCCTGTAACGCTTCGGCAGATCGGGCCGTTTCTCCGAATTACCAAAGCAACGCAAGACTCTCACACCTGAAATCCCACAGGCAAGGCCGTTTGGGTACGGTTTCGCCGCAAGTGGCACGCCACTTCGCATCCTGCTCGTCCGAATCACCCGATACTGCTCCCGTCGGCAGTAAGACAGAAATCTTGACTGTGCCGAACGTATATTATAATATCAGGATATGATATGGAAAGACCAGAGGATAGCGATTTCGGGTTGGAATTTCTCCTGCCCTTCAACGGCCGCGAACACATCTTCGAGGGTGGCTTTTGGATCAAATTCGAGGTCAAGAAAGTCCTCGCAACCAAGGAACGTCCGCATGGGCTGGCCTATTCGTTCACGCTCCATGCGCGGGATGGCACACGGCTCCTGGGCTTCGACAATGCCCACGGCGTCCCGCCGACTGGAGCGAAATTTAGCAAGCGTGCTGTTGCCCATGACCATTGGCACCGAACAGACAAAGACCCTGGCAGGCCCTACAAATTCAAGGACGCCGTGACCCTCTTGACCGATTTCGAGCACGAAGTGACGCGCATATTGAAGGAACACAAAATCCCCATGACGGTCATCGCGGTGCGGGAAAAGGACAAACCCAAGTGACGAAGCACAAAATCCAGAACTTTCATTCCCTAATGGATGAAATGCGCGCGGTTGCCAAAGGCAAGAAACCCGCTCCTAAGGATGCGGGAGGCGTCAGTTTTGAATCCACGGAAGCCATCATAAGGCTCCTGACCTCGGAAAATCGGAGGCTGCTTGCGATCATCCGCGATAAGGAACCGAAGTCTATTCAGGAGTTAAGCGAACTCACCGGCCGCGCACAGCCCAATCTTACGCGCACCCTGGCGAAATTGGAGGCTGCTGGGCTTGTGAAATCTCAATCGCATGGCAAACGAAAATCCCTGACAGTCGAAATAAAAAAGATCACATTCGAGATTGATCCTTTCTCCGACAAAGACACGCTACGGGTCGCTTAACTTTCAATAAGCGGTCCAATTCCCGTATTTTATTTGCGCTTGCGTACAACCTCCAGTTTTGCAGCAGCGTCGTATTCGTGCAGACCCGATAGATAGAGAAACCCATGAGCGACCCAACGCCAGACCCAAATCCCTATCGCCTAATCGGGCCATCCGAAGACGGTCAGGTCAACGATCTGCTTGCTGGCCGCGACCAGGCGGAAGCGCGCCAGCGATTGCAGGCGCTGATCGCCGAATGGCTTCGAATGGAAAATCTAGTAGTTCTGACAGGTGCCGGAAGTTCAGTGTCGCTTGGTGGCAAGACGATGACCGACCTGGAATCGTGCGTACTCGATACCGTCTCCCGTCTGGCTGACATTCCGGCGCCCATCAAGACGATCATCGCAGCCCGAATGGCAGACAGCATTACCGGCGGTGATGACATTCCCGGCTTCGAGGACTGGCTATCATTTCTCGTAAATGCGGAAGTTGTAACCAGGCACGCGCAATCACCTTTCTCCGGCTTGAACTGGAAGTCGGGTGTCACACCATCCAAGGATGATCTCGCCTGGTTCATCGACCGGATCGGCAAGGCCATCTTCCTTGAATGCGCGCTCACGCTCCCTACAGATACCAGCAAAGAGACGCCACAGATAGCGTTTCTTGCAAAGCTCATTGCGCGCGACAGCAATCTTGGCCGGGCGCACATCTTCACGCTCAATTACGACACGCTTCCCGAACAGGCAATGGATCTGTTGGGCATCCAGTATTTTGACGGCTTCGGTGGCCGCGCACAGGCCCGGTTCGACCCGTCAGTGTACGGCCTCGACATCTACTATCCCGGAGAAATCGCCGAGGGACGTGTGCGCCGGTTCGACAAATTCGCCCACCTCTACAAACTGCACGGTTCTGTCCATTGGTATGTCGATGGCGGAGAACTACATGCTAGGCACCCCGCCCTGCCCACCAAAGAGCAGTATCGCGCGCTTACCTCAGATGAAAAAGCTGTGAAGCTCAACCAGCTTGCGGCGACATTGCCGAGCATTGGAATCCTGCCGACCGTGAACAAGTTTGCGCAAACGCTTTCCATGCCTTTCGCGCAGCTTTTCCGCTCGTTCCAAATTCGTCTTAGCGCACCGCAGACATTACTTCTTGTTCTCGGTTACGGTTTTGGCGACGATCATGTGACGCGCCTCATCGAAACCGCCCTAATGAACCCCTCTCTTGTCATGCTTGTGGTCGAGCCAAACCCCGCAAGTCCCATCATTGACCGCATCAAACGCTACAAGGATTTAGGCAAGCGCGCTTTTATTCTCACGCCGACGGCCGATGCCTTCGCACTAGCGAAATTCCGCTATGCGACATTTGACGATTTCGCGCAATCCATCATGCCGGACGTTAAATGGCTCGCTGACTTCTTGAGACTGCGCGCGTTTGAGAAGCAGATACAGGCGGGCCAGCCGCCACTCACCAAATAGCCGCGCAATATGGAAAACCCTCGCATTATCGGCCATATCATCGCGGTTCAAGGCTTCCGTGTGAAGGTGGAATTGTTGCCGGAGACCAAATCGGCGCTCCGAGCGACGCTTGATGGCGTGCAGATCGCCGTTGCCATCAACTCCTATCTCACTTTTTCTCTTGGCGCCGGTCAGCTTGTCATCGGCATCATCACCGATCTTGAAGCCCGCGAAAGCTACGACCCTGCGTCCGGCGATGATCTTACGCTTGAATTGGTCAAGCCCCGACGTGTGGCGAGCGTTCAGCTCCTCGGCACAATCGAGCATGAAGCGGGTGCAAGCGTATTTACCCCAGGCATTACCATTCTGCCCACGCTCGATACACCGGCGGAAATCGGCGCACCGGAAATCCTAAAAGCGGTATTCGAGACGCCGCCACGGCGCAATCGGCCCGATGACTTTGAAGGAACGGATCATAGCTACGATCACGACCTACGACTGGGCCACCCCACCGGGCAACCCAACAGTTCAGTGAATGCCTCTTACAACGACATTTTTTCGCGGCCGCTTGCTATTGTGGGAAACACAGGATCGGGAAAATCGTTCTCTGTCTCCTCGCTTATCCAGAAGGCCATGAAGGCGCTGGGCGAAGCCGGCAATGAGCCGCATATATTTATTCTCGACATCAACGGCGAATATAGCCGGGCTTTTAACGAAACATCGAAAGAACCAGAACGCAGGCCGGATCGTATCTATCTCAACGGTAGAGAGTTCGGCATCCCGATATGGCTATTCAATGCCGAGGAAATTTGCGCCTGGTTGAGCGCCGCTGAACAGACGCAAGAGCCAGTGCTGAAGGATTGGTGGGCTATCGCCAAAGCTGGGCAGCGGAAGGCCACGGGCACCATTGCCCGCTTGCAGGGCGCGTTGAGTGGCTTGGAACATCTGATGAGCGAACTGTCATCGCTCAAGAGAAAAAATGCCCCGGCTCATTGCGATGCGGTTACTGGATTTCTGGCAGGTTCGACTATCGACATCACATCCTTTCAGGCCGTGTTCGCCACCCATCGCACAGTGGACAAATATAATGCCGAGGTAGTGGCGAATGCAGCAGCCATCTTAGACGCCGCCGAGGCTCTTGCTGGGGCTGTCCGCGAAGCGATAAGTGCCGCGAGTGGAAGTGCGGATCAACTTGCGAAGACGGCCGATTCCCCCATTTTCGTTTCCCGCTCGACCTTGACTGACCCCACGTTGGTAAACCGATCCGTCAGCAAAGAGGATACATTCCGTGTCGAAGCACATCTAACCACTCTCAAGTTGCGCCTAAAGACCAGGTTGGATGATCGCCGCTGGCGCAGCTTTCTCAATTATGAGGATGCCGATATAAAGTTGGGCAACCTGAACGATTGGCTGGAGAATTTTGGGCTCGGCGGAATTAACGGACCTCGCGTCTGCGTTATCGACCTTTCCATGTTAAGCCACGAAGTTCTGCCTTACGCATGTTCTATTATCGGGCGCATCCTTCTGGAAGCACGCGAGGCATTGCCGGCAGCCGCCCGCTATAAGCACCCTTGGGTCTTGGTTCTGGAAGAAGCGCATAATTACGCGCGACCAACCCGCTCGGACGAAGATCGTGGGCAAAAACTCTCCCGTCTAACCTTCGAACGCATCGCCAAGGAAGGGCGCAAATTCGGCATGTCATTGGTCATTGCCAGCCAGCGGCCTAGCGAAATAAGCGCCACGATCATCAGTCAATGTGCCAACTTCATCAGCCATCGGCTCCAAAACCCCGACGATATAGACCATTTCCGCCGCATTATCCCCATGCAGGCACGCCGGCTACTCGATCAGGTCACGATACTGGCGTCGGGCGAGGCCATTGTCTTCGGGAGTGCATTTCATATTCCAACACGGGTGCAATTTGACCGACCGGTTCCTGGACCTTGGAGCCAAACCGCGGCGCCCTACCACGAATGGCGTACAAATGCTGATCCGTTTCCGCTCGCGGCAGTCCTTGAAGCATGGATGCCGCGAGTTTCTAACGCAGAAGACGGTGCTGCTACACCGGCGCAGCCTGACCAGGATTCGTCTCCGCTGCCAACGACCGCGGCGCCGGAAAATGACTTAGATGATGAAATCCCGTTCTGAAGCTATCTGCACTTGATTGCGCCTCAATCACGCGACCGTTTTTCATCCTTGCGACTCCAGATCGCCCGCGCGCTTCTGCCGTCCTCAGCAAAAAACACCGCCAGCGAAACCGGCTCCGGCAGGCCCGGAAAATCCGCCTCGCCGCTTAAGTATTCTTGGGATTTCTCATCCCTGGTTCTGTGCGGCCACAGCGCCCCTAGCTCGGCCGCGCCGGCCAGGATGCGAAACGCCGGCGCTTTGGGATTGGTCTGGTTGTCATTGGGCACAAGCCTCACCTTCACATGCTGGCCGAGCAGGAAAATCGGTCCCGTCCAGCCGCCATCGTGGCCCGGTTCCAGCACGCCAATTGAAGCCATGATATTCTCCTTTCAGGATGAGGTTGCGGAAGTCCTGCCCAATTGCCGGCGCGTGGTGCTGCCAGCGTTGCCCGTGCCGTCTGTTGCGAAGCGGTCCCGCAATGCCTTCTGAAAGGCGCGGTCGCCGTCCAGAAAGGTTTGCAACATGAAAGGCACCAGCGTTGGGATCGACTCCGCTTCGCCATAAATCTCCCGGTACAGTTCCGCATAGAGCGTCAAGCAGCGGTTCAATTTGGGCGATACGGAAAAGGTATATTTGATCGGTATGCGATCGGGCAGACGCGCGAGCTTAAGGTCCGGCATGGGTGTTCTCTCCATAGGGCGCGAGGATGATGTCCTTGTTGATGAGGACCCGCAGCGGAAGCCCCGGCCGGTCCAGCAATGTATTCTGAATGTTTAGATTCTTTTCGACGATCCGCTGACCGGCGTTGTTGGTACTTTCCGCCGCGGATTGGCGGATCGCTTCGACAAGATTGCTGTTGTTATTGCCTAACGTGACTTGCGTGCCGACGCCCAACAGCGTGGACATGGCGATACCCTTCAAAAGCGTCCAAGTGTGATAATCGACTTGATCCTCCAATCCGGCATAGCCGGCCGGATCGGTGGCGGGCATATTGTCGATTTCGACATAGGAGCCGTTCGGCATAATAATGCGCTGCCAGACGACAAAAGCCCGGCTTTGCCCAAAAGCGATAACGCTATCGTAATGCCCGATAAGCCTTGAGCCCTGGGGAATGAGAAGTATTTTGCCGGTCACGGTGTCATAGACGTTCTGAGTAATCATGGCGATGACATCGCCCGGCAGATCGGAATTGAGACCGGTCTGAAGGCTGGCGGCAATCACCGACCCAGCCATGACCTCGTAAGGCGAAGCCGGCCATTTCAGCGAATGGGAATTATAGACGCCGCCGCCCTTCTGATTGAGAAAATCCAGCTTGTGGCTTTGATTGTTCTGGTCGTTGGTGAGATCGAGATTGAGCCGCGAGTTGGGCGGCAGTGCGGCTAGCGGTGCAGCGCCCGAATCTTGCGCGGCTGAGCCACCAGCCGGAGCATTGGACTTGGTTGAGATTTGCACCATGACGCCCGCATCGCGGGCCTGCGCCTCCAGTTGCGCCAGTCGTTGCCGCTCCGCCGCGGCCGCCTGAGCTTGCGCCGACGGCGCGGTACTGGCACCAAGCTGCCGTTCGCGATCCACGATGGGACCGCCAAGATCGCCCGGCAATCGCGGTCCCAGTTGCGGCGCGCTGTAATCGCGGGGCATACCGGCAATCGCGTCGGGCTGACTTTGGTGGCTGAGCGGCGTCTGCTGATCCTGTTGCGCGATTTGGACCGGACGCCCATGTAAGGCGAGCCAAGCGACACCGGCCAGGATGCAGGCGCCAATACCTGTCGAGCCGACGAGGAGCCATCGCTTGAACCGCACGGTGGGCCGCGGCTTGGCGCGCAAAGCCAGGGTCGCCGGATTGGTCTTGGGCGGCGGACTTGTGCTTCCTGTGCCGCTCACGGCGCTTTCTCCACGCCATCCGTCCGGGTGATACGGACCACCTGTTGGGGATCGGCGCCAAGGCGCAATTCCGCGGCGGCAAAGAGCTGATCCACGATGTAGTGATTGCCGCGAACACGGTAATTGACCAGTTCGCTGTCGCCCTTCGGCCCGACCACAAACAGCGGGGGCGACTCGCCCTGGTTCAGCCGCGCCGGAAACTCGATATAGACCTTGTTACCGTCGTCGAAGGCCCGCACTGGCCGCCAGGGCGGATTACCGCCGCTGATGGCATAGCGGAAATGCAGATGGTCAAGGTTCAGGCCATGCGCCACGGGCGCCGCGGCTTCCGCCCGCCGGTTCTGTGCCTGCAAGGCGAACAACTGATCTTGCGGATAGGTCCATGAGACCGCCGCCATCGAGGTTGACGTTGTGCTGTCCAATTTGAGGTGATAGGTGCGCCTATCGGTGGCGATTACCATGTCGGTATGCAGACTGGGCGCCGTTGGCTTGACGATGACATGCACCTGCTTATGGGCGCCGCTGCCGCTGGTGGTATTGCCGATCACCCAGCGCACGATGTCGCCGGCAGAAATCGCGCTCAACTGCTCGCCCGGCTGCAAGGCGATGTCGCTGACCATCTCCGGCGCGGCATAGAGATGATACAGCGCCCCCTCCACATAGGGGAAAACTTGCATCGCATTGATGAAGCCAGACGCCGTAGGCTCTTGGGTGGCGGCGTGGGTCGCGTTTGCGATGCGTTCGGTGGGCGTATGTTTGTCGGGCATTTCGGCGGTGGGCACCGGCATGAGCTGGCCCGGCAACGGTAGCGGCTGAGGAATGGTGACGATCTTAACCGGCTTAGGCGGATCGGGGAGCACCTTCGCAGGCTTCAGGCTATCGGAATCATAAGTGATTGTGGGCGGCGGTTGATTGTGCGCGCACGCCGCCAGCATCGCGGGCAAAAGTACCATCGCAGGCGCGAGACGGTTCATGGCACGCTCCTATCATCTTGGGCTGGTGGGTATTTGACGGGTTGCGGTGGCGACGGCGCGGTATAGGCACCCCCGATCGCCGCAGGTGGATCGAGTTCACGTGTCCAGTCAATCGCGTTGACATAGATGCCGAGCGGATTGGCGTTGAGCGTGTCTTTTCTTTTGGGCGGGTCCATCACAATGGAGAGGATCGCCGTCCAATGCGCTGTGCTGACAAGGCTGCCATGATCGAACGTCTGTTCGGTCCACTTCACCTGGAACGACGTATCGGTGATGCGAACAACGCCCGTTACTTGTACCGAGACATTGTGATCGGCGATATGCGCGAGCGGATCGGTGGCCCGCGCATAATCGTTGAGAAATTGTTTTCCGCGATCGGTAACGAAGCCGTAAGCCTCATTCCAATTGTTGCGGTCCTGCACGCCGTCCGGCGACACGCGGCGAACATCCTCAATGAAATGCTTGAGCTGCCACGCAATCTCACCGTCCGATGGATGATAGTTCTGGATGGCGGGCGAAACGGCGCGCGGCTCGCCCAGCTTGTCCACCTCCACGACGTAAGGCGTGACTCGGCTTTGACTGGATTGCCAGATGTTGGCTCCGGCCAGCGCGACACTGAGGCCAAAACAACCGAAGGCCATCAAGCGCCAGTTCTTCGCCTGGACGCGGGCCGAACCGATCCGCTCATCCCAAAGCTGTCCGGCTTTCTGATAGAGTGTTTCCGGTTCAAGCGTCCGGCCATAACGCTGGGGGTTGCGGCGGAAGAACATTTACTCCTCCTCGCTCGAAAGATCGGGGTGGGCGGCGCTGGCGGGCCTGTCGCCTTCCTTAATGGCGCGGGCGGTAGTGTCGGCGTGTCCCCGCATCCGCTGTTGCGCCCGTAGCCGCTGCGCCCAGGCCGGGGGTGTATTGCTATCGGAGTTGGACGGCGGCGGGCTGCCTCCGGCCGGGCTGCCGGACCCGGGCGGCGCTCCGCCGCCATCTGGGGCCGATCCACCGGGTGTCGGTCCGCCATTGGGAGGCGTTCCCCCGCCTGGCGGGGGCACTCCGGGTCCGGGTGGCGGCGTCCCCGGCCCTGCCTGAACACCGGCCCTCACCGCCCGCTGGGCGGCCTCACGGCCTTGGCGGGCGCTATCAGCCAAGGACGCCGAGACACGGCTGGAGAAGCCTCGGAATCCCTGGGCGGCTGCCCCACCAGCAACGCGGGCTATGCCACCAATCCCGGCTCCCACACTGCCCGATCCGGCCTGGCCCATCTGATAGGCAGTGGCGGCGGCGGACCCCATTGCGGTCCCTGCCCGGATCGCGCCCATGCCGCCTCGGCCGGCTGCGCCCAGTCCTCGGACCCCGGCGACCGCGACCCCACCCGTCAAAGCAATCGCCCCGGCCGCCGCGCCGATGGTGCCGATGGCTGCACCCGCGCCAAGCTGGGGCGCGCCCGACACTAGGCCAGCGGCGATGCCCGGCGCGAAAATCCCCAAGCCCACCAGCGCCAGCGATGCCAGAACCAAAGACATGGCTTGCCCAACATCCGGCTGTTGGCCTTGGAGCGCGGTGGTGAACTGGCCGAAGAAGCTGGAACCGATCCCCACCACCACGGCCAGCACCATCACTTTAATGCCGCTGCCAATGACGGCGCCCAATACCCGTTCGGCCAGGAAGCTGGTCTTATTCCACAGCGCGAACGGAATCAGCGTGAATCCGGCGAGCGATGTCAGCTTGAACTCGATGATGGTGATGAAAAGCTGCACCGCGAGAATGAAGAAGGCGACGATCACCAGAAACCACGACACCAGCAGGATGCAGACGGTGATGAAGTTGCCGAAGATTTGCGGGAAACCCAGCATGGTCGATGCCTGGTCGAGCAACGGCTTGGCGGCGGTGAACCCAGTGCCAGCCAGTTTACCCGGACGCAGCAAATCACCCGGTGACAAGGTATTCGCGCTGGCGTGCAGGCCCAGCCCCGAAAAGGACTGGTAGATGATGGTGGCGAAACTCTGGAAGTTGTTGAGGATCAGCGCGAACACGCCGACATAGAGGACTTTCCTGAGCAACCGCGAGAACAGATCGGCGTCCGCATCCATTGCCCACCACAATCCGGCCAGGGTGATGTCAATGCCGACCAGGATAGTGGTCAAGAACCGCACATCCGAGCCTAGCAGACCGAACCCGCTGTCAATGTATTGACTGAAGGTCTGGGTAAACTGGTCTATGATGTTGAGATCGCCCATGACGGTCTATTGCGGCGTATAGGCGTTGCCGGAACCGATGAAGGCTTCGGTGGCAAGGCGCGCCTGTTCCTCTGTCTGCGCCTGGCGCGCCTTATCAAGCGCATCGGCGCGGTATTGGGCGGCCATCATCGCTTCAAGCTGGAATTGCTGTTTGGCGGAAAGCGCCAGGAGCTGGTTGGCGGCCTGCTCGGCTTGCAGATCGCCCACCGCGCCCTGGCTTTGCGTCACCAGATCGTTCAACAGCCCTTGATCGGACTGGATGTTTGCCACCACCTGCGACTGGACTTGCATGGTCTGGCGGAAGGCGGACATGGTATTGTTCCAGTTCGTCTCCGCTGAGGCGACAAGCTGGTTGCCGGTCAACGCGGTGCTATAGGACTGTGGAAAATACTGCGTCAACGCCACCTGCGTGGCGGACAGGTTGAAGGCGATGCCGGACGCCTGGTTGAGCAGTGCGTTGATTTGCGTAAGCGAACTCGTCATCCGCCCCAGCGAGGAATAGTTCAGATGCTGAAGCTCGTTCGCCATGTTCTGCAACATCATGGCCTGGTTCTGTAGGCTCTGAATCTGGTTGTTGATCTGTTGCAGCGCGCGTGTGGCCGTCAGGACGTTCTGCGCATAATTCGACGGGTCGAATACGATGCCGCTGCCGAAGAACTGCGCCTGTGCCGGGACAACAGCAAACGTGATAAGCAAGATACCGACTAGGCTGGTGCGAAGCGTGCGTTTCATGGGCGTGCCTCCTTATCTGACGGAAAGCCGGCGATGAGGTCGGCGGCCCAGCCGAGATCGCGGGCGAGCAAAAAGCCGGCGAGAAATCCGTTTTCGCCGTGTTCGGCGAGAACGGCATCAATCAAGGTTTGATCTTCCGGGCTTGAAGCGCCGCACAGCGCCAGCGCGACAGGGCCAAGCCCCAACTCGAACAGTCGGTTGCCGCGATGGGATTTCAGGTAATAGTGGCGCTTGGGTGTTGCCCGCGCAATCAACGCGATCTGGCGGTCGTTGAGCCCAAGGGTGGCGTAGGTCTTATACGAAAGCGGCTCGCCGGCATGGTCGTTGGGCAGGAAGATGGTCTGCGGACAGGCATCCAGAATCGCCGGGGCGATGGAGATTCCGGTAATGTCGGCCAGGGATTGGGTGGCGGAGATGACGCTAACATTGCGTTTCCGCAGTTCTTTCAGCCATTCCCGAATTTTGGACGCAAAGATCGGGTTGTCGAGATAGACCCAGGCTTCATCGAGGATCAGAAGCGTTGGCTTGCCGTCAAAGCGTTCCTCCAGCCGGTGGAACAGATAGGTCAGAACCGGCAGCACTGCCATCGGTTGCCCCATCAAGGCTTCTGTCTCGAAGCACTGGACGCTTCCCAGCGTCAGGTGGTCCTTGGCGGCATCAAGCAAGCGGCCGAAAGGCCCATCCAGGGTATAGGGCCGGATGGCGGTCTTGAGGGCGTTTGACTGAAGCAGCATGGACAGGCCCGTCAGCGTCCGTTCTGACGGCGGCGCTGATGTGAGACTGGTCAAGGCCGACCACATCGTGTCCTTCACCTCCGGAGTGATCGGGACATGCTCATTGGCGAGAAGACCCAGCAGCCATTCCAGCGCCCAGGTCCGTTCCAGATCCTTGTCGATTGCACGCAACGGCTGGAACGCGACGGTGCCGGCCTCGTCGGTGCCGAGCGAATGATGCTCGCCGCCCATCGCCAGGGTCGCGGCACGGGCGGAGAACTGTTTGTCGAAAATATAAACCTGTGCATTCGGGTAGCGTTGGAATTGCAGCGCCATTAAGGCCAGCAACACGGACTTACCGGCGCCAGTCGGTCCCACGATCAAGGTATGGCCGACATCGCCTACATGGGTCGAATAGCGAAATGGTGTCGCGCCGCTGGTCTCGGCATAGAACAGTGGTGGACCGTTCAGATGGTCATTCCATCCCTGTCCGGCCCAAACCGCGGACACGGGGATCAGGTGAGCGAGATTGAGAGTATGGATCAGCGGTTGGCGCACATTGGCGTACACATGGCCGGGCAGCGATCCCAACCAGGCTTCCACGGCGTTGATCGTCTCATGGATGGTGGTGAAGCCCAGCCCGTTGACCACCCGCACCACGATCCGCAGCTTTTCATCGGCGGCGTGGCGGTCAGTATCGGACACCGTGATGGTGACGGTCAGATAACCGAAGGCGACATGATCCCCGCCCAATGCCTGCAAGGCCAGATCGGCGTCCACGACTTTGTTCTCGGCATCGCTGTCCACCAGCGGCACCGGCTCGTTGGTCACAACCTCGCGCATGAGTTGGACGACGGACTTGCGCTTGTTGAACCATTGCCGGCGGACGCGGTTGAGCGACTTGAGCGCCAGTGCCTTGTCGAGCGCGATAAAACGCGTGGTCCAGCGATAGCCGAAGTTCTGGCGATTGAGTGCGTCAAGGATGCCAGGCCGTGTGGTGTCGGGGAAACCCAGCACCGTCACTGTCCGCAGATGGCGGTCGCCCAGCATTGGTTCGATGCCGCCGGAGAGCGGCGTGTCCACCAAGAGGCCATCCAGATACATCGGTACGGCCGGCACGGCCACTGGATGATGACGGGATGAGATCGTGTCATGGAGGAAAGTCAGGGTTTCGGCGTCGTCCAGCGCGCGGACTTCCGGCACGAAATCGGAGAACAAGTCCAGCAGCCGGTCGGATTCGGCGATGAAGCCGCGCAGTTCCTGGCGCCAGTCCCGGCGATTGTCCTTGTCGGCGCGTTCCAGAAAGGCCCGCTCGGCGCGGGAGACCTGATCGGCCGGCGGCATATGGAATAAAGTGAGGTGGTAGCGGCTCTCGAAATGCTGGCCTTGGCGGCCGTCGAAGGCGGCCCGTCGTTCCTCATCCACCAGCCAGGCGGCTGGATTAGGGAACGTGCTGTCGGGATAACCCAACGCCTCGATCCGCTCGGCGTCGAAGAACAAGGCCCAGCCAGAGCCCAAGCGCCGCAAAGCATTGTTGGCGCGGGCGCATAGGGCGACCAGCTCGCCTTCGGTGGCGCTGTCGAGGTCTGGACCGCGGAAACGGAAGGTGCGCTGGAACCCGCCATCCTTGTTCAACACCACGCCGGGCGCGATCAAAGCCGCCCAGGGCAGATGATCGGCCAGCCGGTCGGCGGTTTGGCGGTATTCGCGCAGGTTCAGCATGAGAACCATGCCCGCTGCCGCAGGTGGCGCATGATGACGGCTCCGAAATCCGGATCGTGCTTGGTGGCAAAGACCGCGATGCTGTGCCCGGCCAACCAAAACACCAGGCCCACCACCCATTGTTGGAGGCCGAGGCCGATCGCGGCGGCGATCGTGCCATTGACAATGGCGATACTGCGCGGCGCGCCGCCCAACAGGATCGGTTCGGTCAAGGCGCTATGCAGCGGCACCTCGAAACCTTCCACGTCGCCGTTCATATGACCAGCGCCCCACCGCTGAACGAGAAGAAGCTGAGGAAGAACGAACTGGCCGCGAACGCGATGGAAAGGCCGAACACGATCTGGATGAGCCTGCGGAACCCCCCGGCGGTTTCACCGAAGGCCAGCGTCAAGCCCGTCATAATGATGATGATGACCGACACGATCTTGGCGACCGGCCCCTGCACGCTGTCGAGAATTTGCTGGAGCGGTTGCTCCCACGGCATCCCGGTCCCGGCGGCCAAAGCCGACGTGGCCGTGACCATGTAGAATGTGGTCAGAATGGCAGCGTAGCGGAGGACATCGGTGATATGACGGTAGCGGCGCTGCATGGCGGCCTTCCTTTCAGAGAACACGAATCTGCGGGGGATGCTGTTCGGCCAGGACGTAATCGCCCTGCGCGTCCAGCCCTTCGACCTGGGCGATGGTCTCAATGCGGCGGGCGGAGCCGCGGCCGGAGATAAAGACGACCAACTCGATGGCGTCGGCGATCAACCGGCGGGGCACGGTGACCACGCTCTCCTGCACAAGCTGTTCGAGCCGGTAGAGCGCGGATCGCGCACTGTTGGCGTGCAGCGTGCAGAGCCCGCCCGGATGGCCGGTGTTCCATGCCTTCAGCATGTCGAGGGCTTCGCTGCCCCGGACTTCGCCCACGATGATACGATCCGGCCGCAGCCTTAAAGTCGAGCGGACAAGATCGGCCAGCGTGACCGCGCCCGCCCGTGTCCGCAGCGCCACGCAATCCCGCGCGGCGCATTGCAGTTCGCGTGTATCTTCAATGAGGATGACCCGTTCGTTGCACGCGGCCACTTCGGCCAGCAGCGCATTTGTCAGCGTGGTCTTGCCGGAGCTGGTGCCGCCGCAGACTAGGATGTTGCGCCGGTCGGCCACCGCCCGCCGCAGCATGTCGGCCTGCAACGGTCCCATGATGCGGTCGCGGACATAATCATCCAGCGTGTAGATGCGCGCCGCCGGCTTGCGGATGGCAAAGCATGGCGCCAGCGCAACGGGTGGCAGAATGCCCTCGAAGCGTTCCCCGCCCTCCGGCAGTTCGGCGCTGACCACCGGATTCCCCGCATGGATTTCCGCGCGGATATGGCTGGCGACCAGGCGGATGATGCGTTCCACCTCAGCAGGCTCCAGGCGAGCGCCCGTTTCGGTGCGACCTTCGCCCAGCCGGTCCAGCCAGAGCGAACCGTCCGGGTTCACCATCACTTCGATCACATGCGGATCGGAAAGCGCCGCGGCGATGGTCCGGCCCATTGCCGTCCGCAACATGGTCCGCTGACGATTGAGGGTTTCTGGATGGGACAGGCTCATTCCGCCGCCATCCTTTCCACCGTCTCGTCCTGTAGGACGGTACGGTGCCCACTGGCGATGCGCCGGCCCACCTGATCGACAAAGGCGGCGAAGCGGTCCCGGCCGATGGCCTGGGCCGCCTTGTCCGGCTCCGGCATCGGCGCCTGGGCGGTCAATTCGTATTGGACGAACAGCGCCAGGGTTTCGAGAACCACGCGGCCGTCACGTTCTAGGCGGCCAAGATAATTGTTGATCCGGTCCAACCGCTGCTTGAGCAACGTGTCGATGTCGCGGGTGGCGCGCCGGTCGAGATAATCGCGCAAGGCATCGGCGGTGATCGCCGATTTGGAGCTGCCCGGCTTGGCCGCGAGCGCATCCAGCCGGTCGCTTAATTGATCGTCGAGATAGATGTGATGGCGGCGTTTCATCGGGTGCCCTCAGAAGCGGGGAAGAAGATCGTCGCGGCCATCGCCTTCGTTGATGGCGTGCGCGCGCACGATGTCGGACATGCCCCGCAGCCGGTCGAGCGCGCCGCTGGCTGCGTCGTCGTCCTCGGTAGGATCGACGTCATGTTGCGGTGCCGGTTTGCGGTCAGTCTTTGCCTGTTCCGGCAAACCCGGATAGCGCTGGTGTTGAAGCCCACCTTCAGGGTCTTCGGCCTCTTGCGCTTCCGCGTCGGCCACCGTGACCAAACTCAGATGGGGTCCGCGCACCATGCCGCTCCAATCGTGGGGGCGCGGCTTCGGCTTGTCGGGATAGGGGCCGTCCTGCAGGGCCGGTGCCGGCAACACGCGGCGGGTAAAATTGCGGTCCGTGTAGTAGCGAAATTTCTTGGCGCGGATCGGATGCAGCCCCGACACCAGAACCAGTTCATCGGCGGGGGCAAGCTGCATCACCTCCCCGGGCGTCAACAGAGGCCGTGCGGTCTCCTGGCGGCTGACCATGACATGCCCCAGCCAGGGCGACAGGCGGTGGCCGGCATAGTTGCGCTGCGCCCGCTGCTCGGTCGCCGTCCCCAGCGCATCGGAAATGCGCTTGGCGGTGCGCTCGTCATTGGTGCTGAAGGCAATGCGGACATGGCAATTGTCCAAGATTGAGTTGTTCTCGCCATACGCTTTCGAGATTTGATTGAGGGATTGGGCGATCAGATAGCAGCGGATTCCATAACCGGCGAGAAACGCCAACGCGGTTTCAAAGAAGTCCAGCCGGCCCAACGCCGGAAACTCGTCCAGCATCATCAACAGGCGATGTTTGCGGCTACGCTTGGGATCGCCTTCCAGCCGTTCGGTGAGACGCCGGCCGATCTGGTTCAACACCAGCCGCACCAGCGGCTTGGTCCGTGATATGTCGGCGGGCGGGATCACCAGATAGAGCGATACCGGCGCCGGCGCGTCCACCAGATCGGCAATCCGCCAATCGCACGCCGAAGTGGTCGCCGCCACGATGGGATCGCGGTAGAGGCCGAGATAAGACATGGCCGTGCTGAGGACACCGCTGCGTTCGTTTTCGGATTTGTTGAGAACTTCACGGGCGGCCGACGCCACCACCGGATGCACCTTGGGCTTGTCCTTGGTGCCCAGGTGATTGGTCGCCATCATGCGGCGTAGCGTGTGGGCGAAGCTGCGCTGGGGATCGGACAGGAACGTTGCGACCCGCGCGAGAGTCTTTTCTTCCTCGCTGTAAAGGATGTGGAGGATCGCGCCGACTAGAAGGCTATGGCTGGTTTTCTCCCAATGCGAGCGGCGCTCCAATGCGCCTTCGGGATCGACCAGAATATCGGCGATGTTCTGAACGTCGCGGACCTCATCCGCGCCCTTGCGGACTTCCAGCAAGGGATTGTAGCGCGCCGAGCGCGGATCGGTGGGATTGAACAGCAAACAATGGCTGAACTGGCTGCGCCATCCCGCCGTCAGTTGCCAATTCTCGCCCTTGATGTCGTGAACGACAACGGAGCCGGTCCAGGACAGCAGCGTCGGTACTACAAGCCCCACACCCTTACCGGAGCGTGTCGGCGCTGCGGCCAGGACGTGTTCGGGTCCGTCATGGCGGAGATAGTCGCCATCGAGGTTGCCGAGGAAAACACCCTTGTCCTCGAACAGCTTGGCTTTGTGGATTTCACGATGCGTTGCCCAGCGCGAGGAACCGTAGGTGGTGACGTTGCGCGGCTGCCGTGCCCGCCACACAGACCCGATGATGGCTGCACCGCAGCCGAGAAAGCCGCTGGCCGCCGCCAATGCGCCGGCTTTGAGGAATACCTGCGGGGCATAGGCGTTGTACCAGTACCACCAGGGAAACAGTGACCAGGGCGGATAAATCGGCGTATGCCCCACCATCCGCCACGGCACACCAAGCTGGGGCTGGTAGCCCAGCATAGCCGCCGCCCATTGCGTGGCGGCCCATACGCCAAGCGCCATCATGGCGAACACCACGAAGATTTGGCCGATGAGAATTTTTGTGGGCGTCATAGGACCTGGTCCGCGCCCCACCGCCTCATGCGATGCGGGCGCGGCAAGACTCCGCGAAAGATACAAAACCACGTAGAACGGTTAGAGTCGGTCTAGGTACAGTATGGCCGCCTCTTCCCGCCTGAGCCTTGGGATCAGGCAGCCTTCGCCGGTGCAGTGATCTGGATACGCACCTTGACGCCGGCCTTGGTAGCCAGGTCGATCAGCGTATCGAGACTGAACTTGTCGATCTTGCCATGCAGGAGGTCACTGAGGCGGGGCTGGGTAATGTCCAGCCGCCGCGCCGCAGCCGCCTGAGTGAGCTTCCATCCCCGGACTTGCTGTTCGATGGCGATGAGCAGGCTGGAACGCATGGTCATGCTCGCAGCCTCCGCCGGAGTATCCTCCAGGGCTTCCCAAACATTGCCAAAACTCCGGCGTGCCATTATCGCCTCCTAAATCTCTCGCAGCCGAGCTGCCGCAAGGTCCAAGTCCCGCTTTGCGGTCTGTTGCGTCTTTTTCTGGAAAGCGTGCAAGACATACACGGCTTCCGCCCGTTGCATGACATACAAAACCCGGAAAGCGCCCGCATCGTCTCGGATACGGATTTCGCGCACGCCGGGGCCAACACTTGCCATCGGTTTCCAGTCGCTGGGGTCCAATCCCTGCTGGACCTTGTGCAATTGGACGCCTGCTTGCTTTCGCGCCCCCTGGGGGAAATCCCGCACCTGATCGAGCGAGTCACCCAGGAATTCAATACGCTTCATTCCACGCCCTGTTTATATCAGTTTTTATATAAAAAGCAAACCAGCCCTATGAGATTGAGGGGCCAGCGCGGCTGCGCCCGATTGTCCAGTTGATCGAGTCGTTCCGCATGATACCCGAAACCTGTTTGCCGATATGGCGCTCCAGCACCGGCCGCCAGGGGACCAGGCTGAGTTCGCGGCTGGTCTCGATGACGGCAAACCGGCCGCTGGCGAGGTCCACGGCACGGCGGTATCTGCCCTCAATCCGCTGGCCATCGCGCGCTTCGGCATAGGCCAGTCCTGCATCCTTGGCGAGATGATGGCCGACGCGGACCAGTTCGCGTTGCCGCAGCACCGCCAGCATGTCGGCACGGAAAGTGACCTGGCCGGGCACCTCCTGCGCCAAGCCCTCTGCGATCAACCATTGCCGGCGGCGAGCCTCCGCTTCACGCACCTCTCGGCCGAAGCCGCTATCACGGGTCACCGCCGCCCCGGACACCAGGCGCCGGTCCAACCAGGTTGCGCCGACAATGCCAATCTGCTGTTCCAGCGGCACGGTGGTCAGAGTCCGTACCGCCACCGGCGAGGCTTCGATACGGCGCTGCTCGAACGCCTGGGCGCGGTCCAGATGATCCGGTGCGATGATCCAAGTACCGTCCGGCTCGCGGTCGAGGCCGACACGGGCGTGGCGCATCGCCTCCAAGCGGCGGATATGGGTTTCGGCGAAGGTCGCGGTGGCGGACGGATCGTGTTGTAAGTGAATGTCCACGCTGTAGCGCCCGCCATGTGCCGCCGCGATCTCCGCCACCGTGCGGTCCACCGGCCGGGGCTCAGCCTTCTGCGGCACAATTTCCAGGATCGCGCCGGTGGGCATGGAACCTACCCCTTCGGCGCGGCCCGCATCGACATAATGGGTTCGGCCGTCCAGCCCGTCGATGATGAGATAATGGCGGTCTTGCAATTCGTCGGACAAGCCCCGCTCCACCAGCCGTCCGGTGAGGGCCTGTCCGCCTGTCGGGTCGTAAATTGCGTAATCGCCCGCCGCGCGGGCCAAGCCCTTCTCGCTGACGGCACGCTGCATGGTACGGATAATGTCGCCACGCTCGCCCATCCGCCGCAACGTGTCGTCCAAGCCATTTGCCAATTGCCAGCGGCCTGGCGCGATCTCCTGCGCCAAGCCCAACCGTCCCAGCTTCTGCAAACGCCCGGCCCGCACCGCTTGCTGGAAGGGATCGTGGTCACCGCTGCTGACCATCCGGTTCCCATCCATGTCGCGGATCAGGCGCCGGTCGATGTTGGTCAAGCGTTCCTGCTCCACCTCCCGGCGCAGCCGGTTTTCGATTTCGAGGTCGGTGCGGGGACCAAGATCCAGGGACACCAGTTCGGCGGCGCGCTCGCGGATGCCATGGGTAAGATATTCGCGGGCGATAATCAGATCATCCCCCCGCTCGTCGCGCCCGCGCACCACGATATGGGTATGGGGATGGCCGGTGTTATAATGATCGGCCGCCACCCAATCGAGCTTGGTTCCCAAATCTTCCTCGATCCGTGCTACCAGGCGGCGAACAAAGGGCTTGAGGTCGTCATACTCGGGGGCATCCTCCGCCGACACGATGAAGCGGAACTGGCGCTTGTCCTGTTCGTCCCCGGCGCGTGCCATGAATGCCTTGCCATCGGTGCGGTCCTGGTCGGCCGAATACAGCGTGCCGCGCTCGCCCTCACGGGTCACGCCGTCGCGCTGGATGTAGCGCAGATGATCCGCCGCGGCTGCCTGGCCCTTGCCGCCCAGATTCTTGTAGCTGAACTTCACCATCACGCGGCGTTGCCGATACGCGGCAAAGCGATCCCGCTCCGCCAGGACGCGGCCCACACCAGCGCCGACACCGATCCGGCTGCCATAGACCTTGCCGCTGCGCCGGTCGAGACTGCCGCCAGCAAGATTCGAGGCCCGCAGGACGCGGTGCAGATAGGACCGGCCATGTGGGCTTCTCTGCCGCCCAAGACGTGGCTCAAAATCCTCGTCGCGCGCCATCTCTCTCACCGTGCCACGATCAGCAAGGCGAGCATGGCGTAAAACAAACTCGCGCGAAATTGGCGCCAACTCCACACAGATATATCAGTGCGTTAAGCGGCGCATGGCGCCATGCCGACGCGATAGCGCCAAGGTGAAATTCCGTAACCCGATGTGCAGACATAACAAAATGGCGCCTGATCCGCAGGATGGCGCCATTGCTTTAATCTTGCCCTGACCGGGCTCTCCAATGCTCTCATATCTCGACACTTCGCGCGGCTTCAACAAAGGGGACAAATCAGGCGGCTGAAGCACAGAATCTGACGCGATGGGATGCTCAATGACCGGCTGTTATCGTGGTCCTGAGCGGCACAAACACACCCGCAGATGATCGTGTGACAGGTGCATCAAGGCGCACAAACAAGTCCGATACGGACGGATTTTGCGCCGTCACCATCACTCCGGAAGGTGCTGGGGCCAGCCTGACGATATAGGCCGAAGTCTCTGCCGGAAGCGTGGCTTCACCCCTCAGATAGGCGTCGTAACGGCCCGGTCCTGCATTGTAGGCTGCGAACAGACCGGGATAGCCAAAGCGATTATACATGGCCCGAAGGTAAGCCGTCCCTGCCAGGATATTGTCGTGCGGATCGTAGGCGTCGGCACCCAAATGATAGGCCGCGCGCATATCCCGATAGGTGCCGGGCATCACCTGCATCAGGCCCATCGCCCCGGCCGAACTGGTGATCGGCTGGCCGTGCAAGGTCGTCCGGCCCGCGCTTTCGGCGTGCATGACGGATTTGATCCAGGCGTCCGGGATACCGAAGCGATGAGCTGCCTCTGTGATGAAAGACGCCCAAGGGCTGGCCGGGGCGGCATGAGCGGATACGGCGGAAACCGCTAGTATCACCACCGCTCCAAAAGCGATCAAACGCGCCATAACAGCGTGGCCCGGCCCAGGATGGAGGAGAACGGGACCGGCCCGAAATACCGTCCGTCAAAGGAGTCTGGGCTTTCCGCCATCAACAGAAAGCACTCGCCAGCCTGCAATGTTCGACAGCCGGTCCACCAGGGCAGCGCACGCCCCCCGCCATCCACCGCCCTGCGCCGCGCAACCTGGCGGCCGTCAATGACGATTGCAAATCCCCGCGCACAAACCGTGTCGCCCGGCCCCGCCACAATGCGTTTGATGAGCGGCACATTGGATGGAATGTAGTGACGTGCAGCGGCCATGGCGCGAACGCTCGCCGGTATCCAGGCGAGCACCATATCGCCGGTTCGCACCGTCGCTGACGGATGGACAGCGTAAAGACCGATGGGGGCGCTGGCAGTTGCGTTCCAGGTCAGCCGTGGTGAAACGGAAAGAAGTGTGGGCGCGATCAGCGCCGTGATCGTAGCCAGGCTTACGGCCAGGACAACGTGGCGACGCGGCGCGATTGGCAAAGACATGGCCGAATTCAATGCCGGATATGTGGAGGCGATGGCGGCGGCTTTGGCGTCGTGGGTGGGGTTCCGCCGCCATCTGGGGGCTTGGGGCCGTGGCCGTTGGTACGCGACCAAGCATCCAAATCGTCAATGTGATAGCGGATGAAGCGGGCGTGCAGCCGCCAGAAGGGGCCACGCCCTCCCCGGCGCATTTCCTCCAAGGTACGCTCCTTGATCCCAATGTAGAACGCGGCCTGGGCGGTGTTGAGGAATGGACTGCCCTTGCGGGCCAGGGCCGCGCGTTTGATTGCATCGTCATTGTCATTGGCGGGTTTCTTGGATGATGGCTGCGAAGTCGGGTTCCTGGCGCTCTCCTTGTCCTGCATCGCGTGTCCTCCCGTGCTGGGGCTGGTCTGTCCGATGCGAGAATGGGTCCAGACGGATGCTGGCGGCAGGCCCGTTTCCGAATCACCGTGAAATCGTCCGGCACAAAGGAAGCCCCGGCGCCGAAGCGCCGGGGTGGTGAGGCCAGTCAGTCCGCGTTCCAGACCGCGGCGACCACATCGGGATCGTCCTGGCCTTCGGCCGGGCCGAGATTGGCCCAGATCACGCGCGGCCCGAACGCCGGATGGGCGAAGCGCAGAGTCGTCTTCTTTTCGCCCTCCTGGTTTTCGCCGAGCCACGCCGCGCCAATGTCCGTGGTGCGGCTAAAGAGGCGGAAATCCGGCTGATTGGGCGCATTCTTCTTCTTGTTGGGCAGCATGTCGAGTGGGCCTTTGTGGTCGAGAAGATCGTAAGTGCCCTTGTAGGAACCGTCCTGCTGCTTAGTAAGAAAAGCGATAGCCGTCATGGTAAGTCTCCATCAACGTCGCGGAAGACCATTCTTCCGTGCGACGGCGAGACCCTCACGGGCGCAAGGATGGGCCGTTTGAACCCGGCACGCCACAAATGAACGGCGGGCCGGGTCGCCCGAACGGCGACTATTTTGGTGCGCGAGGAGGCGCGCGAGCGCGCAGGGGAAAATAGTCGCCGTGACGGCTTCAACGGCACAGCCCAGCCCGTAAGGTCTCAAAGCCGCGCACGGAAGATGTGATCGGGTGCGACGGGGAGACTTGCCGTGGCAGTCGCGTTCTCGTCGGGCGGCAGCGTTTCTCCGGAGATGCGATCCCATCCACGAAGGTCATTGCTGCCCACGGGATGATAACCGTCCGACGGCTCACGACCTCCGGTCGAGATGCCATTGGCGATGGGATACGAGAAGCGAATGACAGAAGGGCGCAAGCACAATGCGATCATCGCTTCGGAACGTGTTCGGTGTGCCTTTTCATGGGTCGTTCCTCTGCTAATACCAAATGCGGAAACCGGCAACGAACTGCAGGTCGTCGGCGTGTTCGCCCTGCGCACGCGCCAGGTCGGCCGTGCGGCCGAAACGCTGGTGCCAAACCACACCGATGTATGGCGCGAACTCGCGCCTGATCTCGTAACGCAGCCGCAAACCTACTTCGGCATCGGATAGCCCCGAACCGATGCCGCGTCGCAAATCGTCCTTGCCATAGGCGTTCACCTCCAGCTCCGGTTGCAGAATCAGCCGCTGAGTCAGCAGTGCTTCGTACTCGAATGAGGCCCGTGCGGCGGTGCGGCCGTCGGGTCCGACATAGAACGTGGCCTCGGTCTCGAACCAGTACGGGGCTAACCCTTCGATGCCGAATGCTGCCCAGGTACGGCCGGGTCCCACGCCGAAGTCGTGACGCACACCGATTTGCGTGCTCCAGTAGGTGGCAATGGCGTGATCCCACAACGCTTCGGTACGCAAGTCCTGTAGCTTGCCATCGGCCTGTTCGCCCTCGAACTTCACCCACAGTTTGTTGAAGTTTTTCCCGTACCAGGCTTGGCCGTCGATCGCCATGGCGTTGCCGCCATCACGGGAGTGAACGTATTCCAGGCGATCGAGCAACAGCATGCCGATGGAAGGATTGTCATTCATGTCCATGCCCGGCATGGAGCCGTAAGCATAGCCATCTGAATAGTCCGAGCTGCGTGCATCCTGAGGCGCATCGCCACCCTGCATCGAAGACATATCCATGCCTTGCATGGACGGCATCGCCATGCCGTCCATCGCACCAGCGAGCCCGCCAGGCTTCGGACGCGTGCCGATCATTTGCCCGAAGTGCAGATGTTGCATATCGGCTGATGGCTTTGCTTGCATCGGCATCCCTTGCATTCCGGGCATCGAAGCCATGTCCTGTTCTGTCGTCTGCCCTTGATGCGATTGCGGCGCCACGTGCATGCCCTGCATGTCCATGCCGTGCATGGACTGGCCGCTCGATGATGATGTTACGGGTGTGGGTGGTACCGATGCTTTTGCCGGTTGTTGCTGCATGGGCATATCGTGCATCGACGACATATCCATGCCATGGACGCCGCTGCTCTTTGCCGGTGAACTTGCTGTAGCCGGCGCCAGGGCGTTCGGTTTGTGTTTCGGCTGGCTGGGCTTTGACTTGGATTCAGGCATATGCATACCGTGCATGTCCGTATCCTTCACCGTGTCTTGCGCCTTGGCGAACATCGTGAAAGTGGATGCCAACGCAAGTACGAGCACTGTGGTCAAGCGGGTTGTTGTGTTCATGCCACCACCACCTCGCGGAACATGCCCGCTTCCATGTGATAGAGCAGATGGCAGTGATAGGCCCAGCGCCCAAGTGCATCGGCCTTGACCCGGTAGGTCACGCGTTGGGCCGGCTGCACGTTAACGGTGTGCTTGCGTACCTGGAATTGCCCGTCAGGCGATTCGACTTCGCTCCACATGCCATGCAGGTGGATAGGGTGGTTCATCATGGTGTCGTTGCACAGGATGATACGTAGGTGCTTACCGGCAGGGAAATGAACCGGCTTGGCCTTGGAGAAGATCACGCCATCGAACGACCAGATGAAGCGTTCCATGTTGCCGGTCAGATGCAGTTCGATATCCTTCGTCACGGGCTCGTGGGGATAGAGCGAGCCACCTATCGTGTGCAAGTCGGCGTAGGTCAGCACACGCCGCCCGTTGTTACGCAGTCCGACGCCTGGATCATCGAGGTTGGTGCGTGGATAATCGACATGCATGTCCACGCCAGGATTATGGTATTCAGTGCGGGCGTGGTGCGCCTTCACCATGCCCGACATGTCCATGCCTGACATGTCCATGCCTGACATCTGGCTGTGCTGCATGCCTTGCATCGAGGCCATATTCATCCCGGCCATCGCGCCGTGATCCATGCCTTGCATGCCATGCCCCTGCGCCATGGCGCCCATCATGTCCACCATGGTTAGCGTCGGCACGGTATCCATGACCGGCACGTCCGCCTCCATACCGGATTTGGGCGCCAATGTGCCGCGTGCGTAGCCTGAGCGGTCAATGGACTGTGCAAAAATCGTGTAGGCACGATCGTGCTTCGGCTCCACAATGACGTCGCAGGTTTCTGCTACTGCAATGCGGAACTCGTCCACGGTCACCGGCTCGACATCCTGGCCATCAGCGGCCACTACCGTGAGCTTCAGACCGGGAATACGCACATCGAAATAGCTATTCGACGAGCCGTTGATGAAACGTAGTCGTACACGCTCGCCCGGTTGGAACAGGCCCGTCCAGTTACCCGCCGGTGTTACGCCATTCATCAAATAGGTATAGGTAAAACCGCTAATGTCGATCACATCACGCGGGCTCATGCGCATCCGGTTCCACATGGCGCGTTCCTTGAGCGCGCCGCGTAGCCCAAGCATCGAGACGTCGTGCGCGAAGTCTGACACCGTAAGCTCATTGAAGTTGAAGTAGTCGCTCTGCTTCTTGAGGATCGCAAAAATCCGTTCCGGATCCACGTCCGTCCAATCGTTCAGCATCACGACATGGTCGCGATCCGCATGAAAGCGTTCGCCACGAGCGGGCTCGATTACCAGGGGGCCATACAGGCCGGTTTGCTCCTGGAACTTCGTGTGCGAGTGATACCAGTAAGTGCCACTTTGCTTCACTGGAAAACGGTAGGTGAAGGTTTCACCCGGTGCGATACCAGGATAACTGATGCCGGGTACCCCATCCATCTGGAACGGCAGCAATATGCCGTGCCAGTGGATCGAGGTGGGCACACGCAGGCGGTTGGTGACGCGCAAGGTCACGGTGGTGCCCTCGCGCCAACGCAGCACCGGCCCCGGCAACAGGCTGTTGACCGTCGTGGCGAGCCCCATATTGCCGGTGTAATTGACCGGCGTTTCGCCAATGCTCAGGTCGAAGCGATCGCCAGTCAGGACAGACGGAGCGCGGGCCGCGGCACGCGCAGCGTTTAGGATGCCGGTCCCGACAAGCCCGCCAACCATCGCCAAACCTTGAACAAACCGGCGGCGACTGGGCGAAAACCGGGGCGCGCCCCGCAATTTCATAGTAGTCATGGAAACTCGAAAGATGAATGTCAGTGAGTATACGCGGAACGATCCATTATCCCTCCGGTTCTCCAAGCGCCGCCCGTAGCTTGCGCCGGGCGCGGTAGAGGCGCATCTCAATAGCTTTGGGTGTTGTTTTCAGACATCTAGCAGCATCCTCACGCGAAAGCCCGCTAACGGTCGTCAGCAGTAGTGGTTCCTTGTAAAGAGCAGGCAAGCCGGCAATGGCACAGTCGAGGCGATCCAGCCGATCATCCGACATGGCTGTATCGTCCGGCACGCCCTGCGCTTCGGCAGGTGTTTGGTGCGCGGTCCAATCCTGTGCGAGAGCCCTGTGGAACAGGCGGCGCACGGTTTGCCGGCGGCCGAAGTCGCGGCACTTGTTCAGTGCGATCGTGCGCAGCCAAGGCGCAAAAGGCCGCGCCGGGTCGTAACGCGGCAAACCGAGCCAGGCAGCGACCATTGCATCTTGCAGAACATCGTAGGCGTCGTCCGCTTGGCCGACATAGCGGCGCACGAAGCGGTAAAGATCGTCTTTGTGCCGCCGGACGAGATTCTCGAAGGCGGCCCGGTCGCCACGCTTGGCCAAGCTAGCCAAATCTTCGTCGTGGTCCGAACCGGTATCGGTCACTGTGTATCTTCGCCCAGGGCTTTCGTGATGGTGTGGTCGAATTTCTGTTGCTGCTGCGGCGTCAGGACCGCCCGCATTGCAAGGATGTGTCGGATCGTACCCTCCTGTAGAGATTCCATCGCTTTGTGAAGCCGGCCTATCGCGCGCTGCGTGTCGGGGCCATAGGCATGTGTATGAACGATCGAGTATGCCAAATCGCGATTGGCCGCGCGCATTTCCGATTGGGTTTGTGCGCGCACGCCGGAATAGTGCACCTCTAACACATGGATTCTACGTTCCTGATCAGGTGTGAGATCGAGATCATGATGTAGCATGGTGTCCAGATCGGCAGCTTCGTTCGCCCGTTGCATGCCGTATTGAACGCCCATCCAGCCTGCAGCGCCGGCCGCCACGATCGTGAGTGCTAGCATCGCCAGAAACACGCGCCATTGGCCGATCATGGGCGCCTGCCGAAGAGCAGCGAAGACGGTGCGAGGCCGGCTCCGGGGTTGAAGAGCGAGACCGGGCTGGCCTGAGCCCGATGCGTCGCCATCACCATGCCTACAGAAGTGCTACAGATGACCGACAGCGCCATAACGGCGGCTTGCAGCGATATCAGCGTGCGCCCAGCCTTTTGAGATACCCGTATCTGGCTCTCCCGCCGCCAGATGTCTGCTTCAAGTCCGCTGAGATCGGTTCGATCACGCGAGACCAAAGCTGAGATTTCGTGTTCGAGCATCGTTACGCCTCCTGATGGATTCTTTTGCCTAAATATACGCGGCCCACCGGCAAAAACCTCCCGGAAGCGCGGCAAAATTGACCGCCGGAGGGATATTCGCCTCTTCTGCGTATTGGCATGGAGGACGAACAGAAACCGGGCAGGAATCCATGCGGCATGGTCAGATCACACGCAATCGTCTTATCGCCGCCGGAGTCGGCAGCGGGCTGATCCTTATTCTTGGCGTAGCCTGGCTGCTGGTCTACGCCGGTGCCTACAATATCGCCGCCGATGCGCCGCACACCGCGCCGGTCTATTGGCTTTTGAACACCGTCCGGGATCGCTCGATTGCCGTGCGGGCGAGCAGCGTGGCGGTTCCGACAGACCTCGGAGACCAGAAACGTATCGCAGATGGCGCCGGGCTCTATGGCGAGATGTGCAGCGGCTGCCATCTGGCGCCTGGAATGGAGAAGACGGAGATCAGCCAAGGCCTTTACCCGCGGGCTCCGGATTTGAGCAAAGGCACCGATCTTACGCCTAGGCAGGAATTCTGGGTTATCAAGCACGGCATCAAGATGACTGGCATGGCCGCTTGGGGCGTAACCCATAACGACACCCTGATCTGGGACATGGTGGCTTTCCTGCAAAAGCTGCCGCATCTCACGCCGGCGCAATACCAGGCGGCCGTAAAAAGTGCGCCAGAAAGCCACGAAGAGATGATGAAAGACATGCCGGGGATGCAGAGTGACGGTCACGGCGATCATCATAACTGAAGGAGAAATACGATGAAGCGTGTCTCAACAATGCTGTTTGCGGCCCTGCTTGTATCAGCGGCAGCGCCTGCTCTTGCACAAAACAGCCATGGTGGAATGTCCGGCATGAATATGCAAGGGCCCAGCATGAACATGCAAGGTATGCATGGCAATATGATGGGTAGCATGCACATGATGCCGGCGACCGTAACGGCCCTCGATACAAATACTGGAATCGTGGATGTCAGCACGGAAGGCATGAGCCTGAGACTCCACTTCCCGCCGGCCTCGCTTGCAAATGTGAAAACCGGAGACAAGATCACGATCCATATGGGCTTCACCAAACCCTGATGGTCGCAGTTGCCAAAGATTGAGCGGTGTCAAACGACGACCGCTCGATCGCAGCTTCTACACCGAGCACATTTGGCCGCCGTAACCTCGACAAATCAGCCAGGAAAGTGTTGTCCTCAACGCTTGGCGCGTCCCAGAACGTCCATAAGCTCCGCGATTTTCTGCCGCTGATCCGCCTTGTTGCCCGACGCGATGGCATTCTCAACGCAGTGGCCGACATGATCACGCAGGATTTCCTGTTCCACCCGATCGAGAGCGGCGCGAACCGCGCCGATCTGCGTGATGACATCGATGCAGTAGCGATCTTCATCGATCATTTTCGAAAGGCCGCGCACTTGTCCCTCGATGCGGTTGAGGCGTTTTCGGCAACCGGACTTGATGTCGTCTCTCATGTAGCCTATATACCCCCACAGGGTATCATTTGCAAGGATCGCAAATGCCGGAATCCCATGAATCTTCACACAGCGACGCCCACATAGCGCCCGTCCAAACTGGAGCATCGCCATGAAAGACCCTGTGTGCGGGATGACGGTCGATCCGACAAAGACGGCGCACCACGCCGAGCACCGGGGCGAGGCTTATCATTTCTGCTCGGCCGGCTGCCGGACGAAATTCATCGCCGATCCTGAGAAATATCTCGACGCGAAAACGCCAACGGAAGAGCACACTCCGGCAGGCACTATCTACACTTGTCCGATGCATCCCGAAATCCGGCAGGATCGTCCGGGATCGTGCCCCATCTGCGGCATGGCGCTGGAGCCATTGGTCGTGACGCGCGATACGCCGCCAAATCCTGAACTCGCCGATATGACGCGGCGGTTCTGGATCGGGCTCATGCTCACGCTGCCGGTGGTCGTGCTCGAGATGGGCGGGCATCTGTTCGATCTGCACCGCCTTGTCGCACCGGGCGTTTCGGTCTGGGTCCAGTTTGCGTTCGCAACTCCCGTGGTTCTGTGGGCGGGATGGCCGTTCTTCATGCGCGGCTGGCAGTCGCTCGTCACCCACAATCTCAACATGTTCACGCTGATCGCATTGGGTACCGGCGTGGCTTGGTTCTACAGCGTGGTCGCGACGGTTCTCCCGAGCCTTTTCCCACCTGCCTTCCGCGCAATGGACGGAGCGGTTGCCGTTTACTACGAGGCTGCGGCCGTCATCACCGTATTGGTGTTGCTCGGTCAGGTTCTGGAGCTGCGCGCACGCGAGCATACCTCCGGCGCCATCCGCGCTTTGCTTGATCTCGCGCCGAAGACGGCTAGGCGGATCAGGGATAATCGCGAAGAGGAAATCCCGCTTGAAGCTATCGTCGCCGGCGACCTGGTGCGCGTTCGGCCCGGCGAGAAAGTCGCGGTTGATGGCGAAGTCGTGGAAGGCCGGTCGTCGGTCGACGAATCCCTGGTCACCGGGGAATCCATGCCGGTCACCAAGGAAGTAGGCGCAAAAGTGATCGGTGGCACCATCAATCGTTCGGGCGCGCTTATTATCCGCGCCGAGAAGGTCGGGCGCGATTCGATGCTGTCGCGCATCGTGCAGATGGTGGCGGACGCGCAACGCAGCCGCGCGCCGATCCAGCGTTTGGCCGACCAAGTCGCATCCTGGTTCGTGCCCCTTGTGATCGCGGTTGCACTGCTCGCATTCGCCGCCTGGATGATGTTCGGACCGGAGCCGCGCTTCGCTTTTGCGCTGGTTTCTGCCGTCACCGTTCTCATCATCGCCTGTCCCTGCGCGCTGGGGCTTGCCACACCGATGTCCATCATGGTGGGCGTGGGGCGCGGCGCCGAGGCCGGCGTGCTTGTCAAGAACGCCGAAGTGCTCGAACGGATGGAGCGCGTCGACACGCTGGTGGTCGACAAAACCGGCACCTTGACCGAAGGCAAGCCTTCGGTCATCGCCATCGTCACGACTGAAGGCATGGTAGAGAACGAACTGCTCCGGCTTGCGGCGGGCGTCGAGCGTGCCAGCGAGCATCCGCTCGCAGCCGCTATTGTTGCCAAGGCGCAAGGCGTAAAGCTCGCAATTCCCAGAGTCGATAGGTTTGACTCACCATCTGGCAAGGGCGCGGTGGGCGTTGTTGAAGGCCGGAAGGTGATCCTGGGCAATCAGAATTTCATGCGGGAGCAAGGCGTTGATGTATCACCCCTTGCGGCAAGAGCCGATACTCTTCGTGGCGATGGTGCTACCGCAATCTTCGCGTCGGTTGATGGCCGTGCTGCCGGGATTTTCGCAATCGCTGACCCGGTGAAAAAAACAACACCGGCAGCATTGAAGGCACTGATGGCGAACCGCATTCGCATCGTGATGCTGACCGGCGACAACCGCACGACGGCTGAGGCCGTGGCCAGAAGCCTTGGCATCGCGGAGGTTGAAGCTGAAATTCTGCCCGATCAGAAGAGCGCGGTCGTCACAAAGCTCAGGAAGGAAGGCCGTGTGGTGGCGATGGCGGGCGACGGGGTGAACGATGCCCCGGCATTGGCCGTCGCGGATGTGGGCATTGCGATGGGGTCGGGGACCGATGTCGCGATGGAAAGCGCCGGGGTCACGTTATTAAAGGGCGATCTCACCGGGATCGTACAGGCGCGCGGGTTGTCGCAGGCGACAATGGCCAATATCCGCCAGAACCTCTTCTTCGCGTTTATCTACAATTCGGTTGGGGTACCCGTCGCCGCTGGGGTGCTTTATCCCATGTTCGGAGTCCTGCTGTCGCCTGTCATCGCGGCGGCAGCGATGGCATTATCGTCGGTAAGTGTAATCGGCAATGCTCAACGCCTCCGCTGGATCGACCTGAAGCGAATTAAATAACTTCGCTTCACCGAAATATCGTGGCCCAATGGAGCATTGCATGTCCAGACAAGTACTTGTTTTACATAGGAAAATATAATCGCTACCAATGCTCACAAATTATTCACGCCGGCGAGCCATTCTTGAAGGCTGCAGGCCAAAGGCTTAACTTCGCGCCATGCTTCGCAGCCTCGCACGGCAAATAGGTATCTTGGTTCTGACGCTGGGCGTATTCCTGAGCGGCGTCGCGCCGGCATTAGCAATGTTGCCGACAGCGGGCACGCAAAAGACCATGAACATGACCGTTGCGAATTCGGCTGAGAACGCAGCCATGAGCGACTGCATGTCCAAAATGGCGAAAAACGCACCGGGGAAGATGCCATACACTCCCTCGAAACCCATGAACTGCTGTACGCCCGTTTGCGGATCGTTTGCGGTGCTCCCGCAGAGTAATTTCATACCTGTCCTATCGCTTCGCCCCGTTGATCCAATTTACCCGCGCGAATTGAGCCGGTCTGGCATCGCGACCCAACCGGCGCTTCCTCCTCCCATCCTGCTCGCCTGATCTGACGCGAACACCCTCGCTGGACCCGCGAGGTGTGCTTTGCGCTCATGCGCATTGTGGTGGCCGCATGTAATCGCGGCGCCGAAAGCGCAGTGGCCTTCATCAAAAATCAGGCCGCGCATCGCTAGATGCGTCGGCAGGAGAGCACCATGAACAGCTTCACGAGTATCCGCTACAGCGCGGGATCGGTGGTATTTGCTGTGATCGCTATGACCACCCTCGCTGCATGTGCAGCACAAGCCTACGACACCAACTACAGATTCGAAGTCCTAAATCGGCCGGCACCCGATATGGCGACGATCGAGTTGGTCGATGCTCATACCGGACAACGCGTTTCCGATGCCACGCTGTTTACGGTCAAGTGGGTGTATGGCGGTGCCAAGAACGTACCACCACATCAGCAACAGATAGAGCTCAAGGCGAACGGTGATGGCACATTTATGGTTCGTGCCGATACCGGAGACACTTTGCATCTGGCAGCCCATCTGCCGGGTGTGAACGATCTTGTCCGTGGCTCTGTCGACGTTCCGCAATAGGCGCAGGCGCAAAGGCTACATCCGCGATGCATCAATCGCCGATGCGGCGACGCCTTTCATCAACCATCGGACACCCAAAGGAAACTCTATGAAATCGTTTCTCATCGGAGCGGCCATTGCCGCGCCTTTCATCTTGGTTTCGATATCGAGCCATGCCGAAGACACGAATGCGAAAAGCGTGATGGCCAGGTCCAACGCCAACACACCGGATTACAAGTTCGATCTTGCGAACGCCCCGAAGCTTTCCGGCGCTGGTAAGAATATCGTTGCCGTGAAGCTGCTGCATGACGGCAAGCCCGTCACCGGCGCGATCATTATCCAAAGCAAAGCGGATATGGGGCCGATCGGCATGGCGGCCATGACTGCGCCGGTGACGTATCTCGGCGAGAAGCCGCCCGGCACTTATCGCTTTGAAGTTGCCAACGGGTCTGTGTGGAAAAAAGCCGACAACTGGGCGCTCAGCTTCGGTGCCAAAGTGCAGGGTGTCGCACAGACCGTGACCGGCAAGGTCGTCGTGAAACTCACACCTTGAAACCGGCCGGCCGGCGTGTGGCGCCGGCCGGCTCAGCCCTTTCGGACAGTGAACGATCATCGGAGAGCAATGTCGTGAAGACAAATCAGATAGTGATGCTCGCTGTCGGAGCAGTTGCTTTGGCATCGGCAAGCCTGGCGGCAGGCTATTGGCTTCGCCCCGGCGGACAGCCGCCAAAACCTGCCGCCGCCGGTGTGGCGGCCACGAAGCCCGTAAACCCCAAACCGCTCTATTACCAAGACCCTGACGGCAAGCCGATCTATTCGGCGACGCCGAAAAAGACGTCCGATGGCCGTCCTTTCAAGCCGGTCTATGCCGAAGAACAGGCTACGAAAACTGCGAACAACCTCAAGCCGAAGGGCAAGGGTAAAATTCTCTATTATCGCAATCCGATGGGGTTGGCCGACACGTCGCCGGTGCCGAAGAAGGATGCGATGGGGATGGCCTACATCCCCGTCTATGAAGGGGAAGACGAATCCGGCGTCGTCACCGTCAGCCCGGCGCGGATGCAGATGCTGGGCGTCAAGACCGCGCCCGTAGAGACGCGAAAGACGCTCATGCGCACCGTGCGTGCCACCGGCACCATTGCCGTCGATGAAAGCAGGCTTGCGATCGTCTCGACGAAGTTTGATGTGGTTGTCGAGAAACTGTTTGTCTCAACGACCGGCGCACACGTCCGCGCCGGGCAGCCACTGGCGCGCGTCTGGATCGATACACCCGATACGATGATGCAACGCGGTCCCGATGTGATCACGCGCGAGATCGACTATGTGTTGGCTTTACAAGAGAAAAATCCAGTCAGGATAGCACAGACCGCTGATGTGCTCAGGCAATACGGCATTCCGGAATCGACGCTTGCCGAGATTCGGAAAACCGGACACGCCACCCGTGAGATCACCCTTACGGCGCCGAGGTCCGGCGTGATCCTGGAGAAGCAGGCGATCGAAGGCATGCGCATCAACACGGGCGATCCGCTCTTCAAGATCGGAGATCTTTCTTCGGTCTGGCTGATCGCCGATGTGCAGGAGCAGGATTTGGGAGACGTCGAAGTGGGTGCGCCCGTCCATGCAAGCTTCGTCGCCTTTCCGGGCCAAGTCTTCACCGGAAAAGTAGATTTCATCTATCCAACGCTGACGGCGGGCACGCGCAAGGGGCGCGTGCGCATCGTTCTGCCCAACCGTGACGGCAAGCTTCGCGAGTCCATGTATGCGACCGTCGCCATCGACGTGCCTGCAGCCGCGGGCAAAGAGATGCTCGCTGTGCCGGATTCGGCCGTTATCGACAGCGGCACACAGCAGGTGGTGCTGGTCGCGGAAGGCGGAGGCCGCTTCGAGCCCCGTACGGTCCGCATCGGGGCGCAGGGCGATGGCTACACGCAAATTCTCAGTGGCATAAAGGCAGGCGAGAAGGTTGTTGTTGGCGCGAATTTCCTCATCGATGCCGAAAGCAATCTGAGGGCTGCACTGGCCTCCTTCCAGGGCGGCAAACAATGATCGCTGCCATCATCCGCTGGTCGATCCGCAGTGCCGCGCTTATCCTGATCGCGGCCGCGGCCATTATTGGGGTCGGTATTTACTCGGTCGCCAATACGCCGCTTGACGCCATACCCGATCTCTCCGATCCGCAGGTCATCGTCTACACCGACTATCCCGGTCAGGCACCGCAAGTGGTGGAGGATCAGGTCACCTATCCATTGACGACGGCACTTCTTGCCGTGCCGAACGCCAAAGTTGTTCGCGGCCTGTCTATGTTCGGCGTGTCCTTCGTCTATGTCATTTTCGAGGACGGGACCGACATTTACTGGGCGCGTAGCCGGGTTCTGGAATATCTAGACTTCGCCCAGAAGCAATTGCCCGCCGGTGTGACACCATCGCTCGGACCGGATGCTACCGGTGTCGGCTGGGTATTCGAATATGCGGTGATCGGCGCGCAGCGCACGCTCGCCGAATTGCGAACGATTCAGGACTGGTTCGTTCGGTACCAGCTTGCCCAGGCGCCCGGCGTGGCAGAGGTCGCCAGCGTTGGCGGCTTCGTCAAGCAATATCAGGTTGTCGTCGATCCGAACAAATTGCGTGCGTTCGGGATTCCGCTATCGAAAGTGATCGATGCCGTCCGCGCATCCAACACAGATGTCGGCGGCAGCACGATCGAGATGTCTGAACGCGAATATATGGTGCGCGGGCTCGGCTACCTGCATGGAATCAAAGACCTTCAGCAGATCGTGCTCAAAACGGATCACGGGACGCCCGTGCTCTTGCGTGACGTAGCGCGCGTCCAGACAGGTCCGGCGGAACGGCGCGGCCTGGCCGAACTAAACGGCCAAGGCGAGGTCGCCGCTGGGATTGTGCTCCAGCGCGATGGCGCAAACGCGCTCGACGTCATCAAAGGCGTAAAGCAGAAGATCGCGGAGATCGCGAGCAACCTGCCGGCGGGTGTGAAGATATTACCGGTCTATGACCGTTCCGATCTCATCTACCGGGCCATCAACACGCTGACGCATACGCTGATAGAGGAAAGCATCATTGTGGCGCTGGTCTGCATGATCTTTCTGATGCATGCCCGCAGCGCTCTGGTTGCCGTCTTCATGTTGCCGATCGGGGTGCTGATCGCGTTCATCGTCATGCACGCAATCGGGGTGACATCCAATATCATGAGCCTGGGCGGAATCGCCATCGCGATCGGTGCAATGGTCGACGCGGCCATTGTCATGATCGAGAATGCGCACAAGCGCCTGGAACATGCGCCCGAGGGCGAGACGCGGACCCAGACGCTGGTCCGTGCGGCGATCGAAGTCGGGCCATCGCTGTTCTTCTGCTTGCTCATCATCGCTGTTTCGTTCCTGCCGGTGTTTACGCTGCAGGAGCAGGAAGGGCGCATGTTCAAGCCGCTGGCCTATACCTACATCTTCTCTCTTGGCGGTGCGGCCCTGCTTTCCGTGACGCTGGTGCCGGTGCTGATGAAGTTCTTCGTGCGCGGACGCATCATGCCGGAGCGGAAGAATCCGCTAAACCGGGCTCTGCTTGCGATCTACCGGCCCGTTATCGATGTGGTGCTGCGCTGGCGCCGGACCGCGATCGGCATTGCACTCGTCATTCTCGCGATCTCTGCCTATCCGGTGCTGCACACCGGCAGCGAATTTATGCCGACCCTCAACGAAGGCACGTTGATGTACATGCCGGTCAGCCTTCCCAGTATGCCGATCACCAAAGCCGCCGAGTTGATCCAGGTGCAGGACCGCATCATCAAATCCTTTCCCGAAGTGGCGTCGGTCTTTGGCAAAGCGGGCCGCGCCGATACTGCCACCGACCCGGCCCCGCTCGAAATGTTCGAGACCATCATCAACCTGAAACCGGAGGACGAATGGCCGAAGGGCATGACGGTCGATAAACTCATCTCCGACATGAATGCGGCGCTGCAGTTTCCCGGTGTCAGCAATGCCTGGACCATGCCCATCAAGGCACGCATCGACATGCTTTCGACAGGCATTCGCACACCCGTGGGTGTGAAAGTATTCGGCAGTAGCCTTGATGAGATCAACAAAATTGCCCATCAGATCGAAACGGTGGTTCGCAAGGTACCAGGCACAACCAGCGCCTTTGCCGAACGGCTGACGGGCGGCTACTACCTGAATATTGCGCCTAGTCGTGCATCGCTGGCGCGGTATGGCCTTTCCGTTGAAGATGTCCAGAACGTCATCAAGACAGCGCTTGGCGGAGAGGTGGTGACAACCGCCGTTGAAGGCCGGGAGCGTTTCGGCGTCATCGTCCGCTATCCCCGCGCCTATCGCGATAATCCTCAAGCCATTGCACAAAACGTGCTGGTGACAGCGCCGGATGGCGCCTCCATTCCCCTAGGTCAGATTGCGAAAATCTCCATTGATTCTGGCCCACCCTCTATCCGCACGGAAGGTTCGCAACTTGTGGGTTATGTCTATGTGGATATGCAGGGGCGCAATCTGGGAGGTTATGTCGAAGATGCGCAGCGTGCAGTACAGAAGCAAGTGAAGCTACCGCCCGGCTATCATCTCGAATGGAGCGGTCAGTTCGAATATCTTCAGCGCGCGGAAGCGCGGCTTGCCACCGTGATTCCGTTCACGCTCTTCATCATCTTCCTGCTGCTCTATTTCAATTTCCGGCGCTTCACGGAAACGACGATCGTCATGCTCTCGGTTCCCTTTGCACTGACCGGCGGCTTCTGGCTGGTCTATTTTATGGGCTTTAATTTCAGTGTGGCGGTTGCTGTAGGCTTCATTGCTCTGGCTGGTGTCGCGGCGGAAACCGGCGTGGTGATGCTGATCTATCTCGACAATGCGTTCCGGGAGATCGCAGAGCAGCGAAAGACTGAGGGTCAACCGCTCAGCCGGAACGATCTATATCATGCAATCATGGAGGGCGCTGTCGCGCGTGTCAGGCCCAAAATAATGACCGTGGCGGCCATCATAGCGGGGCTGCTGCCTATCCTGTGGAGCACGGGTACTGGCTCCGCGGTCATGCAGCGCATCGCCATTCCCATGGTGGGCGGCATGATCTCATCGACCATCCTCACGCTGCTGATAATTCCAGCGATCTATGCACTGGTAAAAGGCCGCGGCCTGCAGCAACAGTCCCCGCAAGCTGGGCGATGATGAAGATGGACACGGAATGGGGTGTGATTCCGGCAAAGCTGTCGCTCAAGGAGCGGGCGACAGCGGGATTGGCGAAGGTTGGTAACGCCGCGAACCAATAGGCAGCTGTGATGTAAAGGCCTATCAGGAACGGCGTGGCTTCCGAGGAACAGGACCAAAGCGTTATGGTGAGCGGGATATATTAGACCAGCTATCCCACTGTTCGCCCCGTCAGGCAAAAATTCTGGTGGCGGCTCCCCGCCGCCGCCAGAAAGTTAAGTGCGGCCAACCGTTATTCGGCGGCGATGGCGATGGGATAGGATTCCGCTTTACCCTTCTTGGGCTTGGCCCCAAGCGCCCGGTACGGGTACTCCATCCAACCCGGAAGCCAGCCATCAACCTTGGCGCGGCCATTGGTGCCCGCCAGATAGTCGCGGATGATGGTCTTCTGCGTCTTGGCTTTCTCCGCGATATTGGCCTTGGCGATGGGCTTGCCGCCGATCTCGGCTAACAGCGCATTGATGGTGCCCCGGTCCCGGACCAGTTCAAAGAAAGCATCGTCCGGTTGCCAGTATTTGCGCGCGTCGGTGCCAAGATGCGCGCCCACGGCATCCACGATGGGATCGCCAGCCGCCAATGTGTCAGCCATCACCACTACGGCCACCCGCATCACCTCGGCGTCGGTCAGTTCCAGCAACCGGGCAAAGGCTTTCTCGGTGGTGGGCTGCTTGCCCAACCCCATCAGGGCCTCCACCGTTTCCTTCTGCGCCGCGAGCGCGGCCTGAGCGGTGGATTTTTCGATACTGGCGGACACCGTATCGGATCGCGCGCTTTGCGGCTCGGACCTGACTTTCCAGTTGCCGGAGGATGCGAAGGCATGGGCCACCAGCAGCCGAAACGCCGTCTTGGGATGTTTGAGAAGATCAGCGCAGACGATGGCGTGACGATGCAGGTGCAGATAGTTCTCCAAGGTCTGCGTCATGGCGGGCTGGGGCGGGCCGTTGTCCGCTTTGCTGTCGTTGGCGGCTTTCTTGGCGGCGCGTTCCGCCGCCTTCTGGATCGCCTCCACTTCCTTGCGGGTGAGATAACCCTTGTGGATTTCCACCACGCCATCATAGGCAACACTGATATAGACATGACCGCCCTTGTCCCTGCCGGTGCGGACATAACCATAGGGGTGGAACACATTGCCCACTTCCAGCACATGCACGTCCACCCAACCGTCCGCTTTGAGGCGTTCTGCCTTTTCCGCGATGGCGATGTTCTGCAACTCCCAGAAAAGGTCCAGATCGCGGAAGTAAGAGACGAATTGGCCATCCTCGCCCGTATCGGCAAAGAGGTCGCCCACCGTCTGGCCCTTGTAGTTCTCCAAGGGGAACAATGCGGCGGTGGTTGCGATCCGCTCCCCGCCCAACAGCCAGTCCTTCACGTCCTCGCCTTTGGGCGCGTTGCCCTTGTCATACAGCTTGAGCCATTCGCGCTGCTGCGTGATCGAGGCCATTGTGAGGGCTGCTGCCGTGTCGGCGTCAATTTCGTCCGCGTGAAAGAGGCTGCGGACGCCCGGCACCAGCTTACCCAGGGCGAGGCACTGGTTCACCTGGGCCGGGGTCTTGCCGAAGGTGAGCGCGATGCCATCCACCGTCCGCTTCATCTTGAGAAGATGGACGAACTTCTCATACAGGCTCATGGGATGCGGGTCGCGGCGCGCATAGTTCTCGATGATCGAGGCTTCCAGCGCGTCGGCGTCGTCGCTGTCCTGCATGATGATGCAGGGCAAGGCGTCGAAATTACCGTTGCCTTCGGCGCGTTCCTCCTTGGCGGAATAGTAGCGCGAACGCCCGAACACAACGCCGAAGCCCTTGCCTTCCTCGCGTACCAAAAGCGGTTGTAGGATGCCCTTGGCGCGGATCGAGGGCCGGATATGGCTGGTATCGGGCGACGGCTCGGAATGGCGCATGTTCATCTTGGAGATTTTCAGTTGCTCAAAAGGAATGTTGATGATTTCCATTGTGGTCTGCTCCTTTGCGGGAGTGGACCGGCCTCGCGGGATAGACTGTCCAAAGTCGAAAATCGCGCGGGGCCGGGACGGCGCGGGATTGCGCCTATCCGCCCGCCTGAGCGGGCGGAATTTCGTCATGTCGCGCCTCCATTGCGGCGCAGGCGCAGCCGTTCAGCGGCGGCTTCCAAGGCTTCACGGTCGGTGACGATGTAGCCCGCACGGGTCGCCGCCTCGGCATACACGGACAGCGGCTGGTGCCCGACAAAGAACAGGTCGCGTTCGATGCCGAGGCCCAAGCGACCGCGCGCGGCTTCCAGTTCGGAGAGCCGCACGGACCCAAGTTCGGGAAGGCCAAAGCCCAAATCACAAAGGCCGAATAGAATATCCGGTTCTTCCGGCATCGCCTCGCTAATGAGCCATGTGGCTGCGCCGCTAGGGTTGAAGAACTTGACCACCGGGACATGATCGCCGGGGATGGCGCCGTTGTTGACGAGTTGGCGGCGGATTTCGTCGGTCACGAGGATCATGCCGCCCTCCCTTCATCCCGCGCCGGGCAATTCAAAAGGAAGTCGCTCGCCTTGCTGGCTTGGCTGGCGGCATGGAAGATGGCGCGGCTGTCTTCTTTGAGAACGGCAAGCCAGTTCGCCAGATAATCGGCATGGCGCACCTTCGGCACGATGCCGAACCCGGCGCACAGAAAGGCGCTGGTCAGTTCGGCTATCAATTCCTCGCGAGCATAGGCCGTGCTGCCATAGCGGTTCCGCAAGTCGCGGTTCAACCGCGAGGGATGCGCGGTCCAGTGGCCGAGTTCATGGTAAAGGGTCGCGCCATAATCCTCGGCGCTGATGAAAGACGCGGCGGGCGGCACACAGATAAAGTCGCTGGTGCTGTTGTAATAGGCTTCGCGGCCGCCTTCGCGGATCGTCGCGCCGGTTGCAGCCGCAAAGCTATCGGCTTGCGCCCAAAGATCGCCGGTCGGATGCGGCGCGGGCGGCGGAACGGTAGGGGCGGGAAGCCCCTCGCACTGTTCGATGTTGAACAGAATGAACCGCTTGAGGAACGGAATGCGGTTCGGATCATTGCCTTCCTGCGCGGCGCGCTCGCGTTCGGCTTTGGGGATGAAGCTGTCGGCATAGCAAGCGGCGGTACCGTGTTCACCCTTCCTGATACGCCCGCCGAGTTCGTTGCACTGGCGCAACGTCATCCATTCTTGCGCGGCGTAGCCGCGCGTCATGGCGGCGTCCCACAAGATCAGGATATTGATACCGCTGTATGGCTTTCGCGTAGCAGCGCTGCGCGGCAAGCCAAGGCCCGCGCCACCCGCTTCCCACGGCTTTACCCAAGGCAAGCGGCCTTGTTCCATTTCCGCGATAATGCGGGCCGTCACTTCGTCATAGATCGAAACGCGGCTCTCGCGTCCGCACGCTGTCGCTACGGACCTCTGCTGCTTGAAAATCTGGCGCATCTCTAGCCTCCGGCTCGAAACCCCGCCCGCAATTTCCCCGGAGAGGGGGTGGGCGGCGTCTTCGACTGTTAGGCCCGCCGTCAGAGGCGGGCCGCACCCGAAGGGCCAAAACGAAGTGGAGGAACCGCGAAGCGGTTTGCGGCACGCCGCAGCGGGCCTATAAGGGAGCGCCGCCCACCCCTTCGACCGGGGGGAAATTGCACGAACAAAGTCAGCGGCCGGCCCTAGCGGCAGCGTAGGCCGGGTGCTGTCCAAACCTCTTTCTGCGCCAGGGGGCGAAGCCCAAAGGGCGGAGACGCGGGCTTTTGCCTGCGGCTCCGTTCACGAGCACCCGGCCGCGCCTTCGCGCGGGGCGCCCGAACCCTTCTTTCAACCTTCGAAAAACCTGCGATACGCCACTTCCACCCGCCGCTCCGCCAGATCCAAAAGTCGGGACACGCGCTTTCGGATAGAATCGAAATTGTCGTTGCTGCCGTGAAACAAGCGTTCGCCCAACACAACAGAGGCAATTTCCCGTTGGCTCGCGCCGGCGCGCTGGCCATCGTAAGCTTGCAGGGCAAGGACACGGCGGGCGACGATGCGGTCGATAGGGAACAGAGTTTCGGGGAAGCGACCCAATCGCTGCAAGGCGAGAAATCGCCGCAGCGTCCGCACGGCCGCCTCGGCCTGACCAAACCCTTCCAGGTCATAGTGCAGACGCACCGGCCCGCTCACCACGCTGTCGCCATGCAGTTCGAGCCGGATGCGATGATGGCCGTCTCCGATTACGATATACTCAACGCCATCGTCGGTTTGCAGCACACTTGTAGGATGAGACATTTTCATCAAATCGAAAGTGTTGTCGTCATTGGCGGGCGCATGCTCGCTCTGGGCCACTAGCACGGCGGGATCAACGGAAGCACGCCAGAAAGCCAGTGGGGCGCCATTGTCGCCAATCTCACCTTCTGCAAAATCGTAACCCTCGCATGGCCCGCAGACATTCGGGACGCGCGAACGTGAGAAGGCGCAGAAGCGGATCACGACGCAATAGTCGCACCTGCAACTCCGGCTGGCGCCTCAGCTCTTGGACGGCTGGATGGCGCGTCGCGAAGGCCCAATCGAGTTCGGCCTGGTCGAGACCGACGAGCGATTCAAACCGGCTGCGATCACGCCAATCGGAAATTGCGATGATAGTATCAGACATAGAGCTTCCTCCCGACCACTTTGACCAGCGGCCCTACTGACGAACCCAGCTCCCATTTCCAGCAGGAATAACCGATATGTGGATAAGTGCGTTGCGTCTGTCGGCAAAACACGGCGCTTGTCGAGATTCCGGGAAATTCCGCGCGTGCAAGCCGTCTCAGGGGAATGGTTGAGAGTCGGGACGCACCCAGCCGTGATCGCCCAAGGTCAGCGTGTCGGTGGCTGTGCCAGAATTGGACGCCAACATATTACCAATGCCGGGCATAGCGGCGCGCACATCGGCGCGCCGAGTCCAAGGCGCAATGCCGGTTAGGCGATAATGAAATGTCACGCGCGCTTGCCTTGTGGAAAGGGCCTGATCGGGAGGCGGGCTGATGGACTCGACGGCGACCACATTTGTCCGCGCGAAGCAAATTTGGCTGCCGCCCAGGAAGCGGTCTCGCCCCGGACGCACCACTGCCCGACCTGCATCAGTGAGTTCGTAATGCCGCATATCTACCGTCCGCTTGGCTCCACTAGTACCAACATCCTGGTGCTGGACCGCCTGCATACGAACAAGACCCGCTCCAACCAGAGCATCCAGCGGCGCGCGGAAAACTATGTCTGCAGCACGCACATCAGCCGGCAATTTGAACGCTACCGGCAGACAAATCGGATGACCGTCGAAATACACTTGCAAGACGTGGCGGAAGTCCTCCGGCGTAGGCGCCTTAGGGCTACAACCAGCTATGACGGCCAACATTAAGCCGCAGGCCAACCAGCGTTGACGTACCGTCATCTCGCCACGTCGCGATAAGACAGATAAAAATAGAGATTGGCGCATCGGTACACCTCTCACACTGATCGACGGCGAAACTCGGACGGCGACATGCCCGTGATTTGATGGAAACTGGCCGTAAAGTGGCTTTGGCTGGAGAATCCGACTTCATGGGCCACCAGGGCGATGGTTAGGGTCACGTCCAGCAGCAATTCCTTGGCGCGGTGGATGCGCCGCTCGATGTGATAACGATGAGGCGTTTTGCCGATCGACGCTTTAAAGGCGGCGCCGAAGTGATCGGGTGTCAAGCCCGTAACCATCGCCAGGTCCAACAAGCTGATGTCTTCATCCAGATGCTCGTCGATATAGCGGATCACTCGGCACAACCGGTTTGTCGCTAGTCCGCCCTTCACCCCTACGATGTGGCCAATGCCGTCGCTGTAGGAACGCAGAATATGGATTGCCAGCAGCTTGCCGAAGCCTTCGGCAAATGACTGCTCTGCGACATGGCCACGTAACATTTCCTGCATCGCATTCTGTGCCATGGAAGCTATGAAACTATCCCGGACACCAATGAGAGTAGGAATGTAGGTGTCCGTGGTGCAAAACAATTCCATCTCAATCTGCCGAACGAACGCTTGCGTCAGCACAACGACAAAGACAGCCTGAGACCCTTTCCAGCGTTTAAACACCAGGCGATTAGCTGGATGGATGTGCACGTCGCCGGCAATTATCTCCCGATGTTCAAGCTGATAGCTGCCCTGTAGCCGCCATTCTATTTCGAATGGCGGACCGTTATGGATAACAACTGTAGTGTGGGTTGACCCCATGAGCGCGCCCTCTGGGTTGGGCGGCAGCACACACCGACCGAAAGCGACATTCTCGCCGTGAATTTTAGGAGAATAAGAAAATTTGAACTTAGCAGTCGGCGGTAACGTGAAATCGATCAGCGTCGCCCCAGCCGGGCGCAATGCCAAATCCTGCGAAGTTTCCGAGATTGTAACGCCTGGAACGGAATTACAGCCGGAACCAGTCACAGTCGCTCCGAAAGGAAGGAGGCGCGCTTATGCACACACTCGCCAAACGCCGCAAAGGCGTCGCCAATTTTTCGATGGGATTCGGATATGGACATTCCTGGACACATCGTGGTTCGTTATGTACCCCTACAATTTATTCGCGTGAACGACCCCAATAGTCGCCCTTGACCGAATCTTTTCTAACTGTCTGTCTTAGCAACATCGGCATGGCCAATGTCGTCGAGTTTCTTCTTGAGGGACATGCGATCCAGGCTTTTCACCGGCAGGGCAGCGAACAACTCAATGCGCCGCTGCAAGGTCATGAATGCCTCGCGGAATGCAGCCTCAATGCCGATTTCGGAACCCATCACCGCAGCAGGGTCGGGCACCCCCCAGTGCGCTGTTATCGGCTGTCCTGGCCATGCCGGGCAGACTTCGTTGGCTGCGTTGTCGCAGACAGTGAATATGAAATCGAGGTCCGGCGATCCAGATTTGACAAACTCGTTCCAGCTTTTCGAGCGGAGGTCATCCGTCGGAAAGCCTAGCCGGTTCAGTAAAGCGAGCGTATGAGAATTGACCGCATTTTTCGGGCCGGACCCGGCCGAATAGGCGTTGAATCTGCCTTTGCCGATCCTCTTGAGGATGGCTTCGCCGAAAATCGACCGAGCTGAATTTCCAGTGCAAAGAAACAGCACGTTATAAGGATGGTCGGGGGACTGGATACGCATGACATTCTCCTAATGCGAGAGACGTGTTCGGAATTCGCTAATGGCGAAGCAGTTTGCGCCTAGGCGGATATTTTGCGGGTGCATTGTTTGACAGTCGGGGTGGCGTCGCAGCCAGCGGTTCACAGCTTTCTGGCCGGCCATCGCAGCAGTCTTGGACGAGAAAAATTAAAGGGGCGCGCATCGTGCCGAAATTCGCGGCATAAATGATGGATCGTCCGTTGCGGCGCGCCGTCACAAGTCTGGCGTTGGAAAGAATGAGCAATTGGGCAGAAAGAGTGTTAGCCGGCGTATCCAACCGCCGTGCGATCTCGCCAGCCGCGAGACCTGTTTCACCAGCAGCGACCAAAAGGCGGAAAACCTCCAGGCGAGCATCCTGGGCAAGCGCCGAAAGCTGTTTGATTGCATCATCCAGTCCAACAAGACTGTTTGCATGTCCGCCGCTTTTCGCCCTTTGCGTCTGCACGGCTCCGCCTATAGCCTCCCACTCAGTCCGCGCTCGTACCAATCACGGGATCGCCGCACGATACGGACGACGGTCAGCATGACCGGCACCTCGACCAGGACGCCTACGACGGTTGCTAGCGCGGCGCCCGATTGAAAACCGAACAGCGCAATGGCAGTCGCGACGGCCAGTTCAAAGAAATTGCTGGCCCCGATCAGGGCAGAGGGACCGGCAACACACCAGTCCACTTTCAGCGTGCGGTTCAGCCAGTAGGCAAGACCCGCGTTGAAATACACTTGGATGAGGATCGGCACCGCCAATATGGCAATGACCAGCGGCTGTTTGACGATCTGTTGGCCCTGAAGCCCGAACAGCAGCACAAGCGTGAGCAAAAGCGCACAGAGAGATAGGGGCCCCAAGGTACGTAAGGTGCGGTCTAGCGCGCCCTGGGTACCACGCTGGAGAAGATGGGCGCGCCAGAGTTGGGCAATCGCCACCGGAATCACGATGTAAAGGACGACAGACAGGATCAGCGTGTCCCAGGGAACCATGATCGAAGACAAGCCCAGCAACAGTCCCACAATCGGCGCGAAGGCGATCACCATGATGGAATCGTTCAGCGCCACTTGGCTCAGGGTGAAGTGCGGTTCTCCCTCCACCAGATTTGACCAAACAAACACCATCGCGGTGCAGGGAGCCGCGGCAAGCAAGATCAAGCCAGCGATATAGCTGTCGATCTGACCCGCCGGCAGAAACGGCCGAAATAACGTACCGATGAACAGCCAACCCAGCAGCGCCATAGAAAAGGGTTTCACTAGCCAGTTAACGCCGACCGTCGCAGCGATACCGCGCCAATGGGCACCGACTTCCCGCAAGGCGGCAGGGTCGATCTTAAGCAACATGGGAATGACCATCAGCCACACCAGCACCGCCACCGGCAGGTTGACTTGTGCGACCGTGGCATCGCCGAGAGCATGAAACGCGCCCGGTAAAATCTGACCTAGGATGATTCCTACGACGATGCAGAGCACCACCCAAAGAGTCAGCCAGCGTTCAAAGAGGCCAAGGCCGGACGATTTCGCCATTGCGACTGCGGAGGCTGTCGTGTCTGTCATGTATGGTTTTCTCCCGCCGGGATGCGGCGGCCCTGTTCGTCAACTACTTTATCGCCGCCTTCCTTGGTGAAGGCGCCCTTCTGCGGTTCCGGCAGGATGTCCAACACTTCTTCTGAAGGACGGCAGAGCTTCACACCGAGCGGCGTGACCACGATGGGCCGATTGATGAGAATGGGGTGCGCCAGCATTTCATTGATGAGCTGGTCATCGGTCCATTTCGGATCGTCCAATCCCAATTCTTCGTAGGGAGTCCCCTTCCGCCGCAAAAGATCGCGCACCCTGATTCCCATGCGGTTGATGAGATCGGTCAGGGTTTCGCGGCTCGGCGGCGTTTCTAGGTATTCAATGATGACCGGCTCGATGCCCGCATTGCGGATAAGACCGAGGACGTTGCGGGAAGTGCCGCAATTGGGGTTATGATAGATGGTAACGTCGCTCATGGGTAATATTCTCAATCTCGATCAGGCCGCAGTGGGTCCGCAGCAGCCGGTTTTGGCAGCCGTCTCGGCACGGGTCGAAGGGGTGCAGCAAGCCGACTGTTTGGCGGGCGTGGTCATGGAAGGCGGTTCACAGCAGTTCACCGCGGTTTTCTCCGCGTGCGCGCGCTCTTGACCGTAGATTGTGCTTTCGCCGTGGGTGAGGAAGGTTTCCCAGACCACGCCTTGGGGATCGGTGATCCATTGCTTGTCGCTGTTGGCGTAGCAGCAAGTCGTGGCCTCCTCTTCGACGACCGGGCGATCCGCCTGGGCCAGACGCCCAAATACCTCGGTCAGCTCGGCCGCACTTTCGACCTGAATACCCAAATGCTCGATTCCGGCGGCATGGCCGCGCTTGGAAATGGCGAAGTTCACCCGCGGGTCTTCCAGCATCCATTTGGCATAATCGGGCTTACTGACGGTCGGCTGTGCGGCAAACAACACAGAATAGAAGCGGATTGACTGGGCGAGATCTTCGACGGAGACATGAATGTGGAGACGTTTCATGCGGATTTCCTCTTGCTGGAATTGGAGGCCAGCGCCTTGGCCGGATTGCAGGTGCTGGTGCAGACCCTGTCGCCGCCGCAGCAATTTTCGGTGAGATACCCCACCAAGCCATTCATTGCGGCATAGTCCGCCGAATAGATCAGTTGACGGCTCGCGCGGCGCTGCGTCGCAAGCCCGGCACGGACAAGGCCCTGCGTATGGAAGGTCAGTGACGACGGCGGGACACCCAGCCGTTCGGCGATGATGCCCGCCGACAGACCCGCAGGCCCCGCTTCGACCAGCATCCGGTAGATCGCCAGACGATGTTCATGGGCCAGCGCCCCCAAGGATTCGACCACCTGCTCAATCTTCATGATCATCCTTTCGATCTTTCGAATACCATCGTAGTATTGCAAGTATGATCCCTCGTCAATGACATTTCGAGAAATATCGCAGGCTGCCGGAAAGAATTGGGTTTCCGCCGGAACTAAGCCTTCAGATGCGCCATCGGTTCACTATCTGAGGGCTGGAATCTTTCGCGCGCCTTTTCGGTCCATGTGGCTACAATTTCGGTCCAACTCGTCCGCATGGGAGTTTGCCGAGTACCGATTTTCCTGAATCGTCGTATGGCAGAGAACCGATCAACTCGCCATGACGATCGAACCACGATTTCTTGGTACAAAGCCTGCCAACGCACCGGCAGAGCTTGGCGATGAATATCTTGAAGGCGTCAATGCTATCGCAAAATACCTTGGTTGGAACACGCGCAAAGTCCGCTACGCACGGGAGACCGGCGCATTGCCTATTCGCGTAAAAAGTGGCATCGGGCTCTATGCGTTCAAATCGGAAATCCTTGCTGCTTTGAAAACTCCTGATACGCTTGCTCCGCGGTCGCCACATAAGGCGCACTGAATTCGGCGGACACGATGGGCTTTATTCGCAAGCGCAAACTGCCTAGCGGAAAGATTCGGTGGCAGGTCATTTGGGATGCGGAAATAGCCGCAACCGATGTTGAAGTTGTCGATCGTCCGCGCATGACCGCGATGTTTGACACGCACACCGAAGCCAAAGCCAAACTTGCATCGGTGGAATTGGAGAAGCCGAAGCCTTCGGCACCCTTCACCGACTTGACCAAGCATTTCCTCGACTATTTCGACCAGCTTGTTGAGAAGAAACAGCGTGAAGCATCCACGCTGCGTCAATTCAAACAGCACATAAACCTGCACATCCTGGTCGATCAACAGATCGCCCAAGCCAAATGCCACGACATCGACGCTGTATTTGTGCAGCTTTTCCTTGATCGTCTTGGTAAGCGCGTCTCTCCCAAGATGGCGGTCAAGGTTCGGGGTACGCTGTCGCGCTTGTTCGATCATGGGATGCGGCGTGGCTTTGCGAAAGCTAATCCCGTGGGCGCGTCTAAGATCGAAGTGACCCACAGGCCGGAAGCCGGCACGGAAGAACATTTCTATCTGCCGCCGAAAAACGACCTGCGGACTTTGCTTGGAGTGGCAAAACGTTTCGACAATACCGGCCGTGCCGACGCCGCGATCCATCTGCTGATGTTTGGCGGTTTGCGCATGTCGGAGTTTCGGGGGCTGTGGAGAGTGAGCTGCGAGCTTGAGACCAACAAGGCCAAGGTGAAAATCGTCCGACGGGCCGACCGCTACAACGAGATTGGCTCGGTTAAGAGCGCGGCCGGACTTCGAACTATCGAGATCGGAAACGAGACGGCCGCGAGCATCCGTACCTATCTCAAAACCTGCGGGGTGGAATCCGATCTGGTCTTCCCCAACGACGAGGGCAATGTCTGGAACTACCCGAATTTCTGGCATCGCTTCTGGGTGCCTCTGATGAATGCTGCCAGTCTTGTGACGAATGAGCCGGCATCGAAGACCGTTCGGGAATGGAGCGAGGCCCAGGCCGACTTCAAGCAGCCTGCCTTCGGTCCACACACCCTGCGGCACGTCTATGCCAGCCTTCAGATCGAACAGGGCGTGACGCCCAAGCGGCTCCAGAAGCTGATGGGCCATGCGACCTTGAAGTTGACGCTCGACACCTACGGCCACCTGTGGCCGGACGAGAGCGCAGACCGCGCCCGTGCACGGGCAGTCGAAAGCGCGCTCTAACCACCCCGTCGTTTCTTGTATCGGATGGCTCGCCGTGGCGGCGGCGTGGCGCCCAAAGGCGCGTGTCGGCCAGAACAAAATCTGGCGAAAACGAACAGCTGCGAACGAAGCGTGTTTGCCCTCCTTCCTGTGGCACCCTCGTGGCACCCTCAGAAGTTCGGCAGCTTCGGGATGGTTCGGAAAAGTTCGGAAAACATTGGCTTTTTTCGCCTGTTTTCGGAAAGCCTTGAAATATTGATTTTCACAAAGGCCAGTCGGCTTTTGTTCTGTTTTTGCCTTTGATTTTATTGAGGAATTTGATGGTGCCCAGGGGCGGAATCGAACCACCGACACGCGGATTTTCAGTCCGCGATTTTTAGTAGTGAAATCAATTAGTTACAAGTCTATCCTTGGAAAAAGGTAAGTCGGAAATCAATGGCTTACGAGCCGTTTGGAAAAATCTTGGCTGGACTCTCGACCATCGTTGTTCTTCTCTTGTTCACGGTACGAAAAACGGGTGCGGGATGCCGTCGCGGTTCCGGACGAGCTGGGTTTGGGTGATCTGCAAGGATTACCGCTGCGGCCGCGCGCAGGCCACGCCGCTGGTGCCTTGGATGATTCGCTGGGGTGTCGAAGATCCCGGCCCGCTAATCGAACAAAATTTCCGCTGCACCGCCTGCGGTAAGAAGGGCGCGATCCTCCACTGCCCGAACCTCGATCACAAGCTGATGGTGATCGAGGAGTTCCCCGTCGATCATCCAATACGAAATGCGCAAGGACGCCGTAAGAAACACTGGCCGTGGAGTTATCCGCCCGGCCGGATCACGGCCGCGATGCGCGACGAATTCGCATTTCCCGAAGAATGGCTGAACGACCCCAAAATGAACGAGGCCGGCTGATGTGTGGGAAGTTTACCGCCATGTATTCGTGGAAGGAGGTTGTGGCATTTTCGCAGCCGTTGGTCGCGCCGGAATCAAAAGGTGGCGGTGGCGGCGGCGACGGCAGCAACGATGAAGAAATCACCTATGGCGTCGCAAAGCTGCTGCCCGTGATCGTGTGGGATGCTGAGGCGGGCAAGCGCAAGATCGTTCCGATGCGGTGGGGCTTTCCCAGCCCGAAGGATTGGCGCCGGCCGCAGCCGATCCACGCGCGCTCGGAAGGCGTCGACACGACGCGGGCCTTTGCGCAGGGGTTCAAAGATGGTCAGCGCGGGATTGTCGTCTTCAAGACCTTCAACGAGGGTGAGGAAACGCTGACATCGGGCGGCAAGCCCAAGACGATCCAATGGACCATCGATCCGGACGACGGCATCCCTCGCGGCTTCGCGTTCGTCTGGCGCCGGTTTGAGATCCCGGACCTGCCGCAGCCGATGCTGGCGTGCTGCATGGTCACGGTGCCCGCCAGCGAGATGATCCGCCGGACCATTATGACCAACCAGGATGACCCGCGGATGCCAGCCATTTTGGAAGACGCGGATTGGGATACCTGGCTGGGCGAGACTTCGGCCCCGCCCGATCTGGCCAAGGCCGTGCTGAAGACGATGGAAGGCGTGACTTGGAAGATCGCTCGCGAGGGCAAGAAGACAAAGCCGAAATAGTCTTCTTCCCGGCAATCTCCCCAAAAAGAACCGGACAAATTTGTCCGCGTCCGCCCTTGAAATCGGACAGAAACGTCCGATATACAATCTATCGATAGGGGCTGACGATGGATAAGAGAGACCGGTTTATTGCCACTTTGCGGGACGAAGCCAAGAAACGGGGCTTGTCGTTCAAAGTGGTGCACAACCGGGGAAAGGGCGGACACGCCATGGTGTGGATGGGAGACAAGGTGACCACGCTGCCGTCCCGCGAAATCGATCCGAAGACGGCCCGCAAAATCCGCAAAACCCTTGGTCTCGATTGAGGCCAAGGGAATAGAAAAGGAAACGAAACATGACAAACTTTGTCTACCGCGCGAAATTCGAGCCGGGCGAGCGGAGCGGCATTGTCGTGACATTCCCCGATGTGCCGGAGGCGATCACGCAGGGCGATGATATGGCCGACGCACGCGCCATGGCAGAAGAGGCATTGGGGCTGGCCCTGCTCACCTACCCGCGCCGTAACCTGCCTCTGCCCAAGCCGCATGCGCGGTCTCGCGGGCTTATCGCGGTGACAGTCAGTGCGCCGGTTGCGGCCAAGCTGGCAGTGTTGGAGGCTTTCCGGCGCAGCGGTATGAGCCGCATGGATCTGGCGCGGGCTATGGACAAGGACGAAAAGGCGATCCGGCGCATCCTTGACCCCAAGCACGGCACCCGGATTGACGCCTTGGAAGAGACGTTACGCGCACTTGGTCACCGGCTGGTCGTCGGCGTGGAGAAGGCGGCCTAAGTGCAATCCATCGTGCCGCTACTCGCCGCAATAACCGCGGCCATCTCCGCGGTCTGCGGCGCCGCCGCTATACGTTACGGTAGCAAGACGGTCGAAATCGATGCGAGCAGATATCCGATCGATTCTACCGATCTTGCTCAGCAAGCACTTGGCTTGCATGCTCTGCAATTTGCACAAGACCAAGCAGAAAAGCCCAATCTTCGAATCGCCAAAATCCTGTCGATAGCTGCGACAGTCTTCAGTTTTGCCGCCGCGTTATTGGCACTGTGGACAGCAATTCGTGCGTAGACATAAAAAAACCCGCCCACCGTGAGGTGAGCGGGTCTCTGCCTTTATAGGCCGCCGGATTTATTCGGCCGGAGTCAAATCCAGATAGAACTGCTTGCCGAGCGTAAGCTGCTCGACAACTGCCGGATTGGTGACACTCATCTCGAAGTGCCCACTCGGTGTGGCCTCGCAGAAACGACGATCTTCCGGAATCGTGTCGTCATATTCCGCTTCCAGCCGGATGCTGTAGCTGGTGCCATAGTGATGGGTGATCTGTTTCACCTTGAATTTTGCACGCACAGACATTGAGGGTTTTCCCTTCTCGTTTTATTGCCCGGAGCCGCCGGGCGCGGTTTTGCAAATGCGGGTGGATTTATGCGAGTTCTATGCCGCGATGCTGTCGCGCCACGGGATGTCGGCGCCGATCGAGGCATAGGCATCTTCGACATAGGCTGGGAGCAACGAGCTTTCTGATGCCGCGAGCGCCGAATAGAGCGAGCCTGCATATTCGTGGCTGATCAGCACCATCTTGCCGTCAGGGCTGGGCTGCACGATGCCGAAGCTCACATTGACGTCCCACAGTTCTTCCCATGTCTCGATCGCGGCGAACGACCAGGTGATGACCTTCCCTTCCGTTTGTGCATTCGGCACCCAGAGCTGCGGTACGTTGCCGATGGCCACGGGCTTCTCGCCGGTGACCCAGCTTCCCCGTGCCCTCCCCGCAGGATCGGTGATGGTGAAATGGGTCGCGTCCGTGAAGGTGAGAGTCCACGTGCCCAGATTGGCATACTGCGACCCGCGCTCGCTGAGCGGCAGGACCTTGACCTGATCGGGATCGCTGACCGTCTGTTTGACGAACTGGGCATAGTAGACTTCGGGATTGAGGCCGCCGCCATAGGCCGTGCTGAGCCGGCCGGCATTGCTCTTCAGCTTCCAGTCCAGAACCGGCGCCCAGCCCGCGTCGTAACCCTTCAGCTTTTTGACCATCATGCCGAGGACGCCGCAGAGATAATCCTCCTGCCACCAACCCATTGAGGTGCGGCTGGTGCCGGAGCCGAAGATCTGTTCCTTCGGCGTGGTGCCATTGACGAAGGTATCGACAAGATATTTCAGGTTGGCGTCGAGCACCTGTTGCCAGAACGATTTCGGCAACAGTGTCGGACTTTGGATCAAGTCCGCGGCGAGGTGGCAGAACACCGCCGAGCGCAACATCCACGCATAGCCGCGGGTCTGCGCCAGATCGAAGATGAACAGCTTGCCGCCAGCCGCCTTGCGCGCCGGATCGAGGGCGGAGCCATCATAATGCTCGCCGCCCAGATAGAAATTGATCTGATACTGCAATTCTTCGGCATGGAACGGATCGCCGGTGGAGAGGAACGGCAGATAAGACAGGCAGGGATGATGCGCATCGTCCGGCCGCAAGAAATCGCCGGGATATTTCGGGTCAATCTTGGTGACGAAGATCGGCGGAGTGGAGGTTGCCACCGAATAGGTATTGGCAAGCGGCAGCTTCCGCCAATCCTGAATGCCATCGTTATCGTCATTGATGTGCCACGGCCCGGTTGCGGAGGCTTCAGCCCACTGCATCATGGAATCATAGGCTATGGCATCGCCCGTCGCCATGTAACAGGCGGCGTGTTCCGGCATGATGCCGATATCGAACCGCTCGCCCGTCTGGCCCATGAAGGTGGTGATGGTGGAATTGTCCATGATCGCGGCGGGCAAAACCGAATTGAGCAGTTGAGCCCTGGTCAGCCGCGTCCGCGCGTAAGCCGGAACCAGTTGCTTGCTGACAAGCTGTTCAGGGGTTTGCACGCGTGGCCGCGGGCTGGATTGCCAGCGCCAGCGCGCCAGCCAGAAATGCTTCGGCGCCGTGATCTCCGGTGAGATCGGCGCGTCGTCGTAAAACACCTGGAACGCGTAGGGCTCATCGAAGGTCGCGGGATTGGCCGTCTTCGGCGCGCCATAGAGCGCGATCGCCTCCACACGCGCGTTGTCGCGATCGGGCCGAAAGAACACGCGCCACAACCCGTCATCGCTGGTGACGACCAGATTGCGTTGCGTAATACGAGCATGGGGCACCACAAAATCACCGAGATCACGCGCAGCCGCGCCCAGAAATGTGAATTGGGTCGCATCCTTGAACGTGATCACGGCCTTGAGCTTTGCCGGGTCTTTGGGCTCGCCTGGCTCAGCGGGGCCGGTGGCCACGGGCGGCATCGGCGTGGCCACGACCGGCGCTGGCGGGACTGGCGGCTGCGTGGTGCCACCGCTCGCGGGCGGCGTCGGCGTGCCGGTGTTCGGCGGTGACCAGACGCCATCGGGAAGCGGCACAGGCGTTTCCGGCCAAATCTGTGTCGGCGGCGTGGCGATCGAGCCCCATTGGAAAAGGGCGATACATCCGTCCAGAATGACGGTGCCGCCGTTCTGCACGTCGGCAAACGTGGGTGCGCCAGTGGCCGGATCATCCGCGCCCTGTTTCCAGCGTGCGTTGTATTTTTTGCTGAGCGCGATGACGTTGGAGGCGCCTTGCGCCGGGTGATAGGGCGTCTTGAGATCGAACGTCGAAAAGGTGACCACTGTGGCCAGCGCTGGCGGTTGCGCACCCTCCTGCCCTTCACCGTCCGCCGGCGGCGTGTCGGCGCTGCCCTGGTTCTGGTCCTGCGGCGGGGGACTATCAGACGGCTGATCGCCGTTCGGATCGTTCGGGCCGTCATCGGCCGGCGGATCAGTATCCACGGGCGGAGGCGGATCATTGCCGGCCGGAAGTGTCGGCGTTTCACCGGCCGCCAGCTCGTCGATCAATCCGAAGAAAAACGCGCAAAGCGCATCGCAAGCCGCTTTTGCAAGCGACTTCAGTTTATCGGTGTTCATGGGATTTTGCCTTTCAGCGATGCTCTTGCTGCATCCGGTCAACCTTGTCTTCGATGCGGTTGAGCCGGGCGATGATGTCTTGCTGGGTGGATTTGATGGCGATGTCGTTGGCCGCCGCTTTTTGCTCCACCACAGCCATGCGGGCGGGAAGCTTGGCCGAGACCAGATCGTCAAGCTTGCTTTGGCCGATGCCCAACTGATAGGCGAGACCCAGCACCGCCAGCAATGCCGGGAACGCGATCAGAAGATTGCCCAAGGTGACCGTGGGCGAATAGGAAATCCGCATCTTTGCACCCTCGTTCGACACTGCCCCAGCCTTTCCTGTGCTACTCACACGCCGCAATCGCGGCTTCCAACACGTCGATGTACCCGATGCGCATCAGCCGCCCGGCCGAATAGAGGCGGGCGCGCTCCGCAATATTTGGGGCTTTGAGAATGGCTTGATCGGTGTCGGGAAATTGCGGCCGCACCGGTTTGGTTTTGATGCAGGAGACCGGCACCGGTTGCTTGACGATGATCGGGTCGGCAGGTTTCGGCTTACCGGCACAGCCTGCCAGCAAGACGGCCAGCAGGATCAGGCCGGCCGCGATGTAGGCGATCCTCATGGCTTCGCGCCTTCAATCAGGAATTGGTCCGCAGACGCGCAGAGATCGGCCGAGACCGGCGCTTTCAGAATAACGCTGGCCTTGTCCGTCAGGCCGGAGAGGCGCTTCAGGCCTGCGTCTATGGCCTTGGTCGCCGCCTCCATCTTCGCAGCCTGTTCATTGGCATGCTGCTGGATCGAGGCGTTCTGTGCCGCCAGTTCGGCCCGGCATACCGCGCCGCCCGCACGCGCCTCCGCGATCTGGGTGATGTAGCCGGTCTCCGGATCTTCAATTCGCCCACGGAGACTGCCCGATTCTCCCCACTTCACGGCCAGCATGACCGCCAGCACGGCACACCCGGCAAGCGCCAGCGGTCCCGCCAGCTTCGACGTGACCAAAGCCCAGATTTCAGCCATTGGAGGTCTTCTGTGTTTCCGGCGCAGGGCGAGGCGGCGGCGCACCGCCCACTTCAAGTCCTGATCCGCCCGGCCCCATGATCTTGAGATTGCGCGAAGTGATGGCCGCAATCACGACGCCAACGAGGGCGAGACACACCAGCATTCCGATGCCGAGATACATGATCCGTTGCGATTCATGGTCCCGCCATCCGCCGAGCCAGAGGATAAGCACCAGCCCGGCGGCAAAGGCGGTCATCACGACGCCCGCGCCGAAAATCGAGAGCAGGCGCAGATCACCGGCGCGTTTGATCAGCCAGCCCATAATTATGTTCTCAGTGCGCAAAGATCGTGACGAGCGCGATCACGACCGCGATAAACACGCCCGCGATGAACGGCCCGGTCGTGTACCAGGGCGCCGAATTGTCGGGGATCGGCACGCCGCCGCTGCCCGGAGTGCCGGGCTTGTCGTCGGGATACCGCGGTTCTTTTCCGATAGTCATATCAGCCTCCAAACACATACGCGCCAACGGCAACGCCGATGACGAAACCGGCCGCGAACACGGCCCAGGTGAAGCGATGGAAAAAGGTCCAACCTTTCTCGATTGTCTGCATAGTCATTTGTGCTCTCCTATATGCCTGCGAGGTCCAATCCCTTCGACAGGTCTTCGTCGTGCCACCAAGGCTCCCATGAGCCGGTTTCGTGGATCGTGATGGCTTTGAGCAACGGCTCCATCACGAAGCGTTGCGTCTGATCAATTACCAACGTGGACGGAATGTTCGTGCGTTGCGAAACGTCTTGGATGTATCCGGCCGTGTTGTTTTCACTTGGCGGCGCAACGCGACGAATGATGCCATCTATCGTGTCGATGCCGTACATCAACTTGTAGTTTCGGAGCAGTTTGGCGGCAGCGCGAAAGCCCCATTCAGGGTCCTGAAACACAACAAATTCCTTCTCGCGCTTCTGATCGTCTGTCATGCAATTCCATGACAACTGACCAGCCCAGTCCGATTGGCTGCGGCGGATATTGATGGGATTGTTGTTGCGATAATTGCGCGGCGCCATCATGCCGCTTCCGTGACCAGGAAGAGCAGCTTGCTTTCCATCTTGCGACCGTCAGAACCAATGGCTTTGAACGCGGCCACGTAATCGACGCCATCGAGACCCGCCTCGATCCATGCTTTGCATTTGGTGCCGTCTATGATGACGGAGCCGATAACCATTGTGGCGGCGTCCGGATCGGTGCCGGAAACCGCGGTGACTTCGACCGTGCAGGACGTGATCGTCACGCCTTCCGGGAGATGGCGGACAAAATCGACTTCAAAGAGCCGTTTTTCCCACGGATACTTCGCACCGACTCTGTTCATGAGGTCGAGCACTCCAATAACGATTGAGATTTTGCGGGCCGGTTCGGTTGCTGTGACGGAACGCGGCGGCTCAATTGCGGAGAAGCGCGGCCCGGCTTTCGGAACGGTCTCCGTCCCTTCGGCCGTGGCCATCGGTGCATCGGCGCTGCCGGTGCCGGTGACGCCGAGAGTGCCTTGCCCGTCCGCATCCGCTGCCGGTGCGCTTGCCGCGCCAGAGCCAGAAACGCCAAGCACACCTTCGCCATCGGCGCCGGGAGATGGTGCATCTGCATCACCACCACCGGTGACGCCAATCTTGCCGGTGCCGCTGGCTTCCGGTGTCGGTGCGGTCGCGTCACCCAGTCCGGCCACGCCAGGTGGGCTTGACGATCCTATGCCGCCCCCACTGGCCGCGGGTGCATCGGCTTCCGCACTGCCAGAGACGCCCAGAACGCCTTCACCAGCCGCTTCCGGGCTGGGCGCATCAACATCGCCCGCGCCGGTAATCGGTGGCGCTGTGACGGTGCCAGCGCCCTCAGCGGATGCCGCTGGCGCATTCGCGTCACCCTGCCCGGTTACGCCAAGCGTGCCCTCGCCTTCCGCCGTTGCGGCAAGCGCTGAGGCATCACCGCTGCCCGCAACACCCGGCGGTGAATAGGTGCCAGTGCCTTGCGCGGCCGGCGCAGAAGCATCGGCGGAGCCGTCACCAGTAACACCAAGGACGCCTGCACCACCGGCAGTGGGCACGGACGCATCGGCATCACCAGAACCTCCGACGCCGAGAACACCGTCACCACTTGCCTCTGCGGCAGGTGCATTCGCCTCGCCCGAACCGCTGACACCCAGAGCACCCGAACCACCAGCGCCTGATGCGGGCGCCGTGGCGTCGCCGGTGCCGGTGATCGCAGTTGCACCGACAAATTCCCATGCCCCGATATCCCAAGCCGCACCGGAAGGCCGCGTCGTGCCTGCAATGTCGTTGGCGACGGTGAGTGTGGCACCTGCGTCAATCAGAGATGCGCCAGAGACGAGCCGGAAATCTTCCGCGCCGGGCGTGACCGATTGAAAAATAACTGCCCCAGCGA